>ERZ1292629.3-Hain-H43-01um-R1-3-length-445132-cov-16_pt1 | contig 445132 bp, 567 predicted proteins | sample MGYA00564399_ERZ1292629 | MGnify/ENA primary metagenome ERZ1292629 (study PRJEB36523, sample SAMEA6512636) | groundwater metagenome | collected 2019-01-08 | study: AquaDiva: Metagenomics assemblies of 32 groundwater samples | reverse complement strand
TTGTTGTTGTGCATGCTTGGCATGTTAATCCTCCGCAGTCTATTCCTGTTTCATCGCCATTCATTATCTTATCACTACATGTTGGTATTTTAGGTGTGTTAGTTAAGCATTGGTTAGTACATGAGTCATCATTGTTTGTGTTTGCGTCGTCGCATTCTTCATCACCATTCTTTACTCCATCTCCGCATAATTCTGCTGCTACACATTGATTAAACTTACATGTAAGACCGCAACTTTGTGTTCCAGAATAACCGCTACTAGTCGTGCATGCTTGTGTGTTCCCATCGCAATTTTCTCCTAATTCTATTATGTTATTACCGCAGATTTTTTCTACTGGAGGTTTACCAGTATAAAGTGTTTCTATTTCGTCCTTTGATAATATCCTGTTATAAATTTTAACATCTTTTATCATCCCACTAAAAGCGTAGCCACCATCACCAGCAGAGTTTGAATAAGCCCCAATTGTTATTCCACCCCAGCTATTGTCTCCTTTGACAAAAACATTATTCCACCCTGGGTTTTGTGTGCAGTCAACACCGTTAAGGTATATGCTAGCACTTGTGCCTCTTTGTAACCCTACGATGTGGTCCCAATTACCATTTTTTGTTGGTGCTGCACAATTAGCTGATACTCCTCCTAGTCTTCCACCCCATTTTATTAGGTTATTACCGGTGTAAAGCACCCAGTTACCATCTAAACGCCAACCGTTCTTTACAACAATTGTCCCTCCTTCAGATTTTGATTGGTCTACCCCATACTGTCCATTTGTTTCTTTTGAATAAACCCATGCTGAAACACTTATATCTCCTGGTATTAGCATGTTTGGGATACTAACATAATCATCAGCTCCATCTAACGATAAAACATCATTACCATTTTCGTCTTTAACGAATGTAGCACCGTTCTTTAGTGTTCCATCATAACCCTTGCCTGCTTTGTCTTTAGCATCTCCTTTAAATGAGTAGTCCGCTATAGGTCCTAAAGTTTGATAAAAGTTTTCTGGTAGTGGTGTCTGTATGTCTTCACCAATTACTGAGAATTTGTCTTTTATGAATTTGTTTATCGCGTCTGCCGTGAATCTGTTGTCCCATTTTCCCCTTCTATTCTTTAATGCTTCTAGGGCGAATGCTTTTCTATTTTGTTGCTCTGGTGGGAATCCTAAACTTTTCATGTACCCCGCAACTGTTCCCTCTTGTGGGTCCTTGAATGTTTTTCTAGCAAATTTTGCGTCGGGTTCGCTAGTTAACCATGCAGCGTCAGTTAAAATGCCAAAGTGGAATCCTGGTGGGTTAGTATCAGCTATTTCTGGTGCTGAATTATAGTATGTGTTTGAAGAGAATGATAGTTTTTCATTTGGTCCTCCATTAATCATTGTGCCCTTACTTGATTGTATAACATTATTTCTTATGTAGCTTGAACCTGCAGCTCCTGTAAGTGTTGCGTCATAAATTTGCATTCCGAAATTGTCTGATTGGCTATTTGATGTTCCTTCAAAATTATAAATTATGTTATTTTGTATTATTAGTTCTCTAACTGATCCGCCAACTGATATTCCCTGTCCTAGTCCCGCTTTTCCTTTATGTGCTATTATGTTGTTACTTATTTCTAACCTTCCATGTCCTGGTAAGTGGGCTGTTGATATTCCACTTCCTCTAATGTTACCAATAGGGTCCCCATTGGCGTCCACTCCCCATTCGTTTAAATTAACTGCGTCTGTAATAACGTTCTCTCTTATTGTTACGTCAATGGTGGGCCAATTAAAGTTTGGTGCAGTATATCCTGATGTTATTCCCATAGGGTTTCCTGATACGAAGTTGTTTTCTATCACTCCTGAAGCTCTGTCCATTAATCCCTCTCCTGAGATGTCTATGAATATATTTTCTCTTACAATAACATTTTGACTGTTTGCTTGAATGTAAATAGCATGATTAAACCAGTTTGCAGTTACTTCTTGATCTGGCCCCCTACTATCGCTTGGTCCTGGTTTCCAACCAATAAGATAAAAAACGTTACCCTCTACCAATTGGAGGTCTATCCCTTCAGTATAAGCTCCTAGGATTGGTCCAAGTTTTCCCTCAGCATTAGCTACGTACCCGTTATAAACATTGTTTTTTCTGAACTCTAAGTTTTTGAATTTTTGAACACCTCCTTGAACGTTTAGTGCTCCTCCGCTAGGAAAATTACTATTCTCCACTAGTAAGTTTGAGTTATCGCCACCCATCATTATTATTGATCCGCCACAAGGTTTTTCCTCATCATATACAGCAAAATTTAGGTCTCTTATTACAACGTGGCTTGAGTCTCTAGCAGCATATTGTGTGCATACTAATGCTGGCCTTTCTTGTGGTCCTTGTTCGGTGTCATAACTTCCCATAATCATTCTTTCTTTATCCTCTCTGCCGGATGTTCCTATATTTCCATTATTTCCAAAACCTTCCCAGTACCATTTGTCTCCTGCTTTCATTAATAACCAGTCAGGGAATCCATCACGTAGCTGCGAGTATCCTGCTGCTAAAGTTTTCTTAGGCCCACAATTTCCACCATCAATCGGTGCTATTGGGCATCTACCATCATAATTATCATTTCCTAAGCTTGCGCTAACGTACGTTATTATTGTGTCTTGACTTTTATCAAAAGTTGTCCAACCGTCTTCTTGCTCTCTTGGTTCTGCTATTTCTTTATCATCCTCTGAAGACCAGCAACCTAAGTCTAATCCCCAGTCTAATAATCCGTCACCATCATTATCGACTCCATCATTACATTCAGTTATTCCAGGACTTAATTCCACATCCTTTCCCCCTTCTCCAGTTAGTGTTTGCTCTGAAAGCCTAAGTATTGTTACTGATAATAACAGTACTATCGCGATAATTAAGAAGAATACTGAATAACTATAATTCTTTTTTGAGCCCCTTTTCATTATTTATGCTAATGCCTGAAGTCTATATAAGTATTACTATACTTTTTATTAGGAATTATGATTAGGAGTTTTCCTAGTGTGTTTCATCTTCATAATTCTTATATATTGTCTTTACTTATGCTGGAGCATGATTGATTGTATAATACTTGCAGGTGGAAGAGGTTCTCGAAGGATTGGTTATGAGACTCCTCAGGCCCTCATAAGAGTTAAGGATAAGGAACTTATAGCTCACCAAATAGATTACTTAAAAGACAAGGTTAGAAAAATTATTGTAACTGCGGCTTACAAGGCTGACGAAGTTGAAGAATTCTTAGACGAAACTTATCCTGAACTATCAATTGTTTGTATTAAAGAGAATAATCCTTTAGGTACAGCCGGTGCTTTAAGAAATGCTCTTGATGAAGTAGACTCAGAAAGAGTTCTGGTTCTTAACTGTGACGCCATTTGTGATATTAATGTTGAAGAATTGCAAAAGATTCCTCAAAACGTTATTTGTGTTCATAACCCTAAACTACCTTTTGGTATTATTGAAAAAGGTGCAAAAGAAGAAGAACACTACTTTGGAAAATTTCAGTTTCTTGAAAGACCAATACTTAAAGGAATTTGGTCATCTTGCGGTTGGTACTTACTAAAAAAACTTTCAATATCTCACTTCCCCCTTAAAGGAAGTTTAGAGTATAACGTTTTTCCTAAATTACAATTTGATATTTACAAACACTTAGGTAGAGTTTACACATTCAACACGATGAGCGATATAGAAGCATTCGAAAAAGAGAGATAAGTATTAGATTATTTCAGGCGGGCCAATTCTTTCAGGTTCATTAGTCATTTTTCTTCTTTATGTTTCTCAAAATACTCTTTTGGTTCTTCACCATCAATTTCTACATAAATGTTTCTTCCATCGACTTTGTAGAATCTTTCGGGTGTTTCTTTATCTCCTAAAACGTCCATTTCAATAATTCCTAGTCTTTCTTCAATACCTCTAACTCTTCTGTCTGTTTCTCCAGAATTAGTGCATGATTGGAAACTTGCAAGCATTGTCATAATAACCATTGTGTAAAGTCCGGATCTATTAGTTTTTCGGTATTTACATGATTCGCTCATTTTCAGTCCATTTCTTCGCTTGGGTTTAGTCTGCTATATGTCTCTTTTTTTGGGTTAGCTCCTATGACGTCGTCAATTCTTAGAATCATTGTTGCAACTTCAGTAGCTGAAGTGATAGCTTGACTTTTTATCTTTGTTGGTTCAACAATGCCTGCTTTAATGTTGTCTTCAATGTTGCCAGTGAATAGGTTTAAGCCATGGTTCTTATTACCTGCATCGTGTTGGGATCTCAAGTTAGTGATAGTATCAATAGGGTCTAAGCCTGCGTTCTCTGCTAGTGTCGTTGGTATGCTTTCTAAGGCTTGAGAAAACTTTTCAACAGCTAATTGTTCTCTGCCGTTTAGTGAGTGGGAGAATTGTCTTAGGCGTCTGGCAATCTCTATTTCTATTGCTCCTCCGCCAGCAACTAGTTTACCTTCTCTTATTGCGGTAGCGACTACTCCTAATCCATCATCAATTGCTCTACCAATTTCATCAACTACGTGTTCAGTGCCGCCTCTAATAATGATTGTTAGTGCTTTAGGATTTTTACAATTCTTAATGTATGTTACTTCATCGTTTTCTTTTACTTCTTCTACTATTCCTGCTATTCCTAATTGTTCTGGTGTGAGTTCTTTTATGCTAGAAACGATTTTTGCTCCAGTAGCTTTTGATATTTTTTCTATGTCGCTTCTAGGCACTCTTCTGCAAGCATAAATTCCTTCTTGGCTTAGGTAGAATTGTGCTACGTCATCAATTCCTCTTTGGCATATTACAACGTTAGCTCCTACGGCTTTTAGTTTTTCTATTATTCCCCTGATTATTCTCTCTTCCCTATCAATAAATCCTTGTAGTTGTTCTGGTGTATTAATTGATATTTTCGTTTCTGTTTCTGGCCCTTTAATTTCTATTGATGAGTCTATTAGTGCTATTCTTGCATTCACAACTTTTTGAGGCATTTCTTTGTTAACCCTTGCGCAATCAAAGACTACTCCTTCAATAAGTTCTGTGTCATCAATGCTTCCTCCACGAATTTTTTCTATTTTTATGTCAGATAAATCGACTGTTCTTCCGTTAGCTACTTGTTTAACTGCCTTAACTATTATGTCTGAATATTTTTCTTTAACTATTTCAGCTCCTTTACCTGTTATTGCTGTTTTTACTATAAATTTTAGTGCTTCTTCACCTTCTTTTGATTCTGGGTTAATGTTGAATGATAATTCTCGCAAGATTTCTTGTGATTTTTCTGCTGCTCTTTGGTATCCTCTTATTATTGTTGTTGGGTGTATTTTGTTGTCTAATAGGAATTCTGATAATTCTAATAGTTTTCCAGCAAGCATTACTGCTGTTGTTGTTCCGTCACCTACTTCTTTTTCTTGTGTTTTTGCTATTTCTACCATCATTTTAGCTGCTGGGTGCTCAATTTCCATTTCTTGAAGTATTGTTACTCCGTCATTAGTTATTGTTATATCTCCACTTGAGGAAACAAGCATTTTGTCCATTCCTTTAGGTCCTAAAGTAGTTTTTACTATGTCAGCAACTATTTTTGCTGCCATAATGTTGTTTCTTTGGGCGTCTTTACCCATCATTCGACTAGCGTTTTCTGGCAAAATATAATTTGGTTGCTTATCCATAAATAAAAAATTGTTTTTTTCTTTATAAGGATTCCTCGTATAGACCATATATGTCTCTTTGCCCATTAGTACTCTTAAGTTAATCCTAATTTTTGCATAATTATTTAAAGATTCGAGACTACACACTTTTATGGTTATTAGAGACTTAAAAGTTACTGATGTTATGACTCGTAATCCCGTAACTATCAGTTCTGATATTAGTGTTATTGATTGCGCTAAGATTATGATTAAGAAAAGGGTTGGTTCATTAGTTTTAGTTCATGAGAAAAAAATTCGTGGCTTATTAACAGAAAAGGACATAGTTTGGGCCTTAACTAAGAAGTCTCCATCAGATTTTAAGAAAATTAAAGCTGGTGATATAGCTGCTAAAAAAGTTAAGGTTGTTAAGCCAAACTTAGAGTTATCAAAAGCATTAAAGATTATGAAAAGGAGCGGTTTTAGGAGGCTTCCTGTTGTTTTCAAAGGCCAACTTGTTGGTATGGTAACTATTAAAGACATTTTACGTATTGAGCCAACTCTTTACTCTACTATTTCTGACGTTATGGAAATTAAAGGTTATGAAGAAAAACTTAAAAGAAGAGAATCATTAACTGATAAGCCTGAGTCTACTCGTCAGGGTATTTGTGAAGAGTGTGGTAATTTTGATTGGTTATCAAAAGTTGACAACAGAGTTATGTGTGAATCATGCGTTGATGAAATGTGACCCTTTTCAAGTAATGTTTATATACTTCTTTTTGTCCTTAGTTATAATAAAAAAAGGGCTGTTATTAAATAATGGGTACTAAAGACTTAGTTTATAAAACTGAAATAGAACATGACGGTATCTTTGATTTTAAAAAACTTTATAATTTTGCTTATGATTTTCTAAAAAATAAAAGTTATGATATTGCAGAGTCTGCTTATTCTGAAAAAATCACTCCTGATGGTAAAGAAATAGAGGTTAAGTGGGAGATAGAAAAAAAAGTTACTGATTACATAAAGTATATTGGTAAAATTAAGATGACTTTAAGAAACCTTAAGTCTGTTGAGGTGCAAAAGGGTGATAGAAAAGAGAATTCTAATAAAGGGTCAGTTAAAGTGGGTGTTAATTCTGAAGTTGAAAGAGATTATAAAGGTGATTGGGAGTCTTCATGGTCGACAAAGTTTTTCCGAGGTATTTATGACAAGTTCATAAATGATAGTGTATATAAGGGTTTTAAGAACGCTTACGCTTCAGACATGGATGACCTTGTCGGACAATTAAAATCATTCTTAGTGTTAGAAGGCGTAAAGTAGTCTGTTTTCTCTCTAATTTGCATCATAATAAACTTTAAATATGGTTATGACGATTTCTAAGGATGACTAATAAAAATTTTAGGTTACTATTTTTGTTATTAATGGTTTTTTGTTTATCTTCTGGTGTTTTAGCTGATGTTTCGATACAAAAAAGAGTTATTAATGATGTTGTAATTTCTGAAGTTAAGCAACCGGCAACTTTTGGTATAACGCTAACTAATAATGGTGCTGATGACACATTCACTTTTTACAGTCTTGTTGGTGTTAAGATAACACCTGAAGACCCAACTTTTCTTCAAAGTGGTGAAACAAAAGAAGTATTAATTAAAGTTTATCCTAATGAGGACTTAAAACATGATACTGGTTCATTAGTTTTTGTTTACAAAATAAAGGGTGATAAGTCTGGAGTTCAAGAAGACACTTTAACGCTTAATGTTGTTCAATTAGTTGATGCTTTCTCCATTGGCACTTACCCTATTGAGCCTTCAGCTGACCAAGCAACTATTTATTTTAAGAATAATTATAACTTTGAGTACAATGATATTGAAGCTAAGTTTTCATCAGTATTCTTTTCAGATGAAGAAAAATTTTCTTTGAAAGGTTTTGAGAAGAAAGAATTTCAAGTTCCTGTTGATAAAGAAAAGATTTCTGTTCTTAGTGCTGGACAATACATACTAAAAACTGATTTAGAAATTGATGGCGTTAGTAAACACTTAGAGACTGATATTCGTTTTAGTGAAAAAAATCTTATTGATACAGAGCAAGAAAATTACGGTTTTGCTATTAACAAGTTAGTCATAAGTAAGACTAATAAGGGTAATCTTGAAACTATGGCTGATGTTGTAGTTAAGAAAAACATTGTTTCTAGACTGTTCACAACTTATAATTTAGAGCCTTACAATGTTGATAGGCAGGGATTATCCGTTTATTATTATTGGCAGAAGGAGCTTAAACCAGGAGAGAATTATAAGGTTCAAGTAACTACTAACTGGCTTATCCCTCTACTAATATTTGCTGCTGCTCTTGTTTTATCATTCTTCGTTAATGTTTACAGAAGAAGTCATGTTATTGTTCGCAAACGTGTAACTTTTGTTAGGGCTAAGGGGGGACAATTCGGTCTTAGAGTATCCCTTCATGTTCGTGGTAGGGGTTTTGTTGAAAGAGTTAAGGTTTATGACAGGATTCCAGCTATTGCTAAACTTTACGAACGTTTCGGAGCTATTACGCCTTCCAGGTTTGATGAAGCTACTAAACGCTTAGAATGGAATCTTGGTAACCTTGACAGGGGAGAAGAAAGAGTTCTTAGTTACATTATCTATTCAAGGGTTGGTGTTGTTGGAAGGTTTGAACTTCCTAAAGCAACAGCAGTTTACGAAAAAGATAACAGAATATTTGAAAGTGAAAGTAACAGGTCCTATTTTGTAACTGAACCAAGAAGAAAAGAAGACTTCTAAAAATTATGGAAGAAAAAGAGTTAGAAAGGGTTTATGATAAGGTCTCTAAAGATTATCTTTTTTCTAGAACTGCCGGTCGTGGTACATCTGGTTTTCAAAATCGTGAAATAGAACAACCGATGATGTTTAAGTTAGTTCCTGGAGATTTGAGTAATAAATCCTTGCTTGATATTGGGTGTGGTCCTGGTATTCATATAAAAGAGTATGTGTCTAGGGGGGCTAAATGCACTGGTATTGATTTGAGCAGTGAAATGATTAAGTTGGCAAAAGATTACTGCCCTCATGCTAATTTTGAAGTTGGCAATATTTATAGTTTAGGATTTGATGGAGAATCTTTTGATATTGTGACTTCTTCTTTTGTCTTAGACCATGTTAGGGAACTGAGCAAGGCTGTAAATGGGATAAAAAGGGTGCTTAAATCACAAGGATTATTTATTTTTTCAATTCCGCATCCAATAACTTATATGTTTAGGGATTCAAAGAGGAGTGTATTTACTCCCAGTAATAGTTACTTTGATAATGGGGTAGTTTACTATAATATTGCTAAATCAGGTCTTAAATTTCCTGCCTTTCCAAGAATTCTTCAGGAATACTTCCAAGAATTTCTGAAAGAAGGCTTCACTTTGGTTGATTTCGTGGAGAATATTCCTAAAGAAGAGTGGGCTAGTATTGATGAGATGTCAATGAAAATACCTTATCTTGCCTTCTTTGTTTGGAAAAAATTTTAGCTTATCCTTATTAGTTTTTTGGCTTTTTAATAACCTTTATATACGTCTTATTCTTAGCTTCTTCGTGGTGTTTGACAATAGTTTTTTTCGTTATAGCACTCATAATATTGAAAGGAGGTTAAAATGAATAATACACAAAAGACCTTTGCATTGATACTTGGTATCGTTTTGTTATTGGTCGGTATTTGGGGATTCTTCACTACTAGCATCCTTGGAATCTTTGGCGTTAACATGATCCAGAGCGTTATCCATGTAATCGTAGGATTACTAGGAATTTACGCTGGAACTAAGGGAATGGGCTATGGTTACAACATGGCTGTTGGATGGGGAGGTATAGTCCTTGGAATACTTGGCTTCGTACCAGGAGTAGATTCTTTGTTAATGAGCTTATTGAACATTAACACTGCAATAACTGTACTTCACTTAGTAATAGGTGTTGTATGTTTAGCTGTCTACTACGGCGTTAGCAAAGAATAAATAATTCTTAGCTGACAAACTTTTATTTTTTAATTTTAAGATTTTTTAGGGTAAGAATAAGGTGATTTAACCTTAATTTTTGAGAAAGTGAATGCTTACTTTCTTATTTTTTGTATTTCTTTATCTATGTCTTTTCTTTGGTTTTTTAGTCTTTCGTGATTCCATCTTGTGAATGTTATTACCAGAGCAAATATTAGTAGTATAATTATTATTGCGAATGTTGGTATTAAGTAATAGTTTTTGCTGTTTCCTGTTTCGAATGTTACTCCTCCAGTTATTCCTGGTGATATTACGTATTCTGAGCACTCTTTATCAAAGTTTATTATTGGTTGTACTGATTCGTTATAATAAACCCATTCTGGTACTCCCATCCTGTTCTTAGCGTAAACTACTCTGTTATTATGCCCTGATGATCCTTGTCTTGATAGTGATGATACTTTGTCAATATCATCGTTTAGTATTCTTATTATGTCCTGACTCTTAAGCCATGCTAATTCTTCTTTCATTGCTCTTTGCCAATCAACTTCTTCTGTCATTTCTGTATCAATAGTGTTTATTGGTGTCTCACCGTTTTTTACTATGTTGTATGCTGATATGAACTCATTAAAGTTTTTTATTAGTCCTACATGTTTTAGTAAGTCTTCAGTGCTTGTTTTTGTTTCGTTTGTTATGCATGTTGAACTTCCCCCGCTTCTAACGCAATATCCACTGCATGAGGCTTGGCATGCTCCTGAATTACTTATTTCTAGTTCTACATTGTAACTTCCATCGTTAAGTCTTGCTATTACTGCTACCCCTTCTCTTAAGAATTTGCATTCTGATATTATTCTTTCGTTTGTGCATCCTACACTCCACTCTTTGTATGATGATGAACTAACGTTTTCTGGTATTATTTTTCCTTTAACTGATTTTGATACTAAGTCTAGTATGTGGACGTTTTCTTTGTGGGCTATAGTTGGCATTTGTATCTTTATTGACAGTCCTGGTGCTTCTTGTTCGTCTTCTTTAACTTCTGATATTATTACCAAGAGGTTTTTGTTGTAGTGTGATTCGTAAGTGTACCTGTTATCTCTTAATATCACTTTTTGTGCGTTTGATAAGTAGTTTAGGTTGTATTCTGTTCCTGGTTTGTTAAGAACCATTTCGCTAGCGTAATCATCGCTTGACTTTACACATTGTAATGCGCTTACGGGACTTGCAAATTCTATTATTGTCATTGACGCTAAGAGCAATAAAAAAACAATAATTATTGTGTCACTCTTAGCCATAAATAATGAATGACCACTTCAGTTTAAAAGGATTATTGGTGTGAAAGTATAATAATTAGTTGCCTTTATTACAATAATAGTTTTAAGCTCATATTTCTATAAATATTTTATGAATGATTTACTTTTAAGAGAAGAACTTCCATTGCAGTCAGTTAAGGAGAGAGGAGAAGACTTAACCGCTACTGTTCCGGTTAATCCTAGAGTTATGCGTTTGGATCCTGCTTTGAGGGTTAACCTTTCAACCATTAATGATCCTTGTGGAGTTGTTAAGGATTGGTATAATATTGATATGGATTATCATCTTGGAGTTTTGAGGGCTGACGGTGTGGACCCTTCTAGTCTTAGGGGTTATGAGCGTTTTAGGGATGATTGGGTTATTAGTGCTACCCCTCAGGTTGATGGCTTTTTATCTCTTGGGTTGTCAGAAGGTGATAGAACTTTACGTATGTGTCTAGCGCCTGTTCCTATATTTTTGTCAAACGAGAAAACTGAACTAGGTTCTTTTTGCAATCCTGATTATTCTCGATCTCGCGGATGGGTTGAAGTAGTTTATCGTAGAATTGAGGATCCAGAAGTCGTACTTATGAGTCCTGAGAAGATGAGGTCTTATAGTCTTAGTGATCTAGTGAGAGGTTTTGATGGTGGTAGGGAAGAAGTTACTGCTAATTGTAGAGCTTTTTGTTCGGATTATGATGATATTTTTCCAAGGGTTTTGGCCCTTAGAAATATGGGGGTTTTTTATCTTAATAATCTTCTAGGTTTAGCTGATGCACCGGCTAATAATTAGTTTATAGTAATATTAGTGCGAATGGTATTCCTTGTACTGTTCCTACGCCTTTTTTGTTGACTAGTCCTGCTTTTATTGCTGCATCAACTGATCTTTTTCCTGCTATGTTAAAAGTTGAGTCTTCTGCTGCTAAATCAACTAATAATTCCATAAGTTCTTTCTCAGTTGCTATTATTTCTCCTTTGTAAAAGCTTTCAGGTACTTGTAGTACCTTTTGTCCTTCCTCATAATTTTTTCCTATTATCTCTTCATCACAAACAGCTACTACTGACCTGTATGTTTTATGGACTTTTATTAGGTATGACATAAACTAATAATCGTTAGGGTTGCTTTTAAAACTTACCTAGAAAAAATCTATCGTTTTAGGTGTTTCTTAATCTAAAAAAACCTGATAATCACCCTTTTTTTTCTATTTACTTACTATAATAATAAAATAAAAATAAATTTTTTGTTTTTATTTCTTAAGCTTGTCTGCTTGTTCTTTGCTTAATATTTTTGCCATGTTAGTGCCGCACTTAATGCAAGGGCCCTTTGCCATCCATCCGCCTCTTGCTGTTTGACTTACAACATGATTCTTCATCTCGCTCTTTTCTCTACACTTAACACAGTATGCTTCTAAACCTGCCATATTTTTCTTTTTTTTATCCTCCCTTATACATAAATAATGCTAATTTAGGCTTATTTAAAGATATCTTTAAGGTATTTTTATTGAAGAAGTAGTAAAAATTACTTTTTTTATCATCCTGCTGGTATTAGTTCTGAATTATAAACTGGTAGTTTTTTCACTCCTACCCTTCTGTATTGGCATTCAACAAGTATTCTTCCTAAGTTATGAGTAATAGTGGCGCAAGGCTCATCAGCTCCGCCTTCGTATATTTCTTCAGAACTAATAATTATTCTTCTTGATCCATCAGTATAGGCTCTTCCTATGACTAATGGGTTGCCATCAATGTCTGTTGTTTCAAGAGTTTTTTCAATAGTTTTTCTTGTTATAGTTATCATATTTTGCTTCTTACGCTGTGTTTTGCCCCACAGGCTAAGCAGTGAACGAAGTAGAATGATTCTTGTCTTACAAGTTCGGTGTCTGGTTTTTTACACTCTTTACATATAACGAATTCTTCAACGTAAGACCTTATTTTTCCATCAATCATGTCATTATTAGTCTTTTTTTGCATTATTAGCCTGTCTCCTTTTAGTGTTCCTGGTGTTGCAAGTTCTCGCAATAAGTATTTTAGTACGTGATCAGGGTTTCTTCTGATATAACCGCAAATTATTTTGAAGTTGTTAAGAATAGTCTTCTTACCTTCAACCATGCTGCTAGCTCTAGGGATTTCGAACCTATCAAAAGCCTTACTCTCAATAGGTTTGACTTTTGCTAATGCTTCATTAAGTAACTCTTCGTAAGATTCCATGATTAGGGAAAGAGAAAGGGAGTTTTTAAAGCTATTTTTCTTCAAAAACATTTTTCCATCATCGATTACTAAATTTTTTGGTACAACTTATTGTAGGGCTATTTTTTGTTGTCTTACTTCTTTAGTGGACATAAATGAATAAATACTAGAGAAATGGTAATTCTTTCTTATGGCAAAAGTTTTCAGCATAAAAGAAGTGTTTGTTGAGAATGTTGTTCCTAATATTAACTCTTATTCTGCCTTTAAACATTGGGCTCGTGGTGAGCTTCAAAGGATGCATGATGAGGGATTAATAGTTGGTGCGTTATTTTATGGTTCTATGATTCAGGGAGACTTCTATGCGGGTAGTGATCTTGACTTATTGATAGTTTATAACAGTGAAAAGTTGAATCGTACCTCTGCCAAGGAAGTTTTTAGGGATCTTGAAGAAAAGGGTAAAAAATTGTTTAATATTGGTTTATCTCCCCATCCTAGAATTAGTGATAGGGCTTCTGATTGGAGGGCTGGAGAACTCTCGGGTAATGATGAAGATAATAAAGTATTAGTTGTTGATGCTCAGGATGAGGAAAAACGTGTTTCTTGTTCTACTGGTCACAGGTTTGTAGAGTACCTTAAGACTTGTGCGTCTTCTCCTGAGGCTATTGCTCAAAACGTTGTAGGAAAGAACCCCCTTGATATATTAACAGGTCCTCATTCGCGGATTACTCGTTACAGGTCTAAGGCTTCTGATAAGATGAGGCTTCATGAAATGATGGCTAGGATGATTTTTGTTCAGAATAGGCTTAAAGAGAAGTCCCAGATGCCTGTAAATTCTGATGATGGTATTAATTATGAGTTGTTAGCTTTAAGGATTAGAGAACCAGTTTTTAATGTTTTAGACTTATTATGGCTCAAGAATGGCTCCGTTCCTAGAACTTCTGATGGGAGGCTAATAAATAAGAATGATTTAGCTAAAGAATTCTTAAAAGAGTTTCCGGATTTTGACTCATCAGAGCTTGAAGAATCAATATCATTATTTAATGAGTATCGCAAAACAATAAATTATTTATCAAGCCTTCCTGTAGGTGAGAGGTTGAAACATTTACATTCTTATGAGTTATTAGTTAAAAGTATGGATCAAAGAGCTAAAGTTTTCGACCGTTTCATAAGCAGGTGTTTTGATATGGTAAAATCAAAATCCTTAACTGAAGAATCTTTATTGTTAGCATAAATCTGCCTTAGTCTTGAACAAATTCTACTTCTTCAACCCTTGCTGTTAGTCCTATTCTTTTAAGAATTGCTTTCGAGTGGTTTAGTATTGCTTGATCAGTAATTCTGTACCTGCTCTTAATTTCAAACCCTGGAATTTCTTCTTCTCTTCCTTCTAATTTTATCATTTTTACGGGTTTGTTAATCATTGCTCTATATTGTGCTATTCCTGCTTCTGTTTTTTCTCCGTACCTTAATCCTTCTTCTTCAGGTACCAAGAAAGTGAAGTCTCGACCGTTAGGTCCTTCATAATAACCATACCTTGGTCTTAGGACTGTTTGTGCGTCTCCTTTCATGTACCTGTCGTCTACTTCAACAAGGTATATTCCTCCTTGTTTTGGTTCTAGTCTTCCACGAACGACCTTAGGTATGCTTATTTTAAGTGTCATATTTTTTTAAACCTTGTTTTCTATTCCTTTTTTTGGTAGTCTTTCAAAACTGTAACCGTCAAAACACCAACCGTCCCTTCCGTTTAATACTTCTTGGGGTTTTACTTCAACAACTCCTTCTCCGTAAAGTTTTTTCTTAGGCCCTAGAGTGTAATAGTTTTCTCTTTTTGCGTCTCTTCCATAATCATAAACTCTTATTGCTTGTTTAGGTTTGAGTCTTCCTTCAGATAATAAACTAAAAAATATTTGGTGTCCTCTAAAAAGTCCGTCCGCTGCTTCGTAGAATCCTAAGGAATTAACCATTGTTTTTATCCTAAGTATCTTAGTTTTCCTGGTCTTGGTTCGTATGCTAATCCTTCTTCTAACATCTTTTTTATTTCTTGGTCTATTATTTCTTTAGGTGCTTTGATTGTCATAATCATTTTTTCTGCGTCAATTCCTCCAAATTCTTCTGCGTCCTTAATCATCTTAATAATTTGGTCTTTAACGGCTAATACTTCTTCTTTATTATGGTTTGTTGCTTGGGAAGTGCTGGTTGTTAATGCTGCTGAGCTTGTTCCTTCTAATTCTAGTTTTCTAACAAGTAAGTATCTTGGGTCTTTAATAGTTATTATTTCTGGCGATAAATAAACTTCGTTATTAAAAAATCTGCATAAACCAATAACCATTACTGTGTCTCCTGGATTAATCGCTTCGAATCGTAAAACGTCATCACCGAACATTTTAAGTCTTAATTGTCCTGATGCATCATCAATTGTTAGTGTTGAGTACTGTTTTTCCCCTTCACTTGAGAATTTGTCAACAACGTTAGCAACAATGTTAACTCTAATGATTTCTTTATGATCTAAGTCTAAAAATTTGAATCTCGGGTTTCCACTATTGTCAAGGTTTCCTGGGTCTGTTATTGGTTGTCCTCGCAGGATGTCACCAATTTTTAGTTTGAAAGCAACATTACGCTTCTTAATTTCACCAGTATTGCTGTTCGTGTTTGTTAATACCATTATTATAAGTTGTAATGCTCATTTTATAAAGATAGTTATTCTCTTGTTAATAGTTTTTTATTATAAGGGCGATAGCTTAATAAATAAAGCATTTTATTTTATGATGTTATGAAAAAGAGTGATTATGAGTCTCTAGCAGAGAAGATTAGCATTATTCATATATTCATATTTGTTGTAACCATTTCTGCTATGGTGCTAATTTTCTTTTACAAACCACTAATTATTTATTCAGCATTTTGGTTAGCATTAATTTGGCTTATTGAGCTAGTTTATGGTTTCAGTTGTCCTTTAACGACAGAAGAGTATGACCTAAGAATAAAAGCCGGAGAACATATTAAAAGAAAGAAGTTTATCCCTACTTTTCTTCATCGGTACCTTGGCATAAACATACCTGACTGGTTAGCGGAGATATGGTTAGCTATGTATTTTTTGATATCAATGTTCGTTTTGATTAATCATTTCTTTTATTAGAATTGTTTTACAAGTAATGTCTTGCAAGACTACATTACTTGTACGAATCCTTTTCTAGGGTGGAATAAGTCTCCCATTCTTGTTAGTTTCTCAATTGAGTCATCTATTTCTTTATCATCCATTTTTCCTAACAATTCTTTTTTTAGTTCTTCAATAGGTATTAGTTTACCTAGTCTTCCTTCAAGTTTTTGTAAAGCGTCTTTAACTGATAATACTTTGTTTCTTTGACCAGTGGAAACCCCTGTTGCTATTCTATCAATGTCGAAAGTGTTAGTTTCGTAATCGTAACCAACTTTCATCAAATAATACCTCATTATCTCAATAGCTCTTTTAGCATCATCTCTCAGAACTGTTTCGCTTAGTCTTAGTTTTGCGCTTGCTTCTGAAAGTCTCATTAGTCCTTCTAGTTGTCTTGCTGATATCGGTAAAGGTTTTTGTGCGTTTTCTGCTGATGTGACGTTTGACATGTTTCTTAAATCAACATAAAACTTTTTTATTTCTTCAATTGCTTCATCAGTTAGTTTTGGTTTGATTCTTTGTCTTGCGTAAGCTAAGTATTTTTTGAATAGGTCTCTCTCAATTGTTATTTCTCTTTCTTTATGTTCTTTACTTTCCATCAAGACGTGTGATGCTATCGCTTCGTCTCTTCCTCTGTCAGGCATGTCTTTAAGTATAAAAATAATATCGAATCTGTTAATCAGTGCTGGTGGAAGATCAATTTGTTGAGCTACTGTTTGGTAAGGGTCGAACCTTCCGAACTTAGGGTTTGCTGCTCCTAAAACACTAGTTTCCGATCTTAGTGTTGCTTGGATTGTTGCTTTACTAATAGTCACGCATTGTTGTTCTAATGCTTGATGCATAGCACTAGTGTCTTCAGCTTCCATCTTGTCCATTTCATCAACGCACAGAATTCCTTTATGTGCTAATACCATTGCTCCTGCTTCTAAACTCCAACCTTTAAGGAATTCGTCCTTAACAACTGTTGCTGTTAGTCCAGCACCACTAGCACCTCTACCTGCTACGTATCTTCCTTTTGGTGCTACTGCTGCTATGAATGTTAATATTACTGATTTAGCGACTCCTGGGTCTCCAACTAACAATATGTGTATGTCTCCTCTTTTTTGTGTTCCGTCACTCATAGTTTTTTTCACCCCTCCTAATAATTGCAGTACTAATGATTGTTTTACTTCTTTATGACCATAAATTGATGGTGCTATAGTGTTAGTCATTTTTTCGAAAAGTTTTGGGTCTTGTGATAATTCTCTTATTTGTGTTTCGTCTTCTTCACTAATTATTACTTCTTCGTATGATTCTTCCATTGGTATTACGTTGTTAGCTTCAATTGCTATATCATACCTTGTTAGTTGTGTTCCTTGCTGGCTGTGCTTAACGACTTCTTTTAGTGTTCCAATAACTTTTACCTTAGCCCCTGGAGTGGTCTTTTCTTCCATTTTAGGCTCAACTAAGTCTTCTTTTAAGAATATTGATATCCTTCTAGGTTGTTCTCCTCCGCTAAGGTTTTCTGGTGATTCTTCAATAACTATTCTTTGAGCATCAACCATGTCTTTTGATAATAGTTTGAAACCTCCGCGTCTACCGCAAGAGCACCTTCTAGGTTCTCTAAATTTGCTTTCTATTTGTAATATTGATATTATCGTACCGCATGTTGGGCATTCGAACTTTGCGTTAACTACTTGAGGTCTTACCTCTGTTGCTTGTCTTATTATTCCCTCTATTTGTATGAATTTGTTTAGGTGTTTAGATCTGAGATTTCTTATTTTTTCTGAGTGAGAATCAGGAAGAGAAAGGAACCTTACTCTGGCATTCTTAATAATGTCTGCTTCTTCAACTGCCATTTCCATAGCCATTATTACTTCCTCTGGAGATTCCATTAGTCTTTCAGTTAGTATTGTTGATGAGCTTGCAAGTTCGTCAAAATTTACGTGTATGACTTTGTTTTCTTCTCTAGCTGCTTTACCAATTATCTCTTTTTTGTGAGTGTCAAAGAAGGATCTGGCTTCTAATCGTAGCTCTTCCGGATCTACCTTTTTTTCCATGATTATGATTACTTCTAACCCTTTTTATTGATATTTATACATAACAATCTATGTTTAGAAACCTTTCGTATACTAAAGAAAGTTTTTCTTAAGCTCGAGCTACTATTAATTCAGAAATTCTTCTCTGCATTCTTATCCTTTCTCCAGGACTAATCTTTCTTGTTACTGACATAGGCTCGCAATGAGAATCAATAAGGCTTTGTAGTTTTGGAGGATCATTGACTATTATAACGGCGTACTCTGCAAATGACTCATGATTCTTAGATAATTCTTGCATAACTCCTTCAGCTAAACTCTCTATCGTCCTATTTGCTACTGGTGGAGCGTTAGAATATTCTCCGTCATTAGAAACTATTTTACAATAATAACTAGTTCTGCCGGTAATGCTCTTATCCTCTTCTGAAAGCTCTTGACCCTGCGCCATTCTTAGTTCTTGAAAAACTTCTAAGCATGCAACTTTCTTAAATGGTAAGAGTTGATAGATAGTTCTCATTGTTTGTTAATAATTATTAGAAAATTTTTCTGAGACTTTTAGGCATTCATTCTTTTAATGGCAGCTTTCACGTTCTTGATTAATTGTTCCATGCTTTCGTCAAGTTGTTGTCGAGTCTTGGTTCCTGTGCAAACAAGTTTACCATTAGAAAATAATAAGAATGTTGCTGTAGGGTTGTCAAGTTTGTAAACTAGGCCAGGGAATTGTTCAGGTTCATACTCAGTGTTTTCAAGTTCTAAAGCTAACAAGTTAAGGTTAAGCATTAAGTCAATACTTCCGCTAGCTACAATATTTTGAACATTAATTTTTGGTTTGTCAGTAATACGAACATTAATTCTTCTAAGTTGTTTAATAACAGAATCAATAACTTCCTTAACTTGCTGAATGCTCTTAGTTCCAGTACAAACAAGGTTACCGCTTGAAAAAACAAGAACAGCACTCTTAGGTTCTTTAACTCTTAATATGACCCCTGGAAATTGGTCAGGATTGTAAGTAGTGTTAACTAAAGTCTTAGCAAGTTTAGTTAAAGAAATTGGTTTCCCTAAAGAAGTTGTTGCTACAATGTTTTGAACTTTAAGTGATGATTTTTTAGAACTTGATTGTTTTTCAGCCATTATATAAACCTTTATAAAAATCTCGACGATTTAATTCTTATTTATAAATGATATGCTTTATAAACCTTTCTATGACCTCATTATTGCCAATTTTACTAAACCTTTATATTGTTCATAATTTTAACTTATTACGAGATGTCCTCAAAAGATAAAGGTGTAGTTTATTTTTTAGAATACGATGATACTCGCCAAGATCATCCATTATTTGTTTTAAACGCTCTATCATCTGTTTCTCCTAAAGGTGGTTTGAGAGAAGTTTATGTTGATACCGTTGATTCTAAAAGAGGCTTAAAAGATATAAAGGGTGTTCTAGAGAAGGTGGTCCCTCATTTTTATAATAATAAGCCTCGAGTTAAAGTTTATTCTTTAGACATCCAAGACTCTTTATATTCAAAAGCTTCATCAGTGCCACAAGATTCTCCTCCGTCGCTAGTAATTTTTTCTAGAGGGAGAAGTTCTGAGACTAAAAATCTTTTATCAAGACTTGAGATTGATGGTTTTCAAGTTTTAGATTTTATAAAAGCTAATGATCCTCAAAGGATTGTCGCCAAAGTTGGTAAATCGAGAGTTAGAAAAGCTAAGGCTGTTTCAAATTAGTTTTTAATTACTCTCATTTTGAGATTAACGTTTTCTATAGGGAATATTCTGCTTATTCTTAATTCGTTTTTTCTTCCGTCTAAAAAGTTGTAAACTAAACTTCTAAATCCCAATTTTCTAGCTGCCGGGGATATATCTTCAATGTGGAAAGGGAAATTTCTGCCAAAAGATTTATAGTATTGGTACCTCTTACCACTTTCTGTTTGAGGATCAAAATGATCAAAAGCTCCGAGGGAAAGGTATCTTCTATGGGTTACGTCACCATAAGCGTTTCTGCCGCTGTAATGGGGGAATCTAATATAGACTAATGCTTTGTCTTTACTGATTCTATGAACCTCGCTAAGGAGCCAAGGCACATCATCAACATGTTCTACCATGTCTGTGAGAAAGACTTCCTCAAAAAGATCATTTTTGAAAGGAATACTTACTCTGCTTCTTATTTCGCACACTACATCTACTCCTGGTAATGTGACTCTGTCAAGGCCTATAGCTCCTTCTTTCTTTCTATTACCGCAACCAATATCCAGTGTTTTCATGGAGTCGTCAATAAAGCATGCCTTTTATACCTTGCCTAATTGTCACTTTAAAGTAGCTAATAAAGAAAGATTTATAAGGTGTTCTTGATACAAGGTTTTATGTCAAGAAAAGTTTATATTTTTACTCCAAGGCCTGATCGCGTTGATAATGGAGATTGGGGTCTAATGAGAAGTATTGCTATCATTCATAGAGGAGAGCCTATTGATGCTGCTTATTTTGATGTTAACCAAAAGTTTAGGGATGTTTCTCCTCTGCCTCGGGTGACTAGTGGTTTTCCCCCTACGACCGAGGGGTACTGTAAGACAAATGGTGATAAACCTATTGATCCTAGACTAGCTGAGGATCATAGCGATTTTCTCAGAGAATTAACTATTGGCGATGGTAGAAGTTTTTCCAGAGTTGCTTATGTTAATAAAAAAGGTAACGGTAATATTGCAATATTAGTTGATAACTTGCAAGAGAACGGTTTTGAAACTGAAAGAGTGTATTTTTAATTTATTCCTCTGAATTCTGAGAATCCTGCTGATTCATAACTTTTCTTTGATAATTCCCCTGTTCTTGATTTATTGTTCCAATCATCAACATATTCCTTTGTCCCGGTGTGATATAAAACATCGTAGATTTTTATTATGTTTTTTTCTGGATCATAATCCCAGGCTACTCTTATTTCTTTTCTTCCTCTTGGTGACACAAAAAACTCTCCTATTCTTTCTTTCGGTCTTGCAATAGGATTTTCTCTTATCATTTCTATTTCGCTATTGAACATTTTAGCTCTCCCACTGACACTATTATCTCTTCTTGCTCTTACCAAGGCCTTGTTTGATATAATTACTCTTGGTTTCTCATTAGTTCTTGGTATTGTAACATTCATTGCTTCTAAAAAATATTTTGCTAAATTATTGCCATGATTGTAAATACTTAATAATCCTGGACCTAATTCTTCCTTAGCTACATCTTTCAGTTCGTCATCTCCTAATTCCTTATACCTCTTTCTAAACTCGCCAAGACTATAATCGCGAACACCTAACATCCCTTGGGGTTCTATTATGTGTAAATCTCTATCTGGGACAAATGTGTCTTTTTCAGGGTCAGAATGTTTTGAGTATATTTTAATTCCCTTTGCTCTGTCTCTCTCATCTCCTTCTGCCCTTCTTTCCAAATCTGATATGTCGCTTCTAATGCTGCTTGTGAATAATACTATTACTCCTCCTATGAACAGCATTATTCCTATGATGCTGAATTGTTTTGTTATTATTTCACTGATTATTGCGTTTCCAGTTGTTACTGTTTTTGATGTTATTATTAGTATTATTCCTAAGAACAATGATGCTACGCCTATCAAGTTGAATAATTCTCTCTTCCATTCTGGTTCCTCTTTTTTTGTTTCCATAATTTTTTTATCCTTTGTGTTTCTCGTATTCTTCTTCTATTTCTTTTACTGTTGCTATATCATCTATTTTTTTGTCAGGTCTTACAACTTTTATTCTAGGGAATCGCAAGGCGTATCCTGAATTGTACGACGGTGATTTTTGTATGTTTTGGTATTGTATCATACCAATAATTTCTGGTTTAACAGTTACTTCTTTTCCATCTTCACTAATGATTAATGGTTTTAGTAGTTTTGTTAAGTCATCGAAGCTTAATCCTAATTCGCTTTTTTCTTTCAGACCTGTTGATACTTTACCCACTTCTAACAAGTCGCCATTTTTACCATTTCCTGCTAAGCATGATACTGTGTAAGAAGTTAACCATCCTGCGCGCTTGCCTGTTCCCCATTCTGCTTTTGTTATTACTAAGTCTAATTCTTCTGCGTCTGGTTTTAGTTTTACTGCGTAACCGATTCTTGCTCCTGGTTTGTAAGGTGACTCTAGGTTCTTTCCCATTATTCCTTCTTCTCCCATTTCTAGTGCTTCTTCATAAAATTTTTCAACAACTTTTTCATCATCTGTAACTATTTGTTTTGATAATGATAACTTGTAAGGTTCTTTCTTAATAATTTTTTCAAGCTCTTTTCTTCTTTCCTTAAAAGGTTTTTCTAGCAAGCTTTCTCCATTAATATATAGTAAGTCAAATGCTACCAGTTCCACTGGTAATTCTTTCTCGACCTTTTCTATATCATAAATTCTTTTTATTCTTTGGCTTATTTCTTGGAATGGTAAGTAATCTTTTGTTTTTGGGTCGTATCCTATTGCTTCTCCATCAATCATGAATGTTTCTGCCTTAACGTAAGCCTTAACGTATTTTACTATGTCTGGGAATTGTTTTGATACTTCTTCTAGCCTGCGGGTGTATATTTTTATTTCTTCTCCACTTTTGCTTATTATTACCCTGAATCCGTCATATTTGTATTCAAACGCTGCTGGTTTTCCTACTATTCTAAAAGCGTCACTGATGCTTTCTGCTTTTGGGAACAGCATGACTTTTAGTGGTTTTCCTGGCATCAAACTTATTTCTGCAAGGCGGCTTATTCCATCGCATGAGTATTCGTATACTAGTCCGAAGTCTGTTGTTAAGTCGTATGCTTTCTGTACTAATTTTTCTACCTCTTCACTTGCCTCTTGTCCGAAGCATGATTTTATTATTGCGTCTCTAAGCACTCCTTCTTTTACTCCCACTCTTAAGTCTCCAATGATTGTTCTAACCAAGTATTTTGCTTCTTTTGGTTTAGCATCTAATAATAATTCTGCTATTAGCTCTAACTTTTTTTCTACTGTTCCTTTTCCAACGAAATCTGCTAGTCTTCTTATGTTGCTTACTACTCTTTCAATTACTAGTTCTTTCTTGCTTTGTTTTATTCTTGATTTTGTTATCTCTCTTTCTGCTACCTCTCCTAAGTCTCCGATCTCTTTCCACTCCTTAACTACCTCTTCATTGCTTATTCCGCTTGCTTGTGCTATTGCTTTTATTATTGTTTGTTCACTCATTCCTAATACTTCTTGGTTGCTTTCTGGAAATACGCTTCCTTGAATGAGGTATATTATGTCTCTTCTGTTTCTTTCTTCCTTTATTTTTTTTAAGAATTCTGATATTATCTCAACTTTTTCTAGCTTCTTAGTTGTTGATTGTAATGCTGTATAAACTTCTAATAATTGTGAGTATAACATAAAGTTAGCAAATTAACGTAATTTATATAGCTTATTAGTTGGCTAGTTTTATCTTTATTTAGTCATCAATAAATATTCTCTTTTTGCTTCTACAATAGGTGATTTTAGATTTTCATCTTCTTCATATAAACTTCTATTAGCAAAAATCTCATTCTTCTTCCTTCTTTCTTCAAAATCTTTTGCCCACTCTTCTCTTTTTTCTTCCCTTTCTTTCATGTAATGAACATCTATTTGGTATGATTCGCTTTTCTCGTAGCATAATCTCCTGTCTGTCCAGTGTATTATTATTTTTTTTGAGTGTTTGGATTTTCTTCTAGGAGAATCACTAGAATTTTTCCATTTTGCTCTGGTTCCTCTTATTGATAATTCATGAACTATCGCAATTAAGTCCTTTTTACCGCAATTTGTTAAGTGTAAGCCTGCTCTTATCTTGTTTACTCTATTAGCCGATAAATACTGGTCAACTATGTCCCGATAAACTTCTAGAAATAAATCCTTCTTCCCTTTTTGATAAATACTCATCAAAAAACTAGGAGTTACTATCTGTTTTTAAACATTTATGTAGAAATGAGCGTGATTAATTTTTATCTTCCTCTTCTTTCGTTTGCTCTTGCGCTCGGACCGCTCTTTATTTCTGGTCCTCTGTGTCTTAGTCCTCTAGATTTCTTTCCAGCGCTTGTTAATCCTCTGAATACTTTGTTTTTGTTAGAGTTTCTAACAATCCATGATGTGTTCTGATCATTAGTTATTTCTGGTTTATCAGGGTCAATCATTATAACTTCGTAAAAGTAGTGTTTACCGTCTTTTCCTGTTTGGTATGAGTTTAGTACTTCTAGGTTAGGATACTTTTTTTGTGCTCTTCCTTCAGCGACCCATTGGTAGCTCATCTTCAGTGTTAGTCTTGTGTGCATTCTCTTAGATCTTCTACCCTTTCTAGGCCTTGGTCTTTGTCTTCCGCCTCTAACAACTCTGACTCTAATAACTACGAATCCTTTTTTGTCTTTGTAACCTAAAGTTCTTGCTCTGGCAATATCTGTTGGTTTATCTATTTTAGTTACTGATTCTCCGGCTCTCCAATCTATCATTCTTCCTTTGAGAGTTAATTCCATTGATTTCTTAATATACTCGTAAGCGTTAGTCATGATTAATGTGAGAAAAAATGTGTTTATAAAGCTTTACTTAAACTATGGCTTTTTCTTATTTTTATAATGATGGGCGACCGGAATCAGAATAGCCATGTTTTAAGTAACTTACAGGGATGCCTGCTCTTTGTACTATTCCTCTAAAATGTGCGAATCTTAATTGGTCTTCATAAGTCTTTTTCCCTTCAGCATAAACAGTTATTGAACTGCCCTTAGGATCATCATATCTTATGTTTGCTCTTAGAACTGGGTTACCATTAACAACTTCGGCGCTTAATCCTTTTCTATTTTTACTTCCAACAACACTGAATCCTCCATCCTTTATTGTTGCTAAAGCTTTTACTAATTCACCTGGGTCTAATCTGTCAATTACCATCTTTTGTGAAGTGATAATTATCCTTTTCTTTATAAGTTTTGTTCACCACAAAAAAATTGCGACAAAAAATTATCTCACTACAAGAAGTTGTACGTAAAGAATTATTTGTTGACGAATAATAAAAGTTTTGGTTAAGAAATTTAGACCGTACTTTAATTATTCTCCAATGACTACGGCAAATATTAATACTTTTCATCTGGTTATAATATATGGAAATAAAAAGTTTTCCTTCTGTTATTACTCCTGAACTTGCTGAAGAAACTGGTTGGCATATAGGAGATGGAAGCATGAATTATTACGAAAAACATGATGGTAAAGAAAAATGTGTTTACCAGTTAAGGGGGCATATTGAAGATGATAAAGAACATTACATCAACCGTATTAAGCCTATATTCAAGATTTTATATAATGTGGATATTAGTCTTAGAGAAATGCCCTCCACAAGAGTTTTCGGATTTCAGATATGGAGTAATGCTCTTTTTAGGTTTAAAGAGAGTTTAGGCTTAAGAAGAGGGCCAAAATTAGAATTAGTCATTCCAGATGCATTTCTTTTAAGTAACAAAATTAAAGCGGCAGTTCTTAGGGGCATATTTGATACTGATGGCTGTGTCTACTTTGTTAAAAAGAAACTATCGATGTATCCAAGAATGGAAATATGTACGATTTCTCTTAAATTAGCAGAGCAATTAAGAGTTTTGTTTAATGAGTTAGGTTTAAGGGCGACTATGTACAAAGATTCTGCACCTAGGGGGAATCGTCATCAGTCTTACAGAGTTGTTATAAGGGGAAAAGAGATGTTTGATAGGTTTATGGAAGTTATTGGCCCAAAAAATTCTAAACATATTAAGAAATATTTGTTATATAGAAAGGGTTTTAAACGGTTTTTGATAAGCAATAATAACAATGAGCCTGTAGTTCAGCCCGGCAGAACGCTGCTCTGATATTTTCAAAGTTGAGATCAGAGAGGCAGAGGTCCGAGGTTCAAATCCTCGCAGGCTCATTTTTTTCTTTATGGATAAGTTTATAATGATTAATTTTGGTGTATTTTTTGATGGTTAACAAGGTTAAGGTTTGTTTAGATCTTGATGATGTACTGACGGGTTTTATGAAGGGTTTTTCAGATTTTCATAATAACAATCATGGTACTAGTATTAGTTATGATAATATCAAGACTCTCAATATTGCTAAACTTTTAGGAATAAGTCAGGATGAAGCCTGGGGTATTGTTGAGTCCTATTACAACTCTGCAGATTTTGATTCTTTGATTCCTTATGATGGTGTTATCAGGGTTTTGGAAGAGTTTACCTCTTTAGGTATTGATTTAGTCATTGTTACTTATCGTTCTGGTACTGGTTGGAAGAAGTCTCACGATTGGTTAAAAAAACATTTTGGTTCACACATTAAGCTGGTTCATGGTCTTGATAAGAATGGTATGCGTTTGAATAAGGGTAAGGTTTGTGCAGAGCAAGGTGTTAGTTTTATTCTTGAAGACTGTTTGGATAACGCTATTCATTGTTTAGAGGAGGGTATAACTCCTTTTGTTTTAACTATGCCTTGGAATATTGACAGAGAGTTACCTAGTGGTGTTGTAAGAGTTAAGGATCATCAAGAGTTTTTCCAGAAAGTTTCTTCTTTAATAAAGAAATAATTTTTTTTATTCTTCGCTTGTTAATTCTATTGTTAGTATTCCTTCTTTTGATAACTTGTACTTTGTTATTGGTAGTGTTACTGGTAAATTTTTCCAGTATGATGTTTTGTCGCTGAAAGCTTTTATTTCAATACTTTCTTCTAATTTGTTAATTATTATATCATCAAGCTTTTTTACTCCTGGTACTTCTATTTCGTAAACTAGTTTTTCTCCTATTCTTCTAACTTTTGATTTTGCTTCTTCTTTAGGTAGTTTAGAAACTCTAATTGCCTTATCGTCTGACATCTTGTTACTTGGTATTATTTCCTCTATTTCTTGTGAGAATTCTTCTTTGCTAGATCCTAGGTTTGCGTCACCGAATTTTTTTATGCTTATTTTTGGTTGACCGTTAGTTGATGATGAAATGCTTATGCTTATTCCTGATTGTTTAACTCTTTTAACTTTATTATTTTGTTTTTCTTCATTCATTCCTTTCATGTTTTCTCCCATTGCTCTGCTCATTTGCTTATTCATCTCATTCATTAGATTTCCAAGTAGTGATCCTAAACCCATTGGCAATTCTCCTAGTGGACCATTATCGTCTCTTCCTAACATTCCGTAATCTCTAGAGTCATAATTCTTACTTAAGTCAAAACCGCAACCGGAGCAAAAATTACTCTTTTTGCTTATTTTTGATCCACAATTCAAACAATTATTATCGAACATAATACTCCTAACTCATTAACTTCTTTAAATAGTTTATGAATAATAAATGTTGTACAAATTATTAGTTTTTCTCATAATAATTTTTTGCAATTCTTAAACAACAAGCTTTTAATAATCATTAATCTTGGAACTAGTTATGGAAAAAGCGGAGATAATGGCTGGTTTAAAATCAGCTCTATCAAGAGGTTATTCATTAGAGTTTTCTAAGAAGAGTTTTATTAATGCTGGTTATTCCTCTCAGGACGTTGATGATTCTGCGGCTGCTTTAATGGCTGGTGGTAGTTCGATTGCTAACTCTAGGCCTGCTCCTCCTTCGGGCAGTTATCAAGCGCCAAGCATTCCCCAGTCATCTCCTTCTACTCCTGCTCAAAATCCTGGGCTTTCTTCAGCACCAAAAACTCCTGCTACTATGGCTTATCAGCAACTTCCTTCTTCATCCTCCTCTTCTCAAAGTGTTTCTTATAAGCCTCTTCCTAAGCCTGCTTCTTCGCCTAGTGATTATAAGAGGTTAGCTGATGTTTCTGGCACGCCTAAAGCTCACGGTCTTGGACTTGTTATTTTCTTAACTTTAATTCTTCTAATAGTTCTTGGTGTTTTAGGTCTGTTTATTTTTAAGAAGGACTTAGTTGAGGCAACACTTAGAGGTTGGGGATTAATATAAAAAATTATTTTGTTTTATTCTTTTCTTACGTTTCTATAAGCTATTCCTAGTCCTATTATTCCTGTTAGTATTAGAATTAAGTAATTGACTATTTGTGAATCAATGGTTATTAGTGCTGTTTTTAGTGCGAATACTGAGAATACGTAAAGCGCGAAGAAGTATAATGTTTCTGATAATATTTTTCCTCCATCAATCTTACTTTCTTCAATTACGTTCTTTAGGTAAGTCGCTATTGTGAATCCTACAACTATTAGTACTAATGCTCCTGTTACTGCCGGGATTACGACAAGTATTGATGTTAGCCACCTTGTAAATAGTGGGATGTTTAGTTCTACTAAGGCTAAATAGATGAATAAAATGTATATTGACCAAGTTATAATTGTTATGAAAAGTCTAATAAAATTATAAGACCTACCCTTTTCTAAACGAGCTTGTTTTGAAAGCTTTTTCAAAGCTTTATTGACAAATAATCCTAAAAGGAAACCTGCAGTTAAATAAAATATTGCTGCTATTAATCCAGCAAGGAAATTGCTTATGTTTATGTTAAGAATGTTTCTAAGGAGCATAAAAAATCAACGTAATACTCATTTATATTATTGTCGATCACTTCAATAATGATTATAAACTTCTTAAAATGCTAAACTGTCATGATTAAAGATCATCTTAGGCTTCCGCAAAGCGGAATTACTGATTATTCTGGTCATAAAATGGTTCAAGTGTATGCTACTATCGCTGGAAGAGAGGAACCCTTCATGTTCTTTTCAGAGACTAGGGGTGAAGGTGAGAGGCACCGACTAATTCTGGAGGGCGGACTAAAAGAATTGGGAATTAGTTTTGAAATGGTTGATGTTGGTAGAACGGATAAGGTCCCTGCTCCTACGGGATCGGCTTACCGTATCGCAGGTGCGGGTTGGGGAGAAGTTTTTGCTGGTGCTGGTAAATATGAGGGTAAAAGAGTATTATCGGTGTCTAATCCTGATCTTGGTTCTGATGATTATAAAATTCGTCCGAGTAGAGATCATCTTGTAGATATGCAGAGAATACTTGGAGATTCTTGGGTTGTTGGGTATGATAGGAAAGCTGTAATCTGAAATTTACTAAATTCATTACAACAATCCTTATATAACTCTTTTTTGGTTTATAGCTTAAGTTGATACTTGTTAGTATCAAGAAAACGATCACTAAAAAAGTGCTCGTTTTCGGCATGCTCAAAATGTAAGTCTAAACATTTTGACATCATAAATAAAAAATGAGGAATAAATAAAAAATGAGGTTTGCGCACTTGTCTGATTGTCATTTAGGTAGTTGGAGGCATCCGGAATTACAGGCGCTGAATATGGCTTGTTTTTCCAGAACCATAGAGGTTTGCATAAAAGAAAAATTAGATTTTGTTTTAATAGCTGGGGACTTGTTTGATTCTCCGTATCCATCAATAGAAGTATTGAAAGAAACATTTAGGGAACTTAGAAGACTAAAGGATTCCCAGATACCTTGCTACTTTATTGCTGGAAGCCATGATTATTCTTCAAGTGGGAAAACATTTTTGGATGTTTTAGAAAATGCTGGTTTATGCACTAATATTCACAAACAAGAATTAAGGGAGGGAGACGACCACATATACCTTACACCAACTATTATTGGAAACGTAGCGCTGTATGGTTATCCTGGGAAAAAGACTGGTCTTGACATACCTGAGGTTAAGAGAATAAAACTTATTGATTCTCCGGGATTCTTCAAAGTATTAACTCTTCACACATCCATAAAAGACGCAATAGGGAGTTTGCCAATAGACTCTGTTGATGAGAAAGAATTACCAAAAGCAGACTATTATGCTCTAGGGCACTTGCACATAGATTATGAGTATAACAACATGGTATATGCTGGTCCAACATTCCCTAATAATTTTGAGGAGATTGAAGAATTAAAGGGTGGGAGTTTTTACATAGTAAACACTTTACCATTCCAGTACAAAAAAGTTGCATTAGAACTTAAGGGAATTGTTAGGGCAGAGATGAAAATCACCAATGCTTTGGTTGGTACTGACCAAATACTTTTTGAGTTAGGGAAGCATGATCTGCGTGACAAAATAGTCTTGTTAAGGTTGTATGGTTCTCTAGAGAAGGGTAACGTTAATAATATTGATTTTTTAAAAATTGGTAGTTTTGTTTCTGGGAAGGGAGCTTATTGTTTTCTTAAGAGTACGTCAAAATTAGTCAGGGAGGATTCGGAGATAAAAATTGATGGTTATCACGCTTTGCCTAATATGGAAGAGGATATAATCAAGAAGTACGTTCTTGATAACAAGTCTGACATGAACAAGTTTGTAGAGCCTCTAATGCACATATTATCATTTGAGAAGAAAGAAGATGAAAAGTCAATATTGTTCACTGAGAGGATTCTTTCAGAGGCTAAAAGAGTTTTAGGTCTTGAGGAATCTCAAGGTATCATATCAAGAAGTAAGGAGGTTTTGTCAGGAGATGTTTATCAAGAGGCTTAGTTTAGAAAATATTAGAAGTTACGAATCAATAACTATTGATTTTCCTAAAGGATCGTTATTGTTGTCTGGTGATATAGGCTCTGGGAAAACCACGATTCTTTTATCAATAGAGTTCGCACTTTTTGGTTTACAACCAGGTCAGAGAGGTTCATCGCTTCTTCGTTTTGGTAAGGATTTTGGCAGTGTTCGTTTGGAACTCGATATTGATGGTAAAGAAATAATAATTGAGCGTGGCTTAGAGAGGGGTAGTAAGACTATCAGTCAAGAAGAGGCCTTCATAACTATGGGTGGTTTGAGAGAAGAAGTAGCAACTTCTGAATTAAAGAACAGGATACTAAAATTGTTAAATTATCCTATTGAGTTCGCAAAGAAGACTAACCTCCTTTACAAATTCACTGTTTATACTCCTCAGGAGGAAATGAAACAAATAATTTTAGAGGATTCTCAAACTAGACTTAATGCGATAAGGCACGTTTTTGGTGTTAACAAGTACAAAAATATTAAGGAGAATGTTTCTTTATTATCAACTTATCTTAGGGAAGACATAAGGAATAAGGAAGGGGTAATTAGGGATTTAGATGATAAGAAACAACAATTAGATGAGAGAAAGCAAGTCTTGAAAGTTTTAGAAAAGAACTTTGTTGATTCGCAAGTGGAGTTAGAAACTTTCATTCTTGCTAGAAAGACTATTGAGATGGAATTATCTGCGACTAAAACAAAGATTGATGAAAAAAAGAAGTTAGAGCAAGAAATTGAGAAAATAAAAGTTGCTGTTTTAGGTAAGAAGGAACTTGTTACTAATATGGATAAGGAAATAACTATTCTTAATAAAGAAATTAGTGATATTAAGGGTTTATCTTTTTCTGATGAACTAATTAAGAATTTGGAACTTGAAAAGAAAGATTTGGAAATTCTTGAGGATGATAAGAAGAAAGAAAATTTTGATTATATTGTTAAGAGTAAGTCGTTGAAGGCTAGGAATATGGAGATTAATTCTTTGAAGGAGAGAATTATGCAAATACAGTTATGTCCCACTTGTTTGCAAAACGTTGATAATAATTACAAAACTAATATTTTTCGGAAGTTTGATGATGATTTAGAAAAGAACCTTTTGATAATTAAGGATTGTGATCAAAAAATAATGAAGTTTGATAATGACATGAGTATTATTATTGGTAAGCGTAAAGACATTGAGAGGCAATTCTCTCAAGTTCAGCTTAACAAGTTAAGAATTAGTAGTATGAGTGATAAGGAGAATAAGCTTTTAGATGATTACAAAAGAAAAGAATCGGCTCTGAAAGACGTTGATATGCTTTCATCTAACATTGATTTGTTAAAGGATCATATTAGAGAACTAGCTAAGTATGACTTGATTTATTCTAAGACTGAAGAGGATTTTCGTGCTGCTTTAAAGCTTGAGAGAGAGGCAGACCTGGCTCGTGGTGGTATAGCTAAAGAGATCCAGCTCACTAAGATGATCATTATTGAGATGAGTAATGAGATTAAGAAGAAGGAAGATACTAAGGCTAATCTTAATAAAATTTTAGAGATCTATGACTGGTTGTCTAACCAGTTTTCGGAACTTGTTGCTTTTACTGAGAGAAACGTTCTTATTAGGTTGAGGGAAGAATTCTCTAAACTTTTCAATGAATGGTTTAACATCTTAGTTCCTGAAAACTTTTCTGTTTCTCTAGATGAGGATTTTACTCCTATTGTTTATCAGCATGATTACGAATTAGACTACGCTCATCTTTCTGGTGGTGAAAGGACTGCTATTGCTCTAGCTTATCGTTTAGCTCTTAACAAAACTATTAATTCTATGCTTTCTGATCTTAAAACTAAGAATCTTGTTATTCTTGATGAACCTACTGATGGCTTCTCAGATCAACAACTTGATAAGATGCGTGACGTTCTTAACGAACTTTCTGCTGAACAACTAATCATCGTATCGCACGAGAACAAGATTGAGTCTTTCGTTGATAATGTGATAAAGCTTAGTAAAGAGAAGGGTGTTAGTGGTGTTAGGGGTTCGGAAAAGAAGGAAGTAATCTCTGAATAGATTTTTCTACCACAAAGTTTATATATCTCTATTTTAATCTAAGAGTGTAAGTTCTCAGTTATTTTTATGACTAGAGGTCTTCTTTATAGAAAATAATTACTTAATCAATAAAAAAATATGAATAACAACATGAATCAAAACGCTAGCGAAGAGTTAAGCAAGAACGCTCTTAAGAGTGGTACTACAATTCTTGGGATAGTTTGTAAAGATGGTGTAGTAGTTGCTTCTGATAGGCAAAGCACTGCTGGAAATATTGTTATGAATAAGGACTCTGAAAAAACTATTCTTATAAATGGTTATTTGGCAATATCTGGTACTGGTATGGTTTCTGATATAAAAATGACTGAAAAAGTACTTTCAGCAGAATTAAGACTTAAAGAATTAAGATCTAAAGTTAGGCCAACAGTTAAGGAAGGTGCTAACTTACTTGCAAACTTATTATATCGTGGTATTAGGCAGTCAGGGACAATGGCTGGATTCTTAATGGGCGGATATAACGATGATGGTACTTGCGAATTATACAGTATTGAACCGGCTGGCAGTGTTAAAAAAATAGAAGATTTTGATGCTAATTTTGGTTCTGGTATGCCATTCGTTTTAGGTTTATTAGAAAGACAGTACAAGAAGGGCATAAGCATGAAGGAAGGAGTAGAGTTAGCGCTTGAAGCAATAAAGTCCTCAACTCAGAGGGATATTGGTAGTGGTTATGGGATAGACGTTTTTTCAATAACAAAAGATGGAATAAAACAAGTGGTTAAGCAAAGAATAGACCCTAAGTACGAAAACGATTAGTTTTTCGTAAAAATCATAATTTTAAAAATGATAATTTTTATATTGTAAAATGGCAGATATTTTGAAAACAATTCTGGCAGAATTTCCAGAAAAGAAGATAAGTGAAGCAACATTTGAAGGAGCTAACATCGTATTATACACGGAAGATAGAGAATTCTTCAAAGTTGGAGACCCTTTAGTTAGAGATACTGTTAAGAAGGTTAAAAAAAGGATAGAGCTGCGAGCTGCTGAGTCATTATTACTTAAACAAGAGGATACTGAGAAAATTGTTAGAGAACTTGTTCCTGTTGAAGCAGAAATAAGCGAAGTATTGTTTGATTCTGCTAGAAGCATACTAATAATCGATGCTAAGAAGCCTGGCTTGGCTATTGGTAAGCAAGGAATGATCTTGCAAGACATTAAGGATAAAACTTTTTGGACTCCTACAATTCAAAGAAGCCCAGCGATTAATTCTAAAATCACGGATAATATTAGGAGAGTACTTTATTTGAATAGTGCTTATAGGAAGAAGTTCCTTAATTCTTTAGGGAAGAAGATTTACAAGGAGTGGAATCCTGAAAAGTCTAAGAGTTGGGTTAGAGTAACATGTTTAGGAGCATCTAGACAAGTTGGAAGATCATGTTTCCTTCTTCAAACGCCAGAATCAAAAGTTTTATTAGATTGTGGTGTTGATGTGGCTGGTCAAGGATCAGACAGGTATCCATACCTAGATATTCCTGAATTCAAAATAAGTGATCTTGATGCAGTAATTATAAGTCACGCTCACATAGATCATGGTGGATTATTACCATACTTGTACAAGATGGGTTATACTGGTCCTTGTTATATGACTCAACCAACAAGAGATATTTTAGCATTACTTAACTTAGACTTTGTTGGAGTAGCTTACAAAAAAGCTGAGGCTCCTCTATTTGGTCCTCAAGACGTTAAAGAAATGGTGCGTCACTCAGTATGCTTAAACTATAATGAAGTAACTGACATAACCCCTGATATTAGGTTAACTATGTATAATGCTGGTCACGTTTTAGGAAGCGCTATGCTTCACTTAAATATTGGTAATGGTAATCACAACTTTGTTTATACTGGTGATATGAAGTATGGTAGAACAAGACTGCTTGATCCTGCTGTAGCATCATTCCCAAGACTTGAATCAATAATGATTGAGTCAACATACGGTGGTAAAGACGATCGTTATCCTCCTTATGCTGAGCAGGAAGACTTGTTAGCTTCTATTATTAAGAGAATTATTGATCGTGGGGGGAAAATACTCATACCTGAATTAGGTCTTGGTCGTTCACAAGAAACAATGCTTATTTTAGAAGATGCTATGCGTAGAGGAGCCTTACCTAAAGTTCCCATCTACATTGATGGTATGATTTGGGATATTAACGCTGTTCATACGGCTTATCCTGATTTTTTATCAGCTAACGTTAGAAGTATGGTATTTGCTGACCAAAACCCTTTCACTTCAGAAATATTCCAAAGAGTTGGAAGTCCTCAAGAAAGGAAAAAGGTTATTGAGGGAGGGCCTTGTGTGGTACTGGCAACTAGTGGAATGTTAGTTGGTGGAGCATCTGTAGAATACCTAAAAGAGTTTGCTTCTAACGAAAAGAACGGGTTAGTATTCGTTTGTTATCAGGGTGTTGGGGGACTTGGCAGGAGAATTCAGGATGGTGAAAAAGAGTTATCGATACCTAACGCTGAGGGTAAGGAAGAATCAGTTAAGATTAATTTAGAAGTTAACACTATTGGAGGATTCTCATCCCACTCTTTAAGAAACCAACTTGTAGCATTCATTAATAATTGTGTTCCAGCACCTAAAAGAGTTATGATAGTTCATGGTGAACAAAGTAAAAGTTTAGACTTCGCTAGTACGATTCATAAACTTCACAGAGTAGAAACAACAGTTCCAAGAAATTTGGAAACGATAAGACTAAAATAAGTGATACATCATCTAAAAGCCTTATAAGCCTACTTTTATCCTTTTTTTATGAATACTAAAGAATTAACCGACTTGGTAGCTTCTTACGAATACGGACAGTTCAACATATTGCATAATGGGATAAAAGCGACTTCTAACCGGCAAACTGGTCAGGTTAAGTTCTACCCATTTTATAATCGCGGTCATACTAGCACTGTAGGTTCTTGTGGAGAATTAATGAATGCTGCTTATAAAGAGATAAGAAGAACTTATCCAAACCTACATGTTATTAGAACTACAGGTACAGAACCAGAATTCTTCCCTGGTGATAATGATACTCATTGTTTTTTATTAGTTAGCAATCATAACTTGATGGGTCCTAACCATTTTAGTGAACACAGAAGTATAATTGATTCAGTTACTTCTTCTAACCCCTTAGTTGTTGATCCAAGCTTTAAAAGAGTTATTCCATTAGCAGATTCTGGGTATGGAGTTAAAAGAATTTTCAATCAAACTTGTCGTGTTGGTTATTCTACGGATCTTTTATTATGTCAAGGCGGGGGTTATGTTCCATTGGGCATAAGCTCTAAAGGTGATGTTGTTGATTTAGGTGTTGACTTTTCAAATTCTAATGTAGTTATTATTGGTGTTAAAAAGCGTGGTTGCGAGATGGAATTTTATGATTTGAACTCTAGTGGTCTGAGAAATGCCTTTTCTTATGATTCTAGATTGGAAGAACTTGTTGATTTGTTTAGAAGAGTAAAATTAGTCGAAACTGATAGATTCCTAAAAACTAGTACTGATTCTTTTGTTTCTTAACATTTATTAAGTGTGTTTTATTATAATAATCTAATTCAAAGAGGTAAAATAATAATTTATGAAGCATCATTGGAAAGTCACATTAATTCTTGTTGGAATGTTCTTAGTAGCTCAAATTATCGGCTTATTCGTTGTTCATTCTTATAATACTCCAATACTTGTTGGAAACCTTACAGCTAACACTGTTCCTTATGGTATGGCTCCTCCTCCAATAGACGCCGCTCCGGCTTTGGGCAGCATAATTTTTTCTTTTATTTTAGCTGTTAGTATAATTTTTCTTTTAATGAAGTTTAAAGCAGCTATCTTTTTACGATCATGGTTCTTCTTAGTTGTTTGTTTAGCTATTGGTTTAGTATTTAATATAATAATAGTTAATATTAATCCTGTTTTTGGAATAAAAGTTTTAAACATCCCTCTTTTTCATCCTACAATCTCAGAATTATTAGCTTTTGTTCTCGCCTTGCCTATCTCTTACCTTAAAGTTTTTAAGAGAGAGATGATAACTCACAACTTGTCAGAATTATTAATTTATCCTGGAATATCCGTCGCTTTTATTCCAATACTTAACATTTGGACTGTTGCCGCATTATTAGTAATAATTTCAGCTTATGATATGTATGCTGTTTGGCATTCAGGATTCATGCAAAAAATGGCTAAGTACCAAATTAATGAACTAAAATTCTTCGCAGGATTCTTCGTACCATACTTAAAAAAGGATGATAAAGTAAAACTTGAAAAGATTAAATCGCAAAAATTGAGCGTTAAGGGTAAAGAACAAAAAATTAAAGGTATTAAAGTTCACTTAGCAATTCTTGGTGGGGGAGACGTAGTTTTCCCAATTATTGCTGCTGGTGTTGTATTAACACTTTGGGGTTTACTACCTGCATTAATGGTAACTATTGGTGCAACTATAGCATTATCATTATTATTATATTACTCCGAGAAAGGTAAGTTTTATCCAGCAATGCCTTTCATAAGCGCTGGAATATTTTTAGGGCTAATAGCAGCGTACTTAATACGTTAGTTAATTTTTTATTCCAAACTTTCTAAGAGACTCAGCAAAAGCTTCGTGAGAGGTATATCCTCTGCACCTTTCTAGTAATCCGCCATATGTTATTGTTCCAAAAGCTTTTTCTAAAGGGACGCCTGCTTTAATCGCTATAAAACTGATAAGTTCGTACTCGAGAGCTAGTTGGTCGCTAAATTGTTCCAGTTTTGCGTAGAAGTTCCTTGAGTAACCACTAGAAGGGGTTATTCTTATATCCCTTGCTAATTGTAAAGTTTCTGTACTGAGTCCAGGCCTATTAATTGCCTTGATTACTAAAGCATGATTATTTCTTCTACCAGCTTGCAATATCCCAACACTCATTATTGGGTTAAAAGATACTGCTTCTATGCCTCTGCCCCTTTGCGGGTCTTGGTATATTTCTGATTCCATGCCTTTACTTTTTAATGCCTCTTGAGTTTTTTCTAATGATTCATCCAATTTTCCTTCTATTCCAACAAAAACTAACTGTTCATGTTTTGCTATGTGCACGTGATGTTCTTTATTAACCATTTTGTTATCTAAACTCAATCCCGAATTTTTTAAATACTTCAACGTAGCTTTGTTCTTCTCTTCCGTTTGATTTAATGAAATTGTTATAACTTACTGCCCCAAAAACTATTTCTAAAGGGATATTCATCATTTTTGAGACTTCTAAAATTTTGTCATAATCAAAACTTAAACTCATTGCATGATCTGTTAACATTTTTCCATGTTTTGGGTTATAGTATGTATTTGTGCGGGTTTCTGGCACTATGGATAAATCATCCGCTAGTCCTAAGAGGTCTTCAACTGTTGTATTTCTACTCATAGTGCTCATTAATAAACAAGCAACTCTTAATTCTTCAGTGAATGATAAGTTTATTACCATTATTGGATCAAGGGATATTGCTTCAAGGTTATGATGATGAACCTTCCTTCCAAAAACCTTTTTTGATGATTCATTATGTGCTACTTCCATTCCTTCTCTTAAAAAATAACTTTGCGGCTCTTTTAAATCGCCGTTTATTTTGCCAACTACTACTGCTGTTCTATATTCTCTATCTCTAGCAATAGTTACGTGGTGGGGTTTTGGTGTATGATTAGTCATTTTTTTACCTCTTCTTCTAATATTGATTCATTTTCCCTTTTTGTTTTTAGTATTCCAGTAATTTTTGCTGCTGCTATCGCGGCGATCGTATAGGCTGGTACGAGGATGTAATCTGTTCTTAAAGAAGACTCGGCAGCGTTCAGTCTGTTATTTAAAAAATTGTTTTGTAAGAAAGGTCTTCCAATAATATACGCTACGTCTAGTCCTGTTAGGGCAATACCAAATTTTAAATTGTCTAATAAGAATCTTTTTTTGTCGAATTTTCCTTTGGTTGTTCTGTACTGTTCTCTACTGTCCCATGCTTGTAATGGTAAGAATGTTGCCCATCCCGTAACGTATTGTGATGCTGTTGCTGCTATAGAAATTTTTGATGGATCATCCGTAAAGCAACTTGCTAATTCTGAAGCCCCTGCGCCAGCTGCTACACTTGCAGCAATTGTTATAACAGAATTCTTAGCAAAAGAAAAGTATTTGTTAGTCATTTTTATTTTTTCTTTGTTAAAGGTATCTCCATTTCTACTATATAACCTTCTGCGTCTCCAACGCCGTAGTTATATTCTAATTCATTAACTTTTAAGGTAACATGATCCGTGACTGAATCGGTCTTTCCTCTTACAACTAATCTCCCTTCAGATTTTGGCATTGATTCTAAAGGTGAATCCCTCATTCCTAATCTTGCAATTCTTTCTTTAAAGACTATTGATAAAGTTACTTCAATAGGCGGAAAATTGTAGCCTAGAATTTCACTAAGTTCGCAAGCAATTTCGTAACATCTGCTGTCAATCTGTCTAAAACCATCTTCATACCTTTCTACTAACCCTTTTTGGGATAGTACTTCACCAGCGGCTATAATATCTAAAGCCATTTTAGTATACTAAAACTACTAGTTTGTATTTTATTTGTTCAAAGCGTATTTTACCGTCACTTACTATGTTGTTATCTCCTTTTATTATGTAGAAGTCTCCTTTTTCGTCAAAGCTGATACCAATAATTCTGTGAATAATTAGGTCATTACTATTAGCGTCTTGGTAAGTTACAATGTCTCCAATGTGGAGTTGGTTTTTGGAAGTCACTGGTATTTTAATTCCTTTAGAGTTCTCGTTAAGTGTAGGGATCATGCTACCGGTAGCTGCGTAACGAGAGAGTGAGGAGTTAGCAACATTAATAACTATTTTGTTAGGGTAAACTTCTATGTCTCCAGCGCTAAGTATTCTTTCTGGAGCAATAGCGTTACCAGTTATCCCGCTAGAGAAAGTTGTAAGAGCTGATAATGAGAATGGCTTCTCTAAACTAAAGACGTGATTAATAGTTGTTGCTACTAAGAATCCTAATAAGAACACTAATATAAAACCTACTATCTTACCCATTTCTTATATCCCCATAATTTTTTGCTAATCTTTCTTCTTCCTTGAATTTTCTAACCATTTCTTCAGTTGTTTTCTCTGTCCCTGGACGTATGAACCTTCTTTCATAAAGGCTGAAACCGTTTCTTATTAATTCTGATGTAAAAAGTATCATTATTCCATTAGTAATGCCCTCTGTATCATTTTGTATTATTGACGTTCCTGAAATAATCGCTGATAATGGTGTTAGCATATTTGGTACATAGTTGTCACCTATGCTTATAAGACCTCTCAGGTCTCCTAATGAACTAAATTTTTTACGATAGTTACTATCAAATTCTCCGCGAATAGTCATCTGATTTTTATAAAATTCACCTGCACTTAGGCTAAGAAAATATTCTAAAAAAGATTTTTTTATATTCTTAAACAATTTTCTCATATTTTTATTACTCGGTATAAGTTAATAAATCTTGTCATTTTTTAACTACTTTTAAGATACAACATTATGGAAACATTTATAAAGCACTATTAATTGGTGGTTATAATATGACTGATAAATTAGAAATTAGAGTAACTTCTGATAAAGAAGTTAGATGTAGTGACGATGAGGTAATTACTAGAATTCCTGCTACTCAAAATGGTCCTAAGGGTGGATTATTCTACTTAGCTTATGTTTCTTCAGATCTTGCTAGAAACAGAGAGCTATATGACAGGGCTATTCATGATGTTCGCACAATAATGCCTGAACTATTAGCTGCTGATGGTAATTCTGTTTTATCTCAGATTAAATTAACTTATAGGAAAAATTAAATATGATGGTTAAACCTGAACTTGTTAAGAAGATTAAGTCTTATTTTTCTCTTAATATTTATGAGACTAAAGTGTGGTTAGCTTTGCTAACTCGTGGTGTTTCTTCTGTTGGTGAAATATCCGAAGTTTCTGGCGTTCCTAGAAGTAGAACTTATGACGTTTTAGAATCACTTGAAAAGAATGGTTTTGCTATAACTAAGCTTGGTAAGCCTGTAAAGTATATGGCTATTAAGCCTGGAATGGTTATTGAGAAGCTTAAGAACAACGCTAGAAGAGAAGCTGATGAAAAAGTTAAAGTTTTAGTTGGTTTAAGAGGAACTGAAGAATTTACTGCTCTTGAACAATTACACAATTCTGGTATAGAACCAGTAAAGCATGGCGATTTATCAAGCGCTATTAAGGGAAAAAGCAACATTTACAATTACCTTAAAGAAATTGTTGAGAATGCTTCTAAAGAGGTTATTTTTTGCATTGATGCTATGGAAATTTTAAGAAGATACAAAGTTTTCGATCAAGTTTTCGCAAGACTTAAGAAATCTGGTGTTGTTATCAAGTTAGGATTAAGTGGTAATGACTTAGAGCTTAGAGATGTTGCTGCTAAGCTAAAAATTAAAACTTTTAAGGTTCCAGTAGACGCAAAATTCATAATTGTTGATAGAAACCAAGCTTTAATGATGGTTACTAATTCTGAACACGAAGACCAAGAAGTGGGTATTTGGATTAATAGCGAATTCTTCGCTAACAGCCTAGCAACTCTTTTTGATGTAGCAACAGGTCCTAGCCAAAGAAGAGCTTAAAGGAGGAATAATGACTGATTCTAACTGTCCTCGTGAAGCTGATACTTCTTTAGTTGTTAGGTATAGTGTTATTGGTGATGGTGGAATTAATGCTTTATCAATGAAGTTTTATAATCATGCTTTAAATGTTCCTGGAATGATCTGTGATGATGGGTCTTATGCTTTAGGTCCTTCTAGAAGGCATGCATTCATGACTATTGGTTCTGATGACACATTACCAGAAGTAGTAATTGTTGGTAAGTATGAGAGTGTTATTGACTTAATTCCTAAGTATGTTAAGAAAAAGTTTGGTTACGATTTAGAGAGAATAACTGATAGCGATTAATTAGTCTTATTATTTACTACAATCATTAAAATATTGTAAAAATTATTCTTATTTATGATTAAAAAAGCAGGTAATAAGTATACTGTTGTTGCGCAAAGTGGTAGGAAAATGGGGACTTATGGGACAAAAGAAGAGGCTCGCAAGCGTCTGAAACAAGTAGAGTTTTTTAAGCACTTAAAAAATAGTCCTAAAATGAGAAAGAATATAAAGAATAAGTCTTTATTGAAAAGATGATTAAGCCATCAAAAAAGCCTTTAGATGAGTACAAGAATTTTAAGAAGAAGAGTAAGAAGAAAGCTAAAAGGTTCTTAGATAATGACTCTTTGGAGCAATAATTTTTTTAGTTTATTTCTTTAATGCTTGTTATACCCATCTCTTTCATGGTTTTAGTATGCATTACTATAAACCTTTTTAGTGCTTCTGAGAAGTCTAAGTTTAGTGATACTGCTGCGCAAAGGTTTTTCCCGTCATTTATAGTTGCTTGATACTTTTTCATGAATGCTTTAACTGCTTCAGGCATGTTTATTGGTGGTCCCTTAATTATTGCTTCTTTGATTTTTTTCCCTGTGAAGAACATTATTCCTCTTTGTTTTTCATCATAATAAAAGGTTATTTCTGGGTTTTCGTAGTATCTTTTCATTTCGCTTGCGAACATTTTTGAGAATTTTAGTAGTTTTGTTCCGGCAACGTCTCCTTCTTGTTTGTTTGTTGTTATTTCGATTATTGCGAAGTCTCGTCCGTTATTCATTGCTTGGTCAAAAAGCTTTTTTCTATCAATAATTTTTTCTTTGAATGATTCTTCGCTAGGGTTTTTTAGGAATTCTATGCAGTACTCCTTGAATTTTTTGTATGTTTCTTCACTTAGTGCTGCTAATGCGTTTCTTTCTTTGAATGTTGGGTCAATGAGCACTATTGGCGATTTTAGTTTAGAACCGTTAACTTCGTGAATGACTCTTTTTCCTTTGTAATGTTTTTGTGTGTCGATAATAATTTTTTGTTTTTCATTACTGTTAGCTACTGCAACAGCAAAGTTTTTCAAGCTTCCGTAATGAATCATTAATAATTCTATAGCGTATCCTGAGAATCCTTTAATGTAGCTTTCAGCGCCGTAAGCACCGCTCGCGTGAGCGAAAGTTTTAGTTAATACTATTTGGTTGATTAATTCTGGATTCTTACTTATTTTTTCTAGGACGTAATCAACGTGGAAGTATGTTAAGTCTGTTACGTTGTTAGCTTCTTTAGGATTATTAATTTTCATAACTGGTATTATCTCAAAAATTATGTTGTCTTTGCGTATTTGTGCATAGTCTCTGGAACCATGAATCATTCTGTAGTCTTCTTTTGTTTCCTTCATTATTTCTGCAAATTTTTCTATTTTTTCGTCCTCAAACCTTATGAATAAGTCAACGTCATTAACATCTTTCTTTAGTAGTGTTCCTTTCGCTAGGCTTCCACCAACAAAGATTGAGGCATCAATATCCTTGCTCTTTATTGCCTTACTAATCTTACTTATTACTTCATCAGTTCGAATCTTTATAGCTTGGTAGTAATCATTAGAAGGTTTTATCTCATTTATTACCTGTTGTAGTAAAGAATCAATTTTTTTATCATCAACCTTAATGTTTTTTCTTAAGGTTTTTACTTTAGTGTTGTGATTTTTTGCCTTTTTCTTTATAACAACTTTAGCCTTATGACTTTTTTTTGTAGTTTTTCTTATTTTCTTCTTATTTTGCTTTTTCACTAACCTTACTGCTTTTTTATTAACCTTTCTTTTATTCTTCTTGTTTTTAACCATTTTTCTCCTCTTTTCTCATTCTCTTAGGTTTTCTTATCTTTTTATTTATTTCGTTTAGGTTAACTTTTAGTGTTGATGCTAAATCGATGACGTATTTTCCTTCGTCTAGCTTGTATATTAGTGGTCTTTTCTTGTCTAGGAGGTTTACTACGTCTATTTCGAATTTTCCAGGTCCTGCTATTCTTATTGATTCTAAATCAAGTATTACTGGAACATCCTCTTCTTGCGCTCCCATCATTTCCCTAACGTCTTTTTCTACCTGCTTTTTATCCATGACTGATAATTCCATGGGTATTATCATCTCTTTCTTTTCAGGCATTTTCTTAATGTAATAGAAGAATCTGCTTCCGCAACTATTATTACTACATCCTTCTAAGAGCTCCCTACTAGCATCGGGATAAATAAAACTACAGTGGACGCATTGATGCATTTCTATTTAATCACCATACAACTATATCTATAAGTGGCTTATAAATTTTCCTTAACAACTTGTTTAAGCTTGTCAAATGGGTATTTACCACTTTTCTTCCTATTTTCTCTCATAGTTAACCACTGAAGATTATTGGGTGCGAAAGCTCTCTTTACTTGTTCTATATTGTTTAAATCAAATATTCTTAAGGGGATTATATGGTCAATATCATAATCTGAAAGATTTTGAGGAAAAGGTTTCAATTTTTCGAATATCTCGGCGAATTTAAGACCATACTTTTTTGATCTCATAGTCTTCCCAGTTTTTGAGTATTTGGTTAAAGCGTGGCGTAATGAACGCCTTAAACGGTCGGCAATGGCATATTGTGGATCGTTTTTTAGTCTCCATCTTTCTTTTTCTCTTATCCTAGCTCTAACCTCAGGTCTTTTTCCATATTCTTTCCAATATGCTTGCCTTTTCTCTTTATAGGTCGCTTGAAGGATTCGGTGTTTCTCTCTCCATTCGGGATGAGTTCTTCTGTATTCTTTTATCCTTAGTCTATACTTTTCCCTTATCTCCGGCCTTCTTACATAATGTTTTCTTTGGCAGAGAGGACTACAAAATCTTTTTCTGATTTTAGGTAACCCTAGGTCCTGGTTGCAGAAACCACACTTCATAATCATATTAATAAAAAGGTGAAATATGTATAATAATATTGTGTGACTATTATAGAATTATTATAAATCTTTGGTATTGAATTCTTTTATTTTTAGGTTTTTCTTGCTATCATTAATTATTAGTTCATAATCACTTTTTATTATCCTATTTTTAAGCTTTTTAGGGTCAGAATAGACTAATTTGTCCTTTGTTTTAGCAATTACTAGTATTAGCATGAAAGAATGAACTATCTTTCCTTCATCTTTTACTTGTTCTAATGATAATGAACAAGTCTTCTTTATTTCTGCATTTATGAAGTATTTTTCTTTCATTATCCTAGTAACTGATTCCTGTATTCTTTCCCCTAGTATTATTCTTCCTGCTGGTAGTGCTAGTTTTCCTTTGAACGGTCTTTTTTCTCTTTCTACTAAAAAAACTTCGCCTTTTTGTTTAATCATTATGACTACTACTGGCAACACTGCTTTTTTCTCTGATAAGTATGGTATTAGCATTTCTGTTTTTTTACTTAACAAGTAATTATCTCCTTCTTTTTTTAATAAATCATTTTTTACCATCCTTTTTAAGTGGTATGATAACTTGTTTGATCTTATTCTTAGCAAATTTTCTATTTCGCTAAATTTTAGTTTTTTGTTATGTAGAAATGATTCTAATATTTTTCTTTCGTTGTTTATTGTCATTAGTCAAGGATTTTGAGGAATTATTTAAATATGATTATTAACAAGAATCGTTATGACTATTGTTTATGATCCCAAAAAGGCTCATTATATAACTGTAACTGCTATTCTTGTGTTAAATGGTAAGTTTTTGATTGCTAAGCGTTCTTTGTCTGAGAAGTCCTTTCCTGGTAGGTGGACTGTTCCTGGGGGAAAATTAGAAACTAGTGATTATATGAATAAACCTAAGGATACTCCTGATTGTTGGTATAACATTTTAGAAAGCGTTGTTATGAGGGAAGTTAAAGAAGAAACTAATCTTGACATTGTTCCATCAAGTATCGGTTATGTTACTAGTATGGTTTTTTCAAGGCCTGATGGTATTCCAGCAATTATTGTAAGTCTTTATGCTAACCCTGTTTGTGATCATATTAAACTTTCTGATGAGCTTACTGAGTACGCTTGGGTTACTCTAACTGAAGCTAAGAATTATGATCTTATTGAGGGCATTTATGAAGAGTTAGAAATATTAGATTATAAGCTTAAAGGTGAAAGAAGAGCCTGGGCTGGAAAGTAACTCTTTTGTTATAACTATTTTTAAAAGTCTGCTTTTCTATTAGTTTATTATGGATGTTACTTATGACTCTGTAACTATGACTTATCGTTTTGTTTTAAGTAAAACTAAGCGTGAAAATAAGCTTTTACTTGTACCGTCTCCAAATACTACAGGTATCCCCGCTCCACCAACTTCTGAGTTTGGTGACTTGTTATATCTGCCTAAGTCTGCATCTTTAGATTTTCCTCTTCCACAGAGTGGTCGTGAGAGAGTTAGTGTTTCTTTGATAGTTGATACTTATGATGGTGATGGTAGTTGTTTGGAGCCTGAGGCTATTGTTTCTAGGTATCGTTTAGTTAAGCCTTCTAGAGGTAAGGGTTTTCGTAAGAGGGTTAATGATTGGGATGCTGCTGGTTCTTGGTGTTTAGAAGTAAAAATTAACCCTTTATTGTATAAATCGATTGATAGAAGTAACGGGCCTCTAAGTTTTGTTGGTGAAGAAACTGTTGGTGTTAGGAAGGTTGAACACAGATTAGAATTCTTAGTTAAGTAATAATCCTTATTTTTTGTATTCTTTATAAGTTAAGAATATTATTGTTAAGTCGATTATTCCCGCTCCTAAAGAGGCTGCTCCTCCTATGGATAATGCTATCATTACATCAATCACGGCTACTATAAATGAGGATATTAATCCCCACTTATGCTTTTTTATTATGCCAATAATTGCTACGATATAAAGCGCGGCCAATAAGAAGAATATGGGAGTGAAAAGTGGGCTATATAGTGTTACTGCACCAAATAATTGTATTATTGCTCTTATTGAAAGTATAACTAGTAAGATAATTGTGCTTATTGAGAATTCTCTTGACTTTTTCATTTATTATTTTAGTAGTAGTTCTATCTTTTTTGGGTCTTTCTTTATGTCTTTTACTATTGCTGCTGGTCCAATGAGAGTTATTATTGCTCTGTCACCTACGAGTGCTTTTGCTAAGTTTTCTTTCATTCTTTCCATTAGTGTTTCTTCTTTTTTGTTACCGTTAATTGTTGCTATTTCGATACCTTTGAATCCTTTAACTCTTCCAACAAGTGCCATAGTGCTTTGTATAAGACTTGCTTCTTCTGTTGGTGTTAATGATCCTTGAATTATTAGAATTCTGTTATCAAGGCACCAATCAAGAATCTTCTTTATTTTTGTCATGCTTTCCATGCTTGCTAGTTCGCTGTAAGGTATGAAGCTTATAGCTAGGGTGTTGTTTCCTAATTTAACTGTTTTTTTGTGTCCCATGGTTATTATTTCACTTTTTTAGCTAGTTTAAATAATAATTCGTAGAATTCTTTCATTCCTTTACCGCTTCTTGCTGATATTCCGACAACGTCGTATTCTGGGAATGCTGATTCTACTCTTCTAATATCTGATTTTTTTAGGTCTATCTTATTACCTACTATTAGCACTGGTATTTTTCTTGCTATTAGGTTCCCTATAATTGTTATGTTTACTTGTGAGTATGGGTTTTGTGTGCTGTCTAATACTACTATTACTAAGTCTACGTCGTCTAACCACTTTATTGATTCTACTATTCCTTGTGTTGCTTCTTTAGCCCTTACTTGTGCGTCTTTTTTGTTCATTCCAAATTTTAAGAAGTCTTCATAATCTATTTTTGTTGCTATTCCTGGTGTATCAACTAGTTTTAGTGTTAGTTTCTTTCCCTCGTACTCAATGTCTACTTTTTCTTTTATTTGAACGTTGCGTGTCTCATGAGGTATTTTACTTACACTACTCATTTCTTCACCAGTCCAGTCTTTGCATATTTTGTTAGCTAAACTGCTTTTACCTGCGTTTGGTGGACCGTAGAATCCTAAACTTATTCCTTTTTTACTCGCAAATATACTTGAGAATTTGTCAAAAAAGTTTTTAAATATTTTTATCACCATTGTTTTGTTATTATTACTTTAGCACTTTCCTTTATAAACTTTCATATGATTTATGATTATTTTATTTGTTTTTGTTGTCTTTTTGGTACTTTTTCCATGCGAATTCTATCTGTTCGTTTTTCCAACCACTCTTAGTTAAGTTTTCCATTATTTTTTCTTTGCTTATTTTTGCTTTGTCTGATTTGTAAATGTAGTTCATGATGTTTAAGTAATCATTTTTGTTTTTGAATAAGTGTAGTGCGTACTTGTTTCTGTACCACCACATCATTAGGGCGTAAGCGATTATTGCTAGTGCTAAGACTGCTGCTATCGCCCATATTTTTTTAGTGTTGCTTTTGCAGTCGCTTGGGCATGTGTATTTGTCTTCGTTAAGTTGTAATTCGCAAACGTTGTTATAATTGCATGGTTTTATCTCTCCTATATCATCATATTTTGATAAGTCTATTTTTGCTGCTTGCGGACTTATTGAGAATATTATTTCTGTTGGTGTGTCCGATCCTTCTACTGAGAACTCTACTGTTTTTTCTCCTGAACTTAAGTCTAGTGTCATGCCGTAGTATCCTATTCCCTCTGTTTGTGAGTAATCACTTGCGAATTCTGCTGTTTCATCATTGATTATTAAGTAAACTTTGTTTGCTTCATCTGTTATTGGTTTTATTCTTATTTTGTATGTTGTTATTATGTTATCAATTCCTGATTCTGAGTATCCTGCTATTGTTTGGTAATCATAACTTACTTCTAAGTTTTGTTCTGCCCAGTCATTTATTGCTCTTGCTGTGTTTTCTGATTCTGGGTATGTTTCTGCTGATAATTCTTGTAATTCTTCTTGGTTGAAGTTATCTTCTTCTGGTAAGTATGGTACGTTTGTTGCTTTACTGCTTATGTTTATTTCTCTTGGTACGTAAATGTCTGATAATGACTCCATTATTGATAAGAACTCTTCATCGTCATCCTCGTTTAGTGCTGCCGTGTAGTCTTTTATTGCTTGGTCTAGAACTGTTTGTGACTGGTTAATGTCTATTATTTCTTTAATTCTTTTTGCTTGCCATTGTGGTAGTTGGCTTATTTGTACTGCTACTTTGTTAAGGTTCTTTTTGTAATTAGTTATTGTTGTGTTTATTATTGTTTTTGGGCTTCCTATGCTTATTGTTGATGTTTTTGTGTTTGTGTTTCCCTGCGTGTCTGTTATTGTTAGTTTTACTGTGAAGTTTCCTATATCTGTATATTTGTGGGTGCTCGAGTTCTCTTTTGTTTGGATTCCTGCGCTTCCGTCACCAAAATCCCAGTTGTATGTTAATGTGTTGTTACCGACTGGTTTGTTTATTATTGTTGATGTGAATACTGTGTTTTGGTATGCTGCTGCGCTTGTTGGTCTTATGCTTTGTATTACTGGAATCTTTTTTATCTCTATTTTTTTGTTTAGTATTTCTATGTTTTTGTAGTATATTCGCAAGGTTGAATTTCCGTAATTGCTTCCTACTTGGAAGTTTGCTTTTGTCAAATCAAGTTTTGTGTATGGTGTGCTTATTCTTATTGGTTGTTTGCTTGAATCATAAACTGTTTTTGTTTCTATTACTCCCACGTTTGTTCTGTATTTTAGTGATGATGAAACAATTTTTATTTGTGTTTGTGAATCTGAACTTATCATTATTGGTATTGCGCATCCTTCTGTGCAGTTTCCATCGAACTTTTCGTTTATGTATGATGTTATTATTGATGTTAGGCTTGATGAGCTTAAACCTCCTTCTTCGTATGTTGTGTCATTTATTTCTATCGTTCCAACATTTCCGTATTTTGCTCCTTTTGTGTATAATTTGTAGTTTGCTTCGTAGTTTTGGCTTGGTGGGTTGTCAAAGAATCCGCAAGCTTTGCTGCTCGTTTCGTATTTTGTTATGTACCCTGATGAACTTTCTGTTGCTGATAAGCACAAGAAGTATTCTGCCAGGTCATTATTAGTGTAATTAATGTAGCATCCTATTTCTCCTCCGTTAATTGATGGTCCTGGTGTTTTGAATGAGCATGAATCAATGAATTCTCCTTCTAATCCATAAAGTTCCATGTTTAGTAACCCATTATCGTATGTTATTGCTTGTGCTCCTTTTTTTATTTCTGCTCCTATCTCGTATGAGTTTCCTGCTGGTATTTTTATTTTGTTACAGTATGGTGTTTCTTGTATTTCTGTTTCTTGTGCTTGTTCTGTTAAGCTAAAGCATCCGTAACCGCTTTCGTACTTACATGAGTAGTCTGAGGAATAATTTTTGCTTATGAAGTCTACTTCTTGGTCGTCTAGTATGTCTATCATTAGTGGGTTTTGGCATGTGTCGCTGTTTGTTGCTTGTATCTTCATTGAGAATCCGTCACTTATTACTTCTTTGAAGTTTCCTACAACTTTTATTGTTATTAGTTTGTTTGATGTGCTTAGTGAGAAATCCTTTGTTGTTGATCCATCGCTGCTTGATGCTGTGTATGATGGTTTACAATCTGTTGGGTTGCAATCATAACTTATGTTATTGTATTCTAATAATTCTTGGAGTGTTATGTTTCCTTGTACGTTTGCGGTGAATACTGAGTCTGCTGGTTCTTGCGAGAAGCTCATGTTTAACCATCCACTTACTGCTGTATTACTCGGGTAACTGCTTACTAGTCCATCAATTGGCACTCCTTTATTATAACCTGCCATTACTAATGGTGTTAAAGTCATTAGAAGTAATCCTAATATTATTGTCACTCTTTTATTCATGTTTTTTCAGTTCCTTCTTTTTTTGTAATAATAAAAACCTGTTATTATTGCTATTGTTATTATCAGTTGTAAATAATTAAAGAATGGTAGTCTTATTTGTGCAAAGTCTACACATCCCTTTTGTATGCTGCCGCTTTTACATGACTCTGGTGTTTGGTCAACGCTTCCTGTCCATACAGAATTAATGTTGTATACTTTTACTTTTTGTGGTTGTGAGCATAAGTCTTGGCTTAATGCTACTGATGTTTCACAGCTTCCTATTTGTTGTTGTCCGCATAGTCCGTCAACGCATTCTTTTATTGTGTCGTATGATGATTTGCATTGTGTTCCTGCGCTGGCGCTTGCGTCCCATACACATCTGCAATTGTCTGCTATTTCTCTATAGAACTTTCCGTTCTCTTCATAATGCTTTATTATTCCACCGCATGTTACTGCTCCTTGGCTTGCTGCCTTAACTGTTTCTTGTGCTACTGTTGGGTTAAATGCGTTACAAGCTGTTTGTGTTGTGTAGTCTGCGCATGATGCTACTCCCCCTGATGACCCTCCTGGTAAGCATTTGTACACGCTTGTGCTTCCTTGTTGTGTGCATGTGTATCCTAGTGGGCAGCACATTTGTTGTCCTGCTTGCGCGTTTGGGTTATAGCAGTCGTTTATGCTGCTTGCGCTTCCTTCACTTGTTATCCAAGTACTTGAGCTTCCTACTACTTTACAGTATGGTACTCCGCTTTCTTGATAAACTGTGAAGTTAGTCCATGTCATTGATGAGAATTGCGGGCTTATGCTTATGTTCATCCTTGCGCTTTTTTGTCCTGGTGTTGTGAACTTGTATGTTACTGTTGCTGTACTGCTTCCTTGTCCGCTTCTTGTGTATCCGTCACTTAGTGCCCATGAGAAGTTTATGTTATCTATTGCTGCTGGTGTTCCTTGTATGCTTATTTGTCCGTCTGCTGTTTGGTTTGGACAATTTCCTGCTACGCATCTTATGCTAAATGGTGAGTATGTTACGTTTACAACGTAACTTTTTCCTGATGCGTTAAATGTTGTTGTGAGTCCCTGTATTATTTGGTTGTATGTTGGTGAGGATATGTATGCTAGCATGTATGATGAGTTAACCAGTAATATTTCTGCTTTTGCTTCTCCGTATGCTCCTCTGCTGTCTGTTACTCTTAGGATTATCGTTTTTTGTCCTGGGCTTGAATATATTTTATAAACATTTGCTAGTGTTGAAATTTGTCCATCACCAAAACTCCAACTGTATGTTAATAATGGGTCGTCCGTGTCTGTTACTTCGGCTGTGAAGTTTAGTGTTTGGTTTAGGAAGTATATTCCAGTGTCTATTGGTGCTTTTATTGCCACTCTTGGCGGACTGTTGCTTGTACTTGTGCTTGTTATTACTTGTAGTTCTGCTGAAACTTTTTCTGTTTGTCCTGGTATTTTTGCTCTAAACCTATAAATCCCTTCATCGTTTAATTGTTCAGTTTTTATTCCCTTTGTTGATGAACTTGATGCAACATTCCATGTTTTGAAAAAGAACCAGTTTGTTGTTTGTTTTTCTATCGTGTAATTTATTGTTGTTTTGTCTAAGTCAGTTCCAGGTACTACCATTGCTACAGTGCTTCCCGTGCTTGTTATTATTATTTCTTGTCCTATTAGGTTTTCCCATCTTGCTCCTGAAAGATTTCCTAATATTCTACAACATACAGCTATTGGTCCTGCACTTCCATTAACTGCTAAATGAGAATTTTTTTGTGATGATAATCTTAAAACTTCTTTTTCTCCTTCTTGGCAGTTTTGTAGTGTTCTACTTACGCATGCTAAGTTTCCGTAGCATACGTCGCTGTATCCTTGTGTTGTTTGTCCTACTTGTTCTGCGTGTGCGTTAGTGTTTCCTGATAATCTTACTATTTTGTTTGTTGTTGTGCATGATGTAGGATTTGTTCCTGTATAAGGCGTGCCGAATATTTTATCGTAACATATTCTGCTTGTGTATCCGCTATTTGCTCCTATTGCTCCGTGAGCGTTTGTCGCTCCTGATAAGAATATTATTGTTTGGTTATCGTAACATGTTGCTGCTTGTGCGCTTGCTTGATAAGCTGTTATTGTTGTTAGAATCGTTGTTATTACTAATACTAATAGCACCTTTTTATTCATATTTTATAGAGAATTAAGAGATTTATAAAGTTATCCCGGAAGATTAATGTTTGTCGAGATTAACTTTAAAACACACTAATAAGTGGTTAAGACATGGTTAAACGTGCTATTATTTTTGGTCCTGGGGGAACTAGCGGGGCTTATAGTGCTGGGGTAGCTGCAACTTTTGGAAGAGTAAAAGGCAGAAGACATTTTGATAGAGGTTATGCCTGTTCAGTTGGAACTTACCCCTTAACTTTCATGTTTTCAGGGCAGCCTGATGTTATTGAGAATACTTGGAAGAATCATATTGGTGGTAATAACCTAGTTGATTTGTCTTTTATGAATTTCCTGACTGGTAACGTGATGAGGCTTAGTTATTTAGAGGAGATTTTTCAAAGTGATAGGTCAAGACTTGATTTGGAAACACTCTTTAGTGAGGATCCTAAGATTACATATGTTATGACTAATGCTAAAACTGGTAAACCTAATTATTTTACTCCTACTAAAGAAAACGTTTTTCGTAGTATGAGTGCTTCTTGCTCTATTCCTTTTGTAAGTAGGCCTGTAAATATTGGTGGTTCTAATTATTTTGATGGAGGGTTTAGTGACCCATTTCCTGTTTCTAGAGCAAAGCAGGATGGTTGTGAAGAAATCGTTGTGGTTATTAATCATCATAAAGATTTTTCACATGTTCTTAGGCGAAGAAGGAATTTTGGGAGAATTCTTGGATTATTATCTGCTCATCGTCCTGTTTTAGCTTCTAAACTTTGGGGTTACGCTGATAATACTTGCAGGGTTCTTGATGCTTTAGAAAATGATCCTTCAATAAGAGTTATCCGGCCTGATGGGCCGACTGCTATGCTTTCTAATTTTGATGTTAATCTTGATAATATAAGTAAAACTTTTGATCGCGGTGTAGAAGACGCTTATAAATTCCTTAGAGAATAGGGATTAGTAGCCTATCCTTTTATTACGCCTATTGGTTTTAGTCTAACGACTTTTTTCCCTATTCCTAATTCGTCACTTACTCTTGCTACTTCTTCTATGTCTTTGTATACTTGTGGTGCTTCTTCTACTATTCCTTTCATGCTTCCTGATTTTATTACTATTCCTTTATCTTTTAGTTGTTTTATTATATCTTCTACTTTAAGTTCTCTCTTTGCTTGTGTTCTGGAGGATAAGCGTCCTGCTCCATGAGCAGTTGAGCCCCAGCTTATTCTTTCTGCTTCTTGCGTTCCAACAAGGACGTATGATGCTGTTCCCATGCTTCCTGGAATTATTACGGGTTGTCCTGTTTTTCTGTAATCTGCTGATAACTCTTTTCTTCCTGGTCCGAATGATCTTGTTGCTCCTTTTCTCATTATTAGTACTTCTTTTTCTTTACCGTTAACTGTGTGTTTTTCGAATTTTGCTATGTTGTGGCATACATCGTATACTACTTCTGCAACAAAGCCTGGGTATAACTTTTTCATTGCTTCTCTGATCCAGTGTGTTATTATTTGCCTGTTAGCATAAGCGAAGTTTGCTGCTGCGCACATGGCTCCGAAGTATTCTTCTCCTAGTTTGCTGTTTATTGGTGCGTTAGTTAGTTGTCTGTCTTGTTTAGGCCAAGAATACTCTTTTTCCATTTTTTCTATGTAATCGCTTGCTACTTGGTGTCCTAAACCCCTGGAGCCGCAATGAATCATTATTGTTATCATCCCTTTCTCTAAACCGAAAGCTTGGGCTGTTTTTTCATCAAATATTTCATCCACATATTGTAATTCTACAAAGTGGTTTCCTGCTCCGAGGCTTCCTAGTTGTGGTCTTCCTCTAGCTTTTGCTCTTGGACTTATTATTTTTGGGTTTGCTTTTTCTAGTTTTCCATAATCTTCTATGTGTTGCCAGTCTTCTTCTTTACCGTAACCTTTGCTTATTGCCCATTGTGCTCCTCCAGTCATTACTTGGTTTAGTTCATCATCACTAAGCTTTATTCTGCCTTTTTCTCCAACTCCGCTAGGAACGGCTTCGTAGAGCGCATTAACTATTAACTCTTTCTTTTTTTCTACATCTTTCATTTTTAGGTTTGTTTTTATTAGTCTTACTCCACAATTAATGTCGTATCCTACTCCCCCTGGGGATATAACTCCTGTTTTAGTGTCAAAAGCTGCTACCCCTCCTATACTAAAACCGTAGCCCCAATGGGCGTCCGATTGAGCTATTGAGGCTCCGATTATTCCTGGTAAACAGGCAACGTTTTTTACTTGCTCTATAGTTTTATCTTTTTTTATTGCTTCAATTAATATTCTGCTTGCTAATATCCTTCCTGGAACTAACATGTCTCCGCTCATTGGTATTTCCCATATGTGTTTAGAGATTTCTTTAATTTCTATTTTTGATTCTTCTTTTTCCATCATTTATCCTCGTTTTCTTTGTTTATAAGTTTTCTATAACCATAATCCTTTTAAACAACCACGATTTTTCCCTTCTCATGTCACACAGAGAGTATGATCATGCTTCTTCATTAAAATTTCTTCAGAAGTATCAAGATGCCTCTGGGATGAATCCAAGAGATAAACGTCATTATTCTAGACTAACCTCAATTCCTGAACCTGGCCCGTTTATTAGGCAAGAAGTTGATGATTTGCTTAGGTCTGCTGGCTTATTTGATCCTAGAGCGGATCTTGTACTAGCACATTATGGTGTTATTAGTGCGCCTAGAGCTTCACCTCGCGGGTTTAATATGCCTGCCCCAGTTTATGATCCTTTAGAGGTTCATACTAAGGCTGGTCTTGAGATGTTAGAAAAGTGGGCTTCTAGTCAGAAAGAAAACTCTAGGCGTGTTGCTATTTAATTATACGTCTAATACTACTTCTATTTCGTAATTACCATTAACTTTTTTTATGCTCATCTCGTGATAAGTTATTGCTTTGATGTGTTCCTCAAAATCGTAACTATTGCCCTGTGTGTCTTTTCCGCTCGTTAAGTCTCCTGCGAAGTCGCAAGCTAGTGAGAATCCTACAGTATCTTTTATTATTCTTAATTTTTCTATTTTTGCAACTATGAAGTTTTCGCTGTCGAATAAGAATATTATTTCTTCAAGGAAGTTTTGCAAGAGTCCTTCTAAGTCGTCTGCCATCATTCCACAACCTTTAGTTAGGACAGCTGATATTTCGCTTTTGGTTATTGTTTCTTTAACTGCCATTGCACAATTTTCGAATGTTTCTTCTAGTGTTTTTCCATAAGCTCTAAATTTTACGTCAGCTGTGTGGTCTAAGAATTGGTATGGTTCAATAACAACTTTTTTGGTTTTTTTTATGGCAATTTTCTTCTTTTTTGTTATTTTCATTTTGTTCCTGTTTTCCACTCATAAATTTTTATTTTTCTTGGTGAATAATCGTTGATGTTTGATGATATTACTCTTTCTTCTGCGAATACTTGCTCGTGGTAGCTGCTGCTTGCGCAAATGCTTTCTAGTTTGCAAATTTTTATCTCGTATTCGTATCCTGCTTGTACTCTTTTGCTCACAAAATCAATAATTTTTTGGTCTACGCTTGTTGCAACTCCGTTATCGTTGTTTACGTCTGTGTTTATTATTATTCCTCTTAGTTCTGCGTTGTTAGCTAATTGTTCCATTATTGCTTTTTCATTAGAGCTAATGCTTTGGCTTTCCAGGTTATTGTCTGTAAATCTTGAGAAGACTAAAACTGTTGCTCCAAGTATTAGTAGTATTGCTAAGAATGATTCTATTATTCTAATAATCCCTTTCTTATCATCATTTTGTTTAAACATTATCATTGTTTTTTAGTATGAGTATACCCTTAAACGAACGTTTTGCATGCTGCCGTTAGTATAAACCATTATTTTTTGTACTTCTTTAACGTTTACGTTTATTTGGCTTTTAGGTACTTTTAGTGCTCTTATTATTTCTTTTCCTGAGTCATCTATAATTATTATTCCATAATCGCTATTGTCTGGTGCTCCTACACTAATTTTACTTTCTTGGTAGTTTGTGTTATACGTCTCATTAAAGGATAACATTTTTTTGTATGATAATGCGTCTATTTTTCTTGATGATGCTAACTGATAATTACTTGTTGATGCGCAACTGTTAATTGTTGAGTTATCGTCGAATTCTTCCCATTGGTAAACGTGGTAGAATCCGCTTGGTCCGTCTATTAGTAAGTTTGTTCCTGTTCCTTTAGAGTCTACTAATTCTTCTTTGTCGCTTGTTACTCTGTAAGTTTTTACTTTTCCTGTTGATAATGGTATTGAGAAGCACTTGTTTGCATTATTAGTTACTTTTATTCCTAGTTCTGTCATGTTTGCTTCTAAATATTTTGGTATTGTTATAATTAGTGATTCTGAATTGTCGCTTCCCCCTTTAGTCTCAAAGGGCTTTATTATGTATAACAGTACGAATACGAATCCTATGAATATTACTGTTGCTAGTATTGCTTCTAGGTGTGTCTGACCTCTTTTACTTGTTGTTATATTATTTATCATTTTTTTGCTCTTTTAGCACTCTCATTATTCTAATCTTTACTGGTTCTGTCGTTTTATATTCTTCTGCTACGTTATTAGCGAAGTTTGTCTTTACGTAACTTCTTAATGATTCTTCGCTGTCAAATTCGTATATTTCGTGATAAATACTGTTGTTGCGATCATAAACGAAAGATTTTTTTGTTAGTCCTTCTACTTTTATTAATTTTTTTGTTCTTACTTCTGCTATCATCATTACTTGTGCGTCGCTTAGTTTTGTTTTTATGTCTGTTATTAATAAGTATTTCATTGTGTTAAATTTTTGTTTTTTTATCCGAATGCTGCCCTTGCTCCCATTAGTATTAGGAATGATAATGCTGATAGTATGAATGAGTGTTTTACTCCTGATTTTATTTTTCCTTCGGATATTTTTCCTATGACTAGGCCCGTGAATACTCCTTGTGTTAGTATTAGTAGTAGGAATGGTGTTGCGAATTTTTCGCTTGATAACCCCACGTTTTGGAATGCTGTTACGTCGCTTGATACTCCGTAATTTCCTATTGATGATGTTAATGGTAGTATTTTGAATTGTACTACTAGTATTATTGCTATGAACACTAGGAATATTATGTATCCTTGTACTACTAAGTTGTATATTGCTGATTTTTGTTCTTTTTTTAGTTTTTCTACTTGTGATACTGATTCTGCTACTGACTCTAAAATTTTTCCTATGTCTCCTCCGGCTTTTTCTGCTTCGCTTATTTGTGCTACTGCTCTTTTTATTGCTTGGCTTCCTGTGTCATAAGCGAATATTATTAGTGCTTTTTGTAATGGTATCCCTAGTGATATTTGGTTTCCTAACTTGTCTATGTGTCCTGTTAGTTGTCCGTAATCTTTTCCTTTTAGGTTTATTATACTTTTGCTTATTGGTGTTCCGCTTCCTACGCTTTCTACCAGGTTTCTTGAGAATTCTAGGAACATTTCATCTATTTCTCTTTCTTTTGTTGTTGTTGATATGGCTGATATTACAAATGGTAGTGCTGCTACCATTATTCCAATTCCTACTACGAATAATAATAGTTGGCTTCCTATTAGCCATATTACGCTTCCTATTATTATTAGTGTTCCGAAAATTATTCCTAGAATCTTGCTCTTATCCATATCACTCCTTTTATTCCTCAAAAATATTAGTTTAAAGACGTTTATTAAGGTTTTTATCAAATTTTTCCCTAAAGGTTTATACAAAAAATTTGTTTTTTGTAAAAAAGCTTAGGCATCATAATAACTAAAAATTTTTTTAGGTAGTTGTCTTTGTTCATACTTCTCCTTCTTATAAACTCACTTTTCTCTTTCTTAATTATGGTACGTGAAGATCGCGGGGTATCACCTCTGCATTTAGTATTGGCCGTTCTTGCTAGCAGGCCTGGAACTACTTTTAGTAAGGAAGTATTTGCTAAAAGTTTGGGTGATGCTTTAGAAGAGCCTGTTGGCATATTATTAGTTGTTAATAGTCGTGAGCATTATAATGCTGGGTGGGTTATAGGGGTTCTTACATATTATGGTCGTGCGCGAGTTGTTGAAGATGTTTCTTCCATAACTTCTAGAGTTTTAGGTGAATCAAAAATTTTTGGTAATTTTTTTATGGAGGAGTATGGTTCAGAATGTGCTGAAAAGGTTAAATTTTTTTCTGATAGGGTTTGGCAAGGTTATTATCAGAAAGCGGCATAATTCTAATCCTTTATAACAATCTTTATATATCATCCTTGCTTTTTTGTTATCATGATTAAGATTAATTCTGAGGCTCCAGAATTTTCTGGTAAGGCATTTGTTAATGGAGTGGAAAAAATTATTAATTTGTCAGATTATAGGGGTAAATGGGTTATATTATTCTTTTATCCTGCTGATTTCACTTTTGTTTGTCCTACAGAGCTTGGAGAATTAGCTGATCATTATGATGAGTTTAGGGCTTTAGGTGCTGAGGTTATTAGTGTTAGTGTTGATACTGTTTTTGTTCATAAGGCTTGGCATGATCATTCTGCAACTATTAAGAAGATTCGCTTTCCTATGCTTGCTGATCCTACAAGGCAGGTATGTATGGATTATGAGACATTAATTGATGATGGCTCTGATGCTGGTCTTTCTTTAAGGGCAACGTTTTTGATTGATCCGGAAGGGTTAGTTAAAGCTTTTGAGTTCCATAATAATGATATTGGTCGTAGTGTTGATGAATTATTGCGTAAAATTCAAGCTGCAAAATACACTGCAGAACATAGTGGTGAAGTTTGCCCTATGAATTGGAAACCGGGACAAAAAACTTTAAGGCCTGGACTTGATTTAGTGGGAAAAATATAATTTAGCTGTTAAGGAAAAAATTGAAGTATTGTTTTATACAGCGCTTCAATATATAACAATTTCTCTTTTAATTTAAGAAATGAGCTTAATTAATTATTTGCTTAGTGGTTTAGGTCAGGCTTCTTTGGGGTGGTTGAAAAATGTTAAGGATGATGTAATTTTTCATATAAAGAGGGAAGTCTGGAGAATTGAAAGAAGAATAATAAGAAAAGTTGTAAGTTTACAAATAATGATGATTTCTGCCTTATTCTTATTGTTAAGTTTAATGTTCTTTATGATTGATTATTTGGGTGTAAACAGGTCATTATTATTCTTAATAATTGGTGTTTTACTCTTGTTGTTAGCTTTCATAATAAATAAACTCAAGGAGGTATAAAATTTATGGCAAGAAAAGACGATGAGGCGAGTTGGGCTGAATTCTTAAAGTGGAAGAAGGACAAAGTTGGAGAAAACATCCTTGATGCTAAGGATCATGCGCAAGAAATGATAAGTAATAATCCTTGGAAGTCCTTAGCAATAAGTGCTGCTGTTGGGGCAGGAATTGCTATCCTAATAGGCTCAATGGTTAATGGAAGAAGAACGTTTGTTGACAAAGTAAGAGATATCTTCTAATAGCATAATGCTTTTAACTGTAGGTGGCTCAGAGTATTTTTATGTCTGAAACACTTCAAAATAATGGTTTGTGGCATTTGTTACTAGTTGAGCGAGACTTAGTTAGTCAAGGAGGTTTAAATGAGAGAGATTTTGAGCAAGATTTTGGATTTTTTAAGTATAATGGGAAGCCTGTGTTTGTTTCTCATGTTGCTGATAAAGAGTTGGTTGTTAGCCGTGAAGGGTCTTTAGATTCAGATTTTGAAAGATTAGTTAATGCTTTTTCAAAAGTTGTTGGGTATAAACCTTTTTGTAAATATGACCTTTCTGTTGGTGAAGGCGACTTTTATTTATCGACTTATGAGTGGGATAAAGTAAATCCTGAGGCAAAGTTAGAAGAATTGAGGCGCAGAAAAGATGTTTCGTTACTTGAAAGATTATAAAAAAGTAGAATTATTTTGTATAATTGTTCACTATCGTTAACTTTTTATATGCTAGTTTTGTTGTTAATTTAATGGTAATGTCAGAGATCTATTTGGATAATGCAGCTACGACTTATACTGATAAGCGAGTTATTCTTGAGATGGAAAAGTATATGGGTAAGGAAGGAGTGTATGGTAATCCTGGGAGCTTTAACACTATAGGTTTACGTGGTAAGAATGCTTTGGATGATGCTCGTGCTAGAATGGCAAAAATTATTAATTGTTCTGCTAGTGAAGTAATCTTTACTGGTAGTGGGACAGAAAGTATCAATATTGCATTACAGGGTGTTGCTAGAGCTTATGCTAATGGTAAAAAGAAGCACATAATCACAAGTAAAGTTGAACACAAAGCTGTTTTAGAAACTTGTGAATACTTAGAAACTGCAGGATTTACTATTACTTATTTAGATGTTGATGAGTTTGGGATAGTCAGCGCAGAGAAGTTAAGAGCTGCTATTAGGGATGATACTTTACTTGTTACTATAATGTATGCTAATAATGAGATTGGTAGCGTGAATAACATTAGCGAACTGGCTAAGGTTTGTAAGGAAAGAAAAGTCTTTTTCCATACTGATGCTTGTCAAGCAGCAGGATACTTAGATATCGATACTAAAAAACTTGGTGTTGACTTGATGACTCTTAATGGTAGTAAGCTTTACGGTCCTAAAGGTGTTGGGATACTTTATGTTAGAACAGGAGTCTTGATTAAACCTATTATGTTTGGTGGAGGTCAGGAGAAAGGCCTTCGTAGTGGTACTGAAAATCTTGCTGGCATTATGGGTTTTGTTAAAGCTTTAGAGATTGCTGAAGAAGAAAAAACTTTTGAAGTTAAGAGGCTTACAGAACTTAGGGATTATATGATTAAGGGTCTTATGAGTAAGATTTCTAAAACTATGCTTAATGGTCATCCTACTATGAGGCTTTGTAATAATGTTAATATTTCGTTCATTGATGTTGAGGGTGAAGCTATTATGCTTATGATGAATGAAGTTGCTGGTATTTGTGCTTCAAGCGGCAGTGCTTGTACTTCTAAAACACTGGATCCTTCTCACGTTATTCTTGCGTGCGGGCGGCCTTACGAAGTTGCTCATGGTAGTATTCGTTTCACTCTTGGTCGTTCAACTACTAGGGCTGAAATTGATAAAGTTATCCAAGTTCTGCCTGGAATTATTGAACGTTTGAGAGAAATCAGTCCTGTTAATCTTAAAATGGATGAGGTTTTACCAATAGGAAAATGAGTGTTAAAGATTATGTTAAGTGTGCCTGGGAGAATAAAAGTTCTCTGGTGGGTTTGGGTCTTGCTTCAGCTGCAGGGATAACTGGTTATAATCTAGTAGAATCACAAGATAAAATTGTTAATAAAATTATTATTGGTACTCCCCCAACAATGTTACTAGTTATTACAATAATTGGGGCTTTTGGAAATGCTTTTTCTACATATGAAGCTTATAAAAGAACTAAAGAACATCTTAAAGATTTTGGAAGAGTTGATGAGAGATTTAAAGAAGAATATGAAAGAGCATATTGTTCAAGAGCCGGCATGAATTTAGCAATTAAAGAATCAAAACTTGAGGGAGTATTAGCTTAATCATGATTGATGATGAATTAAAAACTTTTGTTGAGTTTAAGCCTATGAGGCATAAGGATGTTGAGGTAAAAGTTGAGGCTGGTAAAACTGAGGGGTGGTTTTATACTGATACTGTTAAGGAACACTTTTTCAACCCAAGAAACTTGTTGCGAAGCGAATCGCAACTAAAAGACTTCGGGGCTAACGGTTATGGAAGTGTTGGTTCTCCGGCTTGTGGGGATAAGATGGATATGTGGATAAAAGTTGATACTGCTAATGATAAAATTGTTGGTTGCTTATTCAAAACTTTTGGTTGTGGTTCAGCAATAGCGAGCACATCAATATTAACTGTTATGATAACAGAGAATGGTGGTATGCCTCTGGAGCAAGCACTTAAAATAAAGCCTCAGGATATAGTAAAGCGTCTTGGTGACTTGCCTCAAAGAAAATTCCACTGTTCAGTCTTAGGTGATAAGGCTTTACGTCAGGCTATTAATGATTATTTCAAGAAGACAGAACAGCACAGCAGGATTGTTGTTGAGGGGGCTCAAGTAATTGATATGGTGCTTAAAATTACTGATAAGGATATTGAGGAAGCAGTTCTTGAAGGAGCACAAGATTTTGAAGCAGTTCAGAAGAAAACAAAAGTGGGTATTAGTGATAAGTCTTGCATACCAAAAGTTAAAGAACTAATAAAATTCTACATGGAGAAGTATTACGGAGGATAATTATAATGCCTAATAAAAAAAGTTTTTCTAAAAAAGAAGTAAAATCATTAAGGATTGGTAAAGATTGGACCATTAGTGATATTTTCAAACGTTTCCCCCAGCATATTGATGAGCTTTCAGACGTTATGACAGAGTACGGTCTTCATTGTGTTGGTTGTAACGCTAACCAGTTTGAGACTGTTGAGCAAGGATGTGAAGGCCACGGTTTTGATGAGGATATAATTAATTCTTTAGTTGATGATATGAACAAGGTTGTTAGTAAGAAGAAAGAATCATCAAAAGATGAAGATGATAGTATAATAGTTAGTAAGCAAGCATTACTTATGCTAAGTGATATTTTGTCTCGTAAGAGTAAGGAACTTAAAAAAGATGTTTTTTTAAGAATTAATTTTAATGGTGCCAGTGAAGATTCTTGTTGCCAAAACCTTTACTCTTTAGGTTTTGAAGCAAAACCATCAAAGAATGATGTTATTGTTGATACTGCTAAAGAGGGCGTTAAAATCGTTCTTAATAAGGATCACTTAGATAATTTTTCTGGAATAAGTATTGATTACGCTAACGATGGTGAAAGCAAAGGTTTTAAGATTACTGCAAGTATGAATAATGAGGGTTGTGCTTGTTGCAAATAAAAAACTATGGCTATTCTTAAGAATGATAATTTGGAAATTGAGGTTCCTGATGGAGAACCAATAAAAGACGCCGCGGGCGAGCTTGGCGTTTTATTTTCTTGTGAAAGTGGGACTTGTGGTACATGCCTTACTAATATTGAAGAAGGTGAAGAAAACCTTTCGCCACTAACTCCTGAAGAAAAAGATTATGGTTTAGACGAGGGAGAGAATCGCAGACTCATGTGTCAGTGTAGAATAATGGAAGGAGAAGTAAAAATAAAGTACGATGAGTTTTAAGATGATAATTTGCCCAGTTGGTGGTAAAATAAAAATTGAAGGTAGAGAATATGGTGTTATAGATAGCAACTTTGAAGTTGAAGGTAAAAATTTTGATATAGAGCTAAGAGAGATAAGATTACACCTGGCGGGGGATAAATCCATACTTCCTACTCACATACTGAAAATTTATGAAGATGATAAAAAATTAGTTCTCGTAAATATCAAAAGGATGAACAGAGGAAATACTATAATTTATGAGAATAAAAGAGAGATTAAGCAGAAGGATATAGTTTCTCTTTCATAATTCTTAAAAAATATTAATCTTTTTCTGGTACAAACTCTTTTCTTTTTCTTCTTAGCTCATCGGTAGTTATGGGGTGTACTGTCCTTGTGGATTTATCATCCATAACTGTGTACGAATCTACTTCAAAAATTGGCACTTCTCTTATTCCTGTTGGGTGAGCATATCTTCTTCCACCTATTATCATTGATTCTGTAGCTAGATATAAACTTTCTCTTTTAGGATTACGTCCGATTACTCCTACATAAATTTCTGGAATATGTCTTGCTCCTGGTGCTTCTCTTAGTCTTATTGTTGCGGTTTCAAATATTTCTGCATGATATCTGCCTTTAGTTCCATCAGCTCTTGGAAATTCTCTATATGCTGGTAAGTCTTCTAGTTTTCCTTGAAATTTTGAGTCAGCCATCTAGAAATGACAATATTTGCTTATTTAAGCATTTATTGACTTGTTAATATACTAATAAAAACTCTTCTTTCATAATCCTTATAAACTAAAATGCTCAAGAGTAAACTATGTATAATGTTGAAGAACTAAACTACGAATTACCAGCTTTACCTTATAATTATGATGCTTTAGAGCCTTACATGGATGGAGAAACCATGAAAATCCATCATGGAAAACATCACAAAACTTACGCTGATAAATTTAGAGAAGTATCAGAAAAAAATCAGCTTGGAAGTAACCCTTTCACTTTACTAAAAGATTTATCCACAGTTCCTAAGGATGCATTGAAGGGAATTAAGAATTTTGGTGGGGGACACTACAACCACGCATTTTTTTGGACTATTCTAAGAAAAGATGTAAAACCAAGCATAAGTTTAGATGTTATTAAAGCAATAAACAAAAAGTTTGGCAACTTAGATAAGTTTGTTGAACAGTTCACTACTGCATCAAGCACATTTTTTGGCAGTGGGTGGACTTGGCTAGTAGTAAACTCGCAAGGCGAACTAGAAATAACTAATAGTGCTAATCAAGACAGCCCTATAAGTAATAAAGAGCAACCAGTATTATGCTTAGACTTATGGGAACACGCTTATTATTTGAAGTATAGGAATATGCGTGCTGATTACATAAAGGCTTTTTTTAACATTATTAATTGGGAAAAAGTTAATGAGTATTATAACAAAGCAGTTAAGCGTTAATGATTTAAAGCCTTATTAACAATTATTATCACGATCAATTTATTGAAAGGAGGTAAAAAATATACAAATGACTGAACACGAACAACATAAGAATGAAACTTTAACTATTAAGAAAGACACTCTTTGGAAAGGAGCTGTTGCTGTATTAGCAGTATTATTCGTTATTTCTCTATTTACTGGAGGATTTGGAATGTGGAGTGGAGGATCAAACCCTGGTAATAATGACGATTCAGGAAGTGTTGATACTAGTGAACTACAAATTAGTATAACTGACAAGGACCCTGTTCTTGGAAGTGCTAACGCTGCTGTTAGTATAGTAGAATTCTCCGATTTTGAGTGCCCTTTCTGTGCTAGAGCATACTTAGGACCAATATCTGATTTTAAAGGAAGCGAATATTTTAAGAATGGTGATGTTAATTTGGTCTTTAAACAATTCCCATTAACACAAATACACCCTAGCGCTCAAAAGGCTGCTGAGGCAAGCTTATGCGCATTCAACCAAGGTAATGATAATTTCTGGGAATACCATGATTTATTATTCGAAAATCAAGATAAGTTAGGCATTTCATCACTAAAGGTTTATGCTGAAACAGTAGGATTAAACACTGCTACTTTCAACAAGTGCCTTGACAATGATGAAGCTGCTGATAAGGTCTCAAGCGATACTCAAGAAGCAATAATCGCTGGGGGTCAAGGAACACCATACTTTGTCGTTATTAATAATAAGAACGGAAAGACTGGAGTAGTTTCTGGAGCTGTACCTTACAACAGTAAGAGAAGCGCTAATAGCCCTGCAGGTCTTGAGCAAGTAATAGGAGAAGTTCAATAAAAAAACAAAATTTTTATTTTTATTTTGTGTTTTTTTTATGAAGGATTTTTCTTAATGGTGTTAGTTGTTTGAATTTTTTAAAACAATAGTTTTATAACTCGTTCTCATTATTTTAAAATCATGGATATAATACTAAGAAAAGTTAAGATTTTAGGCATAAAGAGTCTTACTCATGATACTAAGAGTTTCATAATTGAAAAGCCTGAAAACTACTTTTTTGTTTCTGGACAATCAATGTTTACAGCTATTGATGATGATTCTTGGAGGGATAAACCTAGAGAGTTTACTATCTCATCAAAGCCTAATGATAACTATTTAGAATTAATAATTAAGATCTATAATGAGAGAGAGGGGGTTACTAAGGCTATGGACAAACTAAAAATTGGTGATTATTTACTTGTTAGCAGGCCATTTGGCAATCTTGATTATAAGCCTGAAAAGTACAATAATCATTTATTCATAGCTGCTGGTTCGGGGATAACTAAATTTTTATCTCTGCTAAGAAGTCTTAAAGACGATAGGGGAAATGAAATAAAAAATGTTGTGTTAATTTATTCTAATAAGACTAAAGAAGATATTATTTTGGAAGATGAAATAAAAAGTATTTTTTCCTCATGCCCTAAAAATCTTGTTCTCCTTATAACTCGTCAAGAAGTTAAGGGTTATGTTAATAGTCGTGTAAACAAAGAGTTATTATCCGCTTATGTTAAGGGTGATAGTAAAGTTATTGCTATAGGCCCTGGCGATTTTTCTTCAGAAATAATGGGCGTTGTTAGAGAAATAAAGGATAAATCATAAGAATTAAATACTCTTATCATTAATAAAACTCATGGGTGATGATTATAACAACCAAGAAGTTAACAATTCTATGAACCAAGATGGTTCTTATCCTTCTGCTCCAACAGTTGGCGGTAGTAAAAAAATTGTCTTTGTTATTATTGGAACGGTTATTTTGTTAATTGCTGCTGGGGGATTCTTTTATTGGAATAATCTTAATAGTTCAAACCCTGGTGTTAATCCTATCAATAATTTACCCTTAAAGGTTGACTCTGACTGTCCTTTTGGCACAAACTTGCCTAGCGATTTTCGTTCTGACATACCTCTTTATCCTAACCAAAAAATACTTTGTGTTACTGATATTAGGACTTTTGAAAATTATGATTCTCTAAAGAACTCTTTTTTCACGGCTGCTGGATTCATAATTATTGAGTCTGTTTCTGATGATTCTGCAAAAACTGTTTATGACTGGTATAAACTTGCTGCTTTAGATAAAGGTTGGACTATAGGTCAACTTGGTGATTTAACCCCTGAATATTTTGCTTCTATGGGAATTCAAACTCAGAATTATACTCTTCTTTTTAATAAAGAATCAGAAAGTAGCGGTGGTAAAAGCCCATTCATTGGTTTAGGTATTAGCCCTAAAGGTTCTGGTTCACAAATGGTTATGGGTTATGGTGAGGGTGAAAGTTTAGGTATGTTTGACACGCAAAGTTATGATGGTTCTTCGCAATAAATTTTTTTCTTAATAATTAACTTTTTAAGTTATTACTCATAATTATTATTGATGCAAATGATTATTGATAAGGTTAAATCTCTAGATAATACTCCTATTAGGAAAGTTATTGATGGTCGTCTTAAAGAATTTGATTATTTTCTTTCTGACAAGGCTTCTAATGAGGACTTGTTCTTAGAGCTTGCTTTTTGTTTGATGACCGCTAATTTTCAGGCTGAAAAGTCCTTGATTATTCAAAAAGAGCTGGGTGAAGGATTTCTTACTATGAGTGAGGATGAACTTGCTAAAAAACTTAAGTTTATGGGTCATAGGTTTTGGCCTCAGAGGGCTGAAAGGATTGTTCTTGCTAGGAAACACTTACCTCATATTAAGAGGATAATTAATGAAAAGTCAGGTCTTGAGTTGAGGGATTGGTTTGTTGATAACGTTAAAGGCCTTGGTCTTAAGGAGTCATCACACTTTTTGAGGAATATTGGTTTTCGTGATTACGCTATTGTTGATTTTCACATTATTGACATCCTTAATGAGCATAAAATGTTAGAGGGTAGTGGTATTGTTAGAAAAAAAGGCCTTAATAAGAATCGTTATTTGCTTGTTGAAAAAGTTTTACGAGAACTTGCCAGTAAGCTAAATATGAGTCTTTCAGAGTTAGACTTATGCCTATGGTATTTAGAAACAGGAAAAGTTTTAAAATAGTTTTTCTTTATCGCTTCTTACTTTTCTTAGTGCTATTAGTCCTAGTATTATGAATATTGTTAGTGCTGATATTGCTATTCTGTATCTTGTTCCGCCTAAGTTTATTAGTCCTCCAACTACCAGGCCCCATACTATTGGTCCTAGTAGTGAGCTTGCTCTTTCTGCTAGTCCGAAGTATCCGAATGCTAAGTTGTGTTTTCCATCGCGTGATATGTAAGACATTACTGATCTGCTAACTGTCCAGTTAGCGCCGAAAGCTAAGCCCATAATGACGCATGCGACTATGAACCAGTTAAAGCTTTGAATAAGTCCGATGAATGGGAATACTACTGCCCAAATTATTAGTACATACATAAGTGTTTTTTTGTGTCCGTACTTGTCGGCAATTCTGCCAGATATTAATGCTCCAATTGCTGATGTTATCATTATTCCTAGTAGCATGAAGGTTTTAGTCGTGTCAGATACGTGCCATACTTGTTCTAAGAATATTCCGAAATTATTCACTGCTGTTAGTATTGCGTCATTAAACAAAAAGTAGGCAAGTAAGAATAACCCAACACTCTTAATTGCTAAGAGTTTTTTAGTTTCAAATATTGTGTTTTTCATGTGTTCTAAGAATCCTTCTTTGTTTGTCGGTTTATTTTTTTTAGGTTCTTTGAAGAATATTAGCATTGGTAGGGATAGTATGAAGAATGCTATTACTGCTGGCAGGAGTGTTTCTGCTCTTGCTGATCCTCCAAAGAGGCTTATTGTTCCTTTTGATATTGGTAGTACTAATAGTAGTCCTGCTATTTGTCCTAGGTAATTAGCGAAGATACCCCATCCTGATATTTTTCCAATGTTTTCTTTTGTTGATATATCGTTTATTAGTGGTGTGTAAAATGTGAATGATAATAAGTATGAGTATAGTCCTAATGTGAAGAATATTATTGCTCCAGTATTATTGTTGTTTATTGCCATGATTGCGCAAGTTCCGTAAAATATTGCTGCGAAAGTCGTTGTTATTCTTAGACCTGTTATTCTTCTCCAATGTTTGTCAAGTAGTATTCCTGTTGAAGGAACGCTTATTAGTAATAGTAGTGCTGATATTGTGAATGTTAAGTTGAAGTTTAGGTCGCTTATTCCTCTGTCAATGACTGCCCATTGAGAAAAATAAAGGAAGAACACTATTGATACTAGGGAATTAGCAAAGTCGTACAAGACCCAGTGGATGATGTTACTGCGAGTTCTCATTTTCTAAATAATAAGTATGTACCTTTAAATAACCTTATTTTCTTCTATTTTTATGACTATAATTATACCGGACTCTATCGTTGTTCATTACTCGGAGATAGCTCTTAAGGCGGGAAACCGTAAAGACTTTGAGGATGCGCTAGTTATGAATATTAAGAAGTCTTTGCCTAAATCTGAGGGGACTTTGAGGAAGCTTTATGGTAAAATAATTGTTGACTTAAAAAAAGGTGCTGGTATAGAAGCAATAATGAGTACTTTGTCAAAAACTCCTGGTATAGTAAACTTTTCTCCTTGTTACAAAGAGGAGTTGGACATTGATAAGATTATTAAGAAGTCTTTAATGATACTTGACACAAAAAAGTTTATTACTTTTAAGGTTTCTTCCAAAAGGACTAATAAGAAGTTTCCTCTTAAATCTGATGATATTGACAGGTTGTTAGGTGAGAAAATTCTAGATCATTATAATGGTGACTCAAACATTAAGGGTCCTGTAAGTGTTAATTTGAAGAATCCGCAAATAACAGTCTATGTTGAGATTTCAGAAAAAGATTCTTATATTTATGTTGATAAGTTTTTGGGTGTTGGTGGTTTGCCTACAGGTCCTAGCGGTAGAGTTGTTGTTTCTTTATCTGGTGGTATTGATTCACCAGTTGCAACATGTATGATAATGAGGCGTGGTTGTAGAGCTATTCTAGTGCACATTCATAATAATAGTGTTCAGGGAGCTGTTGTTAAGGATAAAATTATTTCTTTATCTAAAATTATTTCTTCTTATCAGCCTGGTGTTAATACTTATTTGTACATTGTTCCTTTTGATAAGATTCAGAAGCATATTATTATGTCTGTTGATCCTAAGCTTAGGATGATTGTTTATCGTCGTTTCATGATGAAGATTCTTAATTTGGTTGCTGCTAAGGAGCATGCTAAGGCAGTTGTTACTGGTGACTCTGTTGCTCAGGTTGCTTCTCAAACTCTTGATAATCTTATTTGTATTAATGATGCTTCGGTCTTGCCTGTTCTTTCTCCACTAATAGGCACTAATAAAGAAGAAACTGTTACTATGGCTAAGAAATTAGGTACTTTTGATACTTCAATAATTCCAGGGAATGATTGTTGTTCTTTCATGATTGCTAAAAGTCCTCAAACTCATGCAAGTTTAAGTGAAATAATGCTTGCTGAAGAAAGAATTGATAAGAAAGAAGAATTAGTGCAAGAAGCAGTAAAAGAAGCAGAAGTCCAAAAATTTTGATGGTTTGAATTTTTGAGCCACAAAATTTCTTTTAGAAATTTTTATGTGTTAAAGTTCTAATCATTAGTTATATAAACTAATAATCATATACCAATTTTATAAATCTGGTGATAAAAATATGTCTATTTATTGGGTTATAAAAGCTAATGGTGAAAGGGTTAAGTATAATCGTAACAAGATAATTAATTCTTTAATAAGAGCTGGGAGTGATACTGAACATGCAAGGGGAATAGTAAAACAGATAGAAGGAGAGTTATATGATGGTTCAACAACAAAAGAGATACTAAAAGTAGCTTTAAAGAAGCTTGGTGATAGGCCAGAAATAGCTATGAGGTATAATCTTAAACAAGCAGTTATGACCTTAGGTCCTGCTGGTTTTGCTTTCGAAAAGTTCTTCGCAGAAGTGCTGAGAAATTATGGTTATGAAACTAAGATTAATCAGATAATGCCCGGAAAAAATGTTAATCATGAGGTTGATGTTGCAGCTAAGGAGCCTAAGACTAATAAGCGTTTCATGATTGAGTGTAAGTATCATAATCAGCCTGGGATATACACTGATGTTAAAGCAACACTTTATACTTATGCTAGGTTTTTGGATCTAAAAAAGTTTTTTGATGGTCCTTGGCTTGTTTCCAACACTAAGTTTTCCTCAGATGCTATTGCTTATGGTGAAGGTGTGGGTATGAGGATTACTTCTTGGAATTATCCTCTCACTAATAGCATCCAGTCATTAATAGAAGAAAAAAAGCTTTATCCTGTAACAATACTCCAATCAGCTAGGGGGGCGATAATTGATAAGTTAGGAAACGCCGGGTTAATGTTAGCTGGGGACTTACTAAAATTAAGTGTTGAGGAAATAGTAATTAAGACTGGCATAGATGCAGCAAAAGTTAAGAGGTTACATTATGAAGCAGGATGCATATGTCATAATGGGAACGGAGAGAATAAAAATTAGTTATTAGTCTTCCCCCAAACATTTATATACTCATATGTTTGTTATACTCATATGATAAATAAGAACATACTACATTCCTGTCATAAAGAGGGTTTTGACAGTGACGAAGTTTTTGATGCTTACAAAATATTCTTTGGCACTCTTGTTTCTGATTCTCGTTTAAAAATAATTAATCTTTTACGTGATGGTAAGAAAAATGTTTCTCAAATTATTGGAGAATTAAAGATGGATCAGACTGCTGTTAGTCATGATCTGTCTCGCCTTAAGAAGTGTGGTTTTGTTAAAGTAGATGTTAATGGTAAATTTAGAGAGTACTCTCTTAATGGTGAGACGATTAAGCCTTTAATGTCTTTGATTGATAAGCACATGTCCCAGTACTGCATACACATATTAAACGGAGGTGTGAAAAAATGAAGAAAGCAACTATAATGATTAGTGGAATGCACTGTGCTTCATGCTCATCAAATATTGAGAAGAGCTTAAAGAAAGTTGGCGGCATAAAGGGTGCGACGGTCAGCTTGTTATTTAAGAAAGCAACAGTAGAGATGGATGATTCAGTCAGTGCGGCACAGCTTGCAGATGCTGTAAAAAGGACAGGTTATTCCGCTACTGATATTAAAATTCAATAATAAAAAATGGAAAATCATGAAATTTCTAATATAGAGAGCAGTCAAATGTCCAGCATGAATCATAACGATAATTCTAAACCTGTTGAGGATGAGGAAATCGCTCTTTGGAAAAAGAAGATTCTTGGTGCATGGCTCTTCACTATACCTATTGCTATCTTGATGTTTTTGCAAAGAATTTTTGAGCTTGAAGTTTTGATGAGTAACGAAAAATTAATGATCATTTTCACTTTGGTTATTGCTTTCCCTGTAATATTCTTTTTTGGTTGGAGTACTATTAAGGGTGGATTTAGGGGATTATTCACTTTTTATTTTAATATGGATTCTCTTATCGCTCTTGGTACTGTTGTCGCTTATCTTACTGGTTTTGGGGCGCTTTTCGGCATTGTTGCCGATTATTCTGGTGTTGCAGCTATGATTATGTCATTATTCATAACTGGAAAATATATTGAAGCTAAAGCTAGAGGTAGAGCTACTAGAGAAATAATGAAACTTTTAGAGCTTGGTGCTAAGAAGGCTAGAGTTTTAAGAAAAGAGGGAAAGAAAGAAGTGGAGATTGAGATTGATATTAGTGAAGTGGTTGTTGGTGACATTTTGGTCGTTAAGCCTGGTGAAAAAATTCCTACTGATGGAGTTGTCATAAAGGGTGCTAGTGCAGTGGACGAATCAATGGTTACTGGTGAAAGTATGCCTAATGATAAAACTGTTAAAAGTCCTGTTATTGGAGCAACTATTAATCAAGATGGAATACTCTATGTTAGAGTAACAAAAGTTGGTTCTGATACTTTCCTTGCTCATATAATAAAGCTTGTTGAAGAGGCTAGTGGAACTAAAGTTCCTATCCAGAAGCTTGCTGATAAAATAACCAGTATTTTTGTTCCATCAATTTTAGTTCTTACTGTTCTAACTTTCGCTGGGTGGATGGTCTTTAGTGGGGACCTCACTCGTTCTTTAGCAGCGTCCATTGCTGTCCTTGTTATTGCTTGTCCTTGCGCTCTTGGTTTGGCTGTTCCTATTGCTCTTACTGTTGGTTCTGGTATTGGTGCCAAAAACGGTATTTTGATTAGAAAAGGTGAGGCTATTCAAACCATGAAAGAAGTTAAGATTGTTGCTTTTGACAAAACTGGAACTATAACTAAAGGCAAACCGCAAGTTACTGATATTCATTCTCTTGTTGGTGAAAAATACTTGCTTGAGATCGCTGCTAGTTTGGAAAAATTAAGTGAGCACCCAATTGCTAGGGCAATTGTTGATAAAGCAAGTGCTGCTGGAATTAAAAACTTCAAAGAAGTAAAATCTTTCAAGATATTGCGTGGTAGAGGAGTGCAGGGAAGTATTGGTAAGAAAAAAATTCTTATTGGTAACCAAACGCTCATGAATGAAGAAAAAATCAATGTAAGTATTATTGCTAAAAACATTGACGCTTTTGAAAGTGAGGGTAAAACTACTATGATTATTGTGGAAAATTCTAAACCTATTGGTGTTATTGCTGTTGCTGATGCTATTAAGGAAGATTCTGTTCAAGCTATTTCTATTCTTAATAGGTCTGGTTACATTACTTTCATGATTACTGGTGATAACGAAAAGACTGCTAAGGCCATTGCTAGACAGGTTGGTATTAGAGGTGTTTTAGCTAACGTGTTACCTGAAGAGAAAGCTAGGAAGATTGAAGAATTGCAGAGAAAGGGGATGGTTGCTTTTGTTGGTGATGGTATTAATGATGCTCCTGCACTAAAACAAGCGAATGTTAGCATCGCCATGGGTACTGGAACTGATATCGCTATTGAAGCTGGGGACTTAGTCCTTACTAAAGGTTCACTAATGGGCGTTGTTCATGCTATTAATCTTAGCAAGGCTACTTTCAAGAAGATTAAGCAAAACCTTTTCTGGGCTTTTGCTTATAATGTTGTTGCTATTCCTTTAGCTGTTAGTGGTCTTCTTCACCCTATCATTGCTGAAATTGCTATGGCTGCTTCATCAATAACAGTTGTTACTAATGCTAACCTGTTGAGGAGGAAGAGGATATGATGAAAAATAATAATTTATTAATGGTTTTTGGAATACTTCTTTTATTAGCTGTAAGTTTAGTTTCTGCTCAAAGTGATAATTATCGTTATGGTATGATGGGAAGTAACGGGCAATTCTATCAAGTAGATAATGCCAATGGCGGATACGGTTATGGTATGGGTGGAATGATGCAGGCTATGTGGGGTTACGGCAACTACGGCGGAGGATTCATATTCCTAAGTTGGATAACATACTTGCTTATAATCGCTTTAATAGTAGCTGCGATTTATTGGCTAATAAAAAACGCTAATAAACGAAAGTGAGTATTAGTTTAATCTTTTTTTTGTTTTTATATTTGTATTTCATAACTTATTTAAACGATTATTAGTGTGTTTATATCATGGAGAATAAGAATGTTGGTTGGTTAATTATTGGTATTTCTGTTTTGATAATTGGTATCATTTTCTTATTCAACACTGCCATGAAAGACATTGTTGATTCTACATGCACTGTTGAACACTTGGATGGTTTTTGTCCAGCTTATGAAACCATAACGCAACAGACTTATCTTTCTTTGGCAATAGTTGGGGTACTAGTAATAATAGGTTTTGTTCTTGTTTTTAACAAACCTAAAGAACGAGTTATTATAAGGAAAGTCAAAGAAAAAATAATAACTAAGAAACTTGATGAATCACATCTTGATAATCAAGAAAAAGAAATACTTAAGATTCTAAAAGAGAACAAGGCAGTTTTCCAAGCAGACCTCATTGATAAGACTGGGATATCAAAAGTTGGTATGTCTAGAATTCTTGACCGTTTAGAAAACCGGGGATTCATAGAGCGGAAGAGAAGAGGAATGAATAATATAGTGGTGTTGAAATGAAATTTTCAAGGGATGTTGTTATTTCTAAGAAACTGAAGAACTTATTTTTAATTGGAATTATTTTATGGATTATACATGGCATTGAAGAATTAGCAACCGGCTTTTATAACATAGATTCTCATGTATTGTTTGTCTTTAGCTTTGTTAAGAATATGACACCTATGGCTTCAATCTTCTTAACTTTTCAGATAATGTTTTGGCTTGCTTTGATTGTTACTTATTTTATGATTAAAAGTCCAAAATGGCAGTTACGAATGATGATAGTGCCTGGGATTATTATGGTCTATGAATTACACCACTTTTACAAAGCAATTATTGTTGGAGGTTATTATCCTGGTTTAATAAGTGCTTTAGCTTTTCCCATAATCGGATTCTTCTTTTGGAGAGAATTATTAAGGATTTATAAGAAATAGTTTTTATGAAACTAGTTTCATAAAAGGGCTTATATAGGTCCGAATAATAATTATTTTATGTCATTCAAACAATTTAGTAAAGAATTATTTGGTAGTAGGGTTGAGGGAGAAATAGTTAAGACTGCGGTTTATTCAGTTATTACTTCTATAGTTTTTTTAGGTTTGCTCTATTTTTTTAAGTTTAAGACAATAACTGACTTTATGCCTAAGTACGGGTTCTTCTTAGTTTTTGCTGCTTTATCTTATGCTTTGATTATTCCTACTCTTAAACAAGTTAGGGCTTATCGTGAAATGGGTTGTATGGCTGGTATGATGGTTGGTATGACTATTGGTATGATTGCTGGTTTCTTATCAGGATTCTATATTGGTGCAACTAATGGAATGTTTGTTGGGAGTGTTTTCGGATTAATAGTTGGCATAACAATGGGAGTGTATAACGGTAAATGCTGCGGAATAATGGGGGTCATGGAAGGAACAATGGCTGGATTCATGGGCGGACTTATGGGTCCTATGACTGCTGTGATGATGCTTAATGATAACTTAAAAGCTATATCAGTGATAGTTTTCATAGTTTCAGCAATAATCATGTTTGGTTTAAACTACATGATTTATAAAGAGATGAGGGAGATGAACACTGTTAAGAGTGATGACAACTTTAGTACTATAATGGTAACTTTTGTGCTTATAGCATTAACTACTTGGATAATAGTAAACGGGCCTAGGAGTGCATTATTTGGATAATGAGCGAGGATACAATAACTATTGATAAGAGTAAGTTTTGGAAGTATGCTACTTTAGTTCTAATAGTTGTTATTGCTATAGTTTTCTTTGTTAAGTCTAACTCTTCTGATTCTGGCGGTTCTGATAACGGCACTATTGATTCTAATGCTCAAAAAGTTGTTATTAGTTACAAAAACTATAATTATTATCCTAATACTATAAGAGTTAAGATGGGTCTGCCTGTTAGTATTACTCTTGATAGTAGCGTTAGTGGTTGTTTTAGAAGTTTTGTCATCCCTGACTTTGGTGTTGATGAGTTATCATCATCGCCTAGCGATACTATTAATTTCACCCCTGACAAAAAAGGATCATTCACTTTTAGGTGTGGTATGGGCATGGGTACTGGAACACTTATAGTTGAATAAAAAAAATGGTTATTCGTCAAAAAATTAATGGTTTTGTTTATAGGGTTTTAGTTAAGCCAATACTCTTTAAGTTTGATCCTGAAGTAGTTCATGACTCTTTTGTTTCTATAGGGGAAAGTTTAGGTTCTAACATTTTAACTAAAACTTTAACTAAAAGTTTTTTTTCTTATAATAACAAAGTTTTAAATCAGAATGTTCTTGGAATAAATTTTTCTAACCCTATTGGTTTATCTGCTGGTTTTGATTATAACGGCCGTCTTACACAAATTCTTCCTAGTGTAGGTTTTGGTTTTTCGACTATTGGTTCAATAACTAGGGGTTCTTATGAAGGTAATCCTAAGCCTAGACTTCTAAGACTTCCTAATTCTAAGTCTATTCTTGTTAATAAGGGGCTTAAGAATCTTGGCGCAAAAAAAATAGTTTTTTCTTTAAAAAATAAGGCTTTCTCTATACCTTTAGGTGTTAGTGTTGCTAAAACTAATTGTGAAAGGACAGTTAATGAAGCGCAAGGGATTAATGACTATTTTGATACCCTAAAGTTACTAGTTGATAATGGTGTGGGTGATTTTTATGAAATAAACGTTTCTTGTCCTAACGCTTTTGGTGGTGAACCCTTTACTACTCCTAAGAAGCTTAATAAGTTATTATCAAAGATTGATAAACTTGATATAAGTAAACCTGTTTTTCTTAAGATGCCGACTGATTTATCGATTTTTGAGACTAAGGGTTTGTGCGAGGTTGCATTAAAGCATAATGTTAGTGGATTAATTTTTGGTAACTTAACTAAGAATAGGGATAATCCTCGGTTGGACAAAAGTGAGGTAGCACTTTTGGCTAATCGTAAGGGCGCTCTTAGTGGTTTACCAACTAAAGAGCTAAGTAACAGGCTTATTGCTTTTGCTTACAAGAATTATGGTAAGAGATTCGTAATTATTGGTTGTGGTGGCGTTTTTACGGCTATTGATGCTTATGAGAAGATTAAGCTTGGAGCAACACTTATTCAACTGATTACTGGTATGATTTATAACGGTCCTAGTGTTATTAGTGAAATTAATGAGGGATTAGCAAAGCTTCTTGCTAATGACGGTTATGATAATATTAGCCAAGCAATAGGTGTAGATAACAAATAATTTTTTATATAAAGAACTTTATTATACCAAAAACGGTCATAATTATTCCAAGAATCATTAGTATTGCCCCGTTTATCTTCATGTATTTTATGGCTTTTTCTTTTCCGTACCTTTGATTATAAGTTTTCCAGAAACCTTTATTGCTTAAGTTGTACCCTCCCACTCCTCTAACGAAACGTATTCCTATAAATTTTTCTGGTTTTCTGTATATGAAGTAACCTATTATTAATAAGAATAATCCCATTACAAGAAATGTACTAGCTATTGCAAGAGGGTTTTCTATTCTAACCATTTTTTTATCCGAATATGCTTTTAAACCAAGCCATTATTTGTTCTATTAGTCCTTGACTTACGCACTGGTTTGAAACACACAAATTGCTTCCACACTCAAAGTTGTTATCGCATTGTGATTCTGATTCAAATTGTTTTGTGAAAGAGCCACTATCAGAACAATAATTCCCGCTCTTTCTATACCCAAATGGGTAACACTTGCTGTCAAGTGAGCATGAATCTTTACAAATAGTTACTTTTTCGTCAATACCACATTCTTCTTTCCATATTTTGCAAGCACTTTCCTTGCCAAAGTCGCATGCTTCTTTGTAATCTGGGCATTTGTCTGACGAATCGCTTCCTGATGAGCCTCCACCGCTTCCGCCTGAGCTTTCATCCTCCTTTTCTAGGTGGCATTCTCTTATTAGGCTGAATGAGTTAACTCCGCATTTGTCAACTCCGTTTGTATTTGAGCACTTATTATAGCATGATTCTGAAGCTTTACTTTGCCATTCTGCGTATGACTTACATTCTTCTTCTGACTCTTTTTGTTCTTCACCGTTATGACATTGCCAGTAAGCTATCATGAATCCGTCACCTTTTATCTCGATTGGTGTTACTCCTGGTCTTGTTTCTTGGGTATCACAAAACTTTATTTCTTCATCATTACCATCTTGGGTCGTGTATCCGTATCCTCCACAAGTGCTTTTCCATGTTACTTTTTCTCCTTTTTGTGAATTGAATTTGAAACTGCAACTTTCTATGCCTTTACAACTTGTAATTTTTTGTGTGTTAGCTTCTACTGTTGTTGAGCTTCCTGATACTGCGTAGCATCCTTGTTCTTCTTTAGAATCAATAAATTTGCATGTTATTGTTTCGCTTACGTAATCGTTGCTTCGTGTTTGGCATGTGTATATCGGACAGCCATTAGCATCTTTATTTCCGCTGTCTTGTCTTCCTTCGCAAATTGGTGCTGTGCATGATTTTGGTCCTGGTGTTGTTTGACAAGCATAGATTGAGCATCCTGTGTTAGGGTCTTTGCCCATTACTTCATAATTTTCACATGCTGGCATTGAGCAAGTTATTGGGGTTGTTGGGCAGTCATAGATTGTGCATCCGTTACTGTCTTTAATTCCTGTATCGACTCTTCCATCACATATTGGTACTGAGCATGCTGCTTGAGAGGGAGGTGATGGTGGTGAAGCCATAACAAGAGTTGTTACTAAAATAAGTCCTAGTATAAAAATCATTAACCTTTTCATGCTTATTAGTAGATTTTTGTTATATTTAAATTGTTTTATAGCTCTTGTTTCCTTTGAACCTTTGTCAGTACGTTGGTTGTTTTGCGTTTATTGCTACTAAGAATATTATGTTTATTATTATAACTCCTGATATTATCATTATGCTTAGTTGGAATGGTGTGTAGTTAAGTCCCGTTCCGCTTATTCCTATTAGTATTAGTAATAGTAAGAATATCATAGGTGCTGCTATTACTAGTGCTATGTAAATATTCATGAAGTTTTCTGCTATGTGAGTGTATTTTTCTCTGTCTAGTCTGTAGTCTAGTAGGAGTGTTTCTGCTCTTTTATGTAAGAATGCTTCTAGTGAGCCTCCTCCTGATATAGTTGTTGCAAGTCCCTTGAATAATTCTGCTAGTTTTACGCTGCTTGTTCCTTTAGCTACGTTTTTTAGTGCGTTTACCAAGTCGTAACCGTAATAGTTTATTTGGTTTATGACTTTTATTATTTCTTTTCTTGCGTTTGGGTAGTCGTCACTTGCTACTATTATTGAGAATATTTTACTAGGTTCTATTCCACTTCCTGCTATTGCCGCCATGTGCACTGTTACGAATGGTAGTTCTTGTTCTATTTTTTTTGCTGCTGCTGATACGTCCATTGCTGGAGAAAAATATATTATTATCCATGCCGCTAGTTCAACTCCTATTATTACTCCTATTTGTTTAAAGACCATTACTTCTGTTAATCCTGATCCTAACCATCCTATTTTTGCTAGTATTGATGATATTACTATTCCTACAGGTAATAGTATTGTTAGTGTGAATAGCATTATTGATAAGTAAGTGTTTATTATGAATGGGCTATTACTTTTTCTTAAAGAAATATTAAGGTTTCTGAAGTGTCCTTTGTCTAGTAGTCTTTTTGATGTTTTTCTATAGAAAAAGTTTGATATTTTTCCGTACAAACTTGGTGATTGTAAGCTTATTCCTCCAACTGTTGGCTTTTTTTCTATTCTTCCTCTTAGTTTGCTTATTAGTTCTGAACTTATTCTTAATTCCTTGAAGTATTTTTGTTTATCGTCTTTTTTTAGTGTTACTGATTCTAACTTTTTTCTTGAGTTGTTGTATTCTACTTTTACTAAGTTTTTTACTTCGTCTTTTGTTTGGTAACTCCTGCTTTCTGGTAGTTTTTGTGATATTGATAAATTTTTTAGTAGTTCTGGTATTGATGAGTTTACTATTTTTAGTTGTGTCATTAGAGAATTCATAGTTCTTGAGAATAAGTCTAACTCTGCATCTTTTCTTTCTGGTATATCTGATAGTCTTCTTTCTAAGTATTCATTAAAGTATTTTAGTTCTTTTGTTAGTTCTCTTTGTTTTTTTATGTTGTCTGATAAGTTTTGTAGTGTCATTTTGTTACTTCTTCTATCTTTTTTTGAATTTTTATCATTTCTTCTTTTATTTTTTTTAATTTTTCAATATCTTTTTTTTCGTATGATTCTTTAAGTTTTGTTAGGTCGTCATTCATCGTTTCTACTAGTTGTGTTATTAATTCTATTTTTCTGTCATCCATGTTTTTATATTACTCCGTATTTTTTTAGCACAGAATTAGGGTCTTTGTAGTAGTCTAGGATTATCCTTTGTATTTCTTCAAAGTCGTTAACTCCTTTTTTGTATAGTGAGTATATTAGTCTTGTTCTCAGCATGAACTCTTTTTGTAATTCTTCGTATGTTATTCCATACTTGTAAGCTATTTTTTTTAGTACTACGCTTTCTTTTTTGAAGAAGAATGTGTCTCCTATAGGGTTCCATACGAATGGTGTGTTTACTTTTGCTTCTCCATGATCGTTTATTTCAACTATTTCTACGACTTCTCTTAGGCGTCTTGTTTCTTTTTTGTTTACTACAGTATGACTCATTATTACTACTGCGTCTAATGTTTCTAGAAGGCTTGGTGATAATTCTATTGGTGGTGTTTCAAGTCTTCTTATTACTCCTTGCACGCTATCTGCGTGTATTGTGCTCATACTGGCGTGGCCTGATGCCATTCCTTGGAATAAAACGGAAGCTTCTTTTCCTCTTACTTCTCCAACTATTACGTAATCGGGGTTTTGTCTGAAAGAGTTTTTTAGCAGTGAGAACATATCCACTTCTCCAACGCTTTGCCCTGTTGATAATGCGCTTCTAGCCACTGTTGGTAACCAGTTTTCTCTAGATAATTGTAATTCTCTTGTGTCTTCAATTGATACTACTCTTGCTTCTGGTGGTATGAAGAATGCTATTGCGTTTAGTAGGGTTGTTTTTCCTGTTCCTGTTCCCCCGCTTATTAGTATGTTTGCTCTGTGTTGTACTAGTATCCAAAAGTATGCTAACATCTCAGGGCTTAACGTGTTGAATGATAATAGTTTTATTGGTGTCCATGGTATCTTTGTGAATTTTCTTATTGTGAATGTTGGTCCTCTGCTTGTTATGTCTTTTGTGTATGTTGCGTTAACTCTACTTCCGTCTGGTAGTGTTGCGTCTAGTAATGGGTTTGCGTATGATATGTACCTTCCGCCTTTTTGTGCTAGTTTTTCTACGAAGCTTGCTAATTGTTCAATATCTTTGTAAACAATATTTGTTTTTATGTTTCTGTATATTCTGTGAACTATGTATATTGGTGCGTCTACTCCGTTACATTCTATGTCTTCTATGAAGTAGTCTTTCATTATTGCTTCTATTTCGTTTAGTCCTACGAAGTCTCGAAATAAGTAGTAGAATAGTTTGTTGTATGTTTCTTCGTCTAGTGATATGCTTAGTTCTGATATTAGTAGTCTTGCTGTTTTGTCTGTGTATTCTACTAGTGATTGTAAGTCTCTTTCGTGTACTACATCAACGTTTATTATGTCTCTCATTGCTTCTTCTAATTCTTCTAGTATTATTTTTTCTTGTTCTGTGATTACTGGTTCTTCTAATTCGTATAGTAATTCTCCTTGTTCTTCATTCCAGTATATGTGCGCGTATGCGAATGGTGATATTAAAGGGTACCTTATGTCTACTTGAGTTTTATCACTCATCATTTTTAGTGCTGGTACTGCCGGACTTAAATCCATTTCTAAATCATTAATCTTTATTCCCATCTAGAACTTTTTTACAAAAGACCTCTTTTCATTAGTTTATTTAGTCTGAAAGTCATTATAAAGCTTATCTTCATTATTCTCATATCGTGCTTTCTCCTGGCAAGTATACCTGTTTTATAGTTTTTTCTAGTCTGTGAGTTCTGTAATAGTTAATGTCTTTAGCAAAATTTTTCCTTATTTCTGTAATAATCTTTTCTAAAGCATCCACGTTTTCTACCATTACTTCAATTTCAAAATCTGGTCCTCCAATCGTGTTCATTCTGTAAACAATGTTATTATGGTTTTTAGCGTGGTCGTTCATTAGTTTGATATTTTTTAGGTTGTTAAGGTAAAAGTCTACCTTGTAGAAGTGGTAGCCTATTAGTTCAGAATTAATTAGTGTGTAGTATCCAACAATTATTTTTTTCTTCTCAAGATTTTTTATTCTGTTAATTATTGATTTTGGTGTTAGTCTAATCTTTGTTGAGAGTTCCAGTATTGGTATTCTGCCGTTTATTGTTATTGCTTTTAGTATTTGGTAGTCTTTGTCATCGTAATCAATAAAGTTTTCTTGTCCTATTGTTAATTCTTCCGTATTCTTTTTTTCTGGCCACAGAAACTTCATCGGGTAATGTATCATTTCTACTGATTCATAAATTTCGTATTTTTGTATAAATTGTTTGTATTTTGTTATGAATTCTTGCCATTGTTTAGAAAAAGATGGTATGTCTTTTATCCAAACGTAGAATCCTAGATCAATCTCTCCACCAAATTTTATAGACCACATAAAAAGTGGGTCTTTTCTTATATGTTCGTGAATTTTTGCTTCTTCTTCAAGTGTTATATTGTTCCATTTTATGTAAACTCGCAAGGCGTTGTATCCTAGTCTTCTCCAATCTATAACTGCGTGATAACTTGATATTATTCCGTCTTTCTCCATTCTCTTAATTCTGTAGTTAGTGACCTGTTTTGATATCCTTAGTTTTTTAGCTATAGAGTTGTTGCTTTGGCGGGCATTCCAATTAAGCTCGTAAAGTATCTTTTTATCGGTGCTATCTAACACTTGACTAAAAGGCATAATATGTATTTAAATCTTCCCTTTTGACAAATAAGGTAGTAATAAGTTTAATCAATAGAGTGTTCTTGAGGAAGTAATGAAAACGAACGAAAAGAATGACGCAAGAGAAGTCCTTGGTGGTTTAGCTAAGATTATTGAGAAGAGGATGGAAGAGTGGAAACCAGATGGCAAAGGTTCTCTTGTGTGTGAGAAACGTATACTAGCCGGTTTTAGCCTCATGGGTGTTGATTACTACAACTGTGGCCCTGGATGTAATGATCGTTTTATTAAGATAGGTGTGGAGTATAAAAGCCGTGATGGTAATCAGGTCGATGTTGCAAAATTTTGTGAGGCCCAAGAAATGTATGATGATGTACCAAGTGTGTTAGTGATCTTGGGAGGATTCAATGGGCCATCTAATACTAATTATATGGCCTATCAAGAGTTTGTTATGAGAAGATGGTGTACTCCTAGGCGTGAATTAGAAGTTACTTTGCAAAGAGATGACCGACATAAAGCTTTTTTTGGAGGGATTTTTTCTAAGTATCAAGATGGAAATCCGCGCAGTGCTAAGGTTTTCTTAGAGGATGTTGCCTCATTCATTCGTGATCCACAGTCAGTACCTGTAGTAATGAAAAGAAAACTACAGAATAGGCCATGAAATCATTAATTGTCAATGCTAAGAATTTCGGTGTTGAATTTGATAGTTTGGCTAATAGGCCTAAAGAGATATTTCATGAGGAAGTAAATGGAAAAGAGAAACAAGAATGTACAGACTGTGTTGTTGTATTTATCACGGTTGAAGAAGGAGATGGGATTAAAGCAGTAGATGGTATTGTAAGTGAGATAATTAAGACTTGTAAGGATGTAAATAGAAATAAAGCTGTTATCGTGCCTTTTGCGCATCTTTCTAATAATCTAGCTAAGCCTAAGCAAGGATTTGAGATAATTAAAGAAATTGAATCCAAGCTTAAGGAAACTGTAGAGAGCTTTTCAGCACATTTTGGTTCTAACAAATCTCTGCTCTTAGAGATTTATGGACATACGGGAAACTGTAGGTTCAGAGAGTTCTAAATACCAATATTTTAATTATTGCCCTTCATTGCCGACATCTTTAAATGATTATCATTTCATTTTTTTTAATGGCTAGACGCTTTGGTCTTCAGGATGATTTTTGTGGTTGTTTAGAAGGTTCTCCTGCAGTTACTCTTTATTCTTCAGATCGTCGTGTTAGATCTTCTAATCAAGTTTTGAGAAAGGATGATTTGGTTCCTAGTAAGGCTTATCATGCTTATTGTGATGTTAGTGGTACTGATTTTACCTTTGTTCTTGATTCATTAGATGGTGATCAGATTATTGTTACTCCTAGTGGTATTCATAGGTTGGATGATCCTCCTGGAGTAGTTGCTTCTGATCGTCCTGTTCTTAAGCTCTCTCTTGCTGATTTTGGTGTTGTTCCTTACAGAAATGATGGTTTTTGGAATATTGTTAATTATTTGACTGCTAATGGTTCTCACTAAACTTTTTTTATTGTCCTGGTATTGTAAAGTCTATGTTTATTATTCTGTTTTCGCTTCCTAGGTTTCTTACTATTAGGTTGTATGATGTTTCGCTTGCTTTGAATTCTGCGTTTTCTTCTCTTTCGTTGTGTGTTATGTTTGTTGTTATGTTATAGTTCATTACTAGTGATATTGTTGTTACTTCTCCTGTTTTGTTTGTTAATGCTTGTATTCTTGTTCCTGGTATTTCTATTGTTCTTCCTATTTCGCTGTATTCGTGCTTACTGTTTGGTACTGTTATCTTTATGGTATCTGCTGTGGTGTTTATGAATAATGATCCTTTTTTTAGTGCTAGTATTATTGTTCTAGAATTTCCTGGTACGTATGATATTTCGCTTATTAGTGAGTCGATCTTGTTTAGTGAGTCTATGCTTTTTTCTATTATGTTTTTGTCAATTGCTTCGTCAATTTGAGGTTTTATGAATGCTAATAATACTCCTATTACTCCTAGGCCGATAAGTAAGTAAATCACTGTTTCTATCCATACTTGTCCTTTTTTGCTTGTGACCTTTAGGTTATTTTCCATATTTGCAATTAGATCATTCCTTTCATTTTCCTCAAAAATATAAAAATAAAAATTTTAAAGAATAAAAAAATAAAATTTTTTGTTCTCTTTATGCGCAAGTAGGGATTTCTGCTTTAGCTGCTTCACAAACCTTATCGCTTGATAAGATTGGAGAAACTTCCGCATATACAACAGTCATTCCTGCATCAGTAACATTAAAGACGTAAGTGTTTGATTCACCGTCTGCTGGCAAGGATAAAGCTGTATTATAGCTTCCTGACAGTTCTCTTATGTTTGCTGACATGCCGCCGTTTGATACATCGTATCTCTTACTCTTACCATCTCCTGAAAGAACAACTGCTACTGCTTTTATCTCTGACCCTTCAACGAATCCTTTCTTTATGTTAACTCTAACTGTGTTCGTTGTTGCATCAAAGCATGTGTTACTTCCAGCCACCACGTCAACTTTTCCTAAAGTCGCGTAACACTCATTACTTTGGCTTAAGCTTCCTTTAATGAATGGTACTACGAATGCTGCTATTAGTGCTACTGCTGTTATTGATACTAGTATCAATAGAACAACTGTGACTATTGTCGAAACCCCCTTTTTGTTATTCATCCTCATACTATCTATTACTAATTACTTATTTAAAAATCCTTTGTATTTTTAAGCCACAAAATTTTTGAGAAATTTTGATGTTTATAAAGGTTTTTGATATGTTTGCTTACAATTACTATTATTAGAATTATCTGTTCTTATCGTTCTTCCTTCTCTTTTTCTTTTAGAAAACATTAAAATAAAAAAATAAAAATTTTTTGTTTTCCTTCTTTATGCGTAAGTGGGGATTTTGGCAATTGTTGCTTCACAAATCTTATCGCTTGCTAGAACTGGAGACACTTGTACTGAGTCAACTTCTGTTAAGTCGCCTGCTACGTTGAATGCATAAGTGTTTTCTTCTCCTTCTGCTGGTAAGCTTAAGCTGTTCCTAAATCCTGAGTCCGTATCATTAACCCATTCTCCTACTATTTCTGATGGACTTCCTACTGCTATAGCATCTCTTGGTGTTATGTCATATCTCTTACTCTTTCCACCGCCTGCTAGTACCACTGCTAAACTCTGTACTTCTATGTCTTCGGAGAATCCTCTTTTTATTCTAACGTATGTTTCTCCTTTTTCTGAGTTGTAGCCTGTGTAGTCTCCTTGCACTACTTCTACTTTTCCTAGTGCTGAGAAGCATTCTTGACTTTCTGATAAGCTTCCTTTAATGAATGGTACTACGAATGCTGCTATTAGTGCTACTGCTGTTATTGATACTAGTATCAATAGAACAACTGTGACTATTGTCGAAACCCCCTTTTTGTTATTCATCCTCATACTATCTATTACTAAAGTGTTATTTAAAAATCCTTCGCAGTTTGGATTTTTAAGCCACAAAATTTTAAGAGAAATTTTTATGTTTATAAAGGTTTTTAGAATTCGTTATTTACGCAACTATAGATTGTTTTTCCGCCGCTTACGTCTCCAAGTATTGCTGGTATGATTTTGTAGTTTTCAGGGCATTCTCCAATGTCGAACTCTATACTTTCTCCTATTCCTAATGAGTCTTCTGAGTGTTGTATTATTGTTTTACTTCCTAAGTTTTTCTTCACGTCAAACTGGTATACTGGTATGTTTCCTAAGTTTACTATGGTCATTGTTCCGTCCGAACATGATTTTTGTAGTTTTATTTGTGAGCATACTTGTTCTGCGGGGAGTCCTTTTTTTTGCACGCTTTCTTTAATGAAGTTTTTACTCCAAAAGAATATTATTGCTATTACTATCACTACTATTGCTATTAGTAGAATTGTTGCTATGACTGGTGTTATACCCCTTTTGTTGTTCATCATGACTTTTTTGTTAATGTTTCTTGTTTTATAACTCTTTTTATTGGCATCCTTCCATGTTTTGCATTATTTGCGCTCCTCCACAAAGTAGGTTTTCTCCTTTGTAAAGTTTTAGTGGTATTATTTGTATTTTGTTAATGTTTGCGTATTCTGAGTAGTTGTATAACCTATTAAATTTTTGTGATGGGTGTAGTGTTAAGTCTGATAATGTATCAAAATACATTACTGATGTTTTTACGTTTTCTGTTCCGTTATTGTATGATAATTCTTTACTTGGTATGTTTTCTCCATCATCAACTACTGATATTCTTATTATGAATCCATCAATGTCGAAGAGTCCTTTGTTTTGTAATGTTAAATTTAACACTTTTTTTGTTGTGTCGCACTTATAGTCTGCTATTATCATGCTTGTTCCGCTTGGGCAATCGCTTGTTGATTCTTTTGGCACATAACTTTTCATGAATGAGTATACTACTATGCTTAGTGATATTGCTATTGCTATTAGTAGTACGTATCCTACAACTTCGCTCAGCCCTTTTTTGTTCATGACCTTTAGGTTATTTTTTATCATTTGTCCTTTTGGTTTATTACTGTTCCCTCTTTATCTATTTTTGCTACTACAAAATAAAAGTTTTCTCCTTGTGTTAGTGTGAATTCTCTTTCAATTCCTAATGTGTCTTTAACGCTTACTATTTTCCCTGTTGGTGTTTTCTTCTCATCTCCTCTTTTTAATTCTTTTTTTGCTTTTGATGCTATTCTTTCATCACCTAAGTTCAGGTTTACTTCTCCTTTTTCTTGGGCTGTGAAGTTTATTATTTTTATTTCGCTGGAGTTTCCGTAAACGAATAACCATTCTGTTATTCCTTCCCTGTCTCTAGTGTAGTTTGTGTATGTTTCTATCCAGGAATTCATGAGTGTTTCTGTGTATGCTCCGTTGTACACTCCGTAATCTATGACTTTTGCGCTTTCGTAACCTAATTCTTGTGATAAGTCGTATACTCTTTCTTGAGTGTTGCTTGCTGGTTCGCTAACAAATGTTTTTATTGATGCTATTGCGACTATTCCTGTAATTATTATTACTGCTGCTAGCAGAAAGAATTGTCCTCTCTTGTTTGCGTAACTCCACCTCTTCATCATTAATAAATTAGTAAAGAATTAGTTATAAATGTTTCATCCTCTAACTCTTGGCGTGTAGGTCGTGCTTTCAGAAAGCATCGTTATTGATTCAACTTCTCTAACTCTTAACCTTTTACAGTCTTGAAGTCTGTTATAACGATTTCTTTCTCCATCTTTTATTACGATACTATCCACGTACATGTTGTCTTGCCTTCTAGACTTATCTTCTGATCTATATCTCCCAAGTATTATTGATCCGTCATTCATTTCTAGAATTGCTAAGTCTCCTTCATTAATCTTTAATTCGCTTCCAAACCTCTTTTCTAAACTCATTAATTAAATAATAGTTCTTAGGTTATTAAATCTTTTCAAGAAGTGTTAGTCTTTGCTCATGTATATTTTTACTCTTCTAGGCTTTTCTATATCTCTTATTAGTCTTACTTCTTTTGGCATCTTTACATGGTGGTCTGGTAGTCTTTTTGTTAATTCTGATAGTTTTCCTAGTCTTGACAAGCTACAAACTCCTGCTTCCACTAGTCTTTCTGGCACTTCATGTCTTGTTTTACTAATATAGACATCGTACATTACTGGCCCGTGTTCTTGTTTTGCTTCATCATTTCTTAATAGCAATCCTTCTAAGAATGATTCTTCTCTAAAGTTGTGACTAACTGCTATTCCTGCTGCATTATACCTTGATATTCCGCATCCTAAGTATCCTTTAATCGTTGTCATTTTTTTGTTCCTTTTGGGAGATTTACTTGCGAAATCTCCCCTTTTAAAGCTTCTGAAATTCAAGAAAATTTTTTTATGCCTAAAAAAGCCATAAGTTTTTTTTTAAGATTTATAGAAGTGCGGACCGGGGAGTTTGCTTAATAATTATTAAAGAATTACCTCAAAACTTCCTCAGTTCTGCTACCCCACAAGCATCTACGCGAATGTTTAGGGCTGCTCCGATCAAGGCCTGACCCGTTTTGCAAAAGCAAGATCCAGTAGGACAAAACGTCGTCGTCCATCTTGAGATTCTTTAGCAATTATTTCACTGGCTCCTTTAAGCCTGCCTAAAGCCCGCTTGCAATTGGCGCAGGGCTAACGCGCCGGCTCGGTCCACGAAAATGATGAAGTAATTAAGACTTTTAAGGTTTTGCATTCGACTGACATTATATTTTAATAGTGTTTTTGAGGGTGTTTTTTATGGTTTTTGATGAGTTTGGACTTCAACCTGAAGAAAAGATTACTGCTGGTAGGTTTGGAGAGGTTATTGTTAGTCGCAGAGTAAAAACTGGTAAAGCTACAGAGGTTTATATTTGTAAGAAGCCTGGCGGTGGGGGTATTGTTGTTAAACGAGGATTAGTGAAAGCTCACCAAGACCAAATAGATCTCTTGGGGCTTATAATGGGTGATCCTAATCCTGGAGTTTTAGTTCCTTTAGATTTTAGTGTTAATGAAAGTGGACAACTTGAAGAAATTTATGATTATACTTACTTAAACACTCTTTATGATATGACAAAATTTGGATGTTTCTTGAATACTCCCACAGTTATAGAAATAGCTAAGGGTATTTCTTCATCTTTAGCATTTTTTCATAATGCTGGTTTTGTTCATCATGATGTTAGAAGGCCGAATGTTTTTGTTCATATGGCTCCTATTATTACTGTAAAAATGTTTGATTATGACGCATCTAGGAGGCCTTATTCTGGTCGTGAACGTTTAGATCTTAATGATACTGCGCCAGAGTACAAGTCTAGTGATAATATCTCTTTTTCTTATGATATTTATCAGTTAGGAAAAGTTTTAGATTTTATGTCTCGTTCGCCATATTTTCAAGATCGTGATAATAAAACAAAAAATGTTATTGATAAAGCAACTTCAGAAAAACCTTCGAATCGCTACCAGGATGGTTCAGAAATGTTAGAAGTGATAAGTGAATTGGAAAGTGTCTTGACAAAATAGTTGGAATACTATATTTTTGGTAAATGGTTAAATAGTACATAAACAACTTTTTCTGTTATCGTCTTAGGTTTTCTTCTTCCCTCAAGTCCTAGAACGTAATCTTCTCCGTGTCTGTCAACTAATATTTTTGCTGCTGCCATTCCATCATAAAATTCTTGTGGTGCTGATAGTATCCCCCAAGGCCCTGTTACCCCTCTTTCTCTGCCTTGATGAAATAAGTCTTTTAGTTCATCATCAGTTTTTGCTACTAGACCAAATCTTCTTTCTTCAGCTAACCTTTCGGCTTGTGCCCTAGTATAAATTGTTAATGTTCCGCTCATTTTTTTAGTAGTATCCTATTACGAAGCGTCCGCTTGAGTATCTTGGTGTTACTGCTACTCTGTTGTTTTGTCTGAAGGTGCCAAAAGCTTGGTTTAGTCCGTCATCACTACCAAAATTTCCGCCAACTCTTCCAAAATTACTGCTACCAACAATTCCTGTGCTAAAACCGTTTGATAATGCCTGGCTGGAACTTTGAATGTTTCCAAAAGAACCCAGGCTAATGTGCCCGCTTCCAGAACTGCTGAAGCTTGTTGTTTGAGTGTTAGTGTTATCCTTGATTGTTACTTCCATTCTTTCTCTAGGGACAGAAAAAGTGTGAATGAGGTTGAAACCTCTAAGTTTACCAGTAGTATCCTCCTGGTAAGACCACTTTTCTTTAACTCTAACTAAGTCTTGATTATAGGACTGAGAAAAGGAAATGGCAGAAACACTTGCTGAAGCTAATAGAAGGATTATGATGCTTAATACAAGCGTCTTATTCATGATAATCTCAAGCTTTAGAGATATATAAATCTTGTTAGTTGTAACCACTACGTAGTTATTAGTTAATGTTTTAAACCGTTTTTCTTTCAGGCATTCTATGATTCATATTGTTCATGGTAAGGAAGTGGAGTATAGTGGTGAACAGTGTGGTTTTTACAAGTTTAATGGTCTTATTTGGGATTATATTGATATGGATATGTCGATGTTTCTTCATGGACTTTCAGATGTTAGTTTAGATGAGGCTAAGCAGAAGACTAAGAAAATGCATGATACTGTAGTTGAACAATTGTCTTGGGATAAGGTTCCGGAAATAACTGTTAGGTCAACATTTTTAGCACCGCAAAAACCAAGGCCTATTAGTGAAGTAAAAACAACTCTAGAAATGACCAAGATTGTTACACAAAGAGTTCTGCACGTAATAAAATAATTGTTTTTGGTTGATTATTTAAACTGTTAATAATTACTTAGTATTATGAAAAAGTTGTTGATATTTTTTGTGAGCCTAATAATTTTTTCATTTGTTGTTTCTTCGCAAACTTTTCCTCGGCCTGTTGATTCTTTTGTTAATGATTTTGCTTCTGTTCTAACAGTTGATGATTCATCTTATATTAGTAGTCTTTTTCAGGATGTTTACCAAAAGACTGGTTATGAACTAGTTTTTGTTAGTTTGCAAAACACTTCTCCCTTAACTCCTGTTCAGTATCGTACAGAACTTTTTAATTATTGGGGTGTTGGAAAAGAGAAAGATGATTCTGGTTTGCTAATTTTGTATTCTGTTGATGATAACCGTATTGAAGTAGAAGTTGGTTATGGTCTTGAGGGAGTTTTACCTGATTCTAAAGTTGGTAGGATGCTTGATGACTATTATGTTCCTTACAGGGATAATGGAGAATTATCTTTAGGTATAGCTACTTTTAGTGAAGTTTTACATGACGAATTAGTTTTAGGGGTAGAGCCTGTTAAAGTAAACTCTGATGGCGGTAATAATTTTAAGAGAATAATCTTTTGGATTATTGTGATAATTGTTTTATTCATTATTATTAGTGCTGTTTCTAGACCAAAGAATTATTATCATTCTAGAAGCAGTTCTTTAGGTACACTTATTGGTTTTGGTTTAGGATCGATGGCTCGTGGAGGTGGCGGAGGATTTGGTGGTGGTTTCGGAGGTTTCGGTGGCGGTTCTAGCGGTGGTGGTGGAGCTGGAAGGTAGATTTAAATATGATAATCATCAAATTATAATCATGGATAATAAAGGTTTAGGTAAGGGCATGATTTCTTTAATCGTTGCAGCATTATTAGTTATAATTTTGTTATTATACTTTGTTAGCGGTTATAATCGCTTTGTTAAGCTAGATCAAGATGTTAATGCTAAGTGGAGTGAAGTTGAAAGTCAGTATCAAAGGCAAGCTGACCTAATACCAAATCTTGTTTCAGTAACTTCAAGTTCTGTTAAGGCTGAAACAGCTTTTGTTAAGGATGTCATTGCTGCTAGGAATGCTTGGAGAGATGCTGTAACTGTTGCCCAGAAGGATTCTGCTGGTGTAGCAATGAGTAATGGTGTTGCTGCTTTCGTTAACGCTGTTGCTGAACAATATCCTACTTTTCAAGCTAACAAACAATACACTTCTTTAACTGATGAACTTGCTGGTACTGCGAACAGAATAACTGTTGCTAGAGGAAGATACATTCAAACAGTTCAAGAATACAACACTGCTATTAAGAGATTCCCATCAAACATAATTGCTGGAATGTTTGGTTTCTCTAGTAAAGATTACTACAAAGCAGATGCTTCATCTTTGAACACTCCACAGCTTGGTAGTGGTGAATTACCATAAGAAATTTTTAATAATTGTTTAGGTAAAAAAGGGTTTTTATGACTAAAATAATTTATAAATCATTAGCTAATAAAGGAATTCATGGCGTATTATTTACTCGTGGGAATAATGAAAAGGTCGGTATTGTTTTGCAAGCAGGTTTCACTCCTAACTGGTCATGTTTAGAAAAGTATATTGTTGCTATAATGAAAAGGGTTAATGCTAACGTTATTTCTTTAGATCTTCCATCACACCAAGAGTGGGATGAAGAATTCACTTTTGGCAGGGCTGCGCAAGAACAAATAAAGGCTGCTAATCATTTGCGTAAGAATCTTGGAGCAAAAATAGTTTTTGGTGGGGGGTACTCTTTTGGTGCTAATTCTGGGATATTTGCTGCTGCTAATTATGATGTTAAAGCAGAAAGAGACTATTTTTCCAAAAAAAAGTCCTTATCAGTTTATCATAAACCTGTTTTTGATGCTTTAATTCTTGGTGGTTTTGCCAGGGACATTAAAGGTTCTGTTTATGAATTAATTAAAGCTATAAAATTTGATGGTTTGATAAAGCCTGTGCCTATTGCACAATTTATTTTTCACAGAATAAACCTTTCAAGAACTATTAACCGAACTAATTATGTTAAGAAGAATTATCCTATCCAGCTTGCACACTTCTTCTTAAGGGATATGAAGGAGTTAGAATCATACTTTTCTGTTGCTAAAGACCCTAGGTATTACATTGATTACTTACAAGTTTTGAGCAGTCTTGGCGATGAGAAGGCTTCAAAAACTATTAATGATTTTAGGAGTATCCCTAAACTATTCATCCTTGGTGGTAAAGACCACCATAATTTTTCTGTTAAGGATTTGCGTGGAAGTATTGATAAAGAAAAAGATTATGAGAGAGAAATAGAAGTTTTTGGTAATCACAAACTAGAATTTTTTTCTAGGGCGCCCCACAATCTTTCTTCAACAAACTTTTTCCCTTCTAGCATCCTTTACGCTATGCATGACAAGAGAGTTGTTAACAAAACTGTGAACTTTATTAAGGCTGTAGTTAAGAAAAAGTTTGGTTCTAGAAAACCTTATAAGTGATGTTTTAATGTTTTAATTATATGCGGGAGTGCCGGAGCGGTCAAACGGGTTGGACTTAAGATCCAATGGCTTAGTGCCTGCGAAGGTTCGATTCCTTCCCCCCGCATTTTTCTTTATTAAAAGAGTTTAAAAAGGCTTAATTAATCTTTATTTTTCCATGGTAGAGTCCATTAGTAGTATTAAAGAAAAGTTTTTTGCTAAAGTTAAAGATGATAAGTCATTATCAGACTTTTTTAGGATATATGCTTCATCAAAAAAAGTTGGTGATGATTCATTAGGGCAAAGATTTGTTATAACTGATAAAAATCTTAATAGTTTAGCTTATACCACTAACGAAAATATTTTTCTCGACTTAAATAATGATGATTTCGGGGTAGGCGTTGTTACTTTTAGGTTCACTATCCCATTACTTAAAAAATTAGGTCTTGATTTAGCTTTGCAAATGCAAGAATACTTAGTTAATAAGAAATAAGCTTCAAAAGGATTTTTTAGTTAAACTGTGGTGCGTTTCGCAAGGGATTAAAAGCTTTCCATAATTTGAAGCCTTTAACTCTTGATGGTGGTACATCAAACCTTCCTTTTAGTTGCAAATCAGTGTATAATTCTTTTCTTTTATCCAAATAAACTTCTTCATCTTGTGGTTCGAAGTGGTAAATTGGTACTTTAACCATTGGTAGGTTTTCTCTCTCTATTCCATCACCTACTGTGTATCTTACTTGTTCTTCTTCATCTTCGTCGAACAGGTTTTCCCAAACTTTTCCTCTATAATTGTAGTCTGGTAAATTTCTATAAATTCTTGGGTTGTGGCCAAACTCGTAGTTTGGTTCACCAATAGTTTTTTTTACTTGTCTAAAGGGAAAATGTATTCCTACAAGTCCTTCTCTATTGTTTATTATTCTTCTTATTCTTGATAGGTCTTGGTGAGTTATTAGTTCGTCTGCATCTAGCATTGCTACAAGTCTTGTTCTTGCTTTGCTTTTTATGAAGTTTCTGCTAGGTCCGTAACCATCGAAAGCGTGGTCATAAACTCTTAGTTGCTCGTATTCTTTTTCTAGTTCTGCGAGTTTTTCTCTGGTTCCATCAACTGATCCTGTATCAGCAACGTCTACTTGTGTGAAGTGCGGGATGTGATGCCTAAGCATTCTTTCTATTCCTCCAGCAGAATTCATTAATTCATCACGAACAATCATGCAAAGAGTAGTGTCTGGAATAATGCTCCTAGAATCGGGTCTCATTCCTCTAAAAGAATGGGGAGATAAGTCAAGCATACGATTAAGGTTAAACTGAAACTTATAAGTTTTATGGTAAACTTATCTCTCTTGCAATTGTAGTCTATCTAATAAATCAATAAAGTCTTCGCTTTTTGGGCTTGTGGATATTGCGACTATTGGGACGTATCTATTGACTTTTTCTGATATTATATCTGTATATCTTCCTAAGAATCTTTTGAAGCTTTCTGGTGTGTCTTCTTCTTTTCTAGCGCCTTGAAGTTTATCCCATCCAGAATGAGTTTCAAAAATTGGTTTTAGTCTGGTACTGTCGAATATTTCTCTATGAGTGATCATTCTAGGATAAACTACTCCTGTATCATCGTCCTTGTAGGCTATGGCTATTTTTTGCTCTCCCTGTCCATCTACTAAGTCTGCTTTTGTGTAGAATAACCCGTCAATTCCACTAATTCTAACTGCGTAAGCAACTGCTACGGCATCTGGGTGTCCCATTTCTCTGGGTCTTCCTGTTGTTGCTCCTCTTTCATCGCCTTTTTCTCTTAATGCGGTTTCTAATTTTTCATCTCTTGTTGGGAAACCGTGCCCTGCTCTTCCGACTCTTGTAGGTAAGTGTTTTACTACTCCTATTCTAATTAGTCTGCCCATTTGTCTGTTATTATAAGAAAATCCTAGATTAGCAAATAATGCTGCTCCACTTGATGATGAAGATGTTAAATCATCTCCTGGGCCTGAATCTTTATCAAGTAGTGCTGCTTGTGAACCATCGTATAATATTCCTTCTCTATCTCCATTAACTACGTCTTCTAACATTTTTGTCGTGTCTGCAACATATGGTAGAAGTCTATCCGCTTGTCTTAGAAGTCTTGTAGCTTCATTTTCAGATCTTAATTCTTCTCTTAACTTAATACCTCTTTCTAATCTTCTTTCAATCTTTGTCTTTTCGTCACTTGAGGATCTTAATTCTTTTAGTCTTTCTATTTCTAACTCTAATCTTTGTGCAAGATCTCCTTCATATGTTCTTAAAAATCTTTCGAGGTGTTGTGAAATTCTTGGTTCTGATAGCTTTCCGTCGTTTCCTACTTTTCCATATAAGTCTTCCACTCTTATGTTCAGTCTTGGTCTTGATTGTCTACCGTAACAATATCTTATTCCTTTTGCTGTACTTCCGTTTCCATCGCTTAAGAAATCTGAAACTACGTCTCCGGCCATTACTACTGTTGCTCTATGGCTAATGAATAATCTCCCATCAAGTGAGATTTTGTGACCCTTGAGTTCATCTATCTCTTTGAAAGTTTGTACGAGGTCTAGGGCGACTCCTTGGGTTAAATAGTTGAATGTTCCCGTTTCTGTTACTCCATCGGGCAACATGTGTAAAGCTATTTTTATATCCTCTTTTATGTATTGCGTATGCCCGGAATTAGCTCCGCCCTGGTATTTTGCTACGTGCTTTATGTTTTGGTTTCTTACTATGTTTTGAACTCCTCTACCCTTTCCTTCATCTCCCCATTCTGCTCCTATTAATTGCCAATCATAAACCATTTTTTTTATCAAACACCTTTTTACTTGTTGGAGAAAATTATCTAGTTTATAAGTATTTATGAGATAAAATAATATTAAAGCCTCAGGAGGGAATTGAACCCCCGACCCCGAGTTTACTAAACTCGTGCTCTACTACTGAGCTACTGAGGCGTAAATATCACCAAATTTTTTACTAATTTAAACTTAACTATTAGGCAAAGCCTTCGAAGGGAATTGAACCCTCAACCTATTGCTTACGAAGCAATCGCTCTAACCATTGAGCTACGAAGGCGTATATGTTTTGTTGTATTATAATGCTTTTAATACTTATTATGCGGCTTTTGCTAAGTTTGTTATTATAATTCTTTTATTTTTTCGTAATTCATTTGGCTAAGAATAATCCTTAATTCTCTGGGCATGCTTCTATTTGCTGGTTGTGAGCGAATAGTCAGTCTAACTTTGTAAGGTCTGTCTCTACTTCCTTCTGGCACCATTGCTTTTCTTTCTTCATTAGACTTATCAGAAAAATCGTAAAATTTCATTCTAACAATGCATGAAGAACCATCTTGACCATTAATTAAGTATCCGGTGTGAGTTGGTACTTCTCCTGGTACTGCTTGAGGGATGGTGCATAAAGAATTATTTTTTAGCCATTCGCAAATTTTATCTTTAGGGTCATTATTATAAAAAAACCTGTGTCCTTCATCTGCTTCAACCTCTCTATCAAAAGTTTGAGTGTAAGTAGGTGATTGATAGTTAAGTATTTCGACAAGTGATTCTACCATAATAAAGCAAGAATAATTTAATATTTAAACAAATCGCTTACTAAAAGCATACCTTTTTACTTGTAGCCCTGTGTAGACACCTTTTGTAGACATATTTAAATATGTAGACACCTATATATTTATATGCAAGTAGTAATGTATTATAATAAGAGGTTAAAGCACTAATGTATCTTGAAAAGCGTAAAACTGTTCATGGGCTGAAGTATTATCTTTCTCACTCTTTTCGTGAGGGTGGGAAGGTTAAGAAGACTAGAGTTTACATTGGTGTTAATCTTAAGAAGAAAATTCTTGATGGTCGTGTTGAGAAAGCCAAAACTTTGCTTATACAACAACTTAATAGTTTTAAAATTATTAGAAGTCCTATTAATTATCGTTTTACTAAGCGAGAGTTAGATCTTGTTAAGTTGTTAAAGGATAAGTCTAAGTTTAAGATTTTTCATCTTTCTGATAGTGAATGGAATGCTTTCACAGAAATTTTTGCTTATCATACTAACGCTATTGAGGGTTCAACTGTTACTCAGAGTGAAGTTGTTGGTATTTTAGGTCGTAATAAGTGGCCTATTACTAAGCCTAAGGGAGAAATTTCTGAAACTTATGGTGTTGCTAAGGCTATTAGGTATATTCGTAAGACGAAAGTTCATTTATCTTTAAAGTTGATGCTTGATTTGCACAAAACTGTTTTTGAGAACTCTAAGGCTTTTGCTGGTAAGTTTAGGAATAAGGGTGTTGAGGTTGGTATTCGTGATGGTTTAGGTAATATTATTCACCTTGGTGCTCCATCAAGTAGGGTTTCTTCTCTTCTTTCTGAGCTTGTTACTTGGTATGATAAGAATAAGCGTAAGCTTCCTGGTATTGTTTTAGCTGCTGTTGTTCATAACCAGTTTGAGTATATTCACCCTTTTGAGGATGGTAATGGTAGGGTTGGTAGGCTTATTCTTAATAATATTTTGCTTAAGCATCATCTTCCTCCTGTGAATATTTCTTTTGATAGTAGAAAAAAGTATTATAAGACTTTACGAGAATTCCAAAACACTGGTAATATTAGGCCTACTATTGAATTAATTCTTAAAGAGTATAGAACCCTTAGAAAGAAATTTAAAAAGTAGTCTTTTTAGATGTTTATTAAAGAGTATCGTACTTTAAGGAAGAAATTCAAAAAATAATTTTTTTCTCAGAGAATTAATTTATCCGTCGATGTTTGTTGGGTGTCTACGTTTTTGAAAGTGTAGACACCTAGAACTTTAGTGCGTTTAATTCTATTATTATTCCGCTCGCGCCTTGCATTCCGCCCTTTATTTCGTTTATTTCTGCTCCTGTTGGAGAATATATTTTTTCTATTCTAAATTTTTGTATTAGTTTTTGTGATGATTCTCTTCCTAACCTTTCCATTTTTTCCATTAAACAACTTATTGATAATCTGAACTTTCCGTTTATGTGTTCTCCTACACTTATTTGCGGGCTTATTTGTTCTGGTATGGGGCTTGTGCTTACTCCTAATACTCCGAAGTCTATAACGAAACAGTTGTTGGCTTTGTATTTTAACAATCCTCTTATTTGGTATGTTGCTTTTCCTTCTTTAGTAAAATTTTTTCCTTTATTGTTTGTTTTGCTGTATGATTGTTCTGGGGTTATGCTTATTGCTCCTTCAATTAAGTCTCCTTTGTACCATATTGGTATTTTATCTCCTTCGAAGTCTTGTCTTGATACGGATACTTGTATATTCTCCATTATAACTGTTAGAATGATAGTTATTTAATTGTTTTCTTTATCGGTATTCTTAGTCTTCCCATTTCCATATTGCTACAGCCATGGCTAATAATAGTCCTATGTCTACTACTAAGCAGTATTTGCAGTATGATTTTAGTATGTATACTTGTAAGTATAAGAAGTATATTGCTATCATGCTTCCGATGACTAGTCCTGTGTGTATTGTGTGCTTTACTTTAACACTCTTTTCTGCTTTGTACACTAAGACCATTATTAATAGTGCTGCAAATATTACTACTCCTGCCCAACTATTTTTTATTCCGAATGTATAAGCGTATTTTGATGTTTGTACTAGGTCGCATCCATTAGCGCATATTAGTGGTGTTGGTGTTATTGCTAGTATTAATGACGCTATTAGGCATAAGCCAAATATTATGAATAATGCTTTATACTTCATGATTACCCTTAGACTTTGAGTATTTTAAAACCTTATGAATTAATAATTTTCTCTTATTTTCTTGCTATTTCTTTATCTTTTCCTTCTTTTTGGCACTTGTTGCAGAAGTATTTGTACTCGTTTTTTTCTCCTTTTGCTTTTCTTACTTTTATTATTGTTCCAACTATTTTTCCTCTTTCGTCTTCTTCAATTTTTTCTTTACAAAACTCGCATTTGTGAGCCATAATAATGGGAATTATTCATCATTTAAGAATCTTATGAAGTATCTCTTTCATTAAATAAATGGTTATAAAGGGTTTCTTAATAGCTTATTAATGACTACTAGTCGTGATGGTTTAGCAGTTCTGAAGGTTAATTATCATGGTTCTCGTTTGTTTGCTACTGGTGGTCTTGAACAATTAGGTTTGAGTCATGATGAAGTTTTTTGTGTTGGTGCTGCAGAAATTTATGAGGATGCTTTTAACATGAATAAGCTTACTGTTCGTATTGACGAAAACCCTCAAGAGTTGTTTACTTCTGATGGACAAACTGCTTACCCTTTTCCTAATAAGGTTGATTCTTACTTGTTTACTAGTGGTCGTTATCTTGTTGGTGTTAGTCATTATAGTCAAGTTAGGGATGGTTTAACTGTTCCTAGGATTATTGGGACTCTTTACGAAAGAAAGCCTGCTGCAGAGCCTCAGGAAAAGGTTGGGAAGAAGGTTAAGGAGTCAAATAAGAGGAAAGGGTAGTTATGGAGGTTAGTACACGTAATGATGGTGGTCGTAAAATTCTGGGTTTATCTTTTGCTGATAGGCTTAGTTTTTCTAGAGTTAAACCATTTAGTGAATTGCCTGGTCGTTTAATTCTTGCTGGTAGAATTAATGTTGAAGAATGTTCTTCTAGTGAATCATTAGTGGTTAAGGTTGTTATCCCTGATTCTTCTAAACCTTCTATTGCTTATCGTGATAAGGGTGTTGAAGAAAACTTTAGGGATGCTTGTCAAAGATACCTTAATGATAATAATTATTTTATTGTTGTTAGTTCTTGTGATCTTGACGGTCAAAGGTTAAGTCCTTACATTGATGGTGATTTGTATATTGCGGCTGATGAATAATTTTTCTTGCACATAATCTTTATAAGCTCTTGTTATGTTAGCTTTTTTATGGATGCTAAAGGGTTGATTGTTGATGCATTATCAAAAAATACTGGTTTGTCCCTTGATGAAGTGTCAAAATTGTTGACTGCTCCACCTAGTAGTGATCTTGGTGATTTTGCTTTTCCTTGTTTTGTTTTATCTAAATCTTTAAAGAAAAGTCCTGTTGATATTGCTGTTTTGTTAACTACTAAGATTTCTGCTGATTTTTCTACGCTTAAGCATTTTGAAGAAATAAGAGCGAGCGGTCCTTACGTAAACTTTTTTATGAATAAGAAAGCAATAACTGCGGAAGTTTTGAAGGAAGTTTTAAAGCAAAAGTCCAATTATGGTAAGTCTAATGAAAAGGAGAAGGTTCTTATTGAGTTCCCTTCACCTAATACTAATAAACCCTTACACTTGGGTCACATGAGGAATATGTCGATAGGTGAGAGCGTTTCAAGAATTCTAGAGTTTAATGGTAAAAAAGTTGTTAGGGTTAATCTTAACAATGATCGCGGAGTTCATATTTGCAAATCAATGTTAGCTTATGAAAGATGGGGGGAAGGAGATACGCCACAGAAGTCTAATATGAAATCAGACCATTTTGTTGGAAAGTATTATGTTTTGTTTTCTCAAAAGGCAAAAGATGATCCCAAGTTAGAAGAAGAAGCTCAAGTGATTCTTCAAAAATGGGAGTCAAAAGACAAAAAAGTTATAGTATTATGGAAGCAAATGAATAAGTGGGCGCTAGATGGATTTAAAGAAACATACAAGTTGTTTAACGTTAAGCATGATAAAAACTATTTTGAAAGCAAGATTTATGACGATGGTAAGGATTTAGTTGTTAAAGGTTTTAATGAAGGCAAATTCACTAAAGATGATAATGGTGGAATAATTGTTGATTTAGAAAAAGAAGGTTTGGGTAAAAAGGTTTTACTCAGAGGAGATGGAACATCCATCTATATCACTCAAGATATTGCTCTAGCTAAGATGAAGTATGACGAATTCAAGCCGAATAGGTCGCTCATAGTTGTTGCTAGCGAACAAAACCATCATTTCAAAGTATTAGCACAAGTTTGTAAAATTCTTGGAATTAAGTCTCCAATAAACCACTTATCATACGGGATGGTCTATCTTCCAGAAGGTCGTATGAAGTCTCGTGAAGGGACAGTTGTTGATGCTGATGATTTCATTAACGAAGTAAGGACACTTGTTAAGGGGGAGATTAAGAGTCGTTATGCAGAACTAAAGGATAAAGAAATTGATAGTAGAAGTTTAAGTATTGCCATGTCTGCTATTAAGTATCATTTACTAAAAGTTGGTGTTGAGAGAGACATGACTTATAATCCTAAAGAGTCAATATCTTTTGAAGGTAATACTGGTCCTTACTTACAGTATTCTTATGCTCGTGCTTGTAGTATTTTGAAGAAGTCTAAGAAAAAGGTTGGTAAGTACAAAGTTGTTAGTGTTGAGAAGAAGGAGTATGAGCTTGTTAAGAAACTTGGAGAATTCTCAAGTGTCGTTACAGAAGCATCAAAAAGGTTAGATTCTAGCGTTATTGCTTCTTATAATTATGATTTGGCTAAAGCTTTTAATGATTTTTATCAAGAATGCCCAGTTATTGGCAGTGGTGATAAAGAAGACTTTCGTTTAGCACTTGTTCAGTCGTTTAGAACAGTTATGAATAATGCTTTATGGCTTTTAGGTATAGAAGCAATTAGTGAAATGTGATAATAAAGAATTTTTAAGCTGCTTTTTTGTATTCTTCTTCACTTATTATTGTTGAACTAAAGCTTCCTTCTCTTCTATAAACAGTATTTTTTCTTTCCCAATCAGATACTCTTTCATTACTTCCTATTCCTGGGATTGCCAGTATTGGTCTTGTTGCTGAATAAGCTGCTCCGTTTCTTTCAACTTCCATAGTTTTTGCTAGTCCTAATAAAGAATAAGCTGTTTGGGCATCTTTATTCATTAATTCTAATATTTCTCTTTCTTCTCTTAATTTTTCTACTAGTCTGTCAAGGTTTATTCCTGTTCTTAGGGTTATGGCTCTGTTTAGTGCTATTTCTAAGAGGCTTGGTTGTTCGTGAGCCTGTTTTTCATTGTTTAGTAATGATCCTAATGATAAAATAACATAGTTTTCACTGTTAGGGATTATTATGGTGCTGTCATTGTAACCGAGATTTTTTGAGAATTGTTCTCCTTTAGGGGTGCTTTCTATGGATAAGTTTGTTACTAGTTCCTCATCCGGTACTATTAGTCCTATTCTCTGTTGTAATGTTCCGACTAGTGTTCCTGCTTGGATTCTTCCAACGTTTAATAAGGATTTTTCGAAATCCCTTCTTGTTTCATAAACCATTATTAACTTTAAGAAAAAGGAGCTTAAAAAAGTTACTAAAGGGTTAAAAGGGCAGAATATTTGGTCTTTAGAGGTTAATGGGTATTAGTATCCTGTTGGTTTTCCAAACTTTCTTATCATATCTAGGTCCATATGGTGAGTTATTCCTGGTACTGCTATAAATGGTACTCTTAACTTTCCACCATTAATTATTGTTATTCTTCCAAGTAATGAATATGGGTGTTCTCTTCCTACGCTCTCCATGATGGCTAATAGTTGTCTGTCCATTAAGGCTGAGTTGACAAAGTTTGCTGTGCTTTTCCATAATCCTCTTAGTCCTTTTCTAAAAACTTCATCATGAGCTGCGCCGTACATTTCGCCTTTAGTTGGTGCTTTTTTGTTTGTGGCTGCGTAATTTGTTAATAAAACTGTTGGGTAAACACGATAAGTTATTGGTGATTCATTAACTGAAGAAGCATAAATTTTTCCAAAGTCAAAGGTTTGATCAAAATCTGTTCCTGGTATTCCCGGCATTGTTGCTAACCTCTCAACTAATTCCTCTCTTCTTCCAGGGTGTAATTTTATTTCGTGTTGTCGTTCTAAGCTTAACACTAATTCTTCTGCTCTGTCTGTTCTTAATAAGTCCATTATTACTCATGAAACTTTGGCTTTAAATCCTTTATGTCAAGATAATGCTATATCTTAAGCATCTTATTATGCAGTTGTTCTTTTCTTGAATGGTAATAGTAGTTGTTTTCCTCTGATTAGCTTGCTTTTATCGATTTTTCTTTTGTATATTCTTGTTTCTTTCATTAGTTCATTAATTGGTTCGTAGTTGTATTCTCTGTAAATTTTCCAGTCTGGGAATTCTAACCATCTTTGACTAAGTTTTTCTTCTAATAAATAGATTTTTTCTTCGTCTTGTGGTTTTATTGCTTCATAAGTTTTACTTCCTGGTATTCTTACTCCTGATCGATAAAATGTTTTTCTGTTACAGCCTATTATTGTTTCTGCTCTTCTTTCTGTTACTTTTCCGTCTTCTTCTTGTAAGTATAATGCTATTCTTCCCCCAATTTTTACTTCGTAAGTATAAATTTTTGTTCCCTCAACAGTTCTTGATCTTTTTTGTCCGTGGTTTCTTGCTAACCATTCTATCTCTCCATTTAAGTATTTATGATCAATTTTCATAGTTGTCTAGTTGTGTTCTTAAAAGAATTAGTTCTTTACTTCTTGATTCTTACTTTACTTAGTGGTGTGAAATTACTCCATGCTAACTCAAACATTTTTTCCATTGCTTGAGCAAAGAATGGTGTGCTTATCCATACTCCTACGTCGTAGCTAGGGTGTACTTGTGCGTCGTCTAGTAGCATGAACATTAATTGTTCACCATCAATTATTGCGAATCTTCCTTTGAATCCTTCAACGTCTCTAATATCTGCTACTTTTTCCATTTCTTTAGCTATTTTCATGTTGCTGGAGTTTATTTCTGCTGCTATTCTTATTATTACTCCTCTTTTCTTAGCTTTCATCAGTGATGGCATTAATGCTTCCATTTTTCTGTTTAGTCCTTCAGCCGTTGTTACTATCGTTACTGTTTTTCCTGCTTCTCTAATCATCATGTCTAAGTGGTTGTACATGTTTTGTCTTCCACGTAAACTTCCTGATAAGTCGCTTGGTTCTACAAATTTTACTCCTTCTGTGAATAATGAGTTAAGTTCATCTAGAACGCTGTCGTCTTTTAGTTTTTCTAGCCTCTTGCTTTTTTCTTGTGCGTCAAATACTAGGTTCTTTTTTGCTCTTTCAATAACTTCTCCTGGTTTTAGTGCTACAAACTTTATTGGTTTGCCTAATTTCATTATTATGAACCCTCTCTTTTCTAATGATTCTAGAATATCGTATGTTCTGCTTCTTGGCACGTCGCTGATGTTGCTTAATTCGCCTGCTGTGCTTGTTCCTCTTGATAACAATGCTGTCCAAACTCTTACTTCGTATAAGTTTAGATCGAATATTTTTCTTAGTCTACTCAAGAACTCCTCTTTAACAATCATGTATTAGGATTGTAGTAGTAGTATATAAACCTTTTTCTTGTTATTATTATATAAAGACTAATTTTTTGTTAAATCTTTTTTATGTAGAGGTAGAAAGAATTATTTTTTATTTTTATTTCTACATACTCTTTTTTTATGCTTTTCTCGTCGGATATCTCTATTTCTTTAGCGTTTGTTCTTTCTTTTATTGATTTTTCGAACTTAACAATATTTTTTGCTAATTTTTCTGGCACTACTACTTCTAGGTTTATTATGTCTGTTTTTACTAGTCCTGTTTTCTTTCTTTCTGCTTGCACTCCGCGAGAAATTTCGCGTGCAAACCCTTCTGCTTCTAGTATTGGTGTCATTTTCGTGTCGAATTGTAATGATAATTCTTCTGAATTTTTTTCTTTTTCTGCTACTACTTCTTTTACGTTTAGTTGTCTTTTTATTACTTCTATCATTTCTTCATCGATGTTGAATTTTGCCGTTATGTCTAGTGTTTTTAGTGGCCATTTTAGTCCTATTTGTGCTCTGTCACGTTCTCTCATTCCTGCTTCTATTATTGTCATTATGTTTTCGAATCTTCCTTCTAGTCCTATGTCCACTAGTTTAGGGTTTGATTTAGGCCAATCGCACAAGTGGACGCTTTCTTCGCTAACTGTTTTTCTTTCTCTTAGTTCCTGCCATACTCTCTCTGTTGTGAATGGTATTATTGGTGATAATAATTTTAGTAATCCTAAATATATTTCTTTAATTACTGTTTTTGCTGCTAGGTCGTTTTCTGATAGTCTTTCTCTTATCATCTGTATGTATCCTCTTGATAAGTCGTTTAGCCAAAAGTTTTGTAGGGCTCTCATTGCTAGGTGTGGGTGTAAGTTTTCTAATTCTTCTGTAACTTTTTCTGTTAGAGTGCTAAACTTGCTCATTATCCATTTGTCTTCGATTCTTAATTCTCCTTTTGGTGAATTCTCGACTAGTTTTCCTAAGTTGTATAATATGTTTAGGTTGTTTTGTGGTTCTTTTAGTGCTCCATAACCGAATTTTAGTTCTTGTCCTGGGTCTTGTAGCATGTATAGCATTCTCATTGGGTCTGCTCCGATTTTTTCTGCTGCGTCGTCAAACCATATTGCGTTTCCTTTGCTTTTGTGCATTTCCTCTCCTTTCTCATCTCTTAAAGATTCGTATCCTAGTATTGTTTTGAATGGTGCTTTTTCTGATAGTGTTATTCCTGCCCACATTATTGCGTTGAACCATCCTCTTTGTTGTCCTGGCATGTTTTCTGTTATGAAATCTGCAGGGTACCATTCTCCCCAATATTTTTTGTCTTTTAGGTAGTTGAGTGTTGAGAACATTACTATTCCTGCGTCAAGCCATGCGTCTCCAACATCTTTTATTCTTTCTGATTCTTTTCCGCACTTTTCGCATTTTATTTTTATTTCATCAATCCATGGCCTATGGATTTCTGGTAGTTCATCGACTTTTTTCTTGTTTATTGCTTTTTCTTTTAGTTCTTCTAAGCTTCCTACTACTTCTGTGTGTCCGCATTCGCATTCCCATATTGGTAATGGTAATCCCCAATACCTTTTTCTTGATATTAACCAGTCTCCCATGTTTTCAAACCATGTTTCTTGTCTGACCTTCCCGTATTCTGGGTACCACTTTATTTTTTTGTTTGCTGTTATTAGTTTTTTTCTTATTTCTTTGCAGCTTACGTACCATTCGTCAACTAGTCTGAAAACTAATTCTTCTCCGCATCTCCAACAATGTGGGTATCTGTGTTTTATTTGTTGTTTTTTGTAAATGAATTTTCTTTCTTCTAAGTCTCCTAATACCATTTTGTTCACTTCATAATATTTTTTTGTGCTGAATTCTTCAAATCCGTTAGTGTATGTTCCATCTTCGTTTAGTGGGGATATTGGTGTCAATTTTTCTCTTTTTCCTAGGTCAAAGTCTTCTGATCCGCACCCTGGTGCTATGTGTACTATTCCTGTTCCTTCTTCTCCGCTTGCTAATTCCCATAATAACACTTTGTGTGGTGATGTTTTTTGTATTTCTAAATTTGCGTATGGCATCAAGTACTCTTTTCCCTTTAGTTCTGATCCTTTCTTTTTCTCAATTATTTTGTATTCTCCTTTAAGTTCTGATAATCTGCTTTCAGCTATCCAATATTTTGATCCCTCATTTTCTACTTTAACATATTCTAATTCTTTGTTTAATGCTATGGCTACGTTTACTGGTACGGTCCATGGTGTTGTTGTGAATATTAAAAAATATGTGTTTTCTTCTCCTTTTACTGGAAATTTCATGTATAGGCTCGTGTGTGTTACTTCTTTGTATCCTTCTGTTGCTATGTCGTGTTTTGAGCTTGCTGTTCCGCATCTTGGGCACCATGGTACTGAGTCTTTTCCTTTGTATAACCATCCATTATTATGATATTTTTTTATTAGGTGCCAGTTGTGTAAGTTGTTATTGTCTGTCATTGTGTAATAAGAGTTGTCCCAGTCCATCCATTGACCTAGTCTTATTGATTGGTCTCTTTGTACTTTTGAGAATTTTTCTACTCTTGCTTTGCATGCGTTTACAAAGTTTAGTATTCCGAACTTTTCTATGTCTGACTTGTTTTTTAGTCCTCTTTCTTTTTCTTCTTCTCTTTCTATCCATAATCCTTGGCAGTCAAATCCGTTTTGGTATCTTTGGTCGTATCCTTGCATTGCTTTGAACCTTTGATATAAGTCTTTGTATGTTCTTCCCCATGCGTGGTGTACTCCCATTGGGTTGTTTGCTGTTATTGGTCCATCTATGAATGACCACTTCTTCTTTCCTTTGTTTTTCTCTCTTAATTTTTGGAATATTCTTTTTTCTTCCCAAAAAGCAAGTATTTCTTTCTCTGTTTGACTGTTAGATATGTTCATAATCTTATTACCCCCAATAGAATTTATAAAGCTAATGTACAACTTTCCAGTTATATGAAAGCTTTCATTAATGCGGTTGGATCTAATGATTCTTTAGGTAATGATAGACTTGGCGAGATTCGTGGACTTGTAAAGTTTGCTGACCGGCCTGTTATTGCTCATCAACTTGACAGGTTTTTAGAGTTAGGGGTTACGACTCCTGTTCTTGTTTATACTAACCCTGAACATAAATCTGCTTATGAAGAGGCTAAGAAGAGTTTTAGTTTACCTATTGATGTTAAGGAGTATAGTGGTTCTCAGGCCCCCTTGCTTGTTTATTGTGCTGCTCTGAAGGAGTTTGGTACTGGCAATCATGCTTTAGTTGCTGCTGATGATAACCTCTACGATTTTTCCTTAGTTCCTATGATGAGAAGGTTTTATGATCTTAATAGGTCTGAGGGTAGTGCTAATCTTCTGCCTGTTAGAGATATTGGCAAGATTTGTGATGCTGATGAAGGAGGGAGTATGAATTTTGGTATGTGTCGTTTTGATAATCTTGGCAAGGTTACTGGTGCTTCTTAATCTTTTGCTCCGCAGACTAGTCTTGATTCGCAAAGAGTTATTCTCGATGTACACATGATCCATTCTTCTAATATTCCTTTCTTCTTAGATATGGGTGAGCGTGGCGAGGCGGGTTTAGGTAGCGCTGTTCATAATTGGTGGAAGGATTTTTATGTTTGGGAGCAAAATGATGGTTTTTGGTCAGATATTGGTAAGCCTTCATTAAGAAAGAGGGCCGAGAAATATTATTCTAAAAAATAATTATTTTTAATCGTTTGAGTCTATGCTTGTTCTTTTTCTTTCGAATAATTCTTTTAGTGCAACTAACGGTTTTACTTCTTCGTGTACTATTTTGTATACTTGTTCTATACATGGTGTGTCTATTCCTTTTTCTTTGCTCATTGTTCTTACTGCTTTAACTGTCCAGTATCCTTCAATTGTTTTGTGTTCTTTATTCATCAATTCTAATACCTCTTTTGGGTTTTTTGAGCATAGTCTTTTTCCGAATTCGTAGTTTCTTGTTGGTCCGAATGCCGATAGTATTATGTCTCCCCACACTGATGCGCTTCCTGGCAGGAATGTTTTGTCATGTGCCCCCATTGCCTTGGCTATTTTGTATATGTCTCTGGTTGCTCGTGTTATGAATGATGCTTTAGTTCCTATAGTGAATCCTAAACCGTCACAAATTCCTGCTCCTATTGATACTATGTTTTTTAGTGCGCTTGATAGTTCTACTGATACTACGTCTGGGTTAGTGTATATTCTTAATGATTCGCTGTGGAATAGTCCTGCTACTTTTTCTCTTGTTTCTTTATCCTCGCTTGCTACTTCTGCTATTAGTGGTATTCTGTTAGCTATGTCTGATGCTACTGTTCCTCCAGCAAAAACGGCTATTTTTCTGTGTCCTAATTCTTCTTTTACTATTTCGCTAATTCTTTTGTTAGTTCCTATTTCGAGTCCCTTTGATACTATGATTATTGTTGTTTCTTTGTTTAGGAGGTCTTTTATTGGTTTTAGGTTTTCTCTGATTATTTGTGTTGGTAGTCCAATTATTAAGAATTCTGCGGCTAATAATAATTCTTTTAGGTCATTTGTTACTGATAATTTTTTACTATAAGTCATATTTGTGAAGTGGTGTGGGTGTCTTCTTTCTTTGTCTATTGATTCTTTTACTTTCTCGTCTTTATCGTAACAACTCATCGAGAAGTTTTTTTCTTTGTCAAAGTAGTGTGCTAGTGCACTGTTGAACGCTCCAAATCCGTAAAATGATATTTTATTCATTGTTTTTTATTCTTTTTTGTGTAATTCTAGTGCTTCTTCTTCAGCAAAGTGTAATTCTTCGCTTGGTATTATGAAGCAGAATGGTTCTTTAACTTTATGGGTTAGTGTTAACAATTTTTCTACGTTACCATAATAAAATTTTGCTTCTGCCGTCCCTAATCTTGAACAAATCATTATTTCGTCAATCTTTTGCGACTTCTTTTTTAGAGCGTTCATTAATTGTTCGACTGCTTCATCGGCACTCATTCCTATGTCTATTAGTAGAAGCGTGTGCGCTTTGATTTTGTTGTTGTCTTTTATTATTTCTAGGAAGCTGTCCGGTTCGTACTTTCCGCTTATCCATCTTGGCATACTTGCTGTTTTTCCAAACTTGTAAAGTTGTAATCCTGATTCTGCTACTGCGTCAATTACGCTGCCGTTATATAATACTTGGTAATTTATTCCTTCTTTTTTGCATTTTTCTATTATTGAGTAATGTGTTGTTGCGCTTAGTGGTGCTCCATAGACTAGTAGGCTCACGTCTTCTTTTTTTGCATCACTGAGGAATTCTTCTTTTTCTACTGCTTCTCTTTTTAGTTGTGTGACTTTTCTTCCTAAGTTTTTTTCTAGTGTTTCTATGTTGTATGGGAATGCTACTGTGTATCCTTCTAAATATAGTTTTTTTGTTTTGTTTATTATGTCTAATGATTCTTTTGTTATTGAATTCTCATTTAGTCCTAATCCTATTAGATAAAATGTCATTGTTTTTAGAAATTATATTATTCTTAGGTTTTTGTTGAAGTATTGTTTTGCTATGTCTTGTAATTCTTTAAGTCTTACTTTGTTTCTTCCCATCATTTCTGCTTTGTTTTCCATTCCGTTAGCAACTATTTGTATTTCTTCACCTACTACTTCCAAATTTTTGAATTCTACTGGGTGTATTATTGAACTTATGAATGATGGTATGTCGCTGTCGTTTCCAGGTCTTGGTAATGCTACTACTCTTACTTTTCTCATTAGCATTTCGCTTGCTCTTTTTATGTTGTTTGCGTTTTCTCCAATGGCCATTGCTAGTCTTGCTTGCGGTACTGCGAATACTACTTTGTTGTTGTACATGAAGCAGTCACTAACTGGTATTCTGCTTACTCTTCCGAATACTGTTAAGAATCTTATTTTTTGTTGGTCTAATACTTTAAACATATTATTTTTACTTTTCTCCCACCTAAATTTGTTATAAATGTAATAAAGTCTTCTCTTTTAAAGCTATCGCCTTCCTTGCTGTTATTCGCTAGTAGAAATGATAAAACCTAACGTTTTATATATCGTTAAAAACTTTTGATTTTATGAGTAATAAGAAGTATGTCTTTGTTGGTCCTGCTTGTTCTGGTAAAACAACGATTATTAATGAGTTTGTTAGTGAGAAAAAATTGAAGTTTTATGACATTATGGAAGTTATGCAACCATATCTTGACAAGTATGGTCATGTCACTAACAGTAATAAGGGGTTGTTAGATGAAGTCGTGGGCAAGTTTATTGATTCTTTTGCTCATAAGTCTTTTGATGTTTTAGAGTTTGCAACTGGTGAATACTTACCAAAAGTTTTAGATGCATTAAAGTCTTTTGATGTAGTTGTTGTTTATTGTAAGTGTGATAGAAAAATTTGTGATTTGAGGATGGAGTCGCGCGAAAGGAAGATTAATAAGAGTTATTTGGATTACCAATTCTCTTTTTCTGACAAGTATTATTCTGATCTTGAGGAAAATTATGATTTTAGCCTGATAGTTCTTGATACTAATAATCTTGACAATGCTTATTTTAGGTTGAAAGAATTTATTAGTAACTCTTAAAAACTCTCTTGTTTAGTAATTACCATGGTGTTATACACAAGTGTTGAGGTGGTCGCTATTGTTTTATCTGTTCTTGTTCTTATCAAGGTTCTTTTCTTATTCACTGCTCCTAAGCCTTGGTTTAATCTGACAAAACCACTTTTCTCTTATCCTAAAATTGTTTCTTGGCTTGCATTCATTCTTTCCTTAGTAGTTTTGAGTTTTCTTCTTAGAGAGATAACTATTACACAAATTTTTGTTTCTGGTATGTTTTTATTTCTGCTTTTCATTGCTGGTATGCACTTATTCAATAAAGAATTGGTCACATTTAGGGAATCTTTAATTAATAATCTTAGAACTCGCGATTATTGGTGGTATCTGGTCTTGTGGGTTATAATCGCTGTTTGGGTCTTAGAAGAAGTACTAACAAAATAATTATTAAAGAATAAAATATTAATCCTCAGATTCTTCTCTTGCTAATTTCTCTATTGCGCTCACTGCTCTTCTACTAATACTTTCCCCATCGCGTCTGTGGCCTTTACCCAGGTTTCTTCTTCCTCTATTATTATTTACACCCCGTAGAATATTCTAACGTCTGGCGACATTAGGTATATGTGGTCGTCTTTTCTTCGCAGTCCTCTGTATAGTCTTTGTAAGAATTCTCTTTTTGCTTTGTCAATGTAGAATTCGTTGTATTGTTCTGGTTTTACTTTTCTGAAAATCTTCCAGAATAATGAGTCTACGTTAGGGTAAGGATACTTGGTTATTATTATGCTGTTGCATGTTTCTCCGGGGAAGTCAACTCCTCTGTTACACTTAGTTGAGTACAAAATTTTTGTTTTGCCGCTTTTGAACTCTGCAACTAATGCTCCTTCTGAGTCATCGTCCTGAATACTGCGAAGGTTTTCTTGACTCATCAGTTCTAACCCTTGATTATTTCTTTCTTCCTCTGTTGGTAAGTCTGCGAAAGAGTTAACGTGTACTAGTGTTGGTTTAACTGATTGTTTAACACATTCGTCTAATACTTTTAGGTAGTGTTCTCTGCTTACTCCTCCGCTTTTGAAGTTTTCGTATCTGCAATTAAACTCCATTCCTGTTCTTTTCTTTGTTATTGTCCCGCTAACTGCTGTTTCTGCATCAACTACTTTGAATTGGTCAAGACCAAATACGTCTTTTAGGACTTTTTCTGAGTGTATTGTGCCGCTCATTAGTACTACTACTTTGTTTTTGTCTAATAGTTCTTCTCTAAACCTTTTTTCTAGGTTTATTGTTACTAGTTTTACTGATATGTTGTTTCCTTCTTTTTCGAATGATACGTATGTTTCGTCTAAGAAGTTATCAAATGTTAATGCTGTTTCTTCGCAATCATAAGCGTAGTTTTCTTCGTCATAGTCCGCTTTTTCTAAAAAGTCTGTTTCTAAGAAATATTTTACTAGTTGTATTATTGGTGTGTCTTTAATGTGCATTATTTCTTCACGTATTATTTGCGAGTTTATTCCCTTATCTTCGTAAATGTTTCTTATTAACATATTAATTTCTTTTACTATTCTTTCTGCTTTTGGGTCTTCGAAGAATAGTCTTTCAAGTGCTGATGAGAGCCACCCCAAATTTATTTTTTTTGTGTTTGAGAAGCTGTCTAAGAATTCGTCGCATTCATCTATTATTTCTATGTTTGTTGCTGGTTTTCTGTTTAGTAGGCTTTCTACTCTGTATTTTTGGCTGTTGAATATTATTACGTCTGCGTCTAAGTATGCTTTGAATTGTTCGTAATATTTGCATCCTGGTTTTCTTTCGTAATAACTGTATTTTATGTTGTTAAGTCCCATGTAGTCTCTTTTTATTCCGTTTAGTCCTAAATCTTTTTCGCTAGGTGCTATTGGTGACCAGTACGGGCATGCTGGTGCTACGCTTCCTCTTCTTACTTGTGAAATCTTTCTTATTCTGTCCAGGCTTATTCTTTCTGCTTCTTTTACGTATTCTCTTATTATTCCGCCATTTTTTTCTTTAATTTCTATTTTGCAAGGTATGAAGTCGTTATCTGCGCTTTTGTCATCTGGTATTGCTTCTGTTGATCTTTTTTCTTTGTCAACTTTTATTCCGCTTGTGAATGAGAATACGTTTCTGTTAGCTTCTTTATTACTTGTGTAGTTATTGTTTTCGTATGTTGACTTTTTTGTTATTAATTCATCAAACTTCTTTCCTGATTCTGCTATGTATCTGCACTCGAAGTTTTGTCTTCCTTTAATTGTTGATATTTTTAGTCTTTCCCCGTTATCTTTTTTTATGTATTTGTTTTTGCTGTAGTCTTCTTCGTATTGTTTTTGTAAGTTTTTTACTGGTACTACTATGCTTGCTCTTCCGAATGCTTTTGCTAAGTTTAGTGCTATTGCGCTTTTTCCTGTACCGCACATTCCTCTTAAGAATATTAGTTTGTTTCCTTCTTCTATAGCTTTTATTATTTCTTTAACTACGTCTTCTTGAGTTTTACCATTACTAAACATTAATGGCGGTAGTAATCTTTCTACACCGTCTTTTTCTTCGTATAGGCTCCAAGTCTCACTCATAAAATAAGACTATTAACAGCGTTTAAAAGGATTATGAAGGGATTTAGTACAGAGGTTGGTGTGCGGACATTTCTTGATCCTCATCTGTGTTTCCTTTAACTTTACGCTTACTTGGTTTCCAACCTGTATAGCCGATTATGTTTAAGGCTTGGTAAACATTTAAGTTTCCTGACTTTTCTTGGCCTCGCAGCGTGCTTTCATGATCTCTTCTTAACTGTGAACTTTTTGGTCTTCTATACCATGTTCCATTACGTTTTACTCTAGGACAATAAAAGTCTGATCCTCCGGCAACTATTTTGTCGGCTAGTGTTACTCTCATGCTGTGGCCTCCGTGTGATGAAGTATTACTTCTGACTGAGTCATCATAGTGTCTTTCGTGTCCTGGTGGGGAATTTCCCTCTCTCATGCCTTGGAAACTATATCTCTCTTGTGGGTCGTGTGTTCTTGTGTGATCCATTACCTTTTTTTAGAAATACTATTTTATAAGCATTATTGTAGACTAAAAGAGAATGTGTTACAAAGGAATAACTTCTATTTTATGTCTTTTATTGATTCTCTAAATTTTATGTCTTCTTTCTTATATTTATCTATGAATTGAGGATATTTTGCCAGTATTGCTTGTAACTCTTCATAGTGAGAGTTTTCTTCATCATTAGTATAATCCTCTAATTCTTCCCCGTCTAGGTGTCTTACTAATGTGTAAAAATCTCCGTACGCGCACTCTTCATCATCGTCTACTTTTATCATATTTTACTCTAGAATAAAGGATTTATTAAGATGTGTAGTATTATTTCTTTATGTTTTGGAATACTCCTCCTAAAAAACAGGTTTATGAGGCTTTAGGTTGCTTAGCTGATGGTAGGTTAGAAGTTACTGGTACTGATGATTCAGGGATTATTAGAGCTAAGGTTTATTCTTCATCTAGGAACAAGTATTATGATGTTTCTTTTGATAAGTTAAGCATGAGTATTATGTCTAATGATAATACGGCTTACTATAAAGGTTATTTGAGTTATCCAGCAATAGCTTTACTCATGAATCTGGGTATGGTCAATTATGATAAAGGGGTTTGTGAGGCTCTAAAGGGAATTCCTTGGAAAGATATTAACCAAAAGTACAATAACGATTTTGATAAGGTCAAAGAAGATGTCTTTGTAATAATTAAGAATAAGGGCCTTGATCCCGAAGTTGTTAAGATTGAGGTTGAGAACATTATGTCTCAATTGAGAGACTTAAACTTTAGTTATTTGGGCAAAAAACAGCTTCCTCCTAAAGGGTACTAAACTTATTTTCTCTTTCTTCCTTTGTTTTGTCTTGAGAAAATGTTTACTAATGAATCATCAACTTTTTTGTCTGTTTGAGAAATAGAGTTTTTCTTGTAGGTTATCATGCTTCTTCTAATGATGTCCTCTGATAATTTTTCTACTTCTAAATAATTCTTTTTAGCTCTGTTTTTTAGGTCGTTGTATAGTTTTGTGTCAATTTCTAAGTATAGTTTCGTCATTTTCTTCCCTTAGAGCTGCTAACATATATTTTCTGGACTTGGAAGCTCTTATAAATTCCTTCTAGTACGTCTGTTCCTGCGTATCCTGCTAGTAAGCTTAGGCGATAATCAAAATTGAATACTACTCCGATAAATACTCCAATAATTGCTGCAACTATTACTGTTATTGCGTAATAATTCCAAATTATTCTCCTCCTTAGTGATAAGGCTTTTAGAAGTCCTATAAGTCCTCGAGTAAGTCCACCAACTCCTCCAAGAATAGCTGGCAGTAAGAGTTCTCTAAAAAGAGTTGGATCAATAGTCATTAATTAATCATCACACCTTTTGATAAAATGACTAATAGTAAGGAAATATATAAACTTATTGTTTTGCTCCTTTCGCCTTTCTTTGCTCTTCAAGGGTTACTATCATTCTTAATCCTCCATATATCTCCATGTCGCTTAATCCTTCTTCCTTGTCCTTTTCACTTTCTTCTAACTCTAAAGCTCTATTAAGGTAAGTTTTTGCCTTTTCGTAGTCTCCATTTAATCCCCTTAAGCTGTGGGATATTCCTAAATCATAAAGAATTTTTCTAGATTTTTCTCCTTCTAGTTTTCTAGTAAGAATTATTATTTTAGCATCATCTTCTGAGTCTGATCTTTTGGCTAAAACTTCTTTAAGTCCTGCATCAAAATTCTTATTTGCTCTAAAAAATAATCTTCTTTTCTCATTGCCGTTTTTATCTTTATTTGGCATTTTGTATTTTGATAAGAATCTTAGTCTGAGTAACCTGGTTCTTCTACTAGTTTAGAGTCTTGATAGTAGAATGGCATTCCTTCTAATTTTCCTTTTGCTAATCCTGAAGTAATTCTCCTTATGATTACTCCTCTATAAGTGTCCTTTACTGGTCTAACTCCCTTTTCAATTTGGACTATATTAGACATTCCTAGGGAGATTATTGGCATAAAACTTGGTACTAAGACTCTCCCACTTTCTATTGATGTTCTATAGCTTGTTCCAAATCTTCCTCTAACGACTCTTCCTAAATCTCCTTTTACTTCTTCTTTATCTGTCATTCTATGAGCATTGTCTGTAACAAGTCTCCATAAGTCCTCATATGGCCTCTTACATTTTGGGTGTTGCTCGACTTGTGCAGTTAGCTCATCTAGTCTTCTAGTTACATCTAAAACTGCTTGGTCTTCTTTAGCAAAACTTAATAAAAGTTTATGTATTGAGAATTTCCCGTTCTCATCTGCAAATTCTCTATTGGCATATTCTCTCCACTCCTTTTCATCAGTGTTTGTATGGTGTTCATCCATGCTCGGACAAGGGTTTGAGCCTATATAAAGCTTGCTATTTGTTACTACTGTGCAGATACAATTATATGTTTTTGTTAGTTTTATATAGGGATAAAATATAAACTTTTTATGGATAGTTATGAGTGCGAGGTTAGTAAGGCTCGTTTTAGGGTTTATCACGGTCATGATAGTTTTGACCATTTTAGAAGTGAAATCTATAAGGATGGTCTTAGAATGGTTGATTTTTCTGGTCTTGTGGAAGTTCTTGCTCTTTGTGAAGAGTCTCATTCTAGTGGTGCTTCGGCACTTCTTTCTATGACTCATCACCGTTTTCTTTCTAACACTGGTGTTCTTTGGACTCCTGATAAGGTTTACGTTTGGGATAGTCCTGAAACTGATGCTGATGGTAAACTTTCTATTTGTCAGAATACTTGTGATTTTTTTCTTAGTGGTTGTCATCCTGATGCTAATGGTATTACTTGGAATGAAAATTTGGGAAAGGTTAGGTCTTTATCCTACTCTTTTCCTGTTTCTTTTGATAAGAAGAGTTCTGATTTTGAGTCTAATGCTTTGGTTAATGCTGTTGCTAAGCCTAGTGGTGTTAGGTTATTATCTGATTTTTATTGTCAGGATGGTCCTTATTACTTAACTGCTATGTTTAAGGGTGAGGTTGGTCCTAATGGTAGGGTTTCTCCTTCTTATCTTAAAATTCCTTCTGGTGATGAAGCATTATTTATTAGTTGTGATTCTTCAAGTTCTTCTTCTGATCGCTCTGTTGCTATTGCTTTACTTAATAATGTTGTTTCTTCTCGTTATAAGAGTGCTTCTGTGGGTTTGAGGAGTAGATCTCATGCTCATTCTCACTAAAAGAAATTTTTTTATGCTGTGAATAATCCGAACATTACTATGATTATTGATAATACTACTATCAATGCTACTGCTAATGCGTTTCTTCTGTCTCTTTTTTTCTTTTCTATTAGTTCTTCATTTCCTAATGTAATGTTTCTTTCTAGAAATTCATCTTTTTCTGGCAGAAATGGTTTTTCTTGTTGATAATTCTTTATTGTTCCTGTGTTTATTATGTCCGCCATAAACTTTGTTGATCTTATTACTTCACCCATTACCTTGCTAATTTTTGTGTGTTAATAAGTCTTATTATGGCTTAATCACTATAATCCTTAAATACTGTAATGTTGATATTTTTTCAAGGGTGATTTTTATGGATGAACTTAATGAAAAGTGTGGTGTTATTGGTATTTTTGGTAAGGGTTTAGACGTTAGCAGACTCTCTTTTTATGGTCTTTTTGCTTTACAGCATAGGGGTCAGGAGTCTAGCGGTATTGCTGTATCCAACGGTTGGAAAATTGATTGTTTCAAAAATGTTGGCCTGGTAACTCAGGCTTATTCTGAAAGTGATATTTCTTCTCTTAAAGGTCATATTTCTGTTGGTCATAATCGTTACTCGACTTTTGGTGGTACTGGTATTAATCATGCTTCTCCTATTATTTCTCGTGATGGGAGACTTGCTTTGTCTCATAATGGTAATCTTCCTTCTGTTATGGCTTTGCAAAGTTTTTTGTCAAGTAAAGATATTGATGTTTCTAGCAGGAATGATTCGCAGATGATGACTGATGCTGTTGGTTATTTTATGGAGCAGGGTCGTAGTATTGGTGAGGCTGTTATGGAGGCTTATCCTTTGTTTACTGGTGCTTTCTCAGTTGTTGCTATGTCTAAGGATACTCTTGTTGCTTTTAAGGATCATTGCGGTATTAGGCCTTTAGCTCTTGGTAAGATTGATGGTGGATATGTTGTTGCTTCTGAAACTTGTGCCTTTAACACTATCGGTGCAGAATTTATTCGTGAGGTTAGGCCTGGTGAAATGATTATTATTAATTCTAGTGGTGTGCGCTGCGTTCAACTTGCTGATCCTGACCAAAAGTTTGATGTTTTCGAATTCGTTTATTTTTCTAGGCCTGATAGTATAATTCTTGGCAGGCCTGTTTATGATGTTCGTAGGAAGTTTGGTGAAATATTAGCTGTTGAGAGCCCTTTAAACGTTGATATTATTATTCCTGTGCCTGAAACTGCTATTCCTGTGGCTGTTGGTTATTCTGCTATTAGTGGTATTCCTTTAGAAATGGCTCTTGTTAAGAATCGTTATATTCACAGAACATTTATTGAGCCTGATTCTCGTTCTAGGCAGTTGGGGGTTAAGCTTAAACTTAATCCTTTAACTTCTATTATTAAGGGTAAGAGAGTTGCTGTTGTTGATGACTCAATTGTTAGGGGTACTACTTCAGCTCAGATAGTTAAGGCGTTGTTTGATGCTGGTGCTGTTGAAGTACACTTCTTAGTTTCTTCACCTCCTGTTCGTTTTCCTGACTTTTATGGTATTGATACTCCTAAAAAAGATCAATTAGTTGCTTCTTCTAAAAGTGTTGAGGAAATAAGGCAGTTTTTGGGTGCTACGAGTCTTAATTATTTATCAATTGAAGGATTAGTAAAAGGTGTTGGTTTACCAAGAGAAAAGCTTAGTTTATCGTGTTTTGATGGGGTTTACCCTATTGATTTGTTAGAAAGAAGTAAAGAAGTATAAAACATTTTATTTTGGTTCGTCATCGTCATCATCTCTTCTCTTACGATTAGCAGCGTATAATAATCCTATTCCTGCTAGTACTGTTAATCCGCTCATATTTCTACACTTGTACTTACTCTGTATTGATTCTATATCCTCAGAAGTAACTGTTTGTGAGTCGCTATAAGCTAAAATGTTTGATTTTACTTCTCCAACTAGTCCTGCGTAAGCTATTCCTCCTAATCCTCCAACTATCCCTGCAAGGCCTAAAGCGCTTATTCCTTTTCTTACGTTTTCTCTAAAACTCATGATTAACAAAGAATTTTCTGTCTATTTAAAATCTATTAGCTTAGATTATATGTTTATGAGGGTTGACCCCAATAAAGTTCTTAAACGTGAGTAATGGTTATCCAATTATGATTAAAGAGTTGACTAAGATTATTATTGATAACAAAATTACTCCTTTTGATAAAGCGGCGGGAACTGTAATAAAGCCTGAATCAAAGAATTTGTTCATAACTAAAGATGCAAAGTTAGTTCACCAAAGAACTATTAGGGCTGTTAGCGAAAAATTTGTTCTTCCATCAACTGATGATTTATGGCATGCTTTCCCCTTAACTGATGATCCTAAGGAGATTCTTAGGAGGCAAGAATTTTTCCACCTTTCTTTATCTAAGGATGTTAATAATAATTCTTTTTTAAAGTCTTTAAAGAAGCCAAAGTCTTGGTGGAAGCCCAAGTATGGTGTTGTAGTGGCTACTGAGGATGAGAAGACTTATCTTAATCTTACTAAGGCTGATTGTCCTGCACAATTATTGTTAACTGATAATGATTTGATGAGTCTTGAAAGTTATGATTTAGTGCAAGTTGTTGATTGTGATAATTTTAGTTCTTCTTTAGAACGTCTTCCCCAAAGCGTATTTTTGTCCTCTAGTGATGACGCATACTTAGAAAGGTATTTGGAACTTTTGTCCTCATGGTCTGCTAATATTGATGTTATTAATAGTTCTGGAATTATTAATGAAAGAATTCTTAATATTGTTTCTAAACTTTCCCCAGCTCTCCAGTTACTTAAATCTGATGTTGTTAAGAAAATATCCTTAAATGATGTTGATTCTGCTTTAGAGAGGATTAATGAAGGTATTTCTATGCGGCTTGAACTTATGAATCTTTCAGGAGCATCAGTTTTTTCAATGCTTTCTCAAGGCAAGATTCCTAAGGAAGTATTAGATATTATTGAGTCAGAAATTTCTAATTCTGGTATACCTACTCACTTGTTAAAAGTTAGTATTCCTGTACGTTTAGATGATTCGGAATTTGAAAGGTTTGTTAAAAGTCAGGATTCTGATGAGTTTACAAGTATTGCTGAAAAGGTTAAGCTCCACAGCGAATTATTAAGAGCTATTCCAAGTCTTTTGTCTCAACTTTCGCAAGAGTTATTATTATTCGACTTTTTTTCTGGGATTAAACAAATGATTAGGAATAATGATCATCATCCTTCTATCTCAGAAAAAATTCATTTTAATAATTTAGAAAACCTTTTCTTAGAGAAGCCTCAACCGATAAATTTTTATTTGGATAATGCTTCGCGTTGCTCAATACTAACTGGTGCTAATTCTGGTGGTAAAACAACCCTTATTGAGCACTTAATTCAAGCAATATCAATAATGAATCTTGGTCTTCCTATGCGTGGGGGTTTCCAGGCTCCGTTATTCTCAGAAATTTATTATTTTGCTAAGAATAAAGGTAGTATGACTAAGGGTGCTTTTGAGACTTTACTAACTCAAATGTCTGATATTAAGACATCAAATAATAAAACTTTAATTCTTGCTGATGAAATAGAGGCCGTTACTGAACCAGGAGTTGCGAGCAGACTTATTTGTGCTACTGCAGAATTCTTTATTAAGAAAGGATGTTTTATGATAGTTGCTACTCATCTTGGTCAAGAAATTAAAGATCATCTCCCTCCTTTTAGTCGTATTGATGGTATTGAAGCTAAAGGGTTGTCAGCTGATAATGAGTTAATCGTCGATCATAATCCTGTAATTGGGAGGCTTGCTCGTTCAACACCAGAATTAATAATTGAGAAGATGGCTAGGGGTAACAATAACGACTACTTAAGATTCTTGGGTGAAAAAATTAAAAGTTAGTTTTTTTGCAGCTAATTCTGGGTAATTCCTTTCAATTTCTAGATATCTTGCTCTATCTTCTAGGAAAGTTTCTTGTTTTCCCATTTTTGATGCATTTCCTGATTCTAATAATTTTTTGTTTATTCTGCTCATTAGCTTAAAATAGGAACTTACTCTTGAAAGGGGGGTTTCTCCAACAATTTCTTGGGAGTCAGGGTTTGGTAATTCTATTCTCTCGCCATAATTTTCGCGAGTTTTATTTAATAAGAATCTTTTAACTTTATTAGTTCTTTCTTCGTAACATTTGAATTCGTTAATTTTGTTATTTAATGAGTCTGCAAGTTCTGATAATACTTGAACATTAAAATAGATAAGTTTTTTGCTGTTGCTATCGTAACGAACAATCATTCCATCTTTTATGTCCCCGGTAGATAATATTTTGTTTATTCTCCTTCTAGCTTCCTGCATTCTTGATACTTGATGGTCAATTCTGCTTGAAACTCCATCATAATTCGTCATATTGCTTAAAGAGGTAATTTCTTCATAAGCTCTTTCAATTCTTCTTATTCCTTCTACTTCGTCTTTTTCAACAATACTTTCTAGAGCGTCAACCCTGTTATTGAATAAGTCATAACCTGGTTTGTGGTCATTCAAGTTTACTGAGGGCTTTATTCTAACTTCTACTTGTCCATTGTCTAATTCTTTATAAGGGAAAGTATTAGTGGTTTTGTAATCAATCTTGCTACTATAATCAATTGTTTTAGCATAAAATCTTGGGTCTTGAGGTTTGGGACTTCTATTATAAGATTTTGAATTAGTCGCTACAGTGTTAGAATCAAGTTTATCTCTAATCCTATTATTGGTATTCGGTGATCCTTTTATTGAATTAACAGCATTGCTTACTTTACCTGCTAGAGTCGCAAAAAATCCCATAATTATTATAACACTAGGCTATATTTAAAGCTTTTGTTTGTTATTACTAGGTAGTTACGTTAATTATGCTACTTACTAGTCTTGATATTTCTCCTAACAACTTCTTTCTCTCTTTTTTGTATCTTGTTACAACCGTTGCTACTGTTGCCTTCGTTCTTTCTCCTCTAAAAACGTAGTTTACGACTTTTGTCACTTCATCTAAATCAGTTGCCCTTTTGTGCCCTATTATTGTTTTTTTATACCTTTCATCTTCATATCTTTCTAAAGCGTACATTTTTTCTTCTTCTGTCCACCTTGCTTGCCCTTTTGCTTCAATGTATTCTTTAATTCTTGATTGATCATGTATTCCTAGTCCTTCTGATAATGATTTTGTTCCTCCAATTCTTCCAAGCCTTACTAATTCTTCGTTTGTTAATGTTTGTGTCATGTTAACTTTTTCTCTCATTCTTTCTCCTACTACTCTTTTTCCAGAATCACTTTTGTGAGCTTTTTCTAGCTCTCTCATTTCGAATTTTGGTATTAGTCCGTAGTATGTTTTAACATCCTTACTTCCTTTGAATCCTCCTAGTGCTCTTTGAGTTCCTACTCTGGCATAATCTTCTGATACTCCATAATGCGGCATTATTATTGTTCTAGCTATAAACTCCGCTGTTATTCCTGACCTATACATTTCAGCTATTTCAGGAAAATCTTGTTGTATTCTTTCTCCTAGTCTGGCGCAAGAATTCATAGCCACTACTTGTTCTAAAATCATTTTTGTTAGGCTGCTATAGCTCGTGTTTTAGTCTTAATTATCCTATGTTTTCTTCTAACTCTTCCAATCATGCAGTTAATTCCGTAGTATGATCTTTCATCCTTTCCCTCATGGAATAACTCGTTAATTTTCATTCTAACCTTTTCCGGGTTTATCTTTCCAGCTGTTCTTCCTTCTTTAATCTTATAATCATTGTTGTTTATTAATTGCCATATCGTATCATATTCCCCCAGAATTGTCATGTATTCTGTTTCTTTCCTATCTTTTATGAAAGTCATGTACTCTGTCTCAATTCTTTCAACTGCTGGTTTTCTGCCTCTCTGTATCAGTCCTGCCCTTCCGTTATTTCTTAGTTCTTTAGTGCTTAGTCTCTCAACGAGGGAGTTTCCAGTACCGTTTTGTTCTTTAGCTTTTCTTGAGGAGATAAACATTTCCCTTTTATTTATCCAGTAGCCTACCCTTTCTTTTGGTATTTGTCCTTCATAATTTTCACTACATCTTCCATTATATCCTATCATTGCATACCTTACTGCACTCTCTACTATCCCTTCATCACCTATTTTTAAAAATTCTTTTACTTTATACTTCTGAACCATTTCTTTATAAGATAATGGTCCTCTTTTGGGGTCATCAATGCCTTTGAATGCTGTAACCATTTCAGGTATGCCGTTAACTAGCATTCTGCCTAGGTTAATTCCCATTATTATTGCTTTTCTTACCATACACCAAGAAATCTTTCCACCCTTTTAAAGCTTTACTATCATGTTACTATGTAGTGGTTACAAATACGAATGTTTTAAAACGGTCTTTTGCTTAAATCTTTTATGTCTAAAAGAAAAGTTTTTGGTATAAACAGTAAAGATTAAAGATTTTTCTTATTACAATGTTGATGGTTTATATTGGAAAGCTATGGTGGTTGAGGGAAAGAGAGATTAGTTTCTTTTTTCTGCTTTCATTATCATTCTGTTGCATTCTTTGTGAGTTAGTAATAGTTTGTTGTTGTTGCTCGAGAATTCTTTAGTTCTGTCTATTTCAACATCTGGTATTTTTATAATTCTTTCTTGGCATATACTGCATGTTCTAGTGTATTGTCTTGGGTTTTCCCAAAAATATATTTTTTGTCTTGATGTTAATGATTTTCTTTTAGACTTATCAGAGAATAGACTTGCCAGCTTGTTATCATCAAATTCCATTAATGAATTAGGAACTCCAACTTTATAAAACCTTGTGTGTGTTATTACTTATCGGTTATATCAGTCTTATAGGTTTTTTTTGAATTTTTTGTCAACCCATGTTCTGTAAGTGTCCAGAACCCATAAGTATAATGAAAATCCTATTATTTGGCTTGTGAGTACTGCTGGTACTACTGCTACTTTTAGTGTTAGTAAGTATCTTGATAGGAAGAATAGTGTTGGTTGATACACCGTCCAACTTGCTGCTGCATTCATGGGCACGATGTATAATATGTCTTTTAATAATTTTTTCTTAGCATATTGTTTTTCTTTTATGTGGTCTCTTAGTCTTGTTATTAGCCAGAATAATCCTCCTCCTATCATTCCTCCTACAACTGCCCATCCTGATATTATTGAGGGGTTGCTTGATACTCTTGCTGCTATTGTTGATGCTATTGGTGCGCCGATTATTGCGCCTATTTCTGCTGTTATTATTTCTTTATTGAAATCAAAAAATCTTTTATTCACTTTTTTAGATTTCGAATTAAAAAACGACCTCTTCATTACTGACTTAAAGGTTTAAAAGGTATATAAAATGTTAGATTATTCTTGCTTTTTTAGTATTGGGTCATAAATAATCTTTTTTGTTTTTCCTTCTTTCTTTATTGTTAATTCGTAAGTTTGGTAGTAGAATATTGTTATGTTCATTAGACTATTTTTTATTGATAGTACGTGTTTTTCTATTGCGTCTACTAAGTGGAATTTTTCTTCTGCTATTAGTCTTTCTTTATAACTTTTCTTTTTTAGGTTTTCTAGTCTTTCAATTGATTCTTTTATTAGCATGGTTAGTATTCTTATGTCTCTGTCATAATATGTGTGTTTTAGTTTGCTTTTTAGCTTCTTTATTTTTTCTTCGCATCTTTCTAATTCTTCATCTTTTTCTTTTATTTGTTTATGGTAGTGTGTTCTTATTCTTTCTAACTCTTTTTCTAGTTTTTCTCTCAAGTGTGACCTTATTTGTTTTGTTTCACTATTTATTTGTGTTTTTAGCTTGTTTTTTGCTGTTTTGTATTCTTCATCTAGTCCAGTATTTTCTAATTCTTGGTTTATTCCCTCTTGTGTCTTATAATCTTCTGTTTTTATTTCAAGTATTTCTTTTCCTTTTGTTATTGTTTTTCTTATTATTTGTTTTTTTTCGTTTAGGTATTGGTACGTTGTTAAGAATGTTAATTCTGCGAAGTATTGCAACCCCTCTTCTTTTATTTCTTCTACTTTGTACCCTTTAGGTATTTTTATTTCATTAATTTCTGGTTTTATTAATATTTTTTGTTTGCTTGTTTCTCCCTTGTCGTTTAGGTAGTCTCTTATTGCTTGTAAGAAGTAGCTTCCTTGCATTATTAGTTCGCTATCTCTTATTTTGTTGTGTGTTTCTATGTCGAATACTAGCTTGTATGGTGATTTTTTCCCTATGAATTCTTCAAATTCTGGTTTTACCTCACTTATTGTTATTAGTTCTTTCTCTTCTTTTATTACTGCTTCTTTGAAGAATTCTTGTATTAGTTTTTTTGTGTTTTTTTCTTCCATTTTTTTAGTCTAATAACTCCGAAGTGTATTTTTTTGTTTGTTCGTAGTCTTTTATTCCTTTGTTTATTTCCATTCCTACTTTGTCTATTTCGTTTGCGAACTTGTTTAGGTTGTTTTTTGAGTCTAGGAATGCGTTCATTACTTTTTCTTCGAATTTGTTTCCTCCTCCTTTGCCGTTTGAGTCCAGTCCCATATTGAATAGTATTATTGGTAATTCTCCCATTACGAGACCAATGCAGCACATTTTGTTTATTATTAGGTCTACTACGTGTTCTTCCATTGTGTCTTTTGTTGCTAGGTTGTATACGTAAATGTTCTTTTTTTGTCCTATTCTGTCTAGTCTTCCTATTCTTTGCTCAACTGACATTGGGTTCCATGGTAAATCATAATTTATTAAGTTTGAGCAGAATTGAAAGTTTAGTCCTTCTGCCCCTGTTTCTGTACTTATTAGTATTTGTGTTTTTTCTTTGAATTCTTTTATTCTTGCTGTTTTTTCATCGTTTGTTAGTCCTCCTCTGAATTCTGTTATTTTGTATTTTTGTTTTCTTAGCATTTCTGCTATGTATCTTAGTGTTGTTGGGTGTTTAGTATATAGTAATATTTTCCCTCCTTTGTCTTTTTTGTTTATTTCGTCTATTAACCATAATAATTTTTCTATTTTTGTGTCGTGTTTTATTTCTTCAAAATATTTTATTATTTCTCTTGCTATTTCTTTTGTTGTTGTGTGGTATTTTGGGCTTTCACTTATGTTTTCTAAGAATTCTACCGATGATCTTGATGAACTTGTGATTTTTGGCAGGACTGAGTATGCTGCTAGGTTGGTGTTTATTGCTTCTCCTTTGAAGTCTAGGTAGTGTGCTAGTAATAAGTCTACTACTTGCTCATAAGCTCTTCTTTCTTGCCAGCTTAGGTCTATTGAGTATATTTTTGGTATTCTTTTCATGTATTTTATTCCTTTTACTTCGTCTCTTCTTCTTCTTATCATTACTTCTGATAGTTTTTGTTTTAGTTCTCTTGGGTTTAGTGGTTGTCTTTCGTTTCCGTTTACCAGGAAGCTTGATCGAAATTCGCTTATTGTTCCTAAGTGTCCTCTTTTTAGTAATGATAATAGGTTGTATAGTTCTATTAGGTCGTTTTGGAATGGTGTTGCTGTTAGTAATAATAGTCTTTTCTTTTGTAGTTTGTCTACGAACCTCCACCTATAAGTTTTTTTGTCTTTTAGTTTGTGTGCTTCATCAATTATTATTATGTCCCAGTATATTTCGTGTGCTTTTGTGTGTTTGAATTCGTTTGTTTTTGTGTTGAAGTTTTTTACTTTGTCTATTGATGCTATTGCTAACTGTGCGTTTTCCCATTCTGATTCTTTGTTTACTTCAACAAATTTTAGTTCGAATTTTGTTTCTAGTTCTTCTTTCCACTGGTTTACCAGAGACGGTGGTGTTAGTATTAGTGCTTTTCTTACGAATCCTCTCATTATGCATTCTTTTAGCACCATTCCAGCAGTTATTGTTTTTCCTAGGCCTACTTCGTCTGCTAGTAGTGCTCTTCCGTCAAAGTCTTTTAGTATTTTTAGTGCTCCTTCTTGTTGGTGCGGTAGGTTGTATGCTAGGTTCTTCTTTATTATTGGGTACGATATTAGTTTTGTTATTTCTGCGCTATGTGCTGCTTGTTCTGCTTTCATTCTTATATCGAAGGTTTTTCTTTCTTCGAATTGTTTATTCTTGATTTTTTCTAGTATTTTACTATCGTTTTTTGAGAATTCTTCTACTATTTTTAGGTTTTTGTCGTGATAAATTATTGTTTCCTCTTTGCTTTTTTCTTCTGTTTTTTCTTCCTCTGCTTTTTTGTTTGTTTTAGCCATTTCTCGCGTAAGAAAACTAGCCTTTTAATTCTTTCCTTTTTGTTAAACTTTAGAATATTATATTTTTTATCCCCCGGCCCGGGATTGAACCGGGGATCTGTCGGGTTCTGCATTTCTTTCCAAATGTGAACTTGATCATTCGGCTAATCGCACTTCATACATAAACCAATCATTGTTGGTCTGTCCGTGTTAGAACTCTAAAATCCTTGGGATTTTAGGGCCTCAAGATTGTAAAATCTTGAAGTATTATTCTACAGCCGACCGCTCTACCACTGAGCTACCAGGGGATAACGATTTTATAATGTTTCTGATGATATTTAAAGTTATTGTGCAAGTCTCATTAACGATCTTTTGTAGTTTTTCTTTAAACATCATAAGGTTTTAAAGGCTTAATTCTTGGTACTTTTTGATGGAATTAAAGTTATTAGGTAAGATGGATGAAAGAGGTAATGAAAACCTTTACATTAACGGTAGTGGTAAGGACCCTATTGAGGCTAGGGGGGTTGCTGAGAAGGTTAGGCTTAGTATTATTGATCGTTTAGATAAGGGTGGCATTGATACTCCTTTGAGGATTAGTGAGACTGTTTATTGTGAGGTTTACGAAATTTTCCCTCGGGTTGTTTCTGATCGTCCTAAAGCATTATTTTTTCATGCGCCTTCTGAGTATGAGGTTTTGATGAAGGTCTCTGAGGCTAGTCTTGATAATAAACCTTACCGTTTGGTTCGTTGTCAGATTACTGAAATGTTAGATCTTACTGAAGAACAAAGAACGGCCTTAATGGATAATCCTGCGGAATCACTTCATTACGGTACAGAATACTAAGAATAATCTTATTTTTTGTTGTTGTATTTGTCAATTATTGTTCTGAACTCTTTATTGTTCTTTAATTCTTTTAGTGTTCCTTGAGTTATTATTTTTCCTCTTTTGAAGAATACTATCCTATCAAACTTGTTTAGTAAGTGTAGTCTGTGAATTGATGAAATTATTGTTTTACCTTTGAATTTTTTGAATAAGTTTTCGTGTATTTTTGTTTCGTTTATGCTGTCAACGCTGCTTGTTGGTTCGTCTAGTAGTATTATTTGGCTATCTTTAGCTGCTAGTATTCCTCTTGCTAGTGCTAGTCTTTGTTTTTCTCCTCCGCTTAGTGATACTCCTTTTTCTAAAACGTTTGTTCTTAGTCCTTTGTCTAATCTTTTTACTACTTTTTCGAACTCTGCCATTTTTATGGCTTTCATTATTTGTTTATTGTTTGATAAGTCCATTCCTACATTGTACTTTATTGTGTTGTTGAATATTTCCGGGTCTTGTGGTATTAGTGTTGTTATTTCTCCTATTGCGTGGAATCCGTTACTTATCATCTTTCGATCACAATAAATTTTTCCTTTGTCTGGTTCGTATAGTCCTCTTATTAGTGATAGTACTGTGCTTTTTCCGCTTCCGCTTTCTCCTACTAATGCTATTCTTTCTCCTTTTTTTATTTCTAAGTTTATGTTTTCTAGGTGTCTTTTCTTTCCTTCTTGGTCGTACTTGAATTCTAATCCTTTAATGGTTATTTTTTCCCAGTTTTTTGGTAATGATGTTACTGTTTTTTCTTCTATTTTTTCGAATTCTTTATCAATTTTTTCTGCGCTTTTGAAGTTTGCGTCGTATCTTACTATGTCTCCGTATGCGTGTGCTAGTGTGAAGAATGTTCTTCCCATTGTTGATAAGTATCCGTATAGTATGTATAGTGTTCCTATTAGTATTATTCCGTCATTGTTAAAGTCGCTGTAGGCTCTGTATGCTAGTATTACTACTGTCATTATGGTTATTGATATGTTTGCAAAACTCCATTTTATTTCGTTTAGTACTGCTGCTTTCTTTTCTGTCTGGAATGATGCTATTACTCTTTTGTTTATTTCTTTCTTAACTGTTTTTTTAAGTCTTAGTGTTACCACTGTTATTATGTTGCTTATATAATCGAATATTGCTGCGCTTGCTTTGTTTTCGTACTTGTTTATTTCTTTGTACTTCTTGTTTAGTTTTTTGTCTATGATTACTATAATTCCTAATACTAAGAATGAGAATATTAGTGCTGCTATTGCTGCTTTGAAGTCGAAGAATAGTATTATTATTGCTGATCCGAAGAGGTTTATTATCGCATAAATTATTTGGAATGTGTATGATTGTGAGAACCTCGTTATTGCTCCTCTTCCTTTATTTATTTTGTCAATTGTGTCCCCAGAATGGTGGTCTTTATGCCATTTTATTGGCAGTTCTAAAACTTGGCTTATTTTTGTATTAGTATAGTTTCTTCCCACTAAGAATCCTGTTCTTTCTTCTATAACTCTTCCCAGGCCATGAATTATTTGGAATACTAGATCAATCACTAATAATAGTGATATTAGGAATATTATGTGGTATAGTTGCGCTGTTGTCATTATCTCTTTTTGTATTGAGTTGAATACTAGTCCTACTACTAATGGCGTTAATAATTCTATGAATCCTGCTATAAAGAATAGTGTTGTGTAAGTAGCAAATGATTTTTTCTCTCCTTCTAGGTTTTTCCATTCTTGTGAAAACACGTTTACCAAAGCTGACTTTTTCTCATTAGAGTCTTCACTATCATTAATCATTTATTATTTACTGATAATTTGGTTTAAAAATCTGCCTTTTAGTTATGTTTAGATCACGATAATACTTTTATATCTTAATAACCAAATTTTTTTTATGAGTGATTTATTAACTGCTAACTATATTGTTTCTTCTAAGGGTTTTAAGTCTGAGAGCGGTGCTGATAAGGGCATTTTTACCGTTAAGTCGGAGCTTGAGAGAAAGATTCATGGTTTTGGTGTTGGCGGAGAATTAGTGGTTGTTGACAAGTTTTATTCTGCTTCTTATAGTCTTAATCTTGGTTTAGACCCTTCTCATTATGATTTTAGAAGTATTATCATCACTGATAGGTCTTGGCTTAGTTTAAGAGATAAGGCTGATCAACGTTTGCTTAATGATAATAACTATTTTTGCACTTATTATGCTGAAGAATGGCTTAAGCTTACACAAGAACAATTGAGTGCTGCTCTTAGGTGAGGATTATTGCATCATAATTATCTTTATTAACAAGTGAGTATTTTACTTCTTTATGAGGGATATTCAGAATAGGGTTTGGAAGTTTTGTGAGGATTACAAGCTTAATGAGCATCCTAAAGAGAGGCTTATTAATCTCTTAAGTAATTTTGATAAGCATTCTATGAGCATTATTATTCTATCTGAACATGGTGCTAATCCTGATAAGTATAGTGATGAGATAAAATCTGAATTTGGAGAATTATTGTTAGGTCTTATTAATTCTGCTAATACTTTAAACGTTGATTTACACGAAGCTTTAGATTTAGTTTTGAAAAAGAAGTCTAAGAAGTAAGAATTATTATTTTACTTCTAGTGTTATTTTGTTGTTTTCTTTTGTGTATTCTCGTGTTTTGTTGTCTGGGTCTATTATGAATGTTACTTCTTTTATGTCTCTGTTTGGTAACTGGATGTTTTTTGTTCTTAGGATCCTTCCTCCTCCGAAGTTTACGTCTCCTAATTCGAATCTTTGTATTACTTTGTCTCCTACTAGTAAATCCATGCTTATTTCGCTTGCGTTTATCATGCCTTGGTTTTCTACTGTTGTGTTAAAGTCTAAGTATGCTCCGTGTTTTACTACAACCATTTCTTCGAAGTATAATTCGGGTAGTGGTTCGTATGCGTATAGTCTTGCCATTTCGTTTATTATGTCTCCTGTTAAGAATTGGCTGCATAGGCTATTATTGTACATTACGCTTTGTTTGTTGTTTGAGTGTTTGAATCCGAATACGTGTAATAGTTCGTGTAGTTCTACATTGTATGAGCATGAGTCCCTGTATAATACTACTTTTCCTCCTAGGATTATTGTGAATAATGATTGGTTCATCACGAATTTTGGTCCTCCTTCTCCTGCTACGTATAAGTCGTCTGATTCTAAGTATTCTTTACCGCATAATACTTCTATGTCTGCTTGTTCGTTAGTCCATGGTTCTTGAGTTATTATTAGTCCCTTAACTTTGTCGTTTAGTAGGTCTGCTGCGCTTCCAAACTGGTCTGCTTGTTCGAAAGTGCAACTAGGATTAATCCTATAAGTAATGTCATTGTGATTAAACCTCATGTTAGGGTAGAATTGTAATTGTGAGTCTGAATAACTCGCTATGTCGCTTATTCCCACTGTATAATTATTGGGTAGTAAGTCTTGCGGTCCTCCATAACGGTCTTGTAACGTGTTTATTAGTAAGTAACTAGTAAATAATAGGAATATTACTAGTACACTAATAACTGTTATAGCTGTCTTAGTCATAAGATATTTAGTGATTATCGCTTTAAATAATTGAGTGTTATTATGAATTGATTAATAAAATTAATTCTTTTTTATCCTATAATCTTGTTCTTTTTGTAACTCTCAAATATTTCTTGTCCTACATCTTTTCCGTTTATTTTATGTCTTAATTCTTCTAAAGATATCTCTTCTTCTCCGACCCAAACTCCTGCTAGTCTTTCGTCTCTTATTAGTTCTCCTAGTCTTCCTTCACGAGCTCTTGATCCTAAAGTTTTAGCGGCTATGTCTGCTCCTATTACTAAGCTTATTCCCAATCTTTTTTCATCATCGCTTTCAGGTGGTTCTGAACTATGGCTTCCTCTTTTTGGTAGTCCAATTGCTCTAATTTTTATTCCTTTAAGTCCTGCTTTAATCATTTTTTCATACTTTTCTTGTAATTCTCCATCAAATGATGCTACTACTCTTCTAACATGTGATAAGTCTCCATTTACAAAGTGGCGAAACATTCTTGCGTATACTAAACCAAAATTTTCTCCTGCTCCTCCGCCTACTACTCTTCCGTCTCTTACTAGTATTGCGTATCTTAATGCTTCATTATTATATGATTCTGCATCTTTTCTGTAATTTCTGTCTATCCATCTCTCTCTTACTTTTGTAACTGCTTTACCACCTATTTCTCTGTGGTTTGCTGCTGTTGTAAAATCCTCATCTTTGCTAGAAGTTGATAATAATGCCACGAACTGAAGTCCAATCTTTCCTCTATCATAAACCTCATCAGCTCCGGTCTGGTATTCTGAAGCTTTTTTCTCAATCATTAATAAAAATAATTATTCTTTCTTTTTAAGCATTCATTCACTCTAGAAGTATGCTTTACTATTTTTTGTTACAGTAGCATAAGAATTTGTCACTTGATGTGCATTTGTAATCGTAATAAGTGTTGTTTTGGTCTTCGCATGCTATTTTGCATTGGGCGATAATTATTTGGTTTACTCCTACTATTGTTGTGTTAATCCCGTAGATCTGCGCAAATAATTCTGCTCCTTCCCAGGCTTTAGCACAGCTAGTGTTCATATCAATAACATTTTTGCTTTCTAAAGGATTAGGCTCTTTTTTGTCCCTAAGAGCATAATAACCAAAAGCTAACACTGCTATAACAAAAAGTACTGCTATTAGCATGGTATAATCATTCTTCTCTTTTTGGGCCATTAATGATTATTAAGTAATGAAGGTTTTTAAGCGTTATGAAATCACTGTTCATTGTTATAATAATATTTTTAAAGCTGAATATCTTATTATTAGTTGATGAGTGGTTCAGATGATTATCGTGTTGGTTTTAATAAGAGGCTTGCTCAAAAACATGTTAGGCTTCTGGATTCTTTTAGAATTTTTTCCTCAACTTTTACTGGCCTAACAGCTGGTTTTGGCAGTCCTTTAATAAGTAGTATTGGTGGGGTTACTTGGGCTTTTTCGACTTTACTGCAGGCTTCTAGTGCTCGTTCTTCTGAGTCTAAGCCTTTCAATGATTATTTTTCTTTGACTTTGGCTCGTGACTTTTTTTGTTTAGCTTCTGGGGCAACGTTTGGTTATGGTGTAGCTTTACAAGGTGATGTAAGCAAGGAAAATGTTCTTATTTTTTCTCTTCCCGCTTACACTGCTGGTGTAACTCATTTTACTTCTCGTTCAGATCTGAAAACTTTGGAGGATAGTCTTTAGTTGATGGTATTTCTTGATCTTTCTGGTAAGGTTTTTCGTGGTAGTTTTGAGGTTAATTCAGATTATGCTAGAGGTTACAGAGCTCATACTCAAACACTTAACACTCCTGAGCATATGGTTCATTATGATCGTAGGAAAGCTAATGAGCCTTTAGTTCTTGGTCCTAACACTTTTGATTTTACTATTTTTCGTCATTTACCTTCTGGATTATTCGTCGCTAGAGGTTTTGATGTTTTTGGAGACTCTGGTATTGTCGGCACTTTTGATGAGGAAAACAGAAAGATAGCTTTTAGGAAAATTTATGGTGGTAAGGCTCCTGAGGGTATTGACGGCGTATCCGTTAATAGGTTTGGAGAAGTAGACTATGAGGGTTATTCTTATCTAGGTCCCTCTGGTCTAAGCTTTGTCGGTACTTACTCTCCCCTTAGAACTAATCCTAACTTTTTTGGGGCTTGGAAGCTGGATGAAATATAAAAAAGGTAATTAAGATAAGGACAGTAAGATTTTTAACAGTGTTTTTTATTCCCTCTACTATGTCTCAATCAATTAATCTTCCGGCAATTGTTTATTATCCTGTAGCTAGGTTTTTTAGGCCTCAGATGATGATTCCTCACTTCTTAGCAAAAGATATTGGTTGTATTAATCCTGCAGCTCTTAAGGATGCTGGTTTTCAAGGTGTAGTTTTTGATAAGGATAATACTTTAACAAATCCTTACAGTTTAGAATTACACCCAGATGTGGCTAAGGCTTTTATTGATTACAAAAGAGTTTTTGGAGAAAACTTAGCTATTATGTCCAATGATGCTGGAACTAATGACGATAGAGGTCAAAAAAAGGCTGTTAGTATTGAATCATTGATGGATATTAATGTTATAAGGCATAAACTGAAGAAGCCTTTTGGTATTAGGGGTGTTACTGATTATTTTGGTTGTGAACCTAAAAGACTAGTTGTTTTTGGTGATAGATTATTTACTGATATAGTTTTTGGTAATCGTTATGGTATGTTGACTATTCTCGTTGATCCTTTCACAGAGGTTGGTGATAATCCTAGGGCTGTTAGTATTAGGAGGGGTGAGAGACTATTGCTTGATAAGTTACTTGAAGGTGGGGTTACTCCTCCTTATCATAAGAGTTATCTTACAACTCGTTCTTTATTGGACAAAAAATAATTAAAATAAAAAAATAAAAGTTTGTTTTTTAGTTCTTTCTTAGGTTGTCTAATGAGTACTTCTTTGCTCCTTGAGTCATTAGTACTAAGAATGCTGCGAAGAATAATAATGCTGGTTCTCCCTTGTTAACTAAAGGACTTAAGGCGCTTCCTGCGTGAGCTTTAAAGTAAGCTACAAGCATTTCAACAGCTGCTATTATAGCAACCCACCTTGTGAATAATCCTAAAATTATCATTATTCCTCCAACTATTTCTATTATTCCGGCGTAGAACATCAGATTGCTAAGGTCTAGTGACATTATGGTTCCAATCTTCATCCATCCGTGAAGTAAGAATAAGAATCCTACTAACACTCTGAATGCTAGGTAGAACCGGTCTGAGTGCTTATCCATAAAATTTTTTAACATTTTTTTCCCTCCTTTCAATAATGAAAGTTAAAGCCAATAAAACTATATAAGTTTAACCAATCACCGTATTAATGCAAATTTTTCTCTTCTTCTCTCTACATCTTTTGCTGCTGCTTCTAAATCTTTTTGTGTTACTCTAACTGTTACACTAGAATCTTTTACTAGTCTTGATACTAATGCTCCTCTTCCTGGTATTACTATTCGTATTTCTGGGTTTCTCATGTTTCTTCCGCAAAAGCCTCGCGTGTAATCTCTGTTTGTTCTTTGTAGTGAGTAAGCTAGTTCTCTTCCTGCTTGTAATAAAACGTCGCTTCTTCCTTCCCACATGCTTAGTCCATCATGGTATAGTTCTTTTGTTCTTCTTGCCACTACATCTTCGTATGTATTTCTTTCTGATCTTAAACTCATTCCTTCTTCGTTTTGCCATACAAAACAAGAAAATCCTCTTATTGCTCCATCAAATAAGTGGAGTCTTGCTTGGTATAACCCATAATCTTTTCTCTGTTGCGGATCAATAAAGGGTGTAGTTCTAGCTTTGCCTGATCCATTACCGTGATCATATAGGACTTGCATTCCTGCTGGAAATCCTTCTTTTAATATTTCTTTGAATTCTTGGAATGTTTGACTCCAATGCCTTTCTTTAGGTTTATCCTTAGGGCCTATACCTCCTATGATGTCGTTAAAGTATACTCGTACTTTTTCAGGTCTGAAGAATAATGATTCTTTTACTCCTTCATCTAATGCTTCAGGATCAAAAAAGTCTCTTGAACTTATAATTCCTGGTTGGTAAAGTTTTTTTATTGGTAATTCATCAAAAGGTACATCTCTTCCAAAACAATCATAAGTTTCTGACTCATCCATATTGGTGTTATGGTGTTCTTACTTTAATAAGATTTAGATAATATTGTGTATTACTTAATTAGTATGCTCTGTGGCTTGCTACTGCGCTTCCGCCTCTGTTTCCTGTTGTCCTGTGTGCTCCGCCTCTGTATCCTGCTACTCTTTTGTTTCTGCTTATTCTTTCGAATTTTTGTCCTCTTCGGAAGCCTCTGCTAGGTCCTCTTTCTTCATCGTCTCTGCTTCTACTTCTGCTTCCGAATCCTCCGTGACTGCTTCCTCCGCCAAAGCTTCTTCCTGTGTCCATTTTCACTCTGTCAATGTTCATTGGTGTGTCTTCTCTTTTTATTATCATTGATGAGTCTCTCATTATTTTTCTGAAGCTTTCGTAGTCTCTTTCTGTTAGTATGTGTATTGCTATTCCTTCTTCTCCTGCTCTTGCTGTTCTTCCAATTCTGTGAGTGTTTTCGTCTAAAGTTTTAGGAATGTCATAGTTGTAAACGTGAGATACTCCTTTGATGTCTAATCCTCTAGCTGCTACATCTGTGCATACAAGTACGTGCACTTCGCTTTCTGTGAATCCTCCTAATGTGTCACTTCTTTTCTTTTGTGATAATCCGCCGTGGATTGCTTCTGCGTTTATTCCATTAAGTCTTAAGTTGTTAGCAACGAAGTCTGCGTTATGTCTTGTGTTGCAAAAAACCATTACTAGTTTAGCATTATCTCTTCTTAGTAAGTGTACGAGCATTGGGAACTTCATTCCTGTTGGTACATCATAATATGCTTGTTTTAGTTTTGTAGGGTCAACAAAGCTTTGTACCATTACTTCAACTGGGTTAGTCGCAAACTTTTTTGAGAATTTGTCTAAGTCGCTTGTTATTGTTGCTGAAAAAAACATTGTTTGTCTGTGTTTTGGGCATTTTGTTATTATTCTTTCAACATCGTCTCGGAAACCCATGTCGAACATTCTGTCAACTTCGTCTAGGACTAATATTTTAACGTCATCTAGTCTTATTGTTCCTCTTTGTAAGTGGTCTAGTATTCTTCCTGGTGTTCCAACAACCACGTCTGCTACTGCTAAGTTTCTTATTTGTGGTTCTATTGGTACTCCGCCATAAATTGGTGTTACTCGTAAGGATACGTATTTTGAGAATTTTTTTAGTGATTCGCTAACTTGTTCGGCTAGTTCTCTTGTTGGTGTCATAACTAATGCTTGTACTATTCTTTTTGCTTTAATGTTTTCTAGGATTGCGCTACCAAAAGCTAACGTTTTACCACTGCCTGTTGCGCTTCCTCCAATAACATCCTTTCCGGCAAGTGCTAATGGAATCGTTTTTTCTTGTATTTCTGTAGGTTGAGTTATTTCAAGTTCTGAGAGGACTTTTATTACGTCCTTGCTTAAACCCAATTCTTCAAATGTTTTCGTCATTTTATTCTTGATTAATCACTCTTTTCACTTATATAAAGTTAAAAAACTAGCTTTTTATACTTAACCTTTAAAGGTTGTAGCCTTGGGAATGAATATAGTTTAGAATTCCGTAAAGACTTGCTCCCATCATGCTCATTGTTCCTATAAATATTGCGAGTTTTGCTAGTCTTCTACTATCTTTTTCTTCAATTTGTGCGTTTGCTAAGATTTCTAGGTCTCTTCTATTTTTTTCTCTGCGTGCATCAGTCCATATTATTCCGTCTTCTCCTGCTGTTACTCTTATGTTTGTCAAATCGTATCTTTCTCTCTGTTCCATGTTGTTATGTCAATTTGTCGTTTTTTATTCTTTTCTATCATCACTGATTATTTAAACTAGCAAATACTTATTGAGGTAATGGTTAAGGCTCGAGGTTTAAAGGTTGATGAAAAGTTTCTTGATTTTGTTGCTGGTGGTTTAGAAGATGGTGATACTAAATATCTTCTTAACTCTCGGGCTGTTTTTGGTAGAGTTTTAACTCTTAAAGGGGCTGTTGATATTGTTAGGTCGAATTGCGATCCTAGTTCTTCGAACCTGAGAAAAGATGAGGGTTTTACTCGCAGGAATGTTTATTCTTATTTACAAATCCTCTTTAGTGATGATTATTCTTCTTTTAGTCGTTCTGCTTAAGTTTTCTTGCACATAGGATTTTTATACTACCTTTTTGTTGTAATAATTATGGTTAAAAAGGTTGATAATAAACAAAAAATTGTTAATGATTTGAGTGTTGATGAACGATTAGCTATTATTAAGCATAATACTGTTGAGATAGTTACTGAAGAACAGCTTAAAGAATTGTTAAAGTCTAAGAAGAACCCTGTCGTTTATTGTGGTTACGAAATTAATGGCCCGATACACTTAGGCCATTTTGTTACTATTACTAAACTTATGGATTTTCAAAAAGCTGGTTTTACGGTTAAGTTTTTGTTAGCTGATGTTCACACTATGCTTAATCGTAAGGGTAGTCTGGATGATATTAAGAAGGAGATTGATAATTGGAGAAGAACCATTAAGGCTATTGGGCTGAAGGCTGATGTTGTTTTAGGTAGTGATTTCGAGTTTAAGCCAGAATACGAGATGGATGTTATGAGGCTTGCTCAAAACTTGACTATTAATCGTGGACTTCGTAGCATGCAAGAAGTTGCTAGGGATGTTGATAATGCTACTGTTTCTCAATTGTGGTATCCTCTAATGCAAATTGTTGATATTAAACACTTGGGTGTTGATGTGGCCGAAGGCGGTCTAGAGCAGAGGAAGATTCACATGATGGGTAAGGATATGAAAAGTGAGTTAGGTCATGATTTTGTTGCTGTTCATACTCCTCTGATTACTTCGCTTAAGGGTCCTGGACAAAAAATGTCTAAGTCAATTCCAGGTAGTGGTATATCGGTTCTTGATGATTATGCTACAATTAAGAAGACTATTGGTGAAGCATACTGTCCTGCTAAGGATGTAGCTGATAATCCTATTTTACAAATAATTAAGCTTATAATTTTCCCTAGGTTTGATGAGTTTGTTATTACGAGGCCTGAAAAGTTTGGTGGTAACTTATCATTTAGTGATTATGACTCTTTAGAGTCTTCTTATGCAAACGGTAAAATTCATCCTATGGATTTGAAGAATTCTTTAGTTGAGTCTTTAGAAAAAATCATTAAGCCAATAAGAGATAACTGGAAAAAGTAGACTTATTTCCTTTTTTTTGGTGTTATATTGGATAAATAGATCACAGTGGGAATTATTGGTATTTCATCTCCAAATTCTTTTTTAGGGAATCTTTTTTCTAAATCATCTTTGATTGCCTCTCTTTCTTCTCTTTTGAAATACTTATCAATAACTTTATGGGCTCTTTTCCTCTTTTCATAATCTGTATAAGGTTCTTCTCTTATAGCTTTTTTTGTATTAGCAAATTGTGTTCCAAGTTGTTGTTCATAAGGTGATTCTGCCACTTCCACTTCAAAACCAGAAACGAAATCTTCAATCCTAAGACCTCTTCCCCCTAATTCTCTATATCTTTTATCAATTGTCATGAAGAATTCCATTAAGTATCCAATTGTCAATTTTTGAGTATCTCCACTAAGTGTTATTTCAAGTCTTTGATTTGTTCCTTCATCTTCCATGAGTTCTCAATAGACAAGCAATTTATAAACCTTCCTTTTGTCACCACTTTTTAATAACAATAATAGTAATGTTTATATATGTCTTATTTTTATGTTTTCTATGAATAAAAGACCAATTGGTTTATCTGATCGTGAAAGAAAGCGGATGTGTATTAGCTTGGCTCTTGGTGTTTCTCCTATTCCTGTTGTTGGTGAAGTTTTTTTAACTAAGTCTTTTTATGATATCCTAAAAAGCAGTGATGCTCCAATATTTAGTGAATCCAAAGCCTCAACAGTTGGTATTGCTGCTGCTTGCGCATGTCTTACGAGAGTGGGGATGTACGCCGAAGTGTATGTACCTCTTTACAAGAAAGTTATTGACATGTTTTCTTAAGAATTTTGTTATTTAGTCATAAATTCCGGGTTTTGAGTCATCATCATAACTTCTGAACCTTGTTGGGATCTCTTCGCAAACTCCTGTGTATATTGCTCTGTCAAACTTTCTTATTTCTGGTGCTACTCCTCGTCCTATTATTCCTTTGATTACGTGTTCTAAGTCTTTTTTGGAGAAGCATAAAATTTTTGTGTTTCTTGTTTCCACTTCTTTTTTTGTGCTTCCCTCAATCCAGTCTGGTTTAATGAATTGTCTTTTCTTAACTTTTTGCTTTTTCTTTACTAGTTTTTTGTTTAAGTATGCGTTAATGAACGGTTGGAAAGCGTTGTTAACTCCTGATTCATCAAGTATCTCTAAGACTTTTGTTAAAGAATAGTATGTTTCTGATTCTTCTTGGGTTATTGTTGATACCATTTTCTTTATTAGTTTATAATACTTGATTTTTAGCCTTTTAATTGCTTATGTGCACTAATCTTTCCTTACTGCATAGTTTTAAATAGTCTTATTCTGGTCATATTATTAGTGCTAGGTAAGCAGGTAAGCGATGAGTTTGATTTATGTTCGCATTTTGCGATTATAACAAGTTAGCTGATTCTGTTGATGAGTGCGGAATTAAATCATAGGAGTAAAAAAAACATGAAGTTATATGTAGGTAATTTGCCTTACAATGTCGGTAACAAAGAGCTAGCTGAAATGTTCGCCAGTTATGGTGAAGTATCAGAAGCTATGGTTATCATGGACAAATTCAGCGGTAGATCTAAGGGATTCGGATTCGTTACTTTAACAAGCGACGAAGCAGCCCAGAAAGCTATTACTGAAATGAACGGTAAGCAAGTTGAAGGACGTGAAATCAAGGTTAATGAGGCTAAGCCAATGGACCCTGATAATAGACCACCAAGAAGATCTTTTGATGGTCCTAGAAGATCGTCTTTCGGCGGCGGTAATCGTGGTGGCGGATTCGGCGGCGGAAGAAGAGAAAGATACTAAAATTTATTTTTAGTTTCTATCTTTAATTCGTAGCTTATTCGCACAAAAAATTTTTGTTTTACTCATTATTTTTTTTGAGTGTTTTGAGGTTGGAGAAAAAAAGGGGTTTGGTGTGTTCTGATAAGCTTAAATATTCTTGATGGTTGTTTATTCTTAATGGTTAATGTTAAAGTTTTTGTTGGTAATTTACCCCTTAGTTATACTGATAAGGAGTTTAAACAACTATTTTCTTCATTAAAACCAGTAACTGCTAGTCTAGTTATGAATGAGAAAACTCATAGGCCTAAAGAGTTTGGTTTTGTTACTTTTTCTTCTAAAGAAGCAGCTGATAAGGCAATATCGCAGATGAATGGTAAGGAAGTTTATGGTAGAAAAATAACCCTCAAAGAGTATATAGTTAAGGAAGAGCCAGGAAGAAGAAGTTAGTTTATATACCCCTTTTTCTAAGGCTTTCTCATGGTTTTTAGTAAAGGTTTAGTGGGTAAGTTGTCAATTATTCCTTTTCTTTTAGCTTCTGCTTCTTGCCAGTCTCCTGATATTCCTAAGCCTAGTCCTCCGCGTAGTCTTAGTAAGGCTTATGATAATTCTTTAGGTGTGGGTTTGGATAATTCTGGGGTTGTTCAAAAAGAGGTTCTTCCTATTAATGATTTTTTGCCTAAAAGGTTTGTTAGTAATGTTGATCCAGAATCAAAACTTTCTGATTTAAGGAAATCTATTGATGAAGAATATGGTGTTGGGAAGTATGATGTTGATATGGTTGATGAAGGTCTAGGAAAGTATACTATTCTTATAACTCCAGTATATGTTGACCCTAGAGTTTTAGTAGAAGTTGATAAATTGTCAGTTAATACTGATAATTCTTATAGAGAAGTCTTTACTGGTTCTCAAAATGATATAGAGAAACAAATGATGGATCTTTGTGAAACCTCTAATTTTGAGGAAGCTTGGGTTCATTTTCCTAAAGTCGGTAAAACCTATGAGAATGGTGTTCGTGAAGATAATAGGTTTGTTTTTCATAAAGAAAAAATTAATGTGCCTAAGAAAGAATTGAGGGATGGGTTAGAAACTCTTGTTAATGGGGAAAAGTATGATAATCGTGTTATTAGATGGTCTAATGTTTTTATGGAAGAAGGTTTCTTAATAAGTAAGGCCGCTTCTAGTGGTTTAGAAGCTGTTCAGTATCATCATCACTTCTCTCTTAATATTAGTGCTGAACAAATCGTTGAACAAGTTGTTAATAACAGAAAAGATTCTGGTCATCCCCAGTTAACTGCTGAAGAATTAGGGGATGTTAAGAAGAAGGCTGATCTTCATGTTAAAGATAGGGATAATTATGTTTTTTCTGTTTCATCAGTCAGTGACTTAAGAATTATAGTCGGTCGTTCTCTTAGGTTTAAAAGGAAGTATCCTGAGGGTAAATTATCTTTCAGGGTTGTTTCTACTAGGGGTGTTTGTGAATATGGTGTTACTGATAAGGGTTATAGAGCTTTAAAGGGTCTTAACGCTGATGAGGTGGGTAAGTATTTGAGCGTTATGGCCAAAACATGGGGTAATATTATTCAAAGAACTGATATAGATCTTAAAACTGCCCCTATTAGAACTCCGCAAGAATTAGCTAATCTGTTAACTGATGATTACGTTTATGTTAATTTTTACCCAAAAAAATAGTTTATTCTGTTATTGTTAATTGTTCTCTTACCATTTTTAGTTCTTCTTTCATTCTTCTTGGTACTTCTTTATTTACGTGTTCTGATACTGCTCCAAGTCCTCGGCGTATTCCTTCAACGTCTGATTCCCCATGACCCTTAATGAAGACTCCGGGCACTAATAATGCTGCACCATTAGCTCTTGATGGGTTATATTTTTCTTTTAGAGGATAAAACACTGGCCCTAAGATCATTGCTGCCGCTGGCGCTAATATTGCTTTTGCTAAAAATTTTCTAACTGGATATTTGTTTAATGCTTCTTTTATTTCGCTCTTTGCAAGAATAACCGTTCCTCCGATTGTTTTTATCCCGATGTTGCCAACAAACCCGTTGGATATTACAGCTTCATATTCTTTCATCATCCAGTCTTTAGGTTCTACTAAACCGCTATAGTTTATACATCTGGTTTCTCTTAACTTCTTATCTACTTCTGTTATTGTTGGTCCGCCTTTTTCAGGTTCTTTACCTATTGATAATAAGCCTAATCTTGGATTGTCTACTTTTGCCACAGCCTTACAATAAGCATGTGCTAATAATGCTAAGTCTCTAAATCCGTTAACATCCAGATTATCTGTTCCTCCGCCAACATCCAAGAGGTATACTGGTTTTTCTCCTTTTTTCGGTAGTCTTGCTACTAGGGGCATTGATTTAATCCCTTTAAACCTTCCAATTGTTGTAGCAACATAAACCGCTACTGCTTGAGTGTTTCCTGATGTGTATAATCCGTCACAATCGCCTGCTTCTAACATTTCAAGACCTTTATAGAGTGCTGTGCCCTTTCTTTCTCGACGTATGGCACTAATCCCATAGGGTGTTGCTCTACCATCAACGACTTCTATTCTGTCGCTTCCATCAACCATTCCTTCAAGAAGTTTTCTGTCTCCTCCTAGGATGATTCTTGCCTCTTTGTGTTCATCTAAGAATTCCAATGATGCCCTAACTACTCTTTCTTCAATTTTTTGTTCTTTTCCGTCCTTCCCAGTTATTGTGTCTCCTCCAATTGCATCAACATATATTCTTACTTTTTTTGGTGTGTGACCTGACATCTTTTTTGTTAATTACTAGGCCTATAAAAGCTTTAATGTATTGTACTTTTTCTATTATCAAAAAGTTTAATAAGTTTTAATAATCATCTTTTTTATGGTAAGTTTTGGTGCAAAGGCTTACAGGATTCGTGTTGATGGGAAGGTTGATTTACGTACTGTAAGAAATTTTAGGAATCTTCCGTGGTATGGTCACATTGATAATACTCGTAAAGATGAAATGATAAGTCTTGGTTATAGCTCTTCTCGTATTGCTAAAGAGCTTGGTACTGATCGTCGTAATGTTCATGATTATGTTAAGCGTAAGGGTGAAGAATTTCTTCTTGATTGGTATGACAGAAGAAACTTTAGGATTATACTTGAAAGAATAGCTGATAGTTATAATAATTCTAGAACCGGTTAATTATTATCTGTTATTATAATGGGTTGTACTGTTTTCCTCTGATTATTGGTTTTTTTGATATTACTATTATGCTCTTTTTTCCTTTGTTTTCGCTAACCCAAAATTTTTTTAGTACTTTGTCATCTATTTTGAAGTTTTTTCCGTTCCAAGGATCATTTAAGATTATTATTCCTTTATTGTAACCTATTGCAACAGCGTAATGTCCTTCTTTATCCTCGGGATTTTTGAAGCTTATTATTACTGGTAATCCTGCAGTTATGAAGTGTTTTATTGTGTTAATGTTTGACTGGTTATGTACATAGCAGTATAATCCTTCTCTTCTTACTAGGTTAATCATTTGCTCATGAGTTGTTCCTGTTTTTTTCTTTGTGTGTGCTTGGTGTGCTAATATTATTTCTGGTTTTTTTATTCCGAAAAATTCTAAAATCATTTTTAGGCTTGCTGGCCCGCAAGTATAATCAGTTTTTTGTTTATCGTATGGTACTTTTAGTATCTTTCTCAACACCTTTTTTTCTTTAACCATTAGTATTATAAACCTGTTAAGCTTTAATAGTTTTATGCAAGCAATAATTGATACTGGATTCATCATGAATCATATGAAAAATGGTGACTCATTCATTACTAGTATAGAGTCTAAAGGTTACAAAATAAGGGTTTCTAAGATTATTCTTAATGAATTAAAAGATATTGCTAACAGTGTTAAGTCTGGTGTTGGAGATAATGATTTAGCTAAAAAAGCTTTAGAATTATTCGGTGACCATAAAAGGTTTAAGAGGGTTGATATGGGTCATGGTCCTACAAATGAGTCATTAATTGCCAAGTCGCAGGAAGGATTCTTTATAGGTACTTTGGATAAGGAAGTTAATCGCAGGATAACTAATAAGTTAGTTATTTAGTTTTTGTTACCTTAACACTTTTTTTCTCTTCTGGTTCTTCTTTCTCTTTTTTGTTAGGTAAAAATATTGGTGTTATCAGCATTAAGAATCCTATTATTAGTGTTATTATTCCGTTAATTTTTATTGCGTGGAATATTGGAGTTATTAATTGTGTTATTCCTGGCTGAATTATCGGGAAACTCGTAGATATTTGTGTGTATAAGAGGTTTCCTATTATGCTTGAAATAATTATTACTATTATCCCGGCAATAATTAGCGCTATTCCTACCCACCTTATTGATGAATTAAAGTTTTTTCCGTTAATAAGTAAGATTATTATTGTTAAGAATAATATTAGTCCTTCTATTAATAATATCCCTTTATTGTAATAGTTTACGTAAGTTTTCGCGTTTGTTAATGTTCCTTCTTTGTCGAATAAGTCTAAAACATTAATTTTTTGTTGTAGTCTTCCTTCTGGAGTAATATTTTTTTCTATTTCTAAGTATAAGTTTTCTCTTTCTGACTCTCCTCTTACGTAACTTAATGATTTTTCTATTATTTGTGTTAAGAGTCCGCTTACGTTATAAGTGATGTTTGTTCCGCCTTCTCCTAATAGTTTGTTTATGTTTATTTTTTCTATTGCTTTTTCGTATAGTTGTGGGTATAATAACTGTTTAACCCCTAATGATATGTTTAGGCTTATTATTAAAGAAACCATTACTAAAGTTATTATTAGAATTGATGATAGTTTTATCAGCCCCATGATTTTTTTAGTTTATTCATGTTTTTAAAGCTTGATAGTAGATTTGTTGTTTTATAATTAGAAAGGTTTAAGTATGATAAAATGTGCCTTTTTTTATGGTTAGGGATACAAATTTTGGTTTAGTTAGTAAAATTTTAGTTGCACCTTTATTGTTAGCTTCTTGCGTAAGTGCTAATTCTGATTATGTTAAAAAAGATTCTCCTGTTAGCCAAAGACCTGTTGTTAGTGGCCTAAATAATTATTCTGGTAAAGTGGTTCTTGGTAAAGACTACGTTCCTGGTTCTATTTTCTCTAATGGTGGTAGACCAGTTAATACCTATGACGAAAACATTAGGGGTTCTCTTTATCTTGATGGTTCATCACATGCTCAAATTGGTGGAATAAAAATCGGCGGTGCTCTTAACGCTCCAGTTTCTAATTATGAGCCTCGTGTTTTAACTGCTGAAGAAATGGAAGAGCAAAGAAGGAGAGCTATCATATTAATGCTTATAACTCAACCTGTAAAGAATCATTGTGAGCCTGTTCCATCAAACGGCGCTATTATTGGTGGCGTTACAATTGACGGTGTAAAAGTTAAGTAATTTTTAAGAATTTAATAACTTTATTTGTTTTTCTTGTCTTAGTGTAAAAATTCTTGTCTTTGAATTTTTATAGTTGAAAAACGTCTTACTTATTGCGTTTTTCATAAGTTCCCATCATTTCTGTTTGTGCTATTACGCTGCTGGCCATTGCTTTTTCTATTCCTTCTCTTGTTGCTCCGTCATTCATCAATATTTTTTTGTTTAGTGCGTATAGTCTAAATGCGTATCTGTGTCTTCCGTCTGGCGGGTTTGGTCCTCCCCATCCTGCTTTTCCGTTAGTGTTCATTCCTTGATTAGCAAGATGTGAGTGTGGTTCTATACCTTCGGGTATTTCCATAGTTTTTGGGTCAATATTGAATAATACCCAATGAGTCCATTCTTTTATGCTAAACCTTTCTTTTACGTATTTTGGTATATCAGGGTCATAAACTATTAGTAGTAATGATGCTGCTCCTTGCGGTACTTCGCTTATTATTAGTGGTGGTGAAATGTTTTCTCCTTCTACTGTGTACTTTGTTGGCATTTCTTCTCCATGTGTGAATGCTGGACTTATTATCTTCATTGTTAATCAGTTGTTATTCCTCCACTTCTTACTAATTGTTTTTGTTCTGGTTTTAGTACTCCTGCTTTTACTAGTCTTCCGTCTCTAGAGTATAGTCTTTCATCGATTGTTACTCCGAATTCTCTTTCAAAAGTTGGTTCTGGTCTTCTTAAACTTAATAATGATACTAAAAAGTCTGCGCATCCTGGTCTTTCATCTAAGTCCGCAATTATTTCTCCTAAATCGTTGTCTGTGTCATTATTAACTCTTAATTCTTGCATTTGGGGGTTATAAGCGCATAGTACTGTTTCTCCGTCTCTGGCTAGAACATAGTCCCATCCTTCTAGAGACTGTGGGGTATCATACCCTTTTTTTGGTTTATTACTTACTTCCCTTCTTCCTCCATGTGTCCATTCTGTTTTCATTCATTATTAACAAAAATTTGGTATAAAAGGTTTATTATACTAATATTAATGTTTTATTTCTATGTCTGATTATGCTGGTGTTATTATAGAAAGGAGTGACCATAAGTGTCTTTTTCAGCTTCGTTCTAAGGATGATGATACTTTTCCTTCTAAGTGGGGTCTTTTTGGCGGTCATTTAAGAAAAGGAGAGAAACCTCTTATTGCTTTGAAGAGGGAACTTTTAGAGGAGTATAAGCTTAAGCTTTCATCAACTCCTAACCTATTTTTTTGTTTTTCTTTATTTTTTAAAAGGTTTTATGTTTTTAGGGTGAATATTGGTCGTAATCATCCTTCTCATAAGCTTATTGATGGGCAAAAAGCTTCATATTTTTTTCCTAGAGAAATGATTTTTAAGAAAAATACTAGTTTCCCCTTAAGGTTATTGATGGCTTATTATTTTCTTTCTAAGCGTATTTGTTTTTTGTGATAACTTTTTTCCTATGTTTTCTTCTTCTAGTATAAATATTCCTATTGATAGTATTGTGAGTCCTAGGAATGTTCCTCCTATTATGTCGCTAAACCAGTGTATTCCTAGGTATAATCTTGAGTAAGCTACGAATATGCTTAGTGCTATCATTTCTAAGACTAATGGTATTCTTGTTTTAGACCATTCTCCTCTTAGGTACTTTATTGACATGTAGGTTGATAATCCTATGAATACTATTGCGCTTGTAGTGTGACCGCTAGGGAATGATAATGTTGATTCTGTAACGATGCTTCCTAGTGGTCTTATTATATTAGTGAATGTTTTTGTCAAGTATAATGCTAATGCATCAATTATCATTATCCCAGCAAAAGTTATTGCTTCTTTCTTCTTTTTAAGTAAATAAAATGTTGCTGACATTAACAGTGTTATTATTACTAATGTTGATGTTTTGAATGCATAATGATAAATTATGAATAGTGATGTTAAAAAGTTTGTGTGGTATAGTGATACTCTTTCTATTGTTAATTTATCAATTTCCGAAAATAATCCTTTAGTTACACTGGTAGTTGTTAGTACGAATAATAACAAGAATATTATTCCTGCGTAAAGCCAGCGCTTATCAGTTTTGTCCTCTTTCATAATTATTTTAAAACTTAGATTTACTTAATAAACTTACTCAAAAATGTTTTTTTATGAGTATTGTCTTCTTACCATTTCTGGCATGTAAGCTAATGCTTTTGGCGGCATTATTATTGATGCTGCTGATCCGCTCATCCCTGCTCCTACTGCTGTTATTATTACTAGGTCGTTAGGCAGTATTTGTCCTTCTCTAACTGCTCTTCTTTGGTAGTCTTGTCCTCTTACCATAGAGTCAAATCCTGTTAGGCATGCTGGTACTGATATGTTCCCATTATCTTCTAGTCCGGAAGCGTAGTATAAGTCTGTAATTCTTAGTATTCCTTCTCTTCTTAAATCTCTTTCTAGTGGTCCGTTGATTCTTCCGTTAGCTTGGTGTGGGCAAACAACTACTCTTCTCTCTCCTTTAGGGTTGTGTTTCTTTATTTGATCAATAATTGATCTTCTCATGTAGTCTATTGCTCCTGATTTTACTAATGCTCCATCAGCCATTGTTATGTGTGTGTCAACATCGTCATATAATGCTGCACTATTGCTCATTCTTGCCTTTCTTTCTACTTCTGACATGTAGGGCATGCTTTTGACGTATCCTGGTGTTTGTGCTCCGTGTTCTTCTGTTGTTGTTTTTGATGCCATCGCTGCTGCTCCAACTCCGAATAAGTAAATGCTCACGTCGTATCTTCCTTCCTTTGTTTTTCTTACCAGGCCTTTAACGTCTTCTGCTCCAACTACTAATACGTTACCGTTTACTTCTCCTGCTCTTACTAATGCGTTTGCTGTTAGTAGTGTTATTGGGAATCCTGCACAAGCAAAAGATGTGTTTTGTGCGTAATCAATGTTTAGTTTTATTCCATAATGTTCTGTTAGTCCTTCTTGTACTCTTTGTGCTAGTGTTGGGTATTTTGGTATCCTGCTTTCGTGGGCTGACATTATTACTTTTAATTCTGATAAGTATTCTTTAGGGTCCATTCCTGTGCTTTCTACTGCTTTAATTGCTGCTTTAATTGCTAAATCTTTTAGTTCTTCTTTTTTTCCTACGGGTCTTAGCCATCTTCTTGATTTTATTCCTATTCCATCTCCCTTTAGTTCTCCTTTTCCGTCTTTGCTCATGTCGCCCCCGCTTGCTTTTTGCATTATTTCAACTGTTAGAGTGCTTATTTCACCGGGGTTTAGTGCTCCTTTTTTGAAGTCAACTACTTCTAGTCCTGCTAAGAATTCGTTAGGTACGATCATTGATCCTAGGCTAACTCCTGTTCCTACTGGTGTTAGGTGTCTTCTCATGAATTATTTACTAATCGCAGGTTTTTAAGTTTTGTCAAAAAGCCCTTTTTCTAGTAATTCTTTAGTGGTAAGTCAACTATAAATACTTCTTAGTCTTGAATTATTTTAGAGCTGACTGGGGATAAATCAGTTGTCCTGGAAAGGATGTACTTGTATAAGCCTATGTTGGGTGCTAACAATTAATTTAGCGACTGGACTATAACTCGCTTTATGAAACCTGTACTCATTAAGCACATCACAAGCACGACGGAGATAACCTTTAATAACTGGCGGAGAGGTTAAGCACATTAATCCGAACCGGTTGAGGCACTCCTCACTGAGTCCAGATCGTCAGCTCTTTAAAATCAAAAAAAGAACAATGGCAAAAAGAGTTAAGCGTAATAAGAAAAAGACTAGGCATTCTAAAATTAAGAAGTTTATGAAATTGTTTAAAGGTAAAAAGAAAACTGTTAAAAAAGTTATTAAGTCTTTAAGGAAGAAGTCTGGTTCTAAGAAGAAAAGAAAGTAACTTATTATTAATAAAGTATAAAAATAGTGTTTTTGTTGTTATTTTTATGGTTTCAGTATTGACTGTTAATGATCTTGAAGGTAAGATAGGCCTGGTTACGACTCTTAATGGTGAGATTGCTGGCGGACTAAATTATTCTTCTCATAGTGGTGGATTAATCATTGGTGGTCCTGATGGAGAGATAAGGAGTTTTGTTATGCCTGGTGATAGATTGCAGATAGGTTCAAAAGTTTACGTTGTTCCTAAGAATGGTGTTAGTAAGAGTGATTACTTAGCTAGTATAAGGGCTAAAAGATGAGTGCCGTATTTGTTATTGAGCATTTGGAACCGCGAGTTTCTAAGTGGGTTCTTATTGAGTATGAGAGAATTTCTTCAATTGTTGGAAAGGATAATTTGTGGTTAACAAATGTTAAGTCAAAAACTGATAGGTCTAAAATTTCTAAGTTTGGTAAAGTGTTTAAGGATTCTGTTAGTAAGATGAGTCTTAATTATTCTTGTGTTCTTGATCCTCAAGCTGATCAACTCTTGAGTCCTGATGATTCCGCAAAATTCAAATTTTTTGTTTTTGGCGGCATCTTAGGTGATTATCCTCCTAAGAAGCGTACTAATAAGGAACTAACGCAGTTTTTGCCAGATGCTGATATTCGTAATATTGGTGATAAACAATTATCAACCGATAATGCGGTGTGGGTTGTTAACAAAATTGTTAATAACAAAAAAGTTTTTGGTGAACTAAAATTTCGCGATAGGTTGGAAGTTAGGATTAATGATGTAGAATCAATAATTCTCCCTTATCGTTATCCTCTTATTGATGGAAAGCCCTCTGTTTCACCAAAAATTATTGATTTGTTAAAAAAGAAGAAAGGAATGTAAAATCAATTAATATGTGTTATTCTTTAGTAGTTACAAGTAGTAAGTTTTAAATACTTTGAAATAGCTTTTGTTTTATGGTAAATAAGTGTGGCGACTCTTATGGTTTTAGTGAGGTTTATGATCTTGCTATCTCTTCTATTGCTAAATCTGTTCTTTTAGCTTTTGGTGTTGGTTCTATTATTTTTCTTTTTAGTGGTTTAGAAAAGATTGTTCATGATAAGGCTGATGTTGATAAGTTTTTTGTTAGTCCTGATGGGAGTGTTGCTAATTCTGGTTCTATAAGTCATGATCTTAGGCGTGTTTCTGAACTTTATAAGTCTGATTTGAAGAACATGGGTTATCGTTATGATTCTAGTAAGTCTGAATAAGGCTTTATTTTCTTTTTTGATTAGATTTTTAAGGCTTGATGATTATCCTTTTTTATGATTGGTGATTATTTTATTCTTGCTTTTAAGTCTGTTAAGCATAGGGGTCTTCGTTCTTGGCTTACTATACTTGGTGTTATGATTGGTATTGCTGCTGTTGTTTCTCTTATTTCTTTAGGTGATGGTTTACGACTAGCTGTTACTGGTCAGTTTTCTGATCTTGCTCCTGATAGGCTTGTTGTTCAGAATGCTGAGACTGGTTTTGGTCCTCCGGGTTCTACTGTTATTAAGAAGCTTAATGATCATGATGTGCAGGTTATTAGGAGTGTTTCTGATGTTTCTTTGGTTGTTCCTAGGGTTATTAGGACTGTAAAGTTTGAGTATAATGAGATTGGGACTTTTTCTTATCTTGCTTCTATTCCTAAGGATAAGCGCGGTGAAGATTTTATTTATGATAGTTTTACTATTATTGTTGAGCAGGGTAGGCTAATATCTGGTAATGATCGTGGTAAAGTGGTTTTGGGTAATGACTTTATTGCTTATGATAAGTTTGATAAAAAGATAAGTGTTGGTAAATCTGTTAATATTTCTGGTAAAATGTTTGATGTTGTTGGTGTATTAAAGAGAGCTAGTACTTTTACTGTTAATTCTGTTGTTCTTATGAGTGAGAGCGATATGAGGGAACTATTAAGTCTTGGTGATGAGCATGACTTGATTGCTGTTCAGGTTAGTGATAAAGATAAGACCAAAGTTGTTTCTGATAATATTAGGAATGCTATGAGAGATGATAGGGGGCTGGAAGAGGGTAAGGAAGATTTTTCTGTTCAGACTCCTGAACAAGCACTAAGTTCTATTAATACTATTCTTAACATGATCAACTTGGTTATTGTTGGTATTGCTACTATTTCTTTGCTTATTGGTGGTATTGGTATTTCTAACACTTTATATACTTCTGTTCTTGAGCGTAAGCGGGAGATTGGTGTTATGAAAGCTATTGGTGCTAAGAATTCTGATATAATAAAGATTTTTGTTATTGAATCAGGACTTATGGGTTTTGTTGGAGGTGTTGTCGGTGCTATTGTTGGTTTATTAATCGCTATTACTGCTTCAGCTGCTGTTAGGGCTCTTTTGCCAGGACTTAATCTTGGTGTTAAAATATCCTTTCCTTTGCTTATTTTTTCTGCTCTTTTCGCCTTTGTTATTGGTATACTTGCTGGTATAGTTCCATCAATACAGGCTTCTAGGATGAGTCCTGTGGAGGCTTTAAGATCATGATTGAAGACTACTTTTTTTTAGCTACTAATAATCTTAAGCGTAGGAAGGTTCGTTCATGGCTTACTATGATTGGTATTTTTATTTCTATTGCAACAATTTTTATTCTTATTAGTTTGTCTTTAGGTTTGCAGAATGCTGTTACGGAACAGTTCCGTCAATTGGGCACTGACAAGTTTTTTGTTAGTGCTGGTGGTAATAATGGCCCTCCTGGGACTGATACTGGTGCTCACTTCACTCTTGATGATGTCGAGCAAATAGGTAAGGTTCCTGGAGTGAAGAAGGTTACTTACATGGTTGTTGGTAACGCAAAATTAGAGTTTAATAATGAAGTAAGGTTTAACATAGTTATTGGTATTGATTTGGAAACAGCTGATCTTTATTTTGAGTCTGGCGGGTTTAAGGTTAAAGATGGTAGGGCTTTAATGGTTGGTGATGAGGCAGATGTTGGTCTGGGTTATGATTATTCTTATAGTAAAGCTTTCACTGTTCCTGTAAAAGTTGGTGATTCAATTAAGATTAATGATAAAAGGTTTAAGGTTCGTGGGATAATGGCTAGAATTGGTAATCCGGCGGATGACAAAAACATTTACATGCCTGACAGTGTTGCTAGGGATTTGTTTAATATTAGTGATGATCGTGTTGATTACGTAACTGTTCAGGTTAGTCCTGGTGCTGATGTTAAAGATGTTGCTTTGAAGGTTGAGAAGAGGCTTAGGCAGTATAGGGGTGTTACTGAAAAAAATCAGGATTTTAATATTATGACTCCTGAAGAAATACTTAAGAGTTTTGGTAGTATTTTGTCTATTGTTACTGGTTTCCTTTTGGGTATTGCTGGTATTTCTTTAGTTGTTGGTGCTGTAGGTATTGCTAACACCATGTATACTTCTGTTGTTGAAAGAACTAGAGAGATTGGTGTTATGAAAGCAATAGGTGCTAGAAACTCTTCTATTCTTACTATCTTTATTATTGAGGCTGGTATGATCGGCCTAGTTGGTGGAGCAATAGGTGTAGTCTTAGGAATATTTTTAGCTAAATCTTTAGAATTTATTGCTGTGAACTTTTTAGGCACTAACCTGCTCGCTGCTGCTATTCCTTGGTGGCTTATAGTCTCTTGCTTATTATTCTCATTCTTAATAGGCGCAATAAGCGGAGCCTTCCCTGCTATGAGAGCGGCTAAGATTGTAACTGTTAAGGCTTTAAGGTACGAATAATCCTAAAGCTTTTTCAAAACTTATTTCTTTAGCGTCCAGAGCTTCTAGTTTTGGTTTTATTTCATCCCACGAACTATCTGGGCTTCTTGCACATAATTCTGGAACATAATAAGCTACTTCTCCTTTTTTCCTAAAAGTTTTTTGGTGGTATCCTACTGCGTTAGTAACGCAGTTTTCTAAGTATCCTCCAATAAAAACGTTTGGTGATGAATCACTAACTATCCTCGCAAGTTCTTTTTTTGTAGTCCAATGTCTTTTACATATTTCCCAGTCTTCTGGACTTATTTTTTCAGGTCTGACATCAGAAATTGGTACTCCTGAGCTTGTTGTCAAATCAATTATTTTTTTATTCACGCTCCACTTGAATAATGGGTCAAATAGTAAGCATCCTAATTCTGAAAATCCTTCCCCTGAAACCATAGGGTTACTGTAATGCCTCATTACTGTACCATTTTTTATTGCTCTTCTTACTAATAGTGATATTTTTTCGTCTCTTTCTCTAAATTCTGGGAATGGTCCTCCTAGTAAAGTGTCTCCTTTAACTTTGTAAGTGTATGGGTGTACTATGTGTAGTGTTGGTTTCATTAATTTTTTCCTTTTCAGAATAAGCCTCTGAAATGCTAACACCTCAGATAGTTAATGTTGATATCTTAGATTAATAAAACTTGTTGTTTTTTTAGAATGCTTTCTTTTGTTTTTTCTTTCTTACTCTTCTAATTATGAAGAATGATCCTAAAGCTAATATTAGTATTATTACAACTATTGTTCCTATTGGTGATTTTTTTTCATCTCTTTTTCTTCCAGTGTATAAGCTTTCATCATATTTTGCTTTAACGTCTAGGTTTCTTCTAAAGCCGTTTTCGTCGTTGTACTTAATGTTCATCATTATAAGTCCGTTGTGTGGTGTTCCTTCGAAAGTGAATGTTGTGTCATCGTTTTTGTCTAAGCTTCCCACAATGTTTCTTGAGTTTCCTTTAAGTTCTAATGATTCTTGTTTTTCTATATCAACTGTTAATGCTTCAGCGTCGCTTTTTCCCACGTTAAGTATTTCGAAAGTTATTATGTTAGTTGTTAAGTCGTAATCTTTAACTGTTACTTCGAAGTCTGCTACTTGGTTTTTTACGCTTATGTTGAAGAATTTTTTTATTTCTCCGCTTACTCCTGCTTGCGTGTATGATAACCGTATTTCGTTATCTCCGTCTGGTGTGTCTTTATCTATTATTATTCTGTAAGGTACTAGTGCGTAATCAACGTAGTTTGCTACGAATCCGCCGGACGTTAATGATCTTTCTCCACTGTCTCCTTGTTCAAGTATTATTGGGAATTGTGGTGCTAGTTTTAGTTTTACGTCTCCGCATTCTACTTGGCTTATTCCATCAACTTTGAATACTAGTTTTAGGTAGTCACCTGGAGTTGCTACTGCTGGGTCTTGATTAACTAGTGATATGTCTAAGTCGCATACTGGTGTTGTAAAAACAGCACTAATCATTGATGATAGTGATATTGTTATAACAAGTAATAATATTATTGCTCCTGCTCTTTTCATAAAATTAATAATGACTTTTATCCTTTTAAACCTTTTTAAAATAGCGCTACTACTTCTTCTTTTTTATGCTTTTAGAATGACTTTTTATGAGTATTCCTATTGCTAGTAGTGATATTATTATTGTTCCTAACCATAAATTTCTCTTTATTTTTGTGCCTGTTCCTACAATTGCGCCAGTTATGGGCGCTTTGTTAGCTTCTTCGCTTTCTGTGTTGTTATTTTGTGAACTATTCTGATTATTACTTATTGAGTTATTAATTACTGAGTTATTGCTTGTGATGTTAGCACTCCTATTTCTTGAGCTACTTCCTCCTCCTCCGCTGCCTCCTCCACCGCCTCCGCCCCCTCCTCCGCTGCTGCTTGGCGCTGGGGGGTTACTGCTTATTGGTGGAGTTTTCATCATTGAGAATTGTGTGAAGTGGTCAACTTTTATTGTTACGGTGTTGTTTTCTGTGTCTCTATTAATAATTGGTATGCTTGTCCAATTTGATGTTTGATTGTTATAATAATAAACGCTTATTTCTGTTTCGTTAATTGTTGTGTTATCAATTATTGAGTCATTATCAGAGTCAAGGTATGAGAATGTTATTGTTGCGTTGAATTCTCCATTAGTTAAGTTTGATGTTATATCATAATATTTACCTGTTGTTAAGAATCCGTTTGTTGATAGGTTTGTTTCGTTATATTCAATTGCTCTTAGGTCAATATTTGTTATGTTTGGTATGTTATTGAACTCTATAGTGGTTGTCGGTGCTTCTGTTTTGTTATAATCTATGGCAAATATTACTGTTATAGTGAAATTTTTTGTTTCTGTGTTGTTAGCTTGATCTGTTGAGTTACAAGTTATTGATGATTCGCCAATTCCCAGTGTTGATCCTGTGTTACAATTAATTCCTAATGATTGGTTCTTGTTACTTATTGATTCTAAGTATGAGTAATGGTTTATTCCTGAGATATTATTAGTTCTTATAGTACTATTTTTTATTGTTATTATTGGGAGCGTGTTGTTGATTTTTAGTGATCCTGCCCCTGCAACTGACCAAATTGTTGGGTTTGGTGAGTCTCTTCCCCAAACTTCTAATCTGTACCCTTGACCGTTTTGTAAGTCTCTTGTGTCCCACATATATGTTCTTGTCCCGTTTCCTGCTATGTTTGTTAAATTACTATTGAAAAATGATGGTCCTGCAAGTTTTATTTCAAATAGGTCACATTGTGATGTTGCATTCCATGAGACATTAATAATTCCACTAACGTTGCTATACCATAAAAAGTTGTTTAGTAAGGGGTACTGAACGTTGCAATAAGTCACGAATGATTCAGACATTACTTGGCTTGCTAAAAATACGAAACTAATCATTAAAAGTGCTAGTATCAATACTTTCTTGTTAATAACCATCAATTTATTAGATCATTAAACATTATTTAAGGCTTTCGTTTAGTAACTACTTCTTAATGATGAATATTTCATTATTCTTTGTTATGCTCCTCATGTTCATAATCTTTAATAACTGCTAATTTGTTTGTTTTTATCATGGTTAAGGTTGATAATATTATCTCTGTTAAGGGTCTTACTAAGAAGTTTGGTGACTTTACTGCTGTTGATAATGTTTCATTTAGTGTTAAGAGGGGTTCTGTTTTTGCTTTTTTAGGTCCTAATGGTGCTGGTAAAACAACTACTATTAAGATGCTTACTACTATTCTTGATTACGTTCATGGTGAGGTTCTTATTAATGGTCATAATCCTAAGAGCGGTAAGGATGAGGTTCGTTCTTCTATTGGTATTGTTTTTCAGGATTCTAGTCTTGATGATGATTTGACTGCTATTGAAAACATGGATTTTCATGCTATTCTTTATAATGTTCCTAGAAGTTTAAGAAAGAAGAGGATTGAGCAATTACTAAAATTTGTTGGTTTATGGGATAAGAAGAATTTGGTTGTTAAAACCTTCTCTGGCGGGATGAAGAGGAGGCTTGAAATTGCTCGTGGTCTTATTCATCACCCTAAAATTCTTTTTTTGGATGAGCCTACTCTCGGTCTTGACCCTCAAACTAGAAATCATTTATGGAAGTACATTAGGGAATTGATGAATGATGAAGAAATGACTGTTTTTTTAACTACTCATTATATGGAAGAGGCTGATAAGATTGCTGACAAAATTGCTATTATTGATCATGGAAAAATTGTTGCTAGTGGTTCGTCAAAGTCTTTGAAGAAAGAAACGAATTCTCAAACTTTAGAAGAGGCTTTCCTTAAACTTACTGGTCATTCTATTAGGGAAGAGGAAGCTAATAGTATTGATGTTTTACGTCAGGGTGCTAAGATGTGGAGGGGAAAAAGATGAGTACTTCTCCCATTTATGCTATGTGGCTTCGTCAACTTAAGAAGTATTGGCGTTCTAAGCCTCGAATGATTGGTTCTTTAGGTCAGCCTTTACTTTTTTTGTTAGCTTTGGGTTTTGGTATGGGCTCTATTTTTCAAAAAGCTGTTGGTGGTAGTTACATTCAGTTTTTAGCTCCAGGTATTATTGCTATGACTATTTTGTTTACTGCTATGTTTAATGGTATTGAAATTATTTGGGATAGGCAGTTTGGTTTTCTTAAAGAAACACTAGTTGCTCCTGTTCCTAGGTGGAAGATTATGTTTGGTAGAACAATTGGTGGTGCGACAGTTTCAATATTTCAAGGTGTGTTCATATTAGCTATTTCTTTACTTGTTGGTTTTAAAGTTACTAATTGGTCTCTTTTGCCTGTTGCTATATTGTTTATGGTTATGATGGGGTTATTATTCACTGCTATTGGTACTGCTATTGCAACTCGTTTAGAGGACATGCAAGCTTTTCCTCTAATAATTAATTTTTTGATTATGCCACTATTTTTCTTGTCCGGCGCTCTCTTTCCTATTGATTCTGCTCCTACTGCTCTAAAAGTTGTTGCTTATCTTAATCCTTTAACTTATTGTATTGATGGCCTTAGGGCTGCTCTTGGTGGTGTTTCTCACTTCAGTATTTGGCTTGACTTAATAATTGTTTTAGACCTAGTTGTTCTTTCAATGTTTATTGGAACAAAACTTTTTGAGAAAATAAAAGCTTAAAAACCCTAAAATCTTGACATTTTTATGTCATCATTAGGTAGTTACAAGAATGAAGGATTATTCACTGATAGTGAAAGAGAAAGAATGATCACTGAACACATGGCTTTGGCTATGAATTATGCTAGAGATTTTAGCAGGAGCACTTATGGGAAGGTAGAGGTTAGTGATGCAGAATGGATTGCCAATACCGCTTTGTTTAAAACGAGTCGTAATGTTATGCCTAATACGAGTTTTAAGGCTCTTTTTAAAACAATTGTTAAGAGAGACTTGTTAACTCATATGAAGCGTGGGAAGCTTGGTCCGGTTAATGATGATTCTTTAGAGAGAATAGCTGCCTCAGAAAAAAATTATGAAGGGCATAATGGTGAAATGTCTTATGAGGAAAGAGATGCTGTTGATAATTATTCTAAAGGTGTAGACCCTTTATATTTTGAGGCTTTAAGACTTAAATCTGTTGGAGAAATGAGTTGTAAAGAAATATCCGAAAAGTTTGGGATACCTCCAGGCACTGTTATGTCAAGAGTTCACAGGGCTAGGGAGAGAATTAGAGAAACATATAGAGGAAGAGAGTTAGCAGGGGCTTAAATTTTTTTTATCCTAAGCAGTCTTTGTGTTTTATTAGTGATTTATACTTTATTGCTAGGCTTATGCTTGATGATTCTGATTCTATTCCTAAGTCTCCGTTCTTTTTTGCTAGGCTTATTGCTGAGCAAAAGTTTGCTGTTGTTAGTCCTTGTAAGTATTTTGAGTTTAGAACAACTGTTAATTCCGGGTTTTCTATCGTTCCTTCTTTAACACCCGCCGAAGAAATTATGTATGATTTTTCCCATTGTCTAATCCCGGTGTTAAAATTGAAAAATTTTAGTTGTATCGGGTATTCTTCTGGTACGTCTTTAATAATGCTCATTTTGCTCATTACTGGCTCAAAATTTTTGTAAGTTATGTATGTTGGAGATGTAAATGTTTTTGTTGTTTTTGCTTCTTGGTCGTTAATTATTTGTGTTTTTTCTTTATTATCGCTGTTTATGTAGAGTGCTATTGATAGTAAAGCTATTATTGTTACAATTATTATTGTGTGGTTGACTCTTTTCATTTACTTAAATAAAAAGTTATTGTTTTTATATTTCTCCGTCTTTCTCAATGTTTTCTAGAATTGAAGCTATTTCTTTTGTTACGTGTCTTATTGCGTCTTCGCTTGTTGCCATCCTATTATTCTTCATGAATTTTGATGCTGCTGCAGCTCCAGCGATTACTGCCATTTTAAGCCTCTTTTTTTCGTTCATAATAGTGAATAATGTTTTTGACTTTAAAAGCTTGTCTATACTAATTGGATAATTATTAGTCTTACAAATTTTTTTGTGTACAAGTATTTGTACATGATTTTTTCTCTGTTTTTTCATAAAAACTTAAATAGTATTCTTGCAAGAGTTTATTTTGTATCATGACAAAATATTTGGTTATTACTGGGGGTGTTATTTCTGGTATTGGTAAGGGTATTGCTGCTGCTAGTATTGGTCGTCTTCTTTCACCTTCAAAAAAGGTTATTCCTATTAAGTGTGATGGTTACCTTAATACTGATCCTGGTACTATGAATCCTGTTGAGCACGGAGAAGTTTTTGTTATGGATGATGGTGGTGAGGTTGATATGGATTTTGGTCATTATGAGAGGTTTCTTAATTGTACTACTAAGAAGTCTTGGAACCTGACTATGGGTAAGGTTTTTGATACGGTTCGTCTTAAGGAGAGGAGGGGTGATTATTTGGGTAAGACTGTTCAGTACATTCCTCATGTTGTTAATGTTATTAAGGATCATTTTAACAGGATTGTTTTGGAGGAGAATCCTGATTTGTTACTTATTGAGATTGGTGGGACTGTTGGTGATATGGAGAATGAGCTTTACTTGGAGGCTGTTAGGGAGCTTAAGAAGGATGTTGGTAAGGATAATATTTTGTATGTTCATCTTGGTTATGTTCCTATACCATCAGGCGTTAATGAGCAGAAGAGTAAGCCTGTTCAGCAAAGTATCAGTTTGCTCCGGCAGAGGGGTATTCAGCCTGATATAATTATTGCTCGTTGTAAGGATTGGTTGACTAATAAGATTCGTGAGCGTATTGCTTCTTGGGCTGATATTGATACTGATTGTGTTATTACTGGTAAGGATACTAATAATGTTTATGAGGTTCCTGTTAATTTTGAGAAGCAGGGAATTGTTAGTTTGATTAACAAAAAGTTTTCTTGGTCTGTTATTCCTGATCCTTCTTGGAATGATTTGGTTTATTCTATGAGTAATCCTTCTAAGGAGTTAAGAGTTGCTATTTGTGGTAAGTATACTGAGCTTGAGGATAGTTATGCTAGTGTTGTTGAGGCTTTGAGGCATTCTTGTGCTCATTTTGGTGTTAAGCCTGTAATTGTTTGGGTTGAGACTACTAATATTGAGGATGGTAAGGTTGTTGTTAGTGATGCATTAAAGGGTATTGATGGTGTTATTGTTCCTGGAGGTTTTGGTGTTAGGGGTGCTGAGGGTAAAATAAAGGTTATTAATCATTGTCGTAATAATAATCTTCCTTATTTGGGATTATGTTATGGTATGCAGTTAGCAGTTATTGAGTATGCTCGAAATGTTTGCGGATTAATTGATGCTAATAGTACTGAGATTAATCCTTCTACTAATAATCCTGTTATTGATTTGCTTCCTGAGCAGAGAGCAATAAGTGATAAGGGCGGTACTATGAGACTTGGAGGTCATGATGTTATAATTAATGATTCTGATAGTTTAGCTGGTAAAATTTTTGGTGATTCTGTAAGGTTGAGGTTTAGGCATCGTTACGAAGTTAACCCTTTGTACGTTTCAGAATTGAGAAGTAATGGTTTAGTTTTTAGTGGTACTACTCCTGATAACAAAATTATGCAAATAGTTGAGATTAAGAATCACCCTTTTTTTATGGCTACTCAGGCTCACCCTGAATTAACAAGTACTTTGACTAATCCTGACAAGTTTTTTTATAATTTTGTTAAGGCATGTATAGGGAAAAAATAATTTCTTTTTTATTTTGTGTCAGGTTTATAAATATTGAAGTATTGTTAAAAATTGATGAAGATAATGTTTATTATGGTGGTGATTTTGTCATTATTAACTGGTTTAGTTCTTGCTTCTTCTGAAATTGTTGTTCATGTTGATTCTTCTGGTAAATCTACTTTTTTAGGTTCTTCAGATAGTGATGTTCCTCTTCCTTTGGGCGTTACTTCCATTGATGGTAAAGTTCGTGGTATTTCTTATGATCTTACGAGTAAAGTTGGTAGTGTTTGGAATTTTTCTTTAAGTATTGATAATTCTGAAATACAGGTTTTTTTACCTCGTAATGTTATAATTAAGAGTACTAATGGTGAGGTTTCCACAAGCGTTAGGAACATTGTTGTTTATTCTCAAGGAAGTGTCCAAATAACTTATGTTTTTGATGATGAAAAAACTTTTTTGTTATTAATAATTATTATTTCTGCTCTAATAATTATTAGTTTATCTTACTACTATTTTTCTAAAGGAAAAGTTTTTTTAAAGCCTGTTAATAATCGTCGTCTTACTCGTGATAAAAAGATTTCTATCATTGAGCCTACTCTTAATAGTAGTGAGCGTTTGCTTATTGGTATTATTAAGGATAAGAAGAGGATTAGTAGTTCTTATTTGAGAATTCTTTCTTCTATTCCTAAATCATCATTTTTCAGGGTTTTACAAGAGCTTGAGAAGAAGGGTCTTATTGTTCGTAAAGGTGAAGGCAAAAACAAAATTATTGAGTTAGCATAAAAAAAGAAAAATTATTTTTTGAAAAAAGTATTATTTTTTCATACTCCACATAGTCTCATTATTAGTCCCATTTTGGTCTCGGCCAGGTTTAATATACATTTTTTCCTTTACTTTTTTAATGGTTTGTCAAATAATTGTAAGGAGGTATAAATAGAAAATATGAATAAGGAAAAAATGCAATTTGCTTTTATTAGCTTTGTTTTAGTTATGGGTTTTTTAGCCAGTGTTAGCGCTGCTGGCATTACTGGTCAGGCAGGAGTTGATATTGATGCTGATACTAGTGTGAGTACAGGATCTGCGGGTTCATCTGCTAGTTCTGACACTTCTGCTAGTGCTAGTGCTGACTCATCAATTAGGGGCCGTGCTTTAGGGATTGAAGATAGAGCTAGAGTCGCTATTGATAGGTCTAACAGAGCTGTTGCTAGAACTTCTAAAGAACTAGCTATGAAGATACGTGCTGATTATGACGAGGAAGTTTCTGTTTCTAACTCTGAAGCTATTGAGGCTCAGTCTAGGGATATTGATGCTTCTGCAAGTCTTGATTCAACACTCAAGGCCAGTACTTTCGCTCAAGTTTCGCAAGGTGAGGGTTGGGCTGTTACGGCTGATGAAGGCGCTTTTGCTAGAATAATGTTAGTTGAGAAGTCCTATGTTAAGTCAGGATCAGATGTTGAAGTTACTAAGAGTAGGGGTATTATAAAAATTGTTGGTCATGAGGCTTACAATTTAGAATTAACTTCTAAGACTGATACAAAAATGACTTTTAACGTTACGTTAAAGGGTAAGACTAGTGGTACTTTAGTACTTGATGAAAAGACTGCCATTGGTGCTTTTAGCACTTGGGGTGGAGAATTAAAGCTTGATTCAGGTAAGACTTACACTTTAAGCATTGCGACAATGGACCATAGACTTAAGGGTGAGGGAGAAGTTAATGTTAGTGCTGATGGAACTGTTAAAGTTTCAGATAACGGTGCTAAGGTTGGCTTCTGGTCTAGGTTTAGAGGATTATTCAAAGCTAAAGCCTAAATAAACAAAAACTTTTTTATTTTTATTAACTTTTTTTTGAAGAAAGAGTTTTGGTGAAGGTAGTTTTTTATTGAACTATTATTTTACCTTTCATTGATGAGTGGAATTCGCAGTGGTATTCGTATGTTCCTGCATTTTCGAATGTGTGTGAATATTTTTGTCCTAATCCTATTGTTCCTGAGTTAAGTTCAGATCCACTGTCAGAAGTTACTGTGTGTTGCATTGAGTCATCATTAACCCACACTATTGTTTCGCCTTTATTAATTGTTAGTGTTTGGGGTAAGTATTTTTGCCCACCAATAACTATGTTTTTCCCTTGATTAGCAGAAGGTTTTAAGTCAAGACCGTTATCAACTATTGGTGCGTCATTATTATCTGTTGGTATAATCGCTGGTTCTGGTTTAGAAATTGTTGAGAATGCTACTATCCCGATAATTATTGCTAGGATAACAACTGTTCCAATAATCATCATTCTGTTGTTGTTTTTAGCCTTAACCATTAGTTTGTTTGCGTTTCGTATCTTTAAATACTTATCAGCTAAAGGATAGGTTTATAAGTCATTGTATGATAGTAACACAATGGTATTTGGTTTTCTTAAGAAGGCTGTGCAAAGTGTTGCTAAGGCAACTGGTGTTATAAAAGATACTCCTAAAGTTGAATTAAGAGTTGTTAGTGATGTTGAAAAGGTTAAGAATCGTCTGCATAATAACGCAACTAACGATTTTGAGAGGAAAATTGCTAATATTGCTTCTAGGATTCATGATGGTGTAAGCATTGATAAGATTTCTTCTCAAATTACTAATGTTCTTTATAATCATGATAACAAAATATCTTCTGATTTTTCTCAGAAGCTAATGAATTTTTTGGGTAATAATAATTCTTCTTTGAGAAATCATTTAGAAGCCTACACTATTCGCCCTGCCCTTAATGCTTTACCAGTTAATAATAACGTTTTTCTTATGAGTGATTATTCTAAGAGGATGACTGGTATTGCTGCTAGTGTTGTTATGGCTGCTGGTAGTGTTATGGGTCTTTCAACTTCTGGTTGTGTTAGTTCTAATAATTCTTGTGATCGTAATGATCGTTCTTGTATTTCTTCTGTTGTAGCTGATGATGATTCTAAACCTTCTCGTCTTGATGAGGTTATTGACAATCTTAATAGTTTGCATTATAATCCGGTTTTTGTTAGAGATAAGGTTACTCTTCCTAAACCTGTTAATAATATTGTTATGAATGGCGATAAAGTCTTTGTTATTCCTCCAAGACCTACTGATTCCATGGATGTTCCTTCTTATGTTTCTCTTAGTAAAACTGATTTGGATACTCGTATGCTTAGGAATACTCTTGATCATTACTCTAGTTTGGGCAAAGATGTTTCTTCTGCTTATAACACTGATGATGTCAAGAAGGCTTTAGCTTTGAATAATGATGATTTTTATACTAAACCTGTTAGTCCTATAGTTACGGTTTTAGATGATTCTAAAGTTTCTGGTATGATTCCTGCTGCTGTAACTGTTCCTACTATGGATTTTCATAATTCTTCTGATGTTAAGGATTTGCGTTTTGTTTTGGTTGATAATTCTAAGTCTTTAGAGTCTTCTGTTAAGGCTGATTGGGAAGTTGATGTTAGTTATTGGTCTGATGAAGAGTCAAGTCGGGCTCTTAGTGCTTTAGACAAAATTTATTCAGCTAATGTTACACCTGATTCTGATCCGGACTTCTCTTTTGTTAAGTCTTTAGAGAAGAAGTATAGCGGTATTGGACAAGTTGCTGAATTGCATAACTATTTGGTTTCTCAAGATAATGAGAGAAAGGCTGATGTTGCTTTAGCTAAAAAAATGGCTGATGAGACTGTTAGAGTGAAGAAGTATGCTTCTGATAATGGCTTGGAGTTTTTAACTTCTGATGACTTATTCAAAAATCAAGCTGTTAGGACTGATGTTCCTTTACCTGCTCCTACTGCTGATTTACGTGTTATGCCTGGTGCTCCCTTACCTCCCCCTGTTCAATCTATTGATTTAAAGGTTAGGACTGATGTTCCTTTACCTGCTCCTGTTCCATCTATTGATTTAAGAGTTAGGACTGATGTTCCTTTGCCTGCTCCAACAACTGATTATTCTTATAATTCTGGTTTTGTTGATTGGCATGTTGAGATTGATGGTAAGAGTAAGTTATACCAGGGTTTTATTCAGCGTACTATTCATAGGGGTCAGTCTGAAACTTTTGATAAGTTCCCTGAATCTCTTAGTACTTATCATGAGTTAACTGCTGATTATGGTGTTTCTGGCGTTGAGGCTATGGGTGCTTATCTTGATAAGACTCTTGGTCGTAATGACTTAACTATTGGTTTGGAGAAACAAGTTTTAGGCGGCAGTATTATGTCTGGTGCTCCTTTACCAAGCCCCATTAGTTCTAAATAAAAAAGAAAGTTTTCTGAAGAAAATAATTATTTTGTTCTTATTCCATGTTCTCTGTGTTTTCTTCTAACAAAAATTATTCTAAAAATCATGAATACTAATCCTACAACTATTATGAATATTGATAATATTACCATTATTACTTGGAAAACGTTGTCTATCGTTGTTGCTTTGTTATAGAATACTGTTATAATTATGATTAGTAAAAATATTCCTGATACTGCTTGTAATATTGGTGCTAAGTCGCTTATTGACAGTCCATGATGAAAACTCTTCTTTTTCTCCTGTTCCATTTGAACTTATTATTACTTCTTCATCTTATAAGTATTATTAGAAATAATCATCTATAATAGAGTTTCTATATGTTAATCATTATTCTTTTATTTCTTTCATGAAGTAGTACGCGATCATTATTCCTGCTAACATTATTGTTAGGTGGAATCCGTACTCTATCCCTATTAGTGCTGAATAATTCATTCCCACGTGTCTGTGTAAATTGTCGTGTGGCCACCATGATATTAGTATCCATATTATTGATGCAAAAGTCCAGTATGTTCTTCTTCTTTCCTCTTCTTTTACTTTTTTCAGTTGTGGTATTGCTATGTATATTAGTGCTATTCCTATTCCGAATAGTAGTGATTCTATTATTGATAGTGTTATCAAGAATGGTATTTGTGCACTTGTTGGTCCTACTTCTCCTTCTATTGATGGCCACAATTTTGGCCCTAATATTAATGTTATTACTGTTAGAAAGATTACTATTGTTATTGCTATTCCTTTTTTTGCCATTATAAGTTTTTTATTATTGCTAGTATGTTTACTATGCAGTATAGTAGGAATGTTATTAGTACTCCCCAGTGTTTGTGTTTGTATGCGAATGTTATCCATAACAGGTTTCCTGCTGTCCAAACGTAGAATGATGAGTTGTAAGTGTTAAATGATGTTATGTTGAAAAGATTTGCGTTTAGTAGTATTCCTATAACGCTTAGTATTGCTGCTAACCATTCTATTACGTGGTCTTTTAGCGTTTTTTCAATTACGTGCAAAGTTTTCCACTGACCGTCTTTTTTGTATGTTTTAACTGTTGTTGCCATCTCTTTTTTCTTTAAGTTTATAACGGTTGGATTATTTAAAGGTTTAGTCAAGGAAGTCGTTGAGTACCTAAGGGGGAATGTTTATAATTGTATAAATCTTGTATTTTTATTATGAATTTTAAGCCAACAAAATGGAAAGTTATTGCTGTTTTAGTAGTTCTTCTTCTTACTCGTTTAGCTCATTTTCTTTTTTTGGCAAATGAGGATTCTAATTTGTTAGTAATGTCTGCTCCTGGTATTTTTGCTTATGTAGTTTGGAGTTTTTTTGAAAAGAAAAAATAACTTTATACGCAAAGCCCTTAAGGAACGTTATCTTATAAAATAATAATACTTATTAACTATAATCATTATTGTTTTTTCATGTTTAACTTTCGTAGAGTTTTTCGCACTCCTAAACCTGTTATTGGTATGATTCATCTTTCTGGTGATACTCATGAACAAAAGCTTGTTCGTGCTTTGGAAGAATTAGCTATTTATGAGTCTGAGGGTGTTGATGGCGCTATTGTTGAGAATTTTCATGGTGATATGAATAATCTTATGGATGCTATGGAGGCTATTGCTGAGAGGGATAATAAGTTGGTTGTTGGTGTTAATGCTTTAGGTCGTATTGGTGACGCTTTTTCTTTAGCTTCTCATTATGGTGGTAGTTTTGTTCAGGTTGATAGTGTTCAACCTAGGGATTTTGATCTTGATTATTGGTCTGATGTTAGAAAAGCTAATCCTCGCCTTATTGTTCTTGGTGGTGTTCGTTTTAAGTATTCTCGTGAGAGCATGAGGACTCTTCCTGACTCTCTTAAAGTTGCTATGGATCGTTGTGATGCTATCGTAACTACTGGTGAAGGCACTGGTGAGGAAACTCCTATTGATAAATTACAAGATTTTAAGCGTTTAGCTCCGTCTTTTCCTGTTATTGCTGGTTCTGGTGTTGAAAAGCATAATTGTTATGAAACTTTAGATAACTGTGATGGTATAATTGTTGGTTCTTACTTTAAGCCTGGTAAAGATACTACTTTGAGAGTTAATCCGGCAAAGGTTAGGGAAATTATGACTATTGCTCGAGAAGTTAGGTCTAAGTACAAATAATCTTATTGGTTTTTTGTTGTTAGGTTTTTTATTATTCCTACCAGTAATATTATTATTCCTAGTGTTATGAATGTTATTGTTCTGCTGATTTTTAGGTAGTCTATTATTAGGAATGCAAGTCCTATTGTTACTAGTATTACTCCTAGGAATGTTATCATTGTTGCGCTTATTCTTTTTGTTATTCTTTCCTCAAATTTTTGTGTTTCTTTCTTAATTCTTATTGCTGCTTCGTTTTTTACTGATTCTACTACTTTTGCTGCTCCTTCTCCTATTGTTTTTCCTAAAAAGTCTAGCATCCCCATTATTTTGTGTATTCTCCTTCTTTTGCTTCTAGTTTGTTAAATACTATTCTCATTTCTTTTGTTTGTATCCTTACTGACTGTGTTCTTGTGCCTATATTAAAGTTACTTTCTTGGTTTTCGTACACTTTTTTATCTACTAGTATTTTTGTTCTTTTTCTGTGTCCGAATGGTGGTACTGCTCCTATTTTGCATCCTGTTCTTTCTTCTACTTCTGCTTCCGTTGCCATTCTTGTTTTTCCTTTACTCCACTCCATTTCTTCTGATACTTTTTTTTGGTCTACTTTTTTGTCTGCTGGTACGTTTACTATTACCCATGATACTTCTTTTCCTTCTCCGTTTGTGAATAATAATGCTTTTATTCCGCTTTTTAGTTCTACTCCGCGTGTTTGAGCTGCTTCTTCACTGGTTATTACGGCTTGGTGCTCTTGGTAACTTGGGTGCATTTTCATCACCTCAAAAATCTTTTTTATTACTTCTACTTCTTGTTCTGCCATTAGAAAAGAATACTTTTTTTTGTTTATTAAGCTTTTGTTAAATGGTTTGTTTAATTTTTCTTGTACTAATAATTTATATAATGAATGATTGTTTGTTATTTAATGCGAGATTTGAATGTTTCAAGAAAGATTAGAGATATAACTTACATAACTTCTCAGGGTGATAAGGAGAACGCTGCTCTAATTAAGGTTGCTTTACCTGCGGAGCTCATAACTGCTGATAAAAAGTTTTTGTTAGTTTTAGAGAAGTTGTCTAAGGCTGTAAACTTGTTTAATTCTATAATAGCTCAGCAGAGGGATCATGATGTAACGCAGGTTTACAAGGCTATAGAGGAGTATTCTCAAAGCTTACCAATTGGTTCTCCTGATCGTAAATCAGTTGATGATTATTTAGATTTGTTATCTGCTTCTAACTCTTTGTTTGATCATGATGGTTTAGCTATAGTTTTTCCTATAACTCCTGATAAAATTGAAGAAAAATTTATGTTAGTTAAGAATTTTTCGCAAGAGTTTTCTAGTTTGCATAATATTCCTAAAAAACATTTGCCTAGTAGAGGTTTGTATCCTAAGGATATAACCCATGAGGAATTATCAAAATTATCACTTTCTGATCAGGAACTTATTAATTCTAGTGTTGTTAGGGATGAAAGTGGTGGTTTAGTAGTTGTTAATAACGAAAAAAAGTTTTTGTTAGTTATTAGTAAGGTCATTAAAGAATTAGAGGAAGTTTTGCCTTTGGTTGATGGAAAATTATTGGTTTATCTTAAGGCTGTTATTGATGAGTTAAGATCTGGTTCTAAAGTCCATCGTTTTGCTTCGGATATTGCTTGGCTTAAGAACGATCACGAAATTGATTTTAAGTTTAGAACGGCTGAAGAAACTTACATTGATGAATTTAAGGGTGTTAGGGGAGGGGCTGCTTCATCACTTATGTTAGTTGATAAGAAATATATGGGTTTATGTAAAAAAATCAGTTCACTCCTACCAGAAATAGAATCAACTGCTCCTTGGAAAAACAAAAAGGTTATTGTTGATTCAGCTATTCCTGATTTAAGAGTTGTTAATGTTATCTCTTGGTCCGGTGATTATGATGATTTGCCCTTCAACACTATGGCTCAGGCTTTACCTAACGAAAAAGAAGTTATTGATAAGCATGGTTCTAGACTTATGATTTACGGTAATATTCAAGAAGCTATTAGGAAGTCTGGCATTTATGATATTGTTGCTAAAGAAATGATGACTAAGTCAGAACTGCAAAAGTATAGTTCAAGAATGAATTATGATTTGACTATGAAGATGACTATTGCTCATGAACAAGGACACACCACCGGTGGTGTCGTTATTTCTAAAGATCCCAGAATTGTTTTCGGTAAGGATTATTCTGTTATGGAAGAAGCTAGGGCTGAACTAATTTCTATGTTTGCTTTACCAATAATGGCTAAGCATGGCATTATTGATAATGAGGACGTTGTTGCGGGTTATTACTCAATGCTCCAAGCAATAGGCGTTAATTTGCGTGTTAATCCTCTTCATCATGCTGGTTCTCGTAAGATGATGTTTAATTTTTTTGTAGAACACGGAGGATTATTATCGGTTAATGAGGATGGTAGGGAAAGATTCGTTGTTGATCCTGTAAAAATGCCTTTAGTTGTTTCTAAAATGCTTGCACTCATTGGTAATTTTAAAGCTGAAGGTAAAATTGATGATTTTGTTAAGTTTAAGGATCATTATTTTACGAGCGATCCTAAAGGCCAGGAAGAATACTTTAAGAAAAAAATTACTGGTTTACCTAGGGGCAGATTACTGATTTTTCCAGAGTTAAATGATGGCGCTTGGTCTTTTAGTGATAATTATCGAGACCAAAAAAAGACTTTAAAACACCAAATATAAAAGAATACTTTTTTTATCTTTTTATTACAAGTTTATCCACTATTTCTAATCCTTTATCATCTTCAAATTTTAAGAATGCTGCTAATTGGAATAATGGTTCAATATCATCAATTCTTGGTAAGTTTTTTGTTTGAGGATTAGAGAATATTATTGCGTGTGGGTTACCGTATCCTGTTCTTGAGTCGTGGGTGTAAGCAAAAGCTGTTTTTTTTGGTGCTACTAGCCCTTTTCTTCCTGATACTATTTCCGCCCATTCTCCTTCTTCTAACCCTAATGGGTATAGTTCTCTTAATCCTGATTCTGCATTAACTGTTAATTCTCTTAAGTTGTTTATTCCAGGCCACCACATGTTTCTGTATCCTGTTCCAACAGTCATGAATAATTCTGCTACTCCGTCTTTTCTTCTTGGTGTTAGTTTTGGCGGTAATCTTTCTAGAGCGTAACTTTCTCTTGTTCCTGTTCCATCACGAGGTCTGAATAGTACTAATTGTAGTTTTGATGTTCCTATTCTTCCTTTCCCTCCCTTTATTCCTATGTCTAATTCTGTTTTAGCGGTATAACCCTTTTCTGGGGTTTCTTCAAGTTCTCCTAAACTTAATATTTCTGCTCCTAAGCTTTGTGCTCTTTCTTCTAAAACTTGCATTCCTAAAACAGTTATTTCTCCTAAGTTTAGTGAGTCTTTAGTGCCAAAATTGTAATACATAAAAATGTTGAGAAAATTACAATTTTTAAGTATTATTGTAGTAAGTTTTTTTTATATTTTTATTATTTCTGTTGCTGCGTATCTTGTTGATACGCTTATTTGTGGTTTTATGTCTTGTCTGTGCTTTATTAAATCATGGAATGTTTCTAGTGCGTCTCTTGGTGTGTTGTTATTGGTGCTTAGGTGTGATAATACTACTTTTTTTAGTTTTTTTCTTGCGTGTTCTAGGACTGCTAGTGCGCTTTGTTTGTTTGATAAGTGTCCTGTGTCGCTTGCTATCCAGTCTTTCAAAAATTGTGGGTATCTTCCTCCTTTAAGTAATTGTAAATCATGATTTGATTCTAAGCATAGAATGTCTGATTCTTTAATGTTGTCATCAATGTTTTCACATGTGCTTCCAACATCTGTAATTATTGATACTTTTTTTGATTCTTTTGTAACGTTGTATGATACTGGGTCCGCTGCTCCATGATTCTTTTTGAATGATTCTACAGTCATTCCGCCAATATTTGTTTTTTCTCCTTTTTTTATTACGTTTTGGTATTCTTCCTCGCAAAATCTTAATGCTTCAAAAGTTTTTTTTGTTGCGAATACTGGTATTTTTAGGTGTCTGCTTAACACGTCTGCTCCTGCTATGTGGTCTGTGTGTTCGTGAGTTATGAATATTGCCTTAACGTCTGTTATGCTTCTGTTAATTGATGTTAATCTTTCACTAGCTTTTTTCATGCTGATACCGCAATCAATAAGGACAGCGCTGTTTGTATCAGTGTTATTAACCCAGAAACAATTACCCGAACTACCTGAAGATAATGCACTAAACTCTAACATTTTATCGCCATATTTTTTTCTCTTAAGAACTAATTATTTTTTCTTGTTATTAAGCTTTTCTTTTAGTACCAGCATAACCATTTTTTGTCGCCGTTCTTTATCTGTTCGTATAAGTATTTGCATTCTCCGTCAGATTTTGGTTTTTCTGCTGTTTGTGTTTGGCATATGTTTCCTGTTTCAGCTAGCCAAGCGTCCCATTGCATTTTTGCGAATTGGTATTGTTCGTGCCCTTGCATGTAAGTTTCATAACAATTTGATGGTTTTTTACCTTTAGTGCTTGTTTTTGTATCTGTCATTTTTATTTCCTCTTCACAGAATGATAATGGTGCTGCATTATTACCTCTCTTTCTGTTAATGTCGCTTGCGCACATGCTTGGTGCTTTCTGACCACACTTAATTCCACAAACAACAACCCCGGTATCATCACATTTTAGTGCTCTAGCATCCTTACCCATTGATGTGACGCAGAATGAGTCTCCTGCTTTGTAAGCAGTGCATGTTACTAGTTTCTTAGTTACTTTTGGTGCTTGGTAAAATTCGCAAACTTGGTATCCTGTGTACCCGCTTATTTCATCAGTTGCTGGCGCGCAATCCTCTACAACTGATGCTATGTCTTTTAGTGTTCCTTTAGCGAACATTTTTCCGAAGAATAATTTTACTTTGTTAACTATTCCGCTAGCTCCTAGGTCTGCTTTACCGCTAAGGTAGTAGCTCGCGAAAGCAGCCATAGTGTTAGGTTTTTTTAGCATTACGTCAAGGTTGCAAGAGCTCATAGTTGCTCTATAAGAGTATTTTCCTTCATTAGCCACACTTACTCCTGTGATTATTCCATCAGTTATTGAGATGTATATGTCATCATTATCTGTTATTTCAACTAAGAATACTCCATTAGTTATGAGTTTTTTTAGTTGTGATGGTGTTTCTGTCTTACAATCTGTTAGTTGAGTATTAATTGATGGTATCTCGGCAAGTAATGCCTTAGTTGTTTTAGCTTCTACCTTTATAGGGCAAGAAGCAGCCATAACTCCAGAGCTAAAAATTATCAATGATACTAATAATATTGAGAATACTAACAATTTTTTGTTATCAAAAGCCACGATTATAAACAATCATTTGACATATTTAAATCTTTTCCAGATAATTTTAGTTCTTAACCAGTTCTTTTTGGTTTCTTATCATTAAGTAAACTGCTGGAATTATGAATAACCAATGAACAAAAAAAGTTAATGCTAAGCATCCTAAGGCGATTATTGAATTAAAAACGACTAGTTTGTTAATTTTGCCTTTCATTTTTATTACTTATTCCTGTATATTGATATTATTATTGATGTGCCTATTACTAATTCTGCTATTACGCTACCGTAAGCTCCTGCAAATAAATCATAAATTATCCATAATAGTCCTCCAAGTAGTGCTAAATAACGAATGTTTATAGTTTTGTCCTGCCATCTTGCAATAGTCATAAAGATTATTCCTAAAAGAGCGAAAATGCTGTAGTAGCCTTGCCAAGTTATAATTGTTGCAATGATAAATACTAAGATTATTGAGTAAAGGGTAATGTTGCTTCTAATCCATTTTTTCTTTGTTTTAAATATCAGTAATGTTATAACAAAGATGTTGATTATGTTCATTGATGCTCCAGTCCATGCTGATAGCAGTAAAAAGTGCGTAATCCAAAATAATAGTGCTATTGCTTGAAATAACAATATTTTCCATCTAGCTTTAGCATGGTAAGAAATAGCGAATAGTCCTAGTGCTATTATTGCTAATGACTGTATTAACAGGTTATTATAATCCATTTTTTATTTTATTATTAGTCCTTTTACTACTGCTTCCATGTACAGGTTTCTTGGACATCTTCTCGTTTTTATGTCGTTTGCGCATATTATGCAGCATGAGTTAACTGGTGTTAATATTTCTTTGAGGCATTTTGGGCAGGTGTATTTTTGTGGTGAGAAATCTATACTTGTGCTAGCTCTAGTGTTTTTGTGGCATAAAGGACAATTAAGAGTGTAAGATTTAGGAATCTTCATAACACTCTTTTTAGGCATGAATAATGGTTAGTAAAGGCATTATTTAATCTTGTTGTATAACTTTACCAAACAACGCCTTGTATGTGTCTGAGATATTCTCCCATTATTGAAGGGTTAGAATCATGAACTGGGATCATTGTTACGATAACGCTTTGAGAATCATGGGGGAAACCTTTACTAACAACGTAAGAATCATTCCTTCCGGACTTATTAGCTGTTACTTCATAATTTCCTTTTTTACCGTCTATTAATGCTGAAAAACCCTGACTTTTTAGGTAGTTAACAAAGTCTTTAGCAAAATCTTCTGTTTTTTCATCAATCTCTAAGTCGTCATTATTATCTACTAGTAGTCTAGCAGTTAATGATCCGTTAGAATCAGTTCTGTTATCAATCATTATTGATTCAGTATCAATTATTTCCTCTATAGGTGTTTGTCTCAACATTTTTTTTTACTTTCCCTTAAGTTTTTCGTTGTATTCTTGGTCTACTCTTTCTATTTCTTTTTCAAGTGTTGGTAGTGGTTCTGAATTAATAATTGTTTTTAGTCCGTAGAATTCTCCTGCGCTTGTAGTGTTGCATGAGTTAATGTTGCTTTCTCTTACGAATTCTGAGTATTGGGCAGGGTAATCCCCGAATTCTACTTCGTAAACAACACGATCATCTTCAGCTATAATACTTCTAACTTTTCCTGGTCTGTTAATTGGTGAAATCCATTTAGTAATTCCCGGTTTAGCTCTTAAAGGAACACTTTGTAAAGTACCAGTTGTTACACTAGTGCTATCTTTGAATTTTGCGTCAAAGTATGAAGCTTCCTCACCTCTTCTTAATTCTCCATCAACATTAATTTTTTGTAATATATCAATTAGTCCGCCAGTTCTACCATCACCAAGTGCTTGAGTAAGAGTTATTGATTCAGCGTATTGTTCGTAAGGGATAAGTTGTCCATTACCGTCTTTTCTTCCTTTACCTTCACCGTATAATTCTAGAGCGGTTCTAAAGTTTGAAAATTGAGGTCCTAGTATTTCTCTTTGTACTTCTCCTTTAAGTCCTGCTAAAGGATTAACAAGTGTTAAAGTCCATATTATTGGAACTTCTTTACCTTCAGAGTTTTTGCCAGTTGTTAAACCGTAATCTTCAATAGATCCTGATACTGCTGTGTTACCAACGTTTTCTCCGCTTTTTTCATCAATAACTGAAATTATTGAGTGTCCTTGCGGGTCTCCGAAAGCGAAAGCTCTGTAAGAATGATCAGTTGAGGATAATTGTTCACCATCCTTCCATTTACCGCCTCTGCTGTCCCACATACCCCAACTTTTAGCAGGCATTTTTCCCCCAGTGATAGCCATAGCTAAGGGTGAAGAACCAACAGTGTTTCTAACTATTTTATCATTAGTATTAACGTATAAAGAACCGCTGTTTTTGTCTAGGTATGCTATACCACCGTTAGCGTCAAGACCTTTAAGTGCGCTAATAGGGACATCACTGCCAGCTTTCTTAATGTATGATGCAATGTTTAATGAGTCCTGGAAAGGTTTGTATTTAGCAAGTTCAGCGTCTTTTTGAGCAATAAGAGTTTTAGCATCATCAAGTTGAGATTCTAAAAGTTTTTTATCGTTAGAAAGTCCTCTAAGAGAAACTCTTTGTGTGCTTTCACGCAGCATGTTATTGTCTTGTTTTCCATGTTTAAGCTCAACTTCTGCGTCTGGATCAACACTTTTAGAACTGCCTATTAAGTAACCAGTTATTCCAGCAGCTACAAGTCCGGCACCGTATAAAATCTTTTTTCCCATAAGAAACCCAAGTAAAAAGACTATATAAACCTAACGATTAAAGTAACTAAACAGTAGTAACAATCAAGCTTTTGCTTCTTCTAGTGTTTTTATTAGTCTTAATAATTCTTTGTCTCTAAGACTTAATTTTTCTTGTTCTGTTGAACCTAACACCCGGTCTATTCTTTCATACGCGCTGTTTAGTGTTCCATGATCTTTTCCTAATAGTTTTGCTATTGCGCTTACTCCTAAACTTTCATCTTTTCTTGCTATTGCTGCGTATGCGTGTCTTGCGTTTATCACGTCGCTTGTTCCTTTTCTTCCTGTCATGCTTGCTTTGGCTATTCCTGTTCTTCTTTCTATTTCTTTGAATAATTCTGCTGTATCTACTTTTTTTCCGAATAGTAATCCTTGCAGTCCTGCCGTTCCTTTTAGTGCTTTACTTGCTAGTGTGTAATAGTCTGGTTTTTCTCCTCCAACAAAATTTATGTAGTTTACTGCTGATGCTACTGATCCTCTTATTTCTCTCAAGGTTGATTCGCTTCCAAAGTTTTCTCCTAGCGCTCTTGATATTTCTTGGCTTGCTTGCTCGCTAAATCCGTGTTCTGTTATTAGTAAGTCTTTCATTAGTCCTCCTCTTTCTCTTCCTGATGGTAAATGCATTGGCACCCTTACGAATTCTTCTAGTCTGTCTGCTAAGTCTTTGTTTCCTCCTTCCCCAAACTTCATTCTTGATATGTACGCTTTGAGTGTTTCCCCCGTCCCCCTGTATAGTGCTAATACAGGTATGTTTCTTGCTACTGATGCGTCTATTGCTGCTCTTAGGATTGCCTCTACTCCCGGACGGTTTTCTTTTTCTCCCCTTAGTGTTGCTTCTATTCCGTCTAAAACTAATAAGTCTGCTTCTCTTAAGTTTTCTAATTGTCCGTACTCTCTCATTATTGGTTTTTGTTCTCCCATCATTCCGGCTATTGCTGCTGCCATTCTTGCGTTATGTCTTAAGAACTCTGACAGGCCCGGCACGTCCAAATATACTGGTGTCATTCCTGCTTCTGCTAAACTGTAGCATAATGTTGTTGCTAGCGCCGTTTTTCCTGCCCCGTTTGGTCCGTGAATTAATGTTTTTTTTATGTTTGTTCTTACTTCTTTTGGCGATGATGCTAATTCTGCTATCCTTCTTGTTACGTCTACTGCGTAATTGTTTCCTTCATACTTCATTATTGTTTCTGGTTTTGGTAATAACTGGTATTTTGTTGCTGTTGTTTCTAATGATTTTTGTTTTGTTGTTTGCGACCTAACCACTAATAGTTCGTCTTTTGGTCTAACAACAATTCTTACTGTTTTTTCTGCAGGTTCTGTGTTTGTTGCTTCTTCTAATCCTGACAGGTATGATGATGCTAGTCTTCTTCCTGAATCAAGCATATTTTTGTCAACTCCTAAGTATAAGTCCTCTCCTCCCCCTACTTTTCTTAGTCCTCTTCTTAGTTCTTGACCGTAATCATTAGCTCTTGCTTTGTATACTTCATTAGGGAATACTACTACTAGTCTTCCTCCCTCTCCTTGTTCTAATCTGCTACTTCCTAAACTTAATGGTAATTTTCCTCCTAAACTAGCTCTTACTTCTTCATAGAATACTTTATTCTTTACATCCATATCTACAGGAGCATCTGTAGTCGTCATTTTAGTTCACCATTTTTTCATTTAACCTTTTTAAGTTATTACTACCGTTTTTTGTCTTTATAAGAATTATTATGTCAAGAAATACCATTATAATTATTTGTAAGCATTAATAAAAAATTATTTTTTATTGAACATCAAAAACTTTAATTTTTGTGGCTCAAAAGTCTATTTTTTAAGATTTTTGAATTTTAGTGCGCATGAATTAATACAGTACCTTTCTCCTAATTCTTTTGGTATATCATCAAATACGTGCCCTAGTTTGGATTTACACTTTTTACAAATGACCATTATTCTGTGCATTCCATGAGAATAATCTTCTTTTAGCATTATATTTTTCTTATTTGCGTCTGTGAAGCTTGGCCATCCAGTTCCGGAATTAAACTTTGTGTCAGAGGAGAATAAGGAGTTTTTGCATGCAGCACAAGAATATTCTCCTTTTTCTTTATTATCTAAAAATTTTCCAGTGAACGGCATTTCTGTATCCCCTTCTCTCATAACCCTATATTGTTCTGGGGATAATTTTTTCTCCCACTCATTATCGGTTCTAGGTATAATATTTTTCATGAGGTTATTATGATTTTTTGTTTTTAAAAATTTACTTTTGGCATTATGTGGCAGTATGGTTGTCCGCCTTTCTTTCCGTAATAGTCTTGGTGGTATTCTTCAGCTTTCCAAAATTCGCTAGCTTGTGATATTTCCGTAACTATTTTCTTTCCTATTTCTTTCTCATAAACCTTTAGGTAATCTTCTGCTTCTTTCTTTTGTTCTTTATCAGTGTAGAATATTGCTGATCTGTATTGTTCTCCTACGTCTGGCCCTTGTCGGTCTATTGTTGTTGGGTTGTGACATTTGAAGAATAATTCTAAGAGTTTTTTGTAAGTGACGAGTGCTGGATCATAAATAATCTTTATTATTTCTGCGTGTCCTGTACCATCGTTACATACTTCTCTATAAGTCGGGTTTGGTTTTTTCCCTCCCATGTAACCTACTTCCGTTTTTGTTATTCCTGGGACTTTTTTAAAGAGGTATTCTACTCCCCAGAAGCATCCTGCGCCAAAATAAGCTATTTTTGTTTTATTCATAAATGATAATGTTTTTATAAGCTATTAAAGATTTACTTATTTTTTATTGGTAAGTATGGTTTTTCTACCTTTTTTCCAGTAAGTCTTCTTAGCCCAGAAATTATTTTCTTTTCTAGTTCTTCTCTTCTTTCTGATAAAGCTAAAACGTCATCAATGCTTACTCCAGCTATTTCAGCTGAGTCCTGCACGCTATATCCTTCATCTAATGATTCGTAAACCATGCTTGCAGCATAATAACCTACTTTTGCCCTATTCCTAGTATAAATTGGCGTTTTTCTTAATCTTTCAATACCCGTTCTTTCTTGCGCGTCAATTATTGGTGTAGGTGATAAACCTAAAAATTTTGCAATGTCATGGTTTGTTAATTCAGAATTAATGTTTGTTTCAATAATTCTCCAGTTTTGTATTGGGGTAATCACTCCTCTTTGGTATTTTCTTACTCTTAAGTCCCAATCAAGTGCTTTTCCTATTCTGTATATTTGAGCTGTGTGAAATCCGCTTTTCTTAGAAAGTTTTGTTATTGATACTTTTTCTCCTTCTTTCTTAGCTTGAATGTAGGATTTGCATAGTTTTAACAGTTTTTTGTTAAACTGTTCACTATTCCCCCGATAATTTTGGACTTCTAAGATATACTTTGCTGCCATTCTTTCCGCTTGTGGTCTTTGAGATATTAAGTAATCAATAGCTGAATTTACGTAACTGAATGTTTTGAGGGTTTCATCAATAGCTGAGTTAATCGCAGGTAAAGTTCTCCTCAAGGCTCTTTCAACATGTTTCTGATCATCTTTTTTGTCTCTAGCTTCTCTAAGCTTACGAACAATTGTGGCTCTACCAACATCGTAGAGGAATGCTAACTCATCTCTTGAGAATATTGATGAGACTTCTAATAATTCTGCACTATCGATGCTGTTTATTCTTCTAGTGTTAGGGTTAACACAATGTTTTTTTATTATGGCTTCTCGATATTTACGCGCTATTGTTGCTCTGCTGCAGTCATATAGTGTTGCTATTTCTTCCTCAGAAAAAAGTTTTGATGCTTCTATTAGTTCTTCTTTTGTTATGTCAACATGATTTCTTACCAGTGGTTTTCTGTGGCCGTTTGTGACTTCTTTAATCCTTTGAGACATACTAGTTCTTTTAGCTTTATAATCTTCACATAACTCTTCAGTACTTTTTTCTAATAGTAAGCCTAAGAGCTTTTTTTCTGGTAATTCTCTTCTGAGTCTTGATATTTCCGACTTAACTCTAGGTTTTCTTCTATCTCTAGAATCAAAGAATTCTCTGATTTCTGGTTCTGTTCTTCCGTATTTTTTTGCAAGTTGTGGCCTTTTTAGAGATTCTGATTCTCTCAGAACCCTTTCCTCAACCATTTGTTTAGATCTAACCATTTTATGTCACTTGATAGTAATCAAAATAAGTGTTTATAAATGTGATTTATAAGGCTTCTTTCTTAGACTTAGTATTGAGAACTTTTTTCTTGCCTTCATTCTTTTCATAATATCTGTATATTAGGTATTGTATTCCTTGTGTTGGTAGTACCACTATTAGGAATGTTAGTAATGACCACAGTTCCGTGTAGTAGGGTATTGTTATTGGTAGGAGTGTTCTTGATGAAAGTACGTAGTTTATTCTGTCTTGGGGGTTTGTGAAGAATAATGCTATGACATACATTCCGAAAATGAACATTATTGAGTGGAATAGTGTGCTGATTCTAGGTTTAGTTTTGTAAGTAAAGCATAAAGCAAAAATTGTTGATAAGTGTATTATTATTGAGCTAGTAAAATAAAATATTGTTGATGTGTCCGGAATTGTTTCTAGTATTGATACTCCAGAAAATATTTTGTAGACGAATGCTAAAATATAGATTATTTGCGGGAATAATCCAATGTTTACTATTGATTTAACAAAATCGTCCTTTTTTAGGAAGAATCCTATGGCTATTGGTAGTGATGCAAAGTCACAAAACCAAAAAAAGTTGTTATAACCTGAGCTTACATTTCTTATTATTGCTACTATTTGAATAAAGACGAAGAATAATCCTAAAAACAGGTACTTTTTTTCCTTTTCCATTACAAACGCAAACTTTTAAAGTTTTTATATCATTTGGATTTGTGTTGTATAAAATAATACTTCTAAAATGCCTAAATCATCTTTCTGAGAAGTATCCTTCAACTAATTCTTTGGATTGCATATTACTATCAGAATAATTTTTTGCCTCCCCCTCTTTTCCTTCCATCATTAGCGCGCTAACAACTAATAAGTGGTCGTAATCCTCTGTTTCTTTGCTAGAATAAACCTTTGTTCTTTTACCTACTTGTATTGCTCTAGTTACTAAATCTGTTCCTCTGGCGTATTCGCCTAACTCTATTTTTACTATTCCGTAAGCTAGTAATATGTCGTAATCTCCGAATTTTGTTTTACCATAGCAGTACTGCATAGCTAATGATAAGTGATGATCAGCCATTTTTAAGTCTCCTTGGTCTTCTCTATTAAGGTAAGTTCTTGCCAGTAAGTAGTGCGCGTCTGAATCACGAGGGTTTGCTTCAACTCTTTGCGTTAATTCAACGAGTTCAGGTATTGCGTTACCCACTCTGTCAAAAAATGATTTTAATGATTCTCTCTCTAGCACCGTTATCATTTCTTCTAGGGGGCTCCTTTGATCATAAGGTGCATCCTTGTACCTTATTATTTTTCTAAAAGACATTATTTTTTTAGTGTTTGTCGCCTCTTAAAAATGGTAGAGAAAATTAGTATTTAATCAGGAGTAGTTTTTTCATAGACAACATACGATAGAATTTTCTTATTCTTTTATTATCATGTCAACTACTGATTCTAAAACTCTTTGGCCTACAGGGTCTGGTGATATTTTTGTTATTACTTTTCTTGTAAGTTTTTCTTTTTCTCTGTTAATTCTTTCCCATGCTCCTTCCGAGCCGTATTCATGTGCTAACTGGTTAGATAACTTTATTGCTTCTTCAGCTTGAATATGACTGTCTCCTGATAATCCATCATCAAAGTTTAATTCTGAAGTTTCTGGATCTTCCTCTTCGTCGTACCTTATTGCTTCGGCTAAGTCATCGTCAAACATTGTTTCATGAGCTGCTTGTTCTCTTTCTTCTTCCTCTTCAAGTTTTGATAATCTTCTTGTAGGTCTTGGGTTTGCCCTATGAATAACGTCTCCTGGTAGTATTGCTCTGGCCTTTATTCTATCATACTGTCTTGTTAATGTGCTTGCTAGTGTTAATTTGTCATCAAAGGCCATATCTGGATTAGAAAGTGCTCCAAATACTACTAGGTTTAGAACTCCATCTCTCATGTCCTCGGCTCTTCCGCTTTGTACATCGTCCAGGTCGTTTCTTATTTGGTGCATTATTCCAAACTCTCTTGAATACCTCATAATTGCTTTTTTAAGAAGGTCTTGGGGTTTTAGTCCCCCATAGAATGTTCCACAATCAGCAGCGCATTCTATAAGTGCGCTAGTCTTCATTCTTGATGATTTTTCTCTATCGCCTTTTAGTTTCCTCATTAATTCTGCTATAAACTTTTCTGAGTCCTCATCGCTCATTCCTCTGCTGTCTGTTCTTAGCTCTATTCCTTTTGCTGCCAGTCTTCTTTGAATGTCTATTTCTAAACCTTGACCTTTAGCTGTTGTTTTGGCTGCTTCTCTTATAACTTTTCTTATGTAATAGCTTGATATTCCGTCAACTATTTCTAATGAGTCAATAAGTTGTAAGTCTGATGATAGTGTTGCTGCTTTCCATCCGTGAGTGTAGTGGTATGTTTCTTTTCCTCTTCTTTCTTCGCTATTGTCAAATACGTCATCAAGTGTTTCTGACATTGAAATAACTGTTTCTATGCCTGCTAATGCTAATACTAGCCCATAAGGGACAAACGTAGGGTTTATTTTGTAATCCTGCTCTGAAAGGTTAGGGTCGAATTCGTTTGAAGGTTTTTGATTGTATTGGAAACCGTTAGAAAAACCATGTGCTAGGGTTCCTATTAGTGAGTGTATGTATCTTGAGTTATCAAAGTAGTCTGATGGTATTTTTGTTGTTGGAGACATTTCTTTAATGTCACTAAGCGTTTTATGTGTTTGTGACTGATAAACTCTTTTTACATCTTGAAGAACTCTAGAAACGTAGTATAGGTATGGTAATGCAGGCAGATGTTTGGTTTTGCGTATGTCTATTCCTGATGGAAAGAATGGTAAGGCGTTTACTGCTCTAATAACTTCATTTTTACCAGCACTCCTAACTAATTTTTCTAGGTTGTCATTAGATTTTACCATTATATACTCCTTATAAATAGTAACACGTTCTCTTGCTTAAAAGCCTTTCGGCGAAGGAATTATTTTTTTATTCTTTATTATTAATACGAATTTAGTATGTGCTTGCTGATGATCCAAGTCCTAACCCTACTCCACCACTCGAGCTATTATTTTTTCCAGAGGATGACCCTGCACCTATTACTCCACCAATCACTAAATTTTCGTTTACGTCAATGTTTATGTCTGATGATACTCCTAGACCCACTCCTACATTTCCGTTTATATCCATTCCTACTTTGCTTGTTGACATTACTCTTCCTCCACTTATTACTACTCTTCCTCCGCTTTCTTCTTTTATTTCTGCGTCATCTCTTGTTTCTATGCTTATTACTGGTGCCATTATGTACCTGCCGTTTCCTGTAACGTGTAATGATTCGTCTGCTATGAAGTCAAATGTTGCTGTTTGTGTTGATTCTTCATCTACAGTCATTTGTGTGTTTACTGTTAGCCTGTTTGATGGTAGTTTTGCTTCGTGGCTTCCGTTTGCGTCAACTACCACTACTTTTGATACTTCCATTCTTATTTGGTTATAATTGTCTGCTTTTATTTCTTCATCTGCTATTGCTACTACTTCCCCTTTAGCTTTTAGTTCTAGTAAGTCGTATGTTTGAGAATTTGATGATAGTGTCACCCATCCTTGACCTTCGCTGTGTGCTTCTACTTTGTCCACTGTTATTCTTACCTCGCTTATTGTTCCCATGTTTGCTGCTGCATCAGTCATTGCTATTAGTACTCTTCCTTCACCATCTTGACTTTTCATTGAGTTTGTGCTTGTATAATATATTGCTGCTCCTATTAGTGCTACGAGTACTATTACTAGAATCCATGATCCTGATGCCATTGCTTTTTTCCCTTTAATCATTATATTCATTTGTTATTGTGTTTATTTAAAATCTAGTTGTTTTTATTTATACAAATAAACAACTAGGCTGTTTTTCTAGCCGACCTCCAAAGTATTCTGAAATATTTTTCGTATGAGTCTGCAATGTCTTGACTCTTAATTGTTATTACTAGCACTGGTTTTCCAAATATTAGTATTAGTACTGTGTCTTTGCAAACAATTGTTGATGTATTACTATCATACTTTTCTGGTAAGTATCTTGCCTCAGTATACTTCATTTTGTTTAAGGCGGAGAATCTGTCAACTCCTTCTTTACTAAATATTCTTTTCATAAGTATCTGGTTTTTTATTCTTTCTTTATGGAAATCCTCTAAGAAAGATCTTCCCAAGTAATCAACATGTGAAAGTGACGCTCCGAACATTATTATAGAGCTTTTAAGTTTTAGTAAATCCATTAGTATTTCTCTAGCAACGAATATTCCTTCGCTAATCCATGAGGCACTAGCCGTTGTTCCGTGTTGACGAGCATACTTTGTTAATTCGGGCAAGACATTTTCTACTTCTTGTCTTTTTTGGTCCAAGTACCCTTTTAGTCTATCTGGGTGCAGTGCTCTAAATACTCTTTTGCTTTCAATGCTCATTTCCCTTATAAATCCTTTAGATATTAGGCTCCTTATTATGTCATAAGTATTTGATCTGTGTATTCCAGTTCTTTTAGATATTTCTAGTGCTGTTGAGCTTTCTTGTTTTACTAAATCAAGATAAACTTTTATTTCGTTCTTACTAAAACCTATTGACTCAAATATTGAATCAAATCTCCCCTCATCAATAGCTACCATTTTATTTTTTCTCCATTGTTCTTTTTTATTTTGTCTTATTATAGACAGACAAATTTACTATTTAAGCCTTTTCCTAAAATGTTGTATATTTTAAGACAAATAGGCTTATTTTTCGTTTGTATCACTCATTATGCTATAGTTAAATATGTTATTGAATTCTTCTAGGTATGGTTTTCCTTCTTTTGTTTTTTGTAATTGGTTACTAAATTTTTTGCAGAAACAATAGTAGCATATGTTTACTTCTCCTTTATAGCACACTACGCATTCTCCTTCGTTTAACGCATCATAATGCACTTTTTTCTTAAATTCTTTAAGCATTTCTGTTTTAACTGACTTTTTTATGTTTGTACTTTTTAGCCATATTAGTACGTGTTTTATATGGCAGTCAGCACACATGGGGTCCGATATTGTTCTGTAACATATTAGGCATAACTCTTTTACCATTCAATAGCATCGTGATTTTTTATATAAAAAGAAATGCGGTTTTTTGCTAGACAACCTCTGACTCCCCTACTACTTTAGAGTTATTTTTTTCATTTCCATCTTATTAAGATATATTCTTCCTATTGTCCCTATTATAAATAATAAGCATATTATGATCGACGTTAAAAATATTTTCTTCCCAGATATTTCTGTCTGTTGTTCCTTCTGAAGAGAACATTTACCAATTATTTTATCGTATACTTTAAAGAAGTTTTTGTGAGATGAATTGTTAAGGTTTGATGTTTTCTCCGCTTTGCATGGCCATTAGCGGACCTGATAGTTCAGGCTTGAAAGATGTCTCAGGTTGGCTAAATTGGTAAATTTTTTCTTTTCTTTCAAATAATAATTTTTGTTGGCTTTGTATTTTTCTTCTTTCTACTTCTTTTATGCATGCTTGTTTTTTGCTGTTGAATAAGTCGTCTATTTGCCCTACTGGATAGTTTTCTATTCTTGTGCCTGCTTCTAGTATGCTGTCAGCTATTTTGTGTAGTTCTTTTTCGAATTCTTCTATTTCTTTTATTTTGAACTCATAATTTTTTGTTATTCCTAATTTTAGGTAATACAGACTTGTTTTTTCTGGTATTCTGTTTTTTTGTTTGTGTATTAGTAAGTTGTAGAATAATGCTTGTCTTTCGAATGATTTGTCTTCGCTTACGCTATTGCTTGTTTTGTAGTCTAATAATACTGTTTTTTTTGTTCCTTTTTCTGTTGCTTGTAAGTCTATTATTCCTTTTATCCCTATCTTTATTTTCTCGTTTTCTTTTAGTGGGAATGTTATTGTTTCTTCGCATAAGTGTTCTTCGTGTTTTTCTACTACTTCTATTCCTTTTATCATTGCGTTTATGTAATCCATAGGGTTTAGTGTTTTCCCGTTTATGTCTTGGTGTACGTGTAAGTTTTGTTTTTCCCACTGTGTTAATAGGTGTGCGTATGCTTGGTCTCTGTCTATTTCTTTCTTTGCGTATTTTTCTAAGCATTCATGTACTAAGCTTCCTGACAGACCGTAACATACTGGTACTTGCGTGTCGTCTGGTGCTTTTTCTATGTATTTTAGGTAGAATAATAGTGGGCTTTGGTAGTATACGTTTATGCTTGATGGCGAAAGATTAATTGATATTTTTTTTCTTTCCTCTTTTTCCATGATTATAAGAATTTTTTTGGTATTATATAGGTTTTGGTTAGGTAAGAAAAATAACTTTTTAAGAGAACAATTAGCTTAAACCTGAATTGAGAGGTTATGATGAACAGCCATTTTATCATTAGCTAGTAGTTTAATGGTAGACTCGTTGAATTACAGATAATTATTAAGGTTTTGTTGAGTAATTATTGTATTTCTATTACTCCGAAGGCATTCTATTAGTTATATCTTTCGAAAAGTTAGATTGTAAAGAGATTTATAAATATCATAAAACACGTATACAGATGCTTCCTGGAATAGTTTTTGCAATAATAGCTGCAATTGCGTTTGGTATCTGGACCGTTTTTCATCAACAGGCTTCATCTCATATTAATTACCTTTTTGGAGCAATTGTAGTTTCATTAACTGCGGTAGTCTTAGGCATATTATTTTTAGCCCCGCAATATAAATCTGTAACTCTTTACTCTAATCCAAAGGGAATCCTTTTTGCAGTTTTGGCTGGAGCTTGTGCTTTAGCTATTGATTATTTTATTTTAAAAGCTTATAATTCTGGAACTGCAGTATCAATTGTCGGACCCATAGTAATCGGTGGCAGTATTGCTATAGCCTCGGCCATAGGATTTTTTTTAGGAGAATCAGTAACACCTATGAAAATTGTAGGATTACTTTTAGTGATTGTAGGATCAGGAATATTATCAAGATTTGGTTAAGCCGTTACTTCTAGTTTTTTATTCAGTGTTACAAGTGTAACTTATTATTCTGCTCTGGTTTCCTAAATTTATGTATATGGTGTTTACTTCGAATTCTTCATATGTGCTTATACTTCTGTTCTGCCATGTCTTTATCATTTTTCCCAGTTTGTCGTTTCCTTCTTCTATTCCGCTAATGTTTGATAATGTTAAGAATTGTGTTTTGTTTTTTGATACTTGGTTTGTGCTTGTTCCGTTAGCTTCGCTAGGATCAGTTATTAGGTAGTATTCTTGTTTTATTATTGTTGCTTTTTCTAAAGGGATGTTTATTGTGTATGATGTTTCTATTAGTCTGTTCTGGTTTAAGTCTCTTAGTTGTTGTTCTTGTGCGTTTGTTATTTGTAAGTATGATATTTCTTGTCCTGGTTCTACTAATAACTGGTTTTTTGTTCCATCACAAGTAATCATTGTTATATTCTCATTTATTATAAGGTCTTCCTCATTGTTGCCTTTCCAGTTTATTGTTGTTGCAGCGATTATTATTGCTAATAGGATTATTCCTGCTAGCATTATCTTCTTCCAATTTTTTTTAATATAGCCTTCAAATTTTCCTATTTTTGGTTCTAGTGATACTTGTCTTATTAGTTCTCTTTCTGTTTCTTCTACTTCGTTTATGTCATATCCGTTTTTTAGTAAGTTTTGTTTTAAGAATTCTTGAGTGTAACCTTTCCATATTCCTTCTTTAAAGTACCTTATTATGTCAGGATTTATCATTTTCTCATCTCTTTTTATTGTAAGTTAGACTTTTTAGTAATATTTTTTTATATTTGTCCTGTTTCTGAGAATTTTTTCATAAATTTTTCTATTATTACTTGTGGTGCGAATCCCATATTGCTACTTTTTTTCATGAACGAGTCATATACTGCCTTGTCTACTGTATAATCTAATTTTTGTTTCTTTGCTCCTGGGGGGTATGATGCCATTGTTCTTTATATTTCTCTTCCTATTTAAATCCTTTTGATTTTCTTATCTTTTTCCATCTTGCTACCATCATTAGTTTTTATTCTTGGCGCTTATGGTGCTATTAAAAGAGTCATAATGAAGAAATAGTGATTTGTTGATTATTCAACTTTAGAATCGTCTTCTTCATCCTCATCTCCGTCTCCGAAGTCTACTTCGTATTCTTCTCCGTTTATCTCTCCGTTCTCAAACATTTGCATGTATTTTTCTTCTGCTTCTTCTTTGCTTTCTGCTTCTATTTCTCTTTCTGGTAACTCTTCTGTGATTATTGCTTTTATTTTGTATTTTTCCATTGTTTATTACTATTTTTTCCCTTTATATTTGTTTATAGTATATTTTTATTCTTCTTCTAGTTTTGCTAATTCTTCAAATATTTTTGTTTGTTTTTTTGTTAACTTTTTTGGTGTTTTTACTATTATTTTTATGAATTGGTCTCCAAACTTACTATTATTGTTTAGTATGGGTATTCCTCTTCCAGCCAGTCTTAACACGCTTCCTGTTTGTGTTCCTTTTGATATTTTTATTCTTAATAATTCTCCTTTTAGTGTTGTAACTGCTACTTCTCCTCCTAGGGCTGCTTTTGAGAAGCTTATTTCTAAGTCCATATGAATGTCGAATTCGGTTCTATTGAATACTTTGTGCTCTTTAACATTGACTGTTAAGAATAAGTCTCCTTCTTCCCCGTTTTTTATTGCTTGGCCTCCGCCTACTACTCTTAGTGTTTGTCCATTGTCTATTCCTGCTGGTATCTTGATTTTTATTTTTTCTTTTTTGTTTATTATTCCTTCACCTTCACAGTTTGTGCATTTGTTTTTTGGTATTTTTCCTGCTCCTTCGCATTTTTCGCAGATTATTGTTTGGTTCATTATTCCAAATGGTGTTTTTTGGCTTATTCTTAGTCTTCCGTGACCGTTACATGTTTCACACTTATCATATTCTTTGTCTTCTGATCCTGATCCTTCACAATTTTCACAAACATAATCTTTTTTTATTATTATTTCTTTTTCGCACCCGTATGCTGCCTCTGTAAATTCTATTGTTATTTCATAACTTAAGTCCTCTCCCCTTCTTCTGCCGCCCTGGTTTTTTGAAGCGTTTCTAAATGATCCTCCCCCGAAAAGGTTTGATAGTATGTCCGATAAGTCTTCTCCTCCAAAACCTTGTGATTGACTAAATCCTCCTCCACCAAAGTTTTGTGCTGTTTCTCCAGAGTCGTATTTTCTTCTTTTTCCTTCGTCTCCTATTGTGCTGTATGCTTCGTTTATTTCTTTGAATTTTTCTTCGTACTCTTTCTTTTTTTCTGGCGCTGCTTTATCAGGGTGGTATTTTAGTGCTAATAACTTATAATTTTTCTTTATTGTTTCATTAGAATCTGTACTTTTTACTCCTAATATTTCGTAATAGTCTTTTTTTGCCATGATTATGATGTAGTATTTAACTTTTTAAATTAAATGAAAGATAATGATTATTTTGGATTCACTAATTAGGATGTTGTTATTAGTAAATTATTTTTTAGTGAGAATGGTTGTGTTCGCCTTCGTGATCGTGGCCTTTGTGTTCGTCTACTACTTCTGCGTCTACTACTTTTCCCTCTTTGTTAGCCGCATTTCCTGCTTGTGCTTCTTTTGCTGATTGTTCATAAATTTTTACTCCTAATTCTTGTGATACTTTTTTTAGTTCTTCTAGTCTTGTTTTTATTTCTTCGTGGTTATCAGTAGCTAATACTTCTTTTAGTGTTGTTACTTCTTTTTGTATTTTGTTTATTGTTTCTTTGTCTACCTTGTCTTTGTATTCTTCTAACATTTTTTCTGTTGAGTATACTAGTGATTCTGCTTCGTTCTTTGTTACTATTCTTTCTCTTTTTTTCTTGTCTTCTTCTTTGAATTTTTCTGAGTCTTTTATCATGCTTTCTATCTCTTTTTCTGTTAGTGCTCCTCCAGTAACTGTTATTTTTTGTTCTCTTCCTGTTCCTAAGTCTTTTGCTGATACTTTTACTATTCCGTTTGTGTCAATGTCAAATGTTACTTCTATTTGTGGTATTCCTCTTGGTGCTGGTGGTATTCCTACTAGGTCGAATTTTCCTAAGGACTTATTGTCTTCTGCCATTTCTCTTTCTCCTTGTAGCACGTTTATTGTTACTGCGTATTGGTTGTCTGCTGCTGTTGTGAATACTTCGCTTTTTTTTGTTGGTATTGTTGTGTTTCTTTCTATTAGGGACATTTTTAGTCCTCCCATCGTTTCTATTCCTAGTGTTAGTGGTGTTACGTCTAATAGTAGTATGTCTTTTACGTCTCCGCTTATTATTCCTCCTTGTATTGCTGCTCCTAGTGATACTGCTTCGTCTGGGTTAACTGATTTGTCAGGTACTAGGCCCGTTAGTTCTTCTACTATTTTTTGTACTTTTGGTATTCTTGTGCTTCCTCCAACTAGTATTACTTTGTCAATTTTTGGCATCTTAGCGTCTTTTATTGCTTGTTTTGTCGGATTTTTTAGTCTTTCAAATATTGGTTCACATATTTTTTCGAAGTGTGCTCTGCTCAAGTTAACGTCTAAGTGTTTTGGTCCGTCTGCTCCTGCTGCTATGTATGGTATTGTTATTTTTGTTTGTTGTGCTGATGATAATTCTATTTTTGCTTTTTCGCTTGCGTCTCTTAGTCTTTGTAATGCTACAAGATCGTTTTTTAGGTCTATTCCACTTTCTTTTTTGAATTCTGCTATTAAGAATTCTATTATTAGGTTGTCTATGTCGTCTCCTCCTAAGAAGTTGTCTCCGCTTGTTGATTTTACTTCGAATATTCCTCCTCCTAGTTCTAGTATTGATACGTCGAATGTTCCTCCTCCGAAATCGAATACTAGTATTGTGTGTTCGTGTGATTTTTCTAGGCCATATGCTAATGCTGCTGCTGTTGGTTCGTTTATTATTCTTTTAACGTTTAGTCCTGCTATTATTCCTGCGTCTTTTGTTGCGTTTCTTTGTGCGTCTCCAAAGTATGCTGGTACTGTTATTACTGCGTCTGTTACTTCTCCTCCTAGGTATGCCTCTGCGTCTCTTTTTAGTTTTTGTAGGATCATTGCTGATACTTGTTCTGGTGTGTATTCTTTGTCTCCTATTATTGATAGTTTTTTCGTTCCCATAAGTCTCTTTATGCTTCTTATTGTGCTTTTTGGGTTTGCTACTGCTCCTCTTTTTGCTGCGTCTCCTACTAGTACTTCGTTTCCGTTTATTGATACTACGCTTGGTGTTGTGTTATTTCCTTCTGTGTTTGGTATTATTTTTGGCCTTCCTCCTTCCATTACGCTTACCGCTGAGAATGTTGTTCCTAGGTCTATTCCTATTGTTTTGTTTATTTTGTTCATTTTTTTTCTTCCAGTTTACTAATTTTTACTTTTGCTGCCCTTAAAAGCTTATTGTTTAGCACATAACCCTTTTGTATCTCTTCTAATATAGCGTCATCTTCTTTTCCTGCGATTTTTATTACTGCTTCGTGTATTTTTGGGTCGAATTTTCCTTTTGTTTCTATGACTTTTAGTCCTTGTTTTTCTAATGTTTTTTTCAGTTCTTGATATATCATTTCTACTCCTTTGTCTTTGTTGTGTTTTAGTGATAGTTCAAAATTGTCCATTACGTTTAATAGTTCTCCTATTAGGTTTGTGTTTGCGTTACTTTGTTGTTCTTGTTTTTCTTTTTCTACTCTTTTTCGGAAGTTTTCGAATTCTGCTTGTAATCTTTGTAGTTTTTCTAGGTATTCTGATTCCTTGCTAATTTTTTCTTCTGCTATCTGCGATTTTTCTCCGTTTAGTACACTTATTATTTTTTCTAGCATTGCGTTCCCTTCTGATTCTTCTAATGTTTCTGAAGCACTTTTTTCTTCTGTTTTTTCTTTTTCTTCCATGATTATTACTTTTTTTCTTTGCTTATAAAGGATTCTGTTAGTACTTTTTTGCTTTTTTTCTTTTTAGGTCACCTTTATAAACGCTTTTTTCTCTTATGTTTTAATGGTTAAGATTAAAGGTAATGAGATAGAGACTCCTAGTATTATTAGCTCTTGCGATCGTAAAGCAATACAGTTTAAGAATAATATTATTTTCACTCTTAAAGGTCTTGGTACTGATAGTCATAACGTTCACATCACTCTTGAGAGTAATGCTCGTAAGAAATCTCCTGCTACTGCTTCTTGGTATTTTAATGGTAGGAACTTGAAGTATTCTTATTCTTTAATGCCTAGATATGTTGAGAATCTTTATATTATTGATCAGGTTCTTAAGATTGAGGTTAAGCGTCTTTTATCTAAAGAAATCTCTGCTGATGAGTTTTCTCGAGAGTTTTCTGAGGATGATGATCACTCAGAGCAGCTTATAGAGGCTCGTAAAACTTTAGGTGTTAGTGATAATGAAAATGATTATGATCTTATTACTAAGAAGTATAAGGATTTAGCTAGGATTCACCACCCCGACATGCCTGAGGGTAATCATGAATTATTCCAAAAGATTAATGCTGCTCACAAACTTATTAGAAAAGAATTAATGTGAATGATTAGATTGTTTTTATCGTCTCTTGACATAATTTTTCTATCATTTCTATCCTGCTCATATTAGTGTCTTTTTCTATTTCTTTTCTTAACTCTAATGGCAACTTTTTGTACTCCTCTATTGCTTTTATTGTTCTTTGAGCACTTTTTATTTTTGGTTCTTTATTTTTCATAGATGATGCTGACAAGAACAAGTAATCTTTTGTTTCTGCTTCTGCTCTTACGTAAATCTTCATCATCTCTGCTATTTCTGATAATTTGTAGTCCATAATTAGTATAATGCTACTGTTATCATCATTATGAATACTATTAGTGTTATCATTAGTATTATTATAAGTGTAGAGAGCAGTAGTTGTAATGCTTCTTTCTTTTTGTTGTCTAAATACCACATTATTGGTCTTCCTAGCACTAGTGTTCCTGTTAGGCTTGCTGAGAATAAGAATAGCATTATCATCCCTATTGGTATTAGTATTGTTTCTTCACTGCCTTGTAGGGTTTTTCCAAAGTAGAATATAAGTGATACCAGGATAATAACGTATAGTGCTGTTGATAATGCGTTTATTATTGCGTATTTTGCTATTTCTGATTTTGACATAAAAACATGAACTATAAATCGTTTATTAACATTATGAAGATGAAATCGTCAAAAATCTTAATTTTATTCATATAATTTTTTGTCTAATTGTGTTTATCGCAGATAAACTTTTTTATAGTTGCCTGATTAACTTTTTTCTCTATGTCTTCTTATTTCTTCTATGAAGAAGTCTCCGAAGTCTTTTAGTTTTTGTTGTCCTACTCCGTTTATTTCTAATAATTCTTCTTCATTTTTTGGCATACTCGTTGACATTTCTCTTAGTGTTACGTCGCTAAAGATTACGAATGGTGGTACGTTTCTTTGGTTTGCTAATTGTTTTCTTAAAAGTCTTAATTTTTCGAATAATTCTTTGTCGAATTTTTCTTCGAAGATGTTTGTTTCTTTCTTTATTGTTATTTCTTCAAATGGTGAGAATCTTCCTTTGTACACTTTCTCTTTTTTTGTTTCTTTGATCGATTTTTGTGGTTTTTCTGATTCTATGCACTTGTCGCATGCTTGGCAGTTTTCTTCTTTGTAGTTTTCTCCGAAGTATTTTAGTATGTGTTTTCTTCTGCATCCTTCTTCTTCGCAATAACTCATTACTTCTTCCATTTTTGTTGTTGCGTGTGCTGCTTTTTCTCTATCTGTCATCATGTCTATGAAGTATTCGTGTTTTCTTTTGTCTGAGTTTGAGTAGAACATTATGCAGTCGCTTTCTAGGCCGTCTCTTCCTGCTCTTCCTATTTCTTGGTAGTATCCTTCTAGTGTTTTTGGGAATGTGTGGTGTATTACTAGTCTTACGTCTGGTTTGTCTATTCCCATTCCGAAGGCTATTGTTGCTACTATTATGTTTATTTTGTCTTTTATGAATAATTCTTGGTTATTCCTCCTTGTTTCTGGGCTTAGTCCTGCGTGGTATGGTAGTGCGCTAAATCCGTAATTTGTCAAGTTTTTTGCTATGCTTTCTGTGTCTTTTCTTGAAAAACAATATATTATTACTGATTCATCTTTGTATTTTGGTAATAGTTCTATTATTCTGTCTACATCCCTGTTTTTTTCTACTACTTTTAGTATGAGGTTTTTTCTGTTAAAACTTGATATGAATACTTTCTCTTCTTTTAGTGATAGTTGTTTTATTATGTCCAATCTTACTTTTTCTGTTGCTGTTGCTGTTAATGCGCTTATTGGTATTTTTGGGTATTCTTCTCTTAATTTTTTTAGGTTTCTGTATTCTGGTCTGAAGTCGTGTCCCCATTCTGATATGCAGTGTGCTTCATCAATTGCTATTAAGCTTATTTTTTGTGTTTTTAAGAATTCTTTAAATTCTTCTTGTGATAGTCTTTCTGGTGCTATGTATAATAGTTTTATTTCTCCCATTTGTATTCTTGCCTTTATTTCTTCTATTTCTCCTTGTGTTTGTGATGAGTTTATGTATTCTGCGCTTATTCCGTTCGCGTTTAGGCTGTCTACTTGGTCTTTCATGAGTGATATTAGTGGTGATATTACTAGTGTTATTCCTTCGAAAGTTAGTGATGGCAACTGGTAACATATTGATTTTCCTCCTCCTGTGGGCATTATTACTAGTGTATCATTTCCTTTTATTATTTCATCAATTACTTCTTTTTGCATTGGTCTGAAATTGTCGTACCCAAAATGCCTTTTTAATAATTCTAAGTCTTTACCCGCTACTTTCTCTTCTCCTCCCTCTTTTTTTGTTTCTGTCATGATTCTTGATTCGTTATTGTTAGTTTAAAATTATTTAGGGACCATATTTTTCTTCATTATTTTGTTAACAGTTAAGTTTTTATTTACTGTTTTTTTGTTATTTTTATGGATTATGATGATTTTTGTGACGCTTTAGCTTTTTATTTTTCTAATTCTGATAAAGAATCTTTTTCTTTTGGTGATATTAAGAGGTTTTTTGAAACTAATAACGTTTTTGATTTTTTTGGTGATGATTTTTCTTCTTTTTTGTCTAAGCTTGTTTCTGATAGTGTTCTTTTTGAAGATAAGTCTGACAGTGGCGAATCATTTTATTCTTATGATAATTCTTTTGTTGATAGAATTACTGGTAAGAATGAGGATTTGAGTATGAGGTGGATTATTCCTAAAGAGGAAAATTATGATTTTGATGAATCAAGCGCTAATAACGATAATCCTGAAGATGATGAGTTCTTATTAGAAGCTGATGATCCTGAAAGCAAAGTGTTCAAAGAAGAACTGATATATGATGAAGAGTAAGAACGCCACAACCTTCAGTGTCTTTTATTATGAACAGAGCATTCTTTTCATGATTAAAACACCTACCAGAAGACTTTTTATATTATTGAATCATTGATTATTTTGTGAAAAAGGGTTTGATTTTTGTTCCAATAATTATTTTTGTTTTTGTAGTAATCATTTTTATTCTTAATCATAATCCTCCTTCAGATACTAATCCTGAAGGTTATGGTAACAGGTCAGTAAATGATAGTTTTTTTGGTCAATCCCTGGCTGATGATTGTGATATTATGTTTTCAGAATACTTTATTGATCCTGTTTATGTTCAAAAGGTTGGTCAGATTGGTGTTGTTCATGGTTTTGGTAAATCTATTGTTGAGCGTTCTTATGTTAGTATTAAGGAAGAATTCAAAAACCAGAAGATTCCTATTTACGCCCCTACTGATATGATTCTTGTTAGTGGTTCTCGTTACAAAATGCCTGGTGCTTCTGAGGGTTACATTCCTGATTATGTTCTTAAGTTTGAGCTTGGTTGTGATGTTGAACTGGTTTTCGGCCACCTTAAGGATGTTGTTCCGCAAATTTCTGAGCAGATATACGAATTGAGGGATGATAGTAGGGAGATTAATATTAGGCCTGTTAAATTTAAGGCTGGTGACCTTATCGCTTATTATATCCCGCAGGATGGTGGTGTTGCTGGTTTTGATTTCATTGTTAGAGATAGGAAGATTTCTAACAAGTTTTTAAACCAGGCTAGGTATGATGCTGGCTTTTCTTATAATCTTCGTTCTGGTGTTTGCCCTTACGATTTTTATTCTGGTGAAAAAAAGGTTGCTTATTATGAATTGTTTGGTGGCGGTGGCGGTACTTTGTTCAAGGTTAAGAGTTGTGGTTTTGCTTCTAGGGACGTGCCCGGCTCTATTTCTGGCATGTGGTTCTTGGATAAAGAAGTTAAGGGCTCTATTTATGATTATTATTCTGATGGTGATTATGGTAGCCCTATTTCTATTGTTGGTGATGAAGAACGTGTTGCTATTGGTAATCTTGGTTCTAAGAGCCCTGTTAATTATTTTTCTTCTAATAATCCTTCTTATAAACTTCCTGATGAAGTTACTGTTCAGCATTGTTTCCAAATTCTTGATAATTTTAATTCTAACAGTGCTAATGGTTTCATATTTTTCAAAGTCATTGATAACATGACTATTGATGTTTATTACAGTGCTAATGGCTCTTGCCCGGCCACTATGCCTGCCAGCTCTAGAAGATACTACAAATAAAACGCCCCAACCGACATCAAGACCTTTATGGCATATTTTAGGGGCACAGGAAAAGAAATTTAAACTTAATTAATTGACCTTTATTATGAAAACGTGGACTTTGGATATAAAACCGCTTTTTGATTCTGTGGGAATTGAGAAGAAAGGATTAGTTGTTATGAATGAAAACGCTTATGATTTTGATCCAAAAAACCCAGAGGATAGTTGGTTGTACCCAGCTTTTCTAGGTTTTAATGAATTAAAAAAATCTAATTTTAAACCAGAGAGCTTTGCTACTATTGGTACAGGTGCAGGTGTTGATTCTATTGGAGTTTTTGAAATATTTCATCCTAAGAGAATTTACCAAATAGATATTCATCCTAATGTGCCTAAAATTGCTCAGGAAAATGCCCAGCAATGGGTTGGTTCTAAGGCAATAGTTGAAACATTTCTTGGCGATTTATGTGAACCTCTAATAAAGAAGAAAATAAAGGTTGATTTGGTATATGCTAACATTCCTAATATCCCAACATCTCAAAAACCCTTAGATAAGAAGGTTAGTGCTTCACAATTTCTTGCTCGAGAATATCTTGATGTACCTACAGTTTTTCAAAGATGGTATTTGACTCATCAATACTTGTTTCTAAAACAAGCTAAAAATGTTGTAACTGAAAAGGGTGTCGTTGTTGACGCTATAGGTATTCGTGTCCCTTACAATCACGTGTTAGAACTCTTTACTGATAATGGTTATAATGTTGAGGAACTAGTAAGCATTTATAAGATTCAAAGTGAGCCTGAAGACACATTAGAGGGTTATGCTAAACATGAGAAAGAAGCAGGCGTAGAGTTTGATTTTTATGATCATGAGAAAGCATGGCTTTATTGGCAAAAAAATCTTAGAGGTAAAAGACTTGCAACTCCAGAATTAAAAGAAGCATTAAAACAATTTAGAATCAGCGCGAGTGAAGCTTTCAAAAGATGGCAGAAGAGTGGTAAGCAAGCAGGTCATATTTGTAGCATTTTAAAAGGGACATTATAAGCCAAATCGTAAGATTTATATAGTTATATAAGTCTATACAACTATGGAAATTAAGGAAATAATCCATTATCCAAGACTAGATAGTGTATTAATGGTGGAAAAGATTATTTATGATACTAGTGGAACTTATACTAAGAAACAATTATGGGAGAAGTTACCTAAGAAGATGATGTATCAAACATTTTCTGTAATCATTGACTACTTACTTTATGCTGGTAGAATCGCTGTTGATAAGGAAGGAAAAATAGCTTGGATTTGGGATCCTGAATCTGTTAAGACTTACTTAAAGAAGAAACACTTAATTTGGAAAGGATAAAACAATGAAATCAGAAGTAATCTTTGGTGATGAGAAACTTAAGGAACAATTTGATAAACTGGAAGGAATTAAAGAGAATAATCTTCAAGAACAACTAACTAAGGCTTTTAAGAATCTTCAAGATGACGCTTTTTGTGGAATACAAATACCCAAAAATCTTATTCCTAAAGAATACACAAAAAGGTACGGAAACATAACAAACCTATGGAAGTATAACCTTCCAGACGCATGGAGGCTCATCTACACAGTAAAAAACAATAAAGTCAGCGTATTATCAGTACTCCTAGAATGGATGGACCACAAAAACTACGAAAGAAGATTTGGATACTAAAAACTATTTTTTACTTCGGTCGATACCGAGACTTTTAGGACCAAAATATTTAAGTCTTCAACTTAACTGCCCAGTAAGAAGGATCATTTCTGCACCCAAATTGCCTTTTTATTCTGTTCAAATCCCTATGTTCCGAGCCTCCAAATAATACTTCCTTTATTCCCTTATCTTTCAATTTTCTTAAAAGTTCTAAGTAAGCAAACATAGATATTGCGCTAAAACCCTCTTTAGCTTTTACATCTTTCCCGATTTTAGGTAAAACTAATTCGGGTGAACGTAATGTGAAAGGAGTATAAAGTGCTAACCTAGAATCTGATACAATCTCTCCTGAAAAATAAGACACAGGTAAGTTTCCTAAATAACCTATTTGTGTTATGACTGATGGCAGTTTGATTATTTCTGAGTCGCATGAGTTAAAATGATCTTCTGGAATTGATCCTATTTGGTTTCCTTCTTCTCTTAAAGTGTCAAAATGATCTTGAATTATTCTTTTTGCCACTTCTGAATTTTCTGCAGAAAAGTCTCTGAGGTCATATTCTAAACAGTTTTTATCTAGGAAATTTCTAAACCTCTGATAAGTCATCCTAGACTTTTTTCTAGAGTTTCTACTTCCATAAGGTAATACTCTAATTTGACTCTGCGAGTCAACTATATCTTCTAATCTAACAAGAGAACTTGTTAAAGTTTCGTCTTCCTCGGGGGAATCTTCATGCCAAGGAGCTTCTTTTGCAGGTAAAAACCCGTCAGATAATAATTGTTTATACTGATCTACTGTTAAGAACCTAGCATAAACTCCCCTACAAGGAAGACTAGAATTTAAAACGCTTTTTGTCAACCTTTTGACTTCTTCTATTACTTTATCACCTCTTGGGGCTACAATAAACACATGCCCATCTGATTCCGCTGAGTCTTGTTCCTTTCTATAATAACCTATAGAGAACATAGTGTCTTCGCTTTCAAAAATTAGCCCATAAGGGCGAGTTTTACTTTGACCCCTCAAACTGTGACCATTGGAATATAATGCGAAGCCTAAACTACTCAACCCAAAAGTACCATCTTTATAGTGGCTAATAGCCTGATGGTCTCTAGAGGGTATATGAGGTCTTATTTCTCTAAACTGCTCTAAGAGATTTTCCTCAACTATTTCTCTTTTGGGTTTCATTGTAATCCTCTAAGATCTACAGAAAGATCGTATTCTCTCCCAATTTTAACCCAATAGCTTACTACTTTCCTGCCAGAAGCATCATAAATATTAAAAGTAGTCATGTCAGAACAACTTTCATTATTTTGTTGGTCTAACCTAAGATTTGAAGGTATTTCGCATTCATATTCTGGCTCGTTTCTTATTTCTCCAAGAACTTTAATTCCTAACCTCTCCAAATAGGGTCTAGAATCAGGGAATTTAAAAGCATCAGATTCACTAATTAAAAATTTTCCTAATTGAGTCAAGGCATTACCATAATACACTTTTTTTGGTCTAACCCAATTACCATTAAGTTTGTCGTTTAATCTGTTTCCAAGTCTAAGAGTTCTTTCTTTGGTTTCCATTTTTATTATCCATGTTATTTACTATGCAGTGATAACGAATTAATAATATATAAAATATCTTAGCAATATTTTTATAAAAACCCAATATTTAAATAGTAATATAACAATATATAAAATATGGAACTTGATGCCAAAGATAAAAAGCTTTTATATGAAATAGACCTTAATGCTAGGTTAGGAACTTCAGAATTAGGAAAAAGAATAGGTGTAAGTCAAGAAAGAACTCATTATAGGTTAAAACGTCTTGAAGAAAGAAAAATTATAACAGGTTTTAACGCATTATTAGATTTTAGTAAAATGGGTTATACGGGCTATGCAGTTTATGCTAGATTTCAAAATGTTAATGATAAAAGAAAAAAGATAATTATTGAAGGTCTAAAAAAGGATAATCACATTTATTGGATTGCTAGCTTTGGTGGTAGATTCGACTTAGCTTTTGCAATAATGTCTAAAAATATAGTAGAGTTTAACGAAGTATTAACCAAAATATCAACAAAATATAATAAATATCTAAAAGATTTAAATGTAGCCATAAGAGTAGAGCTTGTCCAGTTTCCAAGAGAGTATCTACTTAATACAAAAAGTTTAAAGACTATAGCCCCAAGATTTGGCAAACATTTTGATGATGCTAAGATTGATGAATTGGATAAAGACATTATTCGTTTACTTACAAAAGATTCAAGAATATCTTCTCTTAAAATATCTGAAGCAATTAATGAGCCTGTATCCACTGTACGTTTGAGGCTTAAGCAATTAGAAAAACGTGAGATAATACAAGGGTACAGTGCCCAAATACATTGTCAAGAGTTTGGTTACCAGAGCTACCAACTTTTTCTAAAAACCCAAAATTTAACACAAGAAAGAAAACAAGCTTTATTTGATTATTGTATTAATCATAAAAATGTTATATTCTATATAGAGAGTGTAGGTAGTTGGAACTTCGAGATTATATACGAGGTGAAAAACCAAAAAGAATTGCAAAGCATGATAACTGAAATGAGAACATCATTTTCTGACATTATTTTAGATGTTGAAAGTATTGTATTATTCGACCATTATGTTAAGTATAATCAGTATCCTTTCAAAGAATAAAATTTACAATGACTAACCTCTATTCTTTTTTATAGAGGTCTATTTAAATCATCAACGCTCTGCTCGAGACAATGTTAAAACAGGTACAATGCCCACCAAATATGCCTAGAAGGTATTACGCCCCAACCGGCGATGATACGTTCTTGTTATTTTTTAGGGTCACGCTTTTTTTTATGAAAGCGTTTTTTATCGTTGACAGTCTGTGCTTCTATTGATTTATAAATCTTGTCGGACTAGAGTGTATAGGTCTAAAAAATAAAAAGCTTAGGTATGTTTATCTCTCTTAGCTCTCTTGATCTTTGTAAATGTTGATTTTCATATTTTATTAAAACATTCGCTTAATTTAAGCGACTGCTACTTTTTGTATACGACCCCTAAAAAATAACAAGAATTATTTTGTGCATTTACTTAACCTTTTTTTAGGAGGCTCCGTAAAAGCACAAAAATATATCACGCCCCAACCGGGAATCGAACCCGGCTCTCCTGCGCGACAGGCAAGTGTACTAACCGATATACTATTGAGGCAGATGTTACTAGTTAATTTTAAGGTATTAAAAAGCTTTCTGATACTAATTTTGTTGTGAAGAATTATTCTCGCTGCTAGTGTTTGTTATTATTGAGAATTGGTGAGTGTTGGAAATAGCTGAGTTGTTTCCCTCTTTTATAGTTAGGTAAATAGAGTGGTTACCAATAGCGGAGTTTATTGAAGTGTTCTCGCAATTAATGATTGTTGTTTGGTTGTTAAGGTCTAAGTTGAAGAAGCATTCAGCAAGGCTTGTGTTAGTTATTGAGAATTCAAGAGGTATTATTGATGAGTTGTGAACGCTTAAGTTTTGAGGAGAGATAAGGGCTATAGCTAGTGATGATTGGTTAGATTGGTTAGTCTGGTTAGTAATGTTACCAGGTTGCGTGTTATTGGTTTGGTTAACTGGTTGTGTGCTGTTTGTTTGGTTGGTTTGGTTTGTGGCGTTATTGTTGCATTCTCCTAACACGTCTCCGTGTTTTAAGTGGGCTTTAAGTGCTGGGCTACCAATAGTTATTGTTTGTCCGTTGTTAGGGTTTCCTCCAGGAACGTGGCAAATAACTATTTTTGAGGAGTTTGATTGGTCATCGTCTTCCCCTGATACAAATAATGCCCACCAGGGTTTCTTGATTGTTACGTTTCCGCTTACAGAATCAATAGATGCTTTAATTACGACCTCTTTGTTGAATAACCACAAAAATTTTCCGTTTTTGAAAGCTACAGCTTCATAAGTTACTGATCCGTTTGATTCGTTTATTGTGATGTTAAATCTGTCACCTTTGAATTTGTCAAAAGCTATTGATTTTGCTAATTCTGGTTCGACATCCAAATCTTTTTGTTTACCGCTGGATAGTTTGATTTTGAATTTACCCGATTCTTCCTCAATTTCTAATTCTGATTCGAACTCAAACGACTTTTTTGATTCTTTCTTAACATCACTATCATCGCCATCATCATCACTATCGTTATCGTCGCCAGCATCATCACTATCGTTATCGTCATCAACGTCATCACTATCATCATCTTTATCTTTGTTAATTGATACTTCTTCATTCGAACTAATAGATAATGATTTTCCTTTATTGTTGTTTGAGTTACTTGATTCCGATTTACCTGAATTTGCTGAACTTCCAGAATTTGCGGAGTTTGATGAACTTCCAGAGTTAGGAGAATTTCCTGATTCTCCTCCAGAGTTTTCTGATTTAGCACTAACTAGGGTAAGACTTATTAGCATTATCATTATTATTGATAGTCCTAAAATTGTTAAAGTATTATCCCTCTTATTCATTGTTTTTGTGAAGAAAAAAACGTATTTAAAGGTTTGTGTAAAAATAATAGTGTTAACAAATCCTTTTTTTATATTGGGAATTCTTCACCGAAAAGAATTTCGTATTCTCTGCAAATGTATTCTGTTGGCACTCTTGCTGCGTCACGATATTTTTGTAAAAGTTGAAAAACACCGTTATAACCGTTTTTTTCAGTGGATACACTTCTATAGAACAATTTTACTTCTGGATCATCATAATCAGCAATTGCTGGTGTTCCATCAGCTAATAAGAGTTCTATTCCTTCATCGCATTTACCAGTAACTTTAGCCATGGCAACAAATTCTGCTCTACCAGTGCTTTGGTTAAAATTAGTAGTAATCAAAGCTACAAGTTCATTAAGACTTACAGCACCAACCATTTTTTTCTTAGTAAACAATAAAATAATGATAATTTAAACATTATTACTCTTTAATATAATCATTATTTTTTATTCTAAGTGTTCTCTGAATAATTCATGGTATTCTTCTTCTAGTCTCCCTACATCTTTTCTAGCTACTTCCCAAAACCTTTTTTTGAGGCTTTCAATACCAGCATTATGAGTTATGTCAAGTCTTTGGCTCCTCATGTCTTTTTGCCTATAATAGTCTTCCATTACTGATGATAATCTAGGTATTGATTCTAATTCTCCATCAGCAAATCCTACAAGGTAGTTTTGTGCTCTTTTTGCTTCAACTTTTGCTAATTGACCAAATCTAGGATGAGTTCTGTCTAAAACTAGTATTACCATATCATCAGTGAATACATCATATGGTAAAGGTGTGTGGGGCATGGACAAAAAAGGTTATTTATTATTTATTAATGTTATTCTAAGATTCTTCTTAGTTTTTCTTTGTCAAATAATTCGCAGAATTCTAAATCAAAAATCTCTGTTATGTCAAGTCCCTCCGACCTTCCCTTTCTTTCGTTTATATCAGAGTATTTTCTTTCAAGCGCGTCAAAACCTGTTTCTCTGTCATCTCCATTAAGGTAGTATAATTCTATGCCATCATAACCTGTTGGTAAGCTAACAATTTCTCCGTCACTAAAGATAACATCAAAGTACCCATTCCTATTTGTTTTGAAGTTTACTCTTCCCATTTCTCCGTACCTTTCAAAAACTGGGTTGATTATTATTGCAGCAATATCTTCAGAATCAGACATGATAATGATTATTATTTCTTATTATTTAAGTATTATTATATTTCTAGAACTATTACTGCGTGGTCGCTTCCTTTTATTTCTGGCATAATATAACTTTTCTTTATTTTGCTCATAAATTTTTTGCTTACCACAAAGTAGTCTATACGCCAACCAATGTTTCTAGCGCGAGCACCGAAACGATAAGTCCACCAAGTGTATTTTCCTGCGCTTTTGTCAAATTCTCTGAATGTGTCAACGAATCCTGATTCTAATAGTTTTGTGAACCATTCTCTTTCTTGTATTGAGAAACCAGCATTTTTCTCGTTTGCTTTAGGGTTTGCTAAATCTATTTCTTTGTGTGCTACGTTGAAGTCACCAGTCATTATTAATGGCTTTTTTGTTTCTTTTTCTAACTTTTTCATGAATTCTAAGTATTCTTCGTTAAACTTCATTTTGAATTCTAGTCTGCTTAGTCCTTCTCTTGAGTTTGGGAAGTAAGTGTTTACTAGTACGAAGTCATCGTATTCTAATGCTTGGAATCTTCCTTCATCATCAAATTCCCAGTTTCCTATTCCTTCTATTATTGCTAAAGGTTTTTGTTTAGTTAATACTAATAGTCCGCTGTAACCTTTCTTTTTTGCTGCGTGCCAAAAAGCATGGTATTTTCCTTTCACCACTTCTGATTCTATTGCTGCTTTAGGGTCGCTTTTAACTTCTTGAAAGCAGTATATGTCAGCATCGTCTTTTTTGATAAAGTCAAGAATTCCGTCTCTTATTGATGAGTTTATTCCGTTAATGTTCCATGATACAATCTTCATAAAAAATTATTATACACACATGTTTTTAAGCTTTAAGATTCTTTGATACGCAGAATCTTAAGTATTGAAGTTTGAAAAACTTCTCAGCTTTGAGATTTTTAAATCTCGAGGCCTAAAAAACTAAAAGTTTTTTAAGTGTTTTTAGTGAATATTTATAAATAAGTCTGAGTATTTTATTGTTCATGCTTGACTTTTACCTTTTATCTCTATTATGCGTTTTCTTCCTTTTTTGGTTTTGGTCTGGTGTTAAGCCTCTTCATCGTGATGCTTGGTTTTTAGAGAACATATTGGTTGTTGTTCTTTTGCCTTTATTGTTCCTTTCTGTTAAGTTTTTTCCTTTGTCTTTAGTTTCTTATTCTTTAATCACTCTTTTTTTGATTCTTCATGTTGTTGGTTCACACTATACTTATGCTAAGACACCAATAGGCAGAATAGTTGGGGGGTTATTTGGCACTAAGAGGAATATGTATGATCGTCTTGTTCATTTTTCTTATGGTTTGTTATTAACTTATCCAATAATGGAATTAATGGTTAATTTTGGGTTAGTTAATGGTTTTTGGGCTTATTATTTTCCTTTGGAGTTTATCGTTGCTACTTCTGGTCTTTTTGAGATTATTGAGTGGTTTGTTGCTAAAACAGCTGATAATAAGGCTGGAATATCTTTTTTGGGTGCGCAAGGAGACGTTTGGGATGCTCAGAAGGATATGGCAGTTGCGGCTTTGGGTTCAATAATTACTACTATGATCGTTTATTTTTTGTGATTTTTTATTCTTTTTTGCTACATCATAACCCTTATAAATAACATTCATCATAATTTTCTTCATGGTTGATGATGCTATTGTTGACTTGGGCAAGGCTGGTTCATTTGAGCCTTACAAAAAAGAGGCTTCTATGCCTTATTGGAAGAAGTTTGTGACTTTGCCTAATGCAATTTTTGCCATTTCGGTCATTCTTGTCCTTGTTTACTTTTTCACTCTTCCTTCTTCTCAGACTATTAATTCTAATGTTGTTAAGTCTCTTGATGATACAGCTTCTCTTTCTAAGAATATTAGTAAGCTTGTTGAAATAAACTATTTTTATGAGGCTGTTAATTGTACTTCTTGTTTAGAAGGTAAGTCTTTCGTTCAGGGATTGAAGGATAATAATCGTTTGGTTAAGCTTAATCTTTATGAGATGTCTTATGATGATGACAATAGAGAATTATTGAAAGTTTTCTCTAAGGATTATGGCGCTAATGGAGAGGTTGTTTTGCCTATGACTTTTATTAGGGAAAAATACTTTTCGGGTTTTACTAGCGTTATAGGTTCAGAAATTGGTTTGTATGTTCAGAATTTGACTTCTAGTGATTAATTATTCTAAAAGGGTGTTAGAGCGCTTTAAAGCAAGAAAATGTTTACACTTTTGGCCATTAAGATTATAAAACATATATTGAACAATCTTAAAGCTTAAAATGGTTGCTTTTCTTCTCTTTTTATGGGTATAAAAGAGTTTTTTGGTATTGGTAAAGGTAAGACTCTTCTTCATACAGGTTGTCTTTTAGGAAAGTATGAAAATTTGGCTATAAGGAATAATTATGAGTTAATAATGAAGAAGTTGGGGATACCATTCCTTACTGATAAGGATTTGGGCCTTTCTAAACCGTTTATTTGTGGTTCATTAGCAATAGAACTAGGTTTTGAGAAAGAATTCATTAAGATAGCTCGTAAAAACTTAAAGCTCTTACGAGCTTTAGGCGTTACCAAGATTATAACTACATGTCCCTCTTGTTACAAGGCTTTACTTATTGATTATAAGGATTTCTTGATGGATTGGGATTTGGAAGTTGTTAACGCAATCATTCCAATAACTCAAAAAATGCTTGGAAGAAGGGTTTTTCGGGATGTTGGTTTTGATTTAGTACTTCATGATTCTCCATACTTGAGCAGGTATAGTAGTATTATTGAGCAGCCAAGGAAACTTTTGAGTATTTTAGGCCATACTGTTAAGGAGTTGCATAATTCTAAGGTTAATACTATTGATTCTGGAAGTTCGGGTGGTTTGCCTTATACTAATCCTCAAATAGCTGATGAGGCATCAATTTTACGTCTTAACCAAGTGAAAAATTCTGGTTTTAATAGTTTAGTAACTATTGGCATTATGGATTATGAGCATTTGAAGAGGAATAATGATAAGAATAATTCTGGCTTAGAAGTTTTAGAGATGTCGCAGTTGTTAACTCATGCTTTGGGCATTAGTAAAATTGAGGTTAAGATATGACAGATAAGAAGTCAGAGGTTATTGATAGGGAACTCGCGATTAATGCTTACTCAACTGATGCAAGTGGAATAAGTAATAATCCAATAAGCGTTTTTACTCCAACAACGGATGAAGAATTACGCAAGATAGTTCATGAGAATCATAACATAACCATTAGAGGTGGTGGGAGCGGAGTTGTTGGAGGATGTGTTCCTTCTGAGGGATCAGTCGTTGTTGATTTGTCAAAAATGGACAAGATTTTAGATGTTGATATTAACAAAAAGGTTGTTTATGTTCAAGCTGGAATAATTCTTAATGACTTAAACCAAGAATTATCAAAGTATAATTTGGAGTTCCCTATTAATCCTCAGTCAGGATCAATTTGTACTATTGGCGGAATGATAGCAACAAATGCGACAGGCCCAAGAAGTGCAAAGTATAAGCGAGTAGCTGATCATGTTTTAGAAATAGAAATAATTGATGGTCATAGCAAAGTTGTAAAACTTGGACGTATAGACGCATCAAACGTTGTAGGAATGGAAGGAATAACAGGCATAATATACTCTGCTAAGTTAAAAGTTATTGATAAGCCTAAAAGGTCATTAACAGTTTATCGTTCTGCCGATTTACTAAAAATCATTGATTTATCAAGAACTCTTAAGATGGATAACCAAGTAAGCATGATTCATCTTATTTCACCTATGCTTTCAGAAATACTAGGTTTAAGCAGAATTAACCATTTGTTTATAGAGTTTGAGTCGGATAGAGGTGACATTAAGGGAGATATTTATAATAATAAGATAAGGATTATTGATGATCTTTACAAGAATGCTTCTCTTTCTGGCTATGTTCGTGTTGAAGACCCTAGAGTTTTCTTAGACAGACTAATAGAAGTTGCTAATTATTTAGATTCACAAAAAATTCCTTATCATGCTAATTTAGGCATCGGTTTGGTTAACCCTCTTTTCTCAGCTAATGACTTTTCAGCTATTAATGATTTGCGATTATTTGTCAAAAAAATTAGAGGGAACATTGCTGGAACTTTCGGCTTTGGTAAAACAAAAAAGAATTTTATGGATATTAATGACAAAAAATTAGCTCAAAGAATAAAGAAACGTTACGATCCTAACAACAAACTTAATAGAGGGGTTATTGTCGACCTTGATGAAAAGTTAGGACTGCCAACTAAGGAATCAATCGCTGAAATAATTAAGAAGATTGATGAAGAAGAGGAAAAGAAGGAAGAGGAAATTATTAACAAAGTTATAAGTGGAGAGGAAATAAAAAATGGTTGAAAATCAAGGAAGTGTCGAGTCTCATAATGCTAGGGAAGAAGTATCAGAATTAATGGTTGATAATGTTCATAGCGGTTTTTGTAAAGCTTTAGACCCAGTTTACAAAGTTATGAAAGAAGAAACAGTTTCCCCTAGAGGACAATTACTTAATCTAGAAAAAGGTATTTATTCGCCAGATTTATTATTTAAGTCAACTTTATGCATGGGAGCAGAACAATCTTCACTATCAAAAACCCCTTATAGTAAAATTATCAGGAAAGCGAGAAATGTTTTAGTTGAAGAAGGAAAAATTCCACAAACAGAAGAACTAAAGACGATAATTGATGAGATAAAAGGATACTTAGCCGAAGAAACACCTAACGAAAACAATTAAACTCATTTTAGTGTAACTCTTTAGTGATTACATTTAGTAAGGTTTTTATACCCTTTTTGCTTCCATTTTCTATACATAAAGGATGTATAATTTATAATAAAAATATGGCTTACCAAGTTTCACTTAAAAGAACTGATGAAGAGGGTATTTGTAGTTATACTTTTATTAGTCTTTTTGGTAATCAGAGCGGTGAAACTGTTTTCGATATGAAAGTTAGAAATTATACCTCTTTTAACGATTTGTTAAGAAGTGTCCTTGAGGATTCATTAGTACGCCCAGATCATTTTTCTGGTAGTCATTCTATTAAGGGTTTTAAACCTGAAGAAAAAAGAGTTTTAGAGCCGCTTGTTAGACTTCTTTCTCTTAGGTATTCTCCTAAATCTCTTGATTCATCAATGGAAGGGTGGCATGAGTAATGACTTCTAAACAAAACTTTATTATCACTAAGCGTATTGCTAAGCATGGTAGCCAGGCAATCATTGTTGTTCCGAGAATTCTTGAGCAGCACCTTAAGCCTGGTATGATTGTTAAGTTGTCTATTGATGTTTTAGAAGACAAAATAAAGGTTGAAGAAAAGGAGGTAAAGAAATGACTGAAACGGATAATTCTTTTGTCTCTAGAAGGGGGAACCCTGGGATCATTGATTCTTATAGGTATTCTTTTGATCCTGCAGAGATTTACGGTATGGGCTCTTGGGGTATTGTTTATAAGGGTAAAGACAGAATAACGGGCCAGGATGTTGCAATAAAAGTTTTTGCTCCAACGGATGAAGCTTTAGGTAAGATGCCTAAGAGAAATCTTGATGAGAATAAAGCAATGGATAATGAGGCTGTTCAGCTTTCTGCTTGTTCAAGAGTTGTTCCAACAAGATTTGAAGTCGATAAGAATGGTAGAAGATTCATTGTAATGCCCCCTTACGACATGTTTTTAGATAAAATGTTAGAGGTTATAGCAAAAGATAATCCTTATAATCCTTCATCATGGGAGGAGAAGGTAGAACCCCATTTTGATCATTATGTGAGGGATATTGCAACGGCATATAGCGAAGTTCACTCAAAGGCAGGACTAAACAGAGTCCATGGTGATGGTCATCCGGGAAATTTTGCCATTAATTTAGAGGGACGATTGTTACTTAATGATTTTGGTGCATCAACGGTTGAAGGTATGGGAATGACTCAGTCCCCAAGAGATAATATCGGATGGTTTTTAACTAGAGCCCCAGAACTTTTTAATGAAGGGAGTCACCCTACAAAGAGAACAGACACCTATAGTGCTACAGCATTAATGTTTAAGTTAAAAACTGGGGAATACCCCCTAGAGGGTTTAAGTTATGATGAGATAAAGAGTTCAAGTAAAGAGGCTATACAAGAATTCATAGATAGAAGAATTAAAGAGAAAATTAGTGACAGAAGGATAAGAAAGTTCTTTTCAAAAGGACTTAATATTGATGAAAATAAAAGGTTTAGCAACGGTACAGACCTTAAAGAAAACTTAGAAAGAACACTTGATAAGTCTCACGTAATGAATGAATTCAAAAAGTATACTAGAAGGTTTGGTTTAGGAGCATTAGGGCTTGGCGGACTAATAGGTTTTGGCATTTATGCTTCTTCATTAATTCCAGAAAGAAGACAATTATCAGATCAAGAAGTTAGGGGAATGCTTTATCAACCAAAAGATGAGATTTTTGAAGGCAAACAAACATCTTTCGTTTCAGAAAGTAGCCAGGAATATTTAGACTATGAAACTGCTGATGGCATGATTCAACAAGGTTTTGACAGGTACGCTAAGTTAGCATCAAAGGATAAAATTGTTGCTTATTTTGCTAAGAGTTTCGCACAAGCAAATTCAGATGTTAGAGGCGAAAGATTAACAGAGTATCAATCAAGATTATTTGCCAAGTTGAACAATAAAGATTTTGATAAGAATGATCCAGCATTTGGCCCCTTTTTCCCAACAATTGCTGCATCACTAGAAGTGGCAATTGAAGAATGCCGAGATAGTAAGGGTAATGTAGACGTTGAAGATACGATGGTAGTCTCAAGATCCGGAATTGGTAAATTAAGAGAAGTAAAGTCTAAATCTAATAGTAATGATTACAAGTCTTACAGAAAGTTTTTAGATAAAGATGGGAGAAAGTTTGTTGATGCTTGGCTTGCTTACTACCATCAAGACATATAATTATAACACGGTTACCAGCAAGTGGTTATTCATTCTTATTATCGCCTCGTTAATCTGGTTAAGCGTTAAGTCAACCTTATTCTTATTCTTTATTGAATCTTTTATTTCTTGGTATAGTTTTGCGAATTTAACAGCTTCTTCTTTATTAAACTTAAACAATATTTTGCAAAAAATATCTAACAGTAATCTAATTTTTCTGATTACTTCTAGTTGGTTTGTTGAAAGTTTGTCTTTTGTTAAGTCCATCACTAATTGTTTTATTAAGTCGCCAATTTGTTCAAGTATCGAGATCATACCATAGAATTCTTCGGTCTTATCTGCTTGAGAATATCCTTTAGAGTTAAGTATTCTAAGTGAAAAGTGTGTCAGCTTATTAATGCTTGAATCAAGGTCGACTATTCCATCAAGGCTTTCTTTTTTGTTTACAGCATTAATTAAGTCTTCAAGCATCCCATCTAGAACGAAGAATATCCTCTTTATCACATCATCAATATTTTGTTTTTCAAAACCTGTAAGGTCTCTTATGATCATCTTATTTTGTTCCTGTTTTATTACTTCAAAACCAAGCAATTCTTCAAGGACATGCTTCTTCACTTTCTTCATTTCTTCACGGTTTTTGAATATTAGTTCTACTTCCTCATATCCCTTAAGGTATAGAGAAACTATAACTCTGTTTATTAGCAAATCATATCCTGATAGGTCCACTACGGCCTTTTTTTCATTATCTTTCTTGATTGAAGTTGAAATAACTATTTCTTTACCCTTTTCATCCATGTCCACTTCGCTCCCCTTTATCAGGTTATTTGCCTTAACCCACTTGCTAGGTAGACTAATCATCATTGTGCTAGCCCCTTGTTGTACTAATTTACGTTTCATTTGATTGTTAATATAGACCGATATTTAAGCTTTTCCTAAATATATATAGATTTATACTAGTTTATATAGTTTAATAAAAATGTTTATATCCCAAGATTTCTGCTATTATGTTATCATTAAGTGGTTACGACAGACCATAAGATGATGGATAAAAATACAATGAAACAAACAATAAGAAAAAGTATAAGGAAAATGGCTAATGTTGCAGCTTTAACTGCTGCCTTGATGCCTTATGCTCTTGGAGCTAGTGCTCTAGCCGGAGATAATGCTCCAGCTAAGTCTGACTTAGAAAGGGCTGTTGATTCTGTAGTTTTGACTTCTAGAGCTTATGCTGATGGTCATGGTGGTTTGCAAACTCACCAGATTCTTTCTAGTGATTTAGGTAAGGTTGCTTATCGTGGCGAGAACGGATCTAATATTTATGGTGCTGACTTAACTTTTGGTAAGTCTGAGTCTAATACTGGTGTTCGCTTTAATGCGGGTTATCAGTCTTTCTTAGATTCATCTTTGGATAATGGTCGCCTTATGCTTGAGAAATCATTCAAAGATAGTACTCTTGACTTCCTTAATTTTGAATTCCAGGATAATGCTAAACCTTTTGAGAACCGACTTGCTAGTGCTATCGGTTTTAATGTTGATAAGTTTAAACCTCAGGTTACTGCTGATAGCGATGGTAATTTTGGTTATGCTTTAGTATTTAATGATAATAAGATTGATTTTGGTATTGGCGGTCATAGAGTTAATGATTCTGATACTTTTAACACTGCTTTCTCTTACAAGTGGTCTGATGCTAATAGTGCTATAGACGGTTACAAAGTTCTCACTCAAGCTAAAGTTTTTGATACTGTTCAAGGCCAAAATAAGGGTTTTGAGGCTAGGGTTCGTTTTGGTAAGAAGGCTCCAGGTGGTGCTTTCCTTGTTGGTACTCAGGACACTCTTTTCAACTCCATTACTCCATTCCTTGGTGGAGATGGTGATGCTACTTTCCCTTTCGGCATCGGTGATGGCGACTCTAGAATTGATTTCTTTGGTGCTTCAGCTAGCAATAGTGGTAATTTAGGCAGCATTAGTTTTGACGTTAAGTATCATGATGAACCTTCAAGCAGATACTTTAACTCCGATGTTGCTGTTGGTTTAGGTAGCGTTAGTGATTCATGGATTAAGGATGTTGTTTTACAAGTTGGTAGGCATTCTGATCTTAATGATAAGAGTTTGAGTGTTAATAATGCTGATTTAAGAGCTAAAATTTACACTAATGCTGATAAGAGTCTTAGTTTAGACTTCGCCCTTCGTGCTGCTATGCCTGTAGAAGGTAAAAATTCTTATTCAGGTATGCTTGGCTTAACTTATAATTTTAAGTAAAGGAGAAAAGAAAAATGTCTGATGAAAATTTAAGAAAGATGGGATTTGCTGCTTGTGCTTTAGGCGTTTTATCTGCTGGTTTCGTTCTGGGCAATAATTCTTCTGATTATGATCCTCGCGAAGTTTATTCTTTAGATTTTAATGGCGATGGCAGATCCGACTTGGTTGTTGTTGATAATGATAATTGGCGATTATTTGAGTGGGGTGGAAGTTATAGAAGTAACACTTCTTCTTATGATAATTATTATGAGTCATTAAGAAGCAGAGATTCACACAAACCAGACTTGTCTAAGGCAATTAACTCTTTTTTGAGTGAGAGGAAAAAGAAATGACTTCTCGGTTAGATTCTGTTAAGAGAATTAAGCGTTGTTCTAGTCTTACTTTTGCTCTTTCATCATTAGGTTTAGCTTCTAGTCTTGGTTTTTGGGTATTTGGAGGCCCTGACAGGCCTAAAACCATGGGTTATGATCATTATCGATTGTTGGTTAATTATAGAAATGGTCTTCAAAGTCAGCTTTGGTCTTTAGGAACGAATAATGTTAGAGAAGAATTAAAGATTTATCAAGAACCATTAGCAGCCAAATTTGATGAAACCATAAAGAAATTAGACCAAGAGATAAATCTTTCTTCTAAAGAAGAATCAGTAATTACTTATAAAAATGATAGAAGAGAACATGATAATAATCCCCTACATCAAGCGTTAATGGGAACATTTGGTGCTTTAACTTTACTAGGTTATGCAAGCTATAAGATTGCTGAAAGAAGAGAATCAGCAATTTATGATGAAGGAGCAATAAGATTCAGAGAAATAATAAAAGAAAAACCCACTCAGGAATCAAAAGGCGAGTGGGATCATTAAAAGATGACTAAATTTATTTAGTTTTTATTATTTCAACAACTTTATCAAAAACTGTTTTCATTTTGTTCTTGTTAACTTTACCGATTCTTTTAGTAATCAATTCTTTATCAAGCAGTGTTAGACTATCAGCCATTATTGAGCAAACAGTTACTAGATTACCAAAGTCTAAGTCAGCATTGGTGAAATCAATGTAGTATGGATTTTTGAAAACGTTAGACGTTACACCAACTGCAACTATATCATCATGATGAGAGTTATATTTGTCATTACTAATAACAATTACAGGCCTTACTTTTCTTCCAGACTGATCTGAAAAGGGAAAAGGCGCCAATAATAAGTCTCCTTGATTAATCATTTTTTATATAACTGCTCCATACCTTATCATCTTTAGGATTATTCCATCTTTTAGCTAAAGCTTTTTGGCCAAGCATCATCCATCCGAGCTTTTCTTTTCTTTCTAAACCCATCTTACCAACTATTAAGTGTCTAATAAATTCCGATTTCGAAGGATAACCGCTAGACTTAACAAATAATTCAAGCTCTTCAGCTTCTCTCTCAGGAAGCTTTATAGTAATAGTCTTCATAGTAATCTTTAGGGATTACTTATATTTAAGGCTTTTTCTAGACATTATTACCACTTGTTAGTTACACTACTTCGTAAGCTTTATATAGTCTTTTTCTTTATGTATTTTATACATAAAATGACTAAGAAATTTTCTCTTACTAAGCGTATTGCTAAGCATGGTTCTCAATCTATAATTGTTATTCCTCGATCAATTGAGGGAAAACTTAAACCAGGCACCATAGTTAGGCTTTCTATTGATATTATTGATGAACCAATAGTGGAGGTTTTAGAATGAGTTCTAGTAGTAGTATCCCTAAGAGGAGTGATGGTCATGAGGATGTTATTCGTTCTGACAGATTTGTTAATTATCAAGAGTTGGGGAGAGGAAGTAATGGAGCAGTCTATGCTGCTTTTGATGTTATTAGTGGTCAGCACGGGGCAATAAAGGTTTTTTCTCCATCAGAAATTGCTAAAAAGCAAAGAGTTCATAGAAACATTAATGAGACTGATGTCTTAATTAGAGAATCAAGATTTGCTCCAGCACGTAACGTTCTTCCATCAGTTCCATTCAAAGACCTTGATGGTAAACCATTTATTTGGATGCCTCAATGTCATAGTACTCTAAGGAATTGGGAAGAATACTGGAACCATTACCTTAAAGGAAGCAAGAGAACAGAAACCATCCTTTTAGGGCTAGAGGACATAGTTCATGGAGTAAAGGAGTTACACACAGATTTCTCTAGAGTTCATGGAGACTTAAATTCTGATAACATAATGTCTTATGATCCGGCTGGCAGTAGTCGAACAAGATTAGTTATTGCCGATACAGGTACTGCTACAACAGTTAGTCCAGAAGATTGGAGTGAGAGCCCAAGAGACAATATTGGTCATGTAGCTATCAGAGCTCCAGAAGTATTTGCTGATAATTCTCACCCAACAACTCAGTCAGATGTTTGGTCAGTTGGTTCTCTAGCAGTCAAGCTGCTTAGTGGTAAGTACCCTACAGAAAAAAGGTTAGAAAATTCTAAAGATCCAATTGAATCAATGAGAAATATTGGTCTTCAGGAATATAAAGGTATGATTGAAGATTCATTATCAAACATTCCTAAACCTCTAAGACCGTTTTTGAGGAAGTGTTTAGCTTATGACCCATCAGATAGATACAAGGATGGAGAATCACTTGAAGAAGAATTTAGTAAAGCAATGAAGAGGTATGAATCATCAAAGCCTCGTGCACGGGCTAAGAGATGGTTCTTGATAAATGGTGCTTTGACTGCTGTAGCTTTAGGATTTGCTGCTATTCGTAACGAGGTAACTTCATTGAATCAAGAGAAGGATAGTCTTGCTCAAAAAGTAGACTCAAATAAAAAAGATTTGAGTTATGAGCGTAAAGAAAAAATCATTCGTGTTGCACTTCAAGGCAAAAAAGTCTTAGATGCTGAAGCATTGAATTTAGGTGCAGGAGAAATAACTGAAGCTTATGATTTTAGAGCGTGGGTTGAAAAATTAGGTGATGAAAAAACGGCAATTGCAGCTTATCTAAACCCAGACGTAACTTATGAAGCAGTAGTTAGAGCTGGAGGAAGAACAGATTATGAAAGCGTAAAAACCAAACTACTTGAAATGTCAGCAGAAGGAAAGGACCCAGATGATATCGAGAGTAAAGTTCTTCAAATAACATATAACTATGTTGATAACTGGATGAGACCACAATTTCATACTTCCGGCGATAGAGTTCATGACAGATGGGAATTAGCAAAAAATCTTTATGACGCTAAACAAAGTCTTGACAAGGAACAGGGAGAAGGAACTGCTGATAGAGTGATAAAAGAAAGAAGAGAGAAAGATTAAGAAACAAATAATTTAGTATCCCAAACTCATTGACATTATAGGACTAGTTGATAATTGGATTGAACGAAATATTTCTCTAATGTATGAATAGATAATGTTTTCTTCCCCTCGCGATTTTTCTAATAGCTTAATTATTTCACCAAAGTGATATTTCTTTTTTTGTTCATTAATTCTGTGAACTATTGATACATCCCTCTTCAGGTAAGCGCTTCTTAAATCACTAAAGTATAGTCCTAAGTCTTTTATTAATTGAGAGAAGTTCTTGTTAGTCTTAATTTTGTTATCATGAGCGTAGTGGTACAAATAATAGTAATTGTGGTGGATGTCCATAAGGAATGTCATGAATTCCCATTCAAGGAGGCTGTTTTTATCATTTCTGTTCTTAGTGATGAGTCTTTTGCAGAATATTATGAATTTGTCACCTTGGTCTCTTAATTCTTTAATTTCGTCAATGCTGGAAAACTTCCCGTTAGTAAAATCTTTTAATAATACTTCATTAGTTTCTGATATTACTAAGAATACTTTTTGGAGCATTACATCAAATTTTTCTTCACTAGGTTCAGAAATGTTTTCTATAATGATGCTTTTTTGTTCAATGCTTGTTACTTCGAATCCTAAAAGCACGTTACTAGTTACTTTTTTTGTTTCTTTAATTATTTCTTGCGGCTTGTTATAACTAATGATTATTTTGCTAAAACCCCTACGGTAAGCATGAGTAAGCAGGTGTCTTAAGTCGTGAATGTTTGATTCGTTAATATCAATTTTTATTTCATTCTTGGTATTAATGTCACCCTCAATTATTAGGGAGGTGTCTGTTTCTAGGACTCTAACATTGTCCCCGTTCTTCAGCCCCCTTCTGTCAACCCACTTCTTAGGCAGGTAAATAGTCAATCCACCTCCACCTTGCTTAATTAATTTCCTTTCTTCCATAAAAACTACTAGATTTTGCTATTTTTAACTCTTTCGCTTTTTAATATCAGTCATATCATTAATATCAGTTAGATATTACAAGCGTATTCACTACTCCTAAGTTAATAATGGAGTATGAAATATGACTGATGTTTTAGATTTACCACTAACTGCACTTCAAGGAGATAGGACTAGTGCTGAAGTTTCTTCTTACTTAGAGGTTTGTGGTGCGGATGATAGGACTCTTAGAGAAATGAAATTTCTTGCTGATTCTATTAGTGTTGATTCTGATCCTAAAGTCGCTGCTCTTGATATTAAGAGAGACCTTAGAAGAAGTGGTTTTGTATACGTTCCTGAAACTTTCAGGCCTCAAGATGTTCTTTCTCGCAAGGGTGGGAACTGTGTTGGTCTTCCTTTCTTAATTGCGAGTATCATGTATCTCAAGGGTTACAGCGCTGGTTTTAGGTGTCAAACTGGCGTTAAGGATGCTTGTTCTGATGTTGAAGTTGAAGGCGAAATGGGTCATTTTGAGCTTGCTACTAGTCAAAAGAAGTCTCCTCTAGGTAAGTATGCTTCTCTTGAACACATGATTCTTGATGTTGATCGTTTTCCAATCGAGTGTACTGCTGCTGATTGGGAGCCTTCTAAATGTGAAAGAGAAGTTAGGATTTCTTACTCTCAAGGTCTTAGTTGCGTTATTCAGAGTATTGCTTCTGATGCTACTCATGATGGCCATCTTGGCAAGGCTAGAGAATTGACTGATAAGGGTCTTACTCTTTGGCCTGATAACAGGTCTCTTCACCTTCTTAGTTCTTTTATTGCTGAAGCTTCTTTTGATGATGATTCTTATATTAAAAGTATTGAGGCTTTCAAGAGGATTGGTGGCGGCGATTCTTCTTTCCATCACACCATGTTTCATTTAACCGGTGTCCAGTCTCATCTGGGTGATGCTCTTTATCATTATCCCGCTCTAGCCAGAGCTGTTGCTGATCAGGCCGAATTACTTGTTAAGAGTGATCCTTTGAAAGCTGAATGTCTCTTTGTTAGTGCTTCTCACATGTTTTCTGATTCTTCTGCTATGAAGCTTGCGGCTTTCTATATTGATCATGCTCAGCCTCTTGCTAAAGTATTTGGTAGAAGAAAAATTTTTAAGATTCTTTCTTCTTTTAGTAAATCGGATGTTTCTGATGGCGAATTTTATTGGAGTGATTTTCATTATCACTCAGCTATGTTCAAGCTTTCTGGGAAACACAAACATCTTTCTGAGATGCGTGAATCTTGTGATACTCCTTATCAAAGACTTGCGTTTGTTGAGTTGAGTAAGGGTACTCCTTTGCATGATCCTCGTGAGGAAAGATTTCTTGATGGAGAATTTGGCAATTCAGTATTATACCAGAGGGCTAAGAAATCTTTTGAGAAAAGTTCTAGGGGGTATAGTTAGTCATGGCTAAGCCTGGTAAGTTTCGCGGTCGTAAGAAAAGGTTGAATATTCCTGGCAGACCCGGTTATAAGAGCCCATCTCCGCCTCCTAGTGCTAAGTCTAATTATTCTCGTGGTGCTGATCTTCCTAAAGTTTATGATAGATCTAATGTTTATGATCGCTCTAAGTTGCAACTTGATTTATTGGGCGGTAGTGGTGGTAAACCCTATACAGGTTTTCTTCAAAATCTTCGTCTTTCTCCTCCTATTTCTTGTAGTATTGAGGATGTTGTTAAGAATGCTGAAATATTAGCTAGTAGTGAGAGAGAAAGAAACAAGATTCCCCAATACGTCTTTGATGAAGTTAAATCTTACATTGATAGCGAGGATAGTAATGCTCCTTTTAGTGATAGGGATATTGCTTCTTATCTTGCTTCACTTGGCTATGATGTTGGTAGGCGTGTTGTTTCTCAGGTCAGACACAAATTAGGTATTGAGTCTTCTTACGAAAGGAGGAAAGATTAGTTATGACTTCTTCTCCAAAAATTGTTATTTATGAAGACGAATGGCCTTCATTGAGAGATCGTTATGGTGAAATTCTTAAAGTTATGCCTGTAAATGTTTTCTTTGTTGAATTCTTAGATGATCCTGCAAAGGTTAGAAGATTTGTTGAAGCAAATTATCCACTAACAACTTTTAATCCCCTTAGCCGCGAGGAAGTAAACTCTCATGATATCCAACAAGCGGATATTTATTTTTCTGATGGACTTGTTGGAAAAGCATTAACATTAATGGATAGGATCGATAATAAAAAATTAGTTCTTAACACCGGAGATAACGATATACGATACTTAGCTGAAAAAAAGAATGTTAGAGCATACTCAGGAATCGAGATAACACAAGGATTTCTAGAAAAATTACTTAGGGGAGAAAAAATATGACTTCTTCTCCTAAAATTGTTATTTATGAGGATTCTTTTAGTGATTTCTCTTCTAGGTATGGCGAATTAATTACTATTCCAGAGACTAGAGCAATAATCGTTAAGACTTCTTTTGATGGCTTAGAATCTTGGGATGATTTTAAGGCAGAATTTGATGAAGATGTTAGAGATAGCAAGTACGACCCAAAGAGGATCCATGCTATAGATGACAGAGACATTTTAACTCATGAAATTCTTCAGGCAGATATTTATTTTTGCGATGGACTAAACGATGGTTATTATTATATAATGTCAAGAGTTCCCAAAGATAAATTTGTTCTAAACTCAGGAGTTAGTGGAGCTAGGAACCATGTTGTTTCTTTAGGCGGTCGTGCTTTGAATGATGAAAGAGTAACTATACAAATGCTTGAGATGCTCTTAAGGGGTGATTTTAGATAATATGGATCTTCATCCTAAAACTATTACTCGTAATTCTTTAGCAGGAATAGTTTTGAGCGCCATTGGTCTGGGCGTTTCTAGTCCTGCTTTGAGTTATTTAGATGATGAAAAGCCTATTGAGCCTACTGAAGTTTTTCTTTATGATGTTACTAATGAAGCTAAGAATGAAATATTAGAGATTAAGAATCAGTTAGAAGAAAGAGACACTAGAGGTTTTAGGACTAAAAGAAAATCAGTCTTTTACGAGGGGGTTTCTAGAGGTATTGATGAATCATTATCTTATGCTGATAGCGAACTTGAAAGATTATCAAGCACTGATGCTTACCAAAATTATCAAGGAGAAATGAAAGCTTTTGATGAACAAAAATTACCTTATGAAGCCATAAGATTAAGTTCTGTTCTTTTAGGGATGGGTTCAGCTATGGGTGGACTTTATGGTATGTTTAAAGGTTCCCAAGCTAGAAGAAAATATGAGGTTGAAAGAAAATGATGTTTCCTAGTAATTTTGTTCCTAACAAAAAGGATTTAGAATATTTTGTTGTTGAAGGTGGGGTTTATTCTTGCGAAGTTCAGTCTTCTCCCCACTTTGCTTTTGGTAGAGAATGGGTTGTTGATAATAGGACAACTTTTAAACTTGAAGCTTGCCTTAATGAAAATTCAAGACCTACATTTGTTATCAATAATGCCGGTTTATACATCCCAGTGCATTCTTATGTTCGTGTTCAGATTCCTAAACTGGAAGGTTTAGATTCTATAAAAGATTTTTATGAAAAACTTACATGTAATGATGAATTATTAGTTGCCGGTGTTGAGGTTTATTCTAAAGTTAATCGCGGATTAATAGAATTTAGGTATGTTGATTTTGCCAAAGGAAAATATGTTAAGGAGGAAGAGAAATGACTTCTTTTAGAAAGGTTAGTTTTGATAAGTTGGCGGGAAAGTTGCTTGAAGTACCTGCAAGCAAGATATTGCTTACTGATCAGGTTAAGGAAACCGCAGGACCTTATTCTTATGAGTATGAAATTAAAATAAATAATTTAAAAGTAAGAATGTTGTCTTATGGGTTATATTGTGACAAATTTGAAGCAACTTTAGACGATGAAAGTATTAATGAGGATATTGTTGGTTTTAGCAATAATAAATTTTTAAATCTTTATAGAAAGATTAATCATAAATATCGAGAATTAGAAAGGAAAAAAGAGTCTAAAGATAAAATCAAAGAAAAGACACGTGAAATCCAAGCATTAAGAAAAAAAGAAAGATCCTTATCTAAACTTGATATCTTGGAGGACTCAAAATGACTTTTCAGTCTAAGGATGAGGTTTTGAAAACTCTTGATGGTTTGGTTGAGGGTGACGAGGTTAGGGCTCTTTATGCTTTTCCTATTATTGAAGGAAAAGTAGTTGGTGTTGAAATAAGTGTTGGTTTTTATAGGCCTTATAGGGAAGGGAATAGTTCATTCTATATTCATGAAAGCCCTGTTAAAAGGACATCTTATCCAGGACTTAGAGATAGTAGCAATTCTAAACAAGTTCTTACTGATTGGGTTCTTAACATAACAAAGATTAAAGGAAGAGAGGATATTGAGAAGGAGTTAGGTGACGCTTGTGAAGAAGGCGGTAGAAGATATCTTAGGAGTGGAAAATGACTTCTTACGAATTTTTGTATAAGTTGTTAGATAAGCTTGATTCTATTCCAGTTCAGGAATGGAGAAGAGTAAATTATGGGATGGGAGTTTATGTTGCTAAGCTTAATGACAAATTTAGAGCTAAAATATATCATAGGTATGTTGAAATGGAAGGGAAAGACCTGTTAGCAAAAGAAAAAACAATCGAAATAGTTCATACGGATTTTTTGGATGTATTACAAACCATTGAAGCAGATTCTGCAGATTGTGGAAGCCCTGATGGACAGGTTCAAGGAATAAATGATAGATTAAACAGACTTTATAAAAAATTAGAAACTGATAAGAGCATCACAACAGAAGAATGGTCTGATCGTGAAGCTATAATGTCCGATTTAGAAAGATTCGTGGAGGACTCAAAATGACTTCTAATATTTCCCTTGATGACGTTATTGAATTTGTTGATAAGATTCCTACTGATTTTTGGTTAAAGTTTCATACTTCTCCACAGACTCTCAGCCTTGGTAAAGATAGGCTTTTTTCAAGGGTTAGTGGTTTAAATTTTTATGTTACTAGATACTACAACGAGTCACCATTAGGTTACGGCTTAGGTTTTGATAATTATGCCATCCCATTAAATGAGGATTTGAAGTATGACCCTTCAGTGGAATTTCATAAAGATATAAGTGAAGATGACAGAAAGAAGATTAGTTCTCTCTTTGGTAGAATTGGGAAAAGAATGAATGATGCACATATTTCAAGAGAGACATATAACGTAAGGGATATTCTGAGAAAAATTATTGATAGATCAAAATCTGGAGAGACAAAATGACTTTTCTTCCTCGTTCTCTTTCTGATTATGTTCGCGAAGTTGAAAAGAGAGCAATTAAGGATACTTTAGTTTTTACTAAAGGTCGTAAAGCTGAAGCAGCAGCGGTTCTAGGCTTATCAAGGAAGAATTTGTGGGAGAAGATGCATGCTTACGGCCTGAATGATTGGAAAGTTCAGGACGAATTAGAATCAGAAAAGTATAAGCCCAGATTAGTTTTATCAAAGGTTAATGAGGGAGACTTATTGTTAGTACAATATTATGGAACACTCTCTTGGGATGCTGAACACATATATAATGATGTTAGAGCAGCAGGGTTCTATAGAAGTCATAATGATGAAAGTTTAGTAATTAGTGATTCCCAAGTTCTAGGCAAGGGGGCTTTTGCTCCGTCATTGGATTTTCAGCATTCTAGAATGAGGACTATGCCAATGAGCAATATAAAAACGATGGAGATAATTGATTCCCAACTGGTTAGGTTGACAAGGAGGATAGAATGACTACTTCAATCCCTTCACCGCTAGAAGATCTTAGTTCTCGAGGTTATGATGTTAGTGAAGCGATGGATTGTTCTTCAGTAAGGCCCTTGGATATTTTTGCTATAAGGATGAATAAGACTTTGGAAGGCCAAGGTATGATGTTTTTTACAGGCCCGACTAGATTTGAGGCAGTTAAGGAAAGTAATCCTAAGATGAGTATTTTTTTAGATAACAATGAGCTAATCCTTTTTAGGGGTCCTCACTCAAAAGAAATAATTGTTTATAATCAGACTGATAAGGATAACTTTGTTTTTCAGCAGGGAATTGATGATCGATACGTAGAGGTTTATCGGTATGGTGGAGAAGTTGCATTATTTTCTTATAGGGGAGACTGTAGTAGTTCTTTATGTAACATCGTTAAGGTTAGAACAGTTAGGAGTATTAGAGAATTGGTCGAGCAAATGCCCCCAAATCGTGAAGACTTGAAGAAAAGCGGATACGATATTGAGTTAGCATTAAGACTTTCAACAAGTAGTCCAGTGTATCACTTACCACATGCTAGTTATGAGATTAATACAGAAGATAGGGTGAGGGATTAATCTCTTCTTATTCTTGTTATTTTTCTTATTTCTTCTTGTAGTGCTTCTATAGACTTAGCAGTTGTTCTTAGGTGTAATGTTCCGTTTCTTCCAACAACTTCGTAACCTTCAGGTACTTCAAAGTGGTCAGCAGGTAAGTGAACATCAATAATAGGATCCCTAAATTGAGGAATAGTTAATGATAATTTGCCGCTAGAATGAGAAAGGTGTGCGTCAGTAGAGGGACCGCCATAAAGAGTAGTAGCATTAATTTCACGGTCATTGATGCGTTTTAAGAAGAATCTGTCAGAAACCCCTCTAAAATCAGTAATGCCTTCAAGAGCATTAGCTAATGCTTGTGCACCTGCTCTAACTGCATCATAATGATTATTCATAAGGAAAATCATGAGAAAAAGGCGGTTTAAAAGCTTAACGAAAAAACTTTAATATTAAGAAAAGTTTATATACTATAGCTAGTTATATACTTAATATGGATACAACCATACAGATAAGTAATGAGCTGCTCGCTAAGCTCAAAAGTATGAAAATACATTCTAAAGAAAGTTATGAAAACCTAATTTGGGATTTGTTAGAAGATAGAATGGAATTATCGGATGAAGTAAAAAGAGAGATGGAACTGTCAAGGAAACAGTATAAAGAGGGTAAATTCCGTAATTTTGAAGATATTAAGAAGGAATTAAAGCTGAATGTATAAGATAGAATTCTCCCAGAATGCAGAAAGACAATTTTTCAAATTAGATAAAACTGCCCAAGAGCAAATTAGTTCAGGTTTAGAAAGAATAAAAATAAGACCAGAACATTTCTTAGAAAAACTAGTGGGCGAATCAGGATATAAATTAAGAATTGGAAATTATAGATTGATGCTTGACCTTTATCATGACAAATTAGTGGTATTAATTTTAAGTGTTAAACATAGAAAGAACGCTTACAAATAGTTTTATTCTTTCTTTATTTCTTCTTTTTTTATTGTTAGCATTACTCCTTCTCCTATTGCTTTTATGTATCCTGCAGGGATGCTTAATTCTTTTCCAACTGTTAAGAATCCTGATTTTACGTTAATGCTTGAGATAATGTTTTTTTCTCCTTCAAGATCAATTGATGTAACAATCCCTATTATTTTTCCATCTTTATCAAAAACGTTTTTTCCTTTTACTTCGTAAGCAACACGAATTTTTAGTAGGACTGCGTGGTCTGTTACTTGGTCAATGTAGTTTTCCCCAAGCGTTAATCCTCTTTTAAGAAACCCTTTATCTATTGATATGCCTACAAAATCCAGACTTTTAGGGTCAATTAGTACTTTTTCAACAACACCGATATTGCTTCCGTCAATGTCTATGACATCCTTACCTAATATTTCTTCTGATGTTATTGTTTTCTCAATCGCCTTTCCAGAGATACTTTTTTGATTCATCATATTTGTACTCTAGGATTACTGAACTGCTCATTTCTTTTATTTCGCCCTTAGGTATTAAGAACTTTTTCCATAGCGACCTTACTATTATGCTGTCAAAGTCGTTAGTGTTTCCTTTACGGTTTATTTTTGTTACGCTTCCAATAACTTTCCCATCCAGAGTTATTACTTTTTTCCCCCTTAATAATAATGATAATTCTACGTTAAGTATTATTGCTTCGTGTGATATTGTGTCAAAGTATGATCTTCCAACATATACGGGTTTTTTGAATAATCCCCTGCTTATGACAACTCCCTCAATTTCGGAAGTTTCTTTATTTATTCTTATCTGATTTACTCTTCCTATTATTGTTCCTCCTTTAGAAACAGCGTGTTTACCTAGCACTCTGCTAATGTTTATTGTGTCTTCTAAAGATTCTTCTTTTCTTATTACTTGTAGTTCATTCATAGTATTTTTTATGTTTCTGCAGTATATTAATCCTTCTTGTTTATCTTTGTGTTAGTGCGTGGATGCCTATTAGTACTAAATACTTTGTTACTTTTCCCGCTAGTGTTAGTAGGAATAGTCTTGTGAAGTTGTATTTTGCTATTCCGAGGGCGAATGTTAGTAGGGGTGCTGGTAGCGGTAATAGGTTGAATATGAATACTCCCCATGCCCCGTACCTGTTTGCTAATCTTCTTGAGCTATAAACCTTCTTTTTGGATACTAATTGTAGTATTATGTTGCTTAGTTTTTTCCCTAAAAAGTAGTTTATTACTTGTGCTAACATGTAACCAGCAACAGCTGCTAATAGTGATAATAAGTACGGGTTTCCTTTTATTAGTGCGTAGTAGAATATTACTTCGTCAGGTGATGGTATTACGAATATTCCTCCAATGAAGTGTGCGTAGAATAATCCTTTTAGTGTTGCTCCGGTGATGTTATCTTTTATTGAGCTGATTATTTGCGAAGTGAATGGTATCCCTATAATTAGAGAGTAGAAGAAGTTTGCGAAAAAAACGCTTATTATTAGTATTATTAGGAATAGTGCTATTAGTGTTGTTAAAGTTATTATTTTGTGCCAGTGAGAGTTTTCTGTTATGAATTCGTATTCTGCCATTATTGTTTTTTATTATTTCCTAAAGGGTTTTCATCCCCCTTTTCGCTTGTGGCCTTTAGGCTATTTTTCATAATGAAGTGTGTGTGAGGGTAAGCAATATCTACTTTTCCACTCTCTTTAATTTTGTTGTATACTTCTTCTGTTATGTCGCTTTTAACTTTAGATATTGTTTTGACGTGAGCGTAAAATCTTGCTCTTATTGTTATGCTGCTGGCTTCCATGAATACTCTTAGTTTTATTTCTCTTTTACCCTTTAGTGAGAACTCATCAGCATACTTTTTTGTTGCTTCCTCAATAATTTTTTTTGCTTCTATAATATCGCTTTCGTAAGTTACGCTCACCGGTACTTCTCCTAGGACGAAATCATCTACTAGTGTGTAGTTTATGATGTTATTTTCAAAGAGTAAGTGGTTAGGTACTATTATGTTTCTTCCTGAGTAGTCTTCTGTGTCCACGTCACCACCAATTTCGTCTAGGTACAAGTGTGTTAGTGTTATGTCATAAACTTCCCCTCTCATTGTTCCTATTCTTATTCTGTCGCCCACGTTGAATGGTCTTTTTATGATTATTATTAGCCATGCTGCTATCCCAGTTATGGGTTTTTGTAGTGCGAATCCTAAACCAGCAGTTATTAGTCCGGCGAATACTCCTAGACCCGTCCATGAACCAAAATAGTAGAATACTCCAACCGTTACAATTACGAATATTATTACTACTTGTATTATTCTGAAGAAGAATTTTATGTTAGAAATCTGTATTTTTGAGTTAGCTCTTTTGAGCATTTTTGTCTTAATTCTTTTAAGAACGATGTTAGTAACAATTATTATTGCTAATGCTATTATTAGTACTTGTAATACTTGCCCCTCTTTTTTAAGCACTTCGATAACACCATCAAAATAAGCCATTGTAGTCTAAAGATTAATCTTGTTTAAAAATCCTCTGCATAACTTAGTTCTTTACGACGTAGTATATTTCGTTGTTTGTCTTAATTGTTTTGTAAGTTTTTCCTAGCCTTTTTATCATTTGTTCGAACCATCCCCTGTTAGGGTGATTCATGCTTTTTCTTGTAATGGTTTTTGTTGCGAAACTTACAACTATTTGTTTTGCTTTGAGTCTTTTTATTAGTTGTTCTGAGAATTCGTGTCCTCTTCTTTCTAGTGGATCAATAATTTTGAATAATAAGCAAACATCTACTTTTGGTAGTTTGTCTACTGCTTCTAGGTCGTGCAGGTCTAGTACGTTTGCTTCTCCGTTCATCCCCATGATTTTGAAGTATTTGTTTAAGAATTCTATGTCTCCACTGTCAATGTCATAGGCGTATATTTTTACTTCTTTGTAATCAGATGGGCAGAATGATACTGGGTTTATTCCACATCCTAAGTCCATTAGTGTTTTGAACTTTCCTAATTCTTTGTGCATTGGTTCATAAATTGAGTTATAGTCTGCTTCTAGTCTTTCTGTTGCTGATACGCTTGTTCTTATCATTCTTCTTCTTACTTCTTTCATTTCAGGACTGTTTTTTTCTTTTCCCCAGTTTTCTTCTCTTGCTAATTTTAGTTCTTCTAAGTATAGTGTTCTTCTTCTTTTTTTTCTGTTTTGGTATGCTCCGTATGATTCGTGTAGTTTTTTTCTTACTGCCTTGAATACTTCCATAGGTCCTGCTTTCGGGTGTTTCTTCTTGAATTCTGCAACTTCTTTGTTAACGTAGAAATCTGGTAATGCTTTTAGTGTTCCTTTGAGTTTAATTTTTGTTACTAGTTCTGCATCACCAATGTTTTCGTGTAAGTTCATTATGACTCATAATCGTCAATATGCTATATAAAGTTATTGCCAGAAAAAACTGTAAAATTTGTTAGAAGTACAACTTCTTGTACTTGAATGGTTATTTATCATCAAAAACTTGTATTTTGGTACAATTCTTGGCTGCCGCTTAGCTTTTTGTCTAGTGTGTATTTGTCTGGTCCGTTTAGGAATATTGCTCCTGTTGCTATTGCTAGTCCCAGGTCTCTTATCATTGTTGGTGAATAACTCATTGATAATGCTATTCCTAGTAAGTGTAGTGCTAGTATTATTGCTGCTGTTCTTGTGTATAATCCTGCTATTAAGAATAATGCTAATATTATTTCTGCTGACCCGTTTAGGTATACGAATGTGACCTGCGTTATTGGTAGGTTGTTTGTCCATGCTGGTAGGAACCCTAACCAATGGTTAGGGTTTGCTAGTTGTGATATTCCAAACCATATGAATAGTAGTGATATTCCTATTCTTAATAATAATTTTCCTATTTCTTGTGTTTTTTCGTTGTTTAATTTCATGATGTTTGTGGCCTTTAGGCTATTGTTCCTTTTATTTCAAAGTCTCCCATTAGTTGTCCTACTCTCATTAATCTTTTTACTTGTGATGTTCCGTGTTGTATTGTGAATTGTTTTGTGAATTCTTTTTCTGTTCCGCAATGTGGTGCTATTTTTGATGCTGTTCCCGGGTGGTTTGGTAAGAATTCTGTTATGTCGTAAACTTTTCCGTCGTATCCTACCCAGCAGTCTTCTTCACTGTCGTGTTTTGCTAATTCTTCTGCAGTTATTTTTTTTGCTGTTTGGTTAGTCGAATTGTTTGTGCTAGTATTTGTTTTTTGGCTTATTAATTGGTTGTTTGTGTTAACTGCTATGTTTGTTCCTATTTCTTGTTCGTTATTACTTGTTTCTTCTTTGTTTAGGCTTATTGTTATGAAGATTATTGATATTCCCACTAGTAGTATTATGATTGTTGCTAACAATTTTTTACTTGTGACCTTTAGGTTACTGTTCACCATTTTATTTATCTTTTTTCATTCTTTTTAAGTTTTATGAATCAGTATTTTCTTCTCTTTTGTCTTTAAAACCTCGCCTTTTTAAAGCCGATTTGAGTGTTATTTTTGATGGTTTTTGGTAATAATAAAATCTCTAAACCTCTTAGTGGTATGATTCCAAGATCTACTTTAATTACTATTTTATTTATAGTTTTTTTAGATGTTTTAGGTCTTACCCTAATTGCCCCCATCCTTGCTCCAATCTTTTTAGATAAGTCTACTACTATTCTTGCTTCTTCCGTTCCTTATGCTACTCGTACTATACTTCTTGGTTTGCTTCTTAGTGCTTACCCTATAGCTCAGTTTTTTGGGAGTCCCTTACTCGGTGCTCTTTCTGATAGGTATGGTAGGAAGAGAGTTTTATTTATTTCTTTAGGCGGATGCCTTATTGGTTTTGTTCTTTTTAGTTACGGACTTATTTTTGGTAGTTTGGAATTGTTGTTTATTAGTAGGGTTATTGAGGGTTTTACTGCTGGTGCTATCTCTGTTGCTCTTTCATCTATGGCTGATCTTAGTACTCCTAAGACTAAGACTAAAAACTTTGGTCTTGTTGGTGCTGCTTATGGTTTAGGTTTTGTTGTTGGCCCAATTTTAGGTTTTGTTCTTTCTGATAATACCATTCTTCCTTGGTTTACTCATGCTACCCCTTTCCTTTTTGGTGCCGTTCTTACTTTTATTAATATGATAATGATGCTTATGTTTTTCCCTGAGACTTTGAAGAAGCGTATTGATTCTCCTATTAGCCTTCTTACTGGTTGTAAGAACATTATTCGTGCCTTTTCTTTGAAGAATCTTCGTACTATGTTTATTGTTGTTTTCTTTATTACTTTAGGTTTTACTTTCTTTGTTCATTTTCTTCCGTTATTTCTTATTGAGAAGTTTCATTATTCTGAGAGGATGTCTGGACTTTTTTTTGCTTATGCTGGTTTTTGGTTGATTATTAGTCAGGGTTTTGTTCTTAGGTGGGTTTCTAAAAAGTTTAGTTCTAGAAAAATTCTTTCTTTCTCAATTGTTTGTTTTTCTTTATCTTATGCTCTTTTTGTTATTCCTTCTCAGCCTTATTTTCTTTATTGGGTTATGCCTATTATTAGTTTGTTTATTGGTCTTACTCTTCCCACTTATAATTCTTTGATTTCTGATCTTTCTGATGATGAGTCTCAGGGAGAAGTTATGGGTATTAGTCAGTCTATGCAGGCTTTAGGTACTGCTATTCCTCCAATTATTGGCGGGTTTGTCGTTGCTTACCACCCTAATTTCCCTATTGTTATGTCTTTCGCTATTACTTTTGTTGCTTGGTTAATATTCATGATCTTTTATCGCCCTAGCAGAATTGAGAGGTATCATGAACTATGACCGGAGAAAAAAATAAAGATAAGTTTAAACCGTCTAGATTGGCGGCTTTAGGAGCAGTTTTTGCTACAGGATTCTTTAGTTATTTGAAGATAGAAGATTACTTTAGGTATCGTTTGAGTTCTGAAGAGTTAGATAAGATCTCTTTAGCTGAAAAAACTTTTAGTGCAGGTAAGGCTAGGAAAGAATTTCCTGAGGTGTACAGCCAGGTTTTTGATGCTATAAGTAAAAGTTATGTTAAGGGAAAACATGTTTGTAAAGACATGTCTCAGGAGTGGAGAGATTGGTTAGTTTATAGGGGTGTGCCTTATGATAAGATTCGTTTGGTTAGATGTGAGATGAGAACTGCTGACGGATTTATTAGTCATGGTAAACACATGTTTTTAGAATTATTAGTTGATAATCACGATTCAACTGATGGATCAGTTTCTAGTGAGTGGCGTGCTTTTGATGCTGCTAATAAAAGATTTAATTGGCCTTCTGCACTAATGGATCGTGAAGCCTTAAGAACTCAAACACTTCCAGGAGATCATATTTATCCTCATAGTGAAATTATTGGTTACAAGATGAGCGGGGACCAATGGCATTCAATGATAGAAGATTATGTGAATGTTAGCGAAGAACTAAAAAAGTTAAGCAAGAAGTAATTTTGCTTTTTCTTGTTCGTATCCTTTACCATCCCATTCTTCAGTCCATTCACTAAACTTTTTGTTTCTTCCTTCTCCGAATAGTTCGTAATCGCTCATGAATCTGTAAAACATTGATTCTTTGTGTGGTTGAGGGTTTAGTTCTCTCATGGCATCACGAGTCTTGTGGCCTAATATTTCTACTCTGTAAATTGCTGATGCTAGTCCTGACCTGTCTTTATGTCCTGTGCAGTGGACATCAAGAGGGTAGTTTTGTCTATCATTGATTATTTCTAAGTATTTTATTATTGCTTCTCTCCATGGCTCCATTGAGCTCATCTTAACATCGAAATGTTTTACGCCTAAATCTTTGCATAATTCTATTTCTTCATCGTACCAGTGCCTTCCTTCTTTTTCTCCTCTTAGGTTAACTACTGCTTTTATCCCTTTTGTTTTTACTAATTCTTCTAATTCGTCACAGTCTATTTGTCCGCAACGATAAAAATCTTCGCTGATTCTTCTTGGCATCACTCTTGGGTGTAATGATGCGTCTCTTAAATGGATAATTGCTGCCGCAGGTGTTGAAAATATTCTCATTGGCCTCATTACTTTTCTTCTAAAAAGTCTTACCGCCGGCCTTATTCCGTCATTTCTCATAAAAAATGATTATTTTATGACTTCTTAAGCATAATTATTATTTAGAATAATTAATTATTTTTTGTTATTACCATGGATAATAAGGTTAATACTGTTATTATTCCAACGATTATTGTTGTTATTATTCTAAATGTTGATTTTTCTTTTTTTAGTTTTATTATGCTAATTATTAGTTCTAATCCTGATATTATCATTATTCCAATTATTGGTATTATTATTGCTAAACAGCCTAATTCTTCACATGTTCCTTTAATGTATACTGAGTATATTAGTAGTATTCCTGTAATTATCCAGTAAGTCCACAAATCCCAATGCTTATTCATTAATTATTATTTGTCGTTAATCCTTATTAAACGTTTGTTGTTTTTTTTAAAAATAATTAGAAGGCTTTATAAAAAAGCTTAGTTGTTATTTCTTTTATGAGAGAGGTGATTATTAAGGGTACTTGTAGGATTATTAGTAAGAGTTTAAAGGTTGTAGAGTGGAATGGTAAGTCTTGGGTTTCTTCAAGTAAGGTTTTTCCTAATGCTTTAACGGTTATTGCATTATTTAAGGCTCATAACAATTTTGGTATTTTAGTTGATTCTAAGAATTCTTTATTTCTTAAGGGCCAGCTTTCTCATGAGGGGAAAGTTCAGGGCTCTAGAATTAATGTTTTGCCTAATGGGGAAGTTTTGGATAAGGCTTATTCTTTGTTTTCTCCTGATTTAACAGTTCATGATGAATCTTCTTCAGATCATTGGGATGTTCTTTATAAGAATCCTAATGGTCAGTACGCTTATGTTTATACTCTTAGTAAGAAAAGGAATTCTTCTCTTAGGAAGTATAAGAAGGTTGGTGAGTTTGATAAGTTGTATGGTAAGCTTTATCGTAATGTTCTTGCTGGTTTGAAGGACCCTAAAGATTTTTTTGCTTTGCCTATGTTTACTCTTCTTAAGACTTTGATGCGTGTTGGTAATGAGTCATATTTTAAGGCTCATGGTCATAAGGGGCTTACAACTCTTAAGAAGTCTGATGTCTCAATTAGCAAGAATAACGTTAATTTTCATTATTTTGGTAAGGATGGTGTTCCTATGATTATTAATGAGTTATTTCCTGATGATTATGTTAGGAGACTAAAGGATAGTTTGAGTCGTGCTAATTCTAAAAGTTTTGTTTTTTCTCACCTTGATAATTCTACTATTCGCGATACTGAATTTATGGATGCTTTCCAGAGGTATTGTGGTCAGAGGTTTTATCCTCATATTGTTCGTTCTCATTTTGCTACTAAGAAAGTCCAGGATTTTCTTAATACTCATAAGAGTACTAGTAAGAGCGAGGTTAAGGAATTGTTTAACGGCATTGCTCAAAGGCTAGGTCATAAAAGGTTTTCTAAGAAGGATAAGGAATGGGTGAGCAGTTCTTCTGTTACTATTCATTATTATGTTGAGCCTAAACTTATCAGTAGAGTTAACAAAATGGTTGGTAAAAAATAATTATTATTTTTCTGCTTTACCGTTCATTATAAATACTTACCAGTCTTGTTATTCTTATCAAATGGAGGTGTCTTTATGAAGTCTGAAGATATGCACGACCGTCACATGTGTAACATGGGTCATTGTTCTAAGTGCCATTCTTGGAAGTTATTAATAGTTGGTATTATTATCGCTATTAATGCTTGGTGGCCTTTCATTGGCTGGTGGAAGCTTGTTGCGGTCTTGTTAATTATTGCTGGTTTAAGCAAGCTTTTCATGCCAAGATGCTCACACTGCAAGTAATGAAATAAAGAAGTTTTTTTATTTTTTTGTTAGTTTTTTCTTGGAATAATAGTAGTTTAAACTACAACTCTTCTTTAAATAAAATTGTTACTTACAGTTATTTATGGAAAAGAGAAGTATTAGAGGTAGCAGCGGAGAATTATGATTTATTTGCAACCAAGCCATTACAAACCCTATTTGTGAAAAGTGCCATACTAAGCAGCTCGCTCTTTGGGCTAATGACCAAAATATTCCCTCTAGTGTTTCTAGTTATGTTGTTAGTAACGTTAAGAAGAATTTTTCTTTTGAGCCTAAAAACGATGTTTTTTGTATTATTTGTTCTCAAGAGATCGTTTCTGTTTGTACTTACTGTTTTTTCTTTAAGGTAGAGTCCGTTCTTAGAAAGCTCGACTTATCAGAGGAAGTTATTCAGGAGTTTTTACAAACTTTTAATTATGAACTTTATAATGAAAAATATTTGCCTGATGAACAATTGATGAACTAAAAGTTTTTTTATGCCGCGATTATTTTTCTTCCGATATTTTTTAGTAATTCTCTTCTTTCTTCTAAACGCCAATCTTGTATTCTTCTGTCACGTTCGACTCTTATTATCGGTCTTCCTTTTGCTATGATCTTAACTCTTCTTATTTGTTTTCCTTCTCCAGGTTCTCCTCTTATATTATTAATCACGTATGCTTTAATTTCACCGCCATAATTTTTAATTAATTCTTCTACTTGTTCTATTTGCCCTACTGGCCCTTCTTCTGGAACGCACACTAAATTATAGTCTGCTCTTTTTAGTCTTTCAGCAGTTTTTTCTAATGTTTTTAGGTATTTGTCTGCGTGGGTTATGTATTCTCCATCCAGGCACGCTTTTATGTCCGGCCAAACTCTGATAACTGTTTGTATTACTATTCCTCTGTTTTGCAGGTTTGTTAGGCTTCTAGTCATTTGTTTTGTTGATGTTAGTAATCTTTCTAGTCCGGCTGTTGGCTCTACGTCAATAACTACTTTTTTTACTTTTTTTCTTTCTGCGTCTTCTAACAGCCCCATTAGTGAAGCAAAGCTTGATACTGTGTTTATATCTGTTAATAAGCCGAAAAATTCTGTTGCCATATCATGGTAAGGTACTAATCCTTGTGCTCCAGTAAATTGTTCTAGGTAATCAGCGGTTTTTTCTCCTCTTAGTTTATATTCTGCAATGTTTGAGTACTTTATTCTGTCTACTACTCCCAAACTTATTTTTTGTATTCCGGAACATACCATGCTGTTAGAATTTTTTTCTTCAGTTATTACGTCTAGTGTTCTTGCTACTGAGTGTCCTCCATCAAAATCAATTATTAGTGTGTCATCTCCTTTTTCTGCTGTTGCTAATGCGTAAGCGACTGCTGACGTACTTTTTCCTACTCCCCCTTTTCCTGCGAATATCGTTAAATCCATTTTTTTATTAATAATTTTAGTTTTTTAAGTATTATTGCAACAATTTATTAAAGAAGATGACGCCCACACCAGGAATTGAACCTGGATGCCCAGTAAAGGGCCAAGATTTCCAATCTTGTGCGATACCACTACGCGATGTGGGCTTAATAGAGATACACAAGAATGATGATTTTTAAACATTGAGTTTTTAATGAAATGTCTCAAAATCTTTGATTTTTAAATTATTGCTATTAGAAAAATTTTATTTTCTTCTGAAACTTTCTGCTTCTTCTGTTTTAGACATTATTCTTAAGTATAATTCTGGATCTTTACTAAATCTGAAGTTACTTTCAAGTTCATAACCTATTACTGCTCTGTCTTTCTTACCTTCTTTTGATTCTCTGTCATAAACTATTTTCCCCTCATTTCCCGGCATGCTTGACATTAATTGTGCTAGTCCGTGCCTTCTAGCATAAACTGACCACTGAGATGCTTCTTCTTCAGGAGTTAGTGATTGTACTGGTGCCCCTTCTCTTCCGCCTACAGGCATCGGTTTTGGTCTTTGGCTTATCATTTCTATATAGAATTCTGTTCTTAGCATCCTTAATGCCTCTCTATCGTTACCATTTTTGTCTTTTCCATTACTTTCTAGCCTTAGTACAGAGTTTACTAGGTCTCTATAAGCTACTCCAACGTCAGCATACCATGGTTCACTTCCAGCATTACCTTTTGATGGCATTTCTAGTCCTAAGCTCACTAGTACTAATCCGCTGAATTGTTCAGATTTATCAATTACTCTTGCTGAAGAATTTTTTATTGTTAAACCGCCATTAGTAGCTAATTCCCATGTAAGGAAGCCCTTTAATTCATCTAATTCTTTTTGTCCCATGATAAAATCATAAATTAATGGTTTTTAAGTATTATTACTCTATAGAAGAATCTTTTTTATGATTAGTTTATTATCTGAATCTTTATGTGAACTGTTGGTGGAATGTTAGTTCTCATAATTGCGTGAAGAACACGATCGTTTGATGGTAAATCTATTATTCTTTTGTGTATTCTCATTTCGAACCTGTCAAAAGTTGCTGTACCGCTACCACATGGAGACTTTCTTGTTGTTACTTTAAGTCTTTTAGTTGGTAATGGTATAGGCCCAGCGATTGTTACGCCTGCTTGTGATGCTATGTCTTTTATAGAATTACAAATAATGTTTAGTTGGTCAATATCAATGCTGTTTAGTTTGATTCTAACTTTGGACATGATTATGAGATAAAAAAGTTTATTTATAAACCTTTCTTATGTTTTTTGATGATTAATTCTAAATTTAAGAAGCAATTATTCTTGTTAGTAATTGTTAGTTTTGTTCTTTTGGGTTACTCATTAAGTGATAAGTCAGAAAAAGAACAGGTTATTAGTATGCCAGTGTTTATTGATAGGGTTATTGATGGCGATACTTTCCAGGCTAATGGTTCTAGTTTTCGCCTTTTAGGCATTAATACTCCTGAGAAGGGCGAGAATTTTTATGATGAGGCTAAGAGTTATTTGATGTCTTATGATGGTAATTATACAATTTTTGATTTTTATGGTGTTGATAAGTATGGACGTAATCTTGGTTACTTACACTTTGGTGAAGTTTTGGTTAATGAAGAATTGGTTCTTCTCGGCCTTGCTAGTTCTTATTATTATCAGGACGATAAGTACAAACATGTAATTTTACGTTCAGAATTATTAGCTAAGAATAAAGGTTTAGGTATTTGGTCTAGGAGCAGTCATGTTTGTTCTTCTTGTTTTATTATTGGTGAAATTAATAGTGGTATCGGCGGTAAGGGCGAGGAGGATTGTAAAGCTGGCGGGGAATTATTAAAGTTTTATAATAATTGTTCTTTTTCTTGTGATATTAGTTCTTGGTTTGTTAAGGATTCGGCAACTCACAAATTTGCTTTTCCTAAGGTAGTTGTTGAGGAGAAAGAAACTGTTACTTTATTTAATGGTAAGGGCGAAAATGATTTAGAGAAAAAAGTTTTTTATTTTAATAATAAACCAATAGGTTCTTGTTATAGTTTATGGAATGATGACGGTGACAGCATATTTTTGAGAGATGAAAAAGGATTATTAGTTGATTTTAGGAGATACTAGTTTATCCTCTTAGTAAGTGAGGCTTTTCTAAGTATCCTAAAGCCATTATTAGCGCTGTTTTACTATAACCCTTTCTTGTGAACCTATTACCGGTTAGTAATCCGACGAGCCCTTCACGACTTCCCAAGTCATCATCAGGAGATAATCCTAGCCTTTTGCATGCTTGGGATAAGCTTAAGCCTTCATTTAGAACTAAGTCAGCCATCGGTATGCTTAATTCAAAACCTCCAGATAAACCAAAATAATTATTTTTTCCATCATAAACGTTTGCTGCACAAAAATTAACAAGTCCGCTTCTCGTCCCAGGAATCTCAACAATCCCGCTTTCAATCCCTACACCATAGTTGGCTTGTGGAAATGCTTCCCATGACCTGTTAACTGCTCCTCTCCTTAACTCTCCAAAATTTAGAGGTTCTTCAGATATACCACTGTCAACTTTTAATCCTTGAACAATTGCTCCCTTGAACACATGGTACTCTTCGGCTATTTCTCTTACTGCCTCAATTTTTGCTGGGTTAGTAGAACCCACTCTTATTATCATGAAAGATTTTAGTTAATAATTATTTTTATAGATTATGGCGATTGATGATTTAGATTATGGTGAGTCGGCCATCGCCGCGTGATAGCCGACTCTTCATCACAGCAAAGTGATGAATATGAAATGATTCAATTGAGTTGTGATGAGTCAAAAACTCTTCTGCACATTTTTGATACTTTCTAGTGAACAATCATATATTTAAAGTTATTTCGCAAAAATCTTATATGATCTTAAAAATAAGGGTGAAGACTTCTTCAAGCGTTAGTGAATTAAAAGAGATGGGTGATTATTATGTAGCAGAATTGAAGTCTGTTCCAGAAAATAATAAGGCTAATTTAGAACTTATTTCTTTAATAGCTAAAAAGTATAGGGTTGATCATAGACTAGTCAGAATTAAATCCGGAACTACATCTAATCATAAAATAGTTCACGTAGATATATGAATTATGGGAATAAAATATTTTGATGCACCTGATATTTTGGAAGTGGTTAAAGATTTAAGGGAAACTATGAGTATGAATCATGTTTTAATGGATAGTTTAGTGGTTATGAGAAGTCATGGTTCTTCTTCACGCGGAACTATCGCCAGGTGTCACGCACTTAACAAAATAATGCAGCAAGCTTTAGGAAGAAAAGGTAGAGGTTTTTATGTTTTAGAGTTCATATCAGAGAGGTATGATAAGTTATCAGATGATGAAAAAATAAAAGTTGTTATTCATGAAATGCTTCACATACCAAAATCATTCGGCGGAGGATTCATTCATCATAACATGGTAAATCATAAAAATATTGAGGTATTCTTTAGAGAATATAAAAGATTAAAAGCTAAAAAACATCTCGATAATCAAGGTATTTATAATTATGGCTTCTAGAATTAAAAAAAAGATTAATGCTATGTTAAAGATTGGTGGTAGAGTTGTCGAGATACCAGAAATTGTTGTTTGTAAAGGTTTTGAGAAAGTTAGAGGTTTAATGTTTTCTCGCTCTGATTATTCTCATGCTCTTCTTTTCGAATTTAGCAACGATACTGATGCACCAATCCATTCTTTTTTTTGTCCGCAATTTTTAGCTATTTGGCTCGACGAGAATAACAAGATTGTTGATTATAAAGTGGTATCACCCAACCGTTTCTCCGTCGCTCCACAAAAACCTTTTAGAAAACTTATTGAGATTCCAATTAACAAAAAATATTCTTCTATCGTCGATTTTATCCTCGAGCGAGGAAAGGTTTAAATACGTCCGACGGCATAATCATTTTATAATGTTCTTAAAAAGGAGGTATTAAAAGATGGGAGTAATCATAATTAAGGGAGCTGTTAAGAGAAAGCCAGGACACCTATACTACATTGATGGTAAAGGAAATGTTTGTGAGGCTAAGATGGCTCGTGGCGGAAGAAAGAAGAAGAAATAATTTCTTCTTTGATTAAATAATTCGCGATATCACCCTTGATAGGGGGGATTTTATTTTTTTTATTTTTTTATCATTTCAGGCTTTTTTTGCCTGTTTCTCGTTAGTTTTTTTCTGTTCTGTATATTCTTTTATATTAGACCATATTTTTTTTAGTTATTAGAAAGTGAGGTTGAGAGATTATCTATTCCTTATGATTTATCAAAAATTTGGTAATAAAAGGTTTTTATAATATAAAAATAATTATTTTTAATGGTTAAGTCATCTAAGGGTTATGTTTTGGGTGTTGAGACTACTGCTCATACTTTTGGTGTTGGCGTTGTTTGTGATGGCAAAGTTTTGTCTAATTTTAAGGATAATTATACTACGCAAAGCGGGGGTATGATTCCTAATAAGGTTGCCCTTCATCATCGCCAAGTTGCTCAAAGTGTTTATGATGAGTCTATAAAGATTTCTGGCATTAAAGAATCGGATATTGTTGCTATTGCTGTTTCTAATGCTCCTGGTTTAGCTCCTTCTCTTCTTGAAGGGTTAAAGTTTACTAAAGTCGTTGCTAAAAGATTAGGTGTTCCAATTATTCCGGTGAATCATTGTGTTGCTCATTTAGAGATTGGCAGATTAACTGGCGCTGCCGATCCTGTTCTTCTTTATGCTTCTGGCGCTAACACACAAATTATTTCTTATTCTGAGGGTAAATACAGAGTTTTTGGTGAAACTCTCGACGTCGGTGTCGGTAACTTTATTGATACTTTTGCTCGGCACGCAGGCATTGGTTTTCCTGGCGGCCCGGTTATTGATAAGTTAGCGCAGGAGTCTGATAAGGTTTATGTTGATCTTCCTTATTCTATTAAGGGCATGGATGTTTCTTTTTCTGGTCTTTTAACTAATCTTAAGAATAAGTTTGATTCTAAAAAGTATGACATTAGGACTTTGGCTTATTCTTTGCAAGAAACAGTTTTTTCTATGTTAGTTGAAGCCAGCGAGAGAGCTTTGGCTCATATTGGTAAAAAAGAATTACTTCTTGGCGGCGGCGTTGGTTGTAATAAGAGGCTTCAGGATATGTGTAAGATTATGTGTGATGAGCGAGGTGCAAAGTTTTATGTTCCTCAAAACCAATTCTTAGTGGATAATGGCGGTATGATTGCGTACTTAGGCGAGATAATGTATAAGTCTATGGTTAAGAAAAAGATGTCTTTTGTTGATGTTGACAAGTTAGATATTAATCCTAGAGAGCGTACAGACCAAGTGGAAGTGTTTTGGAAGTGAAAAACTTTTTTATTTCAAAAGCTAAAAATCACCAATAGATTTATAAAGTGATTTTTCGCTTTACATTCATAAAATACTTGTGACGAGTATTTTTCCAATGACTTAAAGAAACAGGAGGAAAAATGGATTTTTATTCAACAATAGAACAAGCAAGAAAAACCGGAAAAGTAGAGAAAGGCATAAACGAAGTTACAAAAGCTATTGAGAGAGGAGTTGCTAAACTTGTTGTTTACGCTAAGGATGTTGAGCCAAAAGAAATAGTTGCTCATATTCCAGCACTTTGTAAGGAGAAAGGTATTGAGTGCTACGAAGCGGACAGTAAGATTAAGCTAGGAGCAGCAGTTGGTATTAATGTTGCTTGCACTTCAGTGGCTGTTACTGACTTAGGCGATGCTAAGGTTGATTCCGGTAAAGCTGACAAAAAGAAGGCTAAGTAAGTTCTAAAAAAATAATTAGTTATTATATTAACAAATGAAAGAAATAGAACAAAAGCAAAATAAGAGTTCCGAAAAGATGACTCTTTCTTCAGAGGAAGCGGTTCCCGCAATAGTTGAACAAATTGTTGGTAGAACAGGCGTTAGAGGTGAAATAACTCAGATTAAGTGTAGAATTCTTCAAGGTCGTAATAAGGGTCGTTCTATGAGAAGGAATGTTAAGGGTCCTGTTAGACTTAAAGATATTTTGATGCTTAGAGAAACAGAAATTGAGGCTAGAAGGATTAGAACATCAATAAATAAGGGAGCGTTTTCTTAATTAACAATGGTTAAGTGTAGTTTTTGTGGTAAAGAGTATGAAGTTCCTTTTGGTTTAACTGAGTTTGATGTTACTGGTCACACAAGATATTATTGTTCTTCAAAGTGTAGGAAGAATTTTAAGATGGGTAGAGAAAGTGATAGGGTTAAGTGGACTGATAATTATCATGAGAAGAAGAGAATGTTAGCAGAACAAGCTCTAAATCCGCATAATCATTCTGGTCCAACAGTGAAAAAAAAGTAATTTTTCTTAATGAGTAATTTTTCCTAATTTATTTTTTAATATGTGTTTTTCCGTCGGTAAATACCCTTTTTGCTTGGAAAGGTTTATATAGTCTATTCGTTTTTTCTTTTTCATAATGAGTGATAAAAAAGAGTACGGTGCTGACAGTATTTCTGTTCTTGAAGGACTTGAGGCTGTTAGGAAAAGGCCTGCTATGTATATCGGCTCCACTGGTAAGGAAGGTCTTCATCATTTAGTTTGGGAAATTGTTGATAATGCTGTTGACGAGGCTATGGCTGGTATTTGTAATACTATTCTTGTTAGTATTCATAAGGATGGTTCTGTTACTGTTGATGATAATGGTCGTGGTATTCCTGTTGATATTCATCCTGTTTATAAGAAGTCTGCTTTAGAAATTGTTGTTACTAAGCTTCATGCTGGTGGAAAGTTTGATAAGAAGTCTTATGCTGTTTCTGGCGGCCTTCATGGTGTTGGTATTTCTGTTGTTGCTGCTTTGTCTAAACATATGGCTGTTGAGGTTAAGCGCGAGGGCAAGGTTCATAAGCAGGAGTATGAGATTGGTAAGCCTTTGTATAGTGTTAAGGTTGTTGGTAGTGTTGATAAGAAGGATACTGGTTCTAACATTACTTTTTTTCCTGATGATAAGATTTTTTCCACTGTTGAGTTTGATTATAATGTTTTAGCTACTAGGTTTAGGGAGATCGCTTTTCTTAATGCTGGTCTAAAGATTATTTTGTCTGATGAGCGTAAGGATAAGAAAGAAGAATTTTTTTATGAGGGTGGTCTTATGGAGTTTGTTAAGTGGCTTAATCGTTCTAAGGAAGTTTTGCATAAACCTATTTATTTTAAGAAGCAGTCTGATAGTGTGATTGTTGAGGTTTCTGTTCAGTATAATAATACTTATCAGGAAAACATTTTTGGTTTTGTTAATACTATTAATACTGTTGAGGGTGGTACTCACGTTACTGGTTTTAAGACTGCTATTACTAGGGTTATTAATGATTATTCTCACAAGCAGAATATTCTTAAGGAGAAGGAGAGTCTTAGTGGTGATGATGTTCGTGAGGGTTTAACTGCTGTTATTTCTATTAAGCTTCCTGAACCTCAATTTGAAGGTCAGACTAAGACTAAGCTTGGTAATTCTGAAGTTAAGGGTATTGTTGATTCTATATCTACTTCTGCTCTTGCTGAATTTTTTGAGGAGAATCCTCAAATTGCTAAGAAGATTGCTCAGAAGGCTTATGATTCTGCTAAGGCTAGGCTTGCTGCTGCTAAGGCTAGAGATATGGTTCGTAGGAAGTCTGCTTTTGGTTCTGGTGGCCTTCCAGGTAAGCTTGCTGATTGTTCTTCTAAGAAGCATGATAAGACTGAACTTTACTTAGTTGAGGGTGCTTCTGCTGCCGGTACAGCTAAAGAAGCTAGGAATAAGGAATATCAAGCTATCTTGCCACTTAAAGGTAAAATTCTTAATGTTGAGAAAGCAAGTCCCGTTAAGGCTTTATCATCTGAAGAGATTGCTAATCTTGTTACTGCTATTGGCACGTCTGTTGGTGAAGAGTTTAAGGCTGAGAATCTTCGTTATAATAAAGTTATTATTATGACTGATGCTGATGTTGATGGTGAACACATCAGAACTTTGCTCCTTACTTTCTTTTTCCGTTTTATGCCCCACCTTATTGAGAATGGTAATGTTTACGTTGCTGTTTCACCACTATACAAGGTTCGTAAAAAAGAGGATATTTATGTTTATTCTGATGATGAGTTAAAGAAGGTTTTAGAAAAGGTTGGTGCTAACGCTATTGTTAATCGTTTCAAGGGACTAGGAGAAATGAATTCTGAACAACTTTGGGATACTACTATGAACCCTGCTACTAGAATACTTAAAAGAATATCTGTTGAGGACGCCGTTCAGGCTGATAGAGTTTTCTCCACTTTAATGGGTGATGATGTTGAGCCTAGAAAACAATTCATAATTGAAAGAGCACACGAGGCTTTCATAGATACATAAAAACAATGGTAAAGAAAATAAAGAATAAAGTTAATTTAGAGAAGAAAGCCCCTAGAGGACTAAAAATAATAGCTAATGTTTTAATAGGTTTAGGAATAATAATATCCATTTTTACCTGGGTAGCCGCATTAGCTCTTGAAGATGAATTTTCCTTCTTATTGATATTTGGATTAGGTCTGATAATATCTTCTGTTTACATGTTAAAATTACAAAAATGGTCTAGAATAATGATAATAATTCTCCTATCTTCTTGGATAACATGGAAAGCTTATTTTTGGATTACTCAAAGTTACGGATTTAACCTTAAGAACATTATTATAACATTAATATTTTTATCAATAAGTCTTTACTTACTATTTAGCAAAAAAGTTAAGGAGGCTTTCAAATAACCATGGCAAAAGAAGATAAAGTTGATGAGGAAGAAGATTTTGATGAGGATGAGGAGTCTGAAGAATCTAAGAAGGAACACGCAGCTGCAGCTGTGAACGAGAAGGGAGTTATTAATTCTGAAATAACTGAGGAAATGCAAAAAGCGTATATTAATTACGCTATGAGTGTTATTGTTTCTCGTGCTTTACCAGCTGTTGAAGACGGCCTTAAGCCTGTTCACCGCCGTATTCTTTACGCTATGGATTTGTTAGGGCTTAAACCTAATTCTCAGACTAAGAAGTCTGCTAGAATTGTTGGAGATGTTATGGGTAAGCTTCACCCTCATGGTGATATGGCAATTTATGATTCTTTAGTTAGAATGGCGCAGGATTTTTCTTTGCGTTATCCTTTAGTTATAGGTCAGGGTAATTTTGGTAGTGTTGATAATGATCCTCCAGCTGCTTCAAGATATACTGAGGCTAAGCTTTCAAGTCCTGCTATGGATCTTTTAGAGGATTTGGATAAGGATACTGTTAAGATGGTTCCTAATTTTGATAGTACTTTAGATGAGCCTGAATTATTGCCTGGTAAGCTTCCTAACCTTTTGATTAATGGTTCTTCAGGTATTGCTGTTGGTATGGCTACTAATATTCCTCCTCATAACTTGACTGAGATTTGTGATGCTACTATTAGGTATATTGATAATCCTGATGTGACTATTGAGAAGTTGTTAGAGGTTGTTTCCGGACCTGATTTCCCTACTGGTGGTTCTGCTTCTGGTAATATGCAAGAGATTTATTCTACTGGTCGTGGTAGAGTTACTCTTAGAGCTAAAGTAGGTACTGAAACTAAGAAGGGTAAGGAGAGAATAATTATTACTGAGATTCCTTATATGGTTAATAAGGCTGATCTTGTTAGTCAAGTAGCATTACTTGCTCAAGAGAAAAAGCTTACTGAAATTTCTGATATTCGTGATGAGTCAGCTAAGGGAAAGATACGTGTTGTTATTGATCTTAAGCGTGGTGTTGATTCTAAATTCGTTATTAATAAATTGTACAAGTTTACAAGACTTCAGGATTCTTTTGATGTTAATCTTTTAGCTCTTGTTAAAGGTAAGCCTGTTACTCTTGACTTAAAACGTGCTTTAGTAGAGTATGTTAGGCATAGAACTGATGTTGTTGAAAGGCGTACTAAGTTTGATTTGAAAAAGGCTGAGGATCGTTTAGAAATAGTTCAAGGTTTAATTATAGCTCTTAAGGATATTGATGATGTTATTACTTTAATTAAGAGGGCTGATAATTCAACTGACGCTAAAGAAAAATTAGTTCATAAGTATAAGTTGTCAATTAGGCAGGCTGAAGCAATTCTTGAAATACGTTTAGCTGCTTTAACTCATTTAGAACAAGACAAACTTAAGAAGGAAGGTGAAGAGTTAGAAATTAAGATTAAGGATCTTAAAAAGATTTTATCATCTAAGCAAGAAATTCTTTCTGTTATTAGGAAAGAATTATTAGATATTAAGAAGCGTCATGGTGATGAAAGAAAGACTAGAGTTATGGTTGGTGCTATTAAAGAATTAGAAGAAAAGGACCTTATTCAGAAGAAGGAAGTTGTTGTTACTATTACTGATAAGGGTTATGCTAAGAGGATGGATATGCAAACTTACAAAGAACAAAAGCGTGGTGGTAAGGGCATTATTGGTTCTGACTTGTCAACTGGTGATTTTGTTAAGCAACTAATGACTTGTTCAACTCATGACTTCTTATTATTCTTCACGTCTAAGGGTAGGGTTTATTGGCTTAAGGCTCATGATATTCCTGCTAGCGAACGTTACTCTAAGGGTAAGGCTTTGATTAATCTTCTTAATCTTAAGGAAGAAAAGGTTGCTTCTGTTATGGCAGTTAAGGAGTTTGATGGTGAAATCCTCCTTGTTACTTCTAATGGTATTATTAAGAAGATGCCTCTGAAAATGTTTTCTAAGCCTCGTAGTAGTGGTGTTCGTGTTATGAACTTCCCTACTGATACTCAGGATGAACTTATTGATGTTAAACCTATTAAGGAAAAGGAGCAAATTCTTCTTATTACTAAGAAGGGTCAGGCTATCAGGTTTGAGAATTCTGAAGTTCGTTCTATGGGTCGTGCTGCTTATGGTGTTACTGGTATTAAGCTTGACAAGTCTGATAGGGTTATGAGTTTAGAAATAATTCCTCAAGATAATAAGGATACTTCCATTATGACTATTACTGAGAGGGGTTATGGTAAGCGTTCTTTAGTTGAGGATTATCGCCTTACTGGTCGTGCAGGTAAAGGAGTTATTAATCTTAAAGTAACCCATGATAAAACTGGTAACGTTGTTACAAGCATTAGTGTTTCAGAAAAGGATAAGTTTATCGTGACTACTGAGAAGGGTATGGTCATTAAGTCTAACGTTCACGAACTTAGAATTATGAGTCGTGCTACTCAAGGTGTTAGAATTGTTAAGTTACAAGACGCAGACAAAGTAAGTGATTTGATAAAGGTAATAGATGAGATAGAAGAAGAAACAGAAAAGAAAGAATAAAGATAGTTTATATGCAAACTGCTCCAATTCTGTCTTGGATTACTCCACATCTTCTGTATTTTGTGTTTCCTGTTGCACAATCATAAATTTTGTAAGTAGGTTTTCCATTAGAACAGGAATATTCTACTAAGTTTTGCCCACTTGTTCCTCCAGTGATACAATAATCATTAGCAGTATAGACTTTTTTGTTTGAGTAACCACAGACCGTTCCAGGAATAATATAGTTTACACCATCATCCGTGTCTACGCAAGTGTTTGTTCCAGTAGGGGGTATACATTTTACTTCAGAAACTACTGGATCAGAAGGCGTCCTGCTGTCTGCTCTTACTGCCCCTAATGGATGATCACTCCACCCTTTGAATTGGACGTTACAATTTGCGTTTCGTAATAAATATTTTTTATCATTTCCATCCAGTTTAAATGTTTGAATTTTACTATTTCCACTAAAGGCGCAGAAAAAATCTCTGTAATAGCTTGGTCTTATTGAATAAACCTCATTCTGTAGTTCTATCAGATCATCACTTACTCTTTTTTCCATTAATGACTCATCATATCCAATATCATATGGTTGCGTTGTTAATGTTAATGTGCAGATTATGCTAGTATCGGTAGAGCCATAATCACAGTTAGAGTAAGCTCCAACACGAGTATCTTTAAAGTCTAAAGAGACTTGAGATTGTTGATCATTTAGTTTAAGATTGTTTTTAGCAAGAGGACCATCACAAAAGTAGTTAGATAATGCATAAAATTTTCCTTCGTATTCATTAAATACTATTTGTCCAAACCTACAATTCATAAAATTAAAATTGTTTAATTCTTTTTTAGATATTAAGTCTGTTATCATCTCATTAGCATTGCTATTAAATTCTTTCCAGGCTACAGAGTAATCTTTCTGGGCCATCTGAGTGGTAGTTAGAACACCTCTGCATGAAAATCTACTGTTTTCTCCCTGTGATGCTAGAGAACATTTCGCGTATTGACCAACCCGAGTTTTTCTGAATAATGGTTCAATAGTTTTAGGATCATTGGCATTCAATGTGGAAACTTCTAAGTTGTCAGTATGAGGATTATCTAAAGTTTCTAATTTTGCTATTTGTTCATCTAAGAATTTTTGGTAATTGGACTCTAAATTACTATCAGCTTTAAGTTGGTTTATTAAGGAATCAAAGCTGTTTAGATTAGAATTATGAGCATAATCTAAAAGTTGTTTTAATATTTCTGGTTTGTTTAGGTATAAATAATTCCAAAACATTCCAGAGTATCTATAAAACTTAAAGTCTCCATAGCTTGAAGATAATATATCTTTAATAGTCATTCTATCAGAATATGATATAATTGCCCCAGTTTGTTTGTCCACTCCGCTTTCACCGTATATTTGTTCGACTAATAATTTTCTTGTTTTTATCTCTAGTTGTGTGCTCCAGGCTAAAAATTCTGCTAATCCTTCATCAAACCACACCATCCTGTTGTTGTTATATATCGCATTCTCTCCCCACATCCCAGGTATTAACCACCTACTAACTAAATAATGAGCATATTCATGTCTCAATAGCTCTTCTAAAGAATAAATACTTTCCTGGGTTGTTCTTTGATAAGTATAAAATGTTCCTTGTTGTTCTATATAAATTCCGCCATTAGCTGTTGGCAAACCGTATAATAACGGTTGATAGATCTCATAGTCTCTTCTTGTTCCGTAAACTTTCATCATTAAAACACTGTTAGGATCATCTTTTATTGGTGTTATTGTGTTTGTTATTCTGTTAAATTGGGATTTTACCTGGTTTATTGCATTATATAAAGTTTGAATTGTTTTTGAGTCTAAAGGCGTCTTAATTATTAATGAGTTGTCTTCAAGAGAATAAGTATTGGTAAAGATTTTTAATTCTACTTCAGGCATTACATCTTTCATGCAAAGCTTTATTTTAGGATTAGAGGTCTTACAACCATTAAAATAATCTAATACTTTTACTGTCCAAAGATATTGTTCATCCAGCCTAGGATAGATAGTGAGGAGTTTTGAGAGGTAATCTATGCTAACTTTGTTAAATTCTTTGTTACTTGCAATGTTTCCAAGGGCCCAGATAGCATTATCCGCTAACCATGCTTGATTTTTAATAAGATAGTCTTTGGTCGCAATATCGTTAATCAAACCGATAATGTCCTTGTCAAAATTTTTAACTAAATCTGAATTTGTAACTGCTTGTGCATTCATTTCCCTAGAGATTAGATAAAAGATACTATAGATTATATTCCTTTGATAAAATCGCTCTGCTCTTGAAGAGTCCGTAGTAAAATCTAACAAAGCTTTTTTTATTTGAGGTACATACAAATGCCCTAACCAGGCATTATCTACAGTCATTATAAACTCCCATAATGTATTTTCTGAATAATCGTTGACATCGAAAAGATGAGGGTTTTTACTAATTGCCTTCAAGCCGACTATGACCTCATTATGCACATCCTCGGTTATACCCACAGGTTTCTGATAAAACCTGTAATAATATGCTGTTCTTATAAAGAAAATTAATTCTAACATATTACCTTTGTTTGTCCCGTCATAAGAATTTGATAAACTACCTATTTCTTTAGCTACAGCTACAATATTATTTGATGAGTAAATCTTCTGAAAGTCACTATCTGAGTTTAAAAACCAAAGAAAATATAAACAATTATAATCATGACTTTTCAAATAGTTCACAAAATTATTTTCATCCAAATTAGACATTGATTGAACATTGCAAGTAGTAGTATCCGTTCGAGTACCAGAATCACCTTGAGAACCTTGAGGCATAACTGCTAATGGGGTTTTATAATTTTCTTGTTGTTTTCCATGCTCTACAGAATTAGAATATTTATTAATAGGCCCTTGAGGTTCAATAATCTTAGATTTAGTTAAGGCAGATTTAGAATCACCTTTAGGACTTAAAAGTAAAGGATCATTATATATCTTAAAATAAATTATTGTTAGAAGCATTAGTACCAAAATTATTATTAAGCATGTTTCTAGTTTTGAGAAGTGTTCTTCTTTAACTTTTTTAACACTTCTTTTTACCATTGCTAATTTTCTTATTCGCAGTATGCTCCGTTCTTATCGTTCTTGCATACTCCTTTTGTTCCTTCTGTTTTTGCGCAGTTGTATGATGTTATTGTTACTTGTTTGTTATTATCGCATGAGTATTCTGTTAGAAAGCCAGCCATTCCTATAGTACATTTGTCTTCGTACTTGTATGGTCTCCCTCTGAAAGTCCATGTTACTATTCCGCCAGTTTTGTAGTCTTTTCCTAAGTCACTGTCAGAGCATGTTCTTAACATTTTATCACCGCTAACCTTTTCGCTCCAAGAAATAACGTAACCGTTAAAAACGTTAAAGTATAATAAAAGAACTAATGCTACAATTCCAACAATTATTGCTAAGATAACACCTTTTTTCATAACTATATTTTTAGAACTATTAAGTATTTAAATTATATTGTTTCTCCGAACAGAGCAAACTTTAGTTTACGAGTTCGGAGAGGCCTATATAGTCTCACCGAATCCTATTAGTCTCCAGTGTCCGCCTATGTTTCTTGCTATTCCTACGTTTTCACCTTTGAAGTCGCATATTGGTATTTTCAGGTTCATTTCTACTTCTTTAGGTGTTATTTTTATTACGTTTCCTACTGTTATGCTTGTGTTTATGCTTAACATTAATAATTCTGGTGTTTTTATTGGATTTACTAATACTTTTTCTTTATCGCTGTATATTTCTTTGAATAACTCGTAATTCATTTTTATTGATGACTTTATTGTTGGTAGACTGTCAACTTTTCCGCTTACGTTTCCGCTTACGCTGTCTGCTTTTGTTATTGATGGGTCTAGGCTTGTCTCTATTGCTAGGCTTCCTCCTGGTCCTGCTTGGTTTATTGTTTTGTTTCCTCTTTGCAATGTTACGATTTTTGTTTTTATTGTTTCGTAGAATTCTTGTCCTGCTTTTTTTGTGTACAGTCCCGGCTTTATTTCTATTTCGTCACCTACTTTTAGTGTTCCTTTTTTTAGTGCTCCTCCTAATACTCCTCCTTTAAGTTCTGCTACTTTCGTTCCCGGTCTGTTAATGTCGAAGCTTCTTGCTATTACAAATATTGGTGGTGATTCTTTGTCACGTAGCGGTATTTTTATTTCTGTTAGTGCCTTTAGCACTTTGTCTATGTTTATGTCTTGTTGTGCGCTTACGGGTATTATTGTTGCTGATTCTGCTACTGTTCCTTTTATGAACTCTTTTATTTCTTTGTAGTTTGCCAGTATTTTTTCTTTGTTTACTAAGTCTATTTTGTTTTGTACTATTATTATGTTTTTTATTCCTCTTGCTGCTAGTGCCATTAGGTGTTCTCTTGTTTGTGGTTTTATTCCTTCGTTTACTGCTACTAGCAATATTGCCGCATCCATTATTGCTGCTCCACTAAGCATTGTTGCCATTAGCATTTCGTGTCCTGGTGCATCAACGAATGTTACGTACCTTAATGGTTTTCCGTTCTTTATGTTGTACAATCCGTTGTTTTCGTGTATTGTTGCGTCTGCGTATCCTAGTTTTATTGTTATTCCTCTCTTTAGTTCTTCTGAGTGTGTGTCTGTCCATTTTCCTGTTAGTCTTGATAATAGCGTTGTTTTTCCGTGATCTATGTGCCCTACTATTCCTACGTTTAGTACTTCTAATTCTTCTTTTTCTGTGCGGTTTTCTTCTTTTGTTACTTCTGATGTTTTTGTTTTTACCATTAATAATTAGAGGAAAAAATTGATATTTAAGTCTTTAGTTATTCAGTCTTAGAATTATTTCTTTACGCATACATGGTCTGTTATTTCTGCTTTTGATGTTACTATTTTTACTTCTTCACATGTCATAGCGTAATTTTCGCATATTTCTGGGTTGCTTAAGCATCTTATGTAGTATTGGTTTTCTTCTGGGCTTAAGTAGATTTTTCCTGGTGCTCCTAACCATCCTTTGTAGAATGCTACTACTGACATTATTAGTACTAATAATAGTACTAGTGCTAACCCTATTGTTATTCTTCTTAATTCTTCGTAGTTTTGTTTTATTACTTCTTTTGCCATTAAACTTAACCTTTTTTTCTTTTTTTTGTTAATCTTTATTACTATTTAAATATTCTTTATTAAAATCTTGGTTTGAATAGTTTTGTGAAAAAGTTGTCCATTTCGTCTAGTATTATTCCTAACACGTCAGTGTTTGGTTGTTGTTCGACTACTTCCAAACTGTTTTCTTGTTCTATTGTTGTTCCTTGGGGTAGTGCTCCTAACCCCACTCCTAATCCCTCATCCACTACGATTATTGGTTCTTCGTTTACTATTATTGTTTCTTCATTGTTCACTCTTGGTTCGAATAATCCTCCAAGTATTGGTTCTTCTATTATTACTACTCCTCCCCCTTCACTAATTTCTTCGTTTTGTACTACTGGATTATCAAATATTTCATCTCTTGGTTCGAATATGTTTATTATTCCTGAGTCTTCTTCGTTTTCTATTATTGTGTTATCTACTATTTTTTCTGGGCATTTGCATGTTTCTGGTATGCATGCACTTCTGTCGTCACAATATCCCCATACTGCGCAGTATTCTGCTAATAGTTTTCCTCCATCTCCTGTTCCGTCTACTCCGCCTTCTGTTGATTGTCTTCTTCTTTGTTCTAGTGCGTCTTTGTCATCAAATTTGCATGTTCCTCCTGGTGTTCCTTCTGCTGGCCCTGCTCCTCCAGTTGTTGGTCCTGGTCCTGCGTCTGGTCCTCCAGTTGTTGGTCCGCCTTCCTCCTCTCCTTCTCCTCCTCCACTTCCCCCCGTTGTTGGTCCTCCTGGTGGTTCTCCCCCAGGTATTGGTGGCGTTCCTCCTTCTCCCCCTTCACTTTCTTTTGGTACACATGTACATAATGTATCTACAACCTTGCATATTCCTTGACCTCCGTTTTGTAGGTTACATGTTAATGTGCATGCTGCTACGTATGCTTCTCCTCCTATTATTGCTGCTTCTTCAGAGTTTATGTCTCCTCCTGATTGTCGATACTCATTTTTTGCTCCTATTGCAGCGTTTTCTGCTCTTGTTCCGCAACCCACGTAATCATCGTCTCCTGTTGTTGGCCCATTTCCTGCGTCTGGTCCTCCACTTGTAGGTCCTCCTTCAGGTTCTCCACTAGGCTCGCCTCCACTTGGTGTGCTTGGTCCTCCAGCATCAGGTCCGCCAGTTGTAGGACCACCTTCCTCTCCTCCTCCCCCTTCTTTTGGAACGCATATGCATTTAGAATTGCATGTTAATCCTTCTTCACAATTATTTGTTGGTATTAAACAAACAGGCCCTATTGCTATTCCGCATGATTCTCCTTCTTTACTTCCTTGAGGTTTGTCTGGTTCGTCTCCTGTTGTTGGTCCTGGTCCTGCGTCTGGTCCTCCAGTTGTTGGTCCTCCAGTTGGTTCTGGTGTTGCTTCACCACTGCAAGTTATGCATTGTTTTGTTGATGGTCTTCTTTGAGGGTCTGCAGAAACCAAGCATGTTCCAACAGATTTTCTTGTTTGTCCCGGTAAGCATGTTCCGTCGCATACTCCTCCCCCTGAACACTCTGCGCCCGGAGTTAATACTCCTCCAGCATCAGGATTTCCTGTTACTGGTCCTCCTCCTAAATCTCCATCATCTGATATTTTACAATAGCAGTCTTTACCACTAACTACGCATTGTCCTGCTTTGTTATCTTTAATGCATGAAGCTGAACAGACTTCTAGTTGAGCGCAACCAGTGTCACCATCCATTATTGTGTCACGATTAATAATTGGTTCTTCAACAGGACCTGCAGGTGTCGGCGTATAACCCTCAGGAGGACAAGCACATAAGTTTCCTTTTATTTGGCATGCTTCGCCATTCTCACACCTGCCGTTTTGTTTACAATATGAATCTAAAGTTTTACATGAAGCGCTGTCTTCACTGCCGCTCATTCTGCATTGTTGGGCTAAGTCACTGTACTCATCGAGGTTGTTATGTTTACAATCAGTCCATGAGCCTTCAGTGTTAGCGTTAGCTCCCCCGCTCTTAACCCCTCCAGCTTGTTCTTGTCCTTGTATTTCTTTTGCTGGTGGACACACTCCGTTAGCGCCACATTGCATTTTCTCTTTTCCGTACGCTTCACCATTACATGTTACGCTTGCGTAAGTTCCAGCTATTTCTGCTTGAATTTGAGCTTTCTTTGTTCTTGATACTATTCCTCTTAAAGTTTTTAGGTCCTTATCAATAATTTTTTTCATTGATGGAGATAAAGCGCCGTAACAACTATCGCCAGGATTAAGATTTGAGCCGGATGATTGAGGGGTTGAAGGTTGAGCATTTGAGGTTGGTGCTGATTTTTTTGGTGTAGTTTTAGGAGAAGTAGATTTTTTTGTTGTTGGAGCATTTTTTAGTAAACCATAATTAACCGATTCTTTATTTGCTGTCTTAAAGAATGATGTTGATGCCGACTTAGGGGATAATAATACTTGTGTTGGTGATAAACAGTTTCCAAAGAAGCATGATTCACCAAATGTTGATTCTAAAAAGTTTGATATTGAGTTTTCTGATTCTTCATTAGTTTGTGCAGATACTAAGCTTGTAATAGAGAAAACTAGTGCTAATAGGATAATTGTTTGTAATAATTGGTAATTGCTTTTATTAAAAAACTTCTTAGACACCTTTTTTTCTTTCATGAGCTATCAGTTTGTTTAGTAATAACCCCTATATAAATATTATCGGCACTTGTTTTTTACTTGTTTATTATGTTTATTGATGCTTTTGATCCTATTGTTATTCCTTGTTTTTTCGCCATACCAGCGTTAATTTCTAAAACGTATAGTGCTGACTCATTATTTGTTATTGTTGGGCAAACTTCTCCTTTGCATGGTTGCGTGTTATTCGTATGGAATACTACTACACCGTTTTTGTCTAACCATAATATGTCTAGTGGTATTATCATGTTTTTCATCCATATTCCGTGTTTTCCTTCTTCTTCGAATAAGAATAGCATTCCTTGGTCGTCTCTTATTCCTGTGTTGTACATTAGTCCTGCTTTTCTTTCTTCAGGTGTTTTTTGTAGGGATATTTGAAAGCATTCTCCTTGTTCATTAAAACATACTTTTCCGTCGTCAAAGTCTGATTGTAGTTGTTCTAAAGGTATAATGCTTTTTGTGTCTTTTTTCGATAATATTCCCCCGTAGTATAACCCTACAAATAATATTATTATTACGCATGCTAGTATTATTAGCATTCCGCTAACGCTTCCTCTTTTTTGTTCTTTTTTCATTCTTGGCTTAGTTGCGGGTTAAATATAAACTTATCTTCCTCTTTTACCCTTTTTATGGAGGATTTTTAAACATTATTTACTACTCTTTTTTTATGAAAAAGGTGGTTTATTCTCTTATTGCTATAATTATTATTCTTTTTTCTTTAATAATAATTTTGTTTAATAAGGGTTTTGTTGTTGGTAATTCTCCTCCAGATTGGTCTTCTTGTAAAGTTCTTCAAAATAATGGTGATGACAAGATTAGTGTTGTTTTTTTGTCTAGCGAGGCTAATGCTAAAAAGTTTTCTGATTATTTGTTTTCTGTTGAGCCTTATAAGTCTCATCGTGAATACTTTAACATTTTTTATGTTGATAGCCCTATTACTTGTGAAATTTATAATGGTGTTGCTGTTCTTTGTTATTCTAGAGATAACGTTAAGTTAGCTTCTGTTTGTCCTAATGACTACATTATTGCTGTTAAGGATGGTTATGACAAGTCTGTTAGGAGTTCTACTTATATGAATTTTGTTACTCTTAATTCTGCTCATCAGCCTCTTGTTGTTTCTCACGAATTTTCTCATGCCTTAGCTAATCTTGCTGACGAGTATGTTCCTGCTAGTATTCCTAAAGGTTCTTATAATTGTGTTTCTTCTTGTCAAGATTTTTCTGGCTTGGTTTGTTATCCTGGTTGTTCTAAGAGCGATCATTTTAGGTCTGTTGATTATGGTATTATGCGTTCTTTAACTGCTAGTGATTTTGGCGATTTTGATTCTCAAACCATTATTAGTAGTATTAGTGATCAGTTGTTTAAGATTTCTAATGGCAGGGTTTCTTTGACAACTCATGCCGTTAGTGATTCTTTAAGTCCTGATTGTTCTTCACAAAAATATTATCTTTTTGATGGTCATTATGATGATAATGGTGTAATGGTTATTGATGGTAAGTCTTTGGAGAGTGGTTGTGTTGGCGGGAGTGGTTTTGGTTATTATGATTATAGTCTGTTCTTGGATGATGGCGAGCTTTATTCTGATGGTAGTTTTAATCCCGAGTTTATTATTGCTGAATCTCAAGATTCTGGTGACTCCCAAATTGTTGGCGATTATTTTGTTTCTGATAAACAGTTCTATCTTAAGGTCCCTGTTGTTGATAATTCTAGGTCTTTAGTTATTAGTAGTGGTGAAGAGGTTGTTTCTCAAGTTTATTTAAATGATGATTATTCGAGGTTTTGTAAAATATGACGTTTTTAGGTGATAATCGTGGTGTTTCTCAAATTGTTACTACTGTTCTTCTTTTGTTTATAGTTGTTGCTTTGGTTTCTATAGTTTTTGTTTTTGTTCTTAATTATTCTGCTCCTTTGAGTCTTTCTCCTCAATCCTGTATTGATATGCAGAATAATCCTCCAATAACTGTTAATTCTGCTTGTTACAACTCTGCTAGTGATAATGTTGAGCTCATGTTGTCTCGTGGTGTTGATGATTACAGTATTAGTTCTTTGAAGTCTTCTATTATTTATGATTCTCATTCTTCTTCTTGGTCTTGTGACCCAGCATGTTCTTCTTGTGTTATTCTTCCTACTGGTCTAACTAAGTATTATTATATTTATTCTTCTGATAAGCCTAATAGTTTAGAATTAGTCATTAATGATTGTTCGACAGTTTTAGTTAAAAGTATTAGAGACTGTTAGGAAATACCTGTTAGGCATCAACGGGGCCAATACTGACTTTTTTGTAACAGTAACATGGTGCTCCTTCTTCGTATTTGTCTAAAGGAAAAAAGCCTGTAGTATAACAATACTGGCCATTTGGGCACTCAGGATTATTAGAACATGAAGAACCCGCTGCTAAACTACCACTATCACTTTTTTCGCCGCCACTGCAAACGTTTCCTCTAATCCACTTTGATGCACCTAAAAACAAGTTGTTTACTTGATAAATCTGTTCATTGATCATGTTAAAGTTTGTTGTTACTTGATAAGTTTTTTGTTCTTCTTGTAATAGTTGTGTGTATTCAACTAGGTTATCATGACCCCAAATAGTTGTTGTATCAAAAGTTCTTATTAGTCCATCATTGTTTATTATTACTATACTTAAATAAGGGTTTTCTGATAATAGTTTATCAAATTCTTCGTAACTAGTTGTTTGAGTATTTTCCGGACTTAATTTTACATTAGATTCATTTGATGGATAATTCATGTTTACTAATAATATGAATATTACTAGTATTGATAACCCTATAAATGTTCTAAAAGCTCTATTTTGTTTTTCACTCACCATTTTTTTATTATCTTTACATTAATTTCTAACTATTTAAAAGTGCTTGTTTTTTCTAGAATTATTCTTCTTTTGCTTCGCTTGCTGGCTTTGCTTCTTCTTTTGCTTTGTTTTGTTCTGGGAATAATTCTGTTAGTTTTTTGTTTCCGTGTTTTACTACTTTCATGTTTATTTGCATTGTGTCTTCGCTTATTATTCCCCCGCGTAAAGTTTTTCTTAGGCGTAGTCCATGCGGTGATGCTGTTTTCATTCCGAATCCTCTTGTTAGTAGTCTTTTTGTTAGCATTGGGGAGTCTATTTCTTTCATTCCTGGGAATCCTGCTTTGTCGCTTGTTCCTGTTATTTCTAGTTCGTATCCTTCCCAGTCTTCTTTTATCTCTTTACCACTGACTTTTTCTCCTATTTTTTTACCTATTAAGTGTTCGCTTTCTAGCTCTGCTCTCCATGCTTTTGTTTTATCGCTTATGTTTAGTTTGAATGCCATTGTATTGTTGTAAGAAAATGGGGCTTTTTAAAGTTTTACTTCAATTTTTGCTCATTATTTAGCATCTTTAGGCCTAGTTTGTTTCTGGCTTAGTGCATACTGTGCATTGTTTGTTTTTGTGTAAATAATCGATTATTGGTATGCTGTCTATTAATTTTAGGTTGCAAAAGCCTTCTGGTGAACCAGGTGTTGCTATTTCTCCTTGCCCACATTCATTAGTGCATGATCCTTTTTCGCAGTAGTTTTCTTCTGGGCTTAAGTATACTGTTTCTTCTGCTAATAAAATGTTTATTAGTGTTCCTACAGTTAGTGCTAATAGTATTATTGATACTGCTAGTTTTATGTAATTTCTTCTTTTCTTTTGTTTGTTTTCTTTTTTTATCATCGTTTTTTTATTCTATTCTGTTTGTTTCTTTTATTAGTATCGCTGTGTATATTATTATTCCTACTTCTAATATTTTTGATATTATGTCAATTACCCCTACTCCTTCAGCTACTCCTGCTTGCGGGCCTAATGGTATTCCTATTGTTCTTGTTATTATGTATAAAGTTATTATTAGTATGTTCCCTATTATTGCTGTCCAGTAATATGTCATTATTGTTTTTCTTTTTATTCTCTTTTTTCCTCTTGCTCCTATTATTAGTATTATTCCGTAAATTATTTGTAGCATTGCTGCCGTTATGAAGAACCATCCGTAAAGGTACCATTCTGCGAAGTGTGCCCTTATGTAAGTTGCATGTATTAGTCCTGTTGCTATTGATAGTGTTGCTGTTAGAAGTAGTAGTGGCCTTATTTTTATTCTTTGTAGTTTTTCGTTATTGCTTTGTATTATTAGTGTTAGTCCGGAGAATATTCCTATTAGTCCGAATATTATGTTTTCTATGTGTGTTCCGACTGTTTCTTCATCAACTTGTTCGTTTAATGCTTCTCCTACGTGGGCATGTGCTGCATGAGGTAGGAATAACCACAACATCCCTAAGAATAGTAGTAAGCACCCTATTGTGTAAATCGTCCTTTTCATTTTTAATGATTAATAATTAGCATATAAAAGGTTAATTGTGATTCATTCTCCTTTTTTTAGAAGTTTTTTATTACGCTTATTTCTTGTAAAACTCTCTTCTCTCCATCAGTAAGTATTTCTTTGTTTTCTTTTAGTTGTCTGTATTGTTTTGGTCCCATGTCTGCGTATAAGTACCGGAGTGTTTTTATGTGTCTTTCGTAGTTTTGGCCTGATACACTTATTGCTATTTCCATTCCTTCTTTTGCTTCTTTTATTGTTTCTTTTCCCTCTTGTATTCCTTTTATTCTTCCTACTTCTTGTCCTTTTTCGTCAATTAGTTTAATGTTAGGTTTTATTTTTCCTCCGAGGATTTTTACTCCAAATATTGCTGGGTTTGAGTTTCTAAACACGTATTTGTGCAATATTTCTACTTTTGCTATTGATGATAATTCTAATAGTTTTTCTTTGAGCATTTCTGATCTTCTTTCTTCTTGCCATTTTATTAGTTCGTCTATTAATCTGTATATTACTTCTCCGCTTATTACTTTCACGTTTACTGGTAGTGTTTCTTTTGCTTCTGGGTCTAGGTATGAGTTGAATCCTAGTATTACTGAGTTTTCTGGGTTTTCTCCTTCTAGGTTTGCTCTTGCTGATATTACGTCTCCTTTGTTTATGCTTCCTATTCCTGTTTTTAGTATCTTGACGTTTGCTTGTCTTAGAAGTGTTAGTGCTGCTTCTAGTGATCCTAAACTTTCTGCTTTTAGTATTATGCCTTCGGCATCAGTTGTTATTATTTCTGTTAGTTCTTTGTTGAACTCTTTTGATATTTCTTCTAGGTTGTTTTCGTATATTAGAAATGGCATTCCTGGCACTACGTCTGCTTTTTCTATTAGTTGCATTCTTAGACCCGTTGATGCTTGTGCTTCTTTTACTGGTTTGTATTTGTTGCTTAGAGGTTGTATTTCTTCTAGTGTTCTTATTCTGCTTATTATTGGTTTTCCTAAAGAAAAGTTTGCTATTGCTATTTCGTCGTTTGCTTTTATCAATCCGTCGTAGAGTATTGTTTCTGCGTATTGTAAAGTTTTTTCTTTTTTTATTTCTAGGATTATTCCTTTAGGTCTATTTCCTAATTTTAGGTTTCCTTTCAAAAACTTTTGTGAAAGTCCACATAGCATCATTAGTAGCCCTGTTATTCCTTCCCCTGTTTTTGCGCTTATTGGTACTAATGCTACTTTTTTTGTGAAGTCGCTTAGGTTGTAGTATAGTTCGCTTTCCAGCCCATGGCTTGATAGTGATGCCATGAATGTGTATAGTTTTTCTTCGAATGCTATTTTTGTGTGTTGTGCTTGTGACTCAATGTTTTTTTTCATGTCGTCGTTTTGTTTTCTCCATCCGCTTACGTTGTCTACTTTGTTTAGTGCTATTATGAATGGTGTTTTGTTTGTTTTGAATAGTTGTATTACTTCTGCTGTTTGTGGTTTTATTCCTTCGTTTATGTCAACTACTAGTATTGCTAAGTCTGCAAGTCCTCCTCCTCTTTTTCTCAAATTTGTGAATGCTGCGTGTCCTGGTGTGTCTATGAATAAGAATCCTGGTATTTCTAGTAGAACATCGTTTTTTCCTGCGAATGCCGGACAATTTTCTATTATTTTTTCTCTAGGCATTAATGTAAAACTTATTTTTTGTGTTATTCCCCCAGCTTCTCCTGATGCTACGCTTGTCCCCCTCATTTTATCTAGCAGGCTTGTTTTTCCGTGGTCTACGTGCCCTGCCACCGTTACTATTGGCCTGCGTATTTTTTCTTTTTCTTCATTTTGATTGTTATGTTCGTTTGTCATTGTTATGTTATCAAAGGTGACTATAAAAATATTTATAAGCCAACAATTTTTTGTTAAGCTTATGGATCTTGTTAGTCGTGTTATTGAGGCAGCTGGTAAGAATAATATTGTTTCTATTTCTGCTCTTTCTCCTCAGGCAGTCGTTGTTAATAGTGATTCTGGCGAATTTGATGTTTATTTTAGTCTTGGTGCTTACCATCTTCATAACCCTAAACTTTGGAGGAATGGTAAGGATAGTTTGGCTTTTCCTGACAGCTTGAGAGGTCTAGAACTTGGTACATTACCAGGTACTTTTTTTGGTGAAAGAGTCTGTAGTAGTATCCCTATAGCTTTAAAGTATGCTAAGGAACACTTATCTACAGTTCACAATCAAGACGAATTTTTTAAGAAGCCATTAATTGTTTACGAAAACTTTTCTTATTGTGGTTAAGTAAGGCTAACAATTAAAAAGAAATCTCTTTATCTTCCACGCCTTCTTCTCTTTCCATGTTTAGATCTTTCTCTTTCTTCTTTTTCTCTTGTAGCACCAATTATTTCTGATAATTCTTGGTATGATTGGAATGAGGATAGTATTCTTCCGCTTACCATTTTTGCCCATGGACCTAAGTATACTCCTGGCTCTTCCTCTTCTATCATCATTCCCGCATTGAATACTTCTACTAATCTTTCTGCTGGTGCCATCTCACTTGTTATCGATTCATCACCAACCATTTTTATTACTGTTGAATCAGTTTCTAATATGTATACTGCTCCCATTATTCCCCTCTCTAAGTCTTCCTCATCTAATCCGGATTTTTTAGCGTTTTCTTCGTTAATGTACCCTACTAGTTTACTGTCTAAAAATTTTCCATTCCCCTCCAAGGTTTCATCTACCACTCTCCCTATTGCTCTATACACTAAGCTTTCTCCTAGAAACCTCCTGTTATTTTCTCCCGGAGTATCGCTTAAGTGGTCTGAAACTTTTATGTCTGCTCTTATACCAAAGCCCCATAATCCCCTGAGGGGCGTTCTTCTCTCTTCGTAACTTTCACAATGTCTGTAAATACATACTTGTGAGGTTTTTGGATTAATTATTATTATGTAAGGAGCTAATTGTTTGTACTCTAATACTTCATCCTCTGGCGCTTGTATTCTTAATGATTCTTTTTCTCTAAATCTGAATCCTGACCCGAAAGATAATAATTCTTCTATCTGAGGTATTCCTGATTCTTCAACTTTTCTAAAACCGTTGAACGGTTCTCCTCCCGAGAATACTGTTTTTGTTGGCACTACTAATACTTTACTATCAGAGTCACTCATGTATATACCACGAAAGAAGAATATTTAATAATTTGTTCACTACAAACACCATTAAAAAATACTTATAAATGACATTTCAATAGCTTTTTTATGAAATCTCTATCTATTGGCCCTATCAAACTTGCTAATCCTTTTATTCTTGCCCCAATGGTTGATGTTACTGATCTTTCTTATCGTCAGCTTTGTCGCCAGGCTGGTGCATCGCTGTCTTTTGTTGAGATGGTTTATGTTAATTCTTTGTCTAATGGTAATGATTTTACTAAGAGACTAATAAGGAAGTATGATGGAGAAAAACCTGTTGGAATACAAGTTGCTGGTAGTAGTGTTGAAGAGTTCAAGAAGGCTTTGCCCGTTCTCAAAACTTTTGATTTGGTAGATATTAATTGTGGTTGTCCATCGAACAGAATAATTGGTGGTAAGGCTGGTTCGTACTTGCTTAATACTCCTAAGAAAATTGCGCAAATAATTTCTTATTTGAAGTCTGAAGGTTTAGTTGTTACTGCTAAGATTCGCTTAGGTTTTTTTAAGAATAATGTTTTAGAAATCGCTAAGGTTATTGAGGATGCTGGTGCTGATGCTTTAACTATTCATGCTCGTTTGGCAACTGATGGTAATGATGTTAAGGCTGATTGGGAAGAAATAAGAAAAGTTAAGCAATTTCTTAAGATTCCTGTTATTGGTAATGGTGATGTTGTTGATGGTAAGTCTGCTAAAAAACTTCTTAGTTTTTGTGATGGTGTAATGGTTGCTCGTGCATCGCTAGGTAATCCTCTTATTTTTCGCAACATCATTCATTATTTTGATAATGGTAAAGAAATTTCTACTTCTCCTCAGGAAAGGATTGCTCAGCTAAAAAAGTATTTTTTAAATGTTGAAAAGAATGGTGTTTTGAAAGTTGAGAGGGTTAAGCATGTTTGTAACTATTTCTTAAATGGTTTTCCTGGTGCTTCTAAGATGAGGAATGATTTTAATAAAATAAAGACGTCTAGTGAAATAAAGAGTTTTATTGATAATATTACGCTATAATCATTGTTTTAATGTCTCTTTCCCCATGATTTTTTATGAGAAGAAGAGAAGTTAGAGAAGGTTTGGAAGTTATGATCCCTGGCGGAGTTGGTGGTTCTTATAATGAAACGTCTAACAGTTTTGTTTCGAGGAGATATGGAGTTGTAAAGCCTTACCAGAATAATAAATTATTTGATGATAAAAAGAGAGTTAGGGTTGATGTAGATGATGAAGGAGTTTCAAGAATTATTCTTTATGATTATAAAAAAATAAAAAGAAAGGTTTTATAACAGCTTTTTCTTCCATTTCTTTATGAAGATGCATAAAAAATCTATTAAGGAAATTAAGGATGAGTACGAGTTAGACCTTGATGCTATTAGCGGTGAACTAAAAAAAGTAACTAGCGATAAGAAGTCTAATATGATTGTTCTTTTTCAGTTTCCAGATGGTATGAAGCCTTATTCTACAACGATAGTTGATTATTTTGCTGAAAAGTTTCCCTTGGTTAGTTTTCTTATTTGGATGGAGTCTTGTTTTGGTGCTTGTGATGTTCCTGTCATTGGTTCGCAGCTTGAGAAGAAGATTGACTTAGTTGTTCAGTTCGGTCACGTGCAATGGCATAATAATTCGCCAATATGGGAAGCATAAAGGTTTAAAAAGCATATTTCTAATTAATTATATCATGGGTTTAATGAATGCTAGAAAATTAATGAGTAAAAGAAAAAAGTTTAGGTGGTCCGATCATAAATTCAAGCTTAGAGTAACTGATTCTTATGCTAAGGCAGACCCACTTGAAGGTAAGTCTCAAGCTAAGGGAATAGTTTTAGAAAAAGTTCAAAAAGAAGCAAGACAGCCAAACTCAGCTATGAGAAAGTGCTGCAAAGTTCAACTAATTAAGAATTCTCGTTCTGTTATAGCATTCATACCAGGTAACCTTGCGCAAAAGTTTGTTGATGAACACGACGAAGTAATAATTGAGAGAATTGGCGGAAGACAAGGAAGACAGAAAGGAGATATACCTGGCGTTCGTTTTCAAGTTATTAAAGTAAATGATCAACCCCTTAGAAGACTTTGGAAGGGTCAGATCGAGAAGGGTAGAAGATAATGGTGCAAAAAGTTTTTGATTTATACACAACTGATGATGTAGTAGTTAATGATTTTGGTCTTAAGAGAGTTATAAGTTTAGACTCTAAACTTGTACTAAAGAGTCATGGTAGATTAACAGATAAGTATGCTAAGACTAAGATGAATATTGTTGAAAGACTAATTAATCTTGTTGCTGTTCCAGGTCATCGCGGTAAAAAGCATAAAGTTATCACATCACACTCTTCTGGAAAGTATTCTCGTAATGCTTCAATGATTATGGATTCTTTAAAGATGATTCATGACAAAACTAAGCAGAACCCTATTCAGGTATTAGTTAAGGCTGTTGAGAATGCTGCTCCTCGTGATGGTACAACAACTATTGAGTATGGTGGAGCTAAGTATCCTCAAGCTGTTGATCTTTCACCAATTAAGAGAATTGCTTTAGCTTTACGTAACATGGTTCATGGTGCTCAGGATAAATCTTTTGGTAAAAAAATTAAGATGTCCGCTGCTTTAGCTAACGAAATAATTCTTGCTTCACAAAATTCTAATGATAGTGTAGCAGTTAGCAAAAAGAATGAGAGCGAAAAACAGGCAGACAGTGCACGATAAGGACAATAAATAATTTTATATTCTAACAAAAACTTACTTTATTCATGGTTAAACCTCAAGCTGATTTAAAAAAAGTTTTATCAAGGCTTTCTACTGTTAATCTTGGAGGGTTTGGCAAGTTTGGTCTTTCTTCTCCTTGTGGTAAAGTTGTTGCTCCTTTAGATGTTCTTTTTGAGAGTCGTTCTGGTGCTGATGGTTCTCAACTTCTTATTATGGGCTTAAAGTATTATGAGTTATTTCCTGAAGGCAGCGGTCTTAATCCTGGAGCTATTGAGGAAAGTGTTGAGGAATTAGTTGATAGGAATAATCAGGAACCTTTTGGTAATTTTGGTTGGGTTGTTGCTTATGATTCTACTCGAATGAATCTTGATTCTTCTAACCCTACAAGAGTTTTACGAGTTAATGTTTGGTCTCATACTAACCCTGATGGTTTTACTTCTAAAGTTTTTGAGTATTATAAGGGTAAAAGAAAAAGTATGATAATTCCCGATCCTCAAACTGCTAGAGAAATTAATGGTAAAGAATTTTCTATTGGTACTTATGAAAGAATGGTTTGGAAAAAGTATTTGAAGAGTAAAAGAGAAAGAGACGATGTTGTAGAATACTTAACTAATTTTTATTCTACAGGGATAGAACCAGCAAGATAAAATCTTCGCAAAAGCTTTTTAAAGGTTCATTCTGATTACTTTCTATGGCTGCTAAAGAAACATCTGCTGAGAAAATTTTTCGTTTGTCCACAGAGCAAACTCAGATAAGAAATATTGCTACTTCAGCACATATTCATCACGGTAAAACAGCAATGACTGATACACTACTGGCTGCTGCTGGTATGATGTCTCAAAAGGCTGCTGGTGATTTGGAAGAGGGTATGACTACATGGCAGCATTCTGATGAGCAAGAGAGATTAATGACAGTGGACGCTGCAAACGTTTCTATGGTTCACGATTTTGGTGGTAAAGAATACTTGATTAATCTTATTGATACCCCAGGACACGTTGATTTTGGTGGAAACGTAACTAGAGCCATGAGAGCAATTGATGGAACAATCGTTCTAGTTTGTGCTTCTGAGGGAATTATGCCTCAGACTGAAACAGTTATGAGACAAGCACTAAAAGAAAGAGTTAAGCCAGTATTATTTATTAACAAAGTTGATAGGCTTATCAAAGAATTAAAGCTTACTCCTGAACAAATGCAAGCTCGTTTCATGAAAATTATTGAGCACTTTAACACTTTAGTTTACAAAATTGCTGATCCTGAATTTAAGAATCTTTGGCAAGTTAGTATAACTGATGGCTCTGTTGCTTTTGGTAGTGCTAAGGATAATTGGGCTATGAGTTTACCATTCATGAAGAAGAAGGGTGTTAGTTTCAAGGATATTATTCGTATTACTGAGCTTGAAGCTGATGAGAGGAAGAAGTGGGTTTGGGCTAATGCTCCTTTGCCGGAAGTTATTCTTGATATGGTTATTAAGCACTTGCCTAATCCTTTAGAAGCTCAAAAGTATCGTATTCCTAAAATTTGGAGAGGAGATATTGAGTCAGATTTCGGTCAGAATCTTCTTAATTGTGATCCTAAGGGTAAGCCAGCTTTCGTTATTACTAGAATTGTTATTGATCCTAGAAGTGGAAAGGAAATAAGTGCTGGAAGATTATTCTCAGGCACTTTACAAGTTGGTCAAGAGGTTTATCTTAATATGGCTAAGAAGAAACAAAAAATTCAGAATTTGTTTATTTATAATGGTATTAAGCCTGAGCAGATTGAATCAATTAGTTGTGGTAACGTACTTGCTATTAGCGGTGTTTATTCTGATGCTGGTGAAACAATAACTTTGGAAGAGGAAACTCCTTTTGAGGAATTAAAACACATTTTCGAACCAGTTATTACTAAAGCTATTGAGGTTAACAAATCAGCTGATCTTCCTAAACTTATTGAGATTTTGAGAAAGGTTGGTAAGGAAGACCCTTCAATTAAGATTCAGATTAATGAAGAGACTGGTGAGAACCTTATTAGTGGTATGGGTGAATTACACTTAGAGATTATTGAGAATCGTATTAAGACTGAGAAGGGACTAGATGTTAAGACTTCACCACCTATTGTTGTTTATAGAGAAACAGTAACTAAGGCTAGTACTGTTGCTGAGGGTAAGTCTCCTAATAAGCACAATTTGTTCTTTATCAAGGTTGAACCTTTAGAGGATGAAATAGCTAAAGCAATTCAAAACGGAGATATTTCTTCTGGTAGAGTTAAGAAGAATGAAAAAGTTTTGATTAAGAGTCTTGTTAATCTTGGTGTAAGTAATGATGAGGCTAAGCAGTATCGTGATGTTTACAAGGGTAACGTTTTCTTAGATAAAACTAAGGGAGAAGTTCATATTGGTGAAGTTATTGAGTTAGTTCTTGACGCTTTTGAACAAGTTATGGATGCTGGACCATTAGCTAGAGAGCCTTGCACTAAACTAAAAATCTCTCTTGATGATATTAAGCTTCATGAAGATGCTATTCATCGTGGACCAGCTCAGGTTTATCCTGCTGTTCGTGACAGCATTTATGCTGCTATGGAACTTGCTGGCAGAAGACTTTTAGAACCAGTTCAGATTCACGAGATTGATTCTCCTGCTGATATGATGGCTGAAGTAACAAAGTTAGTATCAACTAAGCGTGGACAAATTATTGATGTTAAACAAGAAAATGATAATTCATCAGTAGTTGGTAAGATGCCTGTTGGTGAAATGTTAGGATGGAGTTCTGATTTACGTTCTGCTACTCAAGGCCGTGGTGTTTCAGCACTTAAGGATCAAATGTTTGAGATGATGCCACTAGAATTACAAGCAAACGTTATAAGAAATATTAGAACTAGAAAGGGCTTAAGCGAAAACCAATAATTCTTTTTTATTGTCTTTCTTTAATTCTACTAAAAATTCTTTTACTTTTTTCTCTTTTTGTATACGTGGGCGTAGAATGGTATTCCACTATCTCTTATTATTTCGCTTTCTACAACTTTCATTTTGTGCAATTCTTGGTGTCTTCTGCAATGATTGATATTAACAAATATTGTTCCAGGTTTTGCTTGGTCAACTACTCTCTCAACCAGTTTTTTTGGCGTTTTATGAATTGAACTATGGAATAATGTTCCAAAATCATTAGGTTTAAATCCTGATTCTTCATATGTTGATTCTTCATTGAAGTCTCCCGGGATTATTGATGCTAATTCACCATTAGGTATTGCTCCTCTTGATTGTAAGTATGTTAGGTTTGCTACTCCGTAGAGGAAGAAGTCTTCGTCTCTTTCCGCCCCGTATGCACCAAGCCCTATGGATGCTGCTGATGCTAAAACTCTTGCGTCTCCCGCTCCTGCATCTTGCAATAATCCGTACTTGGGTATTATTCTTTGCCCTTTTAGTCTTTCTAGCAAGGCTGCTAATTCGTCTATTGGTGTGTGGAAGTGGTCGTTGTTTGTTCCTCTAACCATGCAGTTAAAGGTTAGTGAACTCTTCCTCTTCTTTGATTCTGGGCTTTTGTAATGTGCTACTACTTGTCTAGTTTGGCTACTACCGACTATTCTTAAGTGTGTTTTAGAATGCATGGAAAAGACATAAGTGAAATTTGCCTTTTAAACGTTACTCTAAAAGGTTATTTGTAGAAGGGAAAAATTATAAATTAAAAAATAATAATTGTTGTTTTTCTTAACAGTAATACACTATTGCGCTTACCATTAGTATGTGTACTAGTGTGTATAAGTTGTTTAGTGAGTAAAGGGATAAGCTTTTTCCTTCCCATAATACACCGCTCATAGTTGTTGTTAGTATGAATCCTACCCATAATACTACTGCTAGTGCCCATGCTGCTCCTAAACTGCTTACTCCTAATGCGCTGAATAGTACACTTATTGCAACTGCCATTACTACGTTTCCTAAGAATGCTGCTATCATTTGTGCTGTCATTCCTTTCTTTTTAGCTTCTTGTATTTGTTTATCAGTCATTTTTATTCCTGATAGCTTCATCCATAATTTTCCGAATAGTGGCCCGTACCAGACCATCCCTAGAATGATGCTTGCTACTGCTGCTATTAGTACTCCTAATAGATTAAAATATGCAAATGTCATTTTTCACCTCCTTTTAGTTTTTTCATTTTTTTAGTTTCAAAATATTTACATTTTGAGACCACGAAATGTTATTAACATTTCAATGGTTTGCTAGCATTATTGCTGTTACTGCTATCCACCCTAGTGCGAACATGCATGAGATTATTGCTATTCTTAGTGAAGAAAACTTTTTTTCGCTTATTGAAGCTAGTGCGTGTGATTGTTCGTACATTTTCTTTATCATTGTTTCTTCATTTATCGCCATGGCTCTTTGTGAATATTCTTCTTTTGTTGATGCTAGTATGTCTCTGAAGTATATTACTCCTTCTTTGTTTCCTTGTGTTAGTCTTGGATATATCACTAGTATTATGTGTTTGAATGCTATTATTAGTGATATTATTGCTACTCCTCCAAATATCATTACTTTTGGTTTCATTAGTTCTGCAAAGTTGAATTTTGTTAGAACGTTTGTTAATACTGCTGTTAGTAATCCTAATACGCTGAAAACCCATACTGCTTTTGAGTCTGCTAGTTTTATTTGTTCTTGTGTGTTTGTTGCTACGAATTTTGCGAATTCGAATCTTGTTTTAGAATCCATTTTAGTCTCACCTTTTTTTACTTCATCACGCATGCTTAATCAGGGGTTTTGTATTATTTAAACATTAACAAAGGTCATTTTTTTATAATATCATTTTTTTGTTTTGCGTAGTTAAGTTTTTGGTTTTGATTAATAGGACTTTATCATAATCATGTTTTTATAGGCCTTTTAGTAATTATTTTAATGATTAACCAGGCTAATGGTTCTAGTGAGGAGTATCGTAAAACTGTTGATTTTGAATCTTTCTCTATAGAGTTTATTGTTCCTGGAATGATTAAGAGTTATATTGACCTTACTGGTTTTGATTTGAATGGGTACCTAGAGGATATTGATGGTTGGTTTACTAATTATTTGTTTGAGGTTTTAGATTGGGATAGGGATGGTATTCCTGATAAGGAGTTTGGTAAAGAATTCCAAGTTATTATTTATGGTATTGCTGATAAAATCGTTGATGGTGTTCCTTATGGTTTAATGGTTGATATCGATTATGATCATACTTCTAGAGTTTTTGGTCGTGCTAAGAAGGAAAGGGCTTTTGATGACTTAGTTAAGAAGATGAAAGTTATCCCTAAGGAAGAAATGTCTTATAAGCCAGACTTTCAACTTATTGAAATAACCTTAAGAAAATATTAATTAATAATCTATGAGAGGCGTAAAATCTTGCGAGGTTGATAAGAGGCAAAGGTCTAAAGATAGAGTTTTAGTTTTGTACGTTCTTGATGATAAGTCTGTTAGTGAAATTAGCATGTTAACTGCTGTTCCTAGGAGAACTATTAATAATTGGGTTAAGCCTTACCTTAATGATAAGAATTATTCTCTTGCTGAAAGAGTAGAGTTAGGTAGAGTCGTTGCTCGTACATGTATAAGCCTTGGAATGTCACTAAATGGCCTAAAAGATTATTTGGCCGTTAGTAGAAATTGTGCTCTGGATTATATTGACGGCAAATCTATACCTTCGGACGATAGAAGGGAGTGGATTTTAGAACTTATTAATCGCCGACGCGGAAGAAGTGTTTTTTCTTCATGGCAAGATTTAATGGATGATATTAATTTTAGAGTAAAATCTTACGGTTATAATTCTCCGTCGCTGAATACTTCTTCAAACTCTTTGGAACAAAAGATTTAAAAAGGATGTTTTTTTATGTTATCTCATGGCAAGAGACAAGAGAAATCTTAATGTAGCTTTCGTTGGTCACGTTGATCACGGAAAATCAACTACTATAGGTAGACTTATGTTCGATACTGGTGCTGTTTCACCACAAGAGTTAGACAAGCTTAAAGCTGAAGCTGAAAAGCATGGTAAAGCAGGTTTCGAATTCGCTTACGTTATGGACAAATTCAAGGAAGAGAGAGAAAGAGGAGTTACTATTGATCTGTCTTATAGAAAAATCCAAACTAAGAAATACCAAATTACAATTATTGATGCTCCAGGACACAAAGACTTTATTAAGAACATGATTACTGGTGCTTCACAGTCAGATGCTGCTTTCTTAACTGTTGCTGCTTCTGAAGGTATTCAACCTCAAACTAAGGAACACTTATGGTTACTAAGAACTATGGGTGTTAGACAAATAGCAATTTTAGTTAATAAGATGGATGTTGCTGGTTACAAAGAAGAGGCTTTTAACAAGGTTAAAGCTGATGTTTCAACTTTATTAAAACAAGTTGGTTTCAAACCAGATACAATCAATTTCATTGCAGCTTCAGGTTTAAAGGGAGATAATGTTGGTAAGAGAAGTGAAAACATGCCTTGGTATAAGGGTCCAACAATATTAGAACAATTTGATAACTTCGAAGAACCTGCTGCTCTTAACGCTTTCCCATTAAGAATGCCTATTCAAGATGCTTACGAAATTACAGGTATCGGTACTGTTCCAGTTGGTAAAATAGTTACAGGTACTATGAAGATTGGTCAAAAAGTTATAATCCTTCCAGGTAGAAGCGGTACTGGAGTTCCTGGCGAAATAAGAACTATTGAAATGCACCACGAACAAATGCCTGAAGCTCAAGCTGGAGATAATGTTGGTATTAACATAAGAGGAGTTGGTAAGAAAGATGTTGCTAGAGGAGATGTTCTTTGCGACGCTAGCAAACCTGCACCTGTTGTTAAAGAATTCACTGCCCAAATAGCAGTTATAAACCACCCAACTGTTATTGCTAAGGGTTACACTCCTGTTTTCCACGTTCACACTGGCCAAGTTCCTTGCACTATTACTGAATTAATTGAGAAGAGAGAAGGAGACCAAATTGTTAAGAATCCTGACTTTTTGAAGAATGGTGATGTTGCTAAGGTTAAGATTACTCCAATAGGTCACTTAGTTATTGAGAAACAAACTGATAATCCTATGATGAGCGGTTTCGCCATTAGAGATGCTGGAGCTACTGTAGCTGCTGGTGTTTGTATTGACTTAGTAGCAAAGTAAGGTTTTTGAAAAATTCTTTTATAGATTTTTTTGATTAGAAACAATGCCCCTCTTTTTTCAACAAATTCGGATTAATAAATATAAACATGGATAGACAACACAAAATTTATTGCGGGAATGGTATTTTGTTAGCTGGGCATGTTGATTTATTGGTTGCTTATGACACTGCTAGAGCAATTGGAGGATATGTTGAGCAGGGAGCTATAGATGCTAGAGGAGTTATTAGTTCTGCAGAGTTAGAGCTTCATAAATTATTATCTGAAGGCGGATTAGGCGATCATCATTTTAGAAGTATAGAGACTGGTGTTAGGGAAATTAAATAATTAAGGATTTTTTATGTCAAACAAATATTTTGAGGTTCGTGATCGTGATGGAGAATTAGTTTTAAGGACTCATCTTGAGGATAAAGCTTATGATTTAGTTCATTGTAGTGATCCTGTTAGAGGACCTTATAAGGCAATGAATTTTGTTGATCAAACCAGGAATGATGGAATAACTCCTAGTGAAATGGAATTTGATCATTTTCTCAATAATAGAACTCTTGATGAAATTTTTTCTTAACGGTATTTTAATCGTAATTATTAAATAGGTCGTTAACTTCTTAGTTATCATGAGGGAGGTATTAAGATGCAAAGTCCTTGGTATGCTTGGCTTACATTAATTCTTGGAGTGTTACTTATTTTGCCAGTTCTTGGTGTAACAACCTTTGGTAGTTTAACATCGGGAATTATTTCTTGGCTTATTCCGATAATAGTGATTATTATTGGTGTAGTAGGATTAATGAAAGTTTACGGTAAGTAATAACTTAACGTTCTTTATTTTTTTATCATTTTTTTATAAAAATACTTAAAAATCTTTTATATTTTTTGCTCTTTAGATTCTGAATACTGTAGAATCTCAAAGCTTATATATCTTGGTTGTTTTATCGTCTTATGATAGGTGATTCAAACATGAATTTTTCTGTAAATTCTAAGGAGGCTATTAATCATGAGTTGTCTAAGCTTTCTGATTTTTCCAGGATTTATTATTTGGAAAGGTTGTCTAAGGAAAAGGGCGATATTGTTGTTAAGAAGTATTGTTATAACAAGTTAGCTCAAATGTATTTGTCTAAAGGTATGCATTCTAAGTCTGCTGATAATATGGAATCTATTGCTAGATTGGCTCTTTCACATGAAGAAAAAATTAAGGTTATGATGGATGAGGTTAAGATTCTTATTGATGGCGCGGATTATGCTCGTGCTGAGGCTGTTTTTGACAAAGTTGTTTCTTTAGCTCCTTTAGTTAAGAAGATTGATTTGCGTAAACAACTAATTTTTATTTATAAGGCTCGAGCTCAAGCTTTGGAGAAAGCTATGAAAAATGGTGCTGCAATGCTGGCTTATGAGAGAATTTTTAAGATTGGTGACGAGATTGATAGGAGAGAAACTCGTGAGAAGTTGTTATTCCTTTACCTTAAACTTGGTAAAACAGCAGACTATAATCGACTAAAGGGATTAGTTTAAAAAGACTAAAATTTTCATTTTTTTATGATAGATATTCGCGATCAACCTGTGCCTGGAGATTATTCTTGTTCTAGCATAGCTGATTTTCTTCGTGGAAGAAGAGAGGTTGAGCCTCATAACCACTTCCTTTTTTCTAAATTACAATACTTTCCCAGAGTTGGTGACGAATCACAGTTTTATCCTATAACCCTTAGGGATGATACTGGGGAAATAGACGCAAGGGTATGTTATCATGAGAAGGGTGCTGAGGGAGAAAACCTTGTTGAGAGACTTAGAGGCATTAGTGGCGGTCAGGATATAATGTTGCCCGTTGTTAGGGATAATCTTTGTTTAGATCACGGTGAAGATGTGAATCAAGCGGCTTTTTATCTTGTTTTATTCACTCTTCATCGACCTCCAAGAACAAAAGGTGAAAGGAAAGGGTTTAGAGAAATGTTAAAAGAGTTGGTTAGTAGAAGGGTTATGGCTCCTCGACTCATATAATTTTTTCTTAACCAAACATTTATAAAGATTCATTCTTTGTATTCTTTATAAGAAGATAGTGGTTATAGGTATTATTCATTAATCACAGACAATTTCACTACATCACGCTCATTTTTGTTTTAGAGCAAAGGTTAAAAGCCTGTAAGATAAGTGCGAGTTCGAGGTTAATAGCCCTTAAAAAGGCTGAAAATAAGGTCTAAGTCCTATTCTTCTTTGGAAAAATAATAATGGCAAAGATAAGTCCAGTATCAATAAAGTATAATATTACGGCAAACTTCACAGCAGAAGGCAGACTTGAAAAGCCAGATGTTATCGGAGCTATCTTCGGTCAAACGGAAGGCCTTTTGGGTAGTGCGCTAGAGATGCGAGAGTTGCAAAAGGAAGGTAAGATTGGTAGGATCGATGTTGATTTGAAGTATGAGGATTCTAAAACTATTGGTAAAATAGTTATTCCATCAGCTCTTGATAAGGCTGAAACTACCATTATAGGTGCTGCTATTGAGACTATTGAGAGAATAGGTCCATCTGATGCTAAGATTGAGATAGAAAAAATTGATGATGTTAGGGGAAATAAGAGAGAATACATTCTTGAGAGAGCTAAGAAGCTGCTTGAACAATTCCAGGGTAATGTTCCAGAATCACGAGATATGTCTGATAGTATTAAGGAGTCTGTTAAGGTTGCTAAAATGACTGAGTATGGTGAGGAAAAATTACCAGCTGGTGACGTCAGCGGGACTGAACTAATAATTGTTGAGGGAAGAGCTGATGTTGTTAATTTGGTTAAGAATAATGTTTTAAATGTTATAGGTATGAACGGTACTAAGCTACCAGCAGAGGTAATAACTCTAAGTAAGGAGAAAGAGGTTATTTTGTTTGTTGATGGTGACCGTGGAGGACAACTAATTATTAAGAACGTTGTTGATAATGCTAATGTTGATTTTATTTGTGTTGCTCCAGATGGTAAAGAAGTTGAGGAATTAACAGGTAAGGAAATACTTCAAGCTTTAAGAAAGAAGATACCAATGGAAGAGTACATGAAGGATATGGAAAGAAATGAGTCTAGACCTCGAAGAAGTTACAGAAGAAATGATGATGATCGTGACGGCGATGGAAGATCATATGGTAGAAGCAGGAGTAGTCCTTATTCTAGAGATAGGGATAGTTATTATGATGATAGATACTCTAGTTCCAGGGATAATTCTAACGACGCCCCAAGTGCTCCCCCAATTGAGAAGAGAGATCTTAATGAGTCTGAGATGAAGAAGATTAAGGATTTAGCAGTTCAGATTGATGGTCAAAGAACAGCTTACTTTTTGAGTGATAAGTTAGGAATTATTGCTGATTCTCCAACAACTTATGTTTCTGGTAAGCTTTCAAGGATGAGAGAACCTGTTTTTGCTATGGTTGTTGACGGACTTGTTAGTCCTAGCATGATTAGTGCTGCTGAAAGAAAGGGAATTCATCACATAGCAGCAAAGAACTTTGCAGCAACAGACACAAAAATCAATTTGGTAAGCGTTTAGTTCTATTATAATAATATTTAAGTAGTAATTATTTATCTGACCATTATGAAAATTAGTAATTATTTTGGCGTTGCAGCATTAGGGTTAATAGCTTCAATGCTTGCTTATTCAGTTTCTAATACAGAAATCCATAGGTCTCATAAAGCTAGTATGTTTTCTAAAATTGAAAAAGTTGCTGATACTGACTCTAATGGCAGCCTTAGCGTTGATGAAATATCAGCTGTTTATCAAACAATAGGCTTAAACCCCAGCAGGGAGATGAGAAGTAGAGGACTAGTAGGTTTAAGAGAAGGTGAGATGAGAGATTATTTTAAAGCGAAAGAAAAGTATGATTCCCAAACAGATGATTTACGAAGCTTTTGGTTGCCTGAAAGAGATAATTAGATCGTTTAATCATTACTTATTTAAACTCTTTTTTCTTGTTTTTATTCATGCTTAGTGTTACTCAAAGGAGGTTTTGGTCAATAGTGGCTTTTTTCGTTATGACAGTAATAGTATTAGGATTAATATTTTTGAAAGGAACTTATACAAAGATTTGTGATGATGATGAGTGTTTTAGTAATTCTTTAGCCTCATGTACAAGCACAGAGTACACAAAAGTATCCACAGACGCAACATGGTATTATCACGTGCAGGGTTTAGAGGGTGATAAGTGTAATGTTTATGTTAAATTATCGCAGTTAAGAAAGGGAAGTATAGAGATAGTTAAGCTAGAAGGCAAGGACATGAATTGTTATTTACCTTACACTGTAGTAGAGTCACCGCAGAAGAATTTGGAACTGTGTCATGGTTTACTAAAAGAGGAAATACAGGCTTTGTTAATACAAAAAATGCACTCTTATTTGCTAGAAAACTTGGGTAAAATAAACCAAGAGTTCACATCAGTGATATAAGCATACACCTAAAAGTTTGTCCCATACAAGTAACAATAAAAAAACCTGTTTTGTCGACGATAAAATGCTAAAGCTTTGTTGAAAAATTATCATCACCACCACTTGATAGTTACAAATAAGTCGTCATTATAATAAGGTTTATAAAGCGTTTGCCGCTTCTTGGTTTAACTAAATTTATTTACCCAAAAAGATGAACAATTCAAAACCAATTTTGGTCTATTTGATTGCAGCGATCGTTTTGGTAGCAGTTGTGGGCTTTGCAACAGCAGGCACTGGTTCTCTTGGCGTTTCAATTTTGAACGTTGAGTTAAACGGTGTCGATGTTTCTGGCGTTTTAAACGGCGGAAGCATGAATGTTGTAGGCTTCAACGAAGGAACTATCCCTATAGAAGTTTCTTTTACTGCACAAGAAGACGCATCTGACGTTCGAGTTAAGGCTTGGATTGGCGGACACCGTTCGAGTTTGGAATCTTCAAGTTCCAGATTCAACATGGTTAATGGTAGTACTTACCATCAGGAGTTTGACTTAAAACTTCCTTCTGATGTTAAGGATTCTGAAAGCTACACCCTATATATTAGGTTGGAGTCTAAGACTGGTTACCATGAAGAAAGTTTCAGCATCAAGGTTCAACGTGAGTCTTACGACCTACGTATCCTTTCTGTTGAATTCGATAATTCCGTTAATGCTGGCGACACTCTTGCTGTTGATGTCGTTCTTAAGAACAGAGGATATGAAAGATTAGATGACACTTATGTCACTGTTTCTATCCCTGAACTTGGTGTTAGTAAGAGATCGTACTTTGGGGACTTAACTCCGTCTGATGAGAAAGATGAGACTGACAAAGAAGATGCCGTTTTAGGCAGAATGTATGTCAATATCCCATCTGATGCTAAGGCTGGAGTTTATAGTGTAGAAGTTTCTGCACACAATTCCGACTCCGATGCTAGAGTTTCTCAAACTTTAGCTGTTGGCGGTTCTGTTGGCAGTACTAGAGTCATTGCGCCTGTTATGAGTAAGGTAGTTGCTAAGGGTTCTGAAGTCTCTTATGACTTAATCCTTGTTAACTCCGGCTCAAAGATCGGTGTTTATGAGATCTCTGCTGAAACTTCTGATGGTCTTAATGTTAGGGTTGATGAACCAGTAGTTACTGTTTCGTCTGGCTCTTCCAAGACTGTTAGGGTTACAGTTATGCCTACATCTAGTGGTTCTAAGAGTTTTGCCGTTAATGTTTACAAAGATGGCACACTTATAGAGCGCGTTCCTTTTGTTGCTGATGTCTCTGGTTCTTCTAGCTGGAATGGTAATAACGCAGTTGTTTTAACTGTTGTACTTGCGATTGTTTTCGTAGTACTTCTTGTTATACTGATTGTTTTACTTACTAAGAAGCCTGCTAAGGAATCTGAAGAATTCGGCGAAAGCTACTACTAATTAGATTAACAATTTTTTATTTTTTATTATTTAATATTTCGCTTGCAAGGAGAAAGGCACATAAAGTGCTTGAAGTTGATTAGGATCTGAAAGGATTAACAGCTATTCTTTTTATTATACTTTTAGGCTTAGTACTTTGCTTACTCCGTCTTGCATGCTTATTCCGTAAAGCGTTGTGCTTTCTGTTATTAGTGCGTCGTTGTGTGTTACTATTATGTATTGTCCGCTTTTCATGTGTTTTTTTACCAGTTGTGCTAGTTTTTCGCTGTTTCTTTTGTCAAGGGCTGCGTCTACTTCGTCGAATATGTAGAATGAGTAAGGTTTGTATTCTTGAATGGCAAATATTAGTGATAGAGCAACTAAAGTCTTCTCTCCACCGCTAAGGCTTGATACGTCAAAGTATTTTCCTCTAGCTATCCTTATTATTATGTTTACTCCTGCAGCGAAAGGGTCTTCAGTGTTTTCTAGTTCTAAGTATGCTTCTCCTTTGCTTGATAGTTGTAAGAAGTTGTTTGTGAATATTGTGTTCATTGCTTCGAATGTTTTCATGAATGTTCTTTTCTTTTTTTTGTCAATTTCTGTTATGATGCTCATTATTTCTTCTTTTTCTTTAACTAGTGTTTCTGCTTTTTTTGCTACTTCTTCGTATTGTTGTCTTACTCCTTCGTATACTTCTAAGGCTCTCATGTTTACTCCTCCCATGGCTGTTGCGTTTAGTTCTTCTGACGTTTTTGTTAGTCTTTCTGACAGTTCGTTTAATGATGCTTTTATTATTTCTACTCCTTCATATTCTTTTAGTTCTATAGTGTAGCTTTCTTCTTCTGCGTCTACTTTTGCTTTATCGATTTTTAGGTTGTTCATTACCATTTCGTACTTTTCCATTTCGTGTCTTACAAGTAAAGATTCTTTTGTTTCTTTTTGTATTTCTATTTGTAAACTGTCTCTTTTTTCGAATAATTTTTTGAATTTTTCTGAAAGTTCTTTCTCTTTTTTGTCATGCGATTCTAATTCTGACTCTTTAACAACCATTAGTTTTTTTACTTCTTCTGATTCGTTGGCTAATTGTTCATCATCTTTTATTGCTTGTTTTACTCCAGTGCGCATTTTTTCTAGTTCGTTTTGTTTATACTTTATTTCTAGATCAATATTATCATCAGTCCTACTCGAGATATCCTCTATTTGTCTCAGGAGCATTTCGTATAAGTCTTCCGCACTATCATAATTTTTGAAGTCTACTTCAAAATATTTTAGTTTTTTGTTTAAGTCTTCTAGTTCTCTTAGTAATTCTTTTTCTTGATTGTAGAATCGTTTTATTCTTTCTTTCTTTTCATTAATATTTTCTAGTTTTACTGATTCTATTTTTGAGTTGTCTAATTGTTCTTTTAGTGCGTGAATTGTTTGTCTTAAGTTTACTGCTTCTGATTTCTTTTTTTCCACTATTTCTGTCCACTCAACTATGTTTTTTTCTGCTGTTGTTATTTTTACGTCGCATTCGTCATATACTTCTTTTAGGTGTGTTTCTGTGATTTTTGTTTTACATAAGGGGCATATGTCTAGTTTGCTTACTTGTTCTTTTATTTTTTTGTTTGCTGCTATTTCGCTTTCTTTTACTGATAATCCTTTTTCTTTTTCGAACTTAGAGTTTTCTGTTTCGAATAAGTCTTTTTGTTTTTGTTCTATCTCTTTTTGTAATGTTGATATTTTTTCTTTGCATATTTCTATGTCTTTGCTTACCAAATTTACTGATAATTTCTCTATTTCTCGCAATGAGAATTCTGTTTCGTTTTTTGCTCTTTGTATTTGGTTGTTTTTGTCTTTAACTCTTTCTTTTAGTGAGTCTATTTCGTTTTTTATGCTGTAAAACTTTTTTCTTTTTGTTTCTATTTCTGCTAGTTCTGCTTTTTTCTTTTCTAACTCTTTTATTTTTTCTGCTACCATTGGCGACTTCTTTTTTAGTAGTCCTATTTCTGCTTCTGCTACTTTTAGTTGTTCATCAAATCTTGTTTTTCTTCTTCTTACTTCGTCAAGTCTCATTTCGTTGTTGTCTCTTTTTACTGTTAATCCGGCTATTTCTGCTCTTAAGTTGGATATTTTGTTGTGTAAGTCCTCCATTTCTACTCCGCTAGATTTTTGTGTGTATTGGTTTATGCTTGTTACTTCTTCTTCTTTCTTTCTTATCTCCTCTTGTACTTCCGTGATTTTTTCTTTTAGTTTTTCTTTTTGTTTCTGGTTTTTTTCTATTTCTTCTACTATCCTTTTTTTGTCTTTTTCTTTTGTTTCTATGTTTTTGCTTATTATGCTTGCTTTGTACTTTTTTTGGTTTTCTTCTAGTTTTTTGTATTTTAGCGCTTGTTGTCTTTCGTCTTCTAGGTTTCTTAGGTATGCTGTTCTTTCTCGCAGTATTGCGTTTATTTCTTTTAGTTTTTCTTCTGTTTTTTCCATTTCTCGCAAGGATCTTTCTTTTCTGCTTTCGTATACGCTTATTCCAGCTACTTCTTCTACTACTTTTCTTCTTTCTTCTGCGTTCATTCTTATTATGTCTGCTATTTCTCCTTGTAGTACTATGTTGTATCCGTGTGGGTCTATTCCTGCTTGTGCTAATAGTTCTAGTACTTCTCCTCTTGTTTTTGTTTCGCTGTTTATTCTGTATATTCCTTGCCCGTTTCTTCTCACTATTCTTTGTATTTCTACAGTTTTTGCTTCTGTTGTGAAGTGTTTGTCTTCATTGTTGAATACTATTTTTACGCTTGCTTCCCCTGCTGGTTTGTGTATTTTTGTTCCTGAGAATATTAGGTTTGAGCTTTTTGCTGCTCTCATGCTTTTTACTGATAATCTTCCTAGTACGAAGCATATTGCATCTGTTATGTTGCTTTTTCCTGATCCGTTTGGTCCTACTACTATGTTCATACCGTTTTCTAATGGTAGTATTGTTTCGCTTGCGAAACTTTTGAATCCTTTCATCACCAATTTTTCTATGTAAGGCATTAAATATTACCTTAAATAAGATATATAAAACTTTCAACTACTAAGAATCTATAACTATAATATTAACTCTTCAATGACAACAAGAGCAAGGTTTATAAATAAAGGCTGTTTCTTACTTTTATGAGACTGAACAATACATTAGCTTCTTTACTAGTTGCTGGCAGTTTAGTTGGTTGTGGCGATAATTCTCCTAAAACTCCTAACTTAGATAATGCTCAAATGCCTTCTTCTAAACCTGTTGATTATTTAACAATTAAGGGCAAACCCTTGAGTATAAGAGCAGACTTTGAAATGAATGGCCCAAATGGTTTCTATGGATATTTAGGTATAGCTATAAGAGAACACGAAGGGGATAATATTCCCAGCACTTTAACTGAATTAAAATTAGGAAAGTTAAGAATAAATACTGGAACACCAACTGAAAGATCTATTTATAGAGATAATCTTAACAAGATTGTAACTTTAGTTCAGGCAGAAATTGATGATGGAGATAATGAGACTATTGAAATAGAAACAAATTCTACTCCACTTGATAGAGCCTTTGCTCAAAGAGGTCACAACTTTTTCAGAGTTTATGAAATTAGAAAAATTAAGGTTAACAGTATTGACTTTGATCTTACTGGAGGAATCAAACAATGATTTCTAATTATACTATTGATAAGAAGAACGCTAGGGCTTTCCGTCTTGTTAAGGATGATATTAATCGTATATTTATGGTTCTTGATTCTATTAAGCGCGATCTTGCTCGCTTAAAGGGTTCTGATATTGAGGTTACTGATCAACTCATTGGCCTTAATCAGTCTTTGATTAATGTTAAGCATTCTACTGATGAGGCTTTGAAAGGTGCTGAGACTGCTAAGGAAGAGGCTAAAGAAGCTTTAGAGGGAGTGGAAGAGGCGGTTGAAGATGTTAAGAAGTTTAAGCCTAAAACCATCACCAAAGTCGTTTATAAGAAAGGTTCCAAGTCTACTAAGTTTATTGCTGCTAAGGAAGGTAAAAAGTTCCATGTTCCTTCTTGCCCTTTTGCTAAGAATATTTTACCTAAGAAGCGTATAGTTTTCAAATCTAAGGATTCCGCATTGAACAATGGATTTAAAGAATGTAAATGTTTGTTGAATTAAGAAGTTTTTATTTATGGCGGCTATTCATCATAGGGAACTTAGGGATATTGCTGGTTATTTTCTCGATGTTTTGAGACCTAAAGGGATTATTGATACTCAAACACTTGAAGTTTTTTGTAAAAGGCATGAAAGATTGTCTGCAAGCAGTAGTGGAGGAGTTCAGTTTGGCACGGACAATCATGACGAAGCAGGTTCCACTACTTACAGGGCCACTTATCATAACCCCCATACTAGCTCTATTATTGATTTAAGGGTTAATAGCAGGTCTGGTACTATGTGTGTTGTTAAGACAACTTATGCTCTTCAAAATTATATTCCTAAGAAAAAACGTGACCCTAATGATCAGAATAAATGGGTTGACGTTGTTGACAGGGATGGAAACACTTCGAGGTTTAGAATTCTTGATAGTTCAAATGGCGACTTTTCTTTAGCTTTTTCAGAATTGGAGAGGTTAGCAAGATAATAATGGCTAGAAAGATTCCTCAGTCAGAAGTTTTTAATGCTGCTAGAAATATTTTGGAAGTTTTTGTTACTGAGGGCGTTATTGATAATTCTTCTTTGTCTGATCTTTGTTCTCGTTCTCTTTCTAGACCTGTAAACGTTGGAGGCGACCTTGATTCTGTTACCTTCTCTTTAAAGCGCTCTAATCTTGGCACTAAAGCTTTAACTGTTTCTTATGCTGTTCATCATTCAGGCGGTATTCCCATAGAAGTGATAGTTAATCCTTTATTAGGCTACTTTCAGGTTTTTGTTAAATGTAATGAGTTTATCCCTGGTTACACTCAATTTCTCCCTCATCAGCAACTCGACCCTAATAATATTACGCAATCGAAAGCTGTTTTAACAAGTGCTGATTATCATCTTTGGCGTGCTGAATTAGAGTTTTTAAGTAAGCTTTCTTAAAATAACTTTTTTTGTTTATCGCCGCTAGGTGATGATTCTTTCTTTTTTTGTTCTACTGCTATCTTTTTTGTGTCTATTCCTAAAATATTTTTTAGTGTTTGCCAGTGTTCTCTAAATATTCCTAAGTGTTTGTATTCTTCGTAATGTTTTTTTATGAATTGTACTGTTTTTGGATCGCTTGGGTATCCGCTTCCGAAGTCTTCTTTTATTTCTTTCTTTATTTTTTCTATTTCTGCGTCTCTTGTTACTTTTGCTATAATTGAACCAGCACTTACTGATACATAATTTGCGTCTGCTTTGTGTTCGCATATGAATTTCATTCCCTTAGTGTTTCCTACTAGTTCTTTTACTTTTATTAGCCAGCTATTAGTGTTTATTGATGGGCAGTCTAAGACTACTGTGAATTCTAGATCAAGATATTTTTTTCTTGTTTTGTTTATTATTTTTGCTGCTGCTATTGCTTCTATAAAGTTAAGGTTTATTCCTTCGCTCATCATGTCGCTTATTTCTTTTGCTGTTAATACTTCATATTCGTAATTTTTAGATATTTTTTTTATTTCTTCTAGTATTTTCTCTCTTCTTGTTGCTGTTAGTAGTTTGCTGTCTTTTACCCCTAAGCTTTTTAGTGATTCCTCATCACTTTTTTCTATTAGGCATCCTGCTAGTACCATTGGACCTATTACAGGCCCTCTCCCCGCGTCATCTATGCCTAATAAGTATTCTTCCACGGAATTGCTTTATCCTCAGTGATTTATAAGTTTATAGAATAAGAAGTTTCGTCATTTTAAGATGAAAATAATAGTTTTTAATAATAAAAGACTTTATATTTACATGCATTTGTCCTACGACCTCACTCCCGTTGAGAGAATAAAGGGGTTAGTTATACCTCAAGAAATTAATGAAGATCTCGCTTATTTTTGCGGCGTTTTAGCAGGCGATGGAAGTATAGGTTATAACGCCAAGAAAAAGCATTGGTGGATTAAATGTATAGGCAATCCCAGAGATGAAATGGAATTTTATGATTATCAAATAAAAACTCTTATAAAAAAGTTGTTCAATCTCGATGTTAAGATGAAACTTCACGATAGAGGAACTTGTTATGGTTTTACTATTAGTTCTAGAAGTCTGGTCCGATACTTCACCGAATTTATTGGATTACCATTAGGAAAGAAATATGATACCCTAAAGATACCTAACATCCTAATAAAAGGGGGATTAGTCAAACCATTTATTTGTGGTGTTGCCGATACAGATTTTCATTTGGCTATTAAAAGGAAGAATTATCCAGTCATAGTAGGCGTATCAAAAAGTAGGGCTTTTATTAATGAGATAGGAAATTTTCTTAAAGGATTAGAATTTAATTTTTGTGTTTATAAAAGAAGTTATTATGACAAAAGATTTGGAAAGTCTACTGTTAATTATGCTATACAAATTTCTGGGCATAAGTTTTTTGGCAAATGGATGAAAGAAATTGGTTTGAAACATCCTAAAAACAAAGAAAAGATTAATTTTTTAGGGAATATAAATAGCGGAGGCTAGATTTGAACTAGCGATCTCAAGGTTATGGGCCTTGCGAGGACTCCTGGCTCCTCCACTCCGCTACATTGTATTATCGAGAACAGATAGTCTTTTAAATGTTACTTTATAATGATTAAAAGTTTATTGGAGAATCATAATGTACTTACAATTTCATGGTAAATCTTTAGAGTATAATGGTAGCAGGCTTGGTTTGTACCTCCCTAATGATTCTGGTGCTTACTCCTTTGTTGAGTTGGAGCCTCAAAAAGTTGCATTGACTGCTCATAATCGCCCCAGGTGGAAAGCTATTAATGGTGCTAGGACTCTTCGCGATATGGCTTCTTCTCAGCTTAATCCTTCTACTTCCCCCGTTAGTTTTTCTTTAACTAATGGTCGTAGAGACATTATTGAGAATACTAAAGGTTTAGCTTCTAAAATGCTTGCTCTTTTAGAAGAAAGGGAAAGAGAACATCAGGAAAGTTTGAGAAGAAAGCGCTGATTACTAACCAAATTTATATCCGTACTTTTTTAAGTCTACTTTTCCTTTTGTTATTGTTATTCCTTCTTTTTTTAGCATTAATTCTTTTTTGTTTATTCCCCATGCGAATCCGTGTAGTTCTCCTTTACTATTTACTACTCTGTGGCATGGTACGACTGGTGCGTGCGGATTTCTGTTTAGTGCTCCCCCCACTGCTCTGTATCCTTTTGTTCCTATAACTCTTGCTATTTCTCCATAAGTTGTTACTTTTCCTCTTGGTACTTTTTTGCAATAATAATACACTTTTTCTGCTAATTTCATCATTATTATAATAAACCTCAAAGTTTAAAACTCTTCATTTCTCTCATTATTTCATCAGTGCCTACATCGCGTAATGGTATCGCATCGGATTGCTAATCCGAGCCTCGTAAGAGGCCTCCAGGTTCGATTCCTGGTGTAGGCGTCTTATCCTTTTTTTGCCGTAATATTTTTTTACAGCTATTATTTATATATTCATTATTCGTTCTTTTCTTTGTATGAAGAAGTTGATTGTTCCTAGTAAGAAGGAGCCTTTTGTTGAGAAGTTTCATTTTTTTCTTTTGTGGTTTATTCGTGCTACTTTGTTATTTTCTGCTGGTAGGTCTTTTTTGTTAGGTAACTGGTACGTTTTTGGTATGTCGCTCTTTGCTTTAATGTTGACTTTTATTGTAGTTTTAGTTGAGCAGCGCTATAAGATTGATATACCAGCAGAGTTCAAAATAGGAGTAGCATTCTTAATTTATGGTTCTATTTTTCTTGGTGAAGTTGTTAAGTATTATTCTACTTTTTGGTGGTGGGATCTTGCTCTTCACACACTAACTGGTGTTCTTGTTGGGCTTATTGGTTTTCTTATTCTTTTGGTTCTTTATAGGAGGCGCAATGTTGTTGCAGCACCTGGTAGTATAGCTTTGTTTTCTTTTGCTTTAGCTGCTGCTGTTGGTGGGGTTTGGGAAATTTTTGAGTTCTTAATGGACCAGTTTTTCGGCCTTAATATGCAAAAGTCAGGCCTTGTTGATACTATGGGTGATATAATTGTTAATGATTTGGGCGCTTTACTTACTTCTTTAATTGGTTATTTTTATCTTAAGGGCGGGCAGATATCTTTTGTTAAGAGGATTGTTAAGCGTTTTAAGAAGGAGAATCCTAAAATTGCTAAAAACATTGTTAGTAGTGCTTAGCTAACAAACCTTTTTATACTAGTTTTTCTTACCTACATTATGGTTGGTAAAGGAAAAGGTGCTGCAAGCGGTAATAAGTCTGATGATTCTAAAATTTTCGCTTTTTTATCTGTTCTTTTAAGCATTGTAGGATTCTTATTAGCTTATTTTGTTAAGAGGGATGACAAGTATGTAATGTTTTATGCTAAGCAAAGCCTAATAATATTTTTTGGTTGGATAATACTGTGGGTTGTTGGGATGGTTTTATGGATTGTGCCTATAGTTGGTTCAATGATACACTGGGTTTTGTACTTAGGACTAATAATTTTGTGGGTTATAGGACTAGTTTATTCTCTTAGTGGTGAGATGAAAGAGATACCAATAGTTGGTAAGTACGCTAATAAAATTAACTTATAAAAAGATTTTTATAGTTGTTGATTATTACCTTATTATGAAAGCTAAGTCTAGAAGTGTTGGAATAGTTTATAATGATTATAAGAATAAGTCTGGCGGTGCTGTTTACGGTTTGGGTTTTGTTGGAGCAGCTATTTATTATATAAGTCAAGCAGCAACTTTTTGGTCTGGGGTTTTAGGTTTGCTTAAAGCTGTTGTTTGGCCAGCTTTCCTTGTTTATGAGTCATTAAAGTTTTTGGGAGCATAATTATCATTTTTTGTTTTTTTATTAATAAAGGTTTATAAATTCTTAATCATTATTTTGTTCTATGGACCCAACAAGTAATTTTGAGACGTTTAATAATGATAAGAAAGAGCCTATTACTGTTCAAGTAGCGATTAATAAGGATTCTAAGACTGTTTGGGAATTTTGGAAGAGTCCTGAGCATGTTAAGAATTGGTGTCATGCTTCTCCTGACTGGTACGCACCTAAGGCTACTAATGACTTAAAGGTTGGTGGAAAATTTAGTACTACTATGGCTGCTAGGGATGGAAGTGCAAGTTTTGATTTTGAAGGAGTTTACAAAAAAATTACTCCTTTCCGATTCATAGAGTATGATATGAGTGATGGAAGAAAAGTCATAGTCGAGTTTTTACCTGTTAATAACACTACTAGGGTAATCCAGACTTTTGATCCTGAAAGTGAAAATCCTGTTAAGATGCAGAAGGATGGTTGGCAAGCGATACTTAATAATTTTAAGAAGTATGTTGAGAAGAATAATTAGGACGTTTATTTCATTTCTATAATTAGTATTTTTGTGTCTTTTTCTATCTCTAAAATGATTTCTTTTGCACTTGTTATTTCTGCTGCGTCTCCTTCTTCTAAACTATTATTTTCTAATATCGTTTTTCCTTTTATTACGAATAAGTATGCGTTGTTATGAGTCATTTTGTGACTTAACTTTTTGCTTTTTTCGAATGTTCCTATTAAGAATTTTGCTTCTTGATTAATAAAGACTGCAGGTTTATCTTTTTTGTCACCAGAGACTATTGTTGTTAATTCTTCTTTTTTTGCCTTAATCGTTTTTTGTTCGTATGATGGTTTAGTGTTTATTGTTTTTGGTTTCATCCATATTTGTAATAAGTGTACTTTTTCTTTTTTTGATGCGTATTCTGAGTGTTTTATTCCTGTTCCAGCGCTCATTCTTTGTACTTCACCTGGTGTTATTATTCCGCTGTTGTCTTGGTTGTCTTTATGTATTAGTTCTCCTTCTAAAACTATTGATACTACTTCTGCATTGTCATGATGATGTGTCGGGAATCCTTTTCCTGCTTCTATGATGTCTTCATTAAAAACTATTAGGTCTCGAAAGTGCATATTTGCAGGGTTGTAATAGTTGCCAAAACTGAACGAGTGTTTGCTATCCAGCCAGTCCGTTACGGTTTTCCCCCTTTCTGATGATTTTCTTATATTAATATTCATTATCTTATTAGTTTGTTAAGGTTTATTAAGCTCTTCATGATTATAATAATCGTGGTTTCTTCAATTAGTGGTGATGTGTTAGTTGTTGATGGGCTTAACAGTGTTTTTTCTAGCGTTCAGAAAGAGGTTGATTCCGGACTGGTTTTATTAACTGCTGATGTTTCTCTGAGTTGGGTTTTTCATAAAACTCGTATTAATCGTACCGTTGATGGAGTTTCTGAACCTCCGGTTATTCAGGTTTGCCCTAAAGAAGAAAGGATTATTGTTTATGACGAATTATTTTCTGATTTGGCAGTAAACATTAAGGAGTGTTTTTTTAGTAATGGTTATAATTATGCTATTAGTAGGCAAAGTTTTTAATTGCTCTAAACATTAAATTTTTTATGTCTCATGTTAATCATCTTCTTTCTTATATGAAGAGTCTTTCTGATAATAAGAGAGCTGTTTCTTCTACGCGTTTTTTTAAAACTGGTAAGGGCGATTATGGTGAGGGTGATAAGTTTTTAGGTCTTACTGTTCCTCAGTGTAGAATAATTGTTAAGGATTATTCTTCTTCTACCTCATTAGATGACATTAGCGTTCTTCTAAAAAGCGATTTTCATGAGGTTCGCCTTGTTGCTTTGCTTATTCTTGTTGATAAGTACGAAAAGTCCACTCTTGAGGCTAAGCCTTTCATTGTTGATTTTTATTTGTCTAATACTTCTAGGATTAATAATTGGGACCTTGTTGATTCTACTGCTCACAAAATTCTTGGTGATTACTTATTAGACAAGGATAGAAGTATTCTTTACAAGTTAGCTAAGTCTAATAATTTGTGGGAGAAGAGGATTTCTATAGTTTCTACTTACACTTTTATTAGGAATAACGATTTTTTTGACGCTTTAAGGATTTCCCAGATTCTTTTTAGTGATAATCATGATTTGATTCATAAGGCAACTGGTTGGATGTTGAGGGAGGTTGGTAAGAAGGATGAGCAAGCGCTTATTATTTTTCTTGATAAGCATTATAAGACCATGCCTAGGACTGCTCTTCGTTACTCTATTGAGAGATTATCAAAAAAACAAAAAGATCATTACATGAAAAAGTAATGTTGTTCTTTACAATAATGTTTAAAAACTAGAATAGTTATTTTCTTTTTATGGGAATTGCGGAGATTGATGGTGATCTAAGTTTGGATGTTAATTTTAGCGGGGGTTTTACTGAGGAGGAGTTTTCTTCTTATCTTGATGAGTTGCATAAAAAAACAGGTTTCGAATTAAGAGCAACTATGAGTTATATTATTATTAGGGGCGATTCTTCGCCAAAACTTGCTGGTATGGAAAGAGTTGCTGATGGTTTGAGAAGGCAAACGGGTCAGAGGGTTAGGACTTTAGAGGTTATTTCGAGTGATAGTAGAAGGACTTCTTTTGATGCCGTGGCTAATATTTTTGGAGAACCTTATGAGATGAGTGACGGTACTAACTCCAGGTGCAGGTATTACGGATTAAACGTTATTATGAATGGACAGAATAGATCTTTACAAACTAATGCGGAAGTGGTTGAGGAGATTAGTTCTTTCACTAAGTCTTATAGACCAAGAGGTTTTTCTGGAAAAAGTTCCTGATTTTACTGGAGAATAACTAAATTTATAAACTGTTATTATTAATTCTTCTTTATGGAAAAGGATGTTGGTAAGGTTAAGAAGAATGCTGATACTGATATTATTATAAGAGTTGATGATTTTGGAGGTAAACCAGGCGTTACTATTAGAGAATTTGTTAATGGCGGTTCTGGTAAGTATTCTGGTTTTACTAAGTCAGGCACTAGAATATCTTTAGAAGAATTTCCTAAGTTTAAGGATTTGATAAACAGTATTGATATTGAGAGTTTGGATTTTTCTGATTCTACTCCTAAGATGCCTGAGAGAAAACCTTTTGTTAAGGGCGGTAATTCTTCTTATGGTGCTTCTAAACCCTCTTTTTCTGCTACTAAGAAGGAAGAGAAGGAAGTTGAGGATGATGATGCTGGAAGTGCTGATGGTGAAGAATACTACTAATTTTTTCCTCTTAAGCTTTAAATACTTATTATCTTTAATCTTTTTATGAAAGTTCGTGATATTATGAGGCCTGTTTTTACTATTGATTCTAAATCCTCTGTTGCTGATGCTGCGACACTTATGTCTAAGAATCATACTCACTCTGTGGTTGTTGTTAGTAATAACAAAATTGTTGGTATTCTAACTGAGGATGACGTTTTTGACAACCTTGATTCTTTAGATGAAAAAGTGGTTGATGTTATGATTAAGGAAGTTAAAACTATTAGTGATGGTGAAGAACTTTCTGAGGCTGCTGAGATTATGAATCGTGAAGGGGTTAAAAAATTGCCTGTTCTTAAGGGTGAAAAGCTTGTTGGTATGATTACAGCTACTGACTTAATTGCTCATGCTGGAGAATTGTCGGAAATATTCCTTTTTGATTAATCTGCTAGTTCAGTTCTGTTTTTACCTTTGTCTTTTGCTTTGTATAATGCTTTGTCAGCTCTTTTCATTATTGAATTCACGTTTTCTTTACCGTTAAATTTTGCTATTCCTCCAGAAAATGTTACTTTATACTTTTTTAGGTCATGATTATTCCACATCCCGTTTCTTATCCTTTCAGATACCCTCATAGCTTTTTTTGTTGGTGTCTCAGGCATTAATAGTACGAATTCTTCCCCACCAAACCTTGCTAGCGTGTCCGATTTCCTTATGGTTTTTTGTAAGTGGTCTGCTAATTCGTAGAGTATTTTGTCACCTGTCATGTGCCCGTAATCAGTATTTATTTTTTTGAAGTTGTCTAAGTCAATTATTAGTATTGTGAAGTCTTGTTCTTTTTTGTTAATTTTGTCTCTTAGGTATCTTTGCATTTCTAGTTCAAGAACGGACTTAAAAAATCTGAAGTTGTATAGTCCTGTTTTTTCGTCTCTTGTGGATAATTCGTATAAGAATTCTATGTCTTTTCCTATTTCTTTTAGGAATTTATCAACTTTTACTTTTATTTCCTTCTTCATTAAAGAAATTTTTTGTGCCATTAAACATTCATCACCCTTAAGAGTTTCTAGCCCTTATTCTTTTAATAACTTAACGGTTTCATCATTTTTTTGGCGCTATAACTGAGAAGTTTTCTGCTATCTTAAAGCTTTTAAAAGAGGGCAGTTTTGTATAATTCATGGTTTATATTAGTCCTTTAATTAAGACTTGCATAATTTTTTTGTTTATGGCTACTTCTCCTCTAGTTGGCGTTATTCTTTCCAGGGTTACTAAGGAGGAATTGTTTATTGGGAGGAAATATTTTGTTGGCGTTCTTTGGACCCTTATAATATTAACTTTATTCTTTGTTGATTTGTGGTTTTTTGGTTTTCTCTCTGGTTTGAATGCTTTAGTTATTGTTCTTACTTGTGCTTACTTCTTTGTTATTGTTAGTATTTCTTTGTTTATGAGTTATAAGCGTTCATGATTAAGTTTTAATATTGTTGTTTCTTCTACTATTTTATGATTAATTGTGATGTTTTGATTATTGGTGGCGGCCCTGCTGGACTAACTGCTGCTATTTATGCATCTCGTGCTAACCTTAATACTGTTCTCTTAGAGGGTTCTAAGGATATTGGTGGCCAGTTGGTTCTTACTACTGAGGTTGAGAACTTCCCAGGTTTTCCGCAAGGGATTCTTGGTCCAGAATTAATCTCTCGTATGAAGAAGCAGGCGGAAAAGTTTGGTGTTAAAGTTTTGAGTGAGGATGCCATTAATGTTAATTTTTCTTCTAGTCCTTTCCTCATTGATAGTAATAAGAACAAGTTTAAGGCTAAGTCTGTGATTGTTGCTACCGGTGCTAGAACTAAGTGGCTTGGAATTCCTTCTGAGAAGAAGCTTCTTGGTAGAGGCGTTTCTTCCTGTGCTACTTGTGATGGTGCTTTTTTTAAGAATAAGGATTTATTCGTTATTGGTGGCGGTGATTCTGCTTTGGAAGAAGCATTATTTTTGACCAGGTTTGCCAGTTCCGTTACAGTTGTTCATCGTAGGGATAAGCTTAAGGCTTCTAAGATTATGCAGGGTCGCGCTATGAAGAATGATAAGATTAAGTTTGTTTGGAATAGCGAAGTTAAAGAAGTTCTTGGTGACTCTAAAGTTTCCGGTATAAGGGTTATTAATAAGGTTTTGAATAAGAGTTCTGATCTTAAGGGAGATGGTGTTTTTGTTGCTATAGGACATGAGCCAAATACTGAATTATTTAAAGGTCAGCTTGTTCTTGACCAAAAAGGTTTTTTAGTTGTTAAGAATAACGTTTTTTCTGATAAGCCAGGAGTTTTTGTTTGTGGTGACGTTCAAGATCATCGTTACAAACAGGCCATTACTGCTGCGGCCTATGGTTGTATGGCTGCTATAGAAGCAGAGAAGTACTTAGAGGATAAAGAAAAATAGTTATTTTTTGTTTATAGCTTCAATTGTGGTAAGACCTATCGCTTTCTTTAAATACTTGTTTTATTTATAGTTTTTATGGGTAAGTACATTATGGTTTCATTAGATGATGATAGTGGTAAGAGTCTTTCTGAGGTTCTTACTAATGATACTTGTAAGAAAATCATTAATTTTTTATCTGATCATGATGAGTCTACTGAGTCTGATATTGCTAAGAAACTTAATCTTCCTCTTAACACTGTTAATTATAATATGAGGAAACTTATTCATTCTAAACTTGTTGATGAAGCCCCTCACTTTTTTTGGAGTAAGAAAGGTAAGAAAATTAGGGTTTATCGTATTTCTAACAAGTCTATTCTTATAACTCCTAAAGTTAAGAGTAAGATGAATAAGACTCTTACTTCTATAATTACTATTGCTTCAGCGGTTGTTGCTGGTAGTATTATCAGGCTTGTTTTCCATAAGCAGATTTCTCCACTTGAGAGTCAAATTTATGATAGTAGTGAGTTTGCTATTGCTACTACTCAAAAGATTATTGCTGATAGTTCCGCTGAGAATATTAGTCATTTGTCTACGATTATTGCTTCTGTTCCTTCTTGGGGTTGGTTTGTTGGTGGTAGCGTTTTTGCTCTTATTATTATGCTCATACTAAACTGGAAGAAATTATGATAATGAAAAAATCATTTTTTGTAACTTTAATTATTATTGTAAGTTTTTTTATAGTTGCTGCTTTGGCAATATTTAGTTATAACAGGGCGAATATTGACCCTATTCTTTCTGAGAAGGGGTTTTTTGGTGAGTTAGTACCACAATCGCAATCAGGCGTTATCGGTCAAGAAGTTTTTTATAATCTTACAATAACTGATTATCATAATTACGGTACTCACGAGTACAGATTATTATTTGATCATAATCCAAGCCTCAATGGAGAATTCTATTATGATCATCCTAAAGACGGCTCTAATCAGTTAGCGGTAGTTTCAAGTCAGGCTATTAGTGTCTTCTTAAAATCTGGTAAAACAAGTACTACTAGACTAATTGTTACTTCTAAGAATCCTAATGTTAACATTGGGGATTACAAGTTTTCTATAAAGATTAATGAAGTTAACTCAATTAAATATCAAAATATTGATGGAAGTTTAGAATTACTTCCTGTGATAATAGCAGTTAATAATTAATTGTAAGGAGGTAAAAAAATAATAATATAATAACCATGGAAAAATCTATTAAGATTACTCTTATTATTGCTAGTACTGTTCTGATTTTGGGTTTGTTAGGATTCATAACTTTCAACGGATTCGTTGATGACTCTAATCCTTCAAACACTGTTACATCTCAGGGTTCATCTGTGATAAAGGTTGTTCCTGATGTAGTCACTGTTTATTTTAGTGTTCAAACTAGAGATAAAACAGCTGATTCTTCTCAGAAGAATAATTCAGAGATAGTTGATAAGCTTACAAATAAGCTTATTCTTGCTGGTTTTAGTAAGGATGATTTAAAGACTCAAGGTTTTAGTGTTTATCCGGAATACGATTGGAGTAACGGCGATAATAAAATCAAAGGTTACCTTACTAGTCATGATTTGAAGCTCGAAATTAGTGCTGAGAATTCTGATGACATTGGTAAAGCTATTGATGCTGCTACGGAGTCAGGCGTTCTTGTTAGCTCCATTAATTTTGAGTTAAGTAAAGAACTTGAGGAGAAGTATAAGACTGAGGCTTTACAAGAAGCTACTGCTAATGCTAGAGCTAAGGCTGATGCTATTGCTAAGGGTTTAGATAAGGAAGTTGCTAGGGTTGTTTCTGTTAGCACTTCTGACTTTAACTATTACCCTTGGAGAAGTTACAGTCTTGATTCAAGTATTGCTGAGGCTAGTTATGGAGAAAGCGCAGCTTTAGCTAAACAAGCAGCTGTTAGCATTAATCCAAGTGAGAGAGAAGTAACTGCTCAAGTAACAGTAGTATTCAAGCTGAACTAAAAAAAACTTTTTTTTGTTTTTCTTTAATTTTTAGTTTAGTTTTTTTGTAGCATAATTAATGTTATAAAGTGTAAAGGATTGTTTTGTTGATGTCTATAGATGAAAGATTAAGAAGCTTGGAAGGAATGCGTTTAGAATCATTTGTAGTTAATGCTGATGGAAGCTCGCCAAAGATTCCTCACAAATTAGAATTTGATTTTTCAAACAAGGGTTATGTAATGGTTAATCCAAAAGATACTATTTTCAGAGATAATGAATTTGAACTTCTTATGAGCGGCCCGGATGAGGTAGAAATAAGCGGTGCTGGCCTTTATAAAAAAACTTATGATAGGGGAATAATCAATAAAGGAATAACAGCTTCTAGAAGAATTGTTTATAGAAGAATACCAGATGAGGACTAAATTTTTATTTCTTTAATGTTTTTTGTAGTGATCCATGCTACTCCGCTGCCGAAGCCCTTTTTGTTAATATTAAATGGTTCAATGGTTTGAGGGTTTTTTAGAAGTATTAGCACACAATAATTTTTTGTGCTGTAAAATTCGTTGTTTGGATCACGATTCTTCAAATTTATTCCCCCTTCACCGCCATACTTCTCTATTATTTCCTTAATTTTTTCTTTGTTTAGTTCGTACTGTAAGACTTTTTCTACTCCAGCTTTTGCTGTTATCTCTTTTCCACTTTCTTTAAAGTATATTGTATCTCCAACGATTATTTTGTTCCATGGCACTCTTTTTGTTTTATACCATCTTGATTCTATTCTTTTCTTTCCAGATATAATGTCAGGTATTAGCGCTAGTTTAGAATTCATTATTGCAACGTGATCCATAGAAAATTAGTGTTTTCGTTCTTTTAATAACTATTTTATTATATTACCATTTTTTTACATTTTTTCTAGTATGCTTATTCTTTTTTCTATAGGAGGGTGTGACGATAGGAGGTTGCCTACTTTGTTTTTTATTGGGTTGCTTAAAAATAGTGGTGCTATTGCCTTGTTTACTTTTATTGTTCTGTCTTGTACGTTTTGTTCTTCTTTTATTTTTATTAGTGCGTTTCTCAGGCCTGTTGGGCTACGTACGAATTTTACTCCGTTAGCGTCAGCTGCGTATTCTCTTTTTCTTGATATTGCCATGCCCACTAGTCTTACTGCTATTGGTGCTAGTATTGCTAGTGCTATTCCTATGATCATTAGTATTGCGTTTCCTTTGCTATCATCGTCTCTTCCTCCACCAAACCATAAGCTTCTCAAAAATATTTCGCTCATTATTGCTATCATCCCTATCATTACTGTTGCTATCGTCATGAATCTTATGTCGTAGTTTGCTACGTGTGATAATTCGTGTGCTAATACTCCTTCTAGTTCTTGTTTTGTTAGTTTTCGCAAGGCTCCTTCTGTTACGCAGACTGAAGCGTTTTGAGGGTTTCTTCCTGTTGCGAATGCGTTTATTTGTTCTCCCCTCATTACGTATAGTTTAGGTTTTGGCATTCCTGAGGCTATTGTTAATCCTTCTATTATGCTGTGGTATTCTCTTTCTAGGGGACTCGAGTGGTTTGCTAGTCTTGCCCCAACAGATGCTATTGCTATTTTGTCAGAATTGTAGTATCCTATGAATGTGTAAGTTATTGATATTATTATTGTTATTATCATTATTGTGAAGAATAGTGATGGGTTGAATGCTTTTGATATTACGTATCCTAAAGCTATCATTACTACTAGTATTACCATTATTAGTAATGTCGATTTTATTTTGTTTTTTCTTATTTGTTCATAGAACGATACTCTTTCTTTTTCTTTAGCCATTATTAATATAGGCTTATTATTGTTTAAAAACGTTGTTTAGTTTAGATCTAGTAGATTATATTTTTGCCTCAAGCCTTGATTCTCTTACTTCTCTTATTGGACTAGTTACTATCATGTCCCATTCGTCTCCCTCTTGAACTTTGTCCCCTTCAATTTCTAGTAATGTTGCTACCATCCTTTTCCCAACTAGCGGTTCTTTAGGTAAAATTTTATAGAATTCTTCAAATGATAAGTCCCCTGGAACGATTTTCTCTTCTTCTCCCTCTTTTTTTAATGAGAACACGTGACTTCTTCCACTGTAAACTGCATGTTTTATTCCGTCGCTTTCATTGAAATATCCATCCACTCTGTAATGTCTTCCAACGTGAGGTCCAGTTTGAGCAACAACGCATGGAATACCCCTTGAATCGTCTACTTCATAATCGCGATTTCTTGTTGTTATAAATGCCATAATAATTCTTTGTCGTTTTACTTTTTAAGTATTATTGTGTTATCAGAGCTAGCAGTTTTTTATTAAAAGTTTTTTTATATTTTTGTTTCTGCTCTTATTGCGCTTGGTGCTTCTCCGCCGTGCCATGTTAGTCTTGGTTTTATTCTCATTGAGTATATTCTTTCGCTGTTGTCGTCTAGTATTATTGCTGATCCTTTTACTTTTGGTAGGTCGTCCATGTATTTGTTTATTGATGATAACAAGTATGATTGCATCATGTTGTTTAGTGCTTTTAGGTCTATGTCTGATGTTACTCTGTGTGATATTACTATGTCTGATTGTGTTATTGCGTCTCTGTGCAAGGCTCCTGGTTGTTGTGTTGCCATTACTAGTGATATTCCTGGTTGTCTTCCTTCACGCAGGAGTTGTATTAGTGCGTCTGTTGCTGGTGTTTTGTGGTTTTCTGGTAAGAATTCGTGTATTTCGTCAATGAATAACCATATTAGTGGTACGTCTCTTTTTTGGGATATTCCTCCAAGATAGTTTACTCCTTTGTTTATTGCTTCTGTTTCTTCTTTTTTTCTCGCATTCATTCTTTCTGTGAATAGTTTTCTTACCACTAGGCCTATTACAAGTCCTCTTACGTTGAATGCTCCCACTGCGTTGTATACTGATAAGTCAAGGACTGATGTTACTTCTGCTTTTGCTAAGTCTATTATTCTGCTAGCTTTCTTTTTGTTTTCTTTGTCTATGAATACTCCCCACGTTTTTGCTGCCTCAAATAGTCCTTCAGCTATGTTTTTTATGCTTTGTGAAGAATTTTTTTCTGTTTTTATTTTTTCTGTTATGTCGCTTATGAAGAATTCTTCTCTTTCTATTTTTAGTTGGCTTACTACTTTTTGCATTAGTACTGCTACTTCTCCTGTCATTTCTAGGTTGAATGTTATTACCCAGTCTTCAGGTTCTAGTTCGCTAGGCGTTACTCCGAATGATTCGTCTACAGGTATTCCTTTTTTTAGGTACGTTTCGTAATGTCCGTATGGTACTATTACTCTTACCGGTAAGTTTTTTGGTTTTATGTTCCATGACTCTAATAATTCTTTTTCTTTGTCGTTTTTGTATTTCATAGTCCAGAATATTCCCATAGTGTCAAAGATTATTGGTGCTATGTTTTTTGATTCTTCTGCTGGTAGTGCTGATAATTGTTCTGCTATGCTTCCTAAAGTGTAACTTTTTCCGCTTCCTCTTTTTCCTGCTACTAGTACTACGTGTGTTCTTGCTACGTCTAGGTATATTGGGTTTGATAATGAGTTGTAATTTCCCATTTTTACGAACCCTTTTCCTATTAGTATTTTTCCTCTTTCACCAAACTTTTTTTTGTCCTCAGGATCACGTCCTATTAGTATATCGTAAGGCATGAATGTTGGAGGTTATTGGCGTTTTTAATAGTTATGCTCTCTTAACGTTAATGTTTATATAAAGAATAATCCTTTATTTTATTATGGAAAAAGGTGTTTCTCAGAGTGGTGGTAGGCGGAAGGTTTTGACTCTTATTGGTGTTTTCTTAGTTGTTGGTTTGTTGAGTGTTATTCTCCTCTATCGTGGTGGTATAACTAGTAAGGTTACTGGTGAGGTTGTTAAGGATAATGTTGATCCTATTAGTGAGTCTGATGCTGTTAATAGGCTTGTTAGTTTTCTTAATACTAAGTATGGTGATGCTAAGTTTTTTCGTAGTGAGGATTTAGGTAGTGTTTATTTGGTTGTTATTGAGCATGATGGTCAAAAATATGACTTTTTTATTACTAAGGATGGTAGATACTTTTCTAATTTTATGGAGAAGTTAGAGCTTGATAGTGCTTCTGGTAATGTTAGTTCTTCTTAGGCTTCTATTGCGTTAATATACTTTATTTCTTCTTCGTTTAGTCCTAATTCTTTGTGCGTTTTAGGGTTTTTTAGTACTTTTATCATGTATGGGAATTCTTTTGTTGCTTTGCTTAGGCTTATATGGTTTTTTTCGCAGTATTTTGATATTACGGATTTTTTCTTTATGTTTTTTTGGTTTATTATCCAAGTTTTTAGTATTCTTTCAGGTCTTTTGTATGATGTGAATCCGAATTTTGGTTTTTTCTTAGCCAGGTTTATTCCGGCTGATAAGAAGTTTGCTTGGTATATTAGAAACCTCCAGTGTTGTCTTCTTATTATTCTTCCTCTGTATAAGTCTGCTAGGCTTAGTGCGTTGTAGGCGTTGTATAATTCTTCTCCTTTGTACTCGTTTGGTATGTTTTCGTCCATCCATAAGAATACTTCGTCTATTGATATGTCTGTTTTGTCGAATATGTTTATTAGGTCTGGTGTAAATTTTCCTTTTAGTATTTCTTTCATTACTGTGAATATGTCTTTTCTTTCGTCTCTTGATGTTAAGGCTTTTGACATTTGTGATGCCTCAACTCCCCCTTTTAGTATTTCTAAGTCGTTTATTGCTGCTCTTACGTCTCCGTCTGCTTTTATTGATGATCTCAGTAAGTCTTCATCATTGACTTGTATGTTTTCTTTTTGGCATATTTCTTTTATTATTCCGAATACTGATTTGTAGTCTAATTGTTTTACTGGTATTACTTCTGCTCCTTTTCTTAGTTCTGCGAATCTTTTGTCCCATATGTCGTTGGCCGTCATTATTATTGGGAATGCGCTATCATTAACTATTTCTATGAGTGTTGCTAGTCCTCCTTCGTCTATTTTTGATATTCCGTCTACTTCGTCAATTAGTATTATTTTGTTTTTGTTAAATAATGATTTTTGTTCTGATGCTGGCTTTACTACTTTTTCTAGTTCTCCTCTGTTTCTTAGGTCTGATGAGTTTATTTCTAGTATTTCTGATTTTGTTTCTATTGCTGCTACGTGTGCTATTGTTGTTTTTCCGCTTCCGCTTGGCCCGTAAAAGATTATGCTTTTTTTGTTTTTCGGGAATGTGCTTAAGAATGCTTTTAGTTTTTCTATCGCGTTGTCTTGCCCTTTTATTTCTTTGAATGTTTTCGGCCTGTACTTTTCTGATAGAGAAAGGTTTATCATTTTCTTATATTGATTTGCCCTGTCCTGCTAGGACAAATCCTGCTATTAGTGCTTCTAGTTGTATGAATTCGTCACTTCCTTCTATTAGTCTGAATTCTATTTCTCCCGTTTTTTCTATTAGTTTTACTTTTATTTCTGGTTCTATTGGTAAATTCCATATTTCTTTTTGTATTGCTTTTATTATGTCTTCTCCTGAGAATCCTCCGTTTAGCATTATTTCTAGCATTTTATCTCTTGCTGTTACGAAGTCTCCGCTTAGTGCGTATTCCATCACTGTTTTTACTTGTGATGGTTTTGCTGATGCTACTACTGTTTCTATTAGTCCGCTAGTGATTTTTGTTGATATTGATGCTGTCGACTGTATTAGGTTTATTGTTCTTCTGCAGTCTCCTTCGCTTGCTTCGTATATGTTGTCAATTGATTCGTCTGATATTTCTAGTCCTTCTCCTTCAGCTATTTTTTTAAGTATTTTTGCTATGTCCTTTTTTTCAAGTAGTGTGAATCTGAATAGTACACATCTTGATTGTATTGGGTCTATGATTTTTGATGAGTAGTTGCATGATAGTATGAATCTGCAAGTGTTAGAATAATTTTCCATTGTTCTTCGTAATGCGTTTTGTGCGTCTCTTGTTAGTGCGTCTGCTTCGTCTAAGAATATTACTTTGAATGGTATGTTTGTTATGGCTTTTGTTCTTGCGAAATCCTTTACTTTTTCTCTTATTACCCCTATTCCTCTTTCGTCCGACGCGTTTAGTTCTAAGTAGTTTTCTCTCCATGATTCTCCGAAGAGTTTTTTTACCACTATTAGTGCTAGTGTGCTTTTTCCTATTCCTGCCGGTCCTGTGAACATTAGGTGTGGCAGATTCATTGATTCTGTTAGTCCTCTTACTCTTTTTACTACTTCTTCTTGACCTACCATTTCTTCGAACGTTGTTGGCCTGTATTTTTCTGTCCAAATGTTGCTTTTAGGAATCATTTTTTGTGCACCTTTTTTTATTTCTCCTTTATATTCTTGTGATATTTTGAGTTATTATAAAGCTTATGATGATGAAAGATATAGATTACTCAAGAATTGCTAATAATCCGTCTACTTGCGAGGATGTTGATTCATCACCATTATCATACCCGCTTATGTATGAGAATAATGCTACTTCGTATAATAATGCTTTTTCTTTAGACTTAAAATTTCCTAGAATTGCTGCTACTTCTACGCTTGACTCATAGTTTCCCCTAACTACACCAGTCGTTTTCGGATTTTCTTCAACATTGTTTCTCGCCCAAGAACCAGCCATGTATCCTTCTGGCAGGATGTTTCTTAAGTACTCTTTTTTTTCTTCACTCAATTTTTCTTTTGCTCCCATAAGCCTCTTCTTAATTGTTACAAATTTTGTGCTTTGAGTTTTAATCTCGAATACCATAGTTATCACTGATGATTGTTCTTTATATAGATTATTTTTCTTTAATATATAGTTGCCAACTAGAACTTTAGAGGTTTTTATGTTCTTCTTTGTTTTCTTTTTCTCTTCTCTTTCTTTAGGCGCTTACGCTGCCATTTCCATCTCATTTGTCTTTTCTTCTTCCATCTTCGTGAACTTCGCTTCATGTTATTAATGTGCTAAGAGGGGTTTAAAAACCTTTATAAAAGTGATTTGTTTAAGTTCTTAATGAGTAAAATAGAGGAAATTTTAGAGTCTCTTAGTCTTGTTGAGCGACAAATACTTCCTTTCGTTAGAGAGGGCATGGATGAAGTCGAAAAACGCTCTGGCCTTGATAATACTTCTATTTTGCGTGCTTTACAATTCTTAGAAAATAAAGGTTTGATTGTTAAGGATGTTAAAAAATCTAAGGTTATTGATCTTGATGATAATGGTAGAATCTATCTGGGTGAGGGTTTGCCTGAGAGAAAACTTTTATCTTTGTTAATTAAGGAAAAATCTTTGACTATTAAGGATGCTAAAGTTGACAGCAAGCTTAATGATCAGGAGTTTAGTGTTGCTTTAGGATCGCTTAAGAATAAGGCTTTGGTTAGGATTGATTCTGGTAATGTGAGTTTTGTTGGTAAGAAGGATGATACGGATAAAAAGTTTTTTGAGGAAGAATTATTGGTTAAGCTTCCTGTAAGCCTTGATTCTTTGGAAGGTCCTTTGAGGCTTGCTTATGAGAATCTTAAGGAGAGGAAGGGTATCATAAAAGTTCGTGATGTTTCTGATTATGTCGTTAAGCTTACAAGTATTGGTGAGGATGTTGCTCGTTGCACTGTTGATTCTTCTTATGATAATATGATTGAACAAGTTACTCCTGACATTATTAATAATGAGTCTTGGAGGGGTAAGAAGTTCCGTCGTTATGATGTTAAGAGTAGGGTTCCAGAGATAAGTGGTGGTAAGAAACATTTTGTTAATCAATCTGTTGATTATGGTAAGAGGATTTGGTCTGATCTTGGCTTTAAGGAAATGACTGGTCTTATGACTCAAACATCTTTTTGGAATTTTGATTCTTTATTCACCCCTCAAGATCACCCCGTTAGAGAAATGCAAGACACATTCTTTATTAAGGACGCCATTGGAAAGCTCCCTAACAAAAAAATAGTTGATGCAGTAAAGTCTTCTCATGAGGGAAAAATAAAAGGTAGTAAAGGTTGGCAATACGAATGGAAAGAAGAGGGAGCAAAGAGGGTTTTGATGAGAACACAAACTACTGGCCTTTCGGCAAAAACTTTAGCTAAGCTTGGAGAATTAAAGAATAGTAATGAGAAAGAGGGGAAATTTTTTGCTTTAGGGATGAATTTTCGTAATGAGACTGTTGATTGGAGTCATGGATTTCAATTTAATCAAACTGAGGGAATAGTAGTAGGAAAAGGATTAAACTTCAAAAACTTGCTATGGTACCTCAGAGAGTTTTTTAAGAAGATGGGTTATGAGAAGGTCAGGTTTAGGCCTGCTTATTTTCCTTATACTGAGCCTAGTGTTGAGATTGAGGTTTGGCATCCAGAAAGAAAAATTTGGTGGGAGTTAGGTGGTGCTGGAATGTTTAGGCCTGAAGTAACAATTCCTTTACTGGGAGAGCATATACCTGTTTTAGCTTGGGGTCCTGGTTTTGATCGTACCATGATGGATTATTACAAAATTACTGATTTGCGAGAGTTTTATGAGAATGATTTGACTAAGTCAAGAAAGAAAAGGATGTGGATGAAGTAATGGCTGGCGTAAAGTTTTCTAGAAAAGAGTTTGAGAAGAGATTGAAGATAACTCCTCAAATTATTGATAGGATTAACATGTTTGGTACTCCTTTTGAAGGAATGACTGATGATGAAGTGGAAATTGAGATATTTCCTAACAGGCCTGACATGTTAAGTATAGAGGGATACTTACGATCTTTAGAAGCATTCCTTGATAAGAGGGGGAAAACTGGGATGAAGCATTATAAGAAGGAGAAGAGTAATTACAAATTATTGGTTGATAAGTCTGTTCCTAAACAGTGGCCTTATGCTATTGCTTGTGTAATAAAAGGGGTTAAGCTTAATAGTGATAGGGTTAAGGACTTAATACAATTACAAGAAAAGCTTGGTTCTACACTTCTTAGAAGGAGAAAGAAGGGTGGTGCAGGACTTTATCCTTTGGGTAAGATAGAGTGGCCTATAAAGTTTGAGGGTAAAAAATTAAGAGAGATTATTTTCCGGCCTTTAGAAATGGATGATTACATAACTGCTGATAAAATCTTGGATTTACACCCAACTGGTAGGAAGTATGCTCATGTTTGCCAGTCGTGGGATAGTATGCCTGTTTTCACTGATAAGAAAGGCAGAGTTATGTCTATGCCTCCAATAATTAATTCTCATGATTTTGGCAGGATTGATGAGAAAACAACTGATATATTTTTGGAAGTAACTGGTAATGATATGAATACTATTCAGAGAACATTAACAATTATTTCTACTGCTTTAGCTGAGATGGGTGGTAAGATTTACGAGGTTGAGTGCGTACAAGTAAATGGTGATAAGACTAATCAACCAATTCTTGATGTTGAGAAGATGAAAATTAATACTAAGAATATTCAGGGCACTTTGGGAATTATTGTTGATGATAAGGATGTTAAGAAGCTTCTTGAGAGGATGGGTTATGATTATGATGAAAAAAAGAAGGAAGTTTCTATACCTTCTTGGAGGATTGATGTAATTGCTGAGTGTGACCTTATTGAGGATGTTGCTATAGCTTATGGTTATGAGAATATAGAGCCTCAAATGCCTCTTGGTGTCACAACTATTGGTCAGGAAAGTAATAAGAGTAAGTTTTGTAGGAAAGTTTCCGAGGCACTTATAGGTTTGGGGTTGTTAGAGGTTTCATCTTATTATTTGCTTAGAGGTTTAGATATTAGGAGAGCTAGGATTAAGCCTTCATTAGAGGTTGAGGATAGCAAAACTGATTATAAGTATCTCAGACCTAGTTTAGTTCCTGGAATTTTGAGAATTCTATCAGAAAATGTTGATTCTGAGTACCCTCAAAAAATCTTTGAGATAGGCACAACTTTTAGAAAGTCTAATAGCAGCCAAACAGGCATTGGTGAGAAGACTAAAATTTGTATTTCTTCTACTCCAGGTAATTATACTGAGTCTAAGCAAGCTCTTGATTATCTTATGAGGATGATTGGTGTTTCTTATGAGGTTGTTGAAGGTAGGAAGAAGGATGGCCTTATAACCGGAAGAGTTGGTGACGTGATTGTTGGCGGGAAAAGAGTTGGTTTTATTGGTGAAGTTCATCCTCAAATTCTTAAAAATTTCCGCCTTAAAGAATCATTAGCTGTTATTGAGTTGAATCTTAAGAGTCTTTATAATTCTATAAAGATTATCTGATTTTTGTTAAGTCGCCTTGAACAATTGTTGGGTTAAAGGCGTTTAGTTCATCTCTTAAGCTGCCATCAGGCAAGTCGTTATAAAAGAATATTTTTTTGTTTAGTTCCCAGGCCTTGAATACTTCTAAAAATGTTGCTCCCCCAACATAATTTTTGTTTCCGCTCTTATCAAAATTTAGCACTAGTATTGCATCATTGTTTATTATCTTTTTTACTTGTAACCTTAGCATTTCCCCTTTCCATTTTGAGTGTTCTCCAGGATTATTTTTTTTCACTTCTTCTTCTTTCATCGGATTACCATAACTGTTCGGTAAGGTTATTATGTGTCCTGCTTGTTCTAACTCATTTTTTATTGGTGGAACCTTATTATAGAAGTGTTTGCTTGAGCAAATAAATATTTTCATAAAAAGATTATGATATCTATTAATAATAAACCTTTCTTTTTTTATGCGAATACTCCAAGGATGATCATTGCGTTCCCTATTGCGTGCGCAATCATTGCTGGTAGTACGTCGCGTTTGTTAATTATGAATAGTAATGAGTATGTTATCCCTATTATTGTTAAGTATATTATTCTTATTGTGTCTGTGTATCCGTGAATCCATACAAATACGAATAGTTGTATTATGAATCCTAGTATTATGAATGCCCATGATGCTTTCTTGTTATCTATTCTTGATGATAAGAAGAATGCTCCCCCTAGTATTAGCCCTCTTATGAATAATTCTTCGAAGAATGGCCCTATTATTATGTATGATAAGAGGGAAAAAATGTTCTTTGCTCCTGCTTCTATTAGGAGTATCCCCGCTGCGAATCGAAATATTGATAATACAACAAATATTGTTATTGTTGGTATTATGAATGTTTTCATAATGCTTTGGTAGTTTAGGCTAAATATTGCGTGGTGGGGTATCATTTTTCTAAGCCAGAAGTATCCTAATAAGAATATTATTCCAACACCGAACCATATCAGGTCCGTGGTTAATAACTGTGATATTAGAGCCATCGTTACTTTTTGTTTATTCCGTAAAGCATTTTAGTGTATCCAGAATTATCAATTGATCCTAGACCCTCACCAATCATCGATATTACTTCTTTAATCAATTTTTTCGCCCCCATTATTTCTTTTCTGGCGTGGCATAAGTATTCTATTTCCATCCAGTACCCTATATTGCTAACTTTGTTTATTTCTATGTGCAGCTTGTTATTCTTTTTGTAAGTGTAAACTTCGCTTATTTTTTTCTTGTGTATCCATTCTTTGAACCCTAAGTCTTTTTGCAGTTCTAAGAAGAATTTTACGTCGCTTTTATGGTTTAGCACTAGTTCGAATTCTTCTTTTACAACTACTTCCTTATCTGATAGGTTATCAGACTTTTTTTTGAAGTTTACAACATACTGGTTTTTTACTTTTCTTATCCTGAAGGACTTTTTTGGGTATCCTTTTATGTGTAATGCGAAATAATCATCATTTTTTGTTTGTTTTTCTTTAAATGTCGCTATTTTTGCTACTTCTTTTTTTATTTTTTTGTAGTCTAAAATTTTTATTTTTGATTCTACTTCGTACCATGACATTATTTATTCACCATTCTTTTATGATTTATTAATGGTTTTTTAGTTTTATAAAACTATTCAGTGCAGAGCAATAGAATTTTTAAAGAAAAAGGTTTCTTTTTTGTGATCAACAGAAATGACTAATACTAAAAAAGAATCTAAAGATAGAAGATTTTTAAGGCAACCTCGCGAATATGGACCGAATGATTTTTTTGAGGGTGAAAGAGTCGTTATATATTTATTTCCAGAACATGGTCTAGAAGCAGACTTGATTAGAGGTACTGTGACGTCAACTGATTCTTATAAAAGATGGTATAACCAGACATTCCCTGCGTTAAGGGTGATAATTGAGGGTTCTGCTTTAACATCTAGTGTAAGAAGTAGAGTGCCAAGAGAGAATTTTTGGTTAAAAACATCTCTACCTTATGAAACACCAATAGCGTATTATAGAATTGCTAGAAAAAATCCTTATGTTCAAGACCAGGCTAAATAAACGTATAATTCTTCAAAGAATAATTTTTGTTTTGCTACTATTTTGAATTTGTATCCTTCTCTTACCAAGATTTTTTCTACGTCTGGTGTCATTGAGCTTGACAAAAATAATATTTTTCCATCTTCTACTAAGAAGTTTTTTGCTCCAATGAGAAATCTTTCTATTATTTCGTTGCCTTTTTCTCCTCCGCTGGTTATTACTGCGCTTTCTTCATCTTCTAATTCTTCTTTTGGTAGGTATGGTGGATTAAATATTATTATGTGGAATTTGTCTGATTCTGGTACGTTATCGAATAAGTCTGATTGTTTTGTTTTTATTCCTAAATTTTTGCAGAATTTTACTGCTTCCTGGTTTATGTCTACTGCGTATACTTCTGCTCCGCACTCTTTTGCTTCTAGTGCTAGTATTCCGCTTCCTGTTCCCACGTCTAATACTTTCATTCCTTCTTTTACGTAGTCGCTTATTTCGTACTTTAGTAAAAACGAGTCTTCTGCTGGTTCGTAAATCATGAAAATTTCCCTCTTCTAATTTTCAGGATGTCGAAATGTACACATTTCTTAATCATAAATTTATTGTAATACTTCCCCATATAAACCTTTTTATGTCAAGAAGATTGTTTTTTTATTATCATAAATTTTTTATGCAGAACTTTAAAAGTTTGTAATCAGAACTTTTATATACTAGTTATGCTATAATGTATTATGTTAGTTATAAGACAGCTTACAACAATGAATTCTATTAAGGCTGGCTGTGCTTATGATAATATTAAGTGCTTCTACTGAAGAGCTCTTAATAAATAACTAAAAATTTCTTAAGAAACATCTTCCAAAACATGACACTTAAATCTATAACCCCTGAACTTGAACATAAGCTGACAGTTAGCAACTTAGTCTTTTTAGCTATTAGTAAGCTTAGTATTAGGCAGCTTGAAATATTGAAGAAGGTTCACAAGTATCATAGTGTTAAGTCTTCTTCTCTTATTCGTGAGGTTGAGAGAAGGCTTGGTTTTTCTAAGAAGAAGACGATTAGTGAGATTGAGGAATTGGGTGAACTAAAACTTCTTGCTCCTAGGATTATTGATAATAGCAGGGAGCTTGAGCTTACTGAGCTTGGTGAACTTATAACTGCTGAAGTTGAAAGAGAAGTATAAAAAATTTTAGTCAAGAATAATTGGTTTTGCTGTATTCAAAATGTTATCAAAGACTTTTTTTACTTTTGTGAAGTTTTTGTTACCTAATGATTTGTGTAGTATCGCTACAGGATGGTAACCCAAGTATTCTCCAACCATCATTTTGTCATTAACAGAATGCATTAATTCTTCATTGTCCACGATTATCATTGGTGCAGCTATTTTTCCAGGATAAGTGTAAACCGATAAGTTTTTTGATTTTCCAGAACGAAGATATATGTCTCTTAAATTTGCTACTGTTGCTAACCATTCATGCATCATGCGGCTGTCTTTAACATTTTTAACAAATTTTTCTTCTGTAAACACTCTTTCTTGAAATTCTTTAGTTGATGAGTCGGCTAATAACACTCTTACTTGCTGGTCTTTTTTTATTAGTTCTATTATTTTTTTACGCCCTTCATGAACAGCTGATAGGCATGTTGATCCTAAAATATCTATTGACTTATTTGCTTTTTCGAAAAAGTTGTACAGGTTTATTTCGTGACGTGAATCAAAAACCTTTTTGTCGCTTAATGCTATTGCCCATAATTTTTCAAAATAACTTTGAAATGATGCTGCTGCGCTTTGAGAGTGGATAACTACTGATATTATTGGTCTTGCATCCCATAAAACCCATGCTACTTTATCTCCATAAACCCATGTGGAGGTTGAGCTTTTGTGAGCGGACTTTAAAAAACGCAGTTCTCCGCTAATATTCTTCATAAATGGTAGTGAGTCTGACAAGTCGTTAAGAATAACTCTTGATTTTACACCAAGCCTCTTTTTTTTCATTTGAGCTGATTTGTAGTAGTCTTCTCCGACGTTACGAACCATTTCGCTACTTCTTCCTATTGCCACGTATTCCTTTTTCGTTTTAGCACACCAGTCTAACATTCCTTCAAAAAATGATTTGAAACCGTTAAATCCTATTAGTGTATCGATTTTTGATTCTTTTTCGGTTTCTCTTAATGATTTAGAACTATCAATTATTTTTTTTATTTTTGCTAGTTCGCTCTTTAGGTTATCTTTTGCTTCCTCACCATATCTTTGCAAGGCCATTATGTTAATAGAATAAACTTTTAGCCCGTTTGTTAGGTTGCATAAAACAAGGCCTTTTTCTTCTAATCTTCTTATAGAGTTGTAAGCTGTTCCTTTGTGAAGTCCTAGATGTTTAATTACGCTACCAAGTGATGTTTCTCCAGCTGTTAAAACTTCGTTAAATATTGATTCTTCTACCTTTGTTAGCTTAAATGTCTTCATAGTAGTCGTATAAGGCGACTAATCTTGTTTAAATATATTGTTATTTTGTTTTATTAATGAATGATTGGAGGAATGACTGATTTATCATGGGGATCTATATACCGTATCCCTCTTCAAATCATACTACATCTGTAAGTGACTTTGTTATAACTACTTTAACTTCTAAATGGCCTTTAACTGCTAAAAAACTCCATTACCATATTAAGTCTTATCAGAATTGTTCTTATCAGGGCGTTCATAAAGCTCTTAAACAACTTTTAGAGTTTCAAGTTGTTGAAAAGGTTGGTAGAGAGTACTTTATCAGTAAGGATTGGTTACGATCCACTGCTAATCATTTGAAGCTTATTGAGCAGCAGTATAATAAGCCTAATAAAGCGGTTAATAACACTTTTATTTTTAATAGTTTAGAAGAAGCTGAGAGGTTTAAGAACGATCTTCATTGGAATCATCTTTATCATGGTGGACCTCAGGTCCTTTATGCTCATGTTTATCATTTAAGGTCTCCTATTATTAATACTGAGAGCATTCTTAAAAAGATTGAGAAGGATAGAGCTTCTAATAATGAGTCTTTTATTATTGTTCATGGCCAGACTAAGCTTGATAAGCATTGTAAGCATTTTTATGAGCAGTCTGGCAAGAATAATGTTGTACTTGGTAAAATTTTAGAAAATGATTGTGAGTTAAGAGTTATGGGTGATACTATAACTCAGATGTATCTTCCTAAAGAGCTTATTAGTCAACTTGACGAGTTTTATGATTCTGCTTCTATTAATAATCTCGAATTATACAAATTGTATGGTTTATTCAAAGAACAACACCAGATCAGGATTACTGTAACTATTAATAAGGAAATGGCTAACTTGTTAAAAAAGCAGATTCTTCAGTCTTTTATATCTTCAAATTGAATACTCTGATGGCATTGCCATGTAATATCAGGTTTTTTTCTTCTTGTGTTAATTCAGATTTTAACACTTTTAGTATTTCTATTTGGTGATCTGAGAATGGTACGTCTGATCCGAACATTATTCTGTCTGCCCCTACTTGTTTTGCTCTTAGTTTTATTATGAATGGTGATGATACTATTGATGTTTCCACGTACACATTGTCGCATGCTTGCATTCTTGAGAAGAATTCGTCTGAGTCTCCAGCAAAATGTCCAAACACGAATGGTATTTTTGGGTAACGTTTAGCTAATGTTAATAATCTTTCTGGATCTGTTGATGATAATCCTTCTTTTCTTGTGTGTATTATTATGGGTTTTGATTTTTCTGATAATATTTTGAAGAACCATGATAATTGTTCATCTAAAGGGTCAAAGTCTTCTCCTCTAGGGTGGAGTTTTATTGCTACAAAATCGTCTAATACTCTAACAAGTATATTACGATCAATCACTTTAGGATTGCATCTTAAGACTGGTAATAAGTCTTGATGTAAATCTCTTAACTCTAAACTATGCTCAAAAACATCTCTCTGAGATTTTAGAGGAAAAACAAGTGATTTAGTCACACCATGTTTTTTCATTGATTCTAACAGTTGTAGTGAGTTAAGACCTGTTTTTCCTTCTCCAACATGTGTATGGACATCAATTATCATAATAATTCTACTCCTATACCAAATGCGTCTCCTCTTTCATATCTTAATACACTATATGTTCTATTTAAGTTGTCATCCTTTGATAATGGACGAGTTTTTGTCAGCATTCGTCCATAACATCCCTCGACTATTTTTCTTGTTATTTTATAATCTTTTATTTTTTCTTCAGATACGCATTCATCTAGTATGTTTCTTAATGAATGTTCAATAATAGGGTTTTGTGTTGTTGTTTTTATATTCCTTAGTTTACGTGATAGTCCTTCATCAACTCTGCACCTCAAAAGGCTATAATAATGACCATTTTTGTGTTTTTCTTCTCTTACTACTGAGCCTGCTAAGTAAAAACTTCCTTCTGATAGGCTCATTGATGAAAAGCCTACAGCCTTCCCACGTTCATAAGTAACAAATACTAATTCTGGTTCCTGTATATGCCTCTTTACTTCTTCTGGGCTCATTCCTGAACCAAAAGTAGCAATTGATAAGTCTACTAGTTCATTCATAACACCTTCTGGTATTGGATTTGTTGATTTTTCGAACTTGTTTATCATAATGGTTCTCCTAAAATTATTCTATTCTCTCTTGATGTTACAGGTAAAAATTTTATTTCGGCTTCGAACCCTTCGCTTTTAACTCTTCTTAATCTTGCTTCATCTATGAAGTGTCCAACTGATTGATAATTCTGAACGCTTTCACCACGCATTAAGTCAGCATATGCCAGAAGATTTCTTTGTGTATGACAACATGTTTGCACAACAAATGGACTTTTGTTTTTTACTGCTGCTGATATTAATTTGTCTGTTAATTCTCCACATAAGTGCAAACCTGTTAGGAATGCATCTGTTGGTATATCCGTATAATCTTCTATTCTGCCTACAAATCTAATAAATGGCTTCTTTATTAGTGCAGAATAATAATCAGCTTTTCTTATTAATGCTGGTTCAACCGTTCTTACTGACTTAACACTGTCATGTCTTGATAGCATGTAAGCTAATTGATGATCACCTGAGCCTACATCAACTATTTCATAACCGCCTGATATAGAATCAAAAAATTTTGTTGCTTCTTTATAAAAAGCGAGAACCTTGTCATCAAGGTTAATCTTTCTCTTAGACATCTCTAGCCACCATTCTACCGACATGGTACAAGTGTTTAATTAATCCATTAACTCTTTCATCTGTATGGTGATTCATTATTTGGACGTATAATCCTCCAAATCCTTCCGCTTTTTCGTTTAGCCCTACTTTTCTTTTTGATTCTTTGTATGCTGCTAAGTCTTCTAGTGTTCTTACTTTCATAGTATCACTGTGGGATATGTAGTATCTTTCTTCGTCTCCTGATTCATTAATCCTGTGATATACTCGATCATTAGCTTTATGTCCCCCTTCTTTCATCTCAAATGGTATTATTGGGCATGCTGAACCAGTTATTAATTTGAACGGGCTTTCTGGGCTTTCTAGTGCTTGTGATAATTTTTTTGTTAGTCCTTGCATCCTTTCTGCTTCTTTCCTTAGACCGCTCATTCCTCTGCTTGTTAAATAAGCCCATAGCATTACCGCGTTATGGCCTGATCTTGATATGAACATTCCGGGTAATTGTCCCATTTCTTCAACAAATTCATAACCTTGGCTTTTATCACTGTGTAAATATGGTGATTCTAGACTTGTCTCGTTCATTAGTTCTGTATCTCTGAACATTACAACTCCTCCCCCGTATACTGCCCCTGGTGTTTTGTGAGGGTCTAAAATTATTGCTTTTACTCCTTCTATCCCAAAGTCCCATTCTTGATGGATTGATTTTTCTCCAATAACAGATGAGAACAAAAATTGTTGTGCTGCATCCACAATTATTGGTGGAGTATTTTTTCCTCCGTATTTTTCTTTTAGTATTTCAAACATCTCACTTACTTTGTCAAGTCTTCCCTTACTAACGTCACCTACTGTTGGAATAACTGCTAGTATATTATCTCCTTGCTTGTGAATTTCATCAATTCTTTCTCTAAAACTTTTAAGGTCTGTTTGATATTTATTATCTAATCCATAGTGTACGACTGAGTCAATACCTAAGCCTAAAACATCTGCTGCTCTCTCAACACATAGATGTGCGTCAACGGGTACAAGAATTTTTGGTTTGTCTCCTAAGAAACTTTGTAAGCCTGAAGCTCTAATTTTTGGTTTATCATGTTTGTTATTGTTTGCGAATGAAAAACCTTCTTTTTCTCTGAAATATTTGTTTCTAAAGGAATAAAGTGCTTGAGTCATTGATTCGCTGCCTCCCGAGGTAAACCAGGCGTTGCATCTTCTAATGTTTGGGTGGTGCATTAATTCGCCAAGCATGCTCATTGTTTCCCTTTCTAACTCAAACATTCCTACAAACATTGCAGGATCAACCAGGTTAGGGTGTATTCTTCCAACTACACTAGCTGCTAGACTATAAGAGAATTGGTCTGGTAAAGTTCCAGGTTTAGCGTCCATTATTCCTTTATCATAACGAACGGCGCATCTTTCAACTGCTTTTTCCACTTCTTCGACTAATAATTCTTTATCAATGCCTTTTTCTGGTATTTTAAAGCATCTTTTTCTTTGTGGAATTATATCAACTAACTTTTTTTTGTTTTGTTGTTTTTCTGAAGAATGATAGCGCTGTATTGGATCAAAAAAATCTGCTGTCATTTCTAATAGTATTTTAGAAGCATTACTTTTCTTACTTCTTCCATAGTTTTGCTTGCTTCCTCCCTTGCTTTTTCTCCTCCTTCTCTTAGTACTGTCTCTATTGTTTTGTCTGATATGCTGTCAAACCTGTTTCTGTATTCTTTGTATGTTGTTGACATTAATGGTGGTAGTTTTTGTTTGCATTCTCCACATCCTAGTATTGCTTGCCTACAACCGTAGTATACTTCAGCGAATTTTTCTTGGTTGTATATTCTGTGAAGGTCGTAAACGCTGCATTCGTCTGGGTTTCCTGCGACTTGCATACTTGTTCTTTTTGGGTCTATTCTCATCTTTGCAACTTTTTCTGATAATGTTTTTCCTGTGTCTTGTGGGCTTATCGTGTTTGCGTAACTCTTTGACATTTTTCTTCCGTCTGTTCCTAGTATTCTTGGCGCGTTACTTGTCAGTATTTCTGGTACTGGGAATATTGGTCCGTATGTTGCGTTGAATCTTTTTGCTAATTCTTGGCATAGTTCTATGTGTGGTTTTTGGTCGTCTCCTACAGGTACATATTTTGCTTTGTGTACTAGTATGTCTGCTGCTTGTAATAATGGGTATCCTAAAAACCCGTAACTTACTTGGTCTGCTTCTAATTTTTTTCTGTTATGTCCTTCTTCTTTCATTATTTGTACGTATTCTGTGAATGTTGGCATTCTCTGAAGTCTTGCTACTGTGTTTAGCATTGATAACGCTACGTGTAACTCTGCGTGTTGTGGTACGTCTGATTGTACAAATATTGTTGATTTTTTTGGGTCTATTCCGAAAGCTAACCAGTCACGAACCATGTCATAAGTGTTTTTTCTTATTTCTTTTGATTCTGTGTTTGTTGTTAGTGCGTGCCAGTCTGCTACGAAGAATTTGCATGCGTATTCTTCTTGTAATTGTAACCATTTTCTTAATACTCCTTCTATGTGCCCTATGTGTAGTCTTCCTGTTGGTCTCATCCCGGATAATACTGTAGGTTTTAATTCATCATTAGTTTTTTCTTCTAAACTCATAATTATTCATTATTAAAAAGAAACGAAATAGCTTTGGTTGAAGCTTATTCTTTTTTTAGTGTTATTATTATAAACTAATAGTTGATTTTTTCCTTTATTACTTTAGTATTATGTAGTTTTTCTTGCACAAAACCTTTTTATAGCTCATTATTCCTTGTTTATTTAATGGAAAGAAGTTTTGGTTCATTAGTCATGGTTTGTAGTATTATGCCTAGATGGACTTATACACCTTCTTCTCATATTTTTGGTTAAGAGGCTAATTTTTTAGCACTTCTTAAAAAAATAAACTTTTTTACCTCTAAACCAAAATGACTAATAAAAATAAATCTAATGCTTTTGAATTTGACTTAGTACTGTCAAGTGTTTTGTCTTTTGTTAAGTGTAAGATTCCTCAGAAACATATTGATGCTCTTAGAATAATTCATCAGGTTGATAGTGAGCTTAATGCTACTTCTCTTATTACTCTTATTTCTGGTAGTTTGTACTGTTCTACTTCTACTTCTTGGAACATTTTAAGGTCTCTTAATAAGCACGGATTTATTGTTTGTGGTACTAAGGATGATAAGGGTAAACTTGTTCGTCTTACAAATTTCGGTATAGTAGTAATAGGAGGTGTTTTTGATGACAAAAAAGTCTTGTCCAAGAATCATAGAAGAATATTTGCTTCATGACCCTTTACTTATTGATGACGGCTTGAAGGGTAGAGAAGTTAGTAAGGGTTTAGATGTTCTCCTTAGTGATGGTATGCAGAACTCTAATAATTCTTATGATGATCTTAGGAGTATTATTGTTCCCGGCTATGATGGAGGTAATAGTTATGGTGGTATGATCTAGTGCTCTTTTAGGATATAATTAGAAATAATAGTTTTTAGTATAGATTTACTTAAAAGAGAACAGAAACTCATTAGGATGATGTTAGCTGGTACATTCTCAAATACTGATATAAGAAAAGCCATAAGTAGCGGGGAGATTATTTCTAGAGCTGAAATAAGTGATGTTCAAGTTCAGCCTTCTTCTCTTGATTTAACTATTGGTAGAAAAATTTGGTGTTTACCTTACTCTTCAATACCTCAGGGGAGAATAGAGGATTACTTGGATGGGAAGAAGTCTGATGTTGAAGATAAAGACGAGACTTATTTGCATAAGAGAGTTTTATACGTTGCTGAAATAAATGAGGAGTTAAGATTACCTGGCGATGTTGAAGGAAAATCTGAGCCTAAGAGTTCAACTGGTAGGATTGATGTTCATGTAAGGCTTCTTACGCAGGGCGGACAAGCTTATGATCAGGTGAGACCTGGTTATAATGGAAAATTGTTTTTAGAAATTTTTTCTAAAACTTTTGATTTAAAAATAAAGTCTGGCACTTCTCTTAACCAGTTAAGATTATCTGATAATGGTTGCGAATTTTTGAGTAAGTCTAGGCTTGAGGAGTTATGCACTGATCAGAGAGTTATTTTTACCGGCGATGGTAAGGCTATTAGCCCTGATGAATTTTTGGAGGATGATTCTATATCTATGACTCTTGATCTTAGTGGTGATAATCCTGGCTATATTGGTAGGGATGATGCTCCCCCTCTTGATCTTTCTCGCTTCGATCATGGTTTACTTAAATATTTTGATGTTCCTAAAGTTTTTGATGAGGGTCTTGTTACTAGGCCTGGTGCTTTTTATTTGCTTAGGTCTAGGGAGAGGGTTAGGATTCCTCGCAGGTATGGTGGTGAAATGGTTAGTATGGAAACAAATCTTGGTGAGTTTAGGGCTCATTATGCTGGTTTTTTTGATCCTGGCTTTAATGCTCGTGCGGTTTTAGAGGTTAGGAATATTGGTGGTTCTCCTTTCTTGTTAAGGCATGGTCAAAGGATTGCTAACCTCAAACTTTTAAGGTTGAAGACTAAGCCTTCAATAATTTATGGTAGGGGCATTGGTAGTAATTATCAGGGTCAGCAATTAAACCCCGGTAAATATTTTAAAGCAATTTAGATATTTGGAGTGTAGGTTTATTAATTTGTAAATCTCTGTTATAATATGTCAAAAAAAGAAATCTCTACTGGTGTAGTTCATGGTGTGCCTGATGATTTGCGTAAGACTCTTGCTTCTTCTTCGCATGCTCTAAAATCTTGGGAGAGTCTTACTCCTCTTGCTCGTAATGAGTGGATTTGTTGGGTTGAGTCTGTTAAAAAGGTTGAGACTAGGAATGATCATCTTAGAAGGCTTCTTCAGGATCTTATTAATGGTAAGCGTCGTCCTTGTTGTTGGGCTGGTTGTATTCATCGATTTAAAAATAAGAGAAATTAGCCATATTTACAAAACGCCCCCACCGCCGAAGGAGTCATCAATGCATCAAGCAGGGATATAAAATTAAGTTTTCTTCTTATCAGAAATTTTTCTTATCCATTGTACATCAATTAATATTATTAAAAATGCTATGCCTATCTTTAACCACCATACTCCCTTAAAACCTTCCAGTAAATCTTGTATCCCTAGGGCTCCTAAACCGCCAGCAGCCATTATTAAGAACTCATCAAAAAGTGTCTGATCCATTTTACTATAAACTACAATCTCTCTCTTTTTTACCATACCTAATGATTAATATCTTAGTTTATAATAATTATCGAGATAGAATATATCAGAGAAAGCTAAATAAACTAATTAAAACTGATAATCTAATAAAAAGGTGATAAAATGAGTATCCCAAAATTTAAAGATAAACATCTCTACGACTCTATGGTTAATCCCGCTAATGCTATGAGCATTATTAACAAAAAATTCAAGAATCTTCCCAAAAAGTATCTCTTTGTTTATGAAAAGTTCGCACTTCGATATTTTTTAAGAAAGTATAAGCCTAAGAAATTGGTTCTTTCAGGGAGAATGACTATTTATCTGCATAAAGATATCGGTTTTGTTAGAATGGAAGGTATCGGTGCTCCTTACACTGTGGGTTTCATGGAAAACCTAATTGGTCTTGGAGGGAAGGTCTTCCTCAATATTGGCTTTGCTGGAGGACTTCATAAAGAGGGAATTATCCTTTGTAAAAAATCTTTAAGGGATGAAGGAACTAGCCATCACTATATCCCTCATGGAGATTATGCTCATCCAGATGAAGAATTAACAAAAAAGCTTGCTAATTTTCTTGATAAGAACAAGGTAGAATATTCTGCTGGAGACTCCTGGACTACAGACTCTTACTTTAGAGAAACTAAAGAAGAAGTTGCAAAGTATTCTAAAGAAGGAATAATAGCTGTAGAAATGGAAAGCTCTGCCTTGTTTACGGTTGGTAAATTCAGAAACGTAAAAGTAGCATCAGCTTTTGTTGTTAGCGATATCTTAAGAGACAAGTGGGAACAAAAAGCTGAACACTATAATGTTAAGGGCGGTCTAAAGAAATTAGTTGATCTGGGAATAAAGTTTTTAGGAAATAACGGAGTTAAATGAATAATGGCTAGAGACAGAGGAATAGAACACGCAGACAGGCAATTTGATCTGATCAAACTGATAAATGATAAGCTCAAACATAAGAGGAAGATAAGAATTCTCGATGCTGGTTGCGGTCATGGAGTAGCTATGATAGAAATAGCAAAAAAGTTTGGAGATAAAGTTGAGATTCATGGATTTTTAGACAATCCTGCTGTTGGAAATCCAAAAATAATTCGTGAAGAGTTTCTTCAGTTACTCTGGTTATGTCATCAATTTTGTAAACTTCTGTTATTTTTCTCATTATCCAAGCAATCCTTGAACGAATATTGTTTAACCTTACAAATCCTCTTGGTCCTTTCTGAGAATTCGATGCCACATTAAGACCCATCTCCATATCAGAAACATAACGCAACAATATATCAGAGTTCTGAGTGCTTAAACCAGGAATGCCTTCTCTGGTCTTTTTCTTCCAATTCTCATACTGTTCCTTATGTTTGTAGGGGTCTATTTTTACCATTTTTTGTTTTTTATACGCTCCGCTAAGTTTTAACCTAAAAGAGCGTTGAAGTCACATGGACTATTAAGTTTAAAAGTCTTGTCGCAAAACAATATATCCGTTCAGAAGCATGGAGTCACGCAAGAATAAAAGTTTAAAGCCCTCTACTTTTCTTGGTTTGATGTGAGGACTTTGCCTAAAGATTTCTTAACTATGTAATCTGAACCTAAACTGCCGGCTAAAAATGCTATTATAGCCCATATCAGATTATCTTTAAACGCCTCTAAAGAAACTTGGTATCGGTCATAAAGAAAGTAAACTAAAGCTCCGCATATAATTATTCTTAGAATCCATTTCCAGATATTTCTCCAGTTTATATTTGGTAAATGAAATCTTATTGTTATATCCTTTTGTAAAAATGGCTTTAATTTCGGATATTTTTCTGATAGGCTATCAAAAAACCTATAAAACATCAGAGAAACTATTCTACTAAAGAACGCAATTGATAGCCCTATAAACATAAAAGAAACTAACATCACTATCAAAGCCCATCCGATATTTCCTTTTTTTATAAGCATTAAAGTTAGGTTAAAAGCTAACAATGAGAATACGCTATAAAAAAATGTATTCTCTATAGTGTAAAGCCGATAGTTATAAGCGATTTCTATTGGTAAAATCTTTAGAAACTCTTGATAGTCTTTTTCCCTAAGTTTTTTTAATTCTTTGTTAAGGTGTTTTTTACCTTCTTCGGTTATAAAAAACATTAGACCCCAATCCTCTTGAGATTCAGCTATATACTTGTCTTTTTGTAGTAAATCTTGAATACTTAATGTAACATGTTTATTAATCTCTGGATATCTTGTTGTCTTACCCCAAATTTCAGACCAATTTGTTCCGCCTCTCTTAGAATAATAGTTTACTAAAAGAAGTACCAATAGCTTAACTTTTTCTTTATCCATGTTCTTTAGTTTTATAAGGAAAATTTATTTTTTCTCTTTTGTTATTGAATCGCTTATTATTTTTATTATTCCTAAAATCGCTGGTGAGATAAGAGCTACTGCGGTTATATGTGTTTGGAAAAAAATCAATGTTAAGGCGATTATAACAATCCAAACTATACTGCCTATCAAATAGTATCTTGCACTACTTGATAACCTGTAGAATAAATCCTTTTTATCTATAGCCAGAGTTATTGCAGTGTTAATTATATTGGATGTGATAAAAATAGCCATAATACTTAGTATAAATCCTGCGATAAATATTTGTAGTGGTGTGATTGTTCCTACTAGGAGCTTGGGTAGAATTGCTGGAACTTTATCTAATACTATGAACCATAATATTGTTATCAAGACGTAAATTACTCCTATTGGACTAGCTTTCCAGTGTTTTATTCTTTCTTTCATAAACTTTTTATGTCTAGAAGGATAATAAATTTCAAAAGAAATTTTATCTTCTATTATGTCTTTATCTTCTTTAAGTTCTTCAATTATCTCATCTATTTCTCCTTCAGAATATTTTTTGCTAAAGCTTTCTTTTATCTTTTTGTCTGTTAAATTTATCAAATCTTTTGATTTTGTTACTTTTTCTATATAGCTAAAAACTTCTTTCTTCTTTTCCTGTTTTATTTTAGTCATTTTAGCTTAAATCTGAAAGCTGTTTTTTAAAATAATAAACTAGGGCAGCTAATAATCCCCCTGAAAATATAATCCATCTAAAAAGTTCGTTAGCTCCTACAAATTGTGTAATTATTACTGAAACAACATAAAGCCCTAGTAAAAATAAGACCGGTAAAATTATGAATCTAAAAACTGCATTATTGTATGCATCCTCAATATCGAATCTAGCCATAAAAACATATAATCCTCTTGATTTTAAACCTTTTTGTATCATCTTATACACTTAGTTTAAATGAGATAAATAGCTCAAATTAAAATTCATATCCCTGAAAGATGCACTGATAGATTCACGCCACAACCGGCAAGTTGCCTATTTTGTGATTTTAAGGGGCGTACTTTTTATCATTTTTTAGCCAAACCCCATAGTAGTCTAGCATATGTTTTAAAAGAATCTGCAACATCTTGGTTTTGTATAACTACGGAAAATGACTTCCCCTTATTAATACCGATAGTAATAGTGTCAGCATATATCTCCATCCACGCATGAGTGATTAACTCTTTTGGCATATAACGAACCTCACTTAATGGATAAGAAGCAGATTCTTTACCAAAAGGATACCGAGCATAATCATTATACAGATAATAACATTTAATTCCCTTTTTGTATCGGCGTTTGTGATAGTCTGAAAAGTATGGAGTTAGCTTATCATAAGGAGTTCTTGCAATTCCTATAATCCACATTTCATCACCTTTTTTCATAATATTTAGGGTTCTTTCTCTAGCCGTTTGAATGCCCTTTAGTCCATCATAAACTTGGGCTGTCTCAGAAGTAAGAGCTGTTTTGTGCTTAGATTCTAACTGAGGAATAATCTCTTGAAGTTCATGTTCTTGTTGTTTAAGTCTGTCTTGCTTTTCTTTATTGTATACTAAGAGTCTTTCGGGGTTAGTGGCTTTGAAACGTTTAATATCGTCCTTGATAATATGAGAAACAAGACCTTTCTTAGCTAAACGACTTAAAATTTGGTACACTTTAGAGAGAGAAACTCCAGATTCTTCAACAATCGGTCCAGAGGTGACTTCTCCTAGGCCTATAAGAGCAAGGTAAACTTTTATTTCTCCCGAAGTAAGACCTAATTCACGTAATGGTTCGATATTCATTATACCCCACTAAGGGGGAAATAGTATTTATATATTTAGTATCTCCTTATAGTAGTAAATAATAACATGAAACAGCAAATCATAAAACTCCTAGACCCAAGGGAAGTGCAAGAGGAGTTCAATTTAAGGGCGAGAAAGAGAAAAGGTATAGCCAAGGTGCTCTCAAATCGTTTCTCAAATTACATTAATGAAAAGTTTGACAGTGATGTGAAAACTCTCCTCAATAAGCACTTCAAAGAATCCCATTTTAAGAATGTTCTAGAAGTAGGAGTCGGGATAGGAAGAATAGCCCCATTCTTTATAGAAAGATCAGAAACGTTCTACGGAGTGGATTTTTCTGAAGGTATGCTTAATGAAGCTTCAAAAAACCTTTCTCCTCATAAAAATATAGAATTAATCTATGGAGATGCTTCAGAGTTAGAATTCAAAAAGGGATTTTTTGACCTTGGAATACTCAGCCTTATACTTAAGCATAACAATGATAAGCAGACAAGAAAGATTATCAAAAATATGAAAAAATGGTGTAAAAAAATACTTCTTATAGAACATGTAATCGGAGGGGCTCTTGGAAGTAAAATAGCAGTTATAAGAACTTTTGATTGGTATAAAAGAGAGTTCTTACCAAAAAGAATAACAATTCATGAATCATTTCACAGAGATAAAGATTGCATTGTCTTCTGTTTTTTTGAATCATCTTTACAAACTTTTTTACTTATAAGACACGGAGTTGTAGAAGTCCCTCATGAAAATTTCATTTATGGTCAAAGACATAACCCTCCTCTATCTATGAAAGGCAAAAGAGAAATGAGGGAGTTAGCTAGAAAGAAAAGTCTTTTTTTTAATTCTATAGATCAAGTTTATTCTAGTGCTCTTCATAGGTCACTTGAGACTGCACATCTACTCTTTAGAAATAAGCCTATTATTCAAGATGAAAGACTTAAAGAAATAGATTTTGGTGCTTATAGTGGCGTAGATATAAGGGATCATCCTAAAGTCTTTTCTTCTAAGTACAAATCTCTACTAAAACATAATCAACCTTTCACTGATGGAGAGAGTATTCTTAGTGTAAAAAAGAGATTAAACCTGTTTAATAAAGAGATTCTTAAGAGTGGAAAATCTTCTTTTTGCATTGTTTCTCATCAATGGCTTCTAAACTGCTACATGAAGCTACTCTTGCATACTAACGAGGAATTTATCTTTGAACAAGGAAAGATAACACAGATTATCTTAGAAGATGGAGAAGTAATTTCCTATAAACACAATGTCTAATGCAGGATAAAAATATCCCCGAAAGATGCACTGATAGGTTCACGCCCCCACCGGGATTCGAACCCGGGTTACAAGCTTGAGAAGCTTGTGTCCTTGGCCTCTAGACGATAAGGGCGTTACTGTGAAAGAAGCTTTTTAAGCATTAAAAAGCTTATGGGATGATGACTGATGAGGTAATAATTGTTAATAAGGAAGATTTTGATAAGAAGGTTTTATCAATGAGTAGGGCCGGCTCTGGTAGTTTGCAGATTATTAGTGATTTTGATAAGACTCTTACTAAGAGTGTTAATATTAAGGGAGACAAAGTTCCATCAATTATTTCTTGGCTTCGTAGGGGTAAGTACCTGAATGATAATTATTCTGATAAAGCTGAAGCTTTATTTTCTAAGTATCATCCTTATGAGTTATCAACTGATATTTCAGATAAGGAAAAGTCTTCTATGATGCATGAGTGGTGGGAGACTCATTTTAGGCTTTTGGCTGATTGTGGTCTTGACACTTTTACTATAAGGAAGGCAACTCAGGAGATGGTTGATAAGGGAGAATTACTTTTAAGGGATGGAGCAGAAGAATTTTTTGTTCGTTTATGGAAAGCTAAAGTTCCTTTAGTTATTATTTCTGCCAGTATTGGTGATATTATTAAGGAATATTTAAAGATTAAAAGTTTTCATTTTGATAATGTTCACATAATTGCTAATATGTTAAAGTATGATAATAATGGAAAATTCTTGGGCGTTATTGAGCCTATTATCCATAGTATGAATAAGAAGGAGATTGAGATTAAGAATCATTCAGAATACAAAAATTTGTCAGGTAAGAATAATATTATTCTTTTGGGTGATGGTTTAGGTGACTTGGGCATGAGCGAAGGTTTACATTACGACAACATTATTAGGGTTGCTTTTTATAATGATGGTGAATCTGACTCTTTAGATTTGTACAAGAAGTCTTTTGATGTTATTATTAAGGGTGAAGCAAGTTTAGAATATGTTAATGATTTGATAGAAAAGATAGAGAATAATTAATAGCCCCACCAGGACTCGAACCTGGATTTGCGGCTCCAGAGGCCACTGTACTTACCAATTATACTATAGGGCTATTGAGATATTGATTCTTTTAGCGCTTTTAAAATTATCTGCTAGGAAAATATATTTAAAGTGGTAAATTCATTGTTTTCTTATAAAGAGATGAATAATTAATGGCTAGTCCTATAATAATAATGATTGGTATCCTTTTAGTGTTGTGGATACTTGTTAAGTTTAAGGAGATGAGGCACAGATTTTTAGGCACTATTCTTCTACTGCTTATACTTTCTTTGTTCCTTTCTGCTACTTATGTTATTAATAAGGAAAATATTGATTTGAAGAGTGGTGATGGTCTTAGTAAGTTTACTAAGTATTATGTTTTTTGGTTAGGTAACATTTTTTCTAATGCTAAGCAAATAACTGGTAGTGTTATTAATCAGGATTGGGCTTTAAATAATACTAATCTTGAGTTGCCAAAGATGGGTAATAGTACTGCACAATGAGGTTTTTTACTATAATCATTGTTTTTTTGCTTGTTGGTGTTTTCTTTATTATTTCTGAGAAGGGCCTTAATGTTGCTTCTTCTTCTGACTTGAAAATTCTTAAGAGTGATTATTCTTCATGGCTCTTGACTACTGCTAAGAATTCTGCTTTTTTTGTTGGTCAGGCAATAAAGATGGAATGGTTGCCTGAAACTAATATGTCCGATTCATCATTAGGGATCATTGAGAGTAACGATAGTAATAAGAGTGAATAATTAGTTTTTTCTCTTAATGGAACAAGTTTTTTTTCTTTAGCTTAATTTTATAAACCTCTCTGGACTTGTTTACTTTATGGTTAAAGAAAATGATTCTAATCCTGTTAAGGAGTCTAAAGAGGGTAAGCTTGATAAGTTTAGAGCTAATTATGAAAAGTTAGCTAAGAAGCATTCTTTACCTTCTTTTGATATGCTTAATAATTATTTTGATATTGAGGAATTGTCTAGTAAGAGTACTGATAGGGTTTTGAGGATTATTAGAAGAAGAATTACTGAGAAGACTAGTTCATACTTGAGATTCATGGAAGTTTTCCTTAATCCTTCACAAGCACCCTTATTTTACATGGTTTTGACTAAGAATATGCCTGATGAGGGTAGGAAGATCATTAATGAGTCTTATTTTGATCTTGGTAGGATTGAGATTGATCATTTGCGTATGGAACTGCAGGATTATGATGAAAAAGCAGAATCTGAATTAATTAAGGATTTTTGTGCTATTTGGTCAACTGTTAAGAAACAAATGAAGGTTTTAGTGGAAATTTTTGATAAGCAGTGGAAGCAGAAAAGGTCTGAGTCGCGAGAGAAAACTTATTTAGGATGATAATTTACAACAGATATTAATATAAATAGATAAATCTGGTTTTATTGATGGCTGGTAGCGTTGATACACTAGTTGATTCTTACGTTGTTTCTCTTGCTAAACATTTTGTTTGTGAGGATGGGGAAAATTTTGATTTTTTGAGAGATGCTTACTTATCAAACTATAATCTTTTAGGAATGATTGCTCACCGAGGTTTGAGAGATGTTAGAGATAGGAAAAGCTTTTGCGATCTATCTGAGATGACCCTTGGTTTGTATGATCTTATGATAACGATGAATGTCGATTACTCTAGGGACAGTTTTTTGTTTGATGAATTAGAAGCTACTAAGGCATTAATGGAAACTGAAGAATTCATTAATGAAGCCCCTGATTCTTATTGGAATGATGATAATAATTGGTCTATTGATTCAAGACCAATAGTTAGATAGATTATTTAAACATTATTCCCTTGCCCTTTTCATGACTGTTGATTTTAATGATTTGATTGATAATTATCTTAAGAAGGAGTCTTATCCTCGTACTATTGGTAGGTATTGGCCTAGTGAGGCTGGTGGATGCTTGAGGAAGAATTGGTATAGTTTCAGGATTCCTAAACCTGTTGATAAGCCTTTATCTAGAATATTTGAGGCTGGTAATATGATTCATGAGTTTGTTGCTGATGTAATTCAGTCTGATAAGAATAGTCATGTTGAACTCCTTGATAAGGAGTTGCCAATTAAGATTCAGAGAGATGGTTATGTTGTTTCTGGTAGGATTGATGACTTAATACTTGTTTTGTTAGAGGGCAGGGAGTACTTGGTTGAGGTTAAGTCTACAAAGTATTTGCCTGTTCAGCCCCGTGTTGAGCATTTGATGCAGTTGCAATTATATATGAGTTCTTTGGGCGTTCACGATGGTATTATGCTTTATATTAAGAAGGATGATTTGCAAACTAAGCAGTTTAGTGTTGATTATGATGAATCGCAAGTTTTGGAGGTTTTGGAAAGGTTTGATAAGTTGCATAAACACTTAGTTAGTGATAAGATCCCAGAGGCTGAGGCTAAAACTGTTTATGACAAAAATTGGATGTGTGCTTTTTGTCCTTATCTTAAGGAGTGTGATGAAGAAGTAATTAGGAGTAAGGTTGTTCGCGACTTGGAAAATTCTAAGAATCAAGAATTAGTTGGCAGTTGAGTTTTTTGCTAGGTTTGTTGATGATCCTATTGTTAGTAGGAATGATTGCACGTTTCTTGATTCCCAATTTTTAGGATAAATAATTTTTGTTTTGTTTCCGAACTTGTTTATTAGCATTATGTTTTGTATTATTCTTGCTAGTGTTTCTGCTCTCATTTTTCCTTCAGTATTTTTTAGTTCTTCCAAATTTATTATGAATGATACTCCTTTTTGTTTTGCTATTTTGCATAATACTTGGTTTAGTCCTGAGTCTCTTTCGTATAATGAGTCGCGTTTGTTGTCAGAGTGGTTTAGTACTAAGAATTTTGTTTTTTTGTTTTCTATTATTTGTCTGTTTTGGTCTGAGTTTCCTCCGTAGAATAATCCTTCTTTTTCTTTCATGACTATATTGTTATTTCTGTGCCTATAAATTCTTTTCCTTCTATTAGGTTAACAAAGTTTTTCACGTCGTTTCCTATGATGAATGTTTTTATTTTTTTGTTCATTACTATTTTTGCTGCTTCTTGGTCTATTACGAAGTGTTGTCCTGGTGTAAACTTCATTTTGTTTGCCATTTTTTTCATTTCTTTAGCGCTTATTTTGCTTATTAGTTTAGCATCCTTGTTTTTTCTTGGGTCGCTTGTGTATAGTCCGTTAACGTTTGTTAGATTGATGAATTCTGCGTTTAGGAAGCTTGCTAGTTTGGCTGATGTTGAGTCGCTTGTTTGTTTATCAGCGTATCTTAATGCTCCGCAGAATACTATGTCGTGTTTGTTCAGTAGTCTGTCTACGTGTTTCATATCGTGGGGTATTCCTTCGTCTGGGTCGTGGTCGAAGAAGTAGCTTACGAATCTTGCGTTTGTTCTGGTTATTGATATTCCCATCAGGCTTTGTAATCGTTCTGATACTCCTGCTTTTTTTAGTGAGTTTATGTATGTTCTTGCTACGCTTCCTCCTCCGCATACTATCACGAACTTGTTTTTTCTTGATAATTTTTTTATTGCTGTTTTTATTTCTGTTAAGAATTCGTTATCAACGCCGCTGCTAGGCACTATTAAGCTGCCGCCAAGACTTAGCACAAAAACCCTCTTCATTTAGTCATCCTCTCTTTAGTCTTAATGTGTACTAACTACTATTTAAATGTTTGAGGATTATTTTATAGTAACAAAAGATCCTTATTTTATTATGAATATTTTGTCGTTGGTTACGTCGAAGAATCCTAGTTTTGATCCTGTGTCTAGCCATCCGTGCGCGTAGTTTAGTGCCGCAAAACAGTTTACTAAATCTTCCTTTTTTTTGAAGTATTCTGCGTCGCTTATGTATCTTGATGCCATATCTAGTATTGTTTCTGCTTCTTCTTTGTGTGATTTGTTTATTGCTTCTTTTGCTTCTTTGAATGCGCTTTTTGATATCTCAAAATATTTTTCTATTTTTTCTGGTGTTATTTTGTCTGATTTTTTCATGTTTATTTGATGTTTTCTCTCCTTATAAATTTAAACCATTTCTTGGCTGATGATACTAAAGTTTATATACGATTTTTGTCCTTTTAGTTATAGCTTAACATGAAAGAAATAAGAGGTGGTAAAGTACTTTTGGGTTTTTTGTTAATAATTGTTTTCTTATTTTCCTTATTTCTTTTTGCTAATAATGGTTCTTATTCTGGTTTAGCTGTTTATAATTTTGGCCCTTTTGATGATAGTAATAGTTTTGGTCTTTGGACTTCTAGTGGTTCTAGTATGGACGGTTCTTACTCTATTGACAATCAAGTTTTTTCTGGTGGTACTGGTAGTTTGAAGGGTTCTACAGCCGGTCATAATAAGTCTTTTGTTGGCGTTACTCTTAGTCAGAAGCTTTCTCCTAATATGACTCAGAATGGTGAATACCTCAATTTTTATTGGCGTAAGTCTTATCAGAATTCTTTATCTGTTACTAATAATATGTCTATTATTCTTTTAAGACCTGATAATAGTAAGGTTGTTTTGTGGAATGATTTGTCTAATAATTATGATTCTTGGTCTGGTGAATCTGTTCAGATTAATTCTTTTAATCAACAGGGGGATTATTATCTGGTTTTGGGTTGTGATTTGAAAACTGGTGAACTTTCTGATAATTCTTCTTCTACTTCTTGTTATTTTGATGAGGTAGTTATTGATACTCAGGGGAGTCCTTCTTCGCCCATTAGCCCTTTCTTTTATTCTTATCAGCAAACTCCTTCTAGTGGTGTTTCTTATAATGTTTCTACGGTTTATGATTTTAGGGTTTCTGTTTCTAATTCTGATGGTAAACCTTGGATTGATTTGGATAGTGCTAATAGGAGTCTTTCTCAAGTTTCTGGTAATACTTATCGTTTATTGGCCAGTAATTTGAGTGCTGGTACGCATTCTTTTTATTATTGGAGTTGGAATAATGGCGGTATTGCTAGTAGAGCTAGGAATTCTTCTCCTGTTATGACTTATCAGGTAACTAAAGGTTTTGGGGAGCTTAAGACTATTATTAATGGTTATAGGGGCGATTACACTGTTTCTAACAACACTGTTATTTGTTTTTCTGTTATTGCTCCAGATTCTGCTGATGGTTTGAGAACTATTTCTGTTAATGGTAAGTTGTTTGGTAAGCACGATAGTAACTTTCAGAATTGTACTTCTTTCTCTACCCCTCAGGTTGTTAATATTAGTTCTTATTGGGATGGCGGTACTAACTACTTTTCTGATTCTGAGTCATGGCAACTTAGAGTTATTAAGGAGTCTGAAATAGTTAATTATAATGAGACTGTGATTAAGGTTCTTTCACCTTTCAATATAGATTATTCTTCTGATACTAAATTTTTAGATTTCTCTCTTGTTTCTAATACTGATCTTCGTGAGTGTCGTTATTCCTTAAACGGTTTAGAATCAGTACTTATGGATAAGGCTAATGGTACTTCTTTCTCTAAAAACGTTATTACAACTCCTGGCTCTCACCAATTGTTCTTTATATGTAAGGATAATCTTGGTACTGTTTTTAATGTTCAACCAGTTATTAATTTTAATGTTAAGGATCAGCCTAAAGTTGGTGTTATTAAGTCTAATTTGAATTTTTCTTCAGTTAATGATTCTTGTACTCCTTCTTGGAAGTGTTCAGAGTGGTCTGATTGTTCTGCTGTTTCTTATGATCCTAGTGAAATAATTAGTGGTAAGATTGATGTTAGGGGTGAGCAGAGGAGGATTTGTTATGATACTACTATTTGTAAGAATGCGGTTATTGAGAAGCAGGTTTGTGATGTTAGGATCCCTGTTAGGGCTGAGGCTAAGTTTTGGTGTGAACAAAACTATATTGAGATTTATGATTTAGTTACTAACCAGTTAGTTAGTAGGATTAAGGAGAGGGATATTGGCAATACTAAGACTGCTGATATTGGTTTTGTTATGAGTGAATTTGGTGATTATTGTGATTATTGTTATAATGATGCTCGTGATTTTGATGAAGCTGGTATTGATTGTGGTGGTAAAAATTGTCCTGCTTGTTACAATAAGAGTTCGCAGAAGGCTCTTTCTTCTAATGCTTTAAGGTTTTCTTTAACTATTATTGAAGTTTTAGTTTTGGGTAGCATTATTTCTTACTTGTTTTATTGGTTGATTGTTAAAAGGTTGTGGGCTGGTGAAGAGTCTGAAGAGTTGGTTAGTCCTGCGATGTCGCTTGTTAAGCAGGCTATGAAGAGGGGTTATTCTAAGGACCAAATTTATGAATTGTTCAAGAAGAAGGGTTGGAAGGATAGGGATATTGATCAGTTAATAAGGGAATCGCAAAAAAAGTTTGATTAAAATCTTTAACCTATTAGTGTTTTTATGCTGAGAAAACTTTTAAGTTTTCGAGGCAATCAAGAAGCACTTATAAGCTTCTTTATGTCTAAGTACTTTGTTATTATGAATCTGCTTCCGGCTAGGTCTGATAGTACTGCTGTTATAGAATAATTTTTGTAAGCGGCATTGAATACTCCTTCTGTTGGGTATGTTTTTGCTAGGTTTGCGAAGTCTGCTATTACTCTTTTTATTTCATCTTCCGATAATGTTACTGCTGTTGTTTCTTCTCCACCTGGCTTCTTTATCACTAATGGCTTTTCTGGCCCCTGGCATTCTACTACGTATACGTCTCCTCCTATAACCTCGCTTACTTTTCCTAAATCTATTTTTTCTTCTTGATAAAACTTCTTGTTAGTTAAAGGAGTTGTTATTGTTTTGTTTTCTGTTTGTGGTGTTACAGTGGCGAATTTTACTTTTGGTAAGTCTTGCGGATTAATTCTTTCGTTTATTTCTTTTAGTATGTAATCTTTGTTTTTTATTACTTCTTTTAGTCTTCCTTTTATTTCTCTTCTTATTTCTTCACGGAACTTGTTAGAATTAATGTTTACTAGTATTTCTCTTGTGAATTCTCTTAGGAAGAACCATGATTGTTCGTCACTGCTTAGCATTATTACACCTTTGGTTCTTCTTTGACTTGGAATCTTGTTGGTCCTAAATCTATTCTTTCCATTCTTTGTCTAGTTATTTGAGGTATTGTTGGTTGTGGAAATGATCTATTGTTTTGTGATCCTGGTGCCGGAGTCTCTCCGTACAATTTTTCTTTTAGGTCGTCTCCTAATAATGATAATCCTTTTGCTATTGTTTTGTTTTGGTCTAGTAGTGTGTTTAGTTTTCCTAAGAATTCTGCTTCTTTTTGTAAGTCTCCGCTTCCTACTGCTCCGCTAGGCCTAAAGTTTTTTTCTGCGAAGCTTCTTGCTGATACTTCGAATATTTGCAGTAGTTTGCTTATGTTCATTGTTAATAAGTCCATTTTTTCAGCGTTTGTTACTAGCACTTTTTGCAGCCTTACAAAGTTGTCTATTAGTACTTGGTTTAGGTGTTCTGATCCTGATGTAGAAAATCCGCTTCTGTTTGATTCTTTGTGGCCGCTCACCCTTTTCTTAACCATAAAATATTCGAGGTTTAGCATATTTATAAAGGTTATGCAGAGACTATGTGCTTTTGAGGAGATAAATCCTTAAAAGTGTCTTTTACTCTTTTTTTGTCGTGACTTGGATGTTGTTTAACTCTTTGCAGTTTTTGGTGTTTTTCTTAGTTGTTGTTTCATTATACTTTATTCTTCCTCATAAGTATCGTTGGTTTTTGTTGCTTGTTTCTAGTTACTATTTTTATATGAGTTATCTTCCAGAGTACGTTCTTGTTTTGTTGTTTGCTACAGTCATGGACTATTTTTTGGCTATTAGGATAGCTTCAATTAAGGATTATACTAAGAGAAAGTTATTCCTTGTTTTTAGTATTTTTTCTAATCTTGGTTTATTGTTTGTTTTTAAGTACTTTAATTTTTTTGGTGATTCTTTAAGGTCTCTTCTTAGTTTGGCTTCTTTGGATGTTAGTATTCCTTATAGCTCTTTGATTCTTCCTTTGGGTTTGTCTTTTCATACTTTTCAGAGTTTGGGTTATATGATCGAGGTTTATAGGGGTGAGATTAAACCTCAGAAGCATTTTGGTATTTTTGCTTTGTATATTGCTTTTTTTCCTCAGCTTGTTGCTGGGCCTATTGAGAGGGCTAAGAATCTTATTCCTCAGTTTTATGTGAGTCACAAATTTGATTTTTTGAGAATTGTTGGTGGTCTTAAGATTGTTCTTTGGGGTTTTTTCTTAAAGGCTGTTCTTGCTGACCGTTTGGCTGTTCCTGTTGATTATGCTTTCACTCATCCTTCTTGGCCTGGTGGTATTTCTCTTCTTTTGGCTACAATATTTTTTGCTTTCCAAATCTATGGCGATTTTGCTGGTTATACTTTCATTGCTATTGGTACTGCTAAAATTATGGGTTTTTCTTTAATGGATAATTTTCGCAGGCCTTACTTGTCTGGGTCTTTCGTTGATTTTTGGCGTAGGTGGCATATTTCTTTGTCTTCTTGGTTTAGGGATTACTTGTATATTCCTCTAGGTGGTAGTAAGAAGGGTTTTGTTAGGACTCTTGTTAATTTGTTTATTGTTTTCTTACTTAGTGGTTTGTGGCATGGTGCTGCTTGGACTTTCGTTATTTGGGGTATTATTCACGGATTATTAGTAATTGGTAATACTTTAGTTATCAAGCTTAGTGGTAAGAAAAAGAAGGTTAAGCATAATTTTGGTACAGGCATTATTAATTTCTTTAAGTCTGTCTTTGTTTTCTCTTTTGTTTGTTTTGCTTGGATTTTTTTCCGTGCTAATTCTGTTTCTGATGCTTTAATAATCATTAAAAGGATTTTTTCTTGGACTGCTCCTAAAATTATTACTTTGAGTTTGACTTCTATTGATTTGTCTATTGCTGTTTTCTTAATTTTGTTTGTTATGATTGTTGATTTCTTTACTGAGAAAAGGTTTTTTGGCGATAAGACTCCTTGGTGGGCAGAATTATTGTTTTATCTTTTGGTTTTTTGGTTTATTATTATTTTAGGCTCCTTTGGGGGTAGGGAGTTTATTTACTTCCAATTTTAGTATGGACAAAAGAATGTTTTTCTTATCGGTAATTGTTGTTTTGTTATTTTTAATGCCTTTGATTGTTCAGTTACTTTTGCCTTTTGGTTATGATAGTTTTCGCATTTGGGATTCTGTTTCTAGGGCTTTTATTAATTCTGATAAGCCTTTTTATTCTAATATTAACATTAGTAGGGTCGAGGTTGGTGATTTGGCTCATGGTACCGAGTTTGAGGTTAATAGGTCTGTTACTTGGTTTACTGATAGTAGAGGTTTTAGGACGCAAGAGTCTATTGATGATTTTTATGATGTTGTTATTCTTGGTGACTCTACTATTGCTGGTGCTGGTTTGAGTCAGGAGGATATGCTTTATTCTGTTATTAGTAATAAGACTGGTTTGAGGGTTTATTCTATGGGTCAGGTTGGTATTAATCGTTTTTTGAGTGATTCTCGTTTTGTTCTTAATCCTCCTAAAGTTTTGGTTTTTGGTGTTCTTGAGAGGAATATGAATAATATTGATGTGTTGAATAAAAGTGTTATTGTGAGGAGTAAATACTTTTTTCCTATTAAGGAGAGGCTTGTTGATTTGCTTGATCGTTCTTTAAAACTTAATTTTATTAGAAAGAAGATTTCTCCTTCTATTTCTTCTGATAATTTAGCTGTTAATAATAGTACTAGGATGGTTTTTTATGATGTTTCTCTTACTCAACAATTAACTAATTCTTTTGTTGTTACACAGTTGGTTGATGAAATTTCTTCTTATAATGATTTGTTAGCTGATCGTAATATTACTTTGATATTTTTGCCTGTTCCTAATAAGGAGACTGTTTATTATGATGATTTGCCTCAGAATTTTAAGAATAGGTATTCTAAGTCTAATTTTACTTCTCATATTTCTTTCTTAACTAATAATGCTGGTGTTAAAACTGTTGATTTATTACCTATTTATAATAAAGAAAAATCTCAGAGTTTTTTGTATCAGTTGGATGATACTCATTGGAATAGGGATGGTGTTTTGATTGCTGCTGATGAGGTTATTAAACTGATGAATGTTTCCGACATTAATCACTCTGTTTTTAAGAAGCCTATTGTTAGTGATTTGGTTTTTGAGTTGTTAGTTTATGAGGCTTTTTTCTTACTTTTCGTTCTTGCTTTTCTTCTTAGAATTTTTGATCGTAAATGATTATGGGTCCGGAGAGATTCGAACTCTCATCCTTCGCTCTGGAGGCGAAGAGACTAACCGTTATCCTACGGGCCCTTTGCTAGTTATTGTTTGGAATGAAATGCTTAAAAATGTTGCTAACTAAGAATTATCATGGTTGAAGTATTACTTGACACTAATTTTTTGATTAGTTGTGTTAAGCAAAAGATTCATTTTGTTGATGCTATTAAGGAGTTATTATCTGACTCCGAGATAGTTGTGCCTGCGCAGGTTGTTTCTGAGCTCCAGAGGATTTCTACCGATCATGATCGTAAGTATCGTTTGGAGGATCGTGAGCATGCTAGTCTAGCTCTTCAACTTATTGTTAAGTATCGTGTTATTAAGGGTAAGGGCAAGTATGCTGATAAGGCCATTATTGGTTATGTTCATGAGAAGAATTATCGTAGTGAGCAAGTTATTGTTGCTACTATTGATTCTGGTCTTGTGTCAAAGGTTAGGAATGTTTCTAGAGTAATTAAGATTAGGGGTCTTAAGCGTTTAGTTATCGAATAAAAAACCTATTTTTTATTTGTAGTAACCTTTAAAAACATCGAAATTTTCGGAAAAAATTTCGTGGCTTAAAAAGCTGCACTCCAAAGCTTTTTAAACTAACTTTTTCTAACATTTTGATGTTCTACTTAGCAGAAGTTGAAGATTATATTAGAGTTGAACCTAAATTATTTGGGCTTGATACTCGCGAGGCTGTTAAAGAACAACTTAAGACTGCTTATAGCGGTTTTGTTAGTAAGGAATTAGGTTATGTTGTTTCCGTTTTGGATGTTTTGACTGTTCAGGAAGGAGTTGTTATTCCAGGGGACGGTGCTGTTTATTATAATTCACGATTCAAACTTTTAGTTTGGAAGGCTGAACTTGGAGAGCTTGTTTATTGTATGGTTAAGGAAGTTGCTAACTTTGGTGCTTTCATGAGTTTGGGTATTACTGATGGTCTTATTCATGTTACTCAGGTTACTGATGATTATGTTAGTTTTTCCAAAACTGGTACTTTGGTTTCCAAGTCTGGTAAGAAAAGCCTTAAGAAGGGCGATTTATGTTTAGCTAGAATAGTTGCTGTCTCTTATAAGGCTGGAGAACCTAAGATGAGTTTAACTATGAGACAGCCAGGTCTTGGTAAGATTGAGTGGATTAAGGATGATAAGAGAAAGTCTAAAGTTAAGGGTAGGGGCGAAAGTGAAGAGAAAGAATCTAAACCTAAAAAGTCTAAGAAAGAATAATGGGTAACAAAAAAGCTTGCAAATTATGCAAAAGAATATATGAAGAAGGGAATTGTCCTAGTTGTGGAAGTAACGAATACGTGAAAGATTACAAGGGAATTCTTGTTGTTTTCGACCCTGTAAATTCTGATATTGCTAAAAGTATGAAAATAAACAATGCTGGAGAATACGCTGTTAAGGTTAAATAATTATCATGGAACATCATAATATACTCAGTGATAAGGATAACAAAACTTTAGGTTTTAGAGAGGTTGAAATATTGATGCCTTTCTCTAAGACACCAACAACTGTTGAAATAACTAAAATAATTGCTGATAAGTATAAGGCATCTGAGGATTCTTGTTCTATTCAGATGATTAAGGGTAGTTTTGGTAAAAACCTTTTTTCTATTAAGGCTAGAATTTATGCTAATAAGGAAAATAAGGATAAGATTGAACATAAGAATAAGAAACCTAAAAAGGCTCCTGGAGCCGCTGTCGGAGGTAAGAAGAAATAATGGCTGGTGACAAAGGCAGTAAAGGTAAAAGGAAGAGGAAAAAACACCCTTCTTCTAAGAGATACAAAATGTATACTGTTAGCGGTGATAAAATTACTTCTAGGAAGAGAATGTGCCCAAGATGCGGCCCTGGAATATTCTTAGCAGTTGCACCTAACAGAGTATTCTGTGGTAAGTGCGCTTACACAGAATTTGCAGCAAGCACAACATTGAAAGCACAAGAAAAGAAAAAGTAAAAATTTTATAAAAAATTATCTCTTAGTTTCAACACTATCAAAGAGAGCACTCAAACTATCACCCTTAATTGTTCTGTAAATAGCTTCACCAAATAATGGAATCAGAGATATGGTTTCAAGATTGGGACTTCCACTGTTTACTAGGGTATCAGAAACAAATAGTTTGTCTAGTGTAGAAAATCTTTCTAGTCCTGCGCTGAATAGTCCGTGAGTTCCATAAGCATAAACGCTTTTAGCCCCATTCTCTCTCAAAGATGCTTCAGTCATGGCTATAGTCCCACCAGTATCAATCATGTCATCAACAATTAGACAATTCCTGTCTTTAACATCACCTATTATTACAACTTTATCAACAACATTATCTTTAAGTCTAATTTTGTCACCTATAGCAACATTCACTTCTAGACCGCTGGCCCTTAGCCTCTTAGCAAGACTTCTAACTCTTTTAGCCCCACCCATGTCCGGTGAAACAACAGCTAAATCCTCAAAAATTAATGGGTGTTTACTTCCCAGATAATCGATTAGTGTTGGAAAAGAATAAAGATTATCAAAAGGAATATCAAAAAATCCTTGCATTGCAGGGTTATGAAGATCAACGGTCATTGCTCTGTCAGCATAAGTAGAGATCATCTTAGCAAGAGCTTTAGCATTAACACTAACCCTACTTTCATCCTTTCTTTCTTGACGAGCGAAACGAGTATAAGGAAGAACAACATTTATTTCTTCAGGCGAAGAGAACTTTAGTGCATCAAGGACAAAGTTAAGTTCTGTGTACCAGTCTGATGGGGACTTGTTAGAATCATGAATTAGATAACATTGCCTTCTGCGAACGTTCTTAGCAATACGAAGTTTGAATTCTCCATCCTTAAAGTCTTCTCTTTTGACAGTGACTAAGTCTACCTCAAAATCTCTTTTTGGCTTATATAGAAGGTGATTATAAACACCGATAGCAAAATCGTAACCTTTACTGTTAGGATCGGCAATTATTGCAGCATCACCATTTTCCATAAAATCTTTTGCCGTGTTAGCTATTTAAGGATTATTGGTATAGAAAAATAAATGTATGATTATGAAAACACGGTGCATCTTATATAAATAACTGCTTTCTTTCTCCGTGAAAAGCGGAATGCTTTTTTTTTTGTTTGAATATGAAATTCTTTGCTGTAATTAACTTCTAAATCAAGCTTGTACCATATTTTAGAATGGTTTGCTTTCTAGTTAATAATTCTGCAAAGAATCATTTTTGCTTTTAGGATAAGCGGCTATATCAAGTTTGTACCCTGTTTTAGAAGGGTTTACTTTCTAGCTTATCACTTAAAGCTTCAAGAATGTTAATTCTTGAGACCCAAAAATCTTATAGATTTTTGAGTTTTTTTTTATCAAGTCGAGTTGATTATTATTTTAAGAATTCTTTATGAGGACTTCTTTGTTAACTTTTAGATATAGAAAATCTTTCTTATCCTTACTGTATAAATTATTTGTCCTAGAATTCTTGTCTGAAATCTAACTTTTCTTTACTTCTTATCTAAGTACCAGTAGTACTTAAACTTATCTATTGATCACCCTTTACCATCTTTTTGCCACCCTCAATCCTCTAATTACTCAGATTTGTATTGGTGAAAGTGAAAGGTGATGATCTTTTGATTATAAAACCCTGGAAGAGGCTTTTATGCACTTAAATTAGGTTGCACTAAGCCTCTTCTGGGTAAAAAGAGGTGATATAATATGTAGGCAAAAGACCTATTTAAACCTTTCGATATTGTTATCATTACACAATGACAATATCTGCTCTTTATTTTTGACCCGTGGGTTTATAATATTTGTTTGTTTGTGTTTTATTGATGGATGATCAGCCCAAAATTGAGGTGAATAAAGTAGAGGTGAGTAGTACTGTTCTTGATAGTATGAATCAGGACGAGGTTTACGGTCTTCTTCTTGATAATGAGGTTGGTTGGCAGGCTATTCTTTATGATTTGATTAATACTGAGCGGCTTGATCCTTGGAATCTTGATCTTGTTGCTCTTACTCAGAAGTATTTGGAGAAGGTTAGGATTCTTGAGGAGGCTAACTTCTTTATTTCTTCTAATATTATTCTTGCTGCTTCTTTGCTTCTTAGGATTAAGTCTGAGATTCTTCTTGACCATTATATTCCTTCTCTTGATGCTATTCTTTATGGTAAGAAGGATGAGGAGAAGAAGTCTTTGGAGAGGATTCATATTGATGAGTCGCAGCTTCCTTTGATTTATCCTAGGAGTCCTATGCCTAGGAACCGTCAGGTTACTCTTTCTGAGCTTGTTAGTGCTCTTTCTCATGCTATTAAGACTGAGAATAGGCGTATTCGTAAGGAGCTTATTATTAGGTCTGCTAGGCGTGAAACTGATATTGTTTTTCCTAAGATGAAGATTCGTATTCAGGATCGTATTAGGCAGATTTATGCTAAGATTCTTTCTAAATTCCAACAAAAGAAGGAGCGTATTCCTTATTCTGATATTGCTTCTGGTCGTGAGGATCGTATTGCTGGTTTTTTGCCTGTTCTTCATCTTGATAACCAACAGAAGGTTTTTTTGCAGCAGGAGGCTCATTATGAGGAGATTTATGTTTGGGTTTACAAGCATTATAAGGAATTGAATCCTCATGTTGTTTCTGCCGAATTAGAAGAGGTTGATTCTTCTGAGATTGCTAATCACGAGCAACTTGAAAATTTTGATGCTCAGGAGCAGGAAATTATTGATGAACTAAACAAGTCTAGCAAGCTTTCTGATAAGACTGGTTTTGATAATCCTTTAGGTAATTTGCTTAGTGAATCGGGTGCAGAATAATTTTTTATTCTAATAATTCTTTTTCTCCTACTTTTTCTTCTTTTCCGCTTGTTAGGTCTTTTATTGTGAACTTTTTTTCTTTTATTTCCTTTTCACCTATGAATACTGCTTTGTTTATACTGTAGGAATTTGCGTATTCTAGTGCTTTGCTTGGTTTTCCGTAGAATATTACGCATGATTTTCCTTGTGATCTTAATTTTTTTGTTATTTCTATTGTTTTTTCGTCTTGGTTTAGTGATACTACTAAGTATTGTGTTTTTGGTAATGGGATTTCTGCTAATACGCTTAGTCTTTCTATGCTTGTTCCAAAGCCGATGCCTTCAATATTGCCTATGATGTATCTTCCGCCGCCTAGTATTGTTTGTTTCATAACTTTAGATTTTATTTCAAAAATTGTTCCTGTGTAATAGCTAAGTCCTCTGGCTAGTGATGGGAGGAATTGTACTTCGAATCCGAATTGCTTGCAATATTCTTTTACTTCTTTTATTTCAGAGTAGTTTTTGTATTTTTCAAAGTAACTTTCTGGTTTGCTAAATATTTTTATTAATGATTCAGCACCGAATTTTTTAAGGTTTTTTGTTACTTCTTCGTCTGTTAGTTTGTCTAATTTGTCTATTTCTCTTATTACTTGTTTTCTGTCTTCTTCTTTTATTCCCTCTCCTGAGAGTATTTCGTCAATTAGTTTTCTATTGTTAAAGTATATGTTTACTTCCCCTAAATTAAGTTTTTTTGTTATTTGGTTTGCCACGGATAATATTTCTGCGTCGCTTTTTATGTTAGAGTCTATTATGTCTACTTCGCATGTTGTAAACTGTCTAGTCCTGTTTTCTGCTACAGGTTCATCTCGGAATACTGGCCCTATTTGGTATCTTCTGTAAGGTAATTTTTTTCCTTGGGCTATTCTTTTAAGTTGGAATGTGAACTCGTATCTTAATGCTAGTTTTCTTTTCCCTTTGTCTGTAAGTTTGTATGTGTCGCTTACTGCTTCATCCGATGGGTTGTCTCCTCTCACGAATTCTTCATCCTCAATTATTGGTGTTTCTGCTGGTTCGAATCCGTAACTTCTAAAGATGTCCTCAACGATTCTTTGTGTTTCTTGACGCTTAAGAGCTTCTAGGCCAGTATAGTCTCTAAATCCTTTAACTGGTTCTTTTATGTTTGTCATTTTTTCACCTTTTTTGTGATTTTGAAAGCGGAAGGAGGGAGTTGAACCCTCGTCTCGAGAGCCACAGTCTCGCATACTACCGTTGTACTACAACCGCCATATTTATTACACTTACGAGTAAGTGATTGTGAGGGTATAAAAGAATTGCTATTTGTTATGAAGTTGAAACTAGGGTTTTCTTTACTGCGAACAATGATTAAACTCCTGTAGTTTTGTGTTCATAGTATTGTTAGTGTTTTATCAGTTTATAAAATTATTGTTTGGAAATTCTTGTAGATTTTCAAGCCACAAAATTCAAAGAATTTTGATGTTTAGTAATGTTTGTAGTTGTTGTTTCTAATAATAAGAGTTTTTCACCTTTGGGCACTTGTTTTATTTTGTATTCTAGTTTTGATGCTTCTGATCTGTTTCCTGCTGTTTTTACCAGTAATAGTTTTCCGTACCCTTTTCTTTTTACATATTTGCTTCCGCGTCCGTTTATGTGTGCTTTCATTCTTTTTTCCAGGTTATTTGTTATTCCTGTATAATAAGTCCCATCTAAGCATTCTATTATGTAAACGCACCAATCTTTTTTTATCATTTATTTAGTCGATTTTTTTGATGATGCTGCTATTACTCTTTTCTTTGCTTTTTTTACTCCACGCATTCTTCTTGTCATGGATCTGTGTTTGTGTGCTGCGTATCTTCTTCCCATGTTTTTTCTTAAGAAATGGTGCCTTATAAAGTTTTAGAAGAGGGATCCAGAGTTTTTTTATGTTGTTATTATTGTTTGGTTTGCTAGCTTGTTTATTACTGGTACGAAGTATTCTGCTGGTAGTGCGAACCCTATGTTTTCTGCTTCTCCTACTTTGAAGTTGTTTATTCCTACTACTTTTCCGTCTTGGTCTATTAGCGGTCCTCCCGAGTTTCCCGGGTTTAGTGCTACGTCTGTTTGTATATATCTTGCTGGGCTTGAGCTTACTTGTCTGTCTAGCGAGCTTATTATTCCTTGTGTTACTGAGAATGATAATCCTAATGGGTTTCCTATTGCTATTACTTTTTCTCCTACTTTTGGTTCCTTGTTTAGTTCAAGTGGTTCGTAAGTTGTTTGTACTCTTAGTAGTGCTACATCCATTTTTTGGTCGTACCCTACTAGTTCTGCGTATTCTGAGTTTTTGTTTGAGTCTATTATTTGTGTGTATCTTCCCCCTTCTAGTACGTGCGCGTTTGTTACTATGTAGCTTTCTCCGTTCACCTTAGCTATTACAAATCCTGTTCCTTGCCCTACGTCTGTTTTTATGCTTAGTACACTCACGATTGATTGTTCTATTACTCCTGAGAAGTCATCTGTTGTGTGTGCTTTTAGTATGTTTATTTCTGCTTTTATTGTTGATTGTGTTTGTACTAGCGCGTTTGATAAATCGCTTATTTTTGTTTGTGCGTCTAGACTGTTCGTCGCTATTGTTTTCTTTATTTCGTTTATGCTTTCGTTTAATGCGTTGCTTATTTGTTTGTTGTTTTGGTAGAAGTATGTGAATGTTACTATTTGTGTTATTAGTAGTACACCGATTATTGTGTATAGTAATATTATGTGTGTGTTTTTATTATAAGCCATAAGCATTTTTTGTTGTTTTTGCTTTAAAAGAGTTATGAAGATAGAATACTTTCAAAAAAATTCTTTATTTGAACATTTTCTTCAAAGTTTTAGAAATTTTATTATTATAAGACTTGAGCATAATCCTTTTTTTTATATTCCTAAATCCTTTGCTATTTTGTCTGCCGCGATTATTTCCGGTATTGTTACTATTTCTGCTCCCGCTCTTTTTAGTTTTGATACCATCCCCGGACTTTCGCATCTTGAGTGTACTTCTATTTTTGGGTTTAGTTCTTTTGCTGTTAGCGTTAGTAGTATGTTTGTTTCTGTTTTTGGTAGTGTTAGTATTATTTTTGCTGCTTTTTCTATATTTGCTGCCTTTAGTGCTTCGTCGTTTTGTGCGTCTCCTTTAACAACCAAGTATTTTTTCTTTCTTAGTTGCGATACCATTTTTTGTTCCGATTCTATGATTAAGAAGTCTCTATTCTTTGTTTTTAGTACTCTTGCTATTTCTTCTCCCACTCTCCCACCCCCCACTATTATTATGTGGTTTTTCATCTTCATCACTTTTGATATGGATATTCTTCTTTTTAAATACTCTCTGACCTTTCCCTCGAGGATTAAGTCTGCTATGCTCCATAATACCCACCACACTAAGAATACTCCTACTATTGCTAGTGTCATCTCCATGAATCTTTCTGGTATTGTGCTATCATCATTGAACATGAATGCTAATGTGTGCGTTGTTCTGTATAATGATGCACTTATTGTTTCTTCTGATGTTACTCTAAAACCTATTGTTCCAAAAACGAATAAGAATAGTATCACCCAAAAAAATATTCTTAATCTTTTTGGTAATTCTTCTATTTCTTTTATTCCTGCCCCTTTTGACATGTTATTGCTATTTTTTCCCCTCCTTCTAAATTAACTAAAACCTCCATAGTTTAAAAGCCCTTTTATAAAAAATAGAACAAATAAATAATATAGAACGCCCCCACCGGGATTCGAACCCGGGTTACCAGCTCGAAAGGCTAGTGTCCTTGGCCTCTAGACGATAAGGGCATTAAAGAGATAATAAGAAATACGTTTTTAAAGGTTTGGAGTGATAAATTTTTTTATTTTGTTTGAACTTTTTCTGTGTAAGCTACAGATGCTACATTTCCTGATACTACTTTATTAAATGTTGATGCAATTAGTTCTAACTCTTCTCTTTGGCCGTTTATTAATGCTAAAGGTGATTTGTTTAGGTATAATAATCCAGAGTATCTTTCTAAGTCTCCTTCTATTGAGGGATTTAGTGGTAGTTCTGTGTATGATTCTGCTTTTAGTTCTAATGATCTCATTGAGTTTACACCTCTTATTTCTACACTTTCAACCCACGAGTCTTCTTTTCTATGCTCGCCTTTATAGAATTCTTCTGTTCTTCTTCCAGAAATTCTTACTTCTCTATTATTAACTCTTGCAAGACGACTAAGAGAATCTGTAAGTTGTCTTCTTGTGATGCCATATGAGAAATTAATCCTTGCTACTACTTCTGATGGATTTTTCATAATGAATAATTATAATAATCCTTTTTTAAGATTAGTGGTGACTGTTTTCTACTGTTTATAGCTTCATCATTTTTGCGAATTTTCCTACTATTGGTACATTTCTGTATTCGCCTTTTATTGCGTAGAACCAGCTCAAGACCCACAGTAGTACTGCTATAACGTATACTATTGGTCCGATGATCCATCCGAATCCAGGTATGCTTACAGCTACTGCTGATATTAGGTATACTATGAATATCATTAGTGATTGTTTAGCGTAGAACATTACGTAGTGGTCTCTTCTTCTTACTAGTAGTGCTATGAAGAATCCTACTATGCTGAAGAATGTTGCTATGAATGCGAATAGTTTGCTGTCATCGTTAAGCACCAGGTTTATTCTTGATTCAATTCCTGCTAAACCTTTTTCTTCCTTCTTTTTTGTGTTTCTTCTTTTTGCCATTGTTTATTATTTTTTGTGTGTTTCTCTTATTAGTTTAATTCCTGTTACTATTCCCCATATCCATGCTGCTGTTGGTGCTATAATTATTATTGGCACTCCTAGGGCTATTCCTACTCCGCTGATTATTAGCATTGTTCCTAAAAGTAGTCCTCCGAGGATTATTGCTATTTGCCATACTCCTTCTTTTATTTTTCCAGCTATTAGGCTTCCTAATCCTGGTAAGATTATTATGTTAAGTATTAGTGCTAGAATTGCTATGCTTTGTTCGTGATTAGCGTTGTTAATAGATTCTTTACCACCACTCTTTTTCTTTGCAGTCATGAAAATTGTAAGATTTAGTAGTATTTAAATATTAATACTGAAGAAAAATTGTTATTTTTTTATAAGAAATTAGAATGAGCCTATGCGGATTTGAACCGCAGACCTCCGGCTTTCTTAGCACGTATATGCCACTAAAGCATTAGTTCGCTCAAGTTGCTTGAGAGAACAACGTCTTATAAGACCGGCGTTCTAACCGGGCTGAACTATAGGCTCATTCCCTAAAACCCATATCGCTACTAGCTAAAAAAGTGAAGTAAAAAACTCTATTTAAAGGTATTGTCCAGGTTCTTCACTTAACCTTTTCCCAATCCTCAATTCTGCCCTTAACAACTGCAAATAAGGTGTTATTTTCAGGTATGAAGAACTTTTTTGTTATTTTTTCTTTAAGGAAACCTTTATTTTTTATCAATAAATTTTGAGAATTCTCTAACTACTTTTCTAAACTTTTTTGTGTGCCCTCTTTTAGAGCCGCTTATTTGTCTGCTGTAGGCGTGGGCTAATTCATGTATTAATGTATTTATTTGTGATAATAAAGAGTTATTCTCTCCTATTGATATTATCCTTTTTTTTATTTTGTAGTATCCCTTAACTTCTCTTTTTTTGTGGAATCCGTCAAAAAGGTTTATTTCTTTTATTACTAGTTTTCCTTTACAAAATTTTTTGTTAATTAGAAGTGTTATCTTCTTAAAAAGTAAGATTTTTTCTTTATTCTCCATTGTTATTGTAATGTTTTTCTCGTATAAAAGGGCTTTTGTTGGACCGTTTTTTTAATTGATAATGAGTTATAGGATAGTTTTTAATACTAAGATTAAGAAATAATTTTATGTTAATAGGACTTGTTGGTGCCCCTAATGTTGGTAAAAGTACTTTTTTTAAGGCTGCTACTTTAGCTGATGTTTTAATAGCTAATTATCCTTTTGCTACTATAAAGCCTAATCATGGAGTAGCTTATGTTCGTATTGATTGTATTGATAAAGAATTAGGCGCTAAGTGTAATCCTCGTGAGGGTTATTGTGTTGATGGTCAACGTTTTGTTCCTTGTGAATTAATGGATGTTGCTGGTTTAGTTCCTGATGCTTCTAAGGGTAAGGGTTTGGGTAATCAGTTTTTAGATGATTTGCGTCAGGCTGATGCTTTTATTCAAATTGTTGATTTGTCTGGTAAGAATAATGAAGAAGGTAAGGCTGTTGATGATTATTATCCTGGTAACAGTATTGCTTTTTTGGAGAAGGAGTTAGATTTGTGGTATTTGGGAATTCTCAAAAAGGTTTGGCCTGTTTTTGTTCGTACTGCTGAGATGCAAAAGCAGAATTTTGCTCAGGCTGTAACAAAACAGTTTTCAGGGCTGAAAGTAACTGAGGATGATGTTAAGAAAGTTTTGTTAAAGACGGGTTTAGACCCCCTTCATCCAACTAAGTGGTCTGATGATGAATTAATGAAGTTTTCAAACATGCTTCGGTCTTTGACTAAGCCTATGATTATTGTTGGTAACAAGATTGATTCAGCTAAGGGTAAGGAGAATTATGATAAGATTAAGAAGGATTTTTCTTATGAGGTTATTCCAGTATCAGCTGAGAGTGAATTAGCTTTGCGTGAAGCATCAAAGAATGGAATAATAGATTATGTTCCTGGCGATAAGGACTTTATTATAAAAGATGAGTCTAAACTTACTGATAAGCAAAGAATGGCTCTAAAGTTTGTTAAAGAAAAAATTCTTGACGTTTATGGCTCGACCGGTGTTCAAAAAGTTCTTAACATGGTAGTTTTTGATTTGTTAAAGTATATCGCTGTTTTCCCTGCTGGTACAAAAAAGTTAGCTGATAGTAAAGGAAATATTTTACCAGATTGTTATTTGATTCCTTCAGGTAGTACTGCTTTAGATTTTGCTTTTAAGCTTCATACTGATTTAGGTAAAAACTTTATTAGAGCAATTGACGTTAGAACTAAACAAACTGTTGGTAAAGATCACAAACTTAAAAATCGTGATGGTATTGAGATAGTAACTTAAGAATTCTTCTTTAGTTTCTTTTGCACATAAATCTTTTAATACGTATTAATCATTATCCTAATTATGAGTTTTGATGAAAAGTTAGATCATTATGTTAATGGTATGGTTGATTCTTATTCTAGTGAGTTGTGTGATTTGGTTAATATTCCAAGCGTATCAAACGATCCTACAAAGAAGGATGATTTACAAAGAATTTTGTTAAGAGTTAGTGAAATCGTTCAGCCTATTGGTTTTGTTACCCAAATTGTTCCAACAAAGGGTAATCCTGCTATGATAGCAACACTAAAAATTAGTGATGATAAACCCTGGCTTATGATTTATAATCATATGGATGTTCAGCCTGCTAATGAGCCTGAGTGGAAGACTCAAGCGTTCACCGCTACTATTACTAACGGTAAAATTATTGGTAGAGGTAGTACTGATGATAAGGGTCCTGCTCTTTCAGTTATTCATGCTATAAAGTTTTTGAAAGATAATAATCATGATTTGCCTAATATTCAACTGGTTTATGAAACTGAGGAAGAAATTGGTTCTCCCAATTTTGGTTCTTTTATTGAAGAAAACCTTAAGATTGGTAAACTCATGATTCCTTCATCAATTCTTGTTTCTGATACTATTTTTGAGGGTGATAGTCCTAGTATTTCTTATAAGCTTAGGGGTGTTGTTAGGGCTTTTGTTACTCTTCAGACTGCTGATAAGGAAGTTCATTCTGGAATGGCTGGTGGTATTGCTAAGAATCCACTTAAGATTTTGATTAAGGCTCTTAATTCTTGTTATGAGGAAAATAATATTTTGATTCCTGGTTGGCATGATGGGATAATACCATTAACTGATAAGGAGAAGGAATCAACGAAGAAGGCTTCAACATCGCTAATTATTGAGAAGTTTAAGAGTGATTTAGGATTGCTTGAAACTCATACTGATAACTCGCAAGAGGCTATTATGAGGCTTTGGCATCAGCCTACTTTTGAGGTTCATGGCTTTGAGGGTGCTCAGCATTTGCCTGGTTCTATTAAGACTGCTATTCCTAAGTCTGTTACTGCTAAACTCACCATGAGGATTGTTCCAGGTCAAGATGTTGATAACTTGTTATTTCTCTTAGGCGAGCATTTGAGGAATACTCATCCTGGAATAATTGTTAGAGGTGATGGTCTTCCAGCATCAATTACTGATATTAATAATCCTTTTGTTAAGAGGGCTGAGCAAGCATGTCTTTACGGTTTTGGTAAGGAGCCTTTGTTTGTTGGTTGTGGTGGCTCTATTGGTGCTGTTACAGAATTTCAGAGATTACTTGAGGGTGTTCCAGTTGTCTTAATCGCTCAATCTCTTCTTTCTGATGGTTATCATGCTCCTAATGAAGAATTTCGTTTAACTCAGGCTCAGGCTGGTTGTAAAACAATGGCTAAGTATATTAGTAGTATTGCGTTAATGAGGTAATTACAATAATTTTTATAAAGTGAAACAATCATTTTTTTGTTATGGATTCTAAACAAGCTGATTCTTTTTTGGGTTTTACTTATTTAAGTCTTGATGCTTTGCAACAATTCTTAAGTGTTGATATTCCAAAGGCGAGGGATCCTTCTGTTCGTTTTCCTTCTTTAAGGCTTGATGATATAAGAGTTGTTGGTGTTGGCTCTTCTCATGATGGAACTAAGGCAGTTAGAGCTACTATTAGGGATTATTTTAGTTCTAGGAACGGAGATGTTTCTGGTAAGATAGTTTATGGCAAGGTTTTAGCTACTATGTCTGATGATCATAAAGGGGTTGTTGAGGCTGTAAGGTTTAGGCTCGATAGAGAAATACCTTTGATTAATCCTAGAAGTGGTGGTAGGCGTTGTAATTTTGCTCCTGAAACTAGTATTAGTCCTTGTAATACGAAAGTTTTAGCTCTTCATAATAAGGATAATTTTAGGTTGATGTTTGGTGCTGGTACTCTTAGTTTTTCTCAGGATTATTTTATTTCTGAGAAAGGTCTTGATCTTATGTATTCTTTCTAAAAAAAAAGTTTTTTAGTGGTATTCGTTTCTTGCTTTGAATGAGTCTATGAATTTGCTGTTGTCGTCTCTGTTTACTACGCTGTTTAGTTCGTATGCTTCTGTGTCTCCTTTAACTATCTTTTTGACTTTTGTTGCTGATGCTACTCTTCTTTGCATTTGTTGTGATAGTAATACTTCGCTTGTTGCTCCGTCTGCTAATTTTTTTGCTAGGCTTAGTGTTTGTCCTAGGCTTGTGAATTTTAGTTTTTTTGTTTGTTTGTCTATTTCTACTACTAGGTCTCCGTGGTTTATTCCTATTCCGAATTCTATTTTGTTTGCTGGGTTTGATTTTGAGTTGTGTAGTGTTAGTACGGATTTTATTTCTTGTGCTATTATTAGGCTTGTGTTTTCTGTTTTGTATGTTTTCGTTGCGCTTGGTGCTAGTATTCCTATGATGAATTCTTCTGCTTGGTATACTGATCCTTTAACTTTTGTTATTTGTGCTATTATTGTTTCTAGTGCTGTTTTGTAGTAGTCTTGTTTTTCTATTTTTTGTTTGTTTTTTATTTTTATTGCTATTATTGAGCATGGTTCTTTAACTCCCCTTATTACTAGTGAGTGTTCTGCTTCTTTTGGTGTTACTCTTCCTATTGTTACGTCTGAGCTTCTTATTGTGCTTATGTTTGGTGCTTCGTAGTTTGTGTTTCCGTACTTGTTTCCTTTTACAAGCCTACTTAATGCTGCCAGTGAAGGCATGTAGTGTATGAATTTTTGTTTTCCTAAGCCTTTTGATACTCCGAATATGAATAGTCCTAATACGCCTAGTATGAATAGCCATACTAGCGAGTATCTTGTTATTATTGATGTGCTGTCTGCTACGTCGATAAGTCTTACTGCATTACCTGTTAGTGATATTCCTGATGCTGAGAATTTTCCTACCCCATCTGTTGCTGATACGTCGTAACTTCCGTCTGGTGCTTGTAAACTGTATATTGCGCTTTCACCAACTCCTAATTCTAAGTCTATTATTTCTTTGTTTGGTCCTATTCCTACCTCAACGCTTTTTTTGTATGGTACGTTTCCCGTATTTGCTATTTTTAGTGTTGTGTTGACTATTTCGAATGTTACTTTTTCTACTTCTGGTACGTAGAAGAATCGTTTGTTGCTTAGTGATTCTACTTTTACTACTATTGTTCTGTATCCTGGTGTTTCGTTTATTGGTAAATCAATCATTATGTCTTCTCCCGAGTTTACTATTTGGTCGTTTATTTTTGTGTCTTCTCCGTTTAGTAATGAGTATCTTGCTTGTGTTGTTATTTCTTTATCTGTTTGGTCGTATACTAATATTTTGAATTTGTATGGTGTTCCTGGTGTTGCTTCTTGGTTTTCTATTGATACTTCTATTTTTCTTGCTTCTTGTTTTACGAATATGTTGCTTTCTAGGTTTGCGTCGTTTATTATGTTTCCTTGTTTGTCTTTTTCGTAAACTTTTGTTTTTATTGAGTATGTTCCTGATGCCATGTTTTGTGGTAGGCTGAAGTTGTATACTGCTACTCCGTTAATTACTGGTAAGTCTAGTGATATTCCTGCTTCTGCGAATGTTACTGATGCGAATCCGTTTATTGCTTTTCCGTTTGCTTTTGTTGCGCTTATTCTTATGATTATGCTTTCGCTAGGCCCTACTTCTTTTTTGTCTATTTCTGCGTATGCGTCGGTGTGGTCGCTTATTGTGAATGTTTGGCTTTGAACTGATGATGTTCCGTATGTTGCTGCTATGAAGCATGATCCTTTTAGTGGTCCTATGAATGAGTTTGATAAAGTGAATGATTTTCTTACAATTGTTGATGATAATATGTCGTGTGTTATTACTACTTTGTTTTGTTCGCAGTTAAGACTCATATCGAAGAAGTTGTCTGATAAGCTGTCCACTGTTGCTGCTAGTGTTATTTCGTCGCCTAAGTTGTAAATTGCTGCTGGTTGTTCTAAGAATACTTCAGCTCGCACAGCGCTAACTGTTAGTAATAATGTTACTGCTAAAACTATTAATAATACTGTTGATGACTTCACCATTTTTCTTCTATAGTGTTATCGAGCAAATAATGTATATAAATGTTATGAGGAAGAGAAACATACAATAAAGATAGTTATTTATCAGCAATCTCTGCAGACAAAGTTTATATAATTAGGATTATGACTGTTTTTATGGTAAAGGGTGAATCAATGAAGGTTACTCCTTATGAAGCAAAAGGGGAAATAGACTATGATCAATTAGTAAAACAGTTCGGTGTTGAGAGGATTGATCAAGATTTAATGAAGAGGATAGAAAAGAAGGCAGGTGAGCTACATTTCATGCTTCGCAGAGGAGTCTTTTTTGCGCATAGAGACTTAAAATTTGTACTTGAAGAGTACGATAAGGGAAACAAGTTTTATCTTTACACTGGGAGAGCTCCAAGTGGACCAATACATTTAGGGCATCTACAACCTTGGATTTTTACTAAGTGGTTACAGGATACTTTTGGTGTAGAGTTATGGTTTCAATTCCCTGATGAAGAAAAATTTTTGTTTAAACCAGAGATGAGTTTTGAGGATGGACAAAAATATCTTAATGATAATATGTTGGACATTATAGCTTTAGGTTTTGATCCTAAAAAGACTCACTTCTTGATAGATACTAAGCATGCAAATGCTATGTACAAAGAAGCATGTAAAGTAGCAAAAAAGATTACTTTTAACATGGTAAGGTCATCATTCGGATTTGATGAAAGTGATAATATAGGATTAATATTTTACACTAGTATGCAAGCTGTTCCAGCATTTTTGCCTTCGGTAATCGCAAAAAAGAATATTCCTTGTTTGATTCCTCACGCAGTTGACCAAGACGTCCACTTTAGGTTAACTAGGGATATTTTGCCAAAACTAGGTTATTATAAACCTGCAAGTATTCAATGCGTATTTTTGCCGCCTTTACAGGGGGTTGCTGGAAAGATGAGTTCATCACAAAGCAGTGAAGCAATACTAACTACTGATACACCAAAGGAAGTTGAGCGTAAGATTAACAGGTACGCTTTTAGTGGGGGAAGAGATACCATTGAGGAGCATCGTAAACTTGGAGGAAATCCTGATGTTGATGTTTCTTACCAATATTTGAGGATGCTATTAGAAGATGATGATAAGAAACTAAAAAAGATTCATGATGATTATAAGAGTGGAAAGATGACAACAGGCGAATTAAAGAAATATACTATTGATAAAATTAATTCTTTTTTAGCAGTTCATCAAAAGAAGCGCGAAGAAGCAAAAAAGGTTGTTGACAAATTTATTTGGAAAGAATGAATTATTTTTCTTTATAAAAGACGTGTTTGAATTCTTTAGCATTTTTTATTTCATCAAAAGTTTTTCTTTCCATTAGTTTTGAGCCAGCCCATTTAGGACTAATAGCTAAAGTGTGATAATGAGTTTGTCCAAGATTATAAGAATTGGAATTTTCTCCTAAGACAGTATCTGCAGCTGTTAAGCATTCTTCCCATGATTTCGAGTCATATCTTTGTGGGTCCATAAGTTTTTTCTTATTAGGATCATTATCGTTAAAGCATGAGTATTGCCACTCTTTAAGTATAGAATCCTTTATTGTTTCCCCATTCCACTTTTTCCCATCTTTAGCTCTATTAATTGCCGTGTAAGCAATAACCCTTTTTTCTTCTCTAGAACAGTTTCTTGCTTCTCCAAAAAGCATTCTAGCAATTATTACTTTATCACTATCATTTTTAAAATCATTAGTGCTATAATCTACTTGTTTGGCTTTTTGTTTATCACTTTTTGGTAAATCAAATAATTCTAAGCGTTCTTCTAGTTGCGAGTTATTTGTTATTCCCTTAGGATTTTCTTCAGTATAAGTTTGGCTTTTATCAAAATAGTATATAAGCGCACTTAGACCTATTATTCCCCCAGCAACTATTTTTTGTCTAGTGTTCATTTTTGTCTAAGCTTATAGATGCGCTGCCTCCATTCTTCTATGCAATTTTTCTTTAGTTAATCCTAAATTTATTGCTTCGTCTAATAATTTTTCGTCAGCTAGGATAATAGCAGCAGCTAATTCTTTACCCTCAGGAGAATAATTATTACCTGCATTATTAGAGAAGTCTGTTCTTAGTGCTTCAAGGTCTATACTTCTTTGAGCGATTATTAAAGCGTACTGAGGTTTTTCTTTTAGTTTAGAGAAGTATTCTGGTTCCATTATTGATTGCTCCCTTCATAATTTTCTTCGTTAATTTTTCCAATAGGTTTGCATTCGTCAAAAACTATTTCTTCAGCTTCAAGAACGCCTAAATCACTAGCTAAAGCAACAACTCCCCTTTCTCTTCTTTCAAGTTCTCTTGTAAGCATCCTGCTCTTATGGTGATTCAAAACTCCTGAACGGTAGCGTCCTTCAACTTGGTTATTAGCTACTTCAGCTGCATTGACGACAGGTCTAAATGCAGCAGCAGCATACAAGACTTCTTTATAGTCAACTCTCATAAAAACTACAGGAAAAAGAACTATATAAATCTTACTGATAGTGTATCTTAGTAGTAGTAACAAAAGGAAGATTTATATAGTATTGATGAATCAATGATTTATGGTTAAAAAAGAAGTTTTTGATTGTGGATGTTACAGAGTATCGGGAAACTTTTATGATGACAATGACGAAACTATAGCAACAGCTGTGGCTAGTGCTGCAAGGGAAGCTGAAGTAGCATCAAGAAATGCTAGTCAAAGACCAAAAGATTTGGACTTAATAGCGGGTAGTTTAGATGTCAGATTCAGAATTAGAGGATTTAGGGGGGAAGGAAGTCCTAGGGAATGGAGAACTGCTCCATTGAGTAATTTATCACATGCAGCCGGTTTTACTCGTGAGAAAGCAATAAGAGACTTTGGAAGAGCAAACTACCAGTTATTGGAAGATCCATTAATGCCACTACAAGAACACATATATGGGGACGGGATGTACAGAGCTACTCTAGAAAAAGCGCAATTAGCTGTAAAGTTAGAAGAAATGAGATAAAAAGTGAGAAAAATTATTATTATCTAATTAAAACTTTTATAAACTCTTCTTTTGTTGTTATTGTATGGCTGATTTTAAGTTTAATTTTGGTGATTTTGTTAAGATTAAGGATAATAATGAATTTTTAGAGGGCGTTATACTTGAGAGTCCTGATAGCGAGTTTTATTTGTTGAAGCTTAATAGTGGTTATAATATTGGTGTTAGAAAAGAGAATATTGTTTCAATAGAGGTCGTTAATAGGAGGGTTGTGGAAAAAGTTGTTGATGTTAAGAAAAGTGTTGATAGTGGTCTTCCTAAAGTTGATATTATTATGACAGGTGGCACTATTAGTAGTCGTCTTGATTATAGAACTGGTGGTGTTACTAGTCTTACAAGCCCAGAGGACTTTTTTCGTTTTTACCCAGAAATTTTTAAGATTGCGAGCGTTAATAGGGTTGTTGTTCCTTTCATGAAGTTGTCAGAGAACATGGAGATTAAAGATTGGAAGATTATTGGTGAAGAAGTTGAGAAGAGTATGAATAATCCTGAGGTTGATGGTGTTATTGTTACTCATGGTACTGATATTTTACATTATACTTCTTCTGCTTTATCTTTTTTCTTTCCTAAGCCTAATAAGCCTGTAGTTTTGACTTTTAGTCAGAAGAGTACTGATAGGGCTTCTTCTGATGCTTCTTTGAATTTGCAGTGTGCTGCTAGACTTGCAGTATCAAATATTGCCGAGGTTGTTATTGTTGGTCATTCTAGTACTAATGATGATTTTTGTTATGCTCTTCTGGGAACTAAGGTTAGGAAGATGCATTCTACTTCTAGAGATGCTTTCAAACCTGTGAATATTGATCCTTTAGTTAAGGTTTATTCTGATAGGATTGAGAAGTTGAATTATTTTAGAGAGAGACCTTCTAAGTCTGATAAGAGTGAAAAATTAAAGGGCGATATATTTATTAGTGAAAAGGTTGGCCTAATAAAGTTTTATCCTGGTCAAAGTTTTGAGATACTTGATTATTATTCTAAGATTTGTGAAGCTTTAATAATTGAAGGTGTTGGCGTTGGTAATGTTCCTGTTGAGGGTAATAATTCTTGGATTCCTTCTATTAAGAAGGCTATTAATAATGGTATGATGATTTTTATGACTTCTCAGACTGTTTTTGGTAGGACAGAGCCTTATGTTTATTCTACGGCTAGAGATTTGCAAAAAGCTGGCGTGATTTTTTTAGAGGATATGTTGAGTGAGGCTGCTTTTGTTAAGCTTTCTTGGGTTCTTGGTAATAAGAATTGGAATAAGGATAAAGAAACTATTAAGAAGAAGATGCTTGAGAATGTTAGTGGTGAGATTAATAATAGATTGCAGTTAAGGGGGGATTAGTTATGTCTGTTAAGATTACTTATTTTGTTCATGGTACAACCACGGATAATGAGGAGGGGCTTTCTACTGGCCAAAATGATGGAGAGTTATCTGAACTTGGAGTAAAACAATCAAAGGATTTGCCAGGACAAGTAAAAGATAAGTCTTTTGTTGAAGTATTCTCCTCTGATTTAAGGAGGGCTATTGATTCTTCAGAGATTTCTTTTGGTGAGAATCGCCAGATAAGAATTGATGTGAGATTAAGAGAGTGTGATTATGGCAAGCTTAATGGGTCTAAGGAAGAAAAAGTTGATTATTCAGAACACATTGATAACCCATTTCCTGATGGAGAATGCTTAAAGGATGTTGAGGAAAGAATGAGGAACTTTTTAAAATTCTTGAAAAGAAATTATTCTGGTAAACATATAGCGATTGTAGCTCATAAGGCACCACAATTAGCTTTGGAAGTTTTAACAAATAATAAGACCTGGAAGGAAGCCATTGAGCAAGATTGGAGAAAAGTTGGTAAGTGGCAACCAGGATGGATTTATACTGTTAAATAATTTTATTAGATTTTAAGCTAAGGGCGTTATTGTTTTTCCAGCGAACATTACTAAGAATATTACTGCTAATACTAATAATGCTAGCGGTATTATTATTAGTGCTAGGAATGCTTTCATCTTGGTCATTTTTTGGTATTTTGCTAGTGCTGCTATTTCGAAGTAGAATACGTGTATTATTTGTATTATGAAAACTATCATTAGTCCTATGTATTCTGGACTTGTGTATGCGTCTGTTATTTGGCTTGACCCTACTCTTAGTATTAGTGCTGCGCTTAGTATTGATGTTATTATTCCATAAGGCATCCCTAAAACCGCTCCGTACGTTGATGGTTTGTATGTGTTAAAGTATCCTTGTTTTCCTCCAAATATTAGTACCCCTAAGTGTATTATTCCTGCGAATATGAATGGTGTTACAAATGAGAATATTAATCCTGATAATAAATTGAGTATCATTCCGCCTGTGCTTGTTGGGTTATTGCTTCTTAGTATCAGTGCTGTTATTATCGTGCTTAGTATTGTTATCCACACGTATGTTTTTACGTAGAAGAACATTATTCCCTGGTAGTCTTTTTCTTCGTTCATTGATTCAGCGAACTTTTTAGGGTGGAAGAATAATTTTGAGAATTTAGAAAAGTATCCACTTATGCCTTTAGCACCTTGGACTTTATTGCCTCTTTCTTTAGCCATTAAAAGAGTCACACAAAAAGCATTAATAAAGGTTATCAGAGAAACAATAAGCGTAGTAACTACTTATTAGTTACAAAAAGAAAGGTTTTTAAAGGAAAATGCCTGTTTATTTTAATGACAGACCTAAATAAAAGCCATAGGATTATGGGCACGATTATATATGGACTTGAAAGAGGAGTGGAAGGTAAAGAAGGATTCGAAGCATCTTTATCAAGACTTCATCTAGCCTTACTGAGCGGCCATAAACCCGAGTATAGCTCCAAATCAGATTTTGTTAATGGAATTGTTGCTGACATGGAAAAATATTGTGGACTAGTTAAGGCTAGAAGAAATATCGTTGTTGAGGGCTCTAGCAGAGAGATGGCTACTGAAACTGAAGCACTAGAAAGCTTGAAGTATGCTGTTAAGATCGCTAAAGATTACTTAACGCCTTTTATGAGAAGGAGATTTGATTTTTCTGATAAGGTTTTTCACGATATCCATGACCTGGGAATAGCCTATGTAAACGCTGTAACTGACAGTGCTTCAGAAGAGTATATTCCTCGTGAAGCAACTGTTGATGCTAAATTAAGATCAACTAATCTTGCTAAGCAAGCTTCAAGAACGAGGAGAACTTATGCAGCAGACCATGTAAAGAAGGCAGATTTAGAAGACACATTGTCAGTTTTGTCTGATTCAGTTTCAAAGAATACCACTGAATCTTATATGAGGCCTTATGAAAATGTTGTTGTTACTCCTAAGAAAGTTTCTAAAAAAAGAAAGTTTACTGATAGGTTGATTGATGGACTAACTACAAGCTTAGGTACCGCTGAGAAATTAGAGTTTGTTCCAGATGTTATATTCCCTATAGCTACAGGTGGCGTGGAGTTAGGTATCGATGTCGCCATTGTTTATGAAAATTTTGGTTTTGACCCAATTGTTTATCCTGTAATGTTCTCTATGAAAACTAGAAAGCATAGGCACCCTTGGACTGCAAATGATGAAGAATTTTTAAGAACTAGAAATCATGAGGGAGAAAAGTTTTTAATAACTGAAGACTGGGTTACAACTGGTAACACTGTTAGAGGAGTAATAAACGAATTAGAATCCAGTTTTCCTAAAGAAATAAGAGTGGCTACAATAAAGAGAGATCCAAAAATATCTAGAATGCCTATACTTGATAAATACAGATTCTATGTTGGCCAGTGGATCCCTTATAGAGGAAGCAAAACCGATTCAATAGCGGATCAGGCAGCACCTGAAAGTAAGTCTGAGTAGACTTTAGTTTTTCCTCTTTTACTAAACCTTTAATAATCTCTTTGTTTTCTTTTTTTTATGTCTAAAAAAGTTCCGAAGGATAAGAAGGTTTTAGAAGAAGCTGAGGAGAAAAAAGTTTTTGATAATGATGACTTAGTTCTTGATATGAAGTGTGGTATTGAGATTCATCAGCAGCTTAATACTAATAAATTGTTTTGCAATTGTCCTTCTGTTCTTCGTGCGGATAATCCTGATTTTAAAGTTATGAGGAAGTTACACTTGGTTGCTGGTGAGGGTGGCGTTGTTGATGCTGCTGCTGTTCATGAATCCAGTAAAGAAAAAACTTTTTTTTATGAGGGTTATAAGGATAATACTTGTCTTGTTGATTTGGATGAGGAGCCCCCTCATGATATTAATAAGGATGCTCTTAAGACTGGAGTACAAGTTGCACTCATGCTTAATTGTGAAATTTTACCTTTAACTCAGATTATGCGTAAGACTGTTATTGATGGTAGTAATACTAGCGGTTTTCAAAGGACTGTTCTTATTGCTAGAAATGGTTATGTTCAGACTGATAGCGGCAAGGTTAGGATTGATTCTGTTTGTTTAGAGGAGGATTCTTCAAGAACTATTAGCGAGGATAAGGGTGTTAAGATTTATCGTCTTGATAGGTTAGGCATTCCGCTTGTTGAGATTGCTACAGCTCCTGATATTAAGTCTCCAGAACAGGCTAAGGAAGTTGCTTTGTTTATTGGTGATATTTTGCGTTCTTCTAATGTTAAGCGAGGTATCGGTACTATTCGTCAGGATGTTAATGTTTCTGCTTGTGTTAATGGTTTGTGGGGTAGTCGTGTTGAGATTAAGGGTGTTCAGGATCCTTCACTTATAGAAAAATCTGCGAGTATTGAGGTTGATAGACAGAAGACTTTGATTCTTGAGGGAAAATCTGTTGGTGAGGTAAGGAAAGCTAATGAGGATGGTACTAGTGATTTTTTAAGGCCTATGCCAGGTGCTGCTAGGATGTATCCTGAAACTGATCTTCCTCTTTTAAGGATTACTAGAGAAGAAATTAATGATTCTAAGAAGACTCTTCCTAAGCTTAAGTCTGCTATTAAGGGTGAACTTAGTAGTGCTGGTCTTAGTGATGAGATGATTAAGCTCGTTCTTGATAATAATAAGATTTCTGATTTGCAAGAATTACTTAAGGTTTATCAGAATCCTAATCTTATTGCTAAAATGCTTGTTTTGTGGCCTAGTGAAATTAGTAAGAAGACTAACGAAAAGTTAGATTCTTTGGATAAGAAGTTAACTCTTGATGTTTTAGAAACTGTTCTTTTTGCTATTAATACTAAGAAGCTTGATGAGAGTAACGCTAAAGAAGCCATTAGTAGGATTGTTTCGGGTATTCCTGTTAAGGATGCTATAATTTTCCATAAGACTGAGAACTTGGAAGAGTTGATTATGAAAATTGTTAATTCTAAGCCAGGTCTTTCTAAGCAAGGTTATATGGGTTTGGTTATGGCTCAGCTTAGGGGTAAGGCTTCTGGTAAAGAAGTTATGGATGTTCTTAACACTTTAATAAAAGATTAAACAACACCCAACTATTTTTTTAGTGAAGTGTTGTTGAAAGAAAATAAGATACTAAGAACACTAACATCCCTAGTATTATAAGTGCTGATGCTATAGTTTTTGCTGTGAAGAAGCGAAATTCTTTTTGACTCATAAATTAGTAATGTTTAAACTTCTATAAAAATAGTTGTGGTCTAAAAAAATACAAAAATTGAAACGTAACAAAAATACTTTTTTTTGAGATACAACAAAGATTAATAAATATGGTTCACTAATATTTTTTTATGCCTAAGCTTAATCGACCTATTCATTTTGAGATTCAGGGTGAGAATCCTGAAAAACTTGCTAAGTTTTATTCTGATGTTTTTGGTTGGGTTATTAAGAAGTGGGATAGTCCTGATATGGATTATTGGATGATTATGACTGATGATAAGGATAGTAATAATCCTGGTATTAATGGCGGTCTTCTTAAGAGGCCTTGTCCTGCTCCTGCTTTAGAACAAGGCACTAATGCTTTTACTTGTACTATGAATGTTGAAAGCGTTGATGATATGATTAAGAAGGTCGTTAAGCATGGTGGTAAGATTGCTATGCCTAAGTTTGCTATTGCTGATATGGCCTGGCAAGCTTACTGTGTTGATCCGGAGAATAATGTTTTTGGTCTTCATGAAGAATTCAAAAAGGTTAAGTGATTCTGCTACAATAATATTTTTAAGCTAGCTTTGCAGTGATTAATTATGATAGCGCTTTATGATCCTTTGAAGAAGGAGTTAGGATTCTATATTGATGAAAAAAGAGAATCTGCCAGGTCATATCTTGAGGGTCCATTAATTGTTAAAGGAATGGAGAATGATGGAGTTTTAAGAAGAGCCGCAATAAGTTTTCCTCGTGATGCTATGTATAGCGAATTTCAAACTAATTCAGAATTTTTTTCTGACAAGCCTCGCGAACTAACTCAGGTAAGTCTTACATTAACTCCTTGGGCTAGAACAAGACTTGATGAAAAAAAGGCGATTATTCCAGTGAAAAATCCGGGTATAGAGGTGATTGTTAGTTTAGAGCCTGATATGAGTTTATTATCATCATCTGCCGCTTAAGGGGCAGGCTAGTAATAATTCTTAAATCATAATCTTAATAAACCCGTTCTTGTAATATTATAACTATGGAAAGAAAAATGATTAGCGATTTGAAGGAGGGCGAGCATTCTTTGATTAAGGGTTGGGTTCATGAAATTCGTGATTTGTCTAAGATGAAGTTTATTCTACTTAGGGATTCTTCGGGTATTGTCCAGTGCATTATTAAGGATGATAAGTTGATGAAGGATTCTTCTAGCATTAGTTTGGAGAGCGTTATTGAGATTGAAGGAGCGGTGAATAAGGCTTCTGTTAAGGCTGATCTTGCTCGTAAAGATGTTGAACTTCATGCTAAGTCTATTAAGATTCTTAGTTTGGCTGAAACTTTACCTATTCAAGTTAATGAAAAAACAATAACTACTGAATTACCAACAAGGCTTGATCATCGTTCTTTAGATGTTAGGAAGCCTAAAATTTCAGCTATTTTTAAGATTCAGAGTGAAATAGCTAATTCTTTCAGAAAGTTTTTTTATAAGAATGGTTTTACTGAGATTCAACCACCTTTTATTATTGGAGCAGCAAGCGAGGGTGGAAGTGAAGTTTTTGAGGTTAAATATTTTGATAAGAAGGCTTACTTAGCTCAAAGTCCTCAATTGTATAAACAAATGATGGCTTGTGCTTTTGAGAAAGTTTTTGCTTTAGGCCCTGCTTGGAGAGCAGAGAAGCATAATACTACTAGACACATTAATGAGATAAGGCAAATGGATGTAGAAGTAGCCTTCACCGACCAAATGCAAATAATGAAGTTGCAAGAGGAGGTTTTACAATTCATAATTCAGAACGTTAAAGAAAGATGTTCAAGAGAACTAGAAATATTGGGAAGAAGTGATATAAAAGCTCCTAAGGGTGTATACTTACATTATGAGGATGCTATTAAGAAGTCTGGTGGAAAAATTGGTGAGGATTTTACTCCTGAACAGGAAAGGAAGCTTTGTGACATGTACCCTGGGGACATAGTGTTTACTCATTCTTGGCCTACAAGCATTAAAGTTTTTTATATAATGCCTAAGGATGGTAAGAAGAATGCTACTGAAAGTTGTGGTTTTGATTCTTTGTATGGCGGCGTTGAGATTTCTAGTGGTGGTCAACGTATTCACATTCCAGAATTATTAATTGATAGGATTAAAGCTAAGGGTTTGAACCCTAAAGATTTTAAAACTTATATTGATAGTTTCCGTTACGGTGCTCCACCTCATAGCGGTTGGGCTTTAGGTCTTGAAAGACTTACCCAAATGATTTGCGGTCTTGATAATATTAAAGAAGCAACATTATTCCCTAGAGACAGGGATAGGTTGACACCTTAGAACCATGGTTAAAAAAGTAGAAAAAGTTTCTGTTGATACTCACAGCGAATCATTCATTAGTATTTCTGATGCTATCAAGCAAGGTTCTGGTCGTGTTTCTATTAGAGGTTGGGTTTATCGTGAGAGGGATGGAAAAGAATTAAGATTCATAGTCCTAAGAGACTCAAGTAATATAATACAGTGCGTGTTGAAAAAGGAAAAGTTTGAAAAACAATGGGGAGAGATAAGTAAAATAGGAATTGAAAGCTCACTAGAAATAGTTGGGGAAATAAAAGCAGACGCTCGAGCACCAACAGGTTACGAAATATCAGCAGAAAAAATAATAATAGTGCAAATAGCTGAGGATTTCCCCATTAACAAAGATTTGAACGAGGAGTTGCTTGGAGACAGAAGGCATTTGTGGCTTCGTAGTAGAAAGATGACTTCTATTATGAAGATTAGAAGCAGGTATATACAGGCTAGAGAAGCATTCTTTCATAAAGAGGGATTTTATCGTTTTGATACTCCTATACTTCAACCAACACAAAGCGAAGGTGGAAGTACAGTTTTTGAAGTAAAATATTATGATAAAAAAACGTTTTTAGCCCAAACATGGCAGTTATACGGCGAATCAGCAATTTTCGCTCTTGAAAAAGTTTACAATATGGGTCCAACTTTCAGGGCTGAGAAGAGTAATACTTCAAGACATTTATCTGAATTTTGGATGGCAGAAGTAGAAGTGGCCTGGTGGGGTCTTAAAGAAATATCTGAGTTTGCAAAAAAAGAATTAAAACATTGTATAAGCATAGTGGTAAAAGAATGTGAGGAAGAGTTTAAGATATTAGGAGTGGATGCAAAAAAATTGTTAGAGATGACAAAGAAAGAGTGGCCTACAATTAAGTATCGTGATGCACTAAAATTAATAAAAGAAAAAGATGGGATGACAGTACCGTTCGGCAAGGATTTAAGGACAATTGAAGAACAAACAATAATGAAACATTTTGATACTCCTGTTGTTGTTACTCATTATCCTAAAGAAATAATGGCTTTTTATAAGCCGAGTGACCCAAAAAGTCCTGATGAAGCATTATGCTTTGATATGTTAGCTCCACAGATAGGCATAGAGATAGTTGGAGGAAGCCAAAGAGACTTGAATGTTGAGGAGATGTCAAAAAAACTAAAAGCTGATGGTGAAGACCCAAAAAATTATCAGTTTTATTTTGATACTAGGAAGTATGGAAGTGTGCCTCATTCAGGATACGGAGTAGGAATCGAGAGGGTAATACAGTGGATTTGTGGTCTTGAAAGTATTAAGGATGCTATTGCCTTCCCTAGGACTATGAATAGGACAACTCCTTAAATAATTGCGATAATTACTAAAAAGATTATGAGTGCGCCTTAATGATTGATCAGTATAGTTTGTTTCAGCAATTCTTAAATAACGTTCTAACAACTAATTTTTTATGAAGAGACGTTATTTTCCTTTGACTCGTGGTAAAAGGTTGAGGGAAGCAAATTTTGATTCCACTTGGGATAGTTATCTTAAAGGTAGAAGCGATTATGATCGTAATGCTTTGGTAGAGCATTATATGCCTTTAGTTGATGATGTTATTAATTCTTTAATTAGGACTTTGCCCCCTTATATTGATGTTCAAGAGTTGTCAGGTCCTGGGAATATGGGTCTTCTTCAAGCAGTTATTAATTGTGATTCTAAAAAACTAACAGTTTTTGATCATTATGCTAGGAAGAGAATAAAGGGTTCTGTTCTTGATCATTTGAGAAGTTTAGACTTTATGCCTAGGACTAGAAGAATATTTTTGAAGAAGTCAAAGAAGGCTGAGTTAAATCTCAATAATAAGCTTGGTAGAAAATGCACTGATGAGGAATTATGTAAATATATGGGTATGAGTTATGATGATTATTATAAGAAGATGTCTGAGGCTCGCGAAGTTGAGAGTTTGGAGTATGATGATTTTGGTACAGAAACAGCCTCTAATGATTTGAGAAGAAGGAGACTTTTATTAGAAGATTTAGATTTAGATCCTCAAATAGCAACTACTCTAAGAGAAGTTTCTAGTATAGCCAGGGATAATCTTTCTGATGAAGATTATAAGATGCTAACTTTAAGAATGGAGAATAGAGGTAATGAGGAGATAGGTATAAGTATTCGTGGTTTAGCTCCTTCCACAATTTGTGCTAGATTAAGAAAAGCGGTTTATCCTTGTATTAAGGAGAAATTGGGTGAAGGTTATGAAGAAGCAGCATAAATTAGGAGTTTTTCTTGAAGGTGGTGGCATTAAGACTTTTTATGGAGGTGGAGTTATTGATCAATTAAAGGCTTTTGGGATAAAGCCCGATTATTATGCTGGCATAAGTGCTTCTGCTGGTACAATATTTGGTAACATTTTTTCTTGTAGTGAAGAAATAATTGATATTTTTGGTAAGAGGTGTGATAATAATAAGAAAAACTTTTATTTCTTTAGAAAGCCTCACTTTCCTCATAACCATATGATGGAGAATTCTCTTATAAAAATTTTTGATAAGCACATAAAGAATCCTAATTCTAAATCAGAATTCAAAATTATTGCCGGAATAACGAATAATAACTATTCTTGGGTTAAGACCCATTTGGTTCTTTATTTGATGATAATGAAAAATCTTCTTCGCATAAACCTCTTTGATTATTTCAGAAAAATGTTTTCTGTTAAAGAATCAAGTATTACCTCTGATGATAACTTAGATAAAAAAGTTATTGTTAATTTTATTATGGGTTCTTCAAGCATCTATCCTTTCATCAAACCCCATTATCATGATGGTAAACTCTTGCTCGAGGCTAATTGTTTAGATCTAGATTACCAGAATTGTCTAAGTAATTGTGATAAAGGTATAATAATTCATAATTCTACTGGTAAAAGTTTTGTTAATGGTAAATTTTTACATGTTTATTCTTCTACTAGTTTGCCCAGTAACATTTTAGATTATACTAGCAAAGAAAAGCTTGTTAGTTTAAGAAAAGTTGGTATGCTAGAGGTAAAAAAGCAGAAATTTTTTGTTGAAAAGTTTATTTCTTCTTAATTTTCTCTTCGTTCTTGTCAACTTCTTGTATCTTTTAAGTGGTAATGTACAGTTTATTAAAAAAAGTGTCGTCGATTTATCGACGATAAAACAACGTAGCTATAGGGTAAAAATATATAAAGAAGAAGTGCTTCGTGTTTGTATTAATTTGACCCGCCAAGATTAAATTAATACCGTTCGTTTAATGAAGAGTATTTCTTAAGAGTTATTTGTAACTCTTTTTATTAATAGGATAAAGAACAAACAAGTATTTAAACTTGCCGTTTTATATTCTATCTAACAACACAAAAAGGAGGATACAAAAAAAGAAAATGTTAAATTTTGCGGAAGAGGCGATTAAGAATTCTGCTGCTTACAGCATCAACTTTGATGAACTTAAAGCCGGAAAAGCCAATATCAAGGTTTTCGGTTGTGGTGGAGCTGGTTGTAATATGATTACATGGCTCTTCAATAAGGGTATCAATGGTGCTACTGTTTATGGTTTGAACACTGATGCACTTCACCTTAGTATTACTAAGGCTGATGAAAAAATCTTAATAGGTAAGGAACTTACTAGAGGTCTTGGATGTGGTGGTTTTCCTGCTAAAGGAAGAGAAGCTGCTAAAGAGTCAATCTCTGATATTAAGAAGGGTGTTAGTGGTGCAGACATGGTCTTCGTTCTTGCTGGTATGGGTGGAGGTACAGGTACTGGTTCAGCACCTGTTGTTGCTCAACTTGCTAAGGAAGCTGGCTCAGTAGTTATTGGTGTTGTCACTATGCCTTGGGAGATGGAGAAGGCTAGAATTGACAAAGCAGAATTTGGACTTCAGGAGCTTAGAGATGCAACGGACACTACAATTGTCCTTGACAATAACAGGCTTACTGATATTGCTGGTAATTTGCCTATTGAGCAAGCATTCGCTGTTGCTAATGAACTGGTTAGTACAATGATTAAGGGAATAGTGGAAACTATTACTCTCCCATCATTAATCAACCTGGACTATGCAGACGTTTCGGCCATCATGAAGGGTGGTGACGTTGCTGTCATTGGTATTGGTGAAAGCGACACTCAGAATAGAGTAGATGAAGCTGTTCGTCAAGCATTGACTCACCCATTACTGGATGTTGACTATAGGGGCGCTACTGGTGCTCTTGTTCACATTAGTGGTGGTACTGACTTAAAGCTTGAAGAATTTAGTAATATTGGTATGTTAGTTACTGAAAACCTTTCACCAGATGCTCAAGTGATCATCGGTGCGAGAATCAACAAGGATTTTGCAGGTAAAGTAAGAGTTATTACCATCATGACTGGTGTTAAGAGCCCTTATGTTCTTGGCAAACAAAGAACTAACTCCTATGAGTCTAGCTCAGAGATGTCAGAGCTTGGAATAGAGGTTTTAAGATAATAGTTTCCAAATTATTATCATACTCCAGTATTCGGCAAGCTCATGATTTGTTTTTTTGAGGATCCGCCCATAAGGGAAGCGTTTCGCGACGCGTCCTAAGGGATTGGGCGGCCTCCATTTTTTTATGTTTTATGGCTGCAAGTATGAAAGGTTTTTTAGGCTACTAGTCTTTTTTTTAGAATATTTTTATTAATGTGTTGCTGAAGTATCCTGTGTTTGAGCAGTGGTATACTTTGTGTGTTACTTGATTTAGATTTCCGTAATAGATTAAGTTGTTTTTTTCTAATAATTCATCGTTTTCTTTTGCGTATTTTACTTGTGGTGGTTTGAACTTTTCTGGTTTGTAGCCTAAACATTCTTGGAATGCTTTTATTCCTTCATTCATTTCTTCTTGTGTTCTTTGTGTTTCGAATTCTCTATAAGTATGGCGTATTCCGTGCAGCCCTAATGTTTTATTGAAGCTTTTAATGTAGTTGCACCATTGTGTGTTATTTGCTATTGACTGGTTTTGGTATAGTGGTATAATCCATAAAACATCGCTTTTTCTTATTAGTTCTTCATCGCATTGTATTAGTGGGTTTAGATCGTCTAACTCTGCTCGGTTTATTAGTCTGATTGTAAATAATGCTAATATCAGTATTAGTATAGTAGCTGTTGTTATTATCAATCCCTTTTTTGTTTTGTTCATTAGAAAGAATTTATTGTCTTTTGTTCTTATCCCATTCTTCAAAGTATAGTGTGTCTTCTATTTTTGGTTTCGCTGTCGCTTTTTTTCTGTCTCCTAACTTTACTGGTGCTTCGTAACCTATTGGTATTATTGCTTCCACTTCTACTTCTTTTGGTATTTTTAGTAATCTTTTTATTATTCTGTCTGAGAAGTGTCCTATCCAACAACTTGCCATTCCTGCTTCACTTATTGCTAGTAGCATGTTGTTTATTGCTGCTCCTGCTTCTTGGTGTGCGAACATTTCTCCTTTTTTTTCAAAGTTTCTTAATAGTTGTTCTTTTCGCGAGCATACGACTATTATTGCTGATACATCTGCCAGGAATCCTTGTTGGCATGCGTCTGCTATTTGCATAATCTTTTTTTGTTCGCTTACTATTATGTAGTTTAGTGTTGGTATGTTTCCTGCTAGTGGTACTTGGTTTGCGTAGTCTATTATTTCTGCTACTTCTTTCCAACTCACAGTTTTTTCTTTTATGTATGATCTTACTGATTTTCTCTTTTTTAATAAGTCGTAAAAATTCATATAATGAGTATGTTTGGCAGGTATAAAAACTTTGAGATGCATTTTGTTAAGCACTTCTAAACCTCAAGAACTTTTTTTATAATATGTCGGCTCTGTCTATTTGTTCAAGAGTACTTTTAAGTGTTGCATCCAGGTCTTTTGCGTTAACACGGTTATTTCTAACAATCAACTTTTTTGCTTCTGCAAGGTTTCTTTCTGCTTCTTTCCATAAGCCTTTACTTAGTGATGCGCCTTCAAATGTTCCTACGTAGAAGTCTCTTCTGAGCCCGCCAGTCATACCCCTTCTTCTTTCTACTTCTGTTACAACAACGTTTGTGTTAGTTCCCTCATAGTTTGCTATGTAGAAGTTATGGTTTGCGTCATCATCACTTATAGTCATATTCGGTTCTTCACCATTAATTCCTGCTCTTCTCAGCGTTTCTGCCTTAGCGTATCCTGTTAGTGTCATGATTATCTAGGGTTATTTGGTATTAAAAGCATTGTTGTTTTTAGGAGGATACTATTCCACCACCTATTACTTCGTAGCTTTTTGGTTTGTATATTACGCTTGCTTGCCCTTGACTTATTCCTGTTGCTCCTTCTTTTAGTGTTATTGTGAAACTTTTCTTTTTTGTTTCGTATTTCATTTTTGCTGGTAATAATTCTCCTACTTTTCTTATTCTAACGTCCACCGTCATTTTTTTCTTTTTTGTTTCCTTAATGTCTTCTGTTATTAGGTGTAAATTTTTTATTGTGAAGTATTTTTTCAGTAATATTGGGTGTCCTTTTGGTGCTGCTACTATTATGTTTTTCTTTACGTCTTTTTTTGCTACGTACCACCTTTGTGAATTAATCCTGTCGCGCACGCCAGGATTAATGTCAATACCAAAACGCGGGCCTATTCTTTGTCCTATTGTGTAGTAGAACACTCCGTCATGTTCTCCTATGATTTTTCCTTCTGGCGAGAGTATTTTTCCTTTTTTTTGTTTTATTTTCTTTTTTAAGAATTCTTTCAGATTTACCTTTCCTATGAAGCATATTCCTTTTGTTGATTCTCTGTCATGGTTTGGTAATTCTAGTTTTTTTGCTATGTTTCTTATTTCTTTTTTTGTGTATTCTCCTATTGGGAATAGTGTGTGGCTTAAGTCTTCTTGACTTAGTCTGTATAGGAAGTATGATTGATCTTTTAGGTCTTCTTTTCCTCTAAGTAAATAATACTTGTTTTTTTTCTTTTTTATTCTTGCGTAATGTCCCGTTACTATGTACTGGCACCCTAATTTTTTTGCTGCTTTCCATAATAATGGGAATTTTACTAGTTGGTTGCAGTCTACGTCAGGGTTTGGTGTTATTCCTTCTTTGTATTGTTTGAACATTTCTTCTACTACACTTTTGCGGTATTCTTTTTCGAAATCTAGGGTTATTAGCGGTAGGTTTAGTTTTGCTGTTACACGTCTTGCCATTCTTCTGTCTTCGCGCCAGGAGCATTCTCCCATATCGTTTTTTGTGTCACTCCAATTTTTCATGAATGCACAAATAACTTCGTGTCCTTCTTTATTCATTAAGTATGCTGCAATACTTGAGTCTACTCCACCCGATAACGCTACTAGTACTTTAGTTTTTTTCTTTTCCATGATGTTTTTTAGAAATGTTTTGTTAAAAGTTTTTATTTGCTCATCTTTTTTAGTAATTCTACCACTATTGGTAATTCTTTTGTGCTGGCTGTTTCTTCGTCAAAGTGTCCCATTCCGGATAGCATTATTATTTCGCTGTCTAGGTTGCTTTGGTATAGTGTTACGTTGTTCATTGGTACGTATGGGTCGTTGTCCGAGAATATTGCTACAAACTTCTTTGCTCTAGTTTTTATTTTTTCAAAGTTTGTTTTCATTTCCAGCCATGGTTTAGCTGTTAGCTTCATTTGAGGCTCAGGCGTTGCTTCTTTGCTTAGTGAGAACCATCCTCCTACGAATATTACTCCTCCGCATACGTCTCCATCTGCTACTTCTCCTTCTAAATATTTCATTACTGCTTTGCATCCTATGCTGTGGCATATGAAGTATGTTTCTTCGTCTACTTCTCCTACAATTTTTACTAGTTTTTCTACCCATTCCCTAATTACTGGTGAATGTGTGTCTGGCATTTCTGGTATTTCTACTTTGAATCCTTCTTTTTCGAGTGTTCTGGCTACACTTTCGTACCAGTTCATTTTTGGGTTAAAATCCCATCCGTGAATAATGAATACTCTCTTCATAGCAATAATTTAGGGTTTTTTGTCATATATTAATCTTGCTAATAAGTTTGTTATAGTTAAGCTTATAAATTAGGAAAATTGGTTTTATTTTATGAGTAGGGCTTTGGAGTTTTTTAGACGAATCGATTTAAAATCATTAGCTAATGCTGCTGGCCAAGTAGTCGTTCCCGGTTATTCCACGGCTCATTATGTTTATTTTGATAGGTACGCCGCTAACCCTCAAACTGATGGAAAAGTTTATGTTTTTGAGCAGAGAGCTAAAAGGTTTGGTTTAGATCTTGTTAAAGGCTTGGCTTGGTACGGTCTTTATGAGATTGTTAAATAACATTTTTTTATTCTATTTTTAGCCCTGGGAATAGTTTTCTTTCTTCTTGTAATTCTGCCTTTCTTTCGCTCATTTTCCAGCCTAAGTCTAATAATTGGTCTTTTCCCATTGCTTTTCTTGCTTTTGGGAACATTTCTGATTCTTCTTCATGGGCGTGATGCCCTACTAACTCTTTTAGTATTTTAGCTTTTGCTGAGAATACGTCTTGGTTTTTTTCTCCTCCCATTTTTGATATTAGGTAGTCTACTAGCTCTTGCTCTTCGTGTGCTTCATAGAATAATTCTCTTCCTTCTTGTGTATTAACTGCGTTTTTGAATGCTGGATAAAATATTTCTTCTTCTATTTTAGTGTGTATAGTTAGTTCTTTCTTTATTTTTTTAAATAATTCTTCATTAATGATTTTTGATGCTGTTAGTCTTTTTAATAATTCTCTAACTGTTTTATGATCATCTTTCAATAATTTAATTGCGTCCATTCTCTTAGCCATTATACTTAGAGTTCAATGACCCATAAAAAGCCGTGCAGTATGAAAGATAACGACTAAAATATAGAATTCTCCCATCCTTTAATGCTAGTTTTAGTGTTCTTTATCTAGCGTGTGTACGTCCCGGGGAGGATTTGAACCTCCGACCCCCTGATTAACAGTCAGGTGCTCTAACCGGACTGAGCTACCGAGACACAAAACAAACAAGAAAATACGCGTATTTAAGTTTAATTGTTAATAGGATGAATCCTGCGTTCTAGTATAGAAGTGTTTAAATTGTTCTTAGTCATGATACACTCCATGGATTCTAGACCTATTCCTGAAAGAATAAGTGAAAGAGTTTATAATGGTAGGAGTTTAGCTGAGATGCTCAATTTTTCTAGGGATTATGGTGCTAGTGATATTAAGTTTGTTGTTGGTTTGCCACCTTATTTTAGAAGGGGTGAAGGATTAGTTCATAATCTTGGTGATGGTAAGGGCGCTTTTGAGCCAGTAAATCTTGAAACTATGAATAAGTTTGTTGATTGTTTAACAACACAAAAGCAGAGGGACAAGTTATTATCTGGAGAGGAGGATTTAGATATGTCAGTGATAATGCCAGAGAATGACGGGGCAAGATCTTATAGACTAAACTTGGCTATGCAGAAAGGAACGCCAATGATAATGATAAGAGTAGTTCCAGATAAAATAAGGCCTTTATCAGATCTTGGACTTCCAAAAACTATAATTGACTATTTTAGGACTTTACAAAGGGGTATTGTTTTGGTTACTGGGGCTACTGGTGCTGGTAAGTCTTCAACTTTAGCTGCGATGGTGGATGATATAAGAGTTAGGAATAGTGATGAGATAATAACTATTGAAGACCCTATAGAGTATGTTCATAATTCTGATTCATCATTAATAATTCAGAGGGAGTTAAGAAGGGATACTCAGTCATATAGTTCGGCATTGAAGTCTGCTATGAGACAAGACCCTGACGTTATAGCTATAGGAGAAATAAGGGATACTGAAACCGTGAGAGCATGCTTAGAATCATCTTATACCGGTCACTTAGTCTTAGGAACTTTACACACTGCTGATGCTATACAAAGTGTTAATAGAATGATCGATTTGTTTCCTGAAAGTTTACAAAGAGATATATCGTCTCAGCTTTCCGATACTTTAAGAATTGTTATTTCTCAGTCTTTAGTTCCAACAATTAATGGTGGTAGAAAACTTGTGGCTGAGATTTTGAGGAATGACCCTTTTTCTGCTATATCTAAACAAATCCGTGATAGGGATCCTCCTGGAAAAATTTTGTCTAGTATGCAAACAGGTAAGAGGTATGGGATGGTAGTTATGGAAGACGCATTGTTTGACGCTTATCAGGCAAATCTTATCGATAAAGTAACAGCTTTTGGTTATGCTATAAGAAAAGATGAGATGAAAAGAAAACTAGATTTTGGCGAGTTAGGCAAATAATCATTTTTTTAGTCTTCTAGTTCTAGTCCTTCGTCTTGTGGGTCTTGTAAGTTTTTTATTCCTTTTGTTAGTTCGTCATTCGATATTTCTGGTGATGCTTTTTTCTTCATTGGTTTCATTGTTGCTTTTTTGTTACCGTTATTGTTTTCTTCGTCCATTTCTTGGTCAAAATCATCATCTTCATCGTATAATTCTGGCCTTGATCTTTTTAGGTTGTTGTCTTCGTCTTTCTTTCTCATTAGTGGTTTTTTCTTGAACTTTTTCACTTTTGGTTGCTTACCTTGTACTTTTACTCCGTTGTCGTATTTGTGTTGTGTTCTTGACCTTTCTAAGAAGCCGTATACTTTTCCTTGTGCGCTTCCTCTAATGAGTTTTTCTACTGCTGTCATTGTTGCTCTTATTTCTTCTGCTATTCCTATTATGTATATTGTGTTTCCTTTGATTTTCATTACTGAGTCTGATAACTTTTCCATTAGCTTTTTTGTTTTTCCTTTAGTTCCTATGATTCTTGCTCTTACGTCTGCTATGTTTGTTCTTCTAGAATAATCTCTTATGTGCATTGTTTCCATTAAGTATTCTGGGTTTGCTAATAGCAATGCTATTTGTATTTCGTAGTCTGCTTCTAATGCTTCAAACACTTTTTCGCAATCATAAATGTTTTCTTCTTTTCCGTTAATTGTTACTTGGTTTGCTGATACTTCTAAGCCTACGCCTAAAGTTTTTTGTAGTATTGGTAGGTTGTTAATTACTGATCTTATGTTTCGAACAAATACTGTTTTCATAAAATTATTATGTTAAAGAGTCGTTATTAAAGTTTCTGTTGTGTTTTTTTATCCTAATTCGCCTTTTAGTAGTCCGCTTCTTTTTAGCCATTCTGATTCTGCTGGCGTGTATTTGAATATTACGTCTCCTTTTATGTCTCCTTCGAATTCCCATGGTTCTATTAGTACTATGTTTCCCTCTCTTAACCATAGTTTTCTTTTCATTCTTCCCGGTACTCTGCAATTTCTGTCTTTTCCGTCAGAGCATTTTACTAACATTTTTGCTCCACCGTATCTTTGCTCTACTCTTCCTATTACTTGTCTTCCTTTTGGTACTCTTGCTCTTGCTACAAATGTTGGTTGTCCTTCAGGTGAGTCGCGAGTGAATACTTCTTTTTTCTTGTATTTTACTTCTTTGTTTGCGTTAGAATTCTCTATGTTTTCGTAATCATCGCTTGAATTTTCATCATCTGCCATTATTTATCGTTAATAAATCAGCGTTTATAAACTTTGAGATGCTTTTTTTGCGCATCTCGAGGCCTAAAAAATCTAGAACCGAAGATTTTTTAAGGTTAATCTAATTTTTTAGAAAGCGTTTATTTTTTTTATTCTGCTACTTCTTCTTCGTCTTCTTTCTTTTGTTTCTTTTCTTTTTTTGCGTTGTCTCCGCTTAGGCTTCCGCTTATTTTTACTAGTAGTCCTGGTAGTCCTGTTCCTAATGGTACTGGTTGGTTTAGTATAATATTTTCTACTACGCTTGATAGTTTGTCTCTTGTTCCTGCTACTGTTGCGCTAACGAAGTGTTTTATTGGTGTTTCGAATGATGCACGAGCTAGAATTGATGATTTTTCTCCTATGATCCCCATTCTTGTTACTCCCTTAACTATTCCTGAAGTGCACATAGTATCAGCTATTAGTTCTACGTGTCTGTGATCAACATCGATACCTTGGTTTTCTAGTATCATTTTAACTTCTTTTATTACTACGTTTCTTGCTGCTTCAATTCCTAATACTTCCGATATTTCGCTTGCGTTATTAGAAGTTGTTTTTGATTTTGATACTCCGTCTACTCCTAGTATTTCTCTTAGGTTTGAACCAGAAGTTAGTATAACGTAGTTTGCGTCTCTCTTAACTACTAATACTTGGTGTACTCCTTCAATTCCTGCTACTACTAGTCCTTTCAGTTTTTCTTTTATTTTGTATACTGTTTTGAAGTCGCTTTCTTCTCCTGCGTTGATTATTATTCTTGAGTCTTTTGCTTTTGCCTTGTATCCTCTTTCTTCTAGTCTTTTCACTACTGTTGCTATGCTCATGTGTGCGTCTTTTAGTGCTTGGCTTGATATTTCTACGTCTATTACTTTGTCTGTGAAGTTTATGTCTATTGAGCTTGTTATTTCTTTTAGTTTTGTTTCCTTTATTTTTTCTGCTAATACTTTTGCGTCTTTTTCGTTATTTTTCTCTTTTTCTAGGTGTATTTCCATTGTTGGAGTGGATGGTATTTTTCTTGCGTTGAATATTTCAATTAGTCTTGGTAGACCCTGTGTTACCTGCATTTCTTGTACTCCTGCGAAGTGGAATACGTTCAGTGTCATCTGTGTTGAAGGTTCTCCAAAGCTTTGTGCTGTTATTACCCCTATTCCTTCTCCTGGTGCTATTCTAGCGTCTTTTAGGTGTAGTTTGCTTACGTCATATCCGTCGTTTCCGTATATGAATTGTACTATGTTTTCTGATGCGTCTCTTATTGTGTAGTCGTATTCTACTTTTAGGTCTTGTAGTGCGTTTGCTAGTCTTCTGTATAAGTATCCGGATTTTGGTGTTCTCAGGGCTAAGTCCATCAGTGAGTCTCTTCCTGTTATTGCTCCGAAGAAGAATTCGTGTGGTTTTAGCCCGTTTGCGTATGATGAGTATATGAATCCGTGTGCTAGCGGTGATAAGTCGTGTTTTTTGAAGAATGGTAGTGTTCTGTGGTTGTATCCTATTTCTATTCTCTTAGTCCATAGTGATTGTTGTCCTACGGAACATGATGATTGAGTAATGTTAAGTAAGTTTCCGCCCGATCCTGAATTAATCATTGATCTAACTGAGCTTTCTTCTGAGAATTCTTCGTCAACTACTCTTCCGATTTTTGTTCTTACTGAGTTTAGTGTTTGTAAGATTTTTATTTCTCTGCTTTCTTCTTTTGTTCTTCCTGGTATTTGTTCTATTGTTCCTGCTTTGTATGTTTCTATAACTGCGTTTGTTTCTTTTTCTGAGTCTTTGAATATTTCTGCTACTTTTTGTTTTACTTTTTCGTTAACGCTTAAGTCTTTTAGTGATATTGTCATTCCGTTTCTTGATAAGAATCCTACTCCTAGTGCGAATACTTTTTGTAGAACGTCCATAGTCTTTTCTTTTCCATGAGTTCTATCTAGCTCCTTTAGTAATGCTCCTTCTTCTATTCCGAATAATTTGCTATCAATTTTTTTGAATGTTCTGTCTTGCATTTCTTTTGGTAGTAGGTATGAGAATACTTCCATTCCGCTTAATGTTTTCTTACTTATTTCTACTTTCATTCCTGCTCTGTATAGTAGTTGCATTGCGTCTTCTCTGCTTACTGTTGATCCACCTAGTAAATAGTTTCCCGTTACTGCATCTGCTATGCATCCTAATAGGTTAGTATTATTTTTTGGTGATATCAAGTTTTTCTTAACGTCCAGCAGTATTCTTGCTTCTGCTTTTGCTTCTTCTGTTTGTGGTGAGTGAATGTTCATTTCGTCTCCATCGAAGTCTGCGTTGTATGGGAATGCTGCTGCTGGGTGGAATCTGAATGTTTTGTATGGTAACACTTTTACGTAATGCGCCATTAAGCTTGCTCTGTGTAGTGAAGGGTGTCTGTTGAATAATACTACGTCTCCTTCCATTAGGTGTCTTTCAACTTTGTATCCTGGTGTTAATTCTGAGATTATTTCTTGTCTTAGGTCGTTTGTTATTCTTTTCTTTTTTCCGTCTGGTCTTATTATGTAGTTTGCTCCAGGGTATTGTTCGCTTGCTACTAATTTTTTTAGCATGTCTATGTTTAGTGTTGTTACTGATTCTGCTACTGTTATTATTCTTGCTACGTCTAGTGGTATTCCTATCTCGTTTATTTTTAGTGATGGGTCTGGGCTTATTACTGTACGTGATGAAAAATTAACTCTTTTTCCTGCTAAGTTTTTTCTTATTCTTCCTTGTTTTCCTTTTATTCTTTCTGTTATTGTTTTTAGTGGCTGTCCGCTTCTGTGTCTTGCTGGCGGTATTCTTGCTACGTCGTTGTCGAAGAATGTTGTTACGTGGTATTGTAATAAGTCCCATAAGTCTTCTATTATTACTTCTGGTGCTCCTGCGTTAAGGTTTTCCCATAATCTTTGGTTTGCTCTAACTATGTCTGATAATTTGTGTGTAAGGTCGTCCTCGCTTCTTTCTCCGTTTTCTAGTGTTATTGATGGTCTTACTGTTACTGGCGGTACTAATAATACTGACATTACTGCCCATTCTGGTCTGAAAACCTTTGGGTTTACTCCTAATAGTCTTATGTCTTCGTCTGATATTTTTGCTAGCATTTCTCTTACTTCTGTTGGGAATAATCTTTTCTTTCCCATTACGAAATTGTATGGTTTTTCTAGTCTAATTTTTTCTTGTGGTGAGTTGCAGAATGTGCATTTTTTTGCGTCTTTTGCTTTTTTTACTTGGTCTTTGCTTGAATATTTTTCTTTTTGGTCTTGTGATATTAGTGCTTTGTTACAGTTTTGGCATGTGCTTCGGAGGAATTTTTCTATTATTGGTAAGTATTTTATGTGTACTACTGGCCTTGCTAGTTCTATGCTTCCTGGGTGTCCTAAGCATTCTTTTAGTCCTCCTCCGCATGTTCGACAGCGAACTCCTGGGTCTATTGCTCCTAGTCTTAAGTCCATTAGTCCTCCGTCTACTGGGTATCCATCTACGTCGTATAGTTCTGGCGATACTACTTTTGCGCTTGATATCTTTTTTAGTGTATCAGGATTAAGTAAGCTGAACTTTAATCCTTTTACTTTTTTTCTTATTATTTCCATGATTAATTCTTACTTATGAATAATTTAATTGAGTAAATAATTCCTAGTGCTCCAATTACTATGAATAATAACCCACCAACACCTGGCAAGTTTTTCCAACTCCCAGATAAAGCTGATAATGAATAGAAGAATACTCCTACAAGTGTAACTACAAGTGAAGCGGCTAACGTTAAAAGTTTACTGTTCAAGTTATTGTGATTATTTTCTTTTGCCATTGTTTTTTTATTCGTATTTGTTTCCTAGTTCGAATTGTGTTTTAATGTGTAGTCCTTGTAGTTCGTCTACTAGTAGTTTGAATGCGTATGATACTTCTATTTTTTCTATTTCGTTGCTTGAGCATGCTGGGCATGTTATTTTGTTTCTTATTCTGTCGTCTACTGCTAAATATCCGCACTTAGCGCATATTGGTAGTACTACTCTGTCGCTGTCGTATCTTTCTTTTAGTAATAATGATGCTCCATGAGCAACAAGAGCTTCTTGTTCCATTTCTCCTAGTCTTAATGCTCCTCCCATGCTTCTTCCTTCTATTGGTTGTCTTGTTAATAGTTGTACTTTACCACTTGCTCTTGCGTGTAGTTTGTTAGCTACCATATATTTTAGTCTTAAGTAGTACATTTCTCCAATGTATATTTTTGCTTTCATTACTCTTCCTGTTATTCCGTCGTACATTGTTTCTTTACCATCGTATCTGAATCCTATGCTTTTTAGTTCTTCTTCTAGTTCATCTCTGCTTTCACCTGAGAATGCTGTTCCGTCAATTATTCTTCCTGAGTTGCTTCCTACTTTTCCTCCCATTAGTTCAATTAGGTATCCCATAGTCATACGTGATGGGATTCCGTGTGGGTTGAACATTACGTCTGGTTTCATACCACGCGAAGTGAATGGTATGTCATTTTCTGGTACTATCATTCCAACTACTCCTTTTTGCCCGTAAGGTGTTGAGAATTTGTCTCCTAATTCTGGTATTCTTTGGTCCCTCATTCTTACTTGTACTAGTCTGTTTCCTTCGTTGTCGATTGTTAAGAATACTGCGTCAACTATTCCTTTTTCTTCTTGCCTCATTGCTGAAGATGATTCTTTTCTTGTTCTAACACTAATTTCTCTTGCTTCTGATAAGAATTTTGGTGGTGAAGTTTTTCCTATGATTACGTCTTCTTCGTGCATGTCTGCTTCAACGTATGCTATTCCGTCGTCTTCTAAGAATTTGTAGCTGTCTTGTGTTCTGTATCTTGATGTGTCTTTTTCTGGTATTTCTATTTTGTCAGCTAGTCCTCCAGCGTAATGTATTTCTTCTGTTACGTAAGGTCTAAAGTATGTGCTTCTTCCCATTCCTCTTTGTACGCTTCCTCTGTTTAGCACTATTGCGTCTTCCATGTTGTATCCTTCGTGTGTCATTACTGCTACTACTAAGTTTTGTCCGCTTGGGTAAATGTTTAAAGTGTCATAAACGAAACTTCGAACGATTGGTTTTTGTGGGTAGTGTAGTACTGATACGTCTGTGTCTACTCTTACTGGGTAGTTTGCTGCGTATATTCCTAATGCCTGTTTTTGTGTTTTTGATCCTCTGTTAAGACGGGAAGCTTGGTTGTGGTTTGCGTATGGTACTAAGCTTGTTACTAGGCCTAGCAAATCTATGTGGTCTATTTCTAGGTGTGTGTGTTCGCTTGTTAGTTCGTCTTTGTTTAGGCATACTAGTGAGTTTTCTTCTTCTCTTGCGTCTAAGTATTCTACTATTCCTTGTTTTAGTAAGTCGTTCCAGTTCATTTCTCCGGCTGCTAGTGAAGCTTCGTGGTCTTCTGTGAATCTGCTTACTCCGTTGTCAACTATTATTATTGGTCTTAGTACTCTTCCTGTTTCGCTTGATATTATTATTGTTTTTAGTTCGTCGTTTAGTCCTATGCTTAATTCCATTGGTAGTTTGTCTCCTCTTCTCATTTCTTTTACTTTTCCTATGAATTCTTTTTCGTCGTCTACTGATCCTACGAATCTTCCGTTGAAGAATACGTCATGGTTGTATCCTTCTTCTGTTTTTGTGTTTGGGCTCATTCCTAATGCTTCTAGTGTTTCAACAAACTTTTTTTCTTCTATGTTTGATCTTGTTGCTATTCTGCACATTATTGCTAAATTCTTTTTCAGTCCTATTTCTGTTCCTTCTGGTGTTTCTACTGGGCAGAATCTTCCGTAGTGTGTTGGGTGTAAAGTTCTAGCCATGAAGTTTTCTTGTTCTCCTGGTAGTTGGCTTGACACTTTTTGTAGTTGTGATAGTATTGCTAAGTAGTTTGTTTTGTCCATGTTTTGTGTTACTCCGCTTGTTTCTCCAATCCAGCTTCCTGTTGCTATTGCTGATTCCATTCTGTGTGAGAATAGTGTTGATTTTGCTATTGTTTTTACTGAATAAAACTTTTTTCTTTTTGCTATTTTTTGCAATGAGTATTGTATGTCTCTTATTAGTATGTTCATGTTAACTCTGAATAGGTCTGCTAGTAAGTCTCCGCTTAGTCTTACTCTTTTGTTTGCGTAGTGGTCTTTGTTTGTGACTATTGATGAGTCGTCTTTTGCTGCGTAGAATTGTTTTATTAGCTTACATAGTGTTACTGCTTTTTCTCCTCTGTCATCTTTTCCTAGGCCTATGTGTGGCATTAAGTATGAGTCTAATCTTTGTTTTACTCTGTCTACCATTTCTTTTTTTGTTCCTTGTAATGATGTTTTTTCTGCTATGTACACCATTGCGTCGTCTGCTGTGTGAATGTTAGCGAATTCGTAAAGGTTTACTATGAATGAGTCGCTTTCTCTACCTACAAAACGAGCTATGTCGCTTTCTTTTGTCATTCCTAATGCTTTTAGTACTACTACTGTTGGTATGTTTTTGAATCTTGAGAATGATGTTTCTAGTATTCCTTCACTTGTTTCTGTTATTGATACTGGTATTCTGTATGATCCTCTTAGGCTGAATAATCTTAAAGTTAGTTTTCCTCTTGATATTCCTATGAATGGTTGGTTTGGTGCTAAGTCTTCTATCATTACTATTACTCTTTCGTTTCCGTTAACTATGAAGTATCCTCCCGGGTCTAATGGGTCCATGTAGTTTTCTTCTAATTGTTCTTTATTCATTCCGTAAGTGTTACAAATATTACTTCTTACGATTACTGGTATTTTTCCTATTTCGAAGTTGTGGCTTTCTATGTTGCTTCCTTGTTTTACGCTTATTTCTACAAATACTGGTGCTGAGTATGTTAGGTTTCTTAGGCGTGCTTCTGTTGGTGTTAGAACGCTTGTGCTTCCGTCTGCTTCCACGACTACTGGTTTTTGCACGCTTACTTTTCCTAGTTTTATTTCGAAGTCGTCTGATATTAACCCGTCTGATATTTCGTCAACTATTTCTTGCATTCTTTTATCTAAGAAGTTGTTGAATGATACAATGTTTGATTCTACTAGTGAATGATTGGCTAAATAGTTTTTTAGTATTACGTGCTTTTTATCAACTACCATTTTTTTTATACCACCACCCTGTAATACATAAATGTTTTTTCTTCGAATTTTCTTTCTATTTTGATAACGTCTCCTTTACTACACCCTTCAGGTAATCCTGGATCAGTTATGCTTATTTTTGGTAATTGGTATGTTGATACGTTAAACTTTTCTAATAGTTCGTTAACTTCATCTTTTTTTATTTTCGTGTGTTTTGGCTGTAATGCGTGCATCTTTTAGAATATTTTAGGGGTTTAGGTTTTTATTGGAAAATTGCTAGCACAACTTAACAATAATAAAAACCAGCAAAAATGCCTTTTTAAACCTTTCTAAGACTTATGTATTCTGAGCCCTAAAACCTTAAAGACGGGCTTTTTAGGTCCTAAAAACTATTTTTTATTGTCAAAAACTCCGAGTTTTTTTCTTTTAGGTGTTTACTTAGTAGCTCCTTCTTTGTTTTCTTAGCTAATCAGAGGATTTTTAAACGATTAATTGTAGTTATTTGTATATGGCTCCGTAGCTCAGCCTGGATAGAGTACTTGGCTTTTAACCAAGGTGTCGCGGGTTCAAATCCCGTCGGAGCCATTAACTTTTTTTAGAATTATTATTTTATGTAGCTCGTTATTTTTTCAATTAGTGTTTCTTCGCTTACTGCTCCTATTATTCTTCCTACTTCTTTTCCTGCCTTTAGTATTATCATTGTTGGTATGCTCATAACACCATATTTTTCTGCTATTTCTCCGTATTCGTCTACGTTTACTTTTGTGAAGTGTACTTTTTTCTGGAATTTTTTTATTGCTACTTCGTCTATTATTGGCCCCATCATTACGCATGGCATGCACCATTCTGCGTAGAAATCTACAAATGCGTATTCTGCTTTTAGTGCATTATCAAATTCTTTTATGTTGCTTATTTCTTCTACCATGAAAAGTGTTTAGAAACAGGACTATAAAAAGCTGACGGGGATAGACAGATGTTCAGCAGAGTCATTATTTTGTTATTTTTGTTTCTTTAATTTGAATCTCGCAATGGTCATTACTGCAGAATTTTTCTTCTTCTTTTTCTATAACTCCCATTTTTGAGAAGTCTGCTTCTTTTATTTCGCTTCTTCTTTTTTCGTATTCTGTTTTTGTTATTTCTTCGTATGGCATTTGTTCGAATGCTCCTTCTTCTGTTCTTGGCAAGAAGCTTATTGCTTTTAGTTTGTATTGCATTACGTCTAATACTCTTACTATTTCTTTTGCTTCTGTTTTTGGATCGAAGCTTGCTGTGCAGCTTACTTGGTTGTCTGCCCAGTGTTCTTGCATGAATGCTGCTAGGTTTACTTGTTCCCATAATGAAACTTGTTTTATTGTTCTCATTGATCCTACGTGTACTGGTATTTCTACAACTATTGATGATTTGTCGTCTTTTGAGTCTTCTATTTTGTATCCTGCTTCTTGTAGTATTGGTATCATTTCGCTTCCTTTTCCTAGTCTTATTCTTCTTATGTAGTATTCTGATTCTGGGTAGTGTATTCCTGGTGTTGCTCCTGCTAGTAGGCTTACGCTTCCTGATGGTTTTACTGATGTTGTTTTTATTGATTTTGGTACTGTTAACCAGTCGCTATAAACTCCGTCGTAGTGTTGTATTGTGTCATAACCGTCTCTTGACCATTCTCTTAAATTTTTTATTCCCCTTGATGTTAAGAATTGTGCAATTCCGCTCATTGATGCTCCTATTCTTCTGTTTCTTAGTAGTACTCTGTTTGTTTCTGGCCAGTGGCTTTCTCCCAGCGCTACAGTTTTTGCGTATAAGTATGCGAATTTTAGTGTTCTTAAGAAGTCTTCTTTTGTTTGGTGTCTTTCTGGGAATGTTTCTACTAGGTTGCATAATTCGTAGCTTTCTAGGCTTTGTTCTACGCATGGGTTTGCTCCTTTAACTCTTCTGTCTTTGTGGTTTGGTGGGTCGCTCATTCTTCCAAAGGCTCTCATGTTTTCCAGCCATGCGTATCCTGGTTCTCCGTTTATTGCTGTTCTTTTTGCTGGTTCACTATAGTCCATTCCTAGCCTAGCAAATATTGAGTTATTACTTACCCATCCGAAATCTTTTCTTTCTGGGTGTCTGTCATAATTTTTTAGGTCTAAGAATTCTTCGTCTTCCGGCTCTCCTAATGCTAGTTCTGCGCTTCTTCTAACGTTTCCTGCTACTACGCATCTTCCAATCATGTTTTCTAGATCTGTTATGACTCTGGAAGTTATTGGTCTTCCTCTAGCTTTTTCTAAAGTGTGTATTATTCCTTCGTGAAGTTCTACTAATGGTTCTGGACCTGATGATTTTCCTCCGAAACCATTAATGTGTGATCCTAAACCTCTTATTTTGTCGTAAACAAAGTCTACTGGTGCTATTCCTAAAAAGTTGCTTTCTATTAGCATTCTAACACTTTCAACCCATCCGTCGCGGGTGTCAGGTATAACAAATTTTTCGTGCGATCTTCTTTTATCAGGTCCTTTGACTAGCATTGTTCCTGCTCCTTTTGTGTCAAATCCTACACCTACTCCTAACATTGACATGTCCATTAGGAAGGTGAATGGTTTTGCTAAGTCGTCTTTTATGTTGTCTGTTGAAACAAAGCCGCAATTATTTAGTGCAGCGTATAGTCCTCTTTCTTCAGTTGGTTCAGCGCCCATAGCCCACAGCCCTCTTCCTGGAGGTAAAAATTTCATACTCCAAATTCTTTCATACATTTCTTGTGCGCTTTCTTGAGCTTTGTGATCGCTCCATTCTAGTCCTCTTTCTGTAACCCAACGTTTTTGAAGATTGTAAGTTCCAGTTACTACTCTTGCTACGGTTTCATGCCAACGCTCGTTTTTTCCGTCAGGCTTCGGTCTTGAATAAGTACGTAAATAAGTTATTTCTCCTAAACCGTTGAATCCAAAATCTGCTTTTCTATCAGAGTATTTAGCAACGAATGCGCAGTCAATTGCGAATGGTTCGTAAGATGGATCATGAAGCCTAGTAATTATTTTTCTTTGAATAGGCCCCATGTACCTATTTTCTTTTAGTTCTCTCTTCCAATCCCATTTTCCGTTCGAGTTTTCAGAGTTTTTTCTATTTGACATTGTTTTTTTCTCCTTTTGATTATGAAAGTTACCACTAACTTTGATGATTCGTAATTTTTTTAAAGTTCCAACTAAGTTGTAATTTCTTAGTCTTTTACAGCACCAGCTAATCTTATTATTTTAGTGCTGGAAAATTATGGCTATCGCTAAGTCTTTATTTTTGTTTGTTTGAGTATGAATTTTTGATTAGTGATTTTTTCTTGATTGGACTTCTTTTAATTCTTTTTTGAAGTCGCTTATGTCTTGGAATTCTTTGTAAACTGAGGCGAATCTAACGTATGCTACCTGGTCTAATTTTTTTAGCGCGTTCATTACTAATTCTCCGATAAAAGTGCTTTTTATTTCTTTATTGTTTTTTTTGCGGATTTTGCTTTCTATTTCATTAACAATTTTTTCTATGTCTGCGTGCGAAACTGGTCTTTTTTCACATGCTTTAACAATCCCCATCGTTATTTTATCTCTTATGAATGGGACGCGCCTTCCGTCTTTTTTCACAACCATGAATTCTTTGTCTTCAGGTTTTTCGTGAGTTGTAAATCTTTTACCGCACTTTAAACATTCTCTTCTTCTGCGAACCAGGCCCTCACTGTCACGCTTATTAGTAACTTTAGTTTCGCTCTTACCACAGAAAGGACATCTCATTTTTTATTTCATCACCATTTTTTGTTTAATTTTTAAGGTACAATTAGTTGTACTTGCTTATTATGCTAAATACTCTTAATTGTACTTAAACTGGTATTTACTTGTTTCTAAGTATTTAAACATTGCTGCATTAATGTAAATACAATTATCTTAAAAAATATTTTTCTTTCGAAACTCTTTAGGAGTTATTAACTATAATTTTTTGTTGTTGGTTTGTTCATAAACATTTAAAAACAAACACGGGTTATTGTTTTTATGGACATACAATCTTTTGCTCAAAATCTTGCGAGTATTCCGCAGTGGATTATTGTTCTTGTTGCTGCTTGGTCTATCGCTTGGAAGGGTTTTGCTATGTGGCGTGCTTCTAAGAATAATAGTCCTTATTGGTTTGTTGCTTTACTTATCTTCAACACTATGGGTATTCTTGAAATTCTTTATCTGTTCTTATTCTCTAAGATTAATTTGAACAAGTCTGAGGTTAAGAGGGTTAGGTCTTCTTCCAGGTCTAAGAAAAAGTAATCTTTTTTTTGTTTTAGTATTATTCTTGCATTTCGTATGTTTGTTTGTATAATGAGTGGTTTGATTTGCATCTTTCTATTACTCCTTTGTTAAACTTTTTGCACGCTTTGCATCCTACTCCTTGTATTTTGCATATTTTTAGTAGTTTCATTATTTCGTGAAATGCGTCTGTTCTTTTTTCTTTAATGTTTTTTGCTGAAGTTTTTATTTCTTCTAGAACTGCCTTTGGCATCTTTATTGATTTCCCTCTTTTCTTGCTCATGTATTGACTTACTGCTGCTTTGCTTACTCCTATTGCTTTTCCTGCTTCTTCTAGTGTCATTCCGTGTTTCTTTACTAATTCTTTTGATAACTCTTTTCTTATTGCTGGTATAATGTACCATACTTCTATTTCTTGTGGTAAGTAATACATAATTAATGTTAACCATTGTTAACTTATAAACTTTAACTATTGTAACAGTGGTTTTTTGTGATAATAGTCTTTATATATCTAAAATCACTGTTTTTTTTAGCAGGTTTTTGTTTTATGAATAATAAAAAGAGGGCGCTTAAGAATAAGAATAATTTTTTGTTAGTTTCGCTAATTGTTTTCTTAATAATTTTGTTATCAATAACTATTTTACGGCTAAGTTATCAAACTATTACTGGTGAAGCTCAAAAATCTGATAAGAATGGAGGGTTAGAATTAAGTCCTGGGATTACTCAGTGTAATGATGGTGTTGATAATGATAATGATGGTTTAGTGGATTATGGTTATGATTTGTCCTGTGTTAGCGAATCTGATAATTCTGAGATTGGTGTTAGTGGTCAGTTGGAGGATGGTTGGACTAATTTTGAGCCTTCTGTTGATACTAGGGTTGTTTATGTTAGTTCTAGTACTGGTGATGATTCTTATGATGGTTTAACACCTTCTACTGCTAAGAGGACTTTAGCTAGTGGATGGTCGCTTATGCGTGATACTTATCCTGATTGGTTATTGCTCAAAAAAGGAGACACTTGGTATAGTGAAGCTATAGCTGAAGTACCTTTTGGGTACTCTGGGCGTTCAGAATCAGAAAGAACAATTGTAGCTTCTTACGGGCAGGGAGAAAGGCCGAGGTTAGTTAATGGGTTTTTTCGTGGTGATCGTATAAATAATATCGCATTCGTTGATATAAAATTTGATGTTTATGACCCTAACACTTGGGCTCCTAATACTATGACCCTTGGTAATGGTGCTAATTACCTTATTGAGGGTTGTTATTTTGCTCGTGGCGGAATTAATATTCAAAATAAGGTTACTAATGTTAAGATTCGTAATAGTATGCTTGTTGATTCTATCAGCTTCCTTGATGGGGGAGTAAAAGTTGGTGGTATGGGTGCTTTTTTACATGATATTACTGGACTCTTAATGGAGAATAATGTTGTTGATTATAATGGTTGGCGCGATCCTGATATTCCTAGAAGTGTTTTCACTCATAACATTTATAGTCAATACACAAATAGGGATGTAACTTCGAGAAATAATATTTTTGCTAGAGGATCAGGGGAAAACGAGATGCAGCGATCTGGTGGTGACATGATAAATAATTTGTACTTAAGGGGCCCTTTTGGTCTTAGTTATAGTGATGATAAAAATCTTGATCCAAGTGGATTAATAAAAGATAATGTTGTTCTTGATGGTGATGATCTTTGGCCTACGAATGGGGGACGAGGTTTTGGTATAGAACTTAAGTATGTTAATGATGTTGAGGTAAGTGGAAACATTATTGCTCATAATGTTCGTGGTAGTTGGGGATTTGGTATTTCTTTTGGCGGGGATGCTTCAAATATTAATCTTCATGATAATATTGTTTATGATTGGGTTGGTAAGGATGATGGTGGTTGGGCAACTGTTGGGATTTCTGCAGCAGCAGCGTTTTCAGGAAATAACTATTTTACTAATAACCAGATTAATCTAGCTAAGGGTTGGCTTATTGATTCATGGGCTGGTAACCCAATCACTTATTCTGGTAATACTTATTATCGTGGTGGCGCAGTTAATGATCACTTCCAGAGAAGTTCTCCTATGGGCGATTCAGAGTGGCCTGCCTTTTCTGGTGAGACTAACGCTCAGTTTAAACAACTCAATTATTTAGATCCTAATCGTGATATTTCAACATATATGGCAAGTTTGGGAATGACACCTACTCTTGAAGCATTCTTAGCCGAGGCTAGAAAGAATACTAAGGATAATTGGGACGTCCGATTTACTTCTAATGCGGTTAATGATTATATTAGGGAGGGTTTTCAAGTTGTTGAAGAGAAAAAAGATGATAAAATGTTAGTTCCTGGTTCAGGATTCTCTGGAGAAACTCCCCAGCCTGCAACCTTGGGTGCTGGTCCTGGTTCTGATGCTAAGGCTATTGCTAGGTGGGATGTTGTTCCTTTTCAAACTATTACTAATAAGTTGAATGTTGGTGTTTTGGCTTATCACATAAATGATATTAAGAGTGTTGATTTTTCTTTAGATAGTGGCCCTTGGATTAGTGTTACAGAAACTTCTATTAATCCTGATACTAATGTTGATGAATACTTTGTTACCTTTGATGCAAAGGGATTGTCTGATGGTTTACATGAGATTCGTGCTATCGCCTATCCTAATGTTGGCATTCCTAGAGTTCTTTCTGGTGATTTTGCTAGTCATAGTGGTTCTTTATTTTTGAATTCTAATTCTAAGGGTACTTTGAGAGAAGTTTTTATGTGGGTTGCTCCCGAGGGAAATGATGGTAATCCTTGTACTGAAGCTTTGCCTTGTGCTTCTCCTTTTAGAGTTGCTCAAAGAGGTGCTGACTTGAATAATAATGCTGATGGTGTGACTGTTTATATGAAAAAGTCTGCTGATGGAACCCCTGGCAGGTATGCTTGGCCTAGGACTTATTGGCCTGCTCCTTATACTTATACTCGTTTCTTAACTATTAGTTCTGCTCCAGGACTTGATAGGAGTGAAGTTATTTTTGATCGTGGTGTTGCCCCTAATTCTGATGGCGCTTATGATCAAGCTGGTGGTTTTGGCACGAGTAAGGTTCATATGAAGGACCTTACTTTTGAGCGAACAGCAGCTAATACTGATAATTCTGGTAATCGAGGTAATCCTTATGGTGGTGCTTGGCTTTGGCTCCAGAATGTTCATTTTGATGGTAAAGGTTCTGGCCTTGGAAGGCCTCACTCAGGGTGGGATGGTATTTGGGCTACTGATGGTAGTAGTGTTGATAGTTATGAATGGGCTTTTTATGGTGCTCTGTTATTAAGGGGTGTGCGTATAACTAAGATTAGTTCTCAGGGTTGGCAAGATGTTGGAGGAATTTTTTATAGCACTATTGATGTTATTGACCCTTCACTTTATCCAGAGAGAGGTGTCCATCCTGATCTTGAGTATTGGTGGGGCATGAGTGGCGATGTTAATGCTATTAGAAAAAATTTGAGGGTTTATGATTCGTCAGCCCAAACAATTTTTATTAAGAATGGTGTTCCTATCTCTAACGTTGTTTGGGATAATGTTCTTTATGATTCTGCTAATAGTGATATTAATGCTCAAAATATTGACCACTTTATTATTAAGGATTCTACTTTCTCTGGCGGTGCTTGGTATAGTACTGCTGCCGGTTTAGATCCTTCTTACACTATGACTTGGAAGAATGTTTTGATAAAAAATAGTATTTTTAATTTGTGGGCTTTGAGTATTGGTGGCGAAAACGTTAACATTTTTAGCAATCATTATATTCTTTCTCCACCAACGTGGGGTGCTCAAACTCCAGGTACTGATTTCACAACTGGCGATCCTGGTTTTGTTGATCAAGGCAGTAATGATTTTACTCCTAAGAGCGATAGTGTTCTTTGCAGGTCTAACGGTATTACTGTTGGTGCTATTCTTTGCCAGGGTAAGACTCCTGTAGTTGTTTGTGGTAACTCTAAGGTTGAATCTGGAGAATTATGTGATAGCACTTCACAATCATGTACTATTGATGGTTCTTCCGGTACTCAAACTTGTAAAAGTAACTGTAAGGGTTATGATTCATGCCAGATTATTCCTAAGAGTAAAGTTGATGAATTGAAAGAGAAGTTTGATGGATCTCAAACAATTAAGCTAGATGAGGTTAGTGATTTAAGAAAAGTTAGTAATTTAGAGTTGGTTAAGAATGGTATAGGAAGAATATTGTTTTCTAAGGAGATTGATTTAAAGAAGTATGATAGTAGTTTAACTGTTGAAAATATTGCTAAGAAGATTAGTGATTATGTTAACATTTATGATAAGACCGTGGTTATTGATTCTGCGAACTTACCAGAGTTAAATGAGCCTGCATCAATAACGCTTAATATAGGTGTTGGTAAGAAAGAAAGCGATTTAGTTATACATCAAGATGGAGTTAAATGCCCAGCAGATGTATGCTCTAGCCCAGTTTATAATTCTTTAACTGGGGAATTATCATTCTCAGTTACTCACTGGACTAATTATACTATTATTGAGTCTAACTCTAGTGATAACTCAACAGAGAATAACAGTTCTAATAATGGCAGTATTAGTAATCAAACAGGCAATGATAGTGCAGGATCTGGTTCTGGAGGTAGTAGCGGAGGGTATATCGGAGGTGGAGGAGGCGGTGGAGGTTATAGCGCTCCAGCAGTTAAGAATAATACTAATGCAAGTGTCAATAAGAGTCCAAGTATTAGTCCTGTTGATAAAATTAAAGAGTTATTTAGTGTTCCTAAGGTTACTAATGATAACCCTTCTGATATTAGGGTTATTTCAAAATCAGAAATAATAATTATTTCTTTGTTAGTAATTATTGGACTTGTATTAATAGCTATAATAATTAGGTTATTAATGAATCGTTTTAGGAGTCAACCTGTTACTGTTCCTTCTCAATTATGATTAGTCTTTAATAACGTTTATAAATAGATTTCATGTCATTATTTTATGGTTTTGTTCATATGGATAATACTAGCAGTTGTTGCTTTTATTGTCTTAATGTTTGTTACTTATTATAACAAGTTTGTTGTTTTAGGTAATCGCATTGATAATTCTTTGGCTCAGATTGATGTTCAGTTAAGAAAGAGAGGGGAACTTGTTCCTAACCTTATCGAGACTGTTAAGGGTTATGTTAAGCATGAGAAGAGGATTATTGATTCTGTTACTAGTGCTAGGAAGGCTTTTGTTGGTGCGGCTACTTTTGAAGGTCGTTTAGCTGCTGGTAAACAACTGCAGCAGGCTATTGGCGGACTTTTCGCTATCGCTGAGAATTATCCTAATCTTAAAGCTAACGAAAACTTTTTACAACTTCAACAAGAACTTGCTTCAATAGAGGATAAAATTGCTTATTCTAGACAGTTCTATAATGACTCAATTCTAGATTATAATAATTCTGTTCAGGCTTTCCCAGGCGTTATTTTTGCTAAGATTTATAATAGGCATCAAAAGGCTTACTTGCAGATACCAGAGGAAACAAAAGCCGTTCCTAAAATAAAGTTTGAATAAAAAATCATTTAATTCTCAAAATGGCAAATATTAAACCTAACAATTATGCTCAAGACTTAGCAAAAGCTAAAGAACTTAGAGATAGGGTTTTTAGAACAGCAAGAAGTCAGGATTATGTTTTAGAATTAGACCCATCAAGGAGTATTAGTTCTAAGATGGAAGTTTATAAGACTAGAAGAGGAGACTTACCTAATAGTGATGTTATAGACATGTCTGTTGAGTATGGAGATAGAGGTTATATTAGTAGGATAGTTATTAATTGTCTTTCTTCAGATATAGAGGTTTTTGGAAGGTTGGCTTGGTATTTACAGACTGAAGCTTTAGCTGAGAGATGGAAGTATCCTAATACTGTGGAGCTTGTCCAACCCTTTACTGAAGAACAGTTTGAGAAAAGAAGAAGAGAGAAGCTTTTACAAACTCCTGAGGGTAGGAGAATAATGAGCGCTTACGAGGATAGACAAAGAGAAAATGAGGGATTAGAAAGAAGGAAAGAATTGGCGGGTCAGTTTCCTACTAATAGTATGGGTTTTAAGAAAGTCCTTGAAAGACCAGATTATACTGCTTTCTAATTGTTTATTCTTTCTTTTTTAGTAGAAAGACGTTTATTAGTCTTAACTTGTTATCGTAAGTTGTTGTTTGTTGTTCTTGTGTGATTATCTCAAAATATTTAGAGAAGACTTCTGATAATTCTTCCATCGTGTAACAATTGATGTTTTTATTTTCTGCGTTATCAGAGAGTGATGATGACAAATAAAGTCCTTTATGGTTCATTAGTCTGTTTATTCTTGAAACATGATTATCAAAAAACTTTTTTTCTAAGTGGTTTATTAATAACCATTCAAGAACAAAATCGAAAGTTTCGTTCATTTGACCAATATTTAATGCATCCATAACTTTGAAGTTTACCTTTGTTCCAGACCTTGTCGAGTTTTCTTTTGAATAATTGATTGCTTTTCTTGAAAAGTCTATTCCTGTAACATCAAAACCATGTTTAGCTAGAAAAATGCTGTTGTAACCTTCACCGCAACCAACATCTAAGGCTTTACAAGGCTTTATTATTCCGCCGGCTATAAGGCCTTTTAATAGCCCGGGCGGGCTAGTGCTAGTCCATGGAGCGTTAGTTTTAGAATATGCGTCATCAAATTCTTCTTTACTTATCATGCTAATGAACAGAATAAATGGCTATTTAAAACAATTAGTAAGCTATTCGTATTTTCCTACGGCTGATTCATATTCTCCAGGTTGGTTAGATCCGTATTTTCCTACAGTGTTATCGTACACAGCCCCAGTTCCAGAGTTTGCTAGGTTATAACCTACTGATAAGCTTTTAGCAGAATAGCTTCCAGTACCTATAGTTTTTGATGATAAATCATAAGAAACAGTTTGGCTTTCCCCAGCGTTGTCTGATCTTGATGCCTCTGAGTATGAATCAAACATGCTTGATGTTCTTGAGTATTTTCTGCTTGCTTCATCGTTTTCTATCATTGATACTTCTGATGATTTATGGTTGTGAGATTCGCTATCAGTAGTACAGTCAATAGAGTGTCCTCTACTTCTTCTCTCTATTTCAATTCGCAATGCTCCTCCGAACATACCCGCTCTAATGTTGCAGCACATAATAATGATTAGTATTTTGAGTATAAAAACCTTGTTAAAAGTCACTTAGTAGTGGTATCTAGTGTTGTGTATGATATTTCTATTACGTAACCGTCAGGGTCTTTGAAGTCAATGTGGTATGATTTTCTTCCACTATATTCTGACTCTAACGGCCCACGAATTATTTTTGCGTTAGCAAAAATCAAGTATTCGTGTGCTTTGTTTACTATTTCTCTTGATAATGCTCGCAGGCATACGTGTCTTGGTCCTACCGTGTCTATTTTTGTTACGTTGTTTTCTACAAAGTATATTTTTGTTCCGCTTCCTGGTGCTCGAAAGCCATTATTTGCGTATTGTGCCCACCCTAATAGGAAGAATAGTGGTTGGTAGAATGTTAATGCTTTGTCTAGGTTGCTAACCCAAAATTCTAAGTGTTTAATTCCAGGAACTAATGAGTCCATTAATAAGCATAAGTGATAGAGGTATAATTACTTATCTATCAGTAAAACTATTATTGAGGTTTGAGGGAAAAAGTTTAATAAGAGTAATTTTGTAGTGGTTACATGGCGAATGTTGATTTTAAGAATTATGGTGGCGCTATTGGTTTTCAGGATTCTTGGATGAGAATTCAAGGTATTGGTGAGAGGCACGGTCTTCTTAAAAAACTTGTTGATTCTGCTATTGATAAAGGTGTTAATGTAGTTGTTGTTCCTTCAGCTTATAATAGTGAAGTTGAGCCAGGTTCTATTCATGATAGGTGGGGCATTCTTAGGGGTCAGGCTCAGAGTCTTCCTTCGAGCGATTATTATTATAAAATTTTAGGTAGTGAAAGAAAAGCTTTTGAGGTTTCTAAAGGCAAAACAGGTATTGATGGTCGCGTCATTGTTGTTAATGCTCAGTTTGTTAAGACTGATCTTTGTAGTGATAGTGTATTGAGGCCTTTGCTTGTTATTGGGGGTAATAATCTTCCTCCTTTTCTTCATCCTACAGATGTTTCAATGCGTTCTCATGATGAGGGTTTTATTACTCTTGTTGATCAACCTTTCTTGGATCAGCGCGGTAAAGGATGGGTTGAAGATAATAGAGATCGTGTTGATGGTGTTGTTGGCCATTATGGTCTTGCTCGATTTAATAAGGATATTAATTATGATTCTCAAACTTTTGCTTATAGTTTGAGTCTTCCTTGGGTTAGTGGTTCTGGTGGTAAGCTTCCTGGACAAATTGTTGCTTATTCTAGACTTGCTTATGATGCGAGACATAATTCTAATGAGGTTTCTTTGTTATCTAATATGCGAGGTGCTCTTAGAAATGGTCCTGTAGGTAACCATCAAGGTTATGCTTCTTGGTCTGATCTTGCAAAGCTCGCTATTGCAGAGTTTAGAGGTAATAGGGCTAGGGCTCGTGGCGATAATACGATATAAATTTTTTAACTGTTTTTTATGAAAGATTATGATTTGATGATTGTTCTTGGTAAGAATTGGAGTAATCCTGGAGGTGTTTGGTTTAGAGGTGAAGAGCCGACTTTGAGTGTTGATTCTAAACTTTGTTCTATAGCATCAGGTTTACTTTATTCTAGGGGTATTACTGATAATGTGCTTTTTTGTGGCGGGAAGACTCTTGGTCGACAGTACCCTGGTGAATCAGAGGAAATGTTTTCTTTCATGTTAGAATGCGGATTCTTTGCTAATTCTAATAATGTTTTTTTTGAGAGGGAATCTTTTGATACTCATGGTAATGCTCAAGGAGTAAAGAAGTTTTTATGGCATCATGATTTTAGTCGTCTTGCTCTGGTTGCAACCCAGCCCCACATTGCTCGAGCAAAGAAGGTTTTTGATTATCATGATATCTCTACTGATACTTTAACTGTTGAAAAAGTCATTGAGGAAGAAAGAGGTTTATCTAGCTACATCCAAGATTACAGAAGAAGTATTCATTATAGGAGTGATATTATGAGAGAACAGGTTCTTAATTTTGTTCAGGATATTAATCCTTCTGGAAGTTTTCTCAGATTTGCTGCTAAAGCGCTTCCTACGAGAAAGCACTAGTTTTAAACATCAAAAACCTGCAGTTTTTGTGGTCTCAAGAATATTAATTCTTGACGACTGTCAAAAAAAGACTTTTCTGAAGCTTAAAATCTTTTAGAAGATTTTAAATATTCTTTATTATTTGTTTGTTAAAGTGGTGGTTGATTATGCCTGAGGCAGTTACTCATTTTTTGATAGCAGCGATTGTTGTTAATCTTATTAGGGATTTTCTTATTAAGAATAAGTCTGCCTTTCCCCTTCATTTAGTTCTTATTGGCGGTCTTGCAGGTTTACTTCCCGATTTTGACATTGGTGTTTATTGGGTTTTAGGTTTTTTTGGTTTTTCTGTTAGCCAGGTTCATAGAACTTTTTCTCATACGCTTTGGGTTCCAATACTATTTTTTGTTCTTAGTTTTGTTTTTTGGAAATATAAAAGTTCAGCCCTATCTAGGAGGAAGCTTTCTTGGAGTAATGTCCTGTTCGTTTTAGGTGTTGGCACTTTCATCCATATTATTCTTGATGCTGTCTTCATTGGCAGTGTTACCCCTTTCTTTCCTTTTATGGATTTAGTTATTGGTTTGAATCTTGCTGGTTATTTGCCTTATCACATTCAGGGGGCTTTTTCTGCTTCTCTTGATGCTGTTTTACTTATGTTATGGATGATTTATATTGAGTTAAAACACAGAATTAGTAGCTTCATCTAGGTTTGTTACTATTTACTAGTAACTAAATAGTAAGGTTTATATAGTATTTTTGTTTGTTTATGTTATGGTCAATACCGATTATAAGAGTTTTAGAAAAAAGCTTGAGGGCAGCATTAGCTCTATTCCTGAACCAAACATCAGGATGGCTGAAAATTTTGTTTCCACTTTTGAATCATCCTTAGGTAAGCCCAAAATGTCTGATTTAAGAAAGTATGATGCAGCTATAGATTTCCTTTCTGATAAGGGTGGCTGTTCTGATCGCGACATTGCTAACGTTTTTTATGATTTAGGTATTTAGTAGCACAACTAGTTTTTTATTTTTATGTTTATTCTCCACCTGTACTTTCTCGGCGCTATGTCCCCTACTTTTATCACGCTTATTATTTCTGCTTCTCTTCCTTCTTCTCTTATTTCTTTCATTAGCTCCAATACCATTTTTTCTTTTTCTTCTTCATGACTGAATCCGTGGTAGTGTATTACTGCGTCTTTTTTTGCTACCATTAATGCGTATTTTATGAATGAATCCTGTAGGTTCGGCCTTGCCATTATTATTCTTTGATAATACTCTTTTTTCTTTGCTAGTTTTGGCATTACTTTTTTTACGTCTCCTGGGATTATTTCTACTTTTCCTTCTACCTTGTTTTTTTTAACGTTTATTTTTGCGTACTTGTTGCATTCTTTTCCTAATTCTACGCTTACTATTTTTTTTATTTCTTTTTTGTTTTTTGCTATTATTATTGCGTATGGTGCTACTCCTCCGAACATTACTAGGATTTTCTCTTCTGGTTTACATTCTTGCATTAATCTTTTTCTTTCTTCTGATAGGCGGGGCGAAAAGTAGCATTTTTCTACGTTGAATTTGAATGTACACCCGTTCTCTCTGTATTCTGCTTCTTTTGTTTTTGTTCCCGCTAAGTGTTTTGTTTTTATTGTTCTTAGGCGTCCGCTTACTTGCCCTATTTTTTCTAGCACTGTGCTGATGTTTTTGTGTCTTTCTATTATTGTTTTTGCTACTTTTTTCTTTTCAGCTAATTTTTTCCCTCTTGTGGCATCCCTGCCATCTTCAAATTTTATTATTGCTATGTTTCCTACTATATCATAAGTCATTATTATTCTAGTAAGAAAAGGTTTATAAATATTAAAATTTTCTCAAAAAATTTTAAGACCTATAAATCCGAAGGATTTATAAGTTTCCTTAATTTGTGTTTATTCATGAAGAGGTATATTGGTTACTTATTAATTATTGTTGGTTTCCTTTTTGTTGCTATGGGCTTGTCTTCTTCTAGTGCTGTTATTTCTAATTTTATTCCTTCTTTTGGTGTTCCTTCAATTGTTACTAATGTTCTTGGTTTAATCTTTATTGTTGTTGGGGTATATTTTTCTTGGTCTAGCAGCAGTAGTGGTGATGTTAAGCATGCTTCTTCTGAAGTTCCTATTTATGAGGGCGAGGGCAAGCATAAAAAGATTATAGGTTATAAGAAAGTTGAAAACAAATAGTTAAAAATTTTTACATTTTCATTAGTGATTTTAGTCTACTTCTTAAGTGTGCTACTCTGTGTTCATACTGAGCATCAGTCCATATTCCTGCCAGGTGATCTTTTTCTAATTCCTTTATTTTTTTCTTTATTTCCGCCTCATAGTCTTCTCTATTCCTGATGTTTAGTTGTTCCATTTGTTGTTTTAACATTATTCTCCTTATTGTTCCATCAGCGAAGAAGAATATTAGCGCTAGTAGTGCTATGAAGAAATAAACCCAGGATAATGGTCCTACCTCGTCGTATCTGTTAATCCATACTCCTATGAATATTACTGCGTATGCTAACCATAATGTTTTTCTTAGGACTGTGCTTTCAAATGCGTTTACGAAAAAGAAGAATATTATGAATGGTATTAATGCTGTTATTGCTACTCCTAGAACTGTGTATGATAATTTTGTAAAGTACACATTCACTACATCAAGGTTATATGTTACTCTTACTGCTAATAATGATACTGCTATTGCTATTATCCATACTATTCCCTTTTTTGGTGTTTTGTCTTTGTTTTGGAATACTGGGACTCTTATTAGCACAACATAGGTTACTGCTAACACTATTCCTAACATTAGTGTTCTTTCAAATAATTGGTCTGTTGTTCCTATTAGTATTGATAGTAGTGGCCCGAACATGTCTACAACCCATTGTATTATTTGACTCATTCCTTGCGCGAAGTTTAGGTCGAATGCTAGAACTCTTGCGGATAGCACTGTGACTATGGTTGTGCTTAATATTCCTAGAATTAGTTTGTTATTCTTCATTTTTTATGCTGGGTGTGGCAGAGTTGGTGGTAGTGCTATTCCTAAGGCTGCTGCTTGTCCCGCTAGGTTATTATATATTGTTCTGTAGTGTGTTCCCGTTATTCTTCCAGCCGGGTTAAAGTTGTATCCGCCTGCTCTTATGTCTGCTTCTAATCTTCTTGCTTCTCTGTTAACTGCTGCTATTCCGTGTGCGTGGCTTAAGTCATGTATTCTTCCTACTTCTGCTCTTCTTAGTGCTGATTGTATTGTTCCGTCGAATAGGAAGAATGCTAGGCATGCGAATGTTGTTATTAGGTATATCCATGCTGGGTTGAAGTTTCCTCCGGCTGCTGCTCCTATTTCGTCAGCTCTCATGAAGTATAGTGATAAGAATACGACTCCTACGAATATCCACCCTATTTTCCTAAATATTCTTTGACAGCTTGTCATTTCGAAGAAGTAGAATAGTATTAGTAGTGGTATTAGTGATGCTATTGCTATCCCTAATACTGAGTATGGTAGCATTAGTGTTTCTATCCATCCTGGTGACGCTAGTATTCTTGTTGCTAGTATTGATGTTGCTATTGATACTAGTACTCTTGCCCATGTGTTGTCTCCGAATAATGCTATTGCGTCTACTACCGACCATATTATTGCCAGAACTACTGAGAAAAATAATATTTTTATGAATAATACCTCACCAGTTGTTAATCCTGCTATTGATGAGAATCCGAAGAATGGTGTTAGTATTGCGCTTAAGAAGTCTATTATTCCTTGGAATACTCTTTCAAATCCTTGTATGAAACTGTTCGATCCGTAATAATATGTTTGTGCACTAACAACCGACACCATTGTTATCGTTAATAATAGTAATAATAGTACAAAGTTTCCACCCAACAACCTTTTTTGTTTCATTGAATTTTTTACGACTAAATAGTTTAAAAATCCTTCGTATTTAGGATTTTTAAGCCACAAAATTTCTCAAGAAAATTTTGATGTTTATAAATGCTTCGAGAATATCAGTTTTCCATCGATTAATAAACAGAAAACCTTAGAATTATTCTTTAACAAAAGTTTATTTTTAAGCTGGGTGGGGTAGTGATGTTACCACGCTTTCAATTCCCGCAGCCTTTGCTCTTCCCTTTAGTGCGTTCCATAGGGTTTTGTAAATCTTATTTTTAACTTTCCCTGTTGCTGGATCTACAAAGTATGATCCGTTTGTTATTCCGCTTCTTAGTTTTTGTGCTCTTTCAATTATGTCTTGTTGTTCAACTGCTATTTCTAGTTCATTTGAGTTCTCTAATTCTGCTTGTCTGAATGCGTTTTGTATTGTTTTATCAGCAAATAATAGTACTATTGATAACCCTGCTGTTATTAGGTATATTAGCGATGGATTCCAGTATGTACTTCCACCCACTTGTTGTTGTGATATTGCGTCAATAGCATCATATCTTGATAAGAATAGGAATGTGAATACTACTGCTGCGAATATCCACCCTATTTTTCTCCAAGTTTTTGATGTTATGAACTTTTCAATGAAGTAGAAGTATATTATGAACGGTATGAATGCTGTTAATACTATTCCTAGTGCTGAGTATGGTAATAGTATTGTTTCAATCCATCCTGCTGTTAATAAGAATCTTACGCTTAGTATTGATACTATTATTCCCACTACTGCAGATAATCCTTTTTTCCCTGAGAACAAGGGTACTGATGATATTAGTATTGAGAAAACTACTATGAATATTAGTGCTGCAAATAATGATTTTATGAATAATACCTCCCCAACAGTACTCATTGGGTAACCTGCTCCTCCAACATTTCCCCCAAGTATTTGCGAATCTCCTAGTATTGGTTTTAGTATTGTGTTAAGGATACTCGTTGTTCCATCCCAAAAGTTTTGGAATGCGTCAGGAAATGATGCTCCCCTTCCGGCGTTAGCACCATAATTAATTTGTGCGCTTACTAAGAAGGATATTGATAGAATTGCTACTAGAACTGATGTTAAAATAATCCCACCCTTTTTACTCATGACATTTCATAATTTGTTTTAGTATATAAATGTTTTGAGAATAAGTGTTTTTAACGATTCTACAGTTACGAAAAGTCTAATATTTCTTTTTTTGTTCGTATTAGAATAAACAATTTTTTTGTTTTTAGTAATCACTACTTAGTGATTAAATAGTTAAATTTATATAGTATTTTCCCTTGCTTTATTCATGACATGTATGGATTACCAAGATGTTTCTGTAGCAACACCAAGTAATGATTATCTTAGCAGAAGTAAGGCCCTTATATCCGGGGATTATCCCACTTATGCTTCTCTTTGTGATGAACTGGGAGTAAGGCCTGAGGATCCATTAGCTTATGAAATTGGTAAAACAGTAATTAATTATCATTCTCAAAGAGCGGCTAATGAAGATTCAAAAATATTAGAAATGTTAGAGTCAGAAGAGAGAGAAGCTTTAGGAATACCTGCTGCACCAAAATTCCCATCTACTACGGTCCCAAGGGTTAGAAGCTCTAGAAGAGGAGCCATACCTAATGGTTGTGAACCAAGGAATGACAGACAGAGAAGAGCGTCCGGGGATAAGCCAGGTATAGATTTCTAGTTTTTTCTTTTTGATGCTAACTTTTATTAATTAACATTCTTGATTATATTTATGGGTTTGCAAATTCGTGATATTATCTCTCGTAAGCAGATTGAGATTAAGGATCTTAAAGATAAAGTTATTTGTATTGATGCTTATAATATTATTTATCAGTTTCTTTCTACTATTAGGCAGCCTGATGGTACTCCTCTTAAGGATGATAAGGGCAATATTACCAGTCATCTTTCCGGTCTTTTTTATCGTAATATTAATCTCTTAGATGATGGATTAAAGCTTGTTTATGTTTTTGATGGTAAGCCTCCCGAGCTTAAGAGTGCTACTAATGCTTCTAGAAAGGAGCATAAGGAGGATGCTAGGGTTAAGTTTGAGTCTGCTAAGGCTATTGATGATCGGCAGTCAATGGGCAAGTATTCTCGTCAAATGGTTTTTATTAATGAACAAATTGTTAATGAGAGTAAGGAGTTGTTAACTGCTATGGGTATTGCGGTTATTCAAGCTCCTAGCGAGGGTGAGGCTCAGGCTGCTCATCTTGCTCGTACTAATCCTGCAGCAGTTTATGCTGTTGGTAGTCAGGATTATGACAGTTTGCTCTTTGGTGCTCCTAGGCTTATTCAAAACTTGACTTTGGCTAATAAGCGTAAAACTGTTAGTGGTTACGTTGATGTTTCTCCCGAAATTATTGATCTTGATATGGTTCTTAATTCTTTGGAGATTAATCTTGATCAACTTATTTGTATTGGTATTCTTTGCGGTACTGATTATAATCCTGGCGGAGTTCGAGGTATTGGTCCTAAGAGAGCTTTGCAGATTGTTAAGACTTATAAGCAACCGGTTTTGATTTTTAATTCTTCGCAAGTTTTGGAAAGGTTTGCGCAGATGCTTTCTGAGGGTAACTCTTTTGATTGGCAGACTATTTTTGAGTTGTTTCATAAGCCCAATGTTGAAAACTTCCCTATTGTTTTCCCGGACATTAATCTTGATGAGATTAAGAGGATTCTTCTTAGTAGAGGTTTTTCTTCTGATCGTATTGATAAACAATTATTGAGGATTAAGAGACTAGTTAGTGATAGGAAGCAAACAAAATTGTTTTAAAGAAAGTAATATAAATGTTGGTTAACAAGTCTTATTTATGAATAAGAGGTTTACACTAGTTTTTTTGTTAGCTTTAGTTCTTTCTTTGTTTATTGTTTCAGCTCAAAACAATAATGCGAGTAATTTTTCTCAAGGTCTTTCTGAAATATTTTCGGATAATTCTCCCCTTAGCTTTCTCGTGATTTATTTTGCTGTTAGAATACTGGCTTTCATATTCATTTTTCATATGTTAGCTTTTGTTCCTTATTTTAAGAATATAATTATAAGGTTTATTGTTTCAATAGTTGTTACCGGACTTATTTCTTTATCTGGCGGTTTTGTTTTAATTGTTGGATTATTACAGTCTTTTAGCGAGTTGGTTCTGAAGATTACTAGTATTGATAGTTATGCTGCCGGTTTCATCATCGTTCTTACCCTAGTTGCTGCTTTTCTTTACTTAATCATTCATTTTTCTAACAAGTTCTTTTTGGAGAGTGTTCTTGATAAGACTGAGAATGATTCTACTTCTGCCGGTTTAAAGATTGCTGCCTTAAAGAAGATGTTTGATAATAAAAGATAAGAGTTTTATTTGTCTAATGCTTTCATTCCTTTTTGTAATCCTTCTGCTGTTCTTTTTATAATCATTCTGTCACTTTCTGTTTCTTGAGCTTTCTTTGCTTCTTTCTTTCCTTCTAAGTTTCCACTTAACTTTTTGTTTAGGTAGCTTATTAATAATAATACAGCAGCTATTATTGCTGCTACTATTAGTCTTACTATCAATGCTTCTGGTTTGAATACTAAGTATTCTATTAAGTATGCTATTCCTCTGTATAACCCTATTTGCGCTAGTATTATTGTTGCAAGTATTGCTGATAAAACAAGATATATCTTTTTCATTTCAAATGCTGACTTTGTTACCGAGTATATTTCTTTCATGAAATAAACCCATAATATTATTACTATTAAGAATTCTAGTGTTACGCTGAAGGGTTGTGCAAAGATTATTTTGAATACTAGAGAGTTTTTTTCTAGCCAATCATTCATTTTTGCTAGTTTTGGGTTTTGTAGCATTACTTTTTTGAATTCTTGCGATAAGTAGTCTCCCGGGCTTTGCGAGCCTTCTATTTTTTGGTTTATGTCTTGTGCTTTTTGTCCTAAACCTATTGCTAGTTGTGCTTCTGGCGGCACTTCCTGCGCGTTTACACTCAGGATTAGTGGTGCTATTAATAATATCAGAATTATTATCGCTAGCTCTTTTTTCATGATTTAGAATTATTTTTTCTCTTTATATAATTTGGGTCTTTATCAATCAAACCCTTCTTTTTTACTTTCTAATCTTTTCAATCTCTCTTCCTCTACTTGTTGTAATAGGTTTAGTCTTCTTACTTTGTTTTCTACTAAAGTTTTTTCTGCTTCGAATCCTTGTTTTGCTAAGAATCCCATTATTTGTCCTTGTAAAAATAAGAATGTTAGGGATAATATTATGATTATTAGGTACGCTAAGTATCCTCCTGCTTCTATCTTATCGTTTGAATATCCTGATACTAATTTGTATACTATGAATCCTATGAATCCTAACCATAAGATATAGCTTAATAATATACTGTTTTTTTCTGCTTTTCTTCTTGCTTCTACTGTAAAGAATATTAGTAATAAGAGAGGCACTACTCCTCCTAGCACCATCCCCATCGAGCTATAACTTACTAGTGTTAGTTGAATGTCTTCTGGCGTTAGGTACGCTGTTGCTAAGAATGATACTATGACTGCTAGTGCAAACCTTAATATTTTGTTTCCAAATTTTTCTCCATTTGCTCCAAATAATGGTAGCATTCCCACTAGAGGGTATATGAATAAGAATACTAAAATGGCGAATAAGTATTTTGCTATAACAGGACTAAACTGCCCTAATTCCCAGTCCACTAATGCTTTTTTAGTTTTATCAACAACTTTTTCAGCACTTTTTTCTTGGGCTATTGTTATTGCTGTAAAGCTTAGTATTATTAGAGCAATGGTTAAGTAAGTAAGAAATTTTTTTGAACCTTTTTTCATTATGAAAAGTTGTTATTAGAAGTTTATAAAAGTTTAGTAAAAAAATAATTAAGATTTTAAGAACTTACACCTAGTATCTTGTTTGCTCTGTCTCTTAGCGCCTTAGTCTTCTCATCGTATGTTGCTAGCGCTGCCCCAGTAAGCCCTCTTGGCCTGTCCCTATCTCTTCTTTCTGCTTCGCCTAGAAGTGATGACGCCAAATCTTTTCTTTCACTTTCTGTAGCTTGGTTTATTTCTGCCCTGAATAGAGCTCTCATAATCTTTCTTTGGAAAAATATGAATATTAGCGATACTGCTATGATTATCAAATATATGTAATACATCCATTCCTGACCTTCCGGAGCATTTTTCATAGTGTCCCATGTTCTCCATGCTAAGAATCCTATGTATCCAATCCAGATAACGTAACTTACTATTAAACCTCCAACACCATTTTCTTCCTTTCTCATCTCCACGCTAAAGAATACTAATAATATGAACGGTATTATCCCACCAAGCAATAACCCAAAGGCTCCGTATGATACTAATGCCACTTTTATTTCTTCAGGAACTAAGTATGCTGTCGCTAAGAATCCAACTATTAGGGAGAAGATGAATTTTACCACTCTGTGCATATTCTTTATTACTGGCACAAATTTTACTATCTCATATATCATAACAACCAATAAAAATAAGAATAACCACTTTGCAACACCCACACTTAGATTACCAGATTGCCAACCAGTAAACATATCCTTAATTGGATCCCATATTTTTTGTGCTGTGCTTTGTGCTGACACTAAACTTGTTAAGAATATTGATGTTAAAGATAAAACTAGTATTAGTGCTAAAATCCCTTTTCCACCAGTTTTCATGATTTCCTCAAAACTTTGTTCTTTATAAATATTTCGCAATTTTTGGCTCAATTGAAAAAAGAAAAATTATTTTTTTTGTGCTCCATTACTACTCGTATTAAGATATAAAAAGTCTTTTTGTGTTTGTTTTTTATGGATTTTGTTTTTGTTCCTGTTGATTACCAATCTTTTGATTACATGGATGAGAATTATGTTAAGATTTATGGTAGGAATAATGATGGGAAAAGGGTTTGTGTTATAGACAAGGTTAATCCTTACTTTTGGGCAATAATTAAGGATAAGACTAGCGATAAGGAACTAAAAAAGCTTGTTGCCAGTGTTGAAAAAATTAAGGTTTCTAACACTAACAGGACTAGTAGAGTTTTGAAGACAGAGGTTCATGATAAAAAGTTTTTGGGCAGAGATGTTAAGTCTCTGAAAATTTTTATTACTAATTATAAGGATGCTCCAGCGTTTGCTGACCAACTAGATTTTGATGTTATTGACAAGCGTCGAGAGCATGATTTAGGCACAATTACTAGGTATATTATGGATAGACAAGTTGTTCCTTTTAATCGTTACAAGGTTTCTGGTACTTTGTGTGACAGCTCAGATTTTGGTGGTATGGTGAGTACTCTTAATGTTGATTATGTGATAAAAGCTGAAAATTTTACCCTTGTTAATAAAGAAAAAGGTGATGATTTTGTTCCTAGTATTCTTGCTTGTGATATTGAGACTGATGATTTGGAGATTGGTAAGGGTAAGATACTTATGATTTCTGTCCATGGTCGTGGCCATGATGGTAAATTGGTTAGTAAGGTTTTTTCGTTCGGCGCGAATTCTTCCTCTTCTTCCTTGGATTTTGTTGTTGATTGTAAATCAGAAGCTGGTATGCTTCAGTCTTTTGTTGATTTTATTAAAGAAAATACTCCTGATGTTTTAGTTGGTTATTATTCTGACTCTTTTGATATGCCTTATATTCGTGAGAGGTGTAAAAAACTTAAGGTTGATTTGTCTTTGGGCTTGGATGGTTCTTCGCCTTGGTCAATAGGTACTAAGCGTCAATCTGTTCGTTTTGAGGGTCTTGTTCATTTGGACTTGTTTAAGTTTATTCAGATTAATTATTCTCAGTATTTGCAGTCTGAAACTTTATCTCTTAATGAGGTTGCTGGCGAATTGTTAGGCGAAAATAAGCTTGTTCATGAGTTTAAGCATTCTTCTAAACTAACGAGTGCTGAGTGGGAACAATTTTTTCGTTATAACTTGCAGGATTCCGTTATAACTTTTAGGCTTTGTGATAAGATTTGGCATGATATGGCCGAGTTTTCTCGCGTTACTTGTAAGCCTCTTTTTGAGATGTCTAGGGATGGTATGTCTACTCATGTTGAGGATTACATTCTTAATAATCTTTATCGTTTTAATGAAGTCGCTGAGAAGAAGGCTGTTCATGATGAGATTGGTGAAAGGATGGGCCGTGAAAAGTATGAGGGTGCTTTTGTTTTAGAACCAACTCCTGGTTTGTATGACCAGGTTGCCGTTTTTGATTTTACTTCTTTTTGGCCTAGTATTATTTCTACTTTTAATTTGTCTAGGTCAACTCTCTTAGAGAAGAAGTCTAAGGATTCTATAACTGTTGAGGTATCTACTAGTCCTAAAAGGGTTCATTATTTTTCTAAAAAACCTGGTTTTTTTCCCGAGATGCTTAAAGAAATTATTACTTTGAGAAAAGCCTGTAAGGCTGAGCTTAAAGTTAATCCTAGTCCTATTGTCCTTGCTCGTTCTAACTCTTTCAAGCTTTTAGCTAATGCTGCTTATGGTTACCAAGGATTTTTTGGTGCTAGGTATTATTGTCCAGAGGCTAGTGCTTCTGCTACTGCTATTAGTAGGAAATTTATTAAGGAAACTATTACTAAAGCAGAAGATTTTGGTTTCAAAGCTATCTATGGGGATACGGACTCTTTGATGTTAGAAGCTAACGGTAAAACTCGTTCTGATGCTCTTACTTTTTTGAAAAAGATTAATGGTGATCTTCCTGGTATCATGGAGCTTGACTTAGAGGATTTTTATAAGCGTGGATTATGGGTTACAACTAGGGGTGGCGAGTCTGGTGCTAAGAAGAAGTATGCTTTGATTAATGATAAGGGTAAAATGAAAATTCGTGGTTTTGAGACTGTTCGTAGAGACTGGTGTCGTTTGGCTCGTAATTTGCAGAATGAAATTTTAAAAATGATCCTTACTGAGGGTAATGAAAAGTCTGCTCTTCTTTACGCTAAAGAAATCATTAGTAAGCTTAAATCTAGGAGGATTGATGTTAAGGATATTCTTATTAGAACTCAACTTAAGAAGAGTATTGATGTTTACAAATCTCGCGGCCCTCACGTTTTGGCTGCTGAGATGATGATTTCTCGCTCCTTGCCTGTTGATTCTGGTATGCTTATAGAGTACTTTATTTCTGAGCCTGAGAAGGACTTGAAGGGTAAGCCTAAGTCTAAACGTATTGGCGATCGTGTTGCTTTACCAGGGGACGATAAGCCTTACGATATCGATTATTATCTTAATAACCAAATTTTGCCTGCTGTTGAGAACATTTTCCAAGTTTTCAGTATTGAGACTAAGGACATTATTGAGGGAGAATCACAAAAAAGATTGTTCTAAAATTTTAATAAGCAAAGGTTTAAATATATCAATTGATAAATCTATTTATGGAACTTCAAAAGTCTCCAAAGTTTAATGTTGCTAAAATTATTACTCGTAGCCCCACCCTTGAAACTGTCATGATGGTCGAGAATTTTATCAAAAAACATAACGGCGATTTTAAAAGAAATGAATTATGGAAGATGCTTCCTAAAAAAGTGATGTGGGGCACTTTTAATGTCATACTCCAATACTTAGTAGACAATAGTAAAATAGGAATTGATAAAAATGATTATGTTGTTTATATTTGGAGCCCAGAAGCAGCAAAACTATTTATAAATCGGAAAGATTATTGACTCATGAGACTATTTCGATCCGCAGATAAAGTTAGATTCGCAGAAGATAAATCAGAGTTAGCATTTAATAAACTTGCAAATAATAGTCCCTTAAAGAACTCCATCAATAAAGCCATTAAAGACCTTAAAGATAACGCCTTTTGTGGTGAGAGAATACCTCAAAAAATTATTCCTAAAGATTACACCAAAAAGTATAAAATTGATAATTTGTGGTGGTATCCTCTTGCTGATGCTTGGAGGCTTGTTTATTCACTTGTTACACCCAGCAATATTGAAATAATAGCGGTTATTATTGACTATTCTAACCACAAGGATTATGAAAGGAGGTTTGGCTATAAATAATCATGAAAAAGAAAGATTTTTCTCGCGCTCCTAATTTTCATAAAGTTTTTGAGGAAAGAATAAAAAAATTACTTGTTAGTAAGGATGACTTTGATAAGTATGTTGATTTTTCTTCTCGTGAGCCCCTTTGTTCTATTAGGTGTAATACTCTAAAGATTTCCCCTAAGGAGTTATTGTTTAAGCTTCGTTCTAACGGTTGGGTTGTTGATCAACCTTTTTCTTCCCATCCTGAAATTATGGTTGTTACTTCTATTCTCCAGCCTGGTGCTCTCGGTAAGTCTGTCGAGCACCTCTTGGGTTATTTTTATGTTCAGGAAATTTCTTCCATGCTCCCTATTATTGCTCTTAATCCTAAAAGTGATGATCGTTTGCTTGATTTGTGTTCTGCTCCAGGTTCTAAGACTACTCAGGCTGCTGCTTCAATGTTTAATAATGGTTTACTTATCGCTAATGATAATTCTCCTTCTCGTACTCGCGTTTTGGCTGCTAATCTTGAGAGAATGGGTGTTTCTAACACTTTAGTTACTTGTGAAGATGGTTCTCGCTTTTGTGATAAGACTATTAATAAAACAAAAATTCTTTTTTCTAAAGTTCTTCTTGATGCTCCTTGTTCTGGTGAGGGTACTGTTCGTTCTTCTAGGTCTGCTGCAAGTGATTGGAGTCTTGATCTTGTCCAAAGTTTATCTAAGAGACAAAAAAAGCTTATTGTTGATGCTTTCAGAGTTTTAGAAGTTGGAGGAGTTATGATTTATTCTACTTGCACTCATTCTCCTGAAGAAAATGAAGAAGTTGTTGATTTTCTTATTAAAAATTATGATGCAGAAGTTCTTCCGATAAGTATTCCTGTTAAGTCTAGGTCAGGTCTTACTTCTTGGGATGGTAAAAAGTTTGATTCTTCTTTAGTTAATGCTTGCCGTATTTACCCTCAGGATAATGATACTGAAGGATTCTTTTTGTGTAAGATAAAAAAATTGTCAAATAGTAAGAGAGGTACTAATTAATCATGGCTTCTTTTAATGTTCTTAATAATAAGGATAAGCAAGCTCTCCTTAGTCGCCTTAATAATCAATTCGGTATTTCTAAAATTGATGGTTCTTTCATTACTTTCGGTCATGACAAATTTCGTGTTTTTACTGGTGTTATAACTGCTGACCAGATTAGTACTTTAAAGCAGTTTTTTCGTCTTGAAATTTTAGGTTCTTACTTTTTTACTCTTGAAGGTGATGGCGATAATGATATTCGTCTTTCTCATGATGCTGCGATAATTTTGCGTGATCAAATTACTAAGAATTTTGTTGTTATAGATAAGGCTCAGGAGTTTGATTGGCTTAGGGGCAAGGACGTTTCTTTAACTCCCGACCAAGTTAAGGATTACGAGTTGGTTCGTGGTTTTGTTGTTGTTAAGTGTGATGGAGAAGTTGTTGGTTGTGGTAGGATTAGTCAGGATGGTCGTTTGCGTAATTTTGTTCCTAAAGAAAGAAGGATAAAGTAATCATTCTTTTTTCTTCACTTGTGACCTTTGTGTCATCCATTCTTTTATTTTTATTTCTCCTAATGGTTTGTCTCCTTTTTCTACTCTTAGACTTTCTTTTATTTCTTTTTTGAAGTTTTTGTTGTATACTAGGTGTAATCCTGCTACTACGATCATTGCTATTACGCTTCCTATTCCTGCTAATGCCATGTCTTTTTGTGCGTCCCATACGTCTCCTTGTGCTCCTAAGAATGCTAAGCCTGCTGTTGGGTCGACTATTACTGCTGCTCCCCATTCTATTATTTCGTAAATTGCTGCTAGTCCTAATGTTAATTCTATTGGGAAGTATAATCCCCATAAACCTTTTGTTTTTCCTAGTCTTACGAATACTTCTCTTATTGGGTATGCTAATAAGAATCCGAATGAGAAGTGCACTATTCTGTCGTACATGTTTCTACTGCTTCCGAACCATTCTTGTAATGTGTAACCCAGTGGTACTTCTGCGTAAGTGTAGTGTGATCCTATAACGTGCATTATCATGAATGCTGTTATTAGCGTGTAAGAAGTGTTTGATAGTTTGAAATAATAACTTACTATCAGTATTATTGGTACGAATATGAATACTAAATAGTTTTCTAGAAGCCACCCATCAGGATACTTGGGGTTTATTGCTGCCCAAACCCAAAATGCTAAGAATAATGTTATTAGGAATAATTGGTACTTGCTAATTTTCCACTCCATAACATTTTTTATGATGGCAGGTTTTATATATCTTCTTTTTTTATTATTGTTTATGGATAAGGATTATATTGCTGACTTGAAGAAGGCTGGTAAGATTCATCAAGAGGTTAAGGCTTTTGCTAAGAGTATTGTTAAGAAGGGTGTTCCTTTATTAGAGATTGCTGATAAGGTTGATGCTAAAATTAAGGAGTTAGGTGCTACTACTGCTTTCCCTATTAATTTGTCTATTAATGAGGTTGCTGCTCATTATACTCCTACTTATGATGATAAGACTTTAGCTAGTGGTTTATTAAAAGTTGATATTGGTATTTGTGTTAATGGCGCTATTGCTGATTGTGCTTTTTCTGTTGATTTAGATAATAGTGATATTAACAAAAAACTTATTGAGGCTTCTCGTGCTGGCCTGGAGGCTGCTATGAGGACTGCTAAGTTTGGTGTTACTCTTGGTGATCTTGGTAGGAGTATTCAGGATGCTATTGTTTCTAGGGGTTTTTCTCCTATTAAGAATCTTTGCGGTCATCAAGTTGACCGTTTTGTTGTTCATGCTGGTCAAACTGTTCCTAATTATGATAATGGTAGTAATGTTAAAATGGTTGAGTCAGGTTATGCTATTGAGCCTTTCGTGACTACCGGTACTGGCCTAGTTTTTGAGGGTAAGCCATCTAATATTTATCGTTTAGTTAATAAGAAAAATGTTCGTGACATGTTAGCTAGGGAGATTATTCTTTTTATTGATAAGGAGTATAATGGTTTGCCTTTTGCTTCTCGTTGGGTTGTTAAAAAGTTTGGTCCTAGAGCAGTTCTTTCAATGAGCATTTTAGAAAGGGAAGGAATCCTTTATCATTATCCTCAACTTGTTGAGAAATCTCGTGAGCCTGTTGCTCAAAGTGAGAACACATTACTAATACTGAAAGATAAGACGGAAGTAATGACTGAGGATTTTAAGATTTGATTAGTTCTTCCCAGTTTTCTTTGTAATCATTAAATCTTTTTTCGAATTCTTCTTTCGTTGTTAATGGTATTTTTAACTGATTCATTTTTTCTTTTAGTGTTTTTATTGCTGACTCTTTGTTTTCTTCGCTAGTCATTATTTCCATTTCTATTATGTGTCCGTACCCTTTTGTGTAGTCTATCATTACTTCTATGTTTTGCCATTTGAATGTGTGTCTGTTTCTAAACCATTTTATTTTTACTTTGTATCCTAATCCTAAAAATAGTTTTTCTGCTTTTTCGAAGTCATCTTTTGAGAATTTTATTTCTATTTCTTCTCTTGCTTCATCGTGTATTTTTCCTTTTTTCATCCATACTTTTGAGAAAAAATTGTTTTTTTGAATTCTTAGGTCCTCTTCAGAGTCGAAATAGTATGTTTCCTGGTAGTCTTCACTTAAAAGTTCCCCTTCTTTTGTTAATAGCGTTATTAGTTCTTCATATTTTTGTTTTGTTATGAAACTTCTTATTTCTACTTCTATGTTGTTAGTCATTATGATAAAATGTTCTGATAACCCCTAAACTTTCTGGGTTGATAAGGGTACTCCCTTACTTTTATCCTAGGTAGTTTCTTACTTCTGGTGTTAGTGATGCTCTTGCGTTTTTTAGGTATTCTTCTTCCATTTTTGTGTATCTTTCTGCTGCTGTTTTTGTTACTGATGCCGGTACTTTTTTCATTGCATCTAGGAAGTGTTTCATTGATACGTCTTTTGCGTTAATGTCTTCTCGCAGGGATAGTATTGCTGCTTCACGGCATAAGCTTTCTATGTCTGCTCCTACGTATCCTTCTGTTTCTGCAGCTAATTTTTTTATGTCTACGTCTTTTGTTAGTGGCATTCCTTTTGTGTGTATTGATATTATTTTTTCTCTTCCTTCTTTTGTTGGCGGTCTTACTAGTAATAGTCTGTCGAATCTTCCAGGTCGCAGGATTGCTGGGTCTAGTATGTCTGGTCTGTTTGTTGCTCCTATTACTACTACGTCGTGTAGTTCTTCCATTCCGTCCATTTCTGCTAGTAGTTGGTTTAGTACTTGTTCTCCTACTTTGTTTCCTGAGTATTCTCCTCCGCCTCTTCTTGATGCTAAGCTGTCTATCTCATCAAAGAATATTACGCATGGTGATACTTGTCTTGCTCTTTCGAATACTTTCCTTACTCCTTCTTCGCTTTTTCCTACCCACATAGATAATAATTCTGGCCCTTTTACTTGTATGAAGTTTGCTTGGCTTTCTTTAGCTACGGCTTTTGCTAGTAGTGTTTTTCCTGTTCCTGGCGGCCCGTATAGCAGTATTCCTCTTGGCGGCCTTATTCCCATTCTTATGAATGTTTCTGGGTGTTTCATTGGCCACTCTACTGCTTCTTTTAATTCTTGTTTTATGTAGTCTAATCCTCCTACGTCGTTCCAGTTTACGTTTGGCGTGTCTATTAGTACTTCTCTCATTGCGCTCGGTCTTACGACTTTTAGTGCGTCCATGAAGTCTTGCATCCTTATTCTTAATTCTTTTAGTACTTCTTCAGGTATTTCTTTTTCTTCTTCTAGGTTTAGTTTTGGTAATACTTTTCTTAGCACGCACATCGCTGCTTCTTTTCCTAGTGCATTTATGTCTGCTCCTACGAATCCGTGTGTTATTCCTGCTAGTTCTTGCATCATTTCTTTAACGCATATGGAGTTTATTTCTTCTCTTTCTTTGCTTGTTAATTTTTTTGTTATTGCCTCGTTTTTTTGTTCGTCATCCGTTAATAATTCGCTTATTGGTGTTAGTGTTAGAATTTTTTCTTTTAGTGTTTCTATGTTTTTCTTTATTTCTGCTGTTTTTCCTGCTTCTTTGTTGTTTTTTTGTTCTGTTATCATCGTGTTTAGTTCGTTCTTCACTGTTTCAATGTTTTTTAGTAGGTAGGATTTTTTTATTGGTGCTACTATTGGCATGTTTCTTGTGTGTATTTTTAGAATTGATAGTCTTCCGTTTTTGTCTGGTACGTTTATGTGTACTTCTCTGTCGAATCTTCCCGGTCTTCGTAGCGCTGGGTCTATTGCGTTTGGTCTGTTTGTTGCTGCTATTACAACTACTTTCCCTCTTGCTTTCAGTCCGTCCATTAGCGTTAATAATTGTGAAACTACTCTTCTTTCTACTTCTCCTTGTACATCTTCTCTTTTTGGTGCTATTGCGTCTATTTCGTCAATGAATATTATGCTTGGCGCGTTTTTTTCTGCTTCTTCAAATTTGCTTCTTAAGTTTTTTTCAGACTCTCCATAAAACTTTGACATTATTTCTGGTCCGTTTAGTAGTATGAAGTTTGCGTCCGATTCGTGCGCTACTGCTTTTGCTAGCATTGTTTTTCCTGTTCCTGGTGGTCCGTGCAGTAGTACTCCTTTTGGTGGTTCAATTCCTAATTTTTCGAATATTTCTGGGTGTTTTAGTGGTAGTTCTACCATTTCTCTTATTTTTTTTACTTCGTCTGTTAATCCTCCTATGTCTTCGTATGTTACTTCTGGCATTTCTCCTTCTTCTGATAGTTCTACTGCTTTGCTTGATAGTGTTAGTTCTGTGTTTTCTGTTATTATGCATGCTTGTATTGGTGTAGTGGAAACTACTGCGAATCTTATTTGGCTTATTCCTCCTAGTCCAAATCCTCCTGGCATTCCCATTCCTTCCATTAAGTCTCCGAATATTCCTGGTAATTCGTCGAATTCGCTCATTAGGTCTCGTCTTCTTTTTGCCCCTCCAAGAACTAATAAGTCTCCTTTCATAACTGCTCTTCCTAAAAGGCTTGTTTTTATTCCGTTAGGGTCTCCTTGCACCATTATGTTTTTTTGTGCTGGTGCGATAGTTATTTTTTTTGCTTCTTTTATTGCTGCTTTTTTTATTATTACTGCTTCTCCAATGCTTGTTTTAGAGTTTTTTCTTATTATTCCGTCAATACGGACTATTTTTTCTCCTAAGTCTGCTGGGTATGCTCGGTCAACTATTGCTACTGTTTCTCTTGCTCCTTTTATTGATACTATATCTCCTCTTCGAAGTCCTAATTGTTTCATTAGTTCTAAGTCTATTCTTGCTATTCCTTTGTATGCGTCGTCTTGTAATGCTTCGACTACTCTTAACTTCAATTCTTTTCCGTCTTTTCCTTCATCACTTATTTTTGTTTCCATTTTTTTATTTTTCTTCTCCGAATGTTATGTTTAGTCTTTTTGCGCTATCAAAACACATACTTACCATGTCGTTCATCATTTTTTCTTGTTCTTGCATAAAGTTTATTATTTCTCTAGGTATGCTTACGGCGTAAGAGTTACCTACTATTCTTAGTTTTACTTTGAATTCTTTGTTTTTAAGTTCTACGAATTGGTTGTATTCGCTCATATCTCCAGGATGCATTATCCTGTCTCCGCATTTTGCGCATTCTACCATCCTTAGAGAGAAACCGTTTTTTACTATTTCTCCTTTATTCATTGTTGTGTTGCATTTGTTGCAGCTTATTTTTGTGTCGAATATATCTGTCATTTTCTTGTGTATACGGCTTAGATATACATGTTGTAGCCCTTTTTAAATATTTCTATGTTGCAGGCTATAATTCTTCTCTCCCTAAGCTTTAAATTCTCTTTATTCTTTTGTTTTTCCATGTCTAAAAGGGGTAATTTTTTTGTTAAGTTTTGGAATTTTTTATGGAATGATGAGTCTATTTGGGGTTGGCTTGTTTCTTTAATTGTGATTTTTGTTTTTATCAAATTCATCTTTTTTCCAGGTCTTTCTTTTGTTCTTTCCTCTTCTCTTCCTTTAGTTGTTGTTGAGTCTTCTTCTATGTCTCACCAGGCTTTTGTTTTTGGTGAGTTTAATCATTTTTGGTCTCTTAATCATGTTTGGTATGAGGATAGGAATATTTCTAAATTTATGGCTAAGTCTTGGCCTCTTAAGTCTGGACTCGAGAAGGGGGATATTGCGCTTGTTGTTGGTTATAGGAATTCCGACCCTGTTATTGGTGATATTATTGTTTTTAATGCTGGTCAGCAGCACCCCATTATTCATAGGGTTGTTGATATTCAGTCTGTTAGTGGTAAAAAGTTCTTTTTTACTAAGGGCGATGGTAATCCTGATCAGTTGTCTCTTGATAAAATGATTTCTAGAGAGAATATTATTGGTAAGGCGATTATTAAGATTCCTAAGCTTGGTTGGATTAAGCTTTTGTTTGTTGGTATTTTTTGATTATTTTTCTAGTGATTTTACTTCTTTGTTTACCCATTTGTCTCCCACTAGGTAGAAGTATGCTCCTAACATGTCAAATCCTATGTCCCATATGATGTTTGTTTTGTTGTCTGCTGAGAAGAATATTCCTCTGCTGTAAAATATCCATTCGTATACTTCCCAAAGTATTGCTAGTGTTAGTATTGTTAGGAGTTTTTTTGTTTTTGATTTATTGAAAACTTTGTCATTTGTCATCAAGTACATTAGTATTAGTCCCATCATTACATGTCCTAAACTCCATAAGTCTATGTACACATAATCATTTTTTATTAGTCCTGTGTTCATTATTGTTGTGAATGCGTCAATCCATGCGTTTATGTCTTCAAATATCATTATTTCTTTATGCTCCAAAGTTTTATATAGTCTGCGTCTAACTTTCTTATTATGGAGTTTTGTCCTAAGTGCGGCGGTTTAGTAACTGATAAGAAGAAGAATTCTCAGTGTATGAAGTGTGGTCATTCTATTAAGGGTATTACTAAGATTAGGACTAGCGAGAAGATTGAGAAGAAGCCAGAGGTGGGTATTGTTAAGGAGAAAGAAGTTGATGTTTTCCCTACGACTAACGCTGTTTGTCGTAAGTGTAAGCATGGTGAAGCTTACTTTTGGTCTGCTCAAACTCGTGCAGGTGACGAGGCTGAAACTCGTTTTTTCAAATGTACTAAGTGTAAGTATTCTTGGCGTGAGTACAGATAATAATTAAAGTTTTTTTCTTACAAGTTCTTGTATATTCCTAAACTACCTATTTGTTTAAATAATAGTTTTTTGGTTTATTCTGGAGGTTAAAAATGAGGCAGTATCATGATATTATCAAGGAGGTTTTGAGAAGGGGTGAAGTTCAGCCCGAGATGAGAACTGGCCAGTTCGTTCTTAGTATTCCTTCTTGGCGCACTTCTTATGATACTTCTAAAGGTTTACCTATTGTTACTACTAAGAATATTCCCCATCGTCTTCCTTTTGAGGAAATTTTTTGGAAGTTAAGAGGTGAAAGAACTGCAAAAACTCTTTCTGATAAAAAAATAACTATTTGGAACGGTAACGCTTTTGATTTGTACGTTAGAAATAAAGGTCTTGATGCTCAGTATCCTAAAAATACTCCTGCTTGGAACGCAGGCTTTGCTGAGTTTAACGAAAAATTAAGAGCTGGCGAAGTTGATGGCGATTTAGGCCCAGTTTATGGTTATCAGTGGAGGCATTGGAAAGATTCCGACGGTAGTGAAGTTGATCAGGTTAAAGATCTTTTTGATAGTATTAAAAAAAATTCTGGTTCTAGATATCATACTTTAAGTGCTTGGAATGTTGGTGATCTTAAAAAGATGGCTATTGGTCCTTGCCCTTTCTTTCACCAGTTTAGTGTTTATGGCGATAACATTGATCTTGTTGTTAATCAGAGAAGTTGTGATGTTTATTTAGGTATTCCTTTTAATGACTCTCAGGATACTTTGCTTCTTCACATGGTTGCTAGGGAAGTTGGGCTTAATCCTCGCAATCTTGAGAGGCTTATGGGTAATACTCATATTTATTTGGGTGTTTCTCCTAGGGCTGATTTTTGGCTTGATAAGGATAATGTTTTTGAGTTTAGGAAAAAGTTTGTTTCTATTAATAAAAGAGAAGATTATATGGGTTTAAGGGATTGGTATTTGTCACGTGCAGGTCCCGAGTCTTCAGGTAATGAAAAGAAGGATCATGTTCCTTTCACGCTTGAACAATTATCAAAGGAGCCTAAAGATCTTCCTAAGCTCGTTTTAGGTGATGTTCCTTTCTTTGATGCTATTCATAAGCTTCCTAAAGAGGTTTGTTCAGTCGTTGGTTATGACCCTCACATTTGGGATTCTTGGGCTGTCATGGCTGCTTAAGTAAGAACTTTTTTAAAGCCCCTTTTTCTTCCTTTATTCGTTATGGTTCCGTAGCTCAGCCTGGCCAGAGCACCTGACTCTTAATCAGGGTGTCGGGGGTTCAAATCCCCTCGGGACCATTGCCATTTTTTTTCTTCTTTAGAAAAGTTTTTAGCATAAATATTTTGTGAGAATAATTTACCACCTCTCTTTCATCAACCTCCTTTTTTTTAGTTAAAACTAAAAAATAATAATCGAGTTTATGTCTGAGTTATAGCTTTTTTTATAAAAAAACTTTTATTGTAATAGTTTTCTTATGTTTTCTATGTGGTCTGCTATTTCTGTTCCTTTCTTGGTCAGCTTTATTATCTTTATACGGCCTTGTTTTTCAAACAAAACAAGCCCAAGCTTTTCAAGTGTTTGCAGAATTTTTACAGCGTGGCTGTAAGTGCAGTCTACTTCTTTGGCTAAAACGCTTCCATATCTCGCTTTAGAAACTTTTTTCAGAGCTATTAGCATTAGTGCTGGTTTGCGTCTAAAAAATATGTCGAAGTTGTCTTTCATGATTTATTTCCTTTATAGTTTTTTGGCAAATATCGAATATATGCTTTCCAAACTATACATTGGAACCTTTATTTTTCTTTTTAAACCTTTCCTTAAATGACGATAATTTTTCACTACGACTTGGTGGAGTATAGAAATAGACTATTATAGTGACACTTCTTTATTTTTTCTTAAAGACAAGCTTTAAATAAATACTTAATTAATAATTATTCATGATTGATATTAATTTGCTTCGTGATAATCCCGATTTAGTTAAGGATAATATTAAGCGTAAGGGTCAGGATGAAAAAGTCGTTCTTGTTGATACAATTATTGATCTTGATAGGCAGTGGCGTGCTTGTAGGGTTGAGGCTGATACTCTTCGTCATGAGAGGAACAAGGTTTCTCAGGATATTAATGAGACTAAGAAGAGTGGTGGTGACATTAAACACTTGCTTAATAAGGCTAAGGAAATACCTGCGAAGCTTGTTGAACTTGAGAATAAGGAGAAGAATCTTCAGGAAGAGATTAAGAAGCATTTGTCTACTATTCCTAACATTTTTTCTAAGGAAACGCCTAAGGGCAAGGATGGTTCGCAAAATGTTGAGATTATGAAGTCTGGTAAGATCCCTAAGTTTTCTTTCACTCCTAAGAATCATGTTGAGTTACTAGAAAATTTAGGTCTTGTTGATTTTGATGCTTCTGCTAAATCTTCAGGTAACGGTTTTTATTATTTGAAGGGCGAGTTAGCTATTCTTAATCAAGCTCTTATTAGGTTCGGCATTGATTTTATGAGGAGTAAGGGTTATGATTATATTGAGACTCCTTTAATGCTTAATAATAATTCTCTTTTTGCTTCTATGAATAAGGAGGCTATTGAGCAGTCTGTTTATCGTATTGCTGGTGAAGATTTGGGTTTGATTGGTACTTCTGAGCAGGCTCTTCTTGCTCTTCATTCTGGTAAAACAATACTTGAGTCTGATTTGCCTAAAAAGTATTTTTCTTACTCTATGTGTTTTCGTAAAGAAGTTGGTGCTCATGGCATTAATGAGAGGGGTTTGTGGAGAACTCACCAGTTTAATAAGATTGAACAATTCGTTTTTTGTAAGCCCGAGGATTCTATTAAGATTTATGACGAATTATTAAAAAATTCTGTTGATATTCTTAAAACTCTTGATCTTCCTTTTAGGGTTATTGAGATTTGTACTGGTGACTTGGCTGATTGGAAGTATCGTAGTGCTGACTTGGAGGTTTATCGTCCTACAACTAAGGAGTATGGTGAGGTTATGTCTTTGAGTAATTGTACTGATTATCAGGCTAGGAAGCTTGATATTAAGTGTGTTGATTCTCAGGGTGTTCGTAGAGTTCTTCACACTCTTAATGATACTGCTCTTGCTACTTCTAGGATTATGGTTTGTATCATTGAAAATAATCAGCAAGAAGATGGCTCTATTACTATTCCTAAATCGCTGTGGAAGTATACTGGTTTTAAGGAAATGAAAGCAAAAAAGGTTCCTGCAAGGAAGGAAGAGAAGTCTAAAGTAAAGAAGGTTGTTAAGAAGAATAAATAACTTTTTTTATAATTTTATTGGTAGTCCGCTATTCATTGATTTTCTTGATGCTTCTAAAACTTCTGTTACTCTTCTAGCAAATTGTAATCCTGTTTTGAATTCTTCTCCACTTGTTAAGCAATCAAAGAAGTGTTTTATTTCTCTTGCTAGTGGTTGGTCTTTATGGTCTCTTAGGTCATCAATTACTACTTTCTCTTCGTTTGTTTGTCCTGTTCCTTTTTTTGTTAAGTATACGAGTTTTGGTATTCCATAATCGTCTATTATTGCTCCTCCGCCAGTCCCGCTTATTTCTATAGTTCTTGTTTTTCTTGTCCCTAGCCAATTCGCATTCATGGTTGCTCTAGTTTGGCCATGTCTCAATAATATGTCTGCTACTTCTTCATACCCCACCACGCCGGGTTTTCTTATTCTTGATTCTCCATCAGCATAAACTGTTGAAGTTTTTCCAGGTAGTAAGTCTACCATCATCGATATGTCGTGGACTAGTATGTCTTCTAGTACTGAGTCATGTTCTCTCAGTTTTGAATCAGCTGAGAATCTTGAATTCCATGTTCTTACCCCCCCAAACAGTCCCCCCGTTACATCTTTTCTTAATTGTTCTACTGCTTTATTGTAAAGCATTAAGTATCCTACCATTATTCTTCTTCCAGATCTTTCACAGTTTACTTCTAGTGCACACGTGTCATCAACTTTTGTTGTTCCTGGTTTTTCTAAGAATACGTCTTTACCAGCCACTAAGAATGCTTTAGCGTAATTTACGTGCGTATTTGTTGGTGTTGCTATCATTACTGCATCAACTTCTTTATCATGAAGTATTTCTTGCATATTGTTTGTCGGCTTAACTTCGTAGGGTCGGCTTTTTTCTGCTATTGCTCTTATAGCATTTTCTACATCTCTTGAGAATAAGTATTTTACTCTTACTTCTTCTGGTGCGAAATCTCTTATTGTTGTGTTGAAAATGTTTTTTCCCCACTTAGTCCCTAGTACCGCTATTGTTCTTTGGCTCATCCGAAATTATTCTTTTTCTTTGCTTTTATACTTTGTTGGTTTTTATTATCCTGTTTAGTTGTCTTACATAAAGCTTAAAATACCTAAATTCTCATTTACTGACATGTCTCTAAAGAATGTTATTGTCCCTAAACATGTAGGGATCATCCTAGATGGTAATCGTCGTTTTGCTAAGAGGCTTATGACTATGCCTTGGAGGGGTCATGAGTTTGGTGCTGGTAAAATTCATGATTTGTTAAAGTATTTTAAGAGTTATGGTGTTATGGAATTAACTCTTTATGCTCTTTCTATTGATAATATTAACAATCGTCCTAAGAATGAGCTTAGTATGTTATTCAAAATTTTTCGTGATGAACTCCGAACTATGAGTTTGAAAGAATTAAAGGATGGGGGTATTAGTATTAGGTTTGTTGGTAATTTGATTATGCTTCCTGATGATATTAGGCTTCAGTGTGAAAAGCTTGAGGGTGATACTTCTAAGAATAAGCCTTTCATTGTTAATTTTGCTATTGCTTATGGTGGTCGTGAGGAAATAATTAATGCTGTTAAAAGGATTATTGTTAGTAAGGTTAAGCCTTCTAGTATTAATGAAAAAACTTTTAGTAATAATCTTTATTTGTCTCATGATCCTGACTTAATTATTCGTACTGGTGGAGAAAAGCGTACTAGCAACTTTTTGCCTTGGCAGAGCACTTATAGCGAATGGGTTTTTCTTGATAAGATGTGGCCTGAGTTTGGTAAGGAAGATTTAAAAGCTTGTATCACAGAATTTTCTAATAGGAAAAGAAATTTTGGTAAATAAAAAATTATGGTAGAAAAAACTTTAGTTATTGTTAAGCATGATGGTGTTCTTAGAGGTCTTGTTGGTGAAATTCTTAAGCGTTTTGAGAATACTGGACTAAAAATTGTTGGTATGAAAATGGTTTGGGCTTCTGAGAAAGTTGCTAGAGAACATTATGTGGCTGATGAAGCTTGGGCTAATGGCGTTTTTAACAAGGCTAAGACTGCGTTCCAAACCCAAGGTAAAGTTTTGCCTTTTGATACTGCTAAACAGTATGGTGATTATATTCAGAAGATGAATCAAGATTATCTTAAAGAAGGTCCTGTTGTAGCTATGGTTTTTGAGGGTTATCATGCTGTTGAGGTAGGTAGGAAGCTTTCTGGTAATACTGAGCCTAGACAGGCATTACCGGGTACTATTCGTGGTGACTTCATGTTTGATTCTTACTCTGCTGCTAATTCTAAGGAGAGAAGTGTTAGGAATCTTATTCATTCTTCAGGCACTGTCGATGAGGCTAACAGAGAAATTTCTTTATGGTTTGATAAGGGTGAGATTCATAATTATTCTAAAGATTTAGATAAACATCACAACTAATTTTTTTTTAACAATGGTTCTTCCAGATAGACTAACCAGCACAGGTATCAGTTCTAAATACTCTAATGCTATTAATCATGCTTTGCAAGACTATGTTGATTGGTGCCAGATTAGAGGTGAAGCTCATCATCAGAGTAAGGTTCATTCTTTTAAGGATACTATAAGTCAAGCTAAACTTTTATCTATACATGGCAAGGATTATCATGACAAGCTTAGGCTTGCAGAACTAACTTTTTTTGCTCATCTTCTTGATGATAAGTTAGATTCTGGAGGTATTGTTGGTGTCCGGGTTGATTCTTATGATGATTTCCAGGTTTCAGCAACTAATGATGTTTCTAGTGTTTCTGAGAGAATGATGGATTTTGGTTTAGATCATCGTGAAAGGGCTGGTATTCGTAAAACTATTATGAAGGTTGCTCATGGTGCTGCTATTCAGTCTTCTTCTAATTCTTCTGATCAAAAATTAAGAGCGCAAAAGTTTCAGTTAGCTGTTGCTTCCGGACTTTCTAATAAGGGTTTTCAGTCTCGCGTTATGAATCTTCACCCTGCCGTTTTTTATCTTACTACTCATTCTTCTATTGATGCTTGGGTTTCTATAGGTTCTAGAACTGATACTTCTGATATTAGCGCAGCTTTAGATTTGTTTTTTACTCCTATGATTTATTATCATGATGCTAAAGTTGAGTCTAGGCATGTTGGTGAGGGTTTTCCTCTTGCTTATGGTAGGCGTTTAACTTCTGGTGGTATTGTTCGAGATAAGCATTTTTTTGAGATGATGAGTATTTTTGATGATCATTTTAGAGAATTATCCCATGGTAAGAATCCTTTATTGTTTGAGCAAATGCTTGCTGCTTATGATTCTTTCCGACCTCATCTTCCTTCTTCTTTGGTTTCTAAGTATGATGATTCTTTAAAGTTTATAAGGGGTTAATCCCTTATTATTTTATGGTTAGGATTCTTGCTTTTGGCGATATTCATTCTGATAAGAGGAAGGCTCGACAGTTAGCTTTGCAGGCTAAGAAGGAAAAGGTTGACTTGGTTATTCTTACTGGTGACCTTACTTATAATGATGATTTGTCTGGTATTATTGGCCCTTTTTCTAAGGAGGGTATTAAGGTTTTGGTTATTCATGGTAATCATGAGGATTCTTCTTGTTTGAATGTTTTGGAGGAGTTGTATGATAATGCTAAGAGTGTTCATGGTAAGTATCATATTCATGATTATGTCGGTTTTTTTGGTGCTGGCGGTGCTGATTGTTATCCCATTCCCACAACTGAATCAGATATTGAGAAAATGCTTAATAAGGCTCATGGTGACTTGGTTAAGAATGGTAAAAATCTTCGTAAGAAGGTTATGATTGCTCATCATCACCCTAAGGGTTCTTCTTCAGAATTTTCTGGTTTTGCGGGTAGTAGTTCTGTTCGTAATGCTATTGAGAAGTTTCGTCCTGATCTTGCTTTATTTAGCCATATTCATGAAGCTTCTGGTATGGAGGACAAAATTGGTAATTCTCGTGCACTAAACGTTTCTAGAAAGGGTTTCATTATTGACTTATAAAAAAAGTTTTTTTATTCTTTTTGTTCTTTTTTCTTACTTATTTGGTCGTAGTGTGGTATCCATGGTATTAGGAAGCATACTACTGCTCCGATAATTCCTGGCAGGTAATATTTGAATCCGAATGCCATCCCTATTGCTGCTCCGAACCATACTGTTGCTGCTGTTGTCAAGTTTCGTACTGTTGGTCCTCTGTGGAATATTATTCCTGCTCCTAAGAATCCTATTCCTGTTACTATTTGTGCTGCTATTCTTGATGGTGCTGCTACTTCAGTGTTTAGTGATAAGAATGTGAATAGCATTGATCCGCATATTACTAATGCCATTGTTCTTATTCCTGCGTCTTTTCCCCTTGCTTCTCTTTCAAATCCTATTAGTATTCCTGCCATTACGCTTAGGATCATTCCTACTAAAAAGTTTGATATTAGTGTATCCATTTTACTTCACCTTTTTTTTCTTCTTTGTTCAAGTTTTTTTTGTTTAATAAGCTTTCGAAGGCTTATCTTTTACTTAAAATTTTAAAAATTTAATAATAAATTATTTTTTTGCTTAGTTTTTACTCCAAGCTGCTATTCCGATTACTACTAAGTATGCTAATCCTCCAATTATTGGTATTACTGGTAGTATTGCCCACCATGCTGGTTTGCCTATTTTTTCGAATAGTTTCCAATTCCAGATGATGATGTAAACTGCCAATATTATCATTGCTACTAGGTTTAGGAATGGTATGAATAATCCTATTATTAGCAACCATGGCCACCAATGCATTTGTGATGTTTTCCATGCTATTATTGCTGGACCTATTGCTGGTATCCATGCTACTGTTGGTGAAGGATACCTCGCTTTTCTTGCTATTGCCATGAATGCAAAGCTTGTGTAAATATACACTCCTAAGGATAATAGTATCATCAACCACAAAAATACTCCTACGAATAGTCCTAATGCTGCCGCCATCCCTAAATCAGGATTAGCTTCTGCGAATGCTGTTAGTTCTTGTAAAAAAATCATTTTTTTTATTTTTCTTTTGACCCCCTTTCAACTAATAAGTAACTTCTATTATTATCGAGAGATTAGTTTAAATATGTTATTCAAAACCATAAATCCTTAAATAATGTTTTTTGTTAATTATTTTTATGAGTCAGTCTCTTCTTGATAAGCTGAAAAGTGATGGTTTTGAGGCTGGAGGTTTAGTTCGTAATGATAAACTTCCTGAACAACTAATTCCCCACTTGTTGGATTTAGCTCGAGGATTTTATGATGATTTGAGAATTATTCCTTTAGAGATAGTTTTGGATGGTGTGAATGGTAAAACAAAAGAAGATCCTTCCCATGTTGTCTATGTTAAGGATAATACTTCTCACCCTGATTATGTTAAAAATAAAGTCAGAGTCGTAACAGTCCACATGACTTGTCCAAATGGACCTTATAATAAGAGATTGTGACTAAATTTTTTTGTTTTATAGTTTTACTATCTAAATTTATAAAAACTCTCAATTTCTTTTACTGATTATGGCTTCTAAGAATACTGGTAATAGTAAATCAAGTGGTAGTGGTTATGTTCCTTTAGATGAGTCTTCTATTAAGCGTTCTTTGACTATTCCTGAAAAGCCAAAAGTTATTGTTGAGACCATTGAGAAGCAGGGTAAGATTATGCCTAGAAAGACTTCTGTTTACAAAAAGCGCTCTACTACCAAGTCTTCTAAGCCTAAGTCTTCTTCTTCTTCTTCTCGTTTTGTTGGTCGTGAGCCTCCTGTTAAGAGGGTTGGTAAGGGTGATTATGTTTTGGTTATTACTGAGAAGCCTCAGGCTGCTTCTAAAATTGCTGATGGTTTAGGTAATGCTAGGAAGGTTTCTATGCCGGGAGGAGTTTTTTATTATGAGGTTACTCGTGGTGGGGAAAAATTAGTTGTTGCCTGTGCTGTTGGTCACCTTTTTGGTTTGCAGCAGTCTGCTGGTCAAAAATCTTGGCCTGTTTTTAATTTGGAGTGGGTTCCCTCTTATAGTCGTAAGGGTGCCGAGTTTACTAAAAAGTATTACAATGTTTTACGTAAGCTTGCAACTAAGGCTAAGTCTTTGGTTGTTGCTACGGATTATGATATTGAGGGTGAAGTTATTGGTTGGAACATTGTTCGTTTTATTTGTGGTGAACCTGATGCTAAGCGGATGAAGTTTTCTTCTCTTACTAAAGATGAGATTAGTAAGTCTTATGATAATGTTTTCACTAGTATTGATTGGGGTCAGGCTTTTGCTGGTGAGACTCGTCATTATCTTGATTGGCTTTATGGTATTAATCTTTCTCGTGCTTTGATGGAGGCTATTAAGAAGGCTGGTAATTTTCGTGTTATGTCTATTGGTAGGGTTCAGGGTCCTGCTCTTAATCTTGTTGTTAAGAAGGAACTAGAGATTAGTAGTTTTAAGCCTGAGCCTTTTTGGCAAGTTTTTTTGCTTATTGATTGGCAGGGAGAGAAAATAGAACTTAAGTATGTTAAGGATATTACTAATGAGTCTGAACTAAAAAAGTTTTCTGAGATTGCTCATAAGCATGTTCATGCTAGCACGTTTGATTCTCAGCAGTCTATTCCTCCTCTTCCTCTTTTTGATCTTACTACTCTTCAGACTGAGTCTTACAAGTTTTTTGGTCTTACTCCAACTCAATCTTTGGCTGTTGCTCAAAAGTTGTACTTGTCTGGTCTTATTAGTTATCCTCGTACTTCTTCTCAAAAACTTCCTGCTGGCACCGATGTTTCTATTATTGTTAAGAAGCTTTCTAGGGTTTTTTCTAAGGAAGCTTCCCTTGTTTCTAGGAATTGGCCTGTTGAGTCTAATAAGACTGATCCTGCTCATCCTGCTATTCATCCTACTGGTGAATTGACTGGTTTTGATTCTTTGTCTTCTGATGAGTCTAAAATTTATGGTTTGGTTGTTAAGAGGTTTTTGGCTTCTCTTTGTGATGATGCTCTTGTTTCTAATAGGAAGATTGAGGTTGTTTTTTCCGGTTTAGTTTTTAATGCTAAGGGTTTGGCTGTTTTGAATAAGGGCTGGACTTCTGTTTATCCTCACAAGCTTAATGAGCGTGATTTGCCAGAAGTTAATGGTGAGGTAGACGTTTTAGAGGTTCGTATTGAGCAGAAGGAGACTCAGCCCCCTAAACGTTACTCACCAGCTTCGCTGGTATCGGAATTAGCGAAAAGAAATCTTGGCACTAAGGCTACTAGGGCGGCTATTGTTGAGACTCTTTATGACAGGGGTTATATTAAGGATCGTAGTGTTGTTGCTACCCCTATTGGTGTTTCTTTGATTAATACTTTGGAGAAGTATTGTCCTGTGATTATTGATGAGAAGCTTACTCGTGATTTTGAGAAGGAGACTAATGCTATTTTTTCTGCTAAGAAGGATTTTTTGAAGAAGGAGGAGGTTATTATTGGTAAGGTTAAGAATGTTCTTCTTTCTGTTGAGAAGGAGTTTCGTAAGTCCGAAGTTGTTATTGGTAAGGAATTGTTAGATTCTCTTACTGCTGTTCGTCAGCAAGAAAAGGTTGCTAATACTTTGAGTAAGTGTCCTGTTTGTTCCACTGGTAATCTTGCTATTCTTTTTTCTAAAAAGTTTGGTAAGTCTTTTGTTGCTTGTAATCGTTATCCTGATTGTAAGACTACTTTTGGTCTTCCTAGCGGTTTTGTTAAGAGGGTTGATGGTAAATTGTGTGATAAGTGTTCTTGGCAAAAACTTATGCTTCTTAAGAAGGGTCGTAGGCCTTGGGAGTTTTGTTTTAATCCTGCTTGCCCTAGTAGGAAGGAACAGGAAGAAAGACAGAAGCAGCAAGAAGAAGAGAAAGAGGAAGTTGGTGGTGAAGAATAAGCTTTTTTATGTTGAGTTTGTTTCTAAAGGATTATTTTATGGATATGAGAATTGTACGTGTTAATTATCCATGTTCAAAAATGATAGTATTCCTGTGTTGAATTTTTGTGTTATTAGTTTTCCTAGGTAGTATGCGCTTCCGAACATTACAACTCCTGGCACTAGCGCTATTCCTAGTCCTGGTGCTATTAGGCTTGTTCCTATAGTGCCTATGGTTCCTGCTCCTATTGATTCTAATACGTGTATTGCTATTGGTACTGATCTTTCTACCCCCCTTTGTAATGAGTCTATTTGCATTATTACTTTCCCTTCTTTTAATAATCGTACTTTTTTGTCTTCTTCTGATACTATTACTACCAAATTTCCTACTTTTTTGCTTGCTGTTGTTGCTGCGCTGTGTCTTGTTCCGAAATTTCTCATTATAGAATTGCTTTTTATCATTGCTCCGTATGCTTTCATTGTTCCATCAGATGATAGTATTACTGCTCCGTCGATTAGCGCTAAGCTTTCTAAGAGTTTTGGGTTTTCCATTGCCTTGAATGGTGGTACTGCTTGGTCTACTAGTACGTCGTATTCTGCTTCTCCTACCACAAAGAGTGCTCCTTCCCCTCTTTTTGCTATTCTTAGAGCTACTTTTATTAGTGTTTCTTCCACCTCTTTTACTGATAGTTCTATCATCGTGAATCAAATAGAAATTTTTTAGTATTTAAGGCTTTACTGTTATTTTTTAGTGAATATTCTTGCTTAGATGATTCTAGAACTATCGTTCCCTCTTTGTTTTTTTGTTTCCCTATCATGAAAATCTGACTTCTTATCGCGAAAATTTCCCTATTACTAACAAAAGGCGCCTCTTTTATTTAAATCTTTCTTAGTTTTTTTCTATAAACAGTTGATTTTACATCCACCCTTTTCTTTTTATTCCGCTATCTGTTATTGTGAATTCTAATTCTTTTTCTCTTAGGCTTCTGTGTTTTATTAGTGCTAATTTTCTTTTTCCGCTTAAGTTTTCTACTCTTATTATGCATTTACTCCAGTATTTTAGTAAGTCTCCTCCTACCATTCTTACTTCTGGTATTATTCCTTTTTCTCTGTCTTCGTATTTTATGTATGTGTTGTATACTTGGTTTGTTACTATTATTGGTATGTTTTTGTTTCTTGCTATTTCTGCTAGGACTCTTAGTTGTCTTGCTAGTTCCCTGTTTGTTTCTTTAACGTGTTTTTCTTTTTCTTCTCCTTCTCCTGCTCCTGGGAAGTCCCCTAATTCTAGCCTGTATAGCATTGTCATTCCGTCAATAATTATTATTCCTATATTGTTTTCTTTTTTTATTTCTTTTAGTAACTGTTCTATTGATTCTTTTTGTTCTTGGAAATTTACTGGTTTTAGAAGTAGTATGTTTGCCAGCACCTTTTCGAAAGTCTCTTTGTTTCCGTTGTTTCCCGCTGTTACTATTTGTTTTACTCTATCGCTTGAGAATCCTCCTTCCGTATCTACAAATATCACTTTTTTTCCTTTTATTGCTTGACTTACTGCTACTATTATACACAAATTTGTTTTTCCGCTTCCGCTTGCTCCGTAAATGGTTGTTATTATGTCTTTTTCGTATCCTCCGAATAACCATTTGTTTAAGTCGTAGCTTCCCGCGCTTATTTTGTTATCTGACATAATAAATCGTTTTTCTAAGAATTAATAAGTATTATGTTAATAATTGGCGTTCCTTACTTCATTGACTTTTCAAAGTCGTTTACGAATTTGTCTAATTGTTTTTCTACTGATACTGCTGCGTCTTTTAATGCTTTTTTTACTGTTTTTCCGTTCGTTTTTATTGCTAGTGTTACTGGTGTTCCTGGTTGTGTTCTTTTCCAAGCTGCGAATTTTACGCTGTCATCTTTTAGTAATTCTACCCTCATTATTTCTGCTACTGTTTGATTGTCCATTTCTATTTCTGCTTCATTCTTTTCATCAATTAAGTAATTCATTTGCATAATAAAGAGATTAAAAATGAGTTTTTAAAGCTTTCTTATTCAGTTATTGGCAGGTCAAGTACTGCTGCATCAGCGGCGTATTGTGCTCTCGAAGTGTAAATTCTTGTTTGGTTTAATATTTTATTTCTAAATTCTCCATAAGTTATTGGCTTGGAATCAATGCTCATAGCACTTAGGTTTCCCGCTTCTGGCATTCTTAGTAGTGCTTCTAGTGCCCCAACACCCTCAGTGACTAGAGTTGCGTCTTCTACTCCCGTATCAATATCCCCTTTATGAATGCATAGGTCTGCTTTAAAGTTTCGATATCTTACTTCTTTTACCATCTTTTTTAGTCTAGGTCTACGAATTCTATTTCTCCTTTCCAGTTTCCTTCTTCTTTTTTTCTTTCTTCTTCTATTTCTTCTTTTTGTTTCTTTATTTCTTGTAGTTGTGAGATTGTTAATTCTTCCATTGCGCCTTTGTTTACTTGTATTCTTTTTGCGTCTTGTACTCTTGGTATGTTTTGTGCGTTCTTCATTGCGTCAGCTGCTAATGAAAGTGTTGGTCTGTTTGTTGATCCGCCCGTTATTCTTGAAGGGTTTGGTACTGCGTATGTTGGTTTACTGCTTGTTTGTTGGCTGTATTGTGGCGCAGTTGGTCTTACTTGTCCTATGCTGTTTTGTGTTTTTAGTGCGTCAGCGGCTAATGATAGTGGTTGTCTGTTAGTTATTCTGCTGCTTGATGCTCCAGCGTTTATTGGTAATCCTTGGGATTTTTGCGAGTTTTGGGAGGTCGAAGTTGACATGGGTGAGTGTGATTGACTCATTTGTGACCTGTTTGTTATTCTAGAGGAGCTTGCTCCAGCGTTCATTGGTATTCCGTGATTCATTTGTTGGCTTTGTCCCGGTACTCCTTGTTGAACTGATGACATTGTTGACTTTGTTGTTGGTAACGGTTTTGCTTGGAATCCTGACTTGTTTGGCTGGTTTGTTGAGGTTATTGTTCTTTTTTCAGATCTTTCTGCGGGTATTTTTTGAACTAATACTTCTGCTGATGGTGTTCTTTTTTGTTCTTTGTATGCTGGTTTTGCGAAATCGTAGTCTTTTACTGATCTGTATACTGCTGCTTTGTTGTATCCTGGTGTTCGTAATTCGTCTTTTATTATTTTTATTTGGAAGTATTGTTCTAGTTTTTCTGCTACTTTTCTTCCGTCTGTTGGTGTTTTTCCATCTTCTATTAATTTTACGTCTGTTTCGCTTGCTCCTATTGCGTCTGCTAGTTGTTTTATTGTTAGTCTTTTGTTTCTTCTTTCTTTTTGTACTACCCAGTTTGCGTGTTCTATTAGTGTTACTGGCCCAGTGAGTTTTTTCATCATTTCTTGTCTTTTTTTTATGCTGTATTCTGAGAATCCGTCTCCTTGTTCTCTTCCTGCAAGGTTTGTTTGTTGGCTCGTTGGGAACATTTGTTTTACTTTGAATTGTTCTTCTCTTTGAGTGTTGCTCATTCCTGATAATCTTTGCAACCTACTATAAACGCTTGTTGATCTGTTAGCTCCTTGTACCTGGTTGCTTGTGGGTTTTCTTATTATTATTGCAGATTCTGTTTTTGCGCAATTTTCACAAACTTTTACCGGTCTTGCTTCTTTTACTGCGTCATATATTCTTACTTGTCCAGAATTCTTTTTGCAGCTAAAGCAAACTTGTGGTAAGTCCATGTTTTCTTTGATATTTTTGACTATTTAAAAATTTAGATAGTATAATCTAGATTTTTAAGCTTCAGAAAATCTCGTTTTTCTGACAGTATTCAAGAATTAACATTCTTGACACCACAAAAAATTAAAGTTTTTTGATGTTTAAAAATCTATATGGCGTATTTTAAGAATTCTTAGAAGAATTAATGCTAGTTTAATATTTTTATTAGTTCTTCTTTGCTTGTTTTTTCGTCAACAACTATTTTTTCATCTATTAGTACTGATGGTAATTCTTTTATCCCATAATTATTCTTCATTAACTCTATGCTTGATACGTTCAAGTCTCCTGCTATTGGTATTAGCATTATTTTGTGTCCTAATTCTTCTTTTGTTTCTGCTAAAATGTTTGATATTACTGATTGTTTTGCTTTTTCTTCTATTGATGGGTTGTTGTACTTGTAGAAGTATATTACTGTGTGGTAGCTCGAGTTACATTCTTCTCTTATTTTCATGCTGTTAAGCCAGAATGATACTCGTAGTAAGTCGTATTTTTTGTGTTGTGTTATTAGGCCGTTTGATAGTCTTTGTGCTCCTTCGTACCGGTCTAATATTTTTGCTTCTTCGTATATTCTGTCACCAAAGTTTGCGTTTTGTTCTACTGCATAGTCGCACTTGGTTATCTCTTTTCCGTATATTTCTGATTGTAGTCTTACGTCTAAGAATGCTACTTCTGAACTCGTGTACATATTAGTTATTTCTTCTCCTCTCCACGACTCTATGAAGAATCCTAAAGCTACTCCCACTCCGAATACGAACACACTTAGTATTAGTGCTTCCCAAAAGACTCTTTTTTGATTATTGACCATTTTTTTATAATGATACTGTTACCTCCACCTTAAATCTCCTCTTATTATTCTGATTATTGAGTTAATAAGTATTACTGGATAAATTGTTAGGTATACTAGTAAGTACGCTCCCATTATTGGCGGAGAGTATATTTTAACTCCTGCCGGCCTTATTGTTCTTAGGCCTATTATTGTGAATATAGTGCTTGCTAAGAATAATGCTATTCCTAAAAAGTTTAGTACTGTTGCTGTAAAGTAAAAATCGTTTAGTGTTAATAATGAGCTTCCTGCTGCTATTGTGTACTTTGTGTAAAGCACACTGCTTAGTATGTTTCTTGTTATTAAGTATACAAATATTCCCATTCCGAATAGTCCTAAGAATAGTGTTAGCGCGAAGTATGGCACTATGAATAATCCTAGCATATTGTAGTTTTTGTTGAATATTGTTTTTCTGTATTTTATTAAGCATTGTAGTCCTCCCATGTTCCACCTGTTTCTTTGTCTCCACCAATCTTTGATCTTATTTGGCGCTACTGTTTCTACGTGTGAGTCTAGGTTCATTCTTACTTGGTATCCTTTTGATATTACTCTCCAAGTCATTTCTATATCCTCAGTCATGTTTTTTTTGTCAAATCCCCCTACTTCTAATAGGACTTTTCTACGGTATATTGCCAGAGGCCCGGGAGTTACGTATATGCAGTCTATGAACCCTAGCATTTTTCTTGTGAAAGCTATTACTGCGTATTCTAATGCTTGTAATTTTTCTAAGAAATTATCTTTTTTTCTTACTAATATTTTTGCGCTTGCTACCCCTACTTTTTCTTCATCAAAGAATCCTATGAGGTTCTTAATGCTGTCTTTCTCTAAGAAAGATTGCGAGTCAATTACTGCTACTAGCTCAGTTTTTGTTATCCCTATTGCCCTGTTTAGTGCTCCTGCTTTCCCAAGATTTTTTTCATTGTTTATCACAGTTATTATAGGATACTTTTTTTCTAGGCGATTTATTATTTCTGAAGTTTTGTCTGTACTGTTATCGTTGATTATTATTATTTCTTTTATTGGGTATCCTTCAGTTGACTTTATCAGCGATTCTACAGTTCCTACGATTGTTTTTTCTTCATTCCATACAGGTATCATTACGCTTACTTCATAATTTTTTGTTATCTCTGGCGTTGCGTATAGATTTTTTTTGTTTCTGTGGTACAATATTACATAGAAGAAAAAGAAGTACAGTGATATGAACATGTATCCTAGGTATATGTATGGTAGTATTGCCATGATTATTATTCCTCTTTTTCTTCTATTTGCCCTATGTTTCCTATTTCTTCTTCGTTTGTTTTCGGGTTTATTTGGAAGTATTCGTAGAATTGGTCTGATAATTCTAGTTCTATTGTGTGTCCTACTGCTTTAGTTTTTACCAGGCCTATTTCTCTGAACTTTTTTATGTGTTCGTATGCTTTGTTTCCCCTTATGTTTATTATTACTGATTGTTTTACTGGCTGTTTGTATGCTATTATTGCTAGTGTTTCTTGTTCTGCTTTTGTGAATTCGCTGCTTCCTGTGGCTAGCCTGTTTATTAGGTACGAGTATTCTGTTCTCACTCCCATCTTCCACATTTCATCCCGATTGCATATTTCTATTGCGCTGGTTTGGTATTTGTCTCTTAGTCTTTCTAGGTATTGTTTTAGTAGTATGGGATTAAGGTCTACTAGGGTTACGAGTTCCGGTATGCTCATCCATTTTCCGCTTACGAATAGTGATGCTTCTATTTTGTTTATTGCTTCTGCCTCTTTTGATGTGTCTATTTCCTCGATTGTTTTTTCGCTTATTTCACCCATTGATTATACCTCTTTGCTTATTCTTTATAGAACTTATGAAGGATTAATAAAGGTAATTATGGTTTTTTAACTCTCCAAAAACCAATTGTTGGTAGTTTCATTCTGTCAAGTATTCTATTTACACTTGCAGGTGTTACTCTCGCTCTTTCAGCAAATTCGTAAACTCCCACTCTCTCTTTAGAATCCCTGGTTTTGATGTATTCTGTAAAGAATCTGAATGCTTTCCGATAAGAGAGTGTTCTTCCATGGTTGTTAAGATGTCTTGACCTATATTGTACAGCTAATCTTCTATTTTCAGATATTTCCTTAAGTTTTTCCTCATATAAACTATCAATTACCTGATAAAGTCCCATAGCAATTTCTTTTTCTTTCCTCTTTTTCTCTTTCTTTGCTAATTTGTGTATTTCCCAAAAATCGTTCGCTCTCATATAATCCAAGACTCTACTTCTGTTGTTATGCCCCTCTCTCCCACTTATCTCTCTTATAGGTAATCCTTCAAGAATCATATTATCAAGCCTCTTTCTTTCTTCATTTTCATAATTTATTTCTTCTTTAATTATACCCCTTCTTGATAACTCTCCATATACATGACTTCTAGAACAACCATATCTCTCGCCCATTTCACGCCCACTTAATTCTCTTGCGTCTTTCCTTAATTGCTCATCAGTCACCCCATCAAAAACCTTAATCATTTTTTTATTCCCAGTTTATTTTGTATCTCAATACTGCTCCTATTCCGCTTAGGTTTAGGAATTGTTTTCCGTCTTGGTTGTCGTCTGATACCATGTCTATGTGTGCTCCTGTTTTTCCTGCTAGGTCTAAAAATTCGTTCATTTCTTCTTTTGGTAATTTTTTGCTTACTATTATTCTTTCTACTGCGCTTGCTTCTAATGCTTTTTTTACTTCTTCTTTTTTGTATGCTGTTAGCCCCGGATTTTTTCCTAGTCTTTCAAAAAATGTTTCTAGTATCTTTTTTTCTTTTATTATGCTTTGTTGTGCTAGTAAGTCTTTGCTTGCTCCTACTAGTAGTTCTAGTCCGTGTTCGTCTGAGTCTCCTATGTCTTTCATTCCTATGACCATTTCTCTTAGTTTTGTTACTAGTTGTCCTTCGTCTAAAAAGTCGTCTTTTGTTGGCATTGGCCCTCCGATTATTATTCCTTTTAGTTTTGGTTCGTCAAACATGAATTCTTTCATTGCTTCAGCTACCCTACGATAAAACTCTTTTGCTGCTCCTTCTGTTATCCTTGCGAATCTTGCTGCGCTTTGTCCTCCTGCTCTTACTTTGCTTGGTACTCCGCTGCTCATCTTTTTTAGGACTTTTATGTTGTTTCCTTCTAGCATTCCTATTGTTGCTTCTTTTCTGTCTATTACTAGTAATCCGTATACTTCTTTTACTTCCATCATTTCTTTTAGTGGTTCTACTACGAATACTTGGTCGCACCTGTATGCTCTTACTTTTAGTGGTAGCATTGGGTGTATGTCGAATAGTTCTATGTTTGGTTGCCCTTCATTTTCGCTTGTGTTTCCACAGTATAGTGCTAGACCGTTTTCTGGTGTTTCTCTTATTCCTTTTAAGTATCTTATTACTCTTTCTAGTGCGTCTATTACGTTTTTTCTTGTTGCTTTGCTTTTTATGTTGTTTGCTGTGCTTTTTTCTCCTTCTAGTTGTCTTGTCACGCTGTCTTTGTTGAATCCTGCTGGTATTAGCACGCTTACGAGTTCCGTGTGTCTCCCTCTGATGAGTGATAGCTTATCTATCATTTCTTCAAATGTTGTGTTTGTCATGTTTATATTCCTCAAATAGCATTAATAAATTTAAGCTATAGTAGTTGTACGTTTAGAATTCCTTCTTTTATTTCTTTAGCGCTGCATACTGTTTTTATGTCTTCTAATACTTTTGTTAGTAGTTTTTTGTCTTCTTTTGTTATTGTTAGTATTATTTCTGCTTTTTGTGATTTTTGTGCTTCGGACTTTTTTTGCCTTACTTGACTTATTATTTCTAGCATCCTTTTCCATACTAATTCGTCTTCATTTTTTTGTTCTATTTTTAGTAATTCTGGCCATTCTTCTTGGTGTACAGATTTTTTCCCTTCTTTTTTTGCGAAGTGTTCGTGGTATATTTCTTCTGTTATGAATGGTGTGAATGGTGCCATTAGTTTTGTTATTGTTAGTATTGCTTGGTATAGTGTGTAGTTTGCTGATGCTTTTTCTTCTTCATTTCCGTTGTATACCCTCCACTTTACTATTTCTAGGTAATTGTCGCATAGTGTTTTCCAGAAGAATGTGTCTGTTTCGTTTTTTGCTCTTGAGTAATTGAATTCTTCTAGGCTTTCTGTTGCTATTTTTATTGTTTTGTTTAGTTCGTTTATTAGTAATCTGTCTGTTTCTTCTAATTTTGGCATTTTTTCTTGGTGTTTTAGGTTCATGAATGCGAAGTTGCTTGCGTTTAGTATTTTTGTTGCGAACTTTTTTCCTGTTATTACGTCTTTTTCTTGGTAGTCTATGTCTTCTCCTAGTTTTGATGAACTTGCCCAGTACCTTATTGCGTCAGAACCGTATTTTTCCATTATTGTCTTTGGGTCTATAACGTTTCCTTTTGATTTTGACATTTTTTCTCCGTTTAGTGAGACATTTCCCGATATCATTATGTTATTCCATGGTATTTCGTTTTCGTTAATTAGGCTCTTTGTTATTGTGTAGAATGCCCATGTTCTTATTATGTCGTGTGCTTGAGGTCTTAGTGAGAATGGTATTTTCACAGCGTTTTTTACTAGTGAACTGGCTATTTGTGGTGATAGTGATGAAGTTGCCCATGTGTCTAATACCATTTTTTCTCCTTGTGCTTCTTTTTTGCACGTTGGGCATTTCTTTTTGTTTTGTAATGGGTCAGTAGGTAATTCTTTTTCTTCTGCGATTATTATTTTATCACAATTTTTACAGAACCATGCTGGTATTGGTATTCCAAAGTGTCTGTTTCTTGATATGTTCCAGTCCCATTCTAATCCTTGGATCCATGAGTCATACCTTTTTTTCATGTGCTCTGGATACCAATTTATTTTTTCTCCTTGTTTTTTCAATTTTTCTTTTTTATCTATTATTTTTATGAACCATTGTGGTGTTGCTATGAATTCTATGTCTGTTCCGCACTTGTCATGTGTGTTTACAGAGTGTTTCATTTGTTCTTTTTTTACTACTAATCCTTTTTCTTCTAGGAAAGAAATCATTTTTTTCCTTGCTTCTGGTGATTTCATTCCTTTTATTGGTTCTTTTGTGTATACTCCCTCTTCTGACATCACGTTTATTGCTTTTATTTGTGGATGTCTGCTGAGCCATTGCACGCAGTCTAGTCCTCCGTAACTGCAATAGTATACTACCCCTGTTCCATAATCTGTTTTTGCTGAGATGTCATGTGTGATTTTAACTTCTTTTTCTGCGAATGGTACGCTTACTTTTTTCCCGACTAATTCTTTTCCTTTTATTTTTTTTATTATTTCTAGATCTAAATCTTTTCCAAATTTTTCCATTGAGTCCTTGCTTATTATCCATGTTTCTCCATCTTTTTTTGTTTCAACGTATTCTCCATTTTCGTTTATTGATATTCCGATACATCCTATGTGTAATTCTGGTCTTGTTGTTGCGTATATTATGAACTTTTCACCTTCAGATTTTTGGCCAATTTCTAGTTTTGCTTTTATGTATACTAGGTTTGTTGTTCTTTCTTTGTCTTCTAGTTCTGCTTGGGCTATTGCTGTTTGGCACTCTGGACACCAGATTGTTGGGAATCCTTCTTTGTATACTTCCTTTTTTTTGTATAGGTCTAGGAAGTTTTTTTGCGATATAGTTCTGGAATTATCATCTATTGTTGAGTAGCACAGGTTATAATCTGCTGATACCCCTAAGTTTTTCCAGTCGTCTACAAATTTTGGTGTTATTTCTTTTAGTGTTTTTAAGCATAAATCTATGAAGTCTCCTCTTGACATATTTTTGCTTTTTACTTGTTTTATTTTTTCTACTAGTCTTTCTGTTGGTAGTCCGTTGTCGTCTGTTCCGAATGGGTAGAATACGTTGTGCCCTCTCATTCTTTTGTATCTTGCTATGAAGTCTTGTTGTGAGTATGAGCATGCGTGTCCTATGTGCATTTCTCCAGATACTGTTGGCGGTGGTGTGTCTATTGAGTAGGTTCTTTTTTTTGATTTTTTGTCAAACGCATAAATTTTTTCTTTTTCCCAATAATCTTTCCATTTTCTTTCTATTTCTTTTGTGTTTAGTTCAGCCATATTTTGTTATAGAATTGCTGACTTAAAAAGTTGTTGTACAGGTTAAATTATTGTTAATTCATCATTTTTTCTTACGAGCCCTTCTTGTAATACTTTCGCGTACATCCCTCTTCTTTCTAGAAGTGTTTTCATGAATTCTTTCACTCTTTCTTTCCCAATATAGGGTAGTACTTCTAAGTTTTTGCAAGGGTTTGCTTTTTCTGTTATTTCTATTATTGCTCTTCCTGCTCTTATTCTTGTTCCTATTCTTAATTCTTCGTAACTTATTCCTTGTGAACTTATGTTTTCTCCTAAGTCTCCAGGTTTTACTTCCCACCCTTCGTTTGCTAATTGTTCTATTGTTTCTTTAGGCATTATTAGTACCGCCCTTTTGTTTGTTGAGAGTTTCCATCCGGTTCTATAAACGTTATAATCTCCTTGGAAACCTGCCGTGTATAATTCTGCTTCTTCTACAGGCATTTTTGGTATCCCTCTCTGACCAGGAGTTTTTTGTTTTACGTTAATTTGGTATATGAGTCCCATGGGATAATCATCTGTTTAAGCGTTTATAAGTATTTTTAGAATAAGTTTTTATCTCTTGTGACCTCTAGGTTATCTTTCTTTTCTTTTTGATAGGTTTGTTTGTAACTTTTTCATTATTTGGTATGGTGTTTCTATGTAGTCTATTCTGTCGTAGTGTGGTTGTATTGATTTTTTGTTTCCTAATATTTCTCCCGTGAATATTTTTATTGTTCCTACTTTCATTATTGATCCAATTATGCCCACGTTTACGCTTACGTTTTTTATTTGGTCGTAATCTATTGACTTGAAGTCTCTTCCTATGATTCCTGATTGTATTACTATTCTTTTGTCAGTTATTGCGTAGTATAGTCTTGAGTAGTATAAGTGCCCTATTATTTGTCCTGTTATTAGTGTTAGTATTCCTATTACTATTCCCCATAGTGTTGTTTTTATCAAGAATCCTGCTCCTACTCCTATGATTATTCCTGCTATTGTGCTTGATATAATCATGTGTAGCAAGTATGCGTCGTATTTTGGTTTTCCTTCATAAATTACTCTTTCTTTGTTTTCTAAAACTTTTCCTACTTCTCGCATAAAAAAAAGTGTGTTATCGTGTTAATAAATCTTTTTAAATTAAGCTCTTAGATGTTTATTATGGTTAATAGAAGATCTAGAGATTATGATGAAGATGGTGATTATCATGAGTGCAGCACTAGGTCTATCTCCGGCTTTAGTCCTGCTACTAGTTTAGAGCCATCAAGGGTTAGAGCGATGCTAGAGATCATGCCTTATTTTATTGATGTTAAGCATAAAGGCGATCGTAGTAAGCCGCAAAAGTTGTACAGGCTTAGTAAGACCGATATGCTCGACTCTTCTAGTGAGGATTTATCTTTTAATAGGTCTGATTTTGAGTCAGTTGTTAATAGTGATGACACTTCTGGACTTTTAAGAATACTTTCAATCCTTCATCTGACTAAAGAGTTAAAATTGTTCAAGATTGATGAAGGGGTTACTAATGATCCTCTTTATAGTCATAGAAAAAAGAAGCCTTCAAAACTTTTTCAGGACGTTTTAAGGGCTAATAGTGAACTTCTTTACCTTAGAATTTCTAAGGAGTGGCCCGGCATAGTTATGGATGATTCTCAAAAGAAACGCAAATAATCTTTTTTAGTATAACTAAACTTTCTTAAACTTCTTATCCATTTCTTCTTTATGGTTTCTCAAATGATTGCTCTTAAGCAGTTATCAGAACTAAAAAGGCTTGGTAAGTATCAGCGTCTTGCTGCCGAAGGTTGGTCTTATAAGTGGCAAACTCTTATAGCTACTTTGATGTCTGCTAGGACTCTTGATAGGACAACAATACCTGTTGCTAAAAAACTCTTTACAAAGTATTCAACTATAGAAAAATTGTCAAAGGCGCGGGTTACTAGTATTGAGAATATTATTCACCCAGTGAATTTTTATCGCAATAAATCAAAAAATATTATTAATTTAGCAAAAATAGTCTTTAAGGATTACAACGGAAAAGTTCCCATGATTATGGATAAGCTTGTTGAACTTCCGGGTGTTGGTCGTAAGACGGCTAATGTATTCTTAGCTGAGTATGGAGGAGATAATGTGGGGGTCGACACCCATGTGGCGTTCTGCTCGTTACATCTTGGTTGGACTAACCATACTAATCCTGATAAAGTTGAGAAGGATTTGGAGAAGTTGTTTCCTCGCTCTAAGTGGCATGAAATTAATGAGGTTTTGGTTCATTTTGGTCAAACTTATCCTTCTAGGAAGAAAAAGTTGGAGATTCTTAAAGGCATAAAAATTTTTTGATTAATCAGCTTTAAATACCCAGGTTTTTTTGTTATAGGATGATTCTTAATAGATTAAAGAATGGCAGCGCGTATGAACGTTTGGCTTACTTGCAAAGCCAAATTGTTGCGGAGTTAGAACCTGTGTTTTTTAGTGTTGTTTACCCTATGACTCAGATAAGTTCTAGGATTGGCGGAATAAGTAATGATCCTGATACTGAGATGTGGAAGTACTTAATAATTGGGGGGTTTACAGCATCTGCGGGTATTGCTGGAGCAACAGCTTATTATCTGGCTAGTAGGAAGGTTAAAACTCCTGTAGATTTTACTAATCATGCTCTTGATGCTACTTTTGAAGGCGTTGATAGGGCCGGTAGAATTGTTAATGAAACAGCTAGAGCTATTAGAAGAAGTGTAGATGATATAAGTGAGAGAGTTTAGTTCATCAATAACTTTTTAAACATCATTTATCTTTTCTTTTCATGGCCGATGTTATTAGTACACCTTCTGGTTTTGGCGGACTTATGCGTTATAATGATGAGTATCCTTCAAAATTCAAGCTTAACCCAACACACGTCGTTGCATTCATAATAGCAATAATAATTTTTGTTGCTGGACTAAACATATTCTTTCCCATACCAGTAGTTTAGTGGTGTAACAATGTTTGGCGGTATTAATCCTTCACAAATTCAGGGCATGATGAAGAAGATGGGAATAAAGCAGGAAGATATAGAAGCATTAAGGGTTATTATAGAAAAAGTTGATGGTAGTAAGATAGTTATTGATAATCCCACAGTTACTAAGATTAACATGCAGGGTAATGATTCTTGGCAAATAACGGGCGAATCAAGAGAAGAGTCAGCAGGCCTTAGTGAGGAAGACATAAGCGCAGTTATGGAAAAGACTGGTTCTTCAAGAGAAAAGTCTGAGCAGGCACTAATTGACTCAAATGGAGACTTGGCAGAAGCAATTCTTTCATTGTCATAAAAAACCATAATATTCTTTAACTATTATTGTTCTCCTTTCTTTTATGGAACAAAAGTTTTTGTTATCTTTAAAGAATGCTGATAAATCTTTGAGAATGGCAGATCATTTAGCTTGCGTCACTTATCCTTTATTGTTAGATAACAAGATTTTTTTACAAATAATATCAGAACTTAATATTTTCTCAATATACATGATGAATTCAGTATTGCAGTATGAGTACTATTTTAAGAGGATACAGTTGTTTACTGATGCCAAAATTAATTTTGAGACTTTTAAGAATGATTGTGTAAAGTATTATGGTTTTACTGATAAAGAGTTATCATCACTTTATGAGGTTATGCGACTTGGAGAAGCCCATAAAAATTCTCCTATGGAGTTCGTAAAGGGCTCTAACGTTGTAATAATGAGTGATGGTATGAGAACTGACACGATAAATATTGATAAAATAAAGTTATTAATGACTAATCTCAAGTCAATGTTAGCAAAAGTAAGAGCCAGGCTGCAGCAAAGCAGGTTGTTCTGAACTAAGCTTATACAACTCCCTGGTAGTAACACTTCGAAAGGTTTAAATATGTGTATTCCTTGTACTTTTATGGTTTGTAACATCAATAAATCTTGCTCGGAGGCGCAATTTTTCGTAATTCTTACTAATAGTTTGTTGTTAGTAGTTTTATGAACAAAAAATTCCCTTACAGAAGGTATTTATACCTGTGAGCTCTTCTAATTGCTCATTCTGCAAAGGTGTTAAGGCGTAAAAAAAGGACATGGACAAAATAATTCAAGAAAAAATCAGTGCTGACCACTTACTGTATGTTAGTTTAAAATACACTAAGACGGGGGACGTTATTCTTAATCTTCTTAAACGTTGGACTTCTATGATTGACGAGGCCATTACTAGTCTTCTTGATAAGGCTAAGAAGAATAAAAAAATCTCTATTATCCCTATTGCTCCTAAAATGAAGGTTATTGAGATTCGTAAGATTTACTCTAAAGTTCCTGAAATTATTGCTGCTATTGATCTTTACGAATTTTTTAAGCGTATTCCGGCTTCTGAGTATCTTAAGGAGAATGAGTTTAGGAAGAATATTACTTTAAAGGTTAATGATAATGGTCATTGGTTTGATATTAATCTTGATAAGCTTAAGGAGTATTCTGTTATTCTTGAGAAGTTTATTAGCAGTATTAAGCAAATTTTGTAGTTTTTTGTCCTAGAAAAGTTTATAAGCAATAATTAACATTTCTTATAAAAGTAGGTTTATGAATTTATAAATAATGGGTCGTATTTTTGTTGTCACTTCGGGTAAGGGCGGTACTGGTAAAACCACCTCTGCTGTTAATCTTGGTTCTGCTCTTAATTCTTTTGGTGAGGATGTTATTCTTGTTGATGGTAACTTGACTACTCCTAATGTTGGTTTGCACTTTGGTGCTCCTGTTGTTCCTATTAGTCTTGCTCATGTTTTGAGTGGTAATGCTAAAATTGAGGATTCTATCTATGAGCATGAGTCTGGTGTTAAGATTATTCCTACTTCTTTGTCTATTAAGGAATTGCGTAAGACTAATAAGAAGTATCTTGAGAATATTGCTAAGAAGCTTAAGCGTTTGTTTTCTTATGTTATTTTTGATTCTGCTGCTGGTTTAGGGGATGAGGCTATTTCTATTATTAGTCTTGCTGATGAGGTTATTCTTGTTTCTAATCCTGATATGCCTTCTATTACTGATGCTTTGAAAACTATTAAGATTGCTGAAGAATTAGGTAAGACTGTTCGTGGCGTTATTATTACTCGTGTTCGTTATGATAAGACTGAGCTTACTCCTGAGAACATTATTGATATGTTAGAGGTCCCTATTCTTGGTGTTATTCCTGAGGAGTTTGCTGTTCGTGAGTCTTTAGCTATGAAGTCTCCTGTTGTTCATACTCATCCTAAGTCTCGTTCTGCTGAGAAGTATAAGGAGATTGCTGCTAAGATTATTGGTAGGGATTATAAGGCTAAGAAGCACAAAACTGGTTTTTGGTCTTCTATTAAGAAGTCTCTTGGTTTGTAAGTAGGATTTTTAAATCTGGTTCTTATAGTATTTTTATGATTACTGATAAAGAGGCTGATATTGTTAAGCGTTTAGGTATTGATCTTGATCGTCTTAAGAGTGAACAGGTTAAGATTTCTAGAGCTGTTTCTGTTATTGATTCTTTAGATTTTGATAATGTTGATTTTTTTGGTTCTTTTAGCAATTTTATTGTTGGTAATAAAATTCTTTGTGGAGTTGTTGTTGTTAATGGTGAGCAGGAGGTTGTTGAAGAAAAGTTTTTTGTTGATAAAGTTTCTTTTCCTTATTTGTCTGAGTTTCGTTCTTATCGTGAGCTTCCTTCTATGATTAAGGCTCTTAGTCTTTTAGAGAATAAGCCTCAGCTTGTTCTTATTGATGGTTTAGGCATTAATCATTCTAGGCTTGGTTTGGCAACACACTTTTCTATTAACTCTAGTATTCCATCTATTGGTATTAGTGATTCTGATTTGGGTTTTGTTATTAAGGGTGATAAGTTTTTTCTTGATGGTCGGCAGGTTGGTTGTGTTGTTCAGTCTAAGGTCGGTTCTAAGCCTCTCTTTGTTAGTCCTGGTTCAGGCATTTCTATTGATACTTCTGGCAGGATTGTTAAGTCTTTAGTCACTCCCCCTCACAAACTCCCAGGGGTTATGAAGCTTGCTCGTAAGTACGTTAAGAGGATCAGTAAAGAAATTTTTGGTAAAGAGTAGGCAATATATTTTTTATGGGACTGCCCGGATTTGAACCGGGGTCGCAAGCACCCCATGCTTGAATCTTACCAAACTAGACCACAGCCCCATCAATAAAATGGGACAGAGAGATTATTATATAAACTATTTGTAGAACTATCCTCTTTCACAACCAAGCATTTATTTTTAGAAGTGTATTAATCATATAGCGATGAAGAGACATCAGTAAAAGCTTCTAGGAAAGATTGATAAAACTTAGGGTTTTTTTCTGCGTGTGTTCTAAGATCTCTACGAGCCACAAATTGTCTGTTTTGAACTGTTTGAAGAGGTACACCTAATATTCTAGCAATCTCCTTACCAGAATAACCCTTTCTGTGTTGCATTTCAAAAACTTGATAAGAAAGGGGAGAACTAATTTTATCTTTTAATAATTTCCACCCTTTCTCTGAGTCAATATTAAGTGTTTTAAGGTCTACTTTTCCGGTTAAGTATTGTAATCCCTTATCTTCAGCAGAAGCTTCGTCAAGACTACTAAACTTGTCTCTTCTTAAACCCCACCCTCTCTGCGCAACGTTTGTTATCGCAGAGTTAAGGTAACGGAAATATGCTTCGGGATTAGTGTCAAGGGGTTTCTCAGCCCACTTTGTTAAGGAGGTTGTAGCAATATCGATTAAGGTTTCTAGAACTTTTTCGAATTTTTTAGGATCAAGAGTTCCTCTTCTTACCATGTTACGAGATCTTTGGTGAACCAGTTGAATAGCTCTAGGATAATGTCCTTCTAAAAAACTTCTTTTGTCCCCTACCCCATATTCAGCGGCTCTATAATTATGTATAGTTCCCACTGCTTCACTGCTCTGAGCTTGTTCGTCAATATTAGCGAACAAGGCGGGGTGTTTATCGTTTAGTTCCATTTTTGCGAAAATTATCTAGAAATTTTTGTTTTAAAAACTTAACTAGTCCTAATTAAGACAAGAAAAATTGGTTTATAAAGCTTCCCTTATTGTTACTACCCTAGAGTTGTATTAAAATAAACTTCTTAAGGCCTAGCTTGACTATATGCACCGCCCGGGAATTGAACCCGGCTCCCCAGATTGGGAATCTGGAATTCTACCGATAAACTAGCAGTGCTTCATACTAGTTTATGTTTTGCTATTAAAAACTTAACTAAAAAATTTAAAAAATAAAAATTGTAGGTTCTAAAGAGGGTAGAGGTTTTTTAGTCCTCTTCACTTTCGCTTTTTCCTATCATTATTCTTCTTTCTTCTCCCCCTCTTTGTTTTGATAGGTTTCTGCTTACTTCCATTAGCTCCAAGTATAGCCCTTCGCTTCTTGCTTCACTTATTCCCATCCCAGTCATTACTCCCATGTAGTCTTGGCTTGTTAGTCTTCTTCCTTCTTGCATTCCGAAGTATAGGTGTGTTTCTTTTTTCGCTCTTTTTTCAGCAATTTTTCCTTGTATTATTGCTCCGTACTTAGGAAATTCCTGCGAGAATTCAGCTACAGCTTCTTTCATGCTTCGCGCTTTTTCTTTATCTTCGCATTCTATTCTAGCATAAACCCTTTCGCCTGTGAAGTTATCTTCGTATTCTTTTAGGTCTACTCCAGCTGCTATTTTTGGTTTATTTCTTTTTAGTTTTCCTGATAGGCTAGAAATTGGCATTTCTATTCTGTCAGTAGCTATAAGTTCTATAATTCTTCTTTCTAATGTTTCGTTTTGTGTCATTTTGTTTTTTTTGTTTTCCTCCTTACATTTGTTATAACTACTGTAGAAATTTTCGCATATATTTTTATGAGGTGATAAGTATCACCCCTTTTTAGAAAGATTTATAATCACTTTATACTTTCTTGCTTTTATGATTAATGAGTCTGCTCTTTTGCAGTTCGGCCTTACTGTTAATGAGTCTAAGGTTTATCTTGCTTTGATTGATCTTGGCCCTAGTCTTGCTGGTAAAATTTCTCGTAATACTGGCGTTCATCGTCGTAATGTTTATGATTCTATTGAACGCTTGATTCAGAAGGGTCTTGTTGGTTATATTCAGCAGAATAATCGTAATCTTTTTCAGGCCTCTAGCCCTAACCGTTTTTTGGATATTATTAAGGAGCGTGAGAATTTGTTAACCCCTGTTGTTTCGCAGTTGTTATCTAAGTATTCTAAGACTCGTGATTTGGAGGAAACTAATTTTTTTAAGGGTAAGGATGGTTTGCGTTCTGTTTTGCAGGATCAGCTTAATTATAAAGAGGTTTTGATTCTTGGTGCTAATCCTAAGGCTGGTGAGGTTATGCAGTTTTATTTTAATTGGTATAATAAGACTCGTTTGAAGAAAAGGATTAATCTCAAGATTATTACTCATGAGCGTTGGTTTAGCAAGCTTAAGCTTGCGCAAGTTAGGTATTTTCCTGGTAAGTATGCAAGTCCCTTAGCTATTAATATTTATGGTGATAAGACTGCTATTATTTTGTGGTCTAAAGCTAGCCCTATGGCTATTGTTATTAAGAATCGTGAAATTACTGACGGTTATAAGAAATATTTTGATTTTTTGTGGAAGTCATCCAAAAAAAGCTGAAGATAAGCTTTTTATACAATCTTCTTATGGTTCTATTATGGCTAAAAAAAACAAGTTTTATATCACGACGCCTATTTATTACCCTAATGATGAACCTCACCTAGGCAGTGCTTATACTACAGTTGCTGCTGATGTCCTAGCCCGTTGGCACAGGCTATTAGGAGAGGATGTTTTCTTTCTTACGGGTACTGATGAGCATGGTCAGAAGATTCAAGAGTCAGCAGATAAAGCGGGAATAAAACCTCAAGCTTTTGTTGATTTAATGGTTGAAAAATTTAAAGAAGCTTTCAGAATGCTGAATATTTCAAATAATAACTTTATTAGAACTACCGATAAAAATCATGAATTAGCTGTCAAGGAGATCCTTCAAAAGCTCTATGACAAGAAACTGATCTATAAAGGGCAATATGAAGCACATTATTGTGTCGCCTGTGAGCAATACTTAACTGCTAGCGAGTTAGTCGAAGGAAAATGCCCTCGTCACTCAAATAGGGCTCCCGAACTTCGCAAAGAAGAAACTTATATGTTCAAGCTTTCATCTTTTGAGAATAAGTTAAGAAGAGTTATAAATAACGGAAGTTATTGTATTCTTCCAGAAATCCGTCGTAAGGAAATAATTAACTTTTTAGATGAGGGTTTACAGGACATTTCCATTTCACGCCTTAAAACCAAAGTTTCTTGGGGAATAGAACTTCCTTTTGACAAAAATCATACTTGTTTTGTTTGGGTAGACGCATTTTGGAATTATGTTTCAGGACTCGGTGATAAGAAAGACTTTTCAAAGTTTTGGCCAGTTGATGTTCAACTAATGGCTAAAGATATTATTAGAGTTCATGCTACAATTTGGCCAGCCTTGTTGCTAGCACTAGATTATGAATTACCTAAATGTCTTTTTGTTCATGGTTACTTCACTCTGAATGGTATGAAAATGAGTAAGAGTTTAGGAAACACAATATCACCAGTAGATTTAGTTAAAAAATATGGGGCAGATAGTGTCCGTTACTATTTCATGCGAACTATAGGGTTTGGTAGTGATGGAGATGTCTCTGAATCTCAGCTTGCTACTAGACATAACAATGAGCTTGCTGACAAGTTTGGCAACCTTGTTTCTAGAGTTTCTGCTCTTGCCGAAAAGTATGGTTTAGAAGAAGTTAATTTCGAAAAAATTAATGCGGATATACATATTTCTAACGTTAAAGATGATATCTTTGAACTAATGGAAGAACTAAAAATTGATCAGGCTTTAAATAAAATCTTTTCTTTTATTGATACCTTAAATCAGTGGGTACAAGCGAAAAAGGTTTGGGAAACTGGAAGTAAAAAGGATTTATATGAGCTTGCAACCGGAATAAGACTAGCCACAGTTTTACTTTGGCCATTTATTCCAGAAACTTCGGAAAAGGTTGCAAAACAATTCGGATTCAAAATTTCACTTAAAGGATTAGAAAAACAACTAAAAATTATCAAAGTAAAGAAGTCAGATATTCTTTTCATAAAAGTAGAGTTTAAGGATGATTTTAAGTCTGATATGAAAAAAGGTGATGATAGATTAATAAATAATGAAAATGGTGTTGTTTCTATGTCTGAATTAAAGTTTTCTGATTGGGAGAAGGTTGACTTAAAGGTCGGTCTAGTTGTTACTGTCCAAGAAGTTGATGGTTCTGACAAATTGCTTAAGTTAGCTGTTGATTTTGGTGATAGTAATCACAAAACGGTTATGTCTGGCATTAGAAAATTCTATAGTCCTAAGGATTTGAAGAATAAAAAGTTTGTTTTCTTAACTAATCTCCAGGTTCGTAAAATTATGGGTGTTCCTAGTGAAGCAATGATTTTGGCAGCTCATTCTAAGAGCGATAATGGTGAGGAAAAGCTTACTTTGTTTGTTCCAGACAAGGATGCGCAAGTTGGTAGTAAGTTAGGATAAGATGAGTAGCGTTTTTTCTTTAAAAGTGGGGGGTTTAGAGGAGGATGTTTCTTCTTTTAGTGATTATCTTAAAGAAAATGGTGTTTTTGTTCAGATCGGTTTACGATCATCATTAAAGGAGGATGTTATTCTTCACCTTTTGGTTAATGCGGAGTTGGTTAATCTTTCAGTGATTATTAATAAGTGGTTTAAGGTTAACAGTGATATTGTAGTTATTAGTGGTGATAAGGACTCTGTTGGTATGAGAGAGATGGAAGAAGTTTATTTTAGTTTTGGTGATTCTACTCCAGAAATTCTCCAAAAGTTAAGAGATTTAGATGATAGGCAGAAGCATTATGATTCTAATAATAAGAAAAGTTTTTTTAGTTGGAAGAAGGGCGGTAATCTTTGATTAATTATTAATTTTTTTCTGCAGATCTTATTTTTCTTATTATTCTTGCTGTCATTATTGTTAGTATTACTATTGTTATTAT